>Ga0265798_10000023_pt1 | contig 394431 bp, 358 predicted proteins | sample P3T30metagenome_FD_192430 | JGI IMG/M metagenome (GOLD analysis project Ga0265798, IMG submission 192430) | Plant litter microbial communities from East Loma Ridge, Irvine, California - P3 T30 | ecosystem: Environmental > Terrestrial > Plant litter > Unclassified | place: USA: California...
GTCCTGAGCTGACCGCCGCCAAGGTGATCGTCTCGGGTGGCCGCGGCATCGGCTCGGCCGACAACTTCAAGATCCTCGAGCCGCTGGCCGACAAGCTCGGCGCCGCCATGGGCGCCTCGCGCGCCGCCGTCGACGCCGGCTTCGTGCCGAACGACTGGCAGGTTGGCCAGACCGGCAAGATCGTTGCCCCGACCCTGTACATCGCGGTTGGTATCTCGGGCGCGATCCAGCATTTGGCCGGCATGAAGGATTCGAAGACCATCGTCGCCATCAACAAGGATCCGGAAGCGCCGATCTTCTCGGTCGCCGACTACGGCCTGGTGGGCGACCTGTTCGAGGTCGTGCCGGAACTGGTCAAGGAACTGGGCTGATCGACTGGCGCGCCTCCCTGGATGACGCGCCGACGCAGCCGCACACGCCGTTCCCGCCCGCGCAGGAACGGCGTTTTTTTTGCACGAGAAAACAGGAGACAATAGGTGAGCTATAACGCCCCGCTGAAAGACATGCAGTTCGTGCTCAACGAGCTGGCCAATCTTGCCGAGATCAATGCGCTGCCCGGTTGCGAAGACGCGACCCCGGATACCGTGGCCGCCGTGCTGGAAGAAAGCGCGAAATTCTGTGGCGAAGTCATCGCCCCGCTGAACCATGCCGGCGACAAGGAGCCGAGCTACTGGAAAGACGGCGAAGTCACCACCACCAAGGGCTTCAAGGAAGCCTTCCGCGCTTATGCCGACGCCGGCTGGCAGGGTGTGCAGCACCCGCAAGACTTCGGCGGCCAGGGCCTGCCGAAGCTGGTGGCCACGCCGTGCATGGAAATGCTGCACGGCGCCAACCTGTCGTTCGCGCTGGTGGCGCTGCTGTCCGATGGCGCGATCGAAGCGTTGCTGACTGCCGGTTCCGACGAACAGAAGGCGCGCTTCCTCGAGCCGCTGGTCTCGGGCAAATGGACCGGCACCATGAACCTGACCGAGCCGCAGGCCGGTTCCGACCTGGCCGCCGTGCGCACCCGCGCCGAGCCCCAGGGCGACGGCACCTATAAAATCTTCGGCACCAAGATCTTCATCACGTATGGCGAGCACGATATGGCCGAGAACATCGTCCACCTGGTGCTGGCGCGCACTCCCGATGCGCCGCCGGGCGTCAAGGGCATCTCGCTGTTCATCGTGCCCAAGTTCATGATCAATGACGACGGTTCACTGGGCGCGCGCAACGATGCGCACTGCGTCTCGATCGAGCACAAGCTGGGCATCAAGGCCAGCCCGACCGCGGTGCTGCAGTTCGGCGACAATGGCGGCGCGATCGGCACCCTGGTGGGCGAAGAGAACCGCGGCCTGGAGTATATGTTCATCATGATGAACGCGGCCCGCTTCGGTGTCGGCATGCAGGGTGTCGGCCTGGCCGAGCACGCCTACCAGGGGGCGGTGGCGTTCGCCAAGGACCGTATCCAGTCGCGCGAGGTGTCCGGTTCGCCGGGCCCGGTGGCGATCATCAACCACCCGGACGTGCGCCGCATGCTGATGTCGATGCGCGCCCAGACCGAGGCGGCGCGCGCGCTGGCCTATGTCGGCGCCGCCATGTCGGACCTGGCCCACCATCATCCGGATGAGGCGACGCGCAAGGCCAACCTGGCGGTGTACGAGTACCTGGTCCCGGTGATCAAGGGGTGGTCGACCGAGATGAGCGAAAACGTCGCCCGCGACGGCGTGCAGGTGCATGGCGGCATGGGCTTCATCGAAGAAACCGGCGCGGCCCAGCATTACCGTGATGCCAAGATCCTCACGATCTATGAGGGTACGACCGCGATCCAGGCGAATGACCTGATCGGTCGCAAGACCGTGCGCGATGGCGGCGCGGTGGCGAAAGGGCTGATTGCGCAGGTGCGTGCGGTCGAAGGGCAGTTGGGCGAGGTGGGGGGCGACGACTTCGCCGCGATCGCGCGCCGCCTGCAGGAGGGCAGCATTGCGCTGGAGCAGGTGGTCGATTACGTGGTGGCCAATGCCAAGCCGGATGTGCGCGCCGTGTTCGCCGGCAGCGTGACTTACCTGAAGCTGGCCGGCATCGTGCTGGGCGGCTGGCAGATGGCGCGTGCGGCGCTGGTGGCGCAGAAGAAGCTCGACGCGGGCGAGGGCGATGCCGCCTTCTATCGCGCCAAGATCGCAACAGCGCGCTTCTTTGCTGATCACATCCTGTCGCAGGCGTCGGGCCTGCGTGCTTCCATCGTCGAAGGCGCCGCTGGCGTCCTGGCGCTGGACGTGGATCAGTTCTAACCGTAGGCGCCGCCTGTAAACAGCAGGTCGAACAGCCGCGCCATCGTCCCGATCAGGACGATGGCGCCAGTCAGCATCGTCAGCACCAGCAGCACCGGCAAGATCCAGTTCGAGTTCGATTGGCGGCCACTGCCCGCGTTATGTTTCGCATCCCATTTCTCATCCGGCGTCAGCCCGATCACCAGCGCTTCGATAAAGCCGGCAATGAACGACACCAACAGCGGCAGCACCACGTAGAAGGGATGCGGCTTGACCGCGCCATACAGGATGCCGGTAACGGGCAGCGCACACAGATGCAGCAGCCCAAGCCGGTCGGCGCCGTTCTTCAGGTAAAAGCGGTGCACGCCGAAGCCGCCCAGCAGCAGCGCAAGCAGGGTAGCGACAGTCTTGTTCTTGTGCGGAGCAGCAGCCATGTCTCTCGTTCAAAGTTATAGGACAGCAAGAGTATCGTCCATATTTGCTGGAATGGCACGTTTTGGGCGATGGACTGTCGAATAGGGGGAATGGCCGGTGGCGGCGTGGCGAAAAATCAGCGATAATGCTTGATTGTTCGGGGACTGCGCGGGGACTGCGCGCCCTATTGTCATTAACGCTTGCTGCTGTTCGGTGTCGCGCGCTATAATCGTCGACTTTCTCCGTCCAGAACAACTTTTTCGGAAATATTATGGTCGTTATTCGTTTGGCTCGTGGTGGCGCTAAAAAGCGCCCGTTCTTCAACATCGTTGCAACCGATTCGCGCAATCGTCGCGATGGTCGTTTCATCGAGCGCATCGGTTTCTACAACCCGATGGCTTCGGGCGCTGAAGTCAGCCTGCGTATCGCTGCTGACCGTCTGGCTCACTGGCAAGGCGTTGGCGCACAACTGTCGCCAACCGTCGCTCGCCTGGTCGCCCAGCAAAAGCCAGCTGCTTAATTAAGCACGCAAGCTTGTAGTGAACGATTCAGCAGTAGCTGGCGGGGTGCAAGTCCCCGATGACCTGACTCCGGTCGGTTATGTTTCCGGTGCTTATGGCATTGTGGGTGGCATCCGTGTCTCCCCGCATTCGCCCGAGGCCGATGCGCTGCTGAGCGTGAAAACCTGGTGGCTCGACAAGCCGACCCTGCACGCCGTCACTGTACGGAGTGCAAAACTGCACGGTGGCGATGTTGTCGCCACCCTGGTCGGCATGCGTGACCGCGATGAAGCCGAGGCGCTCAAGGGCGCAACGGTGCAGGTCGCGCGCAGCGAGTTTCCAGCGCTCGAAGAGGGCGAGTTCTACTGGTCCGACCTGATCGGCCTGGATGTGGTCAACCTGCAGGGCGAAGCCCTGGGCAAGGTGACCGACATGATGCACAACGGCGCGCAATCGATCTTGCGCATCACGCCCGTCGCCGATCCGGCGGTGGAAAAGGCGTCTGAACGCCTCGTGCCGTTTGTAGACCAGTTCGTCAAGACCGTCAGTCTCGAGCAACAACTGATTACCCTGGATTGGGGCCTCGATTTTTGAGCCTGTCCACTAGAGGAGCACAGCGCGATGCAGTTTGACGTCGTCAGCTTGTTCCCTGAAATGTTCGCCGCATTGACGCAGTCGGGTGTGACCCGGCGCGCCTTCGAGCAGCAACGCTGGGGCCTGTCGCTCTGGAATCCACGCGATTTCACGCAGGACCGCCACCGCACCGTCGACGATCGCCCTTATGGCGGCGGACCCGGCATGGTGATGATGGCCAAGCCGCTCGAAGCGACAATCAACGCTGCGAAGCACAGACAAACCGAGCTCGGCCTGCCAAGTCCGCGCGTGGTGTTCATGTCGCCGCAAGGCAAGCCATTGACCCACGAACGCGCGATGGCATTGAAGGACGAGCCAGGCCTGGTGATCCTGTGCGGCCGCTACGAAGCGGTGGACCAGCGCTTGCTGGACCGCTGTGTCGACGAAGAGATTTCTCTCGGCGACTTCGTGCTGTCGGGCGGTGAATTGCCGGCCATGGCCTTGATGGATGCGGTGGTACGCCTGATTCCCGGCGTGCTCGGCGATGATGCCTCGGCGGTCGAAGACAGCTTCGTCAACGGCCTGCTCGATTCGCCGCATTACACGCGGCCTGAAATGTATGAAGATGTCCCGGTGCCGCCTGTCCTGATGGGTGGTAACCATGCCGAGATCGTCAAGTGGCGTCGCCAGCGCATGCTGGAAGCCACCGCGACGAAGCGGCCTGATCTGCTGGACAAGGCGCGCGCCGCCGGCCAGCTGAGCAAGAAGGACGAACAGTTTCTGGCAGGGTTGGACAAACCTGCAAGTTAAGAATATGCGCAAGGCAGTACAGCGCATGCAATCGCGGGCATGTTGCCCACGGTTCAACCCCATCCTCTACTGGGCGAAGGTAGTGCCAGCAAGATGGTTTTTGGAGTCATAAAAAAATGAATCTGATTCAACAACTCGAGCAAGAAGAAATCGCGCGCCTCGGCCGTGCGATTCCTGATTTCGCACCTGGCGATACCGTTATCGTCAGCGTCAACGTCGTCGAAGGCAACCGCAAGCGCGCCCAGGCATACGAAGGCGTCGTGATTTCGCGTCGTAACCGTGGCCTGAACTCGAACTTCATCGTTCGCAAGATCTCGTCCGGCGAAGGCGTCGAGCGTACGTTCCAACTGTACTCGCCGCTGATCGCTTCGATCGAAGTGAAACGCCGTGGTGACGTCCGTCGTGCGAAGCTGTACTACCTGCGTGAGCGTTCGGGCAAATCGGCACGTATCAAAGAAAAACTGCCACAGCGTCGCGTCAAGACCGTCGCTGCTGCTGAGTAATAGCACTCGTGCTCAGAAAAAGGCATCCGCAAGGATGCCTTTTTTAATTTCGGCGGCACTCATTGCATAGGAAGCATGTTGGCCAAATTCGTGTTCGACCCTACCCAGTTGCCGGTGGACAGTCTCGCCGGCGAAGCGCCGATCGCCAGGGCGCGCCTGATCCCGGCCGCGCTGCGCGCGCGCTTCGGGCAAACCCTGCCATGGGAAGCGGAAGCGTCGGACGAGGGTAGGGGCATGGCAGGCGCCACCTTGCGCCGCGCCGCCGTGCTGGTGCCGCTGATAGCGCGCCCCGAGGGCGTGACGGTGCTGCTCACCCTGCGTACCGACCATTTATCCAGCCATGCCGGCCAGGTCAGCTTTCCCGGTGGACGCGCCGAAGAGTTCGATTCATCGCCAATCGAGACCGCGCTGCGCGAAACCGAGGAAGAAATCGGCCTGCACCGCCGCCATATCGAGATCATCGGCGTGTTGCCAGACTACGCGACCGTCAGCGCCTATCGCGTGACCCCGGTGGTGGCCCTGGTCCAGCCGCCGTTCGAACTGCAGCCCGACCCGGGCGAGGTGGCCGAGGCGTTCGAGGTGCCCTTGAGCTTCCTGATGGACGGCCTGAACCACCAGCGCCGCGTGATCGAACTGGCGCAGGGCGCCGGCCGCCGCGCCTTTTATACGATGCCGTACGAGCAATACTTCATCTGGGGCGCCACCGCCGCGATGCTGCGTAATCTCTTCCATTTCTTGCGTGCGTAAAAGAATCTTACAAGCCCGGATTTGATTCTGGCCGGCTTCTCCGCTATCGTAGCGGGGCAGTTGCATTGCCAAAACAAAAAAGGGTTCCTGATGACATTCTTTTCCATCCTGTGCGCACTGCTCATCGAGCAATTGAAGCCGCTGCGCGCCGATAACCAGGTGTATGGTGGCATCAAGGCACTGGCCATCCGTATCGAGACCTGGTTCAACGCCGGCGAGCAAAAAAATGGCCGCACAGGCTGGATCCTGATGATGCTGGCCCTGATGCTGCCGACCTGGCTGGTGTACTGGTTCTTCATGTACTACAACCTGGTATTCCTGGCCTTTGCCTGGAATGTCCTGATCGTCTACCTGACCCTGGGTTTCCGCCACTACAGCCACTACTTCACGTCGATCCAGTTCGCGCTCAATGCTGGAGATGATGCAAGAGCGCGTTCCCTCCTGGCCGAATGGACGAGGCTCGATACCGTCGGAATGGACAGCACCGAGATCACCCGCATCGCGGTCGAGAAAGCCCTGATCACTACCCACCGCAATGTGTTCGGCGTTTTCTTCTGGTTCCTGCTGCCGCTGGGGCCGGCCGGCGCCGTGATGTACCGGGTGTCCGAATACCTGTCGCGTGCCTGGAACGAGCCCGACCACATGCGCAATGAAGCCTTCGGCCAGTTCGCCGCCAAGGCGTTCTACTGGATCGACTGGGTGCCGGTGCGCCTGACGGCGGTGGCTTTCGCCGTGGTCGGCAATTTCGAGGACGCGGTCTATGCCTGGCGTAACTTCGCCAACCGCTGGGCCGACGAGGCACGCGGCATCATCCTGTCGGCCGGCGGCGGTGCGATGGGTGTGCGGCTCGGCACGCCAAACGAAAATGCGCCACAATTACTCCCGGCGGATGCTGCCACGGTCGACCTCAGCGAGAGCGATGTGGACGTGATGCCGGGCGAAGAGCCGAACGTCCGCGCCCTGCAGAGCACGGTCGGACTGGTGTGGCGCGCCCTGATCTTGTGGATGATCCTGCTGTTGCTGACCTCGAGCGTGGCATGGCTGCGATGAGGGGTGTGGCGCGTCGGGTCTCGTCCTCAAGTCTTCTATAAGATATAATACTGCCTGAACGAGCAACACTGTATTTGTACTGAGCCGAACTTGCTCTCACCCACGCAGTATTTTCTGTCTGAGCCCGTAGGACTATGACCGACCAATCGCCACCCAAGGACACAGAAAACTCTGGAGAGTTTTTCATCCTGGGCCTCACGACCAACGGCAAGCAGTTCCGCCCGAGCGACTGGGCCGAGCGGCTGTGCGGCGTCATGGCCTGCTACTGCCCCGGCTCCGGTGGTCCGAACGCCCACCTCAAGTTTTCGCCCTACGTCTACCCGACCGTGGTCAACGGCACCAAGGCCGTCGTGGTCAACCGCGCCCTGCAGCAGATCGAGCCACTGGCCTACCACTTCGTGGTCAGCTTCGCCAAGGACAACGATATGCAGGTGGTCGATGCCTGTTTCGTGCCTTTACCGGGCGAAAAGAAACCAGGCGCCGCCTGAACTACTCTAAATAAGCTTGTCGCCGCTGGCGTTTTGACTAAACTCAAAGCGCCAGTTTTGTTTTGGCCTAGTGTCAAACGGATAAGGGGGGCGACCATGCATATCGGCGAGATCTGTACCAACGACACCATCTGCTGCACGCGTGACGACACCGTGCAGGCCGCCGCCATGCTGATGCGGCGCCACCATGTCGGCGACCTGGTCGTGGTCGATGCCGACGGCAGCGGCAAGGTTCCGCTGGGCATCCTGACCGACCGCGACATCGTGCTGGCCGTGGTCGCGCCCGGCCTGGACGCCGGCAGCCTGCTGGCCGGCGACATCATGAGCGACGACCTGCTCACCGCCAGCGAATCGGACGACGTCTACGAGACCATCGAGCACATGCGCCTGCGTGGCATCCGCCGGGTGCCGGTGGTCGATGCCGATGGCAAGCTGAGCGGCATCGTCAGCGCCGACGACCTGCTCGAGTTCCTGGCCGAAGAGATGAGCGAGCTGTCGCGCATCGGTTCCTGGCAGCAGTCGCGCGAGCGCCGCACGCGGCAATAGTATTGGGAGCTGCAACCCAGGCCTGTCAACTGGGTATGCGGCTAGGCAACAGGTAGCGTCCACGTCTGCTACCATCGCGGGATCAGGTGGGACGGTTGGCGTCCCGCCGTGCAGACGGGACACCATGAATTCGACATTCCAATTGCGCAGCATCGCCGCGCACGTAACGGCGGGCTGCATCGCCCTGGTATTGACCGCGCCGGCACTGGCCGCCGCACCGGCCAAGAAAGCGCCGACACCGGCTGCCGCCAACGCGGCTCTGCCGAAAGGCGTGACCCTCGGCCCGTCGGTCGAAGGCATTACCGAATACCGCCTGGCGAATGGTTTGAGAGTGCTGCTGTTCCCGGATGCCTCGCGGCCGACCGTGACCGTGAATGTCACCTACCTGGTCGGCTCGCGCCACGAGAACTATGGCGAAACCGGCATGGCCCACCTGCTCGAGCACCTGCTGTTCAAGGGCACGAAGAACAATGGCGACATCACCAGGCAGTTCTCCGAGCGCGGCATGCAGTTCAACGGCACCACCTCGCTCGACCGCACCAACTATTACGAGGTGTTCCAGGCGTCGCAGGAGAACCTCGACTGGGCGCTGCAAATGGAAGCCGACCGCATGGTCAATTCCTTTGTCTCGGCCAAGGATCTGGCGTCCGAAATGACCGTGGTGCGTAACGAATACGAGGCTGGCGAGAACGAGCCCGGCAATGTGCTGTTCAAGCGCATGCAGAGCGTCGCCTACGACTGGCACAGCTATGGCCGCTCAACCATCGGCAACCGCAGCGATATCGAGAATGTCCGCATCGAGAACCTGCAGGCCTTCTACCGCACCTACTACCAGCCCGACAATGCGGTGCTGCTGGTGGCCGGCCAGTTCGAGCCGCAGGCCACGCTGGCCAAGATCAATCGCCTGTTCGGCGCGATCCCGAAACCCAAGCGCACCTTGCCCGCATTCTGGACGGTCGAGCCGACCCAGGACGGCGAACGTAGCTTCGTGGTGCGGCGCCAGGGCGATATGCAGTTTGTCGCGGTCGGCTACAAGATTCCGTCCGACCTGCACCTGGACGCGGAAGCGCTCGGCTTTGCTTCCGAAATCCTCGGTGACGCGCCCAATGGGCGGCTGCACAAGCTGCTGGTCGAGAGCGGCAAGGCGGCCCAGGTGTTCAGCTTCGGCCAGACCGGCTACGCGCCCGGCCTGCAATTCTTCGGCGCCGTGGTCAAGCTGGGCGAACCGATCGAGCCGGTGCGCGAGGCGCTGATCGGGGCAGTCGAGGAATTGGCCAGCAAGCCGCCGACCAGCGAAGAACTGGAACGGGTGCGCCGCTCCTGGCTGAACACGATCGAGCGCAGCCTGAACAATCCGCAGGCGGTCGGCGTGGCCTTGTCCGAACCGGTCGCCCTGGGCGACTGGCGCATGTATTTCGTGGGCCGCGAGCGGGTGCAGAAGATGACGGCCGAGCAGGTCGCGGCCAGCGCCGGGCGCTACTACCTGCGCACCAACCGCACCACCGGCACCTTCATCCCCGAGGAGTCCTCGAAGCGCGCCGAACTGCCGGCCGCGCCCACGGTGGCCGAGGCAATGAAGGACTTCAAGCCGGCCGTTTCGACCCTGGTGTCGGAGAACTTCGAGCCGAGCCAGCAGAACATCCTGAAACGCACCACCTTGAGCACCGCCGGCGGCGTCAAGCTGGCGCTGCTGCCGAAGAAGAACCGCGGCGAGACCGTGACCGTCGTCCTGCGCCAGCATTTCGGCGACAAGAAAAGCTTGTTCGGCAAGGCCAATGTGCAACCACTGACCTGGATGATGCTGATGCGCGGGACCACCCGCTACACGCGCGCCGAGCTGGCCGACGAATTCGACCGGCTCAAGATCACCGGCGGCCCCAATCAATTCCAGACCACCCGCGAACACTTGCCGGCGGCCCTGAAATTGGTCGCCCATGTGCTCAAGGAACCGGCGTTCCCGGACGCCGAATTCGAGCAGCTGCGCCAGCAGATGCTGGTCGGCCTCGAGGCAAGCCGCAACGAGCCGCAGAGCGTGGCGGCGCGCGCCATGGGGCAGCATTTCAACCGCTACCCGCGCGGCGACTGGCGCTATATGGGCAGCCTGGATGAGCAGATCGAGGATGCGAAGGCGGTGCGGCTGGACGACATCAAGGCGTTCCACCGCGACTTCTTTGGCGCCGACCCGGCCGAGATGGCGATCGTGGGCGACTTCGATGCGCAGGCGATCGCGCCGCTGGCGAACAGCCTGTTCGGCGCCTGGCGCGCCCCGCGACCGCATTCGCCGCTGCTGTACGACCATGCCGAGGTCGCGCCAACGGCGCTCACCCTCGACACGCCGGACAAGGAAAACGGCTTTTATACCGCGCGCCTGAACCTGGACCTGAATATCGACGATCCCGATTATCCGGCTCTGCTGCTGGCCAACTACATCTTCGGCGACGGCGGCCTGAAATCGCGCCTGATGGACCGCATTCGCCAGAAGGATGGCCTGTCGTATGGCGGCGGATCGGACCTGTCGGGCGGCACGCTCGACCGCGCCGGCCAGTTCTCGATCGGCGCCATCGCCGCGCCGCAGAACCTGGCCCGGCTGGACGCGGCAGTGCGCGCCGAACTGGCGCGGGCAGTAAAAGATGGTTTCACGGCGGAAGAGCTGGCCGGCGCCAGGTCCGGCATGCTGCAGCAGCGCCTGCAGGCACGATCGAGCGATGGCGTGGTAGCGGCAGACTGGGCCAGTTACCTGTATCGCGGCAAGACCTTCGAGCATTCGCTGGAACTGGAGCGCAAGCTGAAGGCCGTTACCTTGCCTCAGCTAAATGCAGCATTCCGCAAGGCGATCGATCCGGCTAAGCTGTCGGTATTCATGGCGGGTGACCAGGCCAAGGCGAAGGGCGGGGCGGCAGCTGCGAAAACTATGCCGTAACACAACAGTTTCCCGACAAAAACTCTGGGATTGTGACAACAGACGAAGGCATGCGTTAAAATGTTTCTTTTGGGAAGCAAAAGTTTCATCCAGGGAGCAAAATGAAGGCCATCAGCAAGCAGCCTGCAAGCGGTTTGTCGTTTACCGGCAAGGTCGTTCTCGTTACCGGCGCCGCGAGCGGAATCGGTCGCGCGATCGCCCTGGCGTTCGGTCGCGCCGGCGCCAGCGTCGTCGTGGCCGACGTCTCGATCGACGGTGGTCACGCCACCGCAGCGATGATCGTCGAGAACGGCGGCAAGGCCCTGTTCGTGCAGACCAACGTCACCCGCGCCGCGGAGGTCGAAGCCCTTGTCGACAAGACCATCAATTACTATGGTCGCCTCGACTTCGCGGTCAATAACGCCGCGGTCGAGGAAGAGCGCCAGCCGCTGGCCGACGCCGGCGACGAGCAGTTCGACCGCATCATGAACGTCAACGTCAAGGGCGTCTGGCTGTGCATGAAGTACCAGTTGCGCCAGATGCTCAAGCAGGGCCATGGCGCGATCGTCAATATGGCGGACGTCGCCGGCCTGGTCGGCAGCCCGAACCACGCGATCTACAGCGCCAGCAAGCACGCAGTGGCGGGCTTGACCAAGAGTGCCGCCGCCGAATACGCGCGCGAGGGTATCCGCGTCAACGCGCTGTGCCCGGCCGCGGTCAAGACCCCGATGCTGACGCGCGCGCTCGAGCGCGAGCCCGGCATCGAGAAAAAGCTCAAGGCAGCCCATCCGATGGGACGCTTTGCCGATCCGGGCGAGGTGGCGCAGGTTGCCTTGTGGTTGTGCTCGGACATGGCCTCGTATGTCAATGGCCATGAGATGGTGGTCGATGGAGGCTTTACTGCCATTTGACCGGGAGCCGGCGCGGGGTGACAAACCGCCGTCGTGCGGACACTACCGGGCGCTGGCCCGCATGACGGATTTATACTGTCCAGCGGCGCTTCAGTTGTGGATGTACCTGGCGAACACGTCGCTGAAATCGCGTTTGGTATGGGTGTCGAGCATGGCCGTGTTCAGCGCTTCCAGCAATTCACCGTACTGGCTGACCAGGCTGCCCGCGCCGGGTGCGATATTGAGCTTGTGGACCGAGGCCGTGGCGTCGAGCGTGCGCAGCGCATTCTCGCGACCCACGGCATCGCGGCGCTGCTGCCTGCCGATCGTGATCAGGGCTTTATAGATATCCTTCAATTGCTCGATGAAGGATTTCTTGACGTCGATCGAGAACTTGATGGCGTCGATATTGAACTTCAGTTCGATGTCCATGTCGAGCGTGCCGGCGGTCTCGATGCTGACATTGGTGATCAGGTTCGACGAATACTCGTAGCGCTTGATCGAGCGCTTGGACGACACGGCCGAATCGCCGTCAACGTGGATCAGCGCCAGGTTGGTGAAGCAGTACTCATCCTTCTTGCTCTTGATCAGGAAGAAGATCTGCTCGCCGTCTTCGGTGAACAGGTAGTCGTCGGCGTCGACCTTGCTGTAGTCGGCCGGTCCGACGATGACGCCGATATCGCTGATGCCCAGTGCCTCGGCCGCGAATTTCTTGAACATGGTAAGCCCTCTCGTGGTGAAAACGACCAGACTACCATCAGTCGTTCATGCCGCATTCAGTTCGGCCACAAAATCATAGGTATCGCCGCGAAAATACGAGCGGCAGAATTCCACCGCGCGTCCATCGCGCAAGAAGCCCAGGTGTTCCACGCACAGGCCGGCGTCACCCTCGCGCGCATCGAGCAGGCGCGCCTGTTCATGGCCCAGCAACAGGGCCGACAGCCGCTGCAGCGCGCGCACCGGGCGGTTGCCTGCCGCTTCCAGCGCCTCGTACATCGAGTCGCCCACCGCATCGAGCGAGGGCAGGGCGAAGGCGGCGATAGTCGCGTATTCAAGGCACATCGGTGCGTCGTCGGCGTAGCGCAGGCGGTTGAAGCGGTACACCGGCGTGCCCGGCGAGAGCCGCAGGCGCAGCGCCTCCTCGGGCGTGACCAGGCCTTCCGAGCGCTTGAGCCAGTTACTTCTCGGTACCCGGCCGCGTGCGCGCATGTCCTCGGAGAACGAGGTGAGTTTGGCGAAGTTCTTCTCGATCCGCGTATTCAGGAAATTGCCCGAGCCGGCGCGCCGCACCAGCAGGCCATCCTCGACCAGGCTGTCGATTGCCTTGCGCACCGTAATGCGCGAGATGCCCAGCTCCAGCGCCAGCTGGCGCTCGGCGGGCAGGGCGCTCGAGGGCCCGTAGATGCCGTTGTCGATCGCCTGGCGCAGCGCGCGCTGCAGTTGCTCATAGAGGGGCAGCTTGGCGCCGCCGGCCGCGAGGCTGGCCTTGGCGGCGTCGTGCATCAGTTGGACGAGGGGATTCATGCGGGCGGCGAGGTCGTAGACGGGAAATGATACCGCAGGCCGCTCGCGCGGTCATTTCGGACGCGGATCCTTCAGCGGCTGGCTGACCACGGCGACCCGTCCCGCGCGCACCTCGCGCACGGCGGTGGCCACGGCGCGCGCCACGTTCCGTGTTTCTTCCTGCACCGCGGTGTCGCGGTCGAGGGTTTCGTGGCTGTCGGCATACGATTCGTAGTAGCCGATATAGCGGTCGAGCTGGCCGAAGCTGCCCGAGTTGAGCAGCCCCATCCATTCGAGCCAGTCCGACAGCGAGCGCCGGGTGCCCTCGATGCCGGCCACGTCGCCGTGCACCACCAGGCCGAAGGCGCGGCCGGCCAGGTGTTTTGGATAATCCCAGCCGTCGCGTTCGATCTGCTTGGCCTCTTCGGCCTTCTTGCCGTGGGTCGAGGTGGGGTCGGGATTGCCGCCGTCGGCGCATACCAGGCGGTCGATCATCAACTTGAGCACGGCCGGGGTCTGGTACCAGTAGACCGGGGTGACGATGATGACGCCGTGGGCCAGCACCCAGCGCTCGTAGATCTCGTTCATCCAGTCGTTGACCTGGCGCTCGGCGTGGTTCGGGTAGCAGCTGCACGGCCAGTGGCACAGCGGCATGGCGGTTGACACGCAGCCCTTGCAGGGATGGATGTGGCGGTCGTAGTCGGAATTGAGCAGGCTCAGGTCGAGCACATCGGCTTCGAAGCCGTCTTCCATGAGCACATCCTTGGCCATCTGCGACATGCGCCAGCTTTTCGAGATCTCGCCGGGGCAGGTGCCGTCGTTGCGGGCCGAGGCATTGATGATCAGGATGCGGTTGCGCGAATCCGGGTCCTTCTGGTGCTGCTCGGCGGCCAGCAGGCGGTCGCGCGCTTCTTTCCACTCGGTCGACAGGTCGTAGCCGGGATCCTGGAAGCCTGGGCCGGCCTTGACCGTGTGCGGGGCCTTGCGGCCGTCCTGGTACGCGTCCCAGGCCACGTCCTCGATGGCTGCGAGTTCACGGTCGAGCGACTCGTAGCCGGGGTCCTGGAAGGCCTTGCGAAAACGCAGGTGGAATTCGTTGCGTCCCAGCTTGGCGGGTGCCTGGCCTGTGCGTACCGTCGTCGTCATGCTGCCTCCGATGCAAATAATGCAATTATCCGGCTCAATTGAGGGGCGATAATGTACGGAGCCGCACGCTCCCTTGGTGAAATCCGGTTCAATCGGTAACGGCGAGTGAACCGCCCATGAAAAGGCGCTGTTCGCGTTATTTCTGCGAACCTTCCATGTCGCGCCTGGTCTCAATACTGATCAGCGATTCGGCCGCTGCCTATCGCGCATTTGCCAGAGAGCATGGCATCACCCACGAAGCCGTCAACCTGCGGGCCGGCGTGCGGGCACGCGGTGCGATCCACCTGAATCACGTCAACGGCTGGCACAGCCGTTTCAAGCGCTGGCTGGCGCGCTTCCATGGTGTGGCCAGCCGTTTTATCTGATCCACTATTCGGGCTGGCGCCGGGTGCTTGACGCGCGCTGCCTGACGACGCCGGCCCAGTTGCTGGTTGCAGCCATCAAGGCAGGCTGATGCGGCGGGTGCCGAAATAACGCGAACAGCGCCATGAAAAAAGCGGGCCGGGCGCGCAGCCCGGCCCGCTTTCGCGGGGTACATCTGAAAAAGAATTACTTCTGGTTCAGATGAACGATCCAGTACTTGGCCAGGTCGCCGGCACCGCCGCCGCCCTTGACGCCCTGGAAGGTCTGGATTGCTTCAGCCTTCTTGCCGGCGCGCACTTGGGCCATGCCCAGGCGCAGCTTGGCTTCTTCAGCGTTCTTCAGGCCGCCCTTGGCGATGCCTTGCTGGATGAAGGTGACACCCTTGTCGCCCTGGCCCATGGTGGCATACGCCCAGCCCAGGTTGACCAGGCCGGCGCCGGTCTTGGCCTTGGCGGCCGAGGCTTCGCCGGCGGCGATGTTCTTGGCGTCGTCAGCCGCGCCCTTGCTTGCCTTGTCGCGCAGGGCGGCGTGGGTCTTGGCATTGCTGCCCTGGCCCAGCACGCCGGCGGCGTAGCCGGCGTCCATGGTTTCCTTGGCTTCGGTCGGGAAGCCGTCGCGCAGCGACAGCTCGGCCAGGTCGACATATTCCTCAGGCGCCATCTTCTTGACGGTGGCCGCTTCCAGGCGGTACACATTGATCATATTGGTCTGCGCATCGAAGCCCGACTTGCGCGCCACGCCGCGGTTCAGCACGTCGGTCCAGAAGTCGTCGCTCGGATAGTGGGCGACCAGTTTCTCGAGCGCGGTCAGGTAGCCGGCATCGTCCTTGACCTTGTTGGCCGACGAGGCCAGCAGGCGCAGGTCTTCCTCGGTCGGCTTCTGGCCGGCCTTCTCGGTCGCTTCGATGGCCGGCAGCAGGGCCGCCTTGGCGTTGGCGAAGTCGCCGCCCAGGTAGTAGGCGCGGGTCAGTGCCGGCGCGACTTTTTCAGGGGTGGTGCTTTCTTTCTGGTAGCGCTTGAACCACTCGATCGCCTTCGGATAATCCTTGGCGTTGTAGTGCATATTGGCCAGGGCCTGGATGAAGTCGGCCTGCTCATTCGGTTGCAGGCGGCCGGAATTGATCACGGCTTCGAGCGCCGGCATGGCGATCTCGTTATTGTTGGTCGCCGAACCCAGCGACAGCTTCATGCGGTTGACGACGTAGTCTTCGTATGGGGTGCGGTTCGGGAACGCTTCTGCCTGCTGCACGCGGCTCTGCACTTCGGCGTAATTCTTTGCATCCATCAACGGCTTGATCGCGGCCGGGTCGAGCAGCTTGAACAGCTCTGGACGGACGCTGTCCTTTGGCGCTTCGGCGGCAGCGGCTGGCTTGTCCTGGGCGTGGACGGAGGAGATCAGGGCCGGGGTGCTCATGCCGACAGCGGCCAGCATCAGGCACAGGCGGGCAAGACGGAGTTGGGACATTATGTATCCTTCTATCTAGACAAAAAAATGACGAAATGCGCTTTCACCAAATATAGCAAAAATGCCAATCTCGGGCAAAGTTGTGCATTGTCCCATAAATCAGCCTTTTTCTGGCCCGCCTATTGTGCCGTAGCGCTGGCCGGAGCGCGCGCGTCGTTACATCGCGTTACCTGAGCCGTTCTCAGGCCCGGTCGAAACCAGGCACCGGGCAAGTGCCGGGCGCCGCGATCTCGCCAGCCAGCCAGGCCACGGCGGCCTCGAGGGCCGGCGGGGCGAACCCATAGCTCATCAGCGCCGGCGACGGGAAGTCCAGCGCCTGGTAGGGGTTCCACAGGGCCAGGTGCAGGTCGGGACGCCAGCCGGCGCGCGCCTGCGGGCCATAGCGGCGGCGCGCGGTCGAGGCCAGGATCGTGAAGCGTCCGTCGCGCGGCAGGGCCGACCAGTCGAAGCTTTCGCTGTCGGCAAACGTCACCAGTTCCACGTCGTACAGCGCGCCCAGAGCGGCGGCGATGCGCTCGGCCGGCACCCCGGCTTCCGAGATGCCGTCGCTGACGACATCGGCGCGTGCGACCAGGCGCACCTGGCTGCCGCGCGGCGGGCGCTGCGGCCGGCCGAGTTCGGTCAGGCCGGCGCGCCAGGCACGCGCCATCAGCGCGCGGTCATCCTGTTCGCGCAAGTAGGTGACGGGGCCGGCCGGATGGGCCTTGGCCAGCGCGCGCAGGCGCGCCAGCTTGGCCTCGACATCCGGCAGCGGCAGCAGGCCGTCACGGATCGCCAGCGCGATCGCCTGCACCGTCTCGACTTGCGTGTCGCGGCTGCCGATCGCCATCACCATGTCGGCGCCCGCCACCAGCGCGTTCACGGCGGCCTCGCCGGCGCTGTAGCGATGGGCGATCGCATGCATGTCCATGCCGTCGGTGATGATCACGCCCTGGTAGCCGAACTCCTCGCGCAGCACGCCGGTCAGGATGGCGCGCGACATGGTGGCCGGGTTGACCGGGTCCAGCGCGGGGTAGACGATGTGGGCCGTCATCATGGCCGGTGCGTGGCTGGCAGCCATGCGGAACGGGGCGAACTCGAACCGTTCCAGTTCCTCGCGCGGCTTGTCGACATGGGGCAGGTCGCGGTGCGAGTCGACGTGGGTGTCGCCGTGGCCGGGGAAATGCTTGACGCAGCAGGCCACGCCTTCGCTTTCGCTGCCTTCCATCCAGGCCAGCCCAAGACGGGCTGCAAGCAATGGATCGGCGCCGAAGGAGCGCTCGGCAATCACCGGGTTGTGCGGATTGTTGTTCAGGTCCAGCACCGGCGCGAAGTTCCAGTTGAAGCCCAGTGCGCGCACCGCGCGTGCCACCGCGGCGCCGACCTCACGCGCCAGTTGCGGGTCGTTGGCCGCGCCCAGCGCCATCGCGCTCGGCGGCGCCGGCACCCAGGTCGAACGCACCACGGCGCCGCCTTCCTGGTCGAGCGCGACCAGGGCGTGCGGGCCCATGGCCTCGACCAGCGCGCCGGTGAAGCGGGTCAGCTGGCCGGCATCGACCATATTCTGGCGGAACAGGCACACGCCCCCCACCTTGTGGGTACGCAGGAAGGCATCGGTGTCGGCATCGAGTTCGGTGTCAAACAGGCGCACCATCATCAGTTGGCCGGCGAGGTCGAGGTAGTCGGTCATGGCGCTCGTCGTTAATTGGTCTTGGTGACCTTGCTCAGGTGGCGTGGCTGGTCCGGGTTCATGCCGCGCGCGGCCGACAGTTTCGCGGCCATCGTGTAGAAGGCCTGCACCGCGGCGATCGGGTCGAGGTCGGGTATGGCGGCGGTGGGCAAGGTCAGATCACGGCTGGCGACGTCGCTCGGGGCGGCCAGCAGCACGCGCGCGCCGCGGCCGCGCATCTCGTCGGCCAGCGCCACCAGGCTGGCCTGGGTCGGGCCGCGGGTGGCGTAGATCAGCAGCGGATAGCCTTCTTCGATCAGGGCCATCGGGCCATGCTTGATCTCGGCGCCCGAGAATGCCTCGGCCTGCAGGCTTGAGGTCTCCTTGAACTTGAGCGAGGATTCAAGCGCCAGCGGGAAGCTGATGCCGCGGCCCACGACCATGATGTTGCGCGCCGGTGCCAGCACCTCGATCGCGGCCGACCAGTCCACCTCGGTGGCGGCGCGCAGCGCGTCGGGCAGGGCGGCGATGCCGTCTTTCAGTTCTTTATCGTCTTGCCAGTCGGCGACCAGGCGCGCGCCGGCCACCAGGCTGGCGATGAAGCTCTTGGTCGCGGCCACGCTCTTCTCGGCGCCGGCATGCAGCGGCATGGTCCACTCGGCGGCGTCGGCCAGCGGCGAGGCCGCATCGTTGACCAGGGCCACGGTGGTGGCGCCGCCGGCGCGGAAATAACGGATCGGCTCGACCACGTCCGGGCTCTGGCCCGACTGCGAGATCGCCACCGCCAGCGTGTCGCGCGCGATGATCGGCGATTTGTACAGTGTGATGAGCGACATCGGCAGCGAGGTCACCAGGCGGCCCATGCGCGCCATGATCAGGTAGGCCAGGTAGTTGGAGGCGTGGTCCGAGCTGCCGCGCGCCACCGTCACCGCGCTGTGCAGTTGCGTCGCGCGCAGCTTGGCGCCGAGTTCGGCATAGCGCTCGGCGTCCTGGGTCAGCTGGTGGGCGATGCAGTCGGCGGCGGACAGCGCCTCTTGCAGCATGAGCGAAGTGGTGGGGACGGTCACAGCAATTCTCCTTCGATATGGACGGCTTTGATGTTCAGGTCGCGGTCGAGGACCACGAAGTCGGCATGGCAGCCCGGCGCCAGGCGGCCGCGCAGGGTTTCGCCGAGGTAGTCGGCGGCATTGGTGGAGACGCGGCGGCTGGCGTCGGCCAGCGACAGGCCGATCTGCACCAGATTGCGCAGTGCCTGGTCCATGGTGAGGGTGCTGCCGGCCAGCGTACCGTCGGCCAGGCGCACGCCGCCCATGCATTTGTGGACCACCTGGCGGCCCAGCATGTATTCGCCGTCCGGCATGCCGGCGGCGGCGGTCGAATCGGTGACGCAGAACAGCTTGGGGATGCAGCGCAGCGCGGTCTTGATCGCGCCCGGATGCACGTGCAGCAGGTCGGGGATGATCTCGGCGTATTCGGCATGCGCCAGCGCGGCGCCGACCATGCCGGGATCGCGGTGGTGCAGGCCGGGCATGGCGTTGAACAGGTGCGTGAAGCCGGCGGCGCCGTGTTCGAGAGCGGCCACGCCGACCTCGTAGTTGCCGTTGGTGTGGCCGACCTGGACCCGGATGCCGGCGTCGGCGAGCTGGCGCACCAGCTCCATATGGCCGTCGATCTCGGGCGCCACCGTGATCAGCTTCATCGGCGCCTGGGCGTCGAAGCGCTTGACTTCATCGAGGCTGGCTTCGCGCGCGAACGGCGGCTGGGCGCCCAGCTTGCCCGAATTGATGTACGGGCCTTCCAGGTGCACGCCCAGGATGCGCGCTTCTCCCTTGCCGCGCGCCTTGCATGCGGCGCCGATCGCGCCCAAGGCGCGGTCGATGTCCTCGACCGGCGCGGTCATGGTGGTGGCCAGCAGGCTGGTGGTGCCGTGTTTCGCATGCAGGGCGGCGATCACGTGTGGGGCGTCGCCGCCTTCCATCATGTCGCGTCCAGCGCCGCCGTGCACGTGCACGTCGATGAAGCCGGGCAGGATGTAGTCGTCGCCGTTGGACGCCGGATCGCCGGCGGCGCCATCGATGGCGTCGATCAGCGCGCCGAAGCGCAGCGCGCCGTGGACCCAGCCGTCGGGGGTGAGGATGTTGCCTTTGATGGTAGCCGTCATAATGCCGAATCCTTCAGGTGCAGTTCGATCATGCGCAGCGCGCCCAGGGCCGAGTCGCCGTGGGGTGGGCTGCAGCGCGCCAGCGTCTCGGCCGGCAGGTACAGGCGCAGGGTGTCGCCCAGGCCGCCGCACAGCGACAGCGGCAGTTCGCCGCTCGGGTCGAGCGCGCGCGCGATGCTGGCCACCTCGCGCCCGGCCTGTTCCAGGATGGCGCCGGCCACCGGATCGGCCGCGCCATGCGCCACCACGAAGCGCGCCAGGCCGGCATAGTCGGTCTGGGTCGCCTTGCCGAGCCAGACCTGGACCGCGTCGCGCTGGCCGCCGCAGGCTTCGATCACATCGTGCGCCAGCGCGCCGCCTTCGGCGCGGCCGTCGAGCACCTGCTGGACATGGGCAATCGCGCGCAGGCCCATCCAGGCGCCGCCGGCTTCGTCGCCCGACGGGAAGCCCCAGCCGCCGACTTCGACCCGGGCGCCGTCCGGCCGCAAGGCCTCGCCCACGCTACCGGTGCCGATCGCGACGATGGCGCCGGGCCGGCCGCCATGGGCGCCCATCAGGGTCGAAAAACCGTCGGTGTCGAGGACCAGGGCGGCATAACCCGGATTGGCGGTGCTGAAGTGCGCCGCCCACTCCTTGTTGTGTACTCCCGCCAGGCCCAGGCCAATGGCGCAGGACCCCATGGGAATGGTGTCGATGCCGATCGCGGCGAAGGCCTTGGCGGTGGCGTCGTTAACCGCGCGCCAGGCATTGTCGATGCCGTGCACCAGGCCGGAGGCGCCGCTGCGGCCGGTCGCCAGTTCGGCGCCGTCGCGCCCGGCCAGGCGCACGCGGGTATTGGTGCCGCCGCCGTCGACGCCGATGAGATAGTCGATCATGGTTGACTGAAATGAGAGGCTGGAATGAGGTCAGGGCACTATAGGCAGGGCCTACCTCGCTGTCAACAGGTATTTAACTGGTATGCTTCAGTGCGGACCAAAAGGGGGATTGCTGGGACGAGCGCCAGCGCGGACAGCGCATTGGCTGCGCAGGCGATTGGTATCGTGAGTGGTATTGTTCCATGGCCGGAGCGGCGCATGGGATGGCGGCGTGCCGCAGGCAGCGGCACGCGTCGTGATTACTGCGGCGCCTGGCTGCTGCCGCGCCGTTGCACGACCAGCAACTGGCCGTCGGCGCTGCCATTCTTTTCGGTCACGTGCACCGTTGCCCGTCCCGGGCCGGAAACGGCGATATCGGTGCGCCCGGCGGTAAGGTGCTCGCCATCGAGCGCGCCCGAGCCGCTCAGGCGCGCATGCACCTGCTCGACCTGGCCGCTGATCTCGGCGCCACCCGGACCGTCCGACGTGAAGGTGAGACGCTTGCCCTCGATGGCTGCCTTCAGGCTGCCCGACCCGCGCAGCTCGGCGTCCAGCGAATCCGAGACATGGGCCAGTTCGACGCCGCCCGGGCCGTGGCTCTTGAGCATCGCCTTGCCGACTTTCAGCTCGCCGGCGTCGATATCGCCGGAACCGGTCAGGTCGGCCTTGAGCTCGGCCACCGTGCCGCCAAGGTAGGCATCGCCCGGGCCGTCCAGGCGCAGGGTGGCTGCTTGCGCGCGCAGCCCACGCGCGGTGAAGTCGCCCGAGCCTTTGATCTCGGCGTCGAGATGGGTGATGGCGCCGCCGACGCAGGCGCTGCCCGGTCCACGCTGCTGGGTGCTGACGCGCCCCGCGGCCAGGTCGCAGGCCTCGAAGTCGCCTGAGCCGGTGATCTCGGCGCGCAGCTCAAGGCTGCTGCCGCGCAGGAGCATGCCGCCCGGCCCAGTGAGGCGTGCGTCCAGGCGCGCCAGGCGCAGGCCGTCCGCTTCGAGGTCGCCCGAACCGGTCATCTTCACTTGCAGGGCGCCGTCGATATTGGCCAGCCTGACGTCGCCGGGGCCGTGCATGGCCAGGTCGACCTGGCCGGCGCGCACGCGCTGCAGGTCGGCGTCGCCGCTGCCGCCCACCCGCAGCGCGAGATTGCGCACGGCGCCCGAGGCTTGCAGGTCGCCGGGACCGTCGACGTCCAGGGCCAGGCGATCTCCGTTGAGCTGGTCGAGCGTGACGTCGCCGCTGCCGGACATCTTGAGGCTGGCCAGTTGCGGGGTGCCGATGTCGATGCTGACGGTCTGGCGCCGCTTGCCGAAGCCGAACTGGAAGATGCGGCTATTGGCTGGCCGCACCACCAGGGTGTCGCCGCGCACGAAGGTCTCGACTTCGTCGAGCTGCTGGCGCTCGCCCGAGAGCCGCAGGCCGGAGCGGCCCTGGGCGTCGATCACGACATCGTAGGGGCCGTGCAGTTCGATGGCGCTGAAGGCGCCAATGCTGCGCTGCTCGGTGATCCGCCTGTCCGGGGTATCGGCCTGGCTGGTGTCGATCGTGAGCAGCAGGGTGCCGACGGCGGCGGCAAGCAGGGTGGCTTTCAGGACGGTATGCATATTGTTGTTGGCCCGGAGTCGATCGGAGCCTGAACGATAGGCGAACTGCGCCAGCGCTGCATGATGAAAACGACAAAACGGTCGATTCGGGGCGCCAACTGCGCCTGGCAGCGACGAACCGCGCGGCGCGGGATGTCATAATGTCGGGATCGTCCAACAGGAGCATTGTGGTGATAGCGCATCCAGGCCCGCTTCAAGCGCGTGCCGCCAGGCCGTCAGGCGTCATCCGGAGCATATTGCGCGCCTTGCCGCTGCTGGCCGGGCTGGCCTGCGCGAGCGCCGGCGCCATGGCCGCGCCATCGACCTTCGGCCCTGTGATCGGCAGCGCGCTGCTATGCCGCAGCCACCTGGATAACGCCTACTTCCACACCTACCTGACCCAGTCCTTCGGCCCGGCCTACAAGCGCGAGGGCGGGGCCTATTGGTTCAAGGCCGAGGCCACGCTGTGGGGCGCCGAGGTGCACGAGGTAATGGTCAGCGACGATTCCAGCAACCTGGTGTTCGTCGCCGCCATCATCAATGTCAAGCCCGAAGAACTCGAGAAATCGGTGCGCGCGCAGGCCGGCATCGCCTTCAATATCGCCGACGCCTCGCGCCATCCTTTGCGCAAGTCAAACCCTGGCAGCACGATCGCCTACGCCAGGGACAAAAGCAAAATATACTGCGCGAAGTTCAAACCGCAGCCACCCGGGCGCTAGACCGCATGTACAACCATTATTTCCAGCTCAAGCACGCCCCGTTCTCGATCGCGCCCGACCCCCGCTACCTGTTCATGAGCGAGCGCCATCGCGAGGCGCTGGCCCATCTGCTGTACGGGATCGGCAGCGGTGGCGGCTTCGTGCTGCTCACCGGCGAGATCGGCGCCGGCAAGACCACCGTGTGCCGCTGCTTCATCGAGCAGATCCCCGAGAACTGCCGCCTGGCGTATATCTTCAATCCGCGACTGACGGCGCAGGAGCTGTTGCAGACCGTGTGCGAGGAGCTGCACATCGACCTGCCGCCAGATGCCGCGGACGCGGGCGGTGTCAAATCATATGTCGATGCGATCAACCGCTACCTGCTCGCATCGCATGCCCAGGGCCTGAACAATGTGCTGGTGATCGACGAGGCCCAGAACCTGTCGAGCGAAGTGCTCGAGCAGTTGCGCCTGTTGACCAATCTCGAGACCAGCGAGCGCAAGCTGCTGCAGATCATCCTGATCGGCCAGCCCGAGCTGCGCACCATCCTGGCGCAGCCCGAGCTCGAGCAACTGGCCCAGCGCGTGATCGCGCGCTACCACCTTGGGCCACTGTCCGAAAACGAAACCGGCGCCTATATCGCGCACCGGCTGGCAGTGGCCGGCGCCGCGGGAATGCCGTTTCCGCCGCAGCTGACGCCACTGGTACACCGGCTGGCGCAGGGCGTGCCGCGCCGGATCAACCTGCTGTGCGACCGCGCGCTGCTGGGCGCCTATGTCGAGAACAGCCCGCAGGTCACGCGCGCCATCCTGGCCAAGTCGGCCGAAGAAGTATTCGCTGGCGAACCGGTCGCGCGCAAGAGCCTGCGCTGGCCGCTGCTGGCGGGTGGGGTATTGGCCGGGGTGGCGATGGGCGCCGCGGCCTGGCAACTGCTGCCGCTGCAAGGCGCCAGGCCTGCGCTGCAGGCCGCGCCGGCGGCCGTGAAGCAGGTGGCGGCCAAGCCGGCTGCGGCGCCGGCGCCTGTGAAAGTGCGGGCACCTGCGGCAGGCGCCGATTTCGCCAGCGGCGCCAGCGAGAACGATGCGCTGCGCGCGCTGGCGGCCCTGTGGGGACCGTCGTTCGCCGACATCGCCGGATCGAACCCGAAAACAACGTGCGAGGCGGCGCTGCGCGCCAACCTGCGCTGCCACCAGGGGCGCGGTGGCCTGTACGAGTTGCGCCTGCTCGATCGCCCGGCCGTGGTCACCCTGCACGACGGCCCGCGCACCGGCTATGCGGTGCTGGTCGGGATGGACGCCGACAGTGTCACCCTCGCCGTGGACGGGCGCCGCGAGCGGGTCACGATTCCTGCCTTTGTCGCCCGCTTCGGCGGCGAGTTCACCACCTTCTGGCGCATGCCGGGCGCGTTTCGCGACATGGTGGGGCAGGGCGACCGCGGTCCCGACGTCGACTGGATCGCCCAGCGCCTGGCCGGCCTGAACGAGGCCGGCGCACCGGCGCTCGACCAGCCGCTCGATGCCACCACCCGCGAATGGCTGCGCGCCTTTCAGGCGGCCCAGGACCTGAAGGCGGACGGCGTGGCCGGGCCACGCACTTATATGCGTCTCAACCAGCTGTCGGGCGTGGCCGAGCCGCGCCTGCTGGCCGCTACGGCAACAGGGACGGGAAACTGATATGTCGTACATCCTCGAAGCACTCAAGAAGGCCCAGGCCGAACGTCAACTCGGCAACGCCCCGACCATCCACGCGCCACCGCCGATGTATGCGGCGCCGGACCGTGCGCAGGGCGGCAACCGACGCTATCTCGCGATCGGCCTCGGCGCGGGCGTGCTGGTGGCGCTAGCGGCGCTGCTGTGGCTGCGCCAGGACGCCGGGCAGCCGGTGCGATTGGCGACGGCGTCGGTGACTGCACCGGCGCCAGAACCAGCACCGGTGTCCGCACCGGCACCTGTCGCGGTGTCGCCACCGGTAGCAGCGGCCACGCCGCCTGCCGCTCCGGCGCCGGCGCCGCTTGTGCGCGAAGCCGCGCCGGTAGCCGCGAAGCCGGCGCCGGCCCCGGCAAAGCCGAAAGAGGCGCCGCGGCCTGCAGCGCCAGCCGCATCGCCTGCCGAGCCGGCGCATGCGGAGCCGACAGCAGTGGTCGCGCCCGCAGGTGAGGAAACCCTGCGCAGCTTGCAGCAACTGCCTGAATCGCTCAGGCGCGAAATCCCGCAAGTGACTTTCGGCGGCTATATCTATTCGCCGACACCGGGCGAGAGCCTGCTGCTGGTCGACAAGACGCTGCGCCGCGAAGGCGAGGAGGTCGCGCCCGGCCTGGTGCTCGAGCGCCTGACGCCGAAAGCGGCGGTGATGAACTACCGGGGCACCCGCTACCGTGTCGCATACTGAGCACGGGCCCGGCCCGGTGCTGGCCGTAGTGGGGTGGTCGGGCAGTGGCAAGACCACCTTGCTGGAGCAACTGGTCGCGCGCCTGGCGCTTGACAGCCTGCGGGTAAATATCGTCAAGCACAGCCACCATGACATCGAGCTCGAGCCGCCGCGCAAGGACAGCGCCCGCTTGCGCCACGCCGGGGCGGCCGAGGTAATGATTGCGTCGCCTTATCGGATCGCCATCATGCGCGAATTGCGCGCTGAGCCGGAGCCGACGCTGGACGAGTTGCTGGCGCGCTTGTCGCCGGCCCACCTGACCCTGGTCGAGGGTTACAAGTGGGAATCCTTGCCGAAGCTTGAGGTGCACCGGCCGGCCCTCGGCAAGCCACCGCTGTTTCCTGAGGATGCCAGCATCCTGGCCGTGGTGTCGGACGTAGCGCGGCCTGTGGATGCGCGAGACGGGCTTGCCTGGCTGGACTTGAACGACCCTGGCCGGGTAGTGGAGTGGGTTTGCGCCTGGTTAAAAGATCGGCCTCAAGTTTTGGTCGATGGGGCCGTTAAAGGCTGACAAGACTTTTTCTGGAGAGGTGTATGGACGTTGCGAATATTGCCAAGCTTTCAAGCAGCATGGCTGAAACCGGTATCCGTCAGGAAGTCGGTGTTTCCATGCTGAAGAAGGCCATGGATATCGAAAAAAACACGGCGGCCCAGCTTCTCCAGGCGCTGCCGCAGCCAAACCTGCCTGCCCACCTGGGTAACACGATCAATACGAAAGCCTGATCGGGCATCGACATGCCGTCTGCGCGAGTTTGAGCGAATGGCAGCTCGAAGATCACGCGCATTGCGTGCTGTTATAAAAAAACCGGCGTCGAAGCCGTAATGCCGCTAAGTTAAGCGGCTCATGCACGTCGTTCCCGCGCAGGCGGGAACCCAAGTTCTGCGAACGTCGTTGAAACGCTTGCAAACTTAGGTTCCCGCCTTCGCGCATTAGTGTCCGGAATAATTTCAGGCCTCCAGGTATGACGCGACATAGCTAAAATCACGTCGTTCCCGCGCAGGCGGGAACCCAAGTTCGCTTCCGAAGTCGTTACCCTTGTCCACATCGCGGTCGTTCCGACATACGGAATTCGGTGATTAAACTTGGATCCCCGCCTACGCGGGGATGACGACGCATACTTAGCGAATATTATTCCGGACGCTACTGCGCCCTCGCGGGAACGACGTTTTTACGTTAACTCAGAGGTGCACTGTGGCTTAACTTAACGGCATTAGCGTCGAAGCCGGGTTTTTATTGGTCGACGCTCAGTGGAAGGCCCGCAGGATGCGCGCTTCGCCCGACCTGTCGTTGTAACGGTCGTTGGCGGAGCGGGTAGCGGCCATCATGCGCTCGAGTTGCGCGTCTTCAAAGCGGGATAGTTCTTCATTCGCCGCTTCCAGCGCCAGCGACAGCTTGGCGCGCGCGTTCTGGTACAGGGCGCTGGAGTAATGATCGGTATTCTTGAGTAGTTCTTCCGCGTTTTCGATCACGAGTCGCAAGTCGCCGATCAATTGCTCTTGCGATTGTGCACGGTGTTCCGGGGTTTCCATCGCCTTCACCTCTAAGCCGTTAGCTGACGTCTTAAAATATAAACAAGGAAGCCCCGTTCTGTTTGTTAGTTCGCAAACATAAGCCGCCGTCCTGGCCACCTATTTCTTTGAACTAGAAGCCATTCTCGGACTTCAAACAGCCTACTGCACGGTGATGCGCACGTCGCCGATCGAGACGGTCTGGCCAGTGCGAATCTTCGCTGTCTTGCGCAGCTCCTGTTTACCATCGACCGACACCGCGCCGCTGGCGACCAGGTTCTTGCCGGCGCCGCCGCTATCGACCAGGCCGACCAGCTTCAGCAGCTGGTTGACTTCGACGAATTCTGATGTCAAATCGAAAACTATTTTTTGCATTCTATCCTCGGGGTGGTGATGGCGGCGTACGATTGATGAGGCCGCTTAATGTGAACGTTGTTGCGTCGGTCGACATCCAAGCGATCGTGAGCACATGGGCGTCGTAGGGTTGGCGGCAAAGCCGCCAACCCTACGTGTCACATCAGACAGGGTCCGGACGGGTCATGTCGATCGGCACGATCCACTGATCGAACTGCTGGTCGTCGACGAAACCGCTCTGCAGCGCGGCCTGGCGCAAGGTCAGGCCGTCAGTCGATGCCTTCTTGGCGATCTGCGCGGCGCGATCATACCCGATGTGCGGCGCCAGCGCAGTCACCAGCATCAGCGATTTTTCCATCAGCTCGCCGATGCGGGCGTGGTTCGGCTCGATGCCCTGGGCGCAATGTTCGTCGAAGGAGCGCATGCCATCGGCCAGGATGCGCGCGCTTTGCAGGAAGTTATGCGCGATCATGGGCTTGAACACATTGAGCTCGAAATTGCCCTGCGAGCCGCCGACTGTGATGGCGACGTCGTTGCCGAACACCTGGCAGCACAGCATGGTCAGTGCCTCGCACTGGGTCGGATTGACCTTGCCCGGCATGATCGAGCTGCCCGGCTCGTTCTCGGGGATGGTGATCTCGCCCAGGCCCGAGCGCGGGCCGGAAGCCATCCAGCGCACATCGTTGGCGATCTTCATGAGGGCCGTGGCCAGGGTTTTAAACGCACCGTGGGCGGCGACCATGGCGTCGTGGCCGGCCAGCGCCATGAATTTATTGGGCGCGGTCTTGAACGACAGGCCGGTGCGCGAGCCAAGCTCGGCCGCGATGCGCGGGGCGAATTCGGGGTGGGCGTTCAGGCCGGTGCCCACGGCGGTGCCGCCGGCGGCCAGCAGCAAAAGGCCGGGCAGGGTGGACTTGAGCTGCTGCTCGGAGTACTCGAGCTGGGCCACGTAGCCGGAGAATTCCTGGCCCAGGGTCAGCGGCGTCGCATCCTGCAGGTGGGTGCGGCCGATCTTGACGATTGGCTCGAAGTCGCGCGACTTGCGCAGCAGGGTGCCGCGCAGCTGGGCCAGCGCCGGCAACACCTCTTTGGCCAGGGCCCAGGCGGCGGCCACGTGCATGGCGGTGGGGAAGATGTCGTTCGACGACTGGCCCATATTGACGTGGTCGTTCGGGTGCAGCAGGCGGCCTTCGCCGCGCTCGCCGCCCAGGAGTTCGGAGCCGCGGTTGGCCAGCACTTCGTTCATGTTCATATTGCTCTGGGTGCCCGAGCCGGTCTGCCAGACGGCGAGCGGGAACTCGGCCGGATGGCGGCCTTCGAGCACCTCGTCCGCAGCCCGGATGATGGCGTCGGCCTTGTCGCCAGGCAGCTTGCCGAGCGAGCGGTTGACGGCCGCCGCCGCGCGCTTGACCTGGGCCAGCGCCGCGACCAGCTCGGGCGCCATGCGCTCGGTCGAGATATGGAAGTGGTGGAGCGAGCGCTGGGTTTGCGCACCCCATAACTGATCGGCTGGCACCTCGATCGGGCCAAAACTGTCCTTCTCAATCCTGTTTTCCATAGACATTCCTGTTATGCGAGGGGCTGGGATTAAAGAGTTTAGCGCAATGTCCGTTAATTACGCTTGGGCTCCTCTCTTGTTATTCCTTATGGCTAGCCGCCTCCCCTCGATTCTCATTTACGCGCTGCTGTCCGGCGCGGCCGGCGCAGCCGAACTGGGCGATGCGCAAGTGCGCTCGTATATCGGCCAGCCCCTGGTGGCCGATATCGAACTGACCATGTTCGATGCCCCGAGCACCCCGGTGCAGGCGCGCCTGGCACACCCGAACGTTTACCGCGGCGCCAATATCGGCATGCCGCACGTGCTATCGTCTCTCAATATGAGTGTGACGCAGCGCGATGGCCGCCAGTTCCTGCATGTGACGTCGCTGGCGCCGGTTGAATCAAGCCGCCTGCATCTGTACCTGGAATTGGCCGATGGCGGCCAGCGTAATGTCCGTTTGGTCAGCTTGTCGATGGCGCCGAATCCGAATCCGCCGCCACCGCCACCAGCGCCAGTCAGGCCAGCGGCGCCGGTCGTGGCCGAGACGCCCGCGCCGGCGCCGGTCGTCAAGCCGCCGCCCCGTCCACGCCCGGCGCCACCACCGCGCCGGCCGGTGCTTGTCGAGAAGGCCGGGCCGGCGCCTGAAGTGTTGCCAAAGCCGGAGATCAAACCCGTTCCGAAGCCGAAGCCGGAGCCGACGCCGGAGCCGAAAGCCGCTGCCGCAGCACCGCTCCTGCCGCTGCCGGCAGCGGCAGCTCCAGCGGCCTGCGCACCGGTGTCCGACGTCGACCGTTCGACGGTATGCGCCGCGCTCGACTACAAGAATGCGCAGTTGCGCGAACAGATCGGCCAACTGGAAGATAAGGTGCGGGTACTGCAGGTGGCGCTGGGCGCCAACCCGACCTATGTCAGCAAGCCGCGCCCTGGCGACCCAAGCAAGCCCCATCCGGCGCGGCGACGTGCGGCGCCCGAACCCGAGGCGTCGACGCCATGGGGCTGGATCGCCGGTGGCCTCGGCATCGTGCTGGCCCTGGCGGGTGGCGCGGTCGTGTTGCTGCGGCGTCGCAGGCGGGCAGGGCGGACCCAGCCCATGCCCGGCGTGCCCTTGATGGCGCGCCTGCGCCAACGTTTCGCGCGCAAGAAGGCGAGCCAGGAACCGGTCGAGCCGAAGCTGGAAGCTACTGAACAGGAAATGTCTACACAAGTTTGATTTTGCGTTATACTCGGCTTGTGATCGATGAGGTTACAGACGGCGCAGGGTCTGGCGTAGCCACCACCGATAGTGTGGCGCGGAAAGCAGACAACCGTTGATGAAACGCCTGTGACTGGAAGCAGTTCATTTGCCTACAGTGGCATTGAACGCCGGGAGCAACCGGCAAGAGGCGACGCCAGCAGATAGCTGGGGTTCGTCCTCCACCCGATTCGCGGTCGAGCCCCTGGCTCGGCGGCACCAGAAAGCGCCCGATGGGCGCTTTTTTATTTGGTGTTGCAACACACGCCGCTGGCAACAAAAAAGGCACCCGCAGGTGCCTTTGTTCAGGATTCGCCAGGAATCAGTGCGCTTGCAGAGCGCGGGCCAACTGGCCGTCAGCTGGCTCGGTCACGTCGCGGATCGCGCGGTCGTTGGCCATCAGCTGCTTGAGCAGGTCGATCTTGCGCAGGCGCTGGGCGCCTTCCAGGGCTGGCACACCGGTGGCGGCGCTGCGCGCTTCGACCCTGGCTTCCACGTTCAGGGTGGCGAACTCGTTCCAGTCTCCGGCCTTGGCGGCATCCGACATCTGACGGGTCAGGCCAGCCAGGTTTTCGTACATCGCGAGGACTTCGTTTGCGTTCATATTGCCACCAAAACAATGAAACTGCGGCCGGATTGCCGGTTGTCTGGTCTTTTACGGCAGGGTTTTTGGGAACTTTAGGGTTCCTGCGAAAATATTTTGATTTTTTTGAAGAGCCGGGAGACAGCAGCATCCGCCGCCCGCTGGCATACTGTCGGCATGAACCAGGATAACAACCGCGATCCGCAGCACGACGATATCACGCGCCGCACCCTCGCGCATTACGACCACAACGCCGACGCCTTCTTCGCCGGCACGATCGACCACGATGTGAGCCAGAACATCGCCGCCCTGCTCGATGCGATCGGGGTTTCCGCGCCGCATACCATCCTCGACCTGGGCTGCGGCCCTGGGCGCGACCTCAAGACCTTCAGCGCGCTCGGGCACCGTGCCATCGGCGTCGACGGTAGTGAACGCTTCGTCGCCATGGCGCGCGACTATAGCGGCTGCGAGGTCTGGAAACAGGATTTCCTGCATCTCGACCTGCCGCCGGCGATGTTCGATGGTATTTTCGCCAATGCGGTACTGTTCCACGTGCCCAGCGCCGCCTTGCCGCAAGTGCTGGGCCGCCTGTTCGCCGCGCTCAAGCCGGGCGGTGTCCTGTTCAGCTCCAATCCGCGCGGCGACAACCGTGAGGGATGGAACGGTGAGCGCTACGGTAGCTACCATGATTACGCGGCTTGGGAACGCTACCTGCTCGCAGCCGGCTTCATTGCGCTGCACCATTACTATCGACCGCCCGGCCTGCCGCGCGAGCAGCAACCGTGGTTGGCCAGTCTCTGGCGAAAGGCCTAGCCTGTTTGTTAAGCGTCGAACAGAACCGTTTAGCAATTGCTACTATTATCTAGACTCATTCACGCACCAGGCAAGGAGATTGCAATGAACAAGGATCAAGTCAAAGGCAAGGCGAAAGAAGTCGGCGGCAAGGTGCAACAGAAAGTCGGCGAAGCCGTCGGCAGCCGTCAGCAACAGAGCGAAGGCCTGTCGAACCAGGCCGAGGGCAAGGCTCAGAAGAAAGTTGGCGATGTGAAAGAAATCGCCAAAGGCAATCGCTAATCTGCCTCGTTCCCCACGACAAAGCCGCGCAATCGCGCGGCTTTGTCGTTTTCGCTTGTCAAAAAAATGCCGCACGGCGCGTGCGGCATTCCCCATCCAAACCCTCTCAGCTCGACCCGACCCCTTTTGCCGGCCGGTCCCCTAATACATCTTCTATATAAAGCATCTTGACCAGCACCGACAGCACGGCGGCCAGCGGTGTCGCCAGCGCTACCCCGGCAAAACCGAACAGGGTGCCGAAGATCAACTGCATCACGATCACCAGCGCGGGTGGCAGATCGATCGCCTTGGCTTCGATCATCGGCTGCAGTACATAACCTTCGAGCATATTGATGGCTGCGAAAAGCAGCAGGGCGTAACCAGCCATTTCCGGGCTGATCGATAGCGCCAGCAATACCGCGGGCACGCCAGCCATGATCGGGCCGAGGTAGGGGATGAAGTCGAGCAGGCCGGCGATTACCCCCAGGATCAATGCCAACGGCACGCCCAGCAGGCTCAAGCCGATCGCAGTGCTGGTGCCGACGATCAGCATCGACAAGGCCTTGCCGACCAACCAGTTGGCCAGCGAATCGCCCACTTCATCAATGACTTCTCGCGCGCGGCCGCGTTTATGCTGCGGAATCAGGCGAATGAAGCCGCGCGTATAGACACCCGGCGTGGCGGCAAAATAAATGCCGACGAAGATGATGATGACGATATTACCGAGGGCGCCGAGGATGCCGGTAAAGAACAGGCCGGCGTTCGGCACCATCGAGCTCATCTGCTTGACGATGTCTTCGGGCGCCGGCAGTTCGGATACCACGCGCTTTATTAGCGGGTGTTGTTCCATCTCACCTTGCAGACGTTCTATGGCCGCCGGGACTTCTTTCGCCAACTGGGTCGACTGCTCGGAAATCTGCGGCGCCATGGCCCAGCCACCCAGGCCAATGATTGCCCCGAGCACCAGCACCACGACGCCGAGCGCCAGCTTGCGCTTGACGCCAAAGCGCCGATGCATGATCTCGCTCAGTTTATAGAGCAGGATTGCAAACAGGATGCAGGCAAACACCAGCAGCAGCGCATCTGCCGCCAGTACGACCGCCGCCAGGCCGAGGATGAACAGCACGGCGATGCCGTTAATGATGGTGACGCGGCGCGCCAGGCGACGCTGGGCCGCCTTGGGCGCTTCGTGGACTTCCGGCGCAGCGTCGGTATTATTGTTATTCATGGTTTTTTGTTTTCTTGAGCGGCAGGCCGCGTTGCGAAAAGATTAGCATTCAGGCCTTTAAAACGTCGCGCGGATCGGATCGATTGGCTGTGTGTGTGCGCTAACAGATGAGCATGCGCGAAACGATTAATCTGACCTCATCGCATGGCCATCCAGACATGCATTACTCAAGGAGAACACCATGAACAAAGACCAAGTCGAAGGCAAACTGAAAGACATCGGCGGCAAGATTCAAGAAGGCGCCGGCAAAGTGGTGGGCAGCACCGAACAGCAGGCCAAGGGCCTGGCGAATCAGGCTGAGGGCAAGACCCAGGAAGCCTACGGCGACGCGAAAGAAGTCGTGAAGGATGCCGTGGATGAAGTGAATCGCCCAACCCCACGTCCTTAAGTCACGCTGCGCCTGGCGCGCAATGAAAAAAGGCCGCGTCATCGACGCGGCCTTTTTGTTTTTACAAGCAGGGATCAGTTCGGCTGCGTGCCGCCCAGCTGCTTCTTGAAGTAAGACTCGATCAGGCCATACACGTGGCGCTGGTTGGTGCGGCCCGACATGCCGTGCTTGGCGCCCGGATAAGTCATCAGGTCGAACTGCACGTTGCGCTTGACGAGTTCGTCGATCAGCAAGGTGGTGTTCGAGAACAGCACATTGTCGTCGGCCATGCCGTGGATCAGCAGCAGATTCGATGTCATGCCGTCCAGATGGGCGAACACGCCGCTGCGTTTATAGGCTTCCGGATCGCCCTTCGGCGTGCCGCCCACGTAGCGCTCGGTATAGTGGGTGTCGTACAGCGCCCAGTCGGTCACCGGCGCCACCGACACGCCCATCGCGATCTTGTCCGACGCCGCCGACAGCAGGCGCAGGGTCATGAAGCCGCCATAGCTCCAGCCGAACACGCCGACCCGTTTCGGATCGACAAAGCTCTGCTTGGCGAGCCAGTCGATGCCGGCCACCTGGTCTTCGACTTCGTGCTTGCCCAGATTATTGTGCAGCACATCGGTGAACTGGCGCTCGCGCCGGCCCGAGCCGCGGTTATCCAGGCGGAAGACCACAAAGCCTTGCTGCGCCATGTATTGGTCAAAATAATTGCCCCAGGCGCGGGTCACGCGTTGCGAATGCGGGCCGCCATAGGTGAACAGGAACACCGGATAGCGCTTGTTGGCATCGAAACCGGCCGGCTTGATGATCGAATAGTGCAGGGTCTGGCCATCGGCCGCCTTCAGGGTGCCGTATTCGGTCGGCAGGTGCGCATCGAGGTGGCGCGTGTACGGGTGATTGGCGTTGAGCTCGTTCTTCTCGATCCACTCGACCATGCTGCCATCGGCGCGCCGGATCGACACCTGCGGCGGGGTGCTCGGGTTCGAGTAGGTATCGACGAACAGCTTGCCGTTGCCAGCGAACGAAGCCTCGTGCCAGCCATCGCCCTGGGTGATGCGGGCCGGCTTGTCGGCGCTACGGCCATCGAGCGACAGCGCATAGGTCTGCTTGTCGATCACAGCCTCGCGGTTGGACGAGATATACACCTTGCCGGCGCCTTCGTCGACAGCCAGGATATTGTCCACGCCCCATTCGCCGCGCGAGATCGGGTGCAGCAGCTTGCCGTCCAGGCCGTACAAATACAGGTGCTTGCGGCCGCTGCGCTCGGACGCCCAGATGAAGGCCTGGCGGTTCTTGAGGAAGCGCAGGTCGTTATTGACTTCGACCCAGGTGGGCGACGATTCGGAGAACAGCGGGCGCTGGTTCAAGCTGGCGACGTCCACCGCCACCAGGTCGAGGCGCTTCTGGTCGCGCGTCTGGCGCTGGTAGACGAGGGTCTTGGCGTCGGCGCTGAAGTCGGCGCGCACCAGGTAGATGTCCTTGTCGGCGCCCAGGTCGATCTTGCGCTGTTCACCGGTGGCCGGATTGACGACCATCAGCTCGATCGCCACGTTCGGGTCGCCCGCGGCCGGGTAGTGCTGGTCGATCACCTCGGTGCGATCGGCAAAGATCTCGAAGCGGCGCACGACGGGCACCGGCGCGTCGTCGTAGCGGCGGTAGGCGATCTGCGAATCGTCCGGCGCCCAGTAGTAGCCGGTGTGCTGATCCATCTCTTCCTGCGCGATGAACTCGGCTTCGCCGTTGTGCACGGTGCCCTTGCCATCAAGCGTCAGCTGGCGCTCGGCGCCGGTTTTCAGGTCGATCACCACCAGGTTCTGGTTGCGCACGAACGACACGTAACGGCCGCGCGGCGAGATCTTCGGATCGATGACATTGCCCGAAGCGACCTTGCGCGCCGCTTCCGGCTTGGCGGCATCGACCAGGTACAGGTCGCCGCCGATCGGCACCAGCAGCTGCTTGCCATCGGGCGACCAGAAATAGTTGAGGATGCCCGACAGGCCGGCGGTACGCGCGCGTTCGCGGCGCGCCTTTTCCTCGAGCGACAACTCTTCGTTCGGCACCAGCTTCTGGGAATCGACCAGGCGGGCGGTAGCCTTGCTCTTGGTGTTGTATTCCCACAGGTCGAGACGGTACTGGTCGTCGGCGCGCGGGCGCAGGAAAGTCACACGTTCGCCGTCGGGCGACACGCGCAGGTTGCGCACACTGGCGCCGGCCAGCGAGGCTTCGCCGTGGATGCGGTCCAGCGTCAGTCGTTCGGCCATGGCGGGAGTGGCCGCCAGGGCGGCCAGGAGTAGGAGAAGAGGGCGCATTGATGTCTCTTGAGGATTGTTAATGTACTGCAATCGCGAGACGATACCAGAGTCAGCGGGGCTGCGCCATGGCGCCGTCGCGGATCCGCTGGCGTGCCAGCTTCTCGAACTGCCAGGTCAGCAGCACCGCCGCCACCGTCAGCGCCACCACCAGGCCGATCCAGAAACCGGTGGCCTGCATCGGCGCATCCGGCGTCCAGGGGAACCAGGCCGGCGCCAGGCCCAGGATGCAGCCAAGCGGCAGCGACAGGCCCCAGAACGACAGCAGCTGGATCACCATCGGCGGGCGCGTCACCTGGTAGCCGCGGATCGCCGAGGCGGTTCCCACCTGGGTCGAATCGGACAGCTGGAACAGGGCCGCGAACAGCAGCAGGTGGGCGGTGACCTGCTGCACCGCCGGGTCGGAGGTATACATGGCCGCGATCTCCCAGCGGAACAGGGCGATCCCGATTGCTGCCAGTACACCGAAGCTGACCGAGACGCCCACGCCGACCCAGCCGACGAAGCGCGCGCGCACCGGGTCACCTTCGCCCATCGCCTGGCCGACGCGGGTGAGCATGCCGATCGCAAAGCTGAGCGGCACCATGAACACCAGCGAGGCGAAATTGAGCGCGATCTGGTGCGAGGACACCTGCACCACGCCATAGCGCGCCACCAGCAGGCTGATCAGGCCGAAGGCGCTGACTTCGGCGAAATAGGTGACGCCAATCGGCAGGCCCAGGCGCAGCTGGGCGCCGATCTCGCGCGTGTCCGGGCCTTCGTAGCGGTCGAACGGGTAGGTCAGGCGATAGGCGGGCGAGCGCGTGATCCACCACAGCATGGCGCCCAGCATCAGCCACAGGGCGCTGGCGGTGGAGATCGCGCAGCCGACCGCCCCCAGTTGCGGAAAGCCGAATTTGCCATACACCAGCACCCACGCGACCACGGTATTGAACAGCAGGCCGAGGATGGCGATCCACATGATCGGCTTGGTCTGGTTGATGCTGGTGGTGTAGCCGTATAGCGCGCGGTAGACGCCGAAGGCCGGCATGCCGACGCTGATCACGTGCAGGAACAGCGAGGCGCGGTCGGCCACGTGGGCGTCCATGCCGATATGGTCGAACAGCAGCGTGCACAGGTTGGCGAACAGGCAGCCGACCAGGCCGACCAATAAACCCTTCCACATGGCCTGGCGCACCGAATGCGGTACCCGGTCGTGGCGCGCGGCGCCGATTTCATGCGCGACCACGGTATTGATCGCCATCATGGTGCCCATCACCGTCACCAGCACGATCGACCACACCGCCGTGCCGAGCGACACCGCGGCCAGCTCGTCGGCGCTGACGTGGCCGGTGAGGGCGACATCGACCACCCCCATGCCGACCGTGGCCAGCTGGCCGATGAGGACCGGCCACGACAGGCGCCACAGGGTGGCGATTTCGGTGCGGACGGGCGTGGCTGAGGCGGTGGCGGTCATGTTCATGATGCGGCAATGGGGAGGTGAACCCGCGATTTTACTGACTTATTGTCAAGCCCGGTATCGGCACTTGCTTCCTATCGTTAATTGTCACAACTCAGCTTGTGGATACGCAAGACAAGTTTCCACGATCTGCACCACCGTAGAGCGACAGTCCGAGGAGACGCCGATGGAAGAACTGTTGCCCTACTTTGAGCGCGAACTGGTCTACCTCAATACCGTCGGCCGCGAGCTGGCCCACCAGTATCCACGCCTGGCGGCCGAGCTGGGGCTTGGCCCCGAGGGCAGTGAAGATCCCCACATCCGGCGCCTGATCCAGGCCTGCGCGCTGCTCAATGCGCGCACCGCCAAGAAGCTTGACGACGACTATCCCGAACTGACCGAAGCCCTGCTGGGCAGCCTGTATCCGCACTTCTTGCACGGCATCCCGGGCTGTTCGATCGTGCAGGTGGACGGCGGCGACCCGCAGTCGCGGGCCGGCAAGATCGAGCAGGTGCAGGAGATCGCGCGCGGCACCGAAATGGGCTCATTGGTCGCGCGCGGGGCGCCATGCCGCTTTCGCACCACGGCCGCGCTGGCGCTGGCGCCGGTCAAAGTGGCGCGCGCCTGGTTCGAGCCGGTGGCCCACGTGCCGCCTCGCATCCGGCTGCCGCCGCGCGCGGGGGCGCATATCGGCATCGCCTTCGACAGCGCCATGCCGGCGCGCATGCTGACCGGCCGCGGCCTGCCGCGCCTGCGCCTGCACGTGGATGGCGACGGCCTGCTGACGGCGGCGCTGATCGACAGCCTGTGCATGAACGTACTCGAGACCTGGGTCGAGGCCGACGGCATGGATGGCTGGCGCCGCTTCGACGGCGCGGCGCTGTGCCTGGGCGGCCTGGAGCGCGATGAGGCGCTGGTGCCGGAACCATCCCACGCCCATCCGGCCTACCGGCTGCTGACCGAATACTTTGCCTTCCCCGATAAATTCCATTTCCTGGACCTCGACCTGGCCCGGCTGGCGCCGCTGCTGCCGGCCGGCGCGCGCCGTTTTACCCTGCACTTCGTGCTCACCGGCGTGCATGCCGAGTCGAGCGCCGCCCGCATCCTGCGCGCGCTGTCGGCCGCCAACCTGCTTACCGGTTGCGTGCCGGTGGTGAACCTGTTCCGCCAGGCGGCGGCACCGGTGCGCATCACGCAGCGCGCGGCGATGTACGACGTGATGCCGAGCCGGCACGAGGAAGGCGTCGAGGTCTACAGCATCGATGCGGTACAGGTGCTCAGGACCCACGACGGCAAGACCGCCAGCGTCGAGTACCGGCCGTATTACGGCCTGCGCCACGGCGAAGGGGCGGGTGGCGCGGAACATGGCCAGCGCTATTGGTTCGCGCACCGCGACGACGGCGGCGACTGCCGCCACCGCATGAAGATCTCCTTCACCGACGACGACCTGTCGCTGGCGGGCGAGGATGCCAGCGTGGCCTCGATCGACCTCACCTGCAGCAACGGCCTGGCCGCCTGCGGCGTCGGCGTCAAGGCCCCGGGCGGCGACCTGGTGAGCGAGACCGCGACTTCGGGCCTGCCGATCCGCCTGCTGCGCAAACCCACCATGCCGCTGCGCTTCGGCAACCGCAACGGCACCCACTGGCGCCTGGTGACCCAACTGGCGCTGAACCACCGCTCGCTGGCCGACCTCGACGCCTTCCGCGAGACGCTGGCGCTGTATGACTTGCCGCGGTCCGGCGCCTCGCAGCGCCAGATCGCCGGCGTCACGGCGATGACCTCGTGTCCGGCTACTGCCTGGCTGCGCAACCGCTACGGTGCAACCCTGGTGCACGGCGTCGAGGTGCGCATGACGGTCGACGAAGAAGCCTTTGCCGGCAGTAGCCTGGCCGTATTCGCCCAGGTGGTGAGCCGCTTCCTGGGCCTGTATGTGCACCTGAACAGCTTTACCCGGCTGGTGCTGGTGTCCGGGCAGGGCGGGAAGGAGTTGCTGCGATGCGAGCCCCGCAACGGCAGCCTGGCGCTGGTGTAAGCAATGGCATGAGCGATGGCGTGGTTGCCGACCTGCTGCGGCATCCGCAGCGCTATGAATTCTTCCAGGCGGTGCGGCTGCTGGTGCGCTGGCTCGGGCGCCAGGGCATCGCGCCCGAGCATGCACTGAGCGGCTTGATCCGTTTTCGCAACAGCCTGGGCCTGGGATTTCCCGCCAGCGAAATCGAAGCCATCGACCCCACTACCGAGGGTGTGCCGGCGGTGCGGATCACGCCTTCGCTGATGGGCTTACTCGGGGTGATGGGGACCTTGCCGCTGCATTACACCGAACGCTTCGCGGCCTGGGAGCTGGCGGCCAGGGATGAGGGGCCGCGTGCTTTCCTTGACTTGCTGTCGAGCCGCCAGGTGGCGCTGTTCTATCGGGCCTGGTGCAAATACCGGGTGCGCCACACGTTCGAGCCGGTTGTCGACCATTTCATGCCGCTGCTGCTGGCGTTGGCTGGGGTGCGCCAGCGTGCAGAAGGCGAGGTGGGGGCTGATGCGGCGAGCCTGGCATGGTTCGCCGCGCCTTTGCGCAGCCGGGTGGTCAATGCCGATCTGGTAGCGGGGGTGTTGGCGGCATATTTTCAGCTCCCGGTGCAGGTCGAGCAATTTACCGGTCGCTGGGATAGCCTCGAGTTGGGACAGCGTACGCGCCTGGCGCGCAGCAATTGTGTGCTGGGCGCCGGCGCTACGGCAGGCGCGCGCCTGCTGCGGCCCGAACTGGGCATCCGGATCCGCCTGGGGCCGGTGGACCTGGTTGCCTTCGAACGCTTCCTCCCCGGCGCAACGGGAGCGCTGGCGCTGGCGGGTTTGCTGGATCGCTTCGCGATTGAGGTGCCATATCGCGAACTGCAGGTGGTGTTGCGGCGCGAGGATGTCGCCGGCGCCAGGCTGGATGGTTCGGTGCGGGTGGGGCTGGATGGCTTCCTGGGCGATGGGGCGGGGCGGGGCGACCGCGACGACGTATGCTATCTGCTCGACTGACCGGGCAGTTGAATGCCCGCAGGCATGCGCGCGCCGCTGACGGGATGGCCGATCTACAATCGATATGAATGCATCACATTGCTCAAGGAGACCACATGCAACAAGCACAGAACATGCAGCCGGCGGATCACGTCGAGCCGGCCGCCACCCAATCCCTGCAGGGCAGACGCGTTGCGGTCCTGATGACCGATGGCGTCGAACAGGTCGAATATACCGAACCGCGCCGCTTCCTCGAGCAGCAGGGCGTGATCGTGACCCTGGTCTCGCCCAAGAAGGCGGGCGAGGAAATCCAGGGTTTCAATCATCTGACGCCGGACCAGAAATTCAAGGTCGAGCTCAACGTGCAGGATGCGAATCCGGGCGATTACGACCTGCTGCTATTGCCGGGCGGCGTAGCCAATCCCGACAGCCTGCGCCTGAGCCCGGAGGCCATCGCCTTCATCAAGGCGTTTGGTGACGAGGACAAGCCGATCGCCGCGATCTGCCACGGCCCGTGGCCGCTGATCGACGCCGGCGTGGCCGAGTCGAAGCACATGACCAGCTGGCCTTCGCTGCAGCACGACCTGCGCAATGCGGGTGCCGAATGGACCGATGAAGAAGTGGTCGTTGACGGCAAGCTGATCACCAGCCGCAAGCCGGATGATATTCCGGCGTTTAATGAGGCGATCATGAAGCAGTTGATGGTGCAGCAAGAGGCGGGCAGCGACCCGGGACCGACGTCGTAATGGCGGCAGATCGCGCTCGCCATCTTCATCGTTAGCCCAGGCACGTCATACCCGCGCGTGCCATCTTTTCGTTAGCCCAGGCACGTCATACCGGTGCGTGTCATTTTTTCGTTAGCCCAGGCACGTCGTACCGGTGCGTGTCATTTTTTCGTTAGCCCAAGCACGTCGTACCGGTGCGTGTCATCTTTTCGTTAGCCCAGGCACGTCGTACCGGTGCGTGTCATCTTTTCGTTAGCCTAGGCACGTCGTACCCGCGCAGGCGGGTACCCAAGTTTTTCAACCCAAGCGGAAGCGCCGGAAGGCCAGCGTCATTGCAGGTGTTCATACAGCGTGACGCTGCCCACCGCAATCAACACCAGCCCGCCGAAGATCTCGGCGCGCTTGCCCACCACGGCGCCGATGCGGCGACCAATCAGCAACCCCAGCGTCACCATCGTCAAGGTCGCCAGCCCGATCGCCAGCGCCGGCCACAGAATACCCGTCTCGGAAAACGCCAGGCTGACCCCGACCACCATTGCGTCGATGCTGGTGGCGAAGCCGGTCAGGGCCAGGATCCAGAAGGGCCGGGCGGGATCGTCCGCGTCGGCATCCGGTGTGCCGCATCCCTCGATGATCATGCGTATGCCCAGACCGCCGAGCAGCACAAAGGCGATCCAGTGGTCCCAGCTTTCAACGTAAGAAGCGGCGATGCTGCCGAGTGCCCAGCCAATCAGCGGAGTCACCCCTTCGATCACCCCGAACAGCAGGCCGACTTTCAACGCTTCCTTGAACAAAACGTGCGAACGGCGTGCACCCATGGCGATCGCGACGGCGAATGCGTCGGTGGACATGGCGAAGGCGAGGATGATGATGGCGGTGAGGTTCATGACAGCTTTCCGATCGGGCACGACACAAGGCATGTCGCGCGGCCCGATCGTCGCGTGAACATGCCAATGGTCTTGCCAACCAGAAGGCTTCCGCACCATGACGTGGAGACGTCAAGTATGTTGATACGGGAACTTCCGTTGCGGAAGTAGGCTACTCCCCAAGGGCGGGGGCATGGTAACGCATGAATGGCTTGTAGACAAGAATTGGCGTTGCGATCCCTCCAATATCAAAGACAGGAAGGTGTTGAAGTCGTGAGCGATGTCGACTCGGCTAAATACCTTGATACCAAGGAATCGATTGCCGCATACCTTTCGTTTGCCGCGCAGTCAGGTGACGCCGAGCACCTCAAGGCCGCAATGAAGACTGCGGCCCGCGCCGAGAAGATGGCAAAGATCGCCGCGGACGCTGGCGTAACCCGTGAGGGTGCATACAAGGCGCTCAGGCCGGGTACAAAGACGCAATTGCAGACCGCTCTCGCAATACTCGATGCGCTTGGCATGGCGATCCAGATTGTTCCGAAAGATTCCCTGGCGCGCGATAACCGTCACGTGCAAGCTGCTTGAGTCCCGAGACGCCAGGCTGAACCAGATTTACTGGCAAAAAAAGCCGCTGACGAATCAGCGGCTTTTTTGAATGCGGTTGGTGGAGGCGGCGGGAATCGAACCCGCGTCCGCAAGCACTCTACAGACAGTTCTACATACTTAGCACTATCATTTAATTTAGCCTGTACAACGGGGATGTGCACCCTTTGGACAAGCGAGTTACCTTAAATTTCGGAAGCAAGCAAGTAACCCGCTTGATTCCTAGCCTCTGTAAATGACTCTACCAGTCTTGCGACTCACCCCAGAGGCGAGGTGTTGTAGAGCTAGCAGCAATTAAGCTGCTTGTGCGTACGAGTTATCGTTTGCAGTTATTGATTTCTGGATGTATTTACGAGGTAACCAGTCCTCGGTATGCCCTGCGCTGCTTTGCAACCCACGTCGAAACCAGGTCGCCCCCAACGTCAAGAGCCTCCATTGTACCCCAAGTGCCGCGGATGTCCAGACCTGCACCTTAGAGCGAGCTTAATCGGGCCAGCGTCACCCGCAAAAAAAAGGCCGCAGACTGAAGAGTCCGCGGCCAAGGGGAGAGTAAGGTAAGTTAGCGCTTGCTTAGCGGCCGTTGCGGTTGGCGATCTCGTTGCCGATGATGCCGCCGCCGATCACGCCAGCGACTGTCGCCAGCTTCTTGCCATTGCCGCCGCCGATCTGGTTACCGATCAGGCCGCCGATCACGGCGCCGGTACCGATGCCGACATAATTAGGCTGGGCCGGCGCCGGGGCTGGCTGCGAATAACGCGGTTCTTCATAGCGTACCGGCTGAGGCTTGGCGTGCACCACGCGGGTTTTCTCGACCACCTTCACTACCGGCTTTTCCTGGATGATCACGGTCGGCTGCGGTTGCGGCTGAGCTACTGGCTGGGCGTAGGCCACTTGCTGGGCCGGCACCATCGCCGGAACCATGGCCGGCACCAATTGCTGGCCATTGGCTGCAACCGGCATCATCTGGCCAGGCTGGGCCACGTAGCCGGCCGGCGCCTGCATGCCTGCCTGTGGCATCGCATACGGCGAGGCGGCTGCCAAAGGCATGCTTGGCTCCGGCGCGCTGTTCGACGTCGGCAGCAGGCCAGTGATCGCAGCGGCGCCAGTCAGGCTGACGACGATGACCGATGCGGCAGCTGCGGCCATCAGTGGGTGGATGCGGTTGGTGGTCGTGGTTTCCATGATCTGCTCCGTTTGGTATGGCGTGTTCGTATGGACCTAGATTACTGGCGGCCCGAACGGAGAGATAGACGTGTCCCTGTATCAATCGTAAATAGATGTAAGCACAGGAGCAGAAAAGAAAACGGCGCCAGGAAGGCGCCGCCGGAAACAAAGTCAGGCCGCTTGCTCGGCCCGTCGTGCAGCTACCGATATCTGCCCCAGCAACGCCAGCAACTGCGCCGGCGTCTCGAGCAGGTAGTCCGCCCCCCAGGTCGACGGTTCGATCGCGCCGCAATAGCCCCAGGTGCAGGCCACGGTGACCATGCCCGCCGCGTGTCCAGCTTCGATATCGCGCATATCATCGCCCACATACCAGCACTGTTCTGGTGCAATGCCAAGCCGGCGCGCGCCTTCGAGCAACGGGGCAGGGTGCGGTTTTGCAAAGCCCGTGGTGTCGCCCGAGATGATGCAGCCGGCGTGCGCCAGCGCGATCTGCGGCACCAGCGGATCGGTAAACCGGGCCGGTTTATTGGTGACGATGCCCCAGGCCATGCCGGCGTCCGAGATCCCCGCCAGCAGTTCCGGAATCCCGTCGAACAGGGTCGTATACGTCGCCATCGCCGACTGATAGCGGTCAAACCAGGCCAGGCGCAACTCCTCATAGCCTTCGTCGCCCGGGGCCAGCCCGAAGGCGGCGCCGATCATGCCGCGTGCGCCGCTTGACGCGGTCGGACGCAGCACCTCATAGGGCGTCGGATCGAGGCCACGTTCGGTACGCAGCCAGTTCACGGCCGCGGCGAGGTCGGGCGCGGTGTCGGCCAGGGTGCCGTCGAGGTCGAACAGGACGGCACGCGGTGCCGGCATCACGGTGGGAAAGGTCATGTCGTTCAGAGCGGTTTGCTGCACGCCACCATGTAGTTCACACTGGTGTCGTTGTTCAGCGAGTAGATCTTGGTCAGCGGGTTGTAGGTCAGGCCCTTCAGGCCATCGACCTGCAGGCCGGCCGAACGCACGAATTGCGACAGTTCGGCCGGCGTGATGAACTTGCCGTAGTCGTGGGTCCCGCGCGGTAGCATGCGCAGCACATACTCGGCGCCGATCACGGCAAACAGGTAAGACTTGGGATTGCGGTTCAAGGTCGAGAAGAACAGGTGGCCGCCCGGTTTCACCAGCTTGGCGGCTGCGCGCACGATCGAGGCCGGATCGGGTACGTGTTCCAGCATTTCCATGCAGGTGACCACGTCGAACTGGCCGGCTTCCTGCTCCGCCATTTCTTCGGCCGCGATGTGTTTATAGCGCACCTCGATGCCCGATTCCAGGCTGTGCAGGTCGGCGACCTTGAGCGCCTTCTTGGACAGGTCGATGCCGGTCACCTTGGCGCCTTTGCGCGCCATCGATTCGGACAGCACGCCACCACCGCAACCGATGTCGATCACGTTCTTGCCGGCCAGTGGCGCGCGCGCATTGATCCACTCAAGGCGCAAGGGATTGATCTCGTGCAGCGGACGGAACTCGGAGGTTGGATCCCACCAGCGGTGGGCCAGTTCGCTGAACTTCTGGATTTCTAATGGGTCTGCGTTTGTCGTCGTCATAGCTCGGAATAATAGCGGATTTGATGCGGGGGACGGGCGCCCAAATGAAAAATTGCACGCGACGCAAAAACGTCGTCCCCGCGCAGGCGGGGACCCAAGCTTGCATCTGCAGCCACCTAATAACGTCTAAGTGGTTCGCATGATACTTGGGTCCCCGCCTGCGCGGGGACGACGTGCCGGCTGCTTGGCGCAGCAGGAAATTACTTGTTGACGGTACGGGTACCGACGACTTCGATTTCCACGCGACGGTTCTGTGCGCGGCCTTCGGCGGTCTTGTTGTCCGCTTTCGGCTGGCTTTCGCCCTTGCCTTCGGTGTAGATGCGGGTTTCTTCGATGCCTTTGCCTTTCAGGTAGGCTTTGACAGCTTCAGCGCGGCGGATCGACAGTTTCTGGTTGTAGGCATCGGTGCCGATCGAGTCGGTGTGGCCGACGGCGATGATGACTTCCAGGTTCATGTCGCCCAGCTTGGCGCTCAGCTCGTCCAGCGACGATTTACCGGCTGGCTTCAGGATCGCCTTGTCGAAGTCGAAGAAGGCATCGGCCGAGTAGCTGACTTTTTCCGAGGTCGGCACTGGTGCGGCCACGACTGGTGCAGGCGTAGGCTCGGCGACCGGTGCTGGTGGCGGCGGTGGAGCGACGCACTTGCCGTTTTCAAGTTTCTCTGGCTCGACGCACAGTGGCGCGTCGCAACCTGGGACCGCGTCGGCCGGGGTCCAGTAGCCGGTACGCCAGCACAGACCGAAAGGATTGCGCGCGATCACGCCACGTGCGTCTTGCACATAGGCGCTGTATGGCGTACGGGCCTGGATGTCGGTGGTCAGTGGCGCGTAAGGTGGGGCGCTCTGGGCGGAAGCGACGCCCGCAATCGCGGCCGACGCTGCGAGCAGAACGGTGATCAGTTTCTTCATATTGTTTTCCTTTCGGTTTTAAATCCGTAGCGATTCAAACAGGCTCCATGTGTGGTCATAAGATTAACACGGCGGCCGCGCTGTCTGTTTCGTATTGTGATACAAGCAATTGACTTCCTGTCCATTTTGCCACATGCACCAAAAACGCACGACTGCACCCAAATCAAACATCAAGCATTAATTGCTTGACGTTGTTTCGTCGCAACATTTCCTCAAGCGGACACAAGTGGTCACGACAATACTGGAAATCTTGCACTTCCTACATGATGGCAAGAAGCTAAAACCGTCAGGCCTGAATTGAGCAACAGCCATCTGCCGCATGGTAGAATCATCCGTTGCAACTTATAACCATCGCCTGAAAGCAGTCGACCCGCCAATGGATCAATTCGCAAAAGAAACAGTCCCGATTTCCCTCGAAGAAGAGATGCGCAAGAGCTACCTCGATTACGCGATGAGCGTGATCGTGGGCCGTGCGCTGCCGGACGTGCGTGACGGCCTGAAGCCGGTGCACCGCCGCGTGCTGTACGCGATGCACGAGATGAACAACGTGTGGAATCGTCCCTACGTCAAGTGCGCGCGCGTCGTCGGCGAGACCATGGGCAAGTTCCACCCGCACGGTGACTCGTCCATTTATGACACCCTGGTCCGCATGGCCCAGGATTTCTCGCTGCGCTACACCCTGGTCGATGGCCAGGGCAACTTCGGCTCGATCGACGGCGACGGCGCCGCGGCAATGCGTTACACCGAGTGCCGCCTGGACAAGATCGCCGGCGAGATCCTGGCCGACATCGACAAGGACACCGTCGATTTCCAGCCGAACTATGACGGCAAAGAGAAAGAACCGTCGGTCTTGCCGACGCGTATCCCAAACCTGCTGATCAACGGCTCGTCCGGTATCGCGGTCGGCATGGCGACCAATATCCCGCCGCACAACCTGTCCGAAGTGATTGCCGGCGCGATGCACGTGCTGCGTAACCCGGACTGCACCATCGACGAGCTGATCGAACTGATCCCGGCGCCAGACTTCCCGACCGCCGGCATCATCTATGGCGTCTCGGGCGTGCGCGACGGTTATCGCACCGGCCGCGGTCGCGTGGTGATGCGCGCCAAGACCCACTTCGAAGAAGTCGGCCGTGACGGCGCGCGCACCGCGATCATCATTGATGAGCTGCCGTACCAGGTCAACAAGAAGTCCCTGCTCGAGCGCATCGCCGAGAACGTGCGCGACAAGAAGCTCGAAGGCATCAGCGACATCCGTGACGAGTCCGACAAGTCGGGCATGCGCGTCGTGATCGAGCTCAAGCGCGGCGAAGTGCCGGAAGTAGTGCTGAACAATCTGTACAAGCAGACCCAGCTGCAAGACACCTTCGGCATGAATATGGTGGCGCTGGTCAATGGCCAGCCGAAGCTGCTGAACCTCAAGCAGATGCTCGAGTGCTTCCTGTCGCACCGCCGCGAAGTCGTCACCCGCCGCACCGTGTTCGAGCTGCGCAAGGCGCGCGACCGCGGCCACATGCTCGAAGGCCTGGCTGTTGCGCTGGCCAATATCGACGATTTCATCGCCATCATCAAGGCCGCCCCGACCCCGCCGGTCGCCAAGGTCTCGCTGATGGAAAAGGCCTGGGATTCGTCGCTGGTGCGCGAGATGCTCAATCGCACCGAACTGGGCGAAGCCGGCGGCATCGCCGCCTTCCGTCCCGAGCACCTGCCGAAGCACTACGGCATGCAGCAGGACGGCCTGTACAAGCTGTCGGACGAGCAGGCGCAAGAGATCCTGCAGATGCGCCTGCAGCGCCTGACCGGCCTCGAGCAAGACAAGATCGTCAACGAGTACAAAGAGGTGATGGCCCACATCGCCGACCTGCTCGACATCCTGTCCAAGCCAGAGCGCGTGACCACGATCATCGTCGACGAAATGTCGGCCATCAAGGCCGACTACGCCGACAATGGCAAGGATACCCGTCGTTCGACCATCGAGCACAATGCCAGCGACCTCGAGACCGAAGACCTGATCACCCCGCAAGACATGGTGGTGACCCTGTCGCACACCGGTTACATGAAGTCGCAACCGATCGCCGAATACCGCGCCCAGAAGCGTGGCGGCCGTGGCAAGCAGGCAATGGCGACCAAGGACGAAGACTGGATCGACCAGCTGTTCATCGCCAATACCCACGACTACATGCTGTGCTTCAGCAACCGTGGCCGCATGTACTGGCTGAAGGTCTGGGAAGTGCCGCAAGGCTCGCGCAATTCGCGCGGCAAGCCGATCGTCAATATGTTCCCGCTGCAAGAGAACGAGAAGATCACCGTCATCCTGCCGCTGTCGGGCGATAACCGTGTCTTCCCGGAAGACCACTATGTGTTCATGTCAACCTCGCTCGGCACCGTCAAGAAAACCCCGCTGCGCGACTTTTCCAATCCGCGCAAGGCCGGCATCATCGCGGTCGACCTCGACGAAGGTGACGTGCTGGTCGGCGCCGCTCTTACCGACGGCAAGCACGATGTGATGCTGTTCTCGGACAGCGGCAAGGCCGTGCGCTTCGACGAGAACGACGTGCGTCCGATGGGCCGCACCGCGCGCGGCGTGCGCGGCATGAACCTCGACGATGGCCAGCAAGTCATCGCCCTGCTGGTGGCCGAGAACGAGCAGCAGTCAGTGCTGACCGCTACCGAGAACGGCTTCGGCAAGCGTACTCCGATCACCGAGTACACCCGCCACGGCCGCGGCACCAAGGGCATGATCGCGATCCAGACCAGCGAGCGTAACGGCAAAGTCGTTGCCGCGACCCTGGTCGAGCCGAGCGACGAGATCATGCTGATCACGACCGGCGGCGTGCTGATTCGCACCCGTGTGGCCGAGATCCGCGAAATGGGCCGCGCGACCCAGGGCGTGACCCTGATCGCGGTCGAAGACGGCACCAAGCTGTCCGGCCTGCAGCGCATCGTCGAGACCGACCTCGAAGAAGTCGAGTTCGAGCCGGCGCCGGAGTAATGGCGTCAGGGCGCAAGTGCTGAGCAAGCACTTGCGCCCTCGTTGTTGTCCGTTTTCGATCAATGTCGATGGGCGCCAGCGCCCGCATGGAAAGCCAATGAAAAAAATCCTCCTCGCCGTAACCTGCGCCGCTGCCTTTGCCGGTGCGCCTTCATTGGCGCTGGCACAAGCGCCTGCCGCCCCCAGCGCCCAGGAAGCTGCCGCCGTCACGGAGCTGCTCGCTGCGATGGATGTGCGCAAGATGATGCTGGCCTCGTTCACCGAGATGGAGAAGGCGCTGCCGCAGATGATGCGGGCCCAGATGACGGCCGTGATCAATGCTGATCCGACCGCCACTGACGAGAAAAAGAAAGAGGCAATGGCCAAGGTCGAGCAGGTGCTGCCAGGCGCCGCCGAGGCGATCAACCGCATGTTCCGCGATCCGGCGCTGCTCGACGATATGATGGCCGAGATCGGCCCGCTGTATGCGCGCAATTACAGCGTGGCCGAACTGAAGGAGCTGACCGCCTTCTACCGCACCCCGCTGGGCCAGAAGATGCTGGCCCTGAGCCCGCGCCTGGCCGCCGAGAGCATGGCCGCCGGCCAGAAGGTCGTCGCACCGCGCCTGAACGGCTTGATGCTGGAAGTGATGCAGAACGCCCAGGCCAAATAACACCGTCAGAAAGGACCGCATGACCCACATCTTCAATTTCTCGGCCGGCCCTGCCGTCCTTCCGAAAGAAGTGCTGCTGCAGGCAGCGAGCGAAATGCTCGACTGGCACGGCAGCGGCATGTCGGTGATGGAGATGAGCCATCGCGGTCCGGAATTCAGCAGCATCCACCGCCATGCGCTCGACACGCTGCGCGAATTGCTCGATGTGCCGGCCAATTACAGGATCCTGTTCCAGCAGGGTGGGGGGCTGGGCCAGAACGCCATCGTTCCGCTCAACCTGGCGGGCCGCCGCGCCGATCCGGTGGTTGACTTCATTCATACCGGTTCGTGGTCCGGCAAGTCGATCAAGGAGGCGGCGCGCTATGCGCGCGTGAATGTCGCCGCGTCGAGCGAGGCCCAGGGCTTTGCTTGCGTACCTGCGCGCGAGTCGTGGAAGCTGTCGCCAGATGCCGCCTATCTGCACATCTGCACCAACGAGACCATCGACGGCGTCGAGTATCCCGACGCGCCCGAGATCGATCCCGATGTGCCGATCGTGGCCGACATGTCGTCGCACATCCTGTCGCGGAGAATCGACATCTCGAAGTATGGAGTGATCTTTGCTGGCGCCCAGAAGAATATCGGGCCGGCCGGCCTGACCCTGGTGATCGTGCGCGAAGACCTGCTCGAGTACGCGTCGCCGCAGTGTCCGTCGGCCTTCAACTGGAAGACCTGCGCCGAGCACGATTCGCTGTACAACACGCCGCCGACCTATTCGATCTATATCGCGGGGCTGGTGTTCGCCTGGCTCAAGGCCAATGGCGGCGTGGCGGCGATGGAGCAGCGCAATATCGAGAAGGCGCGCCTGCTGTACGAGGCGCTCGACCGCGACGATTTTTATACCAATCGCGTGGCGCCAGAATTCCGTTCGCGCATGAACGTGCCGTTCTACCTGCGCGACGAATCATTGAACCAGTTATTCCTGACCGGCGCACAGGCGCGCGGTCTGCTGCAACTGAAGGGCCACAAGTCCGTCGGCGGCATGCGGGCATCCATTTATAACGCGATGCCGATCGAGGGCGTACAGGCTCTCGTCGATTATTTGAACGAGTTCGCCGGTCGGTAAGACTCGCCCCGGCATGCCGGGGCAGTGCAGCAGCGGTCAGGCGAATCAATCGACCACACAGCATAACGATGACAGACAAACTCACCCCCCTGCGCGAACGGATCGATGCGATCGACGCGCAAATCCTCTCGCTGTTGAGCGAGCGCGGCAAGGTCGCGCAAGAGGTCGGCCACGTCAAGGCCGAAACCAACGCCCCGGTGTTCCGCCCCGAGCGCGAAGCGCAGGTGCTGCGCGGCGTCGCCGAGCGCAACCCCGGCCCCCTGAAGGACAAGGACGTCCAGACGATCTTCCGCGAGATCATGTCGTCCTGCCGCGCGCTCGAAAAACGCGTCACGGTCGCCTATCTCGGCCCATCCGGCACCTTCAGCGAGCAGGCCGTGTTCCAGCAATTCGGCACCGCCATCGAAGCGCTGCCGTGCGTGTCGATCGACGAGGTATTCCGCGCCACCGAAGCCGGCACCGCCGACTTCGGCGTGGTCCCGGTCGAGAATTCGTCCGAAGGCGCGATCAACCGCAGCCTCGACCTGCTGCTGGGCACCACCACCATTATCAGCGGTGAGGTCTCGATCGCCGTGCACCACAGCCTGATGACCAGAACCGGCTCGATGGACGGCGTCAAGGTGGTCTGCGCCCATTCGCAGGCATTGGCCCAGTGCCAGGTCTGGCTCAACCAGCACCATCCGCACATCGAACGGCGCGCCGTGGCCTCGAATGCCGAGGCGGCCGTGCTGGCCAGCCAGGACCCGACCGTCGCCGCGATCGCCAGCGAGATGGCCGGCGAGCAGTACCAGCTCGGCGTGGTGCAGGCCCACATCCAGGACGACCCGCACAACCGCACCCGCTTCGTGGTGATCGGCCAGTTGCAGACCGGCCCCTCGGGCAAGGACCGCACCGGCATCGTGCTGGCCGTGCCGAACAAGGCGGGCGCCGTCTACAACCTGCTGGCGCCACTGGAAAAGCACGGCGTCTCGATGACCCGCTTCGAATCGCGCCCGGCGCGCATCGGCACCTGGGAGTATTACTTCTACGTCGATATCGAGGGCCATGTGCATGACGCTGCCGTCGCGCGCGCACTCGAAGAACTCAAGGACAACGCCGCCTTCTTCAAGGTGCTCGGTTCCTACCCGCAAAGCCTTTAACAATAGAGAGAGACACCATGTCGACATTCGGTCCTGAATACGTCCGTGCCATCGCCCCTTATCAAGCGGGTAAACCCATCGCCGAAGTCGCCCGCGAGTTCGGTCTCGACGAAGCGAGCATCGTCAAGCTGGCATCCAACGAGAATCCGTTCGGCGTGCCGGAATCGAGCCGCGCCGCGATGCTCGAAGCGGCCGCCGATCTGGGTCGCTACCCGGACGCAAATGGGTTCGAGCTCAAGACCGCGCTGTCGCAGCGCTACGACGTGCCACTCGAGTGGATCACGCTCGGCAACGGCAGCAACGACATCCTCGAGATCGCCGCCCACGCCTTCGTGCAAAAGGGCGAGGCGGTCGTGTATTCGCAGTATTCTTTCGCGGTGTACGCGCTGGCCACGCAAGGCGTGGGTGGACGCGCGATCGTGGTCCCGGCCGTGAACTACGGCCACGACCTCGATGCGATGGCCGCCGCCATCGATCCGGAGACGCGTCTGGTCTACGTCGCCAACCCGAACAACCCGACCGGCACCTTCATTCCTGCCGCACAGATCGAGGCTTTCCTACAGAAGGTGCCATCGAACGTGGTCGTGGTGCTCGACGAAGCCTACAACGAATACCTGGCGCCGGAACACCAGTTCGAATCGAGCGCCTGGGTGCGCAAGTATCCGAACCTGATCGTCTCGCGCACCTTCTCCAAGGCCTACGGCCTGGCCGGCCTGCGCGTGGGCTTCGCCATCGCCCAGCCGGAAGTCACCGACCTGATGAACCGCATCCGCCAGCCGTTCAACGTCAACTCGCTGGCGCAGGCCGCCGCGATCGCCGCGCTGAACGACAAGCCGTTCCTGGAAAAGGGCGCGCAGAACAACGCCGCAGGCTACCAGCAGATGATTGCGGCGTTCGAGGAACTCAAGCTTGACTACGTGCCGTCGTTCGGCAACTTCGTGCTGGTAAAAGTGGGCGACGACGACCAGGCTGGCGCGCGCGTGAACACGGCGCTGCTCAAGCAGGGCGTGATCGTGCGTCCGGTTGGCGCCTACGGCCTGCCGCAGTGGCTGCGCATCTCGATCGGCCTGCCCGAAGAAAACGCGGCCTTCATCGCAGCGCTCAAGAAGTCCCTCGGCTGAATGCCTGGTAAAGTCCTTATCGTCGGCGTCGGCCTGATCGGCGGCTCGTTCGCGCTGGCACTGAAACAGGCCGGCCAGGTAGGCGAGGTGGTCGGCATCGGCCGCCACCCCGAAGCGCTGGCGCGCGCGCTGGAACTGGGCATCGTCGACCGCGTCACCGACGATTATGCGGACGCATTGCGCGGCGCGGATCTGGTGCTGCTGGCCGCGCCGGTGGCCCAGACCGGCGCCATCCTCGAAGCGCTGCTGCCGCATCTCGAGCCGCAGACGATCGTGACCGACGCCGGCAGCACCAAGTGCGACGTGGTCGCGGCCGCGCGCGCGGTGATGCGGGATCGCGTGCACCAGTTCGTGCCGGGTCACCCGATCGCGGGCAGCGAATCGAACGGCCCCGATGCCGCACTGGCCGGCCTGTACCACGGTAAAAAGTGCGTGCTGACCCCGCTGCCAGAGAACGCGGCCGAGGACGTCGAGCGGGTCGCCAGCGCCTGGCGCGCCTGCGGCGCGGTGATCCATACGCTCAGCCCCGAAGACCACGACCGCGTGTTCGCCGCCGTCAGCCACCTGCCGCACCTGCTGGCCTACGCGCTGGTGGACGATATCGCCGCCAAGCCACATGCCGATCTGCTGTTCCAGTACGCCGCCAGCGGCTTCCGCGACTTCACCCGCATCGCCGGCTCGTCGCCCGAGATGTGGCGCGATATCAGCCTGGCCAACCGCGCCGCACTGCTGTCCGAGCTCGATGCTTATCTGGCACAATTGACGTCGATGCGGGCCATGCTGGCCGCAGCAGATGGCGTCGGCTTGCAAGGAATCTACGCGACCGCCCAGCGTGCCCGCCGTGAATGGCAAGAAGCCATCGAGGCCGGCTCGCCGGACCGGCGCTCGCCTCATCAGGAAAACACATGACGCAGCAAAAACACTATCCGCAGCATATCGACCTCGAACCCGTCCTGCATGCGCAAGGCGTGGTGCGGCTGCCGGGCTCCAAGAGCATCTCCAATCGCACGCTGCTGCTGGCGGCGCTGTCCGAGGGCACGACCACGATCCACGACCTGCTGGCCTCGGACGACACCATGGTGATGCTGGGCGCGCTGCGCTCGCTGGGCATCGGGTGGGATGAAGTCGACGAGCGCACCGTGGTCGTGCATGGCAACGGCGGCGAACTGCCGAACCATGAAGCCGATCTGTTCATGGGCAATGCCGGCACCGCGATCCGTCCGCTGACCGCCGCCCTGGCCGTGATCGGCGGCGACTACACGCTGCACGGCGTCTCGCGCATGCACGAGCGCCCGATCGGCGACCTGGTCGACGCCCTGAACGACGTCGGCGCCCAGATCGAGTACACCGGCGAACCAGGCTTCCCGCCGCTGCGCATCCGGCGCGGGCGCGTCAATCCGCAGCGCATCGCCGTGCGCGGCAATGTCTCGAGCCAGTTCCTGACCGCGCTCCTGATGTCGGCGCCGCTGATGGCCAAGACCCACGCGGTGTCGATCGACGTCGTCGGCGAACTGATCTCGAAGCCGTATATCGAGATCACCCTGAACCTGATGCGCCGCTTTGGCGTCGAGGTCGAGCAAAATGGCTGGGCCTCGTTCACCGTGCATCCTGGACAGCGCTACAAAAGCCCGGGCACCATCCACGTTGAGGGTGACGCGTCGTCGGCGTCCTACTTCCTGGCAGCCGGCGCGATTGCCGGCGGCCCGGTGCGGGTCGAGGGCGTGGGCGAGAACAGCATCCAGGGCGATGTGCGCTTCGCCGATGCGCTCGAGCGCATGGGCGCGATCGTCACCCGTGGCGACAACTGGATCGAAGCGCGCTCGAACGGCGTGTTGAAAGCCATCGACGCCGACTTCAATCACATTCCGGATGCGGCGATGACGATCGCAGTCGCGGCGCTGTACGCCGACGGCCCGAGCACGCTGCGCAATATCGCTAGCTGGCGCGTGAAGGAAACCGACCGCCTGGCGGCCATGGCGACCGAATTGCGCAAGGTCGGCGCCGAGGTGGAGGAGGGGCCGGATTACATCCGCATCACCCCGCCCGAGGAACTGAAACCGGCCACCATCGACACCTATGACGACCACCGGATGGCGATGTGTTTCTCGCTCGCTTCGCTCGATGGCAAGGCGCGCCGCGGCAATGCGATGCGGATCAACGATCCGAAATGCGTGGCCAAGACCTTCCCCGATTATTTCGAAGCGTTCGCGGGCATCGCGCGCGACGAGTTGTTTTAACCGTTAGCGAAGGGATCCGCATGCCGAATTCGAACGTACCAGTCATCACCATCGACGGCCCCACCGCATCGGGCAAGGGCACGGTTGCCAGCCGGGTCGCCGAGCGTCTCAGTTTTCATCTGCTCGACTCGGGCGCGCTGTACCGCCTGACGGCGCTGCAGGCATTGCGTCGCGAGGTCGAACTGCGCGACGAGCATGCGATTGCCAAGCTGGCCGAGCACCTGCCGGCACGCTTCCAGGGCGACACCATCTATCTGGCCAACGAGGACGTCACCCACGCGATCCGGGCCGAAGAGGTGGGCAATATGGCATCGAAGATCGCCGCGCTGCCGACCGTGCGCACGGCCCTGTTCGGCCTGCAGCTGGGCTTCCGCCAGACTCCGGGACTGGTGGCCGACGGGCGTGATATGGGCACCGTGATCTTTCCGACTGCCAAGCTAAAGGTGTTCTTGACCGCAAGTGTTGAGGCACGTGCGCAACGCCGCTATAAGCAATTGATTGACAAAGGCTTTTCTGCTAATATGAACGACCTCCTGGCAGATTTGCAGGCGAGAGACGAGCGCGACACCAATCGCGCGGTCGCCCCTCTAGCCCCGGCAAGCGATGCGCATCTGCTGGACACGTCCGAAATGGGCGTGGATCAGGCAGTGGAACAGGTCATGGCCTGGTATTCGCAAAAGTAGCCCGGCAAAAGTAATCAAGAAGAGTTTTTAAAGACTTTGAATGGCGTTTTCGATGCCTTCGGCGTAAGCCGTTGGCATCAAAACGTCATTCCCGCGCAGGCGGGAATCCAGGTCCGCAACGCCGCCGTTGGCTCGAGTCATCGCCGTGGCGGCTGCGCTGAGTAACTTGGGTCCCCGCCTTCGCGGGGACGACGGTTTTGGGGTAAGTGGCTACGTGTTCTTAACGTAGCGATCAATCCAGGACCGCCGTCCTTTGGTGCCTGCAACAGGCTTTTATGAGGCAGGCGTGTTTTAACCCTAACCCAGTTCAGTCCGCAATTTCGTCGGCCTGCTGGTTAACATGAAATATCCAACTTTTATGTCTACTGCAACTCAAGATACCGGTATGGAAAGCTTCGCAGCCCTCTTCGAGGAATCGCTGCAACGCCAGGACATGCGTTCGGGCGAAGTCATCTCGGCTGAAGTCGTCCGCCTGGATCACAACTTCGTCATCGTCAACGCTGGCCTGAAGTCGGAAGCCTTCATCCCGGTCGAAGAATTCAAGAACGACCAGGGCGAACTGGAAGTTCAAATCGGCGATTTCGTTTCCGTGGCTATCGAGTCGCTGGAAAACGGCTTCGGCGACACCATCCTGTCGCGCGACAAAGCCAAGCGTCTGGCTTCGTGGCTGGCACTGGAAAAAGCGATGGAATCGGGCGAAATCGTCACCGGTACCGTCAATGGTAAAGTCAAAGGCGGCCTGACCGTCCTGACCAACGGCATCCGCGCTTTCCTGCCGGGTTCGCTGGTTGACACCCGTCCAGTCAAGGACACCACCCCATTCGAAGGCAAGACCCTCGAATTCAAGGTCATCAAGCTGGACCGCAAGCGTAACAACGTCGTGCTGTCGCGCCGCGCTGTCATCGAAGCTTCGATGGGCGAAGAGCGCCAGAAGCTGATGGAAACCCTGAAAGAAGGCACCGTGGTTACCGGCGTCGTCAAGAACATCACCGACTACGGTGCGTTCGTTGACCTGGGCGGCATCGATGGCCTGCTGCACATCACCGACCTGGCATGGCGTCGTGTGCGTCACCCGTCCGAAGTCCTGTCGGTTGGCCAAGAGATCACCGCCAAGGTCCTCAAGTACGATCAAGAGAAAAACCGCGTTTCGCTGGGCGTCAAGCAACTGGGCGACGATCCATGGACCGGTCTGTCGCGTCGTTACCCACAAGGCACCCGCCTGTTCGGTAAAGTCACCAACCTCACCGACTACGGCGCGTTCGTCGAAGTCGAGCAAGGTATCGAAGGCCTGGTCCATGTGTCGGAAATGGACTGGACCAACAAGAATGTGGCGCCAAACAAAGTTGTCCAACTGGGCGACGAAGTGGAAGTCATGGTTCTGGAGATCGACGAAGAGCGTCGCCGTATCTCGCTGGGCATGAAACAGTGCAAAGCGAACCCATGGGACGACTTCGGCATGACCCACAAGAAGGGCGACAAGGTCAAGGGTTCGATCAAGTCGATCACCGACTTCGGCGTCTTCATCGGCCTGCCAGGCAACATCGATGGCCTGGTCCACCTGTCGGACCTGTCGTGGACCGAAGCCGGCGAAGAAGCCGTGCGTCGCTTCAAGAAGGGCGACGAGCTGGAAGCCGTGGTCCTGGCAATCGACGTCGAGCGCGAGCGTGTTTCGCTGGGCGTGAAGCAACTCGAAGGCGACCCGTTCAACAACTTCGCTTCGCTGAACGACAAGGGCACCCTGGTCACCGGCACCGTGAAATCGGTCGAGCCTAAAGGCGCCGTGATCGCCCTCTCCGAAGAAGTCGAAGGCTACCTGCGCGCTTCGGAAATCTCGCGTGACCGCGTTGAAGATGCTGGCACCCACCTGAAAGTGGGCGACAAGGTCGAAGCCCTGGTCATCAACATCGATCGCAAAGCGCGCAGCATCCAGCTGTCGATCAAGGCGAAAGACAATGTCGACACCCAGGAAGCAATGAGCAAGCTGTCGAACGACAACAGCGCAGCTTCGGGCACCACCAGCCTGGGCGCACTGCTGAAGGCCAAGTTCGATAATAAGAACTAATCAGGTTTTCCTGAGGAGCTGCGATGACCAAATCCGAGCTGATCAACCGTCTGGCTGAGCGTTATTCCCAGCTGGTGGCCAAGGATGCGGAATTCGCTGTCAAGACCATCCTCGATGCGATGACCAACGCCCTGGCGACCGGGCAGCGCATCGAGATCCGTGGTTTCGGCAGCTTTTCGCTCAACAGCCGTCCCCCGCGCATCGGACGCAATCCGAAGTCCGGCGACAAGGTGATGGTGCCCGAAAAACGGGTGCCGCACTTCAAGCCGGGCAAGCAGTTGCGCGAGCGGGTGGATGCGATGGTCGGGCAACCGATCGTCAACGACTGATTCGTCGCACAGCCCCAAGAAACGGCATCCGCAAGGGTGCCGTTTTTTTATCTCTGCCTTCCGGACAAGGGGCCGACGCCCCATGTCATTTTGAAATATCATGGCGAATATGCGACACTTCGCCCTCACACCATTCTCCAGCGGAACCTGCTGATGAAATTCGTCTCCACCATCGTCGGAATCGTCCTGTTCATCCTCTTCTTTGGCTTTGCCTTGAAGAATACCCAGGAAGTCGACCTGCACTTCTTCCTGCAATATGAATTGCGCGGCCCGCTGGTGCTGATGCTGCTGGCCTTCTTCGTGGCCGGCGCCGCCTTCGGCATCATGGCACTGGCCCCGACCGTGTTCCGCCAGCGCCGCGAGAAGTGGCTCAACAAGATCACCATCCAGTCCCTGCAGAGCGCCGCCGGCACCGGCACGCCGGTCGCCCCGGCCCCGGACAGCGTGCCCCCGGCCCAGCCGCGACCTTAACAATAAGAACTCCATGGAATTCGAACTCTGGATGCTGCTTGGCATCCCCTTCTTTTTTGGCCTCGGCTGGCTCGCGGCCCGGGTCGACATCAATGAACTGGTCTCCGAATCGCGCACCCTGCCGCGTGGTTATTTCAAGGGCCTGAACCACCTGCTGAACGACCAGCCCGATAAAGCGATCGACTCCTTCATCGAGATCGTCAAGCTCGACCCCGAATCGGCCGATATGCACTTTGCGCTGGGCAACCTGTTCCGCCGCCGCGGCGAGACCGAGCGCGCCATCCGGGTGCACCAGAACCTGCTGGCGCGGCCCGACCTGCCGGCCGAAGAAAAGGCCCACGCGCAATACGAGCTCGGCATCGACTACCTGAAAGCCGGCCTGCTTGATCGTGCCGAGGAAACCTTTAATCAGCTGGTCGATTCCTCGTACGCCGTCAAGGCGCGCCGCTCGCTGCTCGAGATCTACCAGCGCGAAAAAGAGTGGAAGCGCGCCATCGAGGCCGCCGAGGGCCTGCAGGAATCGGGCGCCGGCTCGCGTCAAAAGGAAATCGCCCAGTTCTATTGCGAACTGGCCCAGGACGCGCTGGTGCACACGGCGCCGAGCGACGCCATGCAGTTGCTGGACAAGGCCCTGGAAGCCGACCGCAACAGCGTGCGCGCCACCATCCTGCGCGGCGACGCGCTGCTGGCCCAGGGCGACGTCGAAGAAGCGCTCAAGGCCTGGCGCCGGGTCGAGCAGCAGAGCGTGCCGCATGTGGCCCTGGTCGCGGCGCGCCTGATGGATGGCTACCGCAAGGTGGGCCGTCCGCAGGAGGGCGTCAACCTGCTCAAGTCCTACCTGGCCGAGGCGTCCTCGATCGACCTGATCGAAGTGGTGTTCAAGGCCGTCATCGAACTCGATGGCGTGCAGGCGGCCAAGGAACTGGTGGTCGAGGAATTGCGCCGCAATCCGACCCTGCTGGGCCTGGATAAATTGCTGGAAGCGCGCCTGATGGATGCGCCGGCGAATATCTGGGAAGAGCTGTCGATGGTCAAGAACCTGGTGCAGCGTTATACCCAGAAGCTGGCGCGCTACCAGTGCAGCCACTGCGGCTTCAAGGCGCGCCAGTTCTACTGGCACTGCCCGGGGTGCAACCGTTGGGATTCCTACCCGCCGCGCCGCACCGAAGAACTGAACGTCATGAACTGAGCACCATGAACAATCCGATTCCAGGCCGCCTGCTGGTGGCCGACGATTTCCGCCAGCAGGCGGCTCCGCAACTGTCCGCCGTGCGCCTGCTGGTGGTGGGCGACGTGATGCTCGACCGCTATTGGTTCGGCGACGTGTCGCGCATCTCGCCCGAGGCCCCGGTGCCCGTGGTGCGGATCGAGAAGCGCGAAGAGCGCCTGGGCGGCGCGGCCAACGTGGCGCGCAATGCCGCCGCGCTGGGCGCCCACACGGGCCTGCTGGGCGTTGCTGGCGCCGACGAGGCGGGCGACGAAGTCGAGCGCCTGCTGCAGGGCGCCGGCATCCACAGCTACCTGAAGCGTGACGAGGCGATCTCGACCATCATCAAGCTGCGCGTGATCGGCCGCCAGCAGCAGATGGTGCGGATCGACTTCGAAGACGCGCCGACCGAGAATGTGTTGCGCGACAAGCTGACTCAGTTCAAGGCGCTGCTGCCCGACTACGACGTGATCGTTCTGTCCGACTACAACAAGGGCGCCCTGGTCAACGTGGCCGAGATGATCGCGCTGGCGCGCGCCGCCGGCAAGGTCGTGCTGGTCGACCCCAAGGGCGACGATTTCACGCCTTACAAGGGCGCGAGCATCCTGACGCCGAACCGCTCCGAGTTGCAGCGCGTGGTCGGCGGCTGGAAGACTGAAGAGCAATTGCTCGAGAAAGCGCAGAAGCTGCGCGAGGAACTGGGCCTGGACGCCTTGCTGCTGACCCGTTCCGAAGAGGGCATGAGCCTGTTCACCAAGGACGAAGTGCTGCACGTGCACGCCGAGGCGCGCGAGGTGTTCGACGTTTCGGGCGCCGGCGACACCGTGATCGCCACCCTGGCCACCATGCTCGGCACCGGCGCCCCGCTGGCCGAGGCCCTGGTCACCGCCAACCGCGCCGGCGGCATCGTGGTCGGCAAGCTGGGCACGGCGACCGTGACCCGCGAAGAACTCTTCCCTTCCTGAGCGTCGCTTGATCGCCCTCAACCCCGGCCCGTCAACGACGGCCGGGGTGATCCGTTTCTCTGACGATGGATGGCGCCGCCGTCCAGCCTAACCTACGGAGAACATTCAATGATCAAGAAATTGCTGCTTGCAATCGCCGCGCTGGCCGTATCGAGCGGGATCGCCTTCGCCCAGGTCGACGTCAACAAGGCCGACGCCGCCGCGCTCGATGGCATCAAGGGCGTCGGGCCGAGCATGTCCAAGGCCATCCTCGATGAACGCGCCAAGGGAGAGTTCAAGAATTGGGCCGATCTGCAGGGCCGCATCAAGGGGCTGGGCGACAAGAAGGCGGCCAAGCTGTCCGAGGCCGGCCTGGTGGTCAATGGCAAGGGCAAGGAGGGCGCGGCAGCGGCGCCCGCCGCCAAGGGCGCCAAACCGGCCCAGACCGCCGACGCCAAGGCTGCAATGTGACATGTATTGACTGACATTCCCCCGGGCGCATGGCAAGATGTGCAAGCTCATCTGTTACCGCTTGCACATCGATACCACAAAGGACATCATGCCTCACGCCCGTGTTTCATCCGCTCTGCTGGCGACTCTGCTGACTGCTTCCGCCGGTGCTTCCGCCGCCACCCCGGCCCAGCCCAATATCACGGCCCAGCAAGCCCAGATCAACAAGATCCTCGGCGAAATTTCGCAGAAGCGTATCGAAGGCCATATCCAGAAACTGGTCAGTTTCGGCACCCGTCACACGATGTCGGAAACCGAATCGGACACGCGCGGCATCGGCGCCGCGCGCCGCTGGATCAAGGCCGAGCTCGAGCGCTGTGGCGCCGGCACGCCGCTGCAAGTGGCGTTCGACAGCCATATCGCGCCAGTCTCGGCCCGCATCACCAAGCCGACCGAGATCGTCAATGTGGTCGCGACCCTGCCAGGCACGCAGGCAGCCTCGAAAGACCGCATGTACGTGGTCAGTGGCCACTATGACTCGCGCGCTTCGGACGTGATGGACGCCACCTCGGACGCGCCCGGCGCCAACGACGATGCCTCGGGCACCGCCGCCATCATGGAGCTGGCCTGCGTGATGGCCAAGTACAAATTCGACGCCACGCTGGTGTTCATGGCCGTTGCGGCCGAAGAGCAGGGCCTGATCGGCGCCCGCCACTGGGCGACCCAGGCCCGTGAGAAGAGCTGGAACGTGGCCGGCATGTTCACCAACGACATCATCGGCAGCTCGCGCGGCGACGACGGCAAGGTCGATGACAAATCGGTACGCCTGTTCGCCCAGAGCATCCCGGCGACCAAGGAAATGAGCGAGGCCGTGCGCCAGCTGGTGGCCACCGGCGGCGAGAATGATTCGATCTCGCGCCAGCTCGCGCGCCATACCAAGGAGCAGGGCGAGCGCTACGTGAAGGGCTTCAAGGTCTCGGTGATCCAGCGCCACGACCGCTACCTGCGTGGGGGCGACCATATGCCGTTCCTGGAGCAGGGCTACGCCGCGCTGCGCTTTACCGAACCGGCAGAAAACTTCGACCACCAGCACCAGGACCTGCGCACCGAAGGCGGCAAGGTGTATGGCGACACCATCGATCACGTCGACTTCCGCTATGTTGCGAATGTGACCAAGGTGAACGGCGCTGCGATGGCCTCGCTGGCGCTGGCCCCTGGCGCGCCGCAAGAAGTCAAATTGCGCACCGCGGGGCTGACCAACGATTCGACCCTGGTGTGGAAGGCCAATGCCGAGCCTGACCTGGCCGGCTACCGCCTGGTGTGGCGCGATACCACCTCGGCCAACTGGGAAGGGTCGAAGTGGGTCGGCAACGTGACCGAAGCCACGGTCGACCTGTCGAAAGACAATGTCTTCTTCGGCGTGCAGGCGGTCGACAAGGACGGCAACGTCAGCCCGGCCACTTATCCATTGCCGCTGCGCTGACCCAACGCAAAGCCTTGCGTACAGGCCCTGATGGATCATGTCCATCGGGGCCGACGGATTCCTCGTAGTCCCAACGCCGACTTGCTTCTCAGATTAAAATGGCGCTTTGGTATCGCAAGGAATAGAGAAAGCAATGGCTTACAAGACCATCGAAGCCACGATCGGCAATACGCCCCTCGTGCAGCTGCAGCGCCTGCCTGGCGCCGACATCGCGGCCCGCAACAACATCATCCTGGGCAAGCTGGAAGGCAATAACCCAGCCGGTTCGGTAAAGGACCGGGCCGCCATGTCGATGCTGCGCGGCGCCGAACTGCGCGGCCAGATCAAGCCGGGCGATACCCTGATCGAAGCGACCAGCGGCAATACCGGCATCGCGCTGGCAATGGCGGCCGCGATCCTCGGCTACAAGATGATCCTGCTAATGCCCGACAACCTGTCGGTCGAGCGCCGCCAGAGCATGGCCGCGTATGGCGCCCAGATCATCCTCACGCCAAAATCGGGCGGCATGGAATACGCGCGCGACATGGCTGAACAGATGCAGAAAGACGGCCAGGGCATCATCCTCGACCAGTTCGCCAACTTCGACAATCCGCGCGCCCACTACGAGAGCACCGGTCCCGAGATCTGGCGCGACACCGAAGGCCGCGTCACGCATTTCGTCAGCGCCATGGGTACCACCGGCACCATCATGGGCGTGTCGCGCTACCTGAAGGAACAGAACGACGCCATCCGCATCGTCGGCGCCCAGCCCGAAGAAGGCTCGTCGATCCCGGGCATCCGCAAATGGCCCGAAGCCTACCTGCCGAAGATTTTCGAGTCGGCGCGGGTCGACCAGATCGAGAGCGTGAGCCAGGCCTCGGCCGAGCAGATGGCGCGCCGGATGGCCGCCGAAGAAGGCATCTTCTGCGGTATCTCGGCTGCCGGCGCCTGCGAAGTGGCGCTGCGCATCGCCCAGACGGTGGAAAACGCGACCATCGTGTTCGTGGTCTGCGATCGTGGCGACCGCTACTTGTCGACCGGCGTGTTTCCGGCTTAAACGGCAGCACCAAAAGAAAAGGCGCTGTCCGCGTTAGCTGTTGATGACGCCGAATGCAATGCGCAGCAATTGCTCGACAGAAGTGACTCGACCGCCATCGAGCGCCCATTGCCATCCCAGGTAGTTAGGCAGGTAGCGCGATGCGACGCCATGGAAACGGGCCAGCCATTGCTTGAAGCGCCGGTGGTAGGCGTTGACGTTTTGCACATGGATGGCGCCGGCAGCACTGGCACGGACCCGTTCGCCGCTACTGAGATTGACGGCCTGATGTGCAATGCCATGCGTACGGGCGAAGGCGGGATAGGCCGCGTTGGCATCGCTGACCAGCAGCGCTTGCGGATCGAGTTTCGGCAGCAGATGCTTCGTCAGTTGGGCCGCCTTCAGAGCGCCGCGGCCAACGACGGCATCGATGGTCTGGCCGTTGCGGTCGCGCGCTACCAGGATGCAATCGAGGTAACGAGAAATCCCGCGCAAGCCGGCCTTGCCACCGCGCTTGCGGGGCTTGCGATCGAGCTTGCGCGAGCCCTTCTGCGATTCGAGCAGGAACATCTCGTCGGCTTCCACGATGCCTGTCAGGCGCTCGGGCCGGTCATGCTTGACCCGGTCGAGAAACCGGTGGCGCCAGCGAAACGCGGTATTGCGATGCACGCCGACCCGCTCGGCGGCAGAGCGAACCGCGCGGGAATTTAGCAGCGCATCCAGGTACTCAAGCCATTTGCCTTTGTGCCTGAGCCGTGCCAGCGGCGTGCCGGTCAGGTCGTTGAAGGTGCGGCCGCACTGGCAACAGCGAAAACGCTGCAGGTCGTTGGCCTGGCCATGCCGGTGACAGCGTACGCAGCCGCAATCGGGACAGCAGCGGGCGCCTGAGCGAATCTGGTCGATAAGGGGGACCACGCGGTCGAGCCCAGCTGCCGGATGCAGGGCGTCAAGCAACTGTTGTCGCTGCGGCTGGTTGAGCAACTGCAATTGGGCCAGCAGCGTTGCAAACCCGGGCGCTTTCATGATGCGCTCCTATCGATATCGATAGGAGTTGGACCATCGATCAGCCCAGCAGTTCAATGCTCATCCACAGCTAACGGGCACAGCGCCCAAAGAAAAGGCCGCCTGGGTGACAGGCGGCCTTGTTATATCAGTCGCTGGGACTGCATAGACCGTTCAGCCGGCGTGTCGCCAACCTCAAACGGTCGTCCGCCAATGCGGCGGCTCGTACACCCGCGCGGGCGTACGCACTACTGATCCGGCAGCGCGCAAGGCGCCGCCATGGCCGGTCCATGCACAGGAGAGCCCGGGCGCCTGATGCGCGCCCGCGGTATCTCAGTCCTTGCCAGGAACCGCGCCTTCTTTTGGCTTGAACTGCTTGTCGCTGATGCGGAACTTCGCACGGCGATCGCCCATCAGGTAGCGCAGGTCACGGATCGACAGGTCGCTCACTTCGTGCATGCGGATCAGCAGCGAAGCACCGACCGGCAGGCGGTGGTGACGAATCTTCGAGATCACTGGCGGCGCGACTTCGAGTGCGCGCGACAGCGCTGCGTCGTTCTTCAGGCGCAGGTTCTCGATCAGGGTGTCGAGCAGGCGATTCGGGTTGTATTGAAGCAGCTCATCGCCTTCTGAATCGCTGTTCATATCAATGCCGACTTGGTTAGTCATGATTCAAATTCCTATCTGGGGGTTGAGACGGAGTCGCTGGCGGCTTTCGATTCCGGAAGTTTAATTTCGTAATTATCTATTCAATTGTACAACTATTTTTCATCCGATACTCATGAGCAAGTCGGAAACATATCTCTTACCTCGGCTACGTTGTCTATATGCAACAATAGCCGCAATGCAATTCTCTCACATACTCACCCAACAAATATATTGTTTTTTATTTAAGCAATAGTGTAAGGGCGTACAGCATTTGATGCCGCACAGTACGAAACTTACTGTCTAAATGGAAATAAAAAGGGGAGTATGTTGGTAGTGACGCCAGATTTGCCACTAAGGCAACGACTTGAGTGTCGCATACCCCTGGGGGGTATGTAGGAGGATGCCTACTGACAACGACCGAGGTAGACGGGAAACCTGTTACAAAGGATTACAAAGTTTCCCGGGTGGAAACTGTCAGCCTGGCCGGGCGGCGCGTACTGCACGGCCCAAATCGACTACCGACATGGCATAGAAGTAACTGCGATTGTATTTTGTGATGGCATAGAAGTTATCGTTAGCCACCCAATATTCTGTTGCTTCCGCGCCATTTTGAAGGTCAATCAGCCCATACAGGCGATCGCCCGGCAGCGCCGTCCCCGTCGCCACGCCCGCCGCACGCAGTTCTTCTGCATGCAGGGTCGCTTCCAGGCCGCGTTCGATCAGCGGTTCCCAGGCCCGCGTCGGCGAGACATCGGCCGCGAACACGGTCGGGCCACGGTGCTCGGCATTCCAGCCGTGCTGGACCAGGAAGTTGGCGACGCTGCCGATCGCATCGGTGGCCGAACCGCGCAGGTCGACCCGGCCATCGCTGTCGAAGTCGACCCCGTATTTGAGGATATTGCTCGGCATGAACTGCGGCATGCCGACCGCGCCGGCAAACGAGCCCAGCAGCGAGAACGGATCGTAGCCGCGCTCGCGCGCCAGCACCAGGGTGCTGGCCAGTTCGTCGCGGAAGAAGGCCTTGCGCGCGGCCTGGTTCGGCGTTTCGGGATAGGCGAAGGCGAGCGTGGTCAGGCTGTCGAGCACGCGGAACTTGCCGGTGTCGCGGCCATAGATGGTCTCGATGCCGATGATGCCGACGATGATCTCGGCCGGCACGCCATACGCCGCTTCGGCGCGCGCCAGCGCCTCGGCATTCTCGTTCCAGAAGCGCACCCCGGCGCGTATCCGGATCGGCTCGATGAAGCGCGCGCTATAGGCTTGCCAGTTCTTCGGCTTGCCCGGCGGCGCCGGCTTGACCAGTTGCACGGCGCGGTCGATGTAGCGCACTTCCTTGAACAGCGACTGCAGCGCTTCGCGCTCGAAGCCATGGGTGGAGACCATTTCTTCGATGAACTCGCGTACCGGCATCCATTCAAGGAAATTGACGTGTTCGGCGTCCAGGTTCGCATTGGCTGCGGCGCTGGCCTGGGTTGGAGAGGTCTGGGCGAGGGCGTCGCCCCCGGCGCTCACGGCAAGCGCGAGTGCTGCAAAAAGGGTGGCAATGGATTTCATTTAACTAGCAACAATAAGCTTTTCAAGGTGGCTTTCAAGCGGGGATCGGCGGCAGGCGGCGCATAGCGCCAGGCGCTGTAACGACGCAGGAATTCGGACGCCGCCCCGCGCGATTCTGGGGACAATGTGTCGGCATCGGCCACACGCGCCGCGTAGGCGCTCGGGCCTTCATCTGGCGCGCGCGCCAGGCCAAGCATGGCCAGGCGCTTGCACATGGCCGAGTATAGGGCATCGACCGGATCTGTCTCACCGCGCCGGCGCAAGTATCGTAGCAGGAGCACCGCACAGCAGGCGCTCGCCAGCAGGGCAATGAACGGCCAGCCGAACAGCATGCGCTGCAGCTCGCGCACCACATCGCGCTGGCGCTCGGGCGTGTAGTTCAGCACCCACTGGTTCCAGCCGTTGTTGGCGGCGTTGACGGCGTTGCGCAGCTGGGCCATCCAGGCGTTGCTGCTCCCCTGGAACGGGTTCATGCCGCGCAGCGCCTCGATCCCGAACGGGGGCGGGCGCGGCACCGAGGCGTCCAGGCCGCGCTGCACGCGCTCGGGCGCCACCGCGGCGGTCGGATCGATCCGCTGCCAGCCGTGGCCCGCGATCCAGACCTCGGCCCAGGCGTGGGCGTCGGACTGGCGCACCGTCATGAAGCCGTCGAGCGGATTGATCTCGCCGCCCTGGTAGCCGGTCACCACCCGCGCCGGCACCCCGGCCGCGCGCATCAAAAACACGAAGGCGCCCGAGTAGTGTTCGCAAAAACCCGAGCGGGTGGCATACAGGAATTCGTCGACCGTATGCCGTCCCAATAGCGGCGGCGCCAGCGTGTAGTGGAACGGTTGCTCGCGAAAGCCCTTCAGCACGGCCTCGACCCGCTGCGCCGGATCGGCGAGTTGGCGCAAGGCGCGGCCGGCGGCCAGCGCGCGCGGATTGAAGCCATAGGGCAGCAACAGCCAGCGCCCGGCGTCATCCAGGGTGGGCCCGCGCTGGAACGCGAATTCCAGGTGCGAGCTGGCCCGATAACGCACCCGGCTGCTCAAGGGCTCGGTGGAGGTCAGCTCGAACTGGGGCGAGATGCGCAGCGCATGGCCAGGCACCTCGGGCAGGGCGCCCGGCATCTCGAGCGTAAACACCCAGCGCGACTGCGAAGGCTCGAGCGTGACCTCGTAGTCGATCGACTCGCCGCCGACCGACAGGTGCAGGTCGCGGCCCGAGGCCCGGCTGGCGCCGCGCGACCAGGTCAGGCCATCGAAGAAATCGAGCACCGGGCCGCGCCAGTAGAGCTGGGCCTGCACCGGCGGCCGGCCTTCGAAGCGCACCCGGAACGCCGGCTCCTCGGACAGGGCCAGGTTCGACATCTGGCCCGGCGCCATCTGCTCGGACAGGCCCGAGCGCGCACCGCCGGCGTCGCCCGGCATGCTCCACAGCGGACCGTGGATGCGCGGGAAAACCACGAACAGCACGATGGCGATCGGCGCCGCGAAGGCCAGCATGCGGCCGGCCATCGCCAGCCGGGTGCGCAGCGGCGGCACGGCGCCGGTAAACTGGAACGACAGCTGGGTCGCCAGCAGCAGCAGCACCGAAGCCGCCATCAACAGCGCGCTGCCGATGCCCTGGGCATAGAAGAAGTTGGTCAGCACCAGGAAGAAGCACAGGAAGATCACCACGAACAGGTCGCGCCGCGCATGCATCTCGAGCATCTTGAAAGCCACCAGCAGCACCAGCATTGCCACCCCGGCATCCTTGCCGAGCAGGGTCTGGTAGCTGAACTGCACGCCGGCCATGGCCGCCACCGCCACCGGCAGCAGCACCAGGGCCGGCGGCATGCGCTTGCCGCGCAGGGTGATCGCGGCGCGCCAGGCCAGGGTGGCGCCGCACAGCAGCGACACCCACAGCGGCAGGTGCAGCGTGTGCGGCGCCAGCACCAGCACCGCCGTCCCCAGGAGCAGCAGGGTGTCGGCCTTGTCGCGGCTGAGGGCGATGGCTGGCAGTTTCATGCCGCGTCCTCGATGCCGTACAGCGCCAGCGCGCGCAGGCAGGCCGCCTGGTGGGCGGCGCCGAGGGCGGGGTCGAAGCGCAGCGCGCCCAGGCGGAAGGCGTAGGGCAGGGCGCGGCTCTCGGCATCGAGCACCCAGCGCGTCATGCGCGACAGGCGCGTGTCGAGATCGAGCGATGCCGGCAGGGCGTCGAAGTCGAGCACCAGTTGGTCGCCGCCACCGCCCTCGAAATGTTTCGAGACCAGGGCGCCGCCGTATTCGGAACCGAGGCGGGCGATCTGGCGCCAGGCCAGCTGGCGCGGCGAATCACCGGCCTGGTAGTTGCGTACGCCCGCGAAATCGTCGTGGCCGGCGGCGCGCAGCTTGCCGCCGCCACCGCCATCGAGCGGCAAGGGCGGGGCGCCATCCTCGGGCCGTGGATAGACCAGGGCGCGCGTGGCCGGACGCCAGTAGCTCCAGGCGTTGAACAGGCCGAGCGGAAAGCGGGTCGACAGCTTGACGCGCTCCGGCGCCAGCCAGCCGCGCTGCAGGGTCGGCACCGCCAGCGTCAGGATGGCGTGGGTGCCGGGGGCGATATCGGCCACGTGGCGCGGTTCGCGCACATCGGCGAAATCGGCGCGCACGGCGTAGCGCGCCAGGCGCGTGCGGTTGAATACCTGCAGTTCGAACTGGGCTTCCTGGCCGGCGAACACGGGCGCGACCCGGCCCTGCTGCAGGGCCAGGTGCGCCAGGTTGCGGTTGGTGGCGACCATGTCGACCAGCGCGCACGACAGGGCGAGGAAGGTCAGGCCGAAGCCCAGGCCCAGCATGTAGTTGATCGAGCCGATCAGCAGCACCATCAGCAACAGGGCGAAGCCCAGGCCGGCGCGGGTCGGCAGTATGAAGACGCGGCGCTGCTTGAGAATGACTTCACCGTCGTCCAGCGTGCCGGCGCGCGGCAGCCAGGCGCCGGTGGCGCGGCGCAGCCGCCCGCGCAGGTTCCACACCGCCTGCGCCATCAGACCGGGACCGCCTTCTGCAGTTGCAGCACCAGGTCGCGGCTGGCCAGCGCGGTGCCGTGGGCGGCGCGCAGCGGCCGCAGACGGTGGGCGCAGACCGGTACCAGCACCGCCTGGATGTCTTCGGGGATCACATGATCGCGCCCCTCGAGCGCGGCCCAGGCGCGCCCGGCCTGCAGCAGGGCGATCGCGGCGCGCGGCGACAGGCCTTCGGCGAACAGGCCGTTCTGGCGCGAGGCCTGGGCCAGGGCTTGCACATAGCTCACCAGCTTGCTCGAAGCGTGGATCGTGCGCAGCTGCTGCTGGGCGGCCGCCAGTTCTTCGGCCTGCATCGCCGGCGGCAGGGTCTTGAGCATGCTGCGCCGGTCTTCGCCCATCAAGAGCGCGCGCTCGGCGGCGGCGTCCGGGTAGCCCAGGCTCAGGCACATCAGGAAGCGATCCAGCTGCGACTCGGGCAGCGGGAACACGCCGACCTGGTTGGCCGGGTTCTGGGTCGCGATCACGAAGAAGGGCTCGGGCAAGGCACGGGTAACGCCATCGGCCGAGACCTGGCGTTCTTCCATCGCCTCCAGCAGGCCGGACTGGGTCTTGGGCGTGGCGCGGTTGATCTCGTCGGCCAGCAGCACTTGGGTAAAGATCGGGCCGGGGTGGAACACGAAGGCGTTCTTCTCGCGCTCGTAGACAGAGATGCCGGCCACGTCGGCCGGCAGCAGGTCGCTGGTGAACTGGACCCGGTTGAACTTGAGGCCGAGCGAGATCGCCAGCGCATGCGCCAGCGTGGTCTTGCCGACGCCGGGCAGGTCGTCGAGCAGCAGGTGGCCGCCCGCCAGCAGGCAGGTCAGGGCCAGCCGCACCTGCTGGTCCTTGCCGACCACGACTTCGTTGACCTGGCGTGCGACGGCGTGCAATTTGTTGAACATGAAGGATTTCCGTGAATGGGTCGATGCGTCTTCAATTCGGCGGCGCGCGAGCGGGGCCGGCGGCCGGCGTGGTAGATTAGCGCCATTGGCAAGCTTCATGCCCTGAAAGTCACAGCCGTCCCTGGGGATTCTATGCGAGAACGGCGGCGCAGGGTGTGAATGGATGAGCATTGGCGGAGACGACAGCACCATGAGTACAGCGATTTACAGCCACCCCGACTGCCTGCGGCACGAGATGGGCAGCTGGCACCCCGAATCCCCGGCCCGCCTGCAGGCGATCGACGACCAGCTGATCCTGGCCCGCCTGGACGGGCTGATCGAGCAGCGCAGCGCGCCGCTGGCCGAGCTGGAGCAGGTCTTGCGCAACCACACCCAGGGCGCGCTGGCGCTGGTGCGCGAAAACGTGCCGGCGACCCCGGGCGACTACTACCCGCTCGATGGCGACACCTCGCTCTGTCATTACAGCTACCAGGCGGCGCTGCGCGCGGCCGGCGCCGCGGTGGCCGCCACCGACGACGTCATCGCGGGCAGCGTCTCGAACGCCTTCTGTTCGGTGCGCCCGCCGGGCCACCACGCTACCCCGACCACACCGATGGGCTTCTGCTTCTTCAATAACGTCGCGATCGCGGCGCGCCATGCGCTCGAGGCGCACGGCTTGGAGCGGGTCGCCATCGTCGATTTCGACGTCCATCATGGCAACGGCACCGCCGACGCCTTCCGCGACGAGCCGCGGGTGCTGATGGCCAGCTTCTTCCAGCATCCGTTCTATCCGTACAGCGATCCCGAGCCGGTCACGGCCAACCGCGTCAACCTGCCGGTGCCCGCGCTGTGCGACGGCGACGCGGTGCGCAAGCTGGTGCAGGAGCACTGGCTGCCGGCGCTGCACGCTTTCAAGCCGCAGATGATCTTCATATCGGCCGGTTTCGATGGCCACCGCGACGACGATATGGGTGGCATGGGACTGGTGGAGGCCGATTACGCGTGGATCACGCGCCAGGTGATGGCGGTGGCGCACCAGCACGCCGGCGGACGCGTGGTGAGCTGCCTGGAAGGCGGCTATGACCTGTCGGCGCTGGGACGCAGTGTGGTGGCCCACCTGAAGGTGATGGCTGATCTGGAGTAGCGGACGGTTGCGGTAGGCACGCTGGCTTGGGTTCCCGCCTGCGCGGGAACGACGTGCGTATATCACGTGTGAAAGCATCTGTCGGCCATCTTCAGCCCGCTCCTTGAACACGTCTTTCCCGCAAAGGCGGGAACCCAAGTACGTCTTCTCACCACTAACGCATAACCCGGCCACCAGGCCGGCCCCGCGTTGAGGAGACCACCGTGAACCAGAAACACACCCTGTGTGCGCTGTGCCTGCTGTCTGCCGCCGGCATCGCCGAAGCCGCCAACTACACCCTCTGGATCAGCGGCCGCGACCCCGATCGTAGCGGCGGCACGCCCGGCAACTACACTGACTTCCGCTACTGGGGGCCGGATACCACGCCCGCCGGCGTCAACAAGAAAGCCGTCAACTGGGACGGCTACAGCAGCGTCGCCTCGCAGAGCGGGCGCGTGCGCGATGCGCTCGACTGCTTCTGCACCGGTCCCAACTGGTGCTATATCGCGGCCTACAGCGCGGGCGAACTGCTGCTCGGTTATACACTGGCCAACTTCGGCGGCACCACCCGCGCGCTCAAGAACGCCAGCCCGAATGCGGCCGGCGTGTGCGGCGATACCGGCGGCGTGCAGGGCGGCTGGAACATCAAGTGGGTGCGGGTGGCGTCGGGCGCGTCGGGTGGGTCCGAACTGGCCAACGCCGGCGCCTGGACCACCTCCGAACCGCTGGTGCAAGACCTGCGCACCAGCACCGCGCGCGCCATGTACAACCACAACGACACCCGCAATATCTGGTTTTACCGCTACGCCGGCGCGCGCGGCACCCTGTATTCCTTCCTGCTGCCGGGCCAGGACGATGAGGTCGTGTCCTACCACAGCAGCGGCGGCGCGGCCGGCAGTTCCGGGCGCACGCTATGCAATCCGGGCGACTGGTTCTGCGACGACCTGCGCTACGGCACCGAGCGCAACCAGGGCGGCAGCGTCAAGTGGAGCTGGCACTCGGTGGCCTTCCGCGACGATGGCGAGCACTTCGACCACTACGGCGACGGCAACTGGCAGGGCATCATCGGCGTGGTGCGCGAGGCGATGGTCGGCAGCGCGACCAACTAGGCGGCCGGCATGGGTTGGCGCTGGCCGGCAGCAGCGGGCGTGGCGGCCTGCATCGTACTGGGCTTGATGGCGCTGGTGGGCGACGGCGAAGCGCTGCCCGAGGCGGCGCCGGCAGCCCCCATCGCGCCAGTGGTCGCGCGGGCGCCGCCCATGCCTGCGGCGCTTGAAGAGCGTGCGGCGCGCCGGCGCCAGTTGGTCGAACAGGTGCGCCTGACCGATCACACCTATTGCAGCTACCTGGCGCATGCGCGCTACCCGCACGATTCGCGGCCGGCCGGCCACCATCCCGACCAGCTGTATCCGAACCAGGCGCTGCTCGAGACCAACCCGATGCGCATCGAGAACGGCGACAGCGATGCCGCGATCCAGTTGCAGACCTCGCAATCGCGGGTCTACCTCGCGGCCGGCGAGCAGGCGGTGTTCTCGCTGCGCGCCGTCGATGGGAGCGGCCAGCCGCTGCCGCTGGTCGTGACGCGGGCGCTGGCCCAGGGCGTGACGTATGGGGCGAGCCGCGCGGCGCCGCGGGTGTCAGTGGCGTTCACCGAGGATGACGGCGCCTGGAGCGCGCCACTGGCACCGGCCCAGACCGCGCTGGCCGGCTTCCACGGCACCATCCGGCTCGAAGTGCGCTACCACGCCGGCGGACGCGCGGGCTTCGTGCTGTTTGACGTCCTGTATTCGCCGCTGCTGCCGGCCGTGTGGCGTGGCGGCGCGAGCGAGGCGATCGCCGGTGGTTCGCTGCAATTCTCGCTGCCGCTGGACGTGCGCCTGGCCGGACGCTATGTGGTCACCGGCCGCATCGACGATGCTGGCGGCCGGCCGTTCGCGCTGGCGACCTTCAACGACTTGCTGGGGCAGGGGACGCAGCAGGTGCGGCTCAAGGTGCATGGCAAGCTGCTGCACGACGGCGCACCGCGCTTGCCGCTGCGTTTGCGCGACGTCGACGGCTATCTGCTGCGCGAGGACGCCGACCCCGACCGCTTGCTGCTGCCGCGCCTCGAAGGGCAGGTATTCGCCAGCCAGACCGCGACGCCCGACGGCGTGCCCGATACCGAGTGGCACAGTGAAGAACGCAGCCGCTACCTGGCTGAATATGCGAAGGACCGCAAGCTGGCTCGTGCTCGTCTGTCAGGCTTTGATCCGCACGCGCCGCTGCCGCCGGACAACTGCGTGGGCGGCAATCGCGCTCAGTAAGGCAGCAACGGAAGCTGCTCGACCAGCGCCGACACCACGATGGCGCAGCACAGCATCAGCACGCCATACCAGCGTATCAGCGACCGTTTCAGTTTTTCCCGTGCGCGCATTCCCATCTCCGTCATGTGCAGGCAAGGGGGGAGTGTGCACCTCGAATATGTCAACAGTGTTGCAACAGCTCAACGGTATGCGCTGTGTACGCCGTGAAATGGAGGGGCTGTGGCGGTCCTGCTACGTTTGCTTGGACGCTCAGCGTAGAATAGCGCCTTGGACGAAAGATTAAGAGAGCAATAGCATGTCGATACAATGGTTCCCGGGCCACATGAACGCGGCCAAGAAGGAAGCCGCCGAGCAGATGGAAAACATCGATCTGGTGATCGAGGTTCTTGATGCGCGCCTGCCCGAGGCGAGCTGCAACCCGCTGGTGGACCAGCTGCGCAAGTTCCGCCAGCGCCCCTGCCTGAAGGTCTTGAACAAGATCGACCTGGCCGACCCGGTGGCGACCGCCGCCTGGAAAGCCTATTACGATGCCCAGGATGGCGTAACCGCCTACCCGATGACGACCAAGAAGCCGGCCGACGTGGCGCGTATCCCCGAGCTGGCCCTGTCGCTGGCGCCGCACCGCGGTGTGCCGACCAAGCCGCTGCGGATCATGATCATGGGAATCCCCAACGTGGGCAAGTCAACCCTGATGAACGCGCTGCTCAAGAAGCGCGTGGCCAAGGTGGGCGACGAGCCGGCCGTGACCAAGGTCCAGCAGCGCCTGTACCTGAACAAGAATGTGGTGCTGGTCGATACGCCCGGCATGCTGTGGCCCAAGATCGCCATGGCCAGCGACGGCCTGATGCTGGCCGCCAGCCACGCGATCGGCACCAATGCTCTGGTCGAGGAAGAAGTGGCCGAATACCTGGGCGAACTGCTGCTGCAGCGCTATCCGCACCTCCTCACCGCGCGCTACGGTTTCAAGACCGAGGGCATGGATGGCGTGGCCGTGGTCGAGGGCGTGGCCCAGCGCCGTGGCTTCCGCGTGCGCGGTGGTGATTTCGACTACGAGAAGGCGGCGCATACGCTGCTGCAGGATTATCGCCAGGGTGCGCTGGGCCGCATCAGCCTCGAAACGCCCGAATCGCGCGCGGCCAGCCTGGCCCAGCACGAGGCCGAAGTGGCCGAGAAGGCCCGGATCGCGGCCGAGAAGGCCGCGGCCAAGGCCGAGGAAGCGGCGCGCGGCAAGCGCGGGACCTGATCTTCGCCACTAGCGCGCGCCTGCTCAAAACGTCGTACCCGCCTGCGCGGGTACGACGAGCGAGCGGTGTGCTTGCTGGCTTATGACTGTGGCGCAGCCCCAAACCTGAAACTCGATACCGCCAGATTCCCCATGAACGCGTCTTCATGATAGACGCAGGCCGCCGCCTCCTGCTCGGCCGCTCCCAGCGCCACCATCAGCGGAATCAGGTGTTCCTCGCGCGGATGCGCCGCCCTTGCCATCGGCGCCGCCTCCCACCGCAGCAAGTCCTGCTCGCGCTGCGCGGAATCACGTTCAAGCAGCGTACGCTGCAACCACCCATCGAAAGCCCGTGACGCCTCGCGTCCATTCGGCCCGAACTGGCGCAGGTTGTGATACGACAGCCCGCTGCCAATGATCAAAATACCCTCATCGCGCAGCGGCGCCAGCGCGCGGCCCGCCGCCAGGTGCGTGGCCGGATCGAGGTCGCGCCTGATCGACAGCTGCACCACCGGCATGCGCGCTTCCGGATACACCGGATACAGCATCGAGAACGTTCCATGGTCGAAGCCACGCTCGGCATCGAGCGCGGCCGGATGCCCGGCGCCATTCAACAGCTCGGCCACGCGCCTTGCCAGCGCCGGCTCGCCCGGCGCCGGATAACTGATCTGGTAAGTATGCGGCGGGAAGCCACCGTAATCGTAGATCATGCCCGGCGCCGTACCGGACGACACCATGAACTGCGGCGTTTCCCAGTGCGCGGTCACGACCAGCACCGCGCGCACCGTCTCTCCGGCTTCGACCCGCATCGCCGCCAGCGAGGCGGCCAACTGGTCATAAGCAGGGCCATACTGCTCACGCATCCACGGCCAGGGACCGCCGCCGTGCGACACGAAATAGGTGGGTAGACGCGCCATCGCCATTCCTCTTGTAGCGTTAAAACAACCATGGTAGCCCAAGCGGCAGAGGCTTGCCGGCCGCCGGGCGGTTCTCGACTTGTCAGGTTATAATCGCCCCGTTTTGGTGCTCTCGCGCACATCCAGGTGCGCGTAGTTAAACGGGAAACACGACATGGCCGCGTCACGCGCCGCCATGGAGGTGTGCTGCCCCCGCAACGGTCAACAAGCGCCGCGCCTGCTTTTGCAGGGCGGCAGGCGGTCTCGACAACCACTGCGCATGATGCGCAGGAAGGTGAGGCCGTCATGCTTGCCAGCCCGGATACCGGCCAGGACAGGTGGAAGCGCCGCATCGGCGCTTCCGTTGACTCTGGCCTGCGGGGACGCAGGCCGGTGCCTTTTACCGAGAACACATTCATCATGATTTTTGCTGCCGCACCGCGCCGCGCGCCACTCGCATTGGCCTGCGCCGTCGCCATGTCCGCCATCGCCCCTCACGTCGTTGCCCAGGACGTCCTGCCGTCGATCGTCATCACCGGCCCACGCTTCCCGGCCCAGGCCACGCCGATCGGCGCCACCGTCATCACCGCCGAGCAGATCCGCAGCGCCGGCTCCACCGATGTGAATGCGGCGATCCGCAAGATCGGCGGCGTGTTCGGCCGCCAGAGCCTGGACGGCTCGCCCGACTTCGGCCTCGACCTGCGCGGCTTCGGCACCAACAGCGCCCAGAATACGGTGGTGCTGGTCGACGGCGTGCGCCTGAACGAGAACGAACTGGCGCATACGGTGCTGTCGACCATCCCGGTCGACACCGTCGAGCGGATCGAGATCACCCGTGGCGGCAGCAGCGTGCTGTACGGCGACGGCGCCACCGGCGGCGTGATCAATATCGTCACCCGCCGCGGCGCGGGCAAGGATGGCACCTCGGGCTCGCTGTTCGCCGAAGCCGGTCGCTTCGACCACCTCGACCTGCGCGCCTCGATGGCGCATGGCGCCGGCCCATGGTCGTTCGACATTGCCGTGGCCGACCGCCGCACCGACAACTACCGCGACAACAACAAGTACGAGCAGACCAGCTTCAGCGGCGGCCTGCAGTACGTCTACGCGCCAAACGGCCGCGCCGGCCTGCGTTTTGAAAGCTCGCGCTCTGATTCGCGCCTGCCAGGCTCGTTGAGCGAAGAGCAGTTCCTGACGATCCCGACCCAGACCGAGACGCCGAACAATTTCGGCTCGCTCGACACCGACCGCGTGACCGCCTTCGTCGAACACCGCGTCGGCGCTTTCGAACTGGCGGCCGAATTGTCGCACCGCGAACGCGAAGTCTCGTCCACCTACGACTTCGGCGCGCTGTCGACCTCGCTCTACGAGGCCGAGCAGACCCAGTTCTCGCCGCGCCTGCGCCACAGCGCCGATTTCGGCGGCCAGCGCAACGAGTTCGTCACCGGCATCGACCTGATCCGCTGGGAGCGTGACGTCACCTCCGATTTCTCGGCCGGCGACGCGCGCCAGGATTCGAAAGCCGTTTATATGCGCGACGAATTGCGCTGGAATGCGCCGCACAACGCCCGCCTGGCGGTGGGCGGGCGCCACGAGCGTTTCGAAAAAGACTACAGCGATCCGCTGGGCTTCCCGCCAGTCATTGGCGAGCACCGCAAGCAGTCCCTGAATGCCTGGACGGTCGAGGCCAGCATCGATGTGATGCCGCTGGTGACCGTGTTCGCCAAGGCCGGCCGCAGCTACCGCATCGCCAATATCGACGAGAACAGCTACCGCGCGAGCATCGACGTGCTGGAACCGCAAACCTCGCGCGACCTGGAACTGGGCGTCAGCGCCGGTACCGAGGCAGGCAAGGCAAGCGCGCGCGTGTTCCGCCACCGCCTCACCAATGAGATCTACTTCGACCCGACCATCGGCTACGGCACCAATACCAACCTCGATCCAACCCGGCGCCAGGGCGTCGAGCTGGAAGGGCAGGCGACCATCGCCAATGCCTGGCGCCTGACCGGCGCGTGGCAGTACGTGCAGGCCGAGTTCCGCGACGGCCCCAACGCCGGCCGCGACATGGTGCTGGTGCCGAAGCACGTGGTCACCGCGCGCCTGGCCTGGACCCCGGGCGATGGCCAGAGCGCCGACATTGGCGCCCAGTGGGTCGACCGCCAGCGCTACGGCGACGATTTCACCAACAGCTGCAGCACCCGCATGCCGTCGTTCACCACGCTCGACGCCCGCTATGCACGCCGCTTCGGCCCGTGGGAAGTGGCGGTATCGGGCCTGAACCTGGCTGACCGCCAGTACTACAGCCAGGCCTACAACTGCCGCGCCGGCATCTATCCGAGCGATGGCCGCCAGCTCAAACTGTCGGCGCGCTTCGACTTCTGATGCCATGAGGTTCCTGCTGGCGGCCGTGCTGGCCGTAGTCTTTGCCACAGGGTCGGGCAAGGCGTCGGCCGCCATCAGCGTGGTCGACGACGCCGGCCGCACCGTCACGCTGGCGCGGCCGGCCCAGCGCGTGATCTCGCTGGCGCCCCACGTCACCGAACTGCTGTTCGCGGCCGGCGGCGCGGCGCGCCTGGTCGGCGCCGTCAATTACAGCGACTATCCGGCGGCGGCGGCCAGGCTGCCGCAGGTGGGCAGCTACAACAAGATCGACTTCGAGCGCGTGCTGGCGCTCAAGCCCGACCTGATCGTGGTCTGGCACAGCGGCAATCCGGTGCGCCAGGTCGAGCAACTGGCGCGGCTTGGCATCCCGGTCTACCACAGCGAGCCGAACCGGCTGGAACAGGTTGGCGCCAACCTGCTGCGCCTGGGCCAATTGCTGGGCACCGAGCCGGCCGCGCGCCAGGCGGCGCAGGATTATCAACGCCGCATCGCCGCGCTGCGGGCGCGCTATGCCGGGCGGCCGCCGGTGACCGTGTTCTACCAGGTCTGGGACCGGCCTTTATACACCCTCAACGACGACCATATCGCCAGCGATATGATGCGCCTGTGCGGTGGCCGCAACCTGTTCGGCGCCTTGACGACGATCGCGCCCGAGGTTGGGGTCGAGGCGGTGATCGAGGCCGACCCCGAAGTCATCCTGGTCGGCAAGCGCGACGATCCCAAGGACCCGGGCGGCAGGATGTGGCAAGCCTACAAGGGCATGACGGCCGTGAAGCGCAATAACCTGTTCGCGATCGATGGCGACCTGACCAACCGGGCCGGCCCGCGCACGGCCGAGGGCGCGGAGCAGCTGTGCGCGATGCTGGAACAGGCGCGCGGTCGCCGTCCGCGCTGACTTGACGATTTGAATGGCCAATCTATATTGAATATCACCACGCCTTTGTTTCAGCCGTAAGCAAATGCAAAAAAACACGCTCTGCGGACAGGGGCAAGGCAAAAAGTGGTAATCTCGCGGTCGTTCGTTCATTCTCACTGGAAGGATTTTATGCGCACCCTGCGTTTCGCCCTCGTTGCCGCTGCCCTGGTCGCCGGTTTCGCCAATGCCTCGCCGACCGATCCACGCGTCGGCGCCGAATACACCGTGCTCGCGAACCCGCAGCCAACCCAGACCGTGGGCAAGAAGGTCGAAGTGGTCGAGTTCTTCGCCTACCACTGCGGCGCCTGCAATGCGTTCGAACCGACGCTGGTCAACTGGGTCAAGAAGCAGGGCGACAATATCGTGATGCGCCGCATTCCGCTGCCGTTCCAGGGTGCAAGCGATCCTGAGGCACGCCTGTTCCTGACGCTTGACGCCATGGGCAAGCTGGAGGAATATCATCATCGCGTGTTCCGCGCCGTGCACGTCGAGCGCAAGCGCCTGATGAAGGACGACGACATCATCGCGTGGGCAACCTCGAACGGCCTCGACAAGGCCAAGTTCATGGAAGCGTGGAATTCGTTCGGCGTGCAAACCAAGCTCAAGCGTCTGCCGCAGATCGCCGACGCCTACAAGGCCAGCAGCACCCCGACCGTCGTCATCGACGGCAAATACGTCGTGTCGCCGGCAACGGTGGCGCAGTCCAACAAGATCCAGGACATGGGCCAGCTGATGACGGCCACGGGCCAGGTCCTCGATGCACTGGTGGCGAAGGCAGCCAAGGCAAAATGAGCGAGAAAGTCGAAGGCGAGATCCTCAAGATCTACGAAGGGTCACGGCCCAAAGAGGAAAACTTGTTCGAGACCAGTAACGTCAATCACGTTGCGTGGACGCTGGCGCTGATCTTCTCCCTGACGACCATCTGGTTCGGCATTGCGCTCGTCAATGCCGAGAACCAGCGCAATGCCCTGGCTAACAATCTGTGCCCCGATCTGGTGTTCAAGACCGGGGTCGACCAGAAGTGCATGATCACCGTGCGTTCGCGTGATCACTGGTGGCAGCACCTGTGGTACGGCGCGACCCATATCCGGGTCCGGCCCGATCACGACGGGCGCATCGATACTCGCAAGTAATAAAAAACGGCGTCCACGGACGCCGTTTTTCATGGAGCCGCCGCAGGCGACTCCAGGTGTGGATGCGGACTGCGCGCGCTCCAGCGGCGCAGCGCCACCGAGGCCCATACTGCCAGCAGGCCGCCGACGATCAGCACCAGGCGGGTATCGACCAGGGTCAGCACGGACCCGGCCAGCGCCATCAGGATGTTCGCCAGGCAAAAGATCGTCGACAGCAGGGCCATCACCGAGCCCTGGCCGTGCAGCGCGAATTCGTCGGCCGACCAGGTTTGCAGGGCGGTGTTATAGAAGGCGTGCGGCGCGCCGAACAGCAGGATGCCGGCGATGCCGACCCACAGGTTGCCAAAGCCCACGCACAGGATGGCGGTGGCCCCCACCGCCGCGTACCAGCCGGCCCGCAGGCGGCCTTCGACCCGGCTGGCGCGCCCGGCGAACAGGGCTGCGGTGGTCATCAGCGCGCACATGCCCATATTCACCAGGGCGATCTGGCGCGCATCGTAGCCGCCCACGTCCACCAGCCACAGCGGAAAGAATTCGTACAGCGCGGCCACGCCGCAGCAGTAGCCAAGGTGCACCGTGAACAGGGTGCGCAGCGGCGCATGGCGCAGCAGGGTGAGGGCGTGACGCTCGCGCGCCACCGTCCACCAGCGGTGGCCGTGCGCCACGATCGGCGTCGGCGGGAGCGAGAGCAGCACGCCGGCAGTGCCGAGCAGCAGGGCGCCGGCGGCGATATAGAACGGAAACGCGGGACTGATGGCCATGGTGAAGCCGGCCAGCAGCGGGCCCACCAGCCAGCCCAGGTTGAACGAGCCATTGAGCCACGACAGCGCGTGATTGCGCAGCGGCCCCCCGATGCGTTCGATGACCAGCGCCCGCATCACCGCGCCATTACCCTCCAGCAGACCGGTGAAGAAGCGCGCCGCCAGGAACAGGGGGTAAGACTCCATCACCATCGCCACCGCCGTCAGCAGGTGGCCGAGCGCGGCGCCGACCGTGGTCAGGAGCAGGGCGCGGCGGCGGCCGAAGCCGTCCGATAGCGGCCCCAGCACCGCGCTGCCGATCAGCAGGCCGACCGGGTTGATCATCAGCGCGATTCCCAGCAGCAGCTTGGGCGGCAGGCCGAGGAAGCTGTTCAGGCCATTGATATTGCCGTCGGCGAACAGCGGCGCCAGCATCGGGTAGGGCAGCGAGGCGCCGACCGTGGACAGCAGCCCCAGGGCGCACAAGGTCGCAATCAGCAGGCGTTCATTCATGTGGGCAGTCCAATCACGAAACGCGCTCCGCCCAGTGCCGAGGTCTCGACGCGCAAGGTGCCGCCGTGCAGCACCACCGCCTTTTGCGCGATCGACAGGCCGAGCCCGAAGCCGCCGGTGGCGCGGTCGCGGCTGCGGTCGAGCCGGTAGAACGGGTCGAAGATGCGCTCGCGTTCTTCGGCAGGAATGCCGGGGCCGTTGTCGTCGACCGCGATCTCGACGCCGCCCGCGCCAGGCAGGCGCTGGGCCGTCAGCACGATCCGGCCCTGCGCGTATTTCTGGGCATTGCGCAGCAGGTTGCCTAGCGCGCGCGCCAGCAGGCGGCCGTCGGCCTTGATGGTGCCGAGCCCGTCTGCCAGTTCGCAGGCGACTTGCTGTGGCGAGGGCGGCAGGGTGGCGCAGCAGTCGTGCAGCAGCGCGCTGAGATCAACCGTGGCGAGCTGCAGGCTGCGTTCGCTGTCGAGCTTACTCATGTCGAGCAGCTCCCTGACCAGCTGGTTCAGCTCCGACAGATCGCCTTCCATGGCGGCGATGCGCTTGCTCAAGTCGGGACTGTTGGCGCGGGCATCGAGCAGCTCCAGTCCGAACTCCAGGCGCGCGATCGGGGTACGCAGCTCATGCGAGACCGAATGTAGCAGGCTGCGTTGTGATTCCATCAACTCTTCGATGCGGCCGGCCATATGGTTGATGCGCTCGGCCAGCGGATAGACGGCGTCCGACGGTTTCAGATGGGTGCGCACCGACAGCTTGCCGGCGCCGAACTCGTCGGCCATGCGCGACAGCGATTGCAGCGCCTGCCAGTGCGAACGCGACCACAGCGCGATCGGGACCAGGATGGCGATGGCGACGATCACATAGCGCAGCAACTCCATCTTGAGCGCCTGCCCGGTATCGATCGGCAAGTCCTGGGCATGCAGCACCTCGTCCTGGCTGCCGATATAGCGCTCGCCATCGAGGTCGACCCGGCGATAGAACGATTTACTGGCGACGTCGAGCACGATGGCGCCACGCTCGAGTTCGGCGCGTTGGCCGGCGCCGAGGGCGTCCCGCGCTTGTGCGAGCGGCATCAGGTCGTAGCGTACCTCGGACACTTCGCGCACATTGTTCAGGCGGCTCAGCCATTCGTCGCTGGGGGCCTGGTCGACGTATTGTTCGAGCAAAAAGATCTGGGCTGCGGCCTGGCGCCGCGCGATATCGTCGAGCGGGTCGCCGAACAGGCGCGCGAAGGCGAAATAGATAAGGAAGGTGGCAGCCGTGATCGACAGCATGACGAGCACGAAGAAGCGGAAGAATATCCGGTTCACGGTCGCGTCCTGGGTAACTGTCGGTGATGCTGTGCTGCCAGCTGCATGGTGTCTCCTCGGCCCGAATTGTACAGGCGCAATGCCGGCCCCGGTGAGCCACATGAGGTAGCGACAGGTTGGCTTACAAATTGACGACAATTGGCCGACATCTGAGGGGTGAATGAACAAGGGCCGACCGATTACTATGTTTCCCATCATCAGGTTTTCCGTTTGCCCACCTGATGCGCAAGTATCGGTGGGTTTTTTTATTCAAGTAGGAAGCGACCCGGAGCGGGCCGCGCCTCGACCATGAGGAAGTGCTTATGAGCATGGTGCGCGCGAGCAATACCGAGCAGCGAGCCGGCGTCCCGCCGGTCGATTCCGAAGCGCCAATACGGCGCCTGGCACTACCCCGCGCGGCGTCGCATTCGACCGGAATGCGACGCTTGTCATAATGGGATGGGAGAGCGAAGCTTGCTCGACGTAAAATATCGGCAAACGAACTCTCCGAGCACGATCACGATGAAACCATTCTTCGCCCTGGCCCTGGCGGCTGCGAGCACCGCAGCAAGTGCGCAGACGCCGGCCACCAACCCGATGCCCGACGGCAGCCGCGACATGTACGCAGGGCTGGGTGTCGTCTCGCGGCCGCGTTACGAGGGGGCGGACAATCATAAGGTTTCAGCCTTGCCGCTGCTCCAGGTGCAATGGAGCAACGGCCTTTTTATTTCCGGCATGAGCGCAGGGATGCATTTGTCCAATCGTCCAACGGTCGAATACGGCCCGCTGCTGACGATCCACCCGAATCGTGACGAGTCCGGCTCCGGCCAGATCGTCGACGGCGTTGGTATCAACGTGGGGCCGGTGACGGCCATGCGCGCGCAGAACCGCCTGGTTGGCATGGAAGACGTGAGCACCCGGCTCGAGGGCGGTGCCTTCTTCAACTATTACCTGGCGCCCGAATGGCGCCTGACCAGCAGCGTGCTGTTTGGCGCGGGCAATGACCGCGATGGCGCGCGCATGGAAATCGGCGTGCAGCGCCTGGCGCTGCAGCTTGCGCCGCAGCACACGGTCTCGTTCAATGCCGGCGCCACCATCGTCAACGCCGACTACAACCGCGCCTATTTCGGCGTGACCGAGACCGAAGCCTTGTACAGCGGCAATCCACCGTACCGGCCGGGCGGCGGCATCAAGGATGTCAAGATCGGCGCCCGCTGGAACTGGGCCCTGAGCCCCTCATGGATGCTGGTCACCAATGTCCAGGCCACGCGCCTGGTCGGCCAGGTCCGTCATAGCCCGCTCGTCGAGCGGCCCACCAACGTGACGGTTTCGGCCGCCTTCGCCTACCGGTTCTGATGATGCGACGCGCACACCTCACCGCTTGCGTGACCCTGATGCTGACGGCCGGTATGGCCGTGGCACAGCCGCGCGCCGGGGAATGGGTGAACTATCGCGATGCCTACCGCGCGATGGTGCTGTTTGATAAATACGGTGGCCCCAAGAACCTGTTGAATAATCACCTGCAGGTACTGCCGCGCGCCAGGGGCGCGCTGGGGCAGGGCGCGCAACTGCTCATGAAGGGCAAGACCGTGCAGACCAGCCTGCCGCTCGACGGGCTGGGACGCACCACGCTGCCGCTGCTTAAGGCGGCCTACGACGAGAACGCGGTGCTGACGCCGAACCGGGCGCTGGGCGGCTTTACCGTCAGGCCGCGGGTGTCGCTGGCGCTGCGCGCCGATGGCGCGTACGAGGTCGCCGAACTGCGCGCGGCCTGCGAGCAGGCGCTGGGCTACGCCCGCTATGCCGACAACTCGGCGCGCGGCCAGCAGTGCGTCGGCGTGCGCCTGGTCTTCCCGCGCGACGGCGAGGCAGCCGCCGTGCATCTGCGCCTGGGCGGTACCGCGACCGTGCTGCCGCAGGCGCGTGGCGCGGCCTTCGCGGGCGATGTCGACGACGACCTGCCGACCGTCACCTACCGCTTCGCGCAAGCCCCGGCCCAGGCCAGCCTGCACCTGGTGATGTCGCGCCTGGCGCCGTCGCAGGTGCTGACCTATAACGCGCCATTGGCGATCGTGCCGCTGTTCGAATAAAGCGGCGCAAAAAAACCTGCACGCAGCAGGTTTCATGGGCAAGCCTTCAATTCCAGGCAGAAGGCGAGAACAGATAGCCTTCGCCCCACACCGTTTTGATCTTTTCCGACTCGGCATCGTCGAACTTGCGGCGCAGCTTGGAGATGCAGTTGTCGATGCTGCGGTCCAGGCCGTCGAACTCGATGCCGCGCATCTTCTTGAGCAGGGCGTCGCGCGACAGCACCCGTCCGGCCGCCTCGGCCAGCACCAGCAGCAGCTTGTATTCGGTATTCGACAACACGCAGGGCTGGCCGCGCCAGACCACGCTGCGGTCGGACGTGACGATGCGCAGCGCGCCGAACTGCAGCACGCGCGAATCGACGCCCGACTTGGCTTGCGTGCGGCGCAGCAGCGCGCGCAGGCGCGCCAGCAAGACCCGCGGCTGGACCGGCTTGTTGACGAAATCATCGGCGCCTTGCTCGAGGCCCGATACTTCGTCATACGAATCTTCGCGCGCGGTGAGGATGAGGATGGGCACGTCGGACTGGTCGCGAATCTGGCGGCACACCACCATGCCGTCCAGCCCCGGCAGCATCAGGTCAAGGATCACGACGTCGGGCGTGAGCTCCTTGAAACGGTCGAGGGCGACATCGCCGCGCGTGACCAGCTCGACCGCGAACTCATAGCCGGACAGGTATTCAGTGACGAGCTCGGCTAGGCGCGCATCGTCTTCCACCAACATCACACGGTACATACAGTTTCTCCTTGGTCTGCCATTGTATAAGACCAAGTCTCCAATTAACACATCCTCTTGACATGGATGACAGTTAATTACAGTTTGACGACAAATGGTCGGATTTGTGCTTGTCGCGACGATCACGACCATGGCAAACGTATCAACGTTCGCGTGAAATGCGACATTGTGTGGTGTCGGATATCCATGTCGAATGTCCGGGAAACGAGCTGATCCATATCAAGCGAGGGCAGCCGGGCGGCGGTTAAAAAGGTGAATGTTCCCTCTTGAATATTTCCTTATTCCCGTCCAAGGACCTGCCATGACGACAGTACCGCATTACGCGCAGTTCGAAATCAATCCTTATCCAAGCAATCTGCAAAGCGGCTGGCTGCCGCAATATGGCAGTTCCAGCATGCAGACCTATTTCGACCGCGTGCTGGGGGCCGAAAGGAAACCGCTGGCACCGTCGGTGCAGGCGCTGGGCACCTATATCGAAGAGAACGAGGTGGTGCGCTTCCTGGTCAATAATGCCTGCGCCGAAAACCTGAACATCATCGATTCGCACGACCCAGAGGCCAGGGGCGTGCCGATCCCGCGCATCAAGGACGTCGATACGCTGCTGCACGGCTTTAATACGATCCTGACCCACGCGCCGAGTTTCATCAACGACGACCTGGTCGGCTTGCCATTTTCGGCCTTCGTGGTAGGCATCGATCCAACCCAGAGCGGCACCACCTTGTTCCGCCTGCCCACCTTCAATGTGCTGATGTCGAATATCTTGGGCGACTGGAACGCCTTCCTCAATACCCCGGCCTCGAATGTCGGTTTCCGGGTCGATGGCGAGCAGTGGCTGTCGCCCGCGGCCAAGGGGCAGTATCAGTTCCCACTGTGGAAAAAGGATTCGGAAACCCTGCCTTACTGGAACAGCTGGAATTCCTTCTTTACCCGGACCTTCAAGGATCCGGGGCTGGCGCGGCCGCTCGCCGATCCCCAATCGAACCAGACCGTCATTTGCCCGAACGACGGCTCGCTATTTCGCTGGGACGCGAATATCGCGCGCAAGGATGCGTTCTGGTTCAAGGACATGAATTATTCGCTCACCGATATCCTCAGTTCGCCCGTGCCCGGGCAGCAGGCGCTGATCGACGAATTCAAGCTGGTCGACCTGTTCGAGGGTGCTTATATCTTCCAGACCTACCTGAACCCGTACAACTTCCACCGCTGGTGGGTGCCGGTCAATGGCGAAGTGCTGTTCGACCCGTTCACAATTCCCGGCTGCTTCTTCAACAAGCTGGTCCTGCCAGATTTTGGCGGCGCCACCACGGCCTCGCTGCCTTACCTGGCCCAGGTCAATGCGCGCGGGATCATCGTGATCAAGACCGAGGACTATGGCCACGTGTGCTGCATCCCGCTGGGCATGAGCGAGGTGTCGAGCGTCGTGTTCGACCACGACATGCGGCGCGGCGCCCGGGTGCGCAAGGGCCAGGAGATGGGAATGTTCAACTACGGCGGCTCGTCGTTCGCCATCCTGTATGAAAAACTGCCCGGCAAGGAACTGATCTTCGTGAATACCGATGGCGTGCCGTATCCGCAGCGTCCGGTCCTGCCCAGCGGCAGCTCCAGCACGGGCGGTAACGTCACCCTGATCGGGTCCCAGATCGGCGTCTGGTACAACCGCAAACAGGAGGCGCCATGTGCACCACGATGATCATCACGAATGGTGCCACGGCGGACGGCTCGATGATGGTGACGCATTCCGACGATAACGAGTTGTCGGACCAGCGCCTCATCTTCGTACCGGCCCAGCATCACGCGCCGGGCAGCGCGCGCGGCGTGGTTGACGGCAGCAGCGACCCGTATCCGCGAGATTCGGCCGGGTGCAGATGGTCAAATGTTCTCTGACAAACTGCTGGCGGGTTTGAAAAAAGTGGGCTACGCCGATCCCGGCAAGGGACCGGTCGACTGGCTGCGCGCCGTCAGCGAAGGAGAATACGCGCATCCGTATTACTCGCTGCGCCGTGTGTGGCGGGTGTTCGATCGCGTCAATCCCGACCTGGGGCTGAGTCCGTGGGTGAGTGGCGGCGGCTATACCACCGATTATCCATTCTCGGTGGCGCCGCGCGCGAAGCTGACGCGCGAGGACGTCATCGGCTTGTACCGCGATCATTATGAAGGGACGCAATTCGATCTCACCAAGGGCGTGGCGGCCGGGCCGTATGGCGACCCGAACCGTTATATCGGGCCCTACGATGGCGCGCAAAACAATGTCTCGCAAGAGAAATTGTATGGCGCCTGGGAGCGCGCGATTTCGATCTTCTACCAGGGCTATACCTATGTCGCGCAGACCCGGCCCGATGCGCCCGAGCTGACCCGCGGCATGCTGTGGTACGGGCCGGACGTGGCCTATACCAGTTGCTTCGTGCCGTTCCCGAGCAAGGCGACGCAGCTGCCGCACAACTACCAGATCGGCGACCCGCAACGCTTCAGCCGCGACGCGGCCTGGTGGGCGTTCGACTTCGTGGCCAACTGGGCGCGGCTCAACTACCAGCGCATGTGCCAGGTCGACATCCTGCCGCTGCAGCGGGAGATCGAGGCAGGGCAGGCGAAGGTGGTCGAGGAGTGGGATCGGCAGTGCGCGGAGGGTTGCACCGCCATCACGTTGACCCGGATGTGCGAGCAGAATGCGGTGCAGGTGGTAGAGGCGTGGTGGGCGTTGGCCGACCGCCTGATTGCCAGGTATTCGGATGGCTACATCAACCTGCCCGGCACGCAAGGGCAGCCGCCGGCGCCAGTGCCGGTCGGGTATCCGTCGCAGTGGCTGGGGCTGACCGACTACCGCGATGGACCATTGAGTTACGACATGAAGTAAGGTTGGCGGCAGAGCCGCCAACCCAACGACGTGCAAGCAAAAACGGCCCGCCAATGCGGGCCGTCATCGTCTCGATCGCCCCGCTTGCGCAGGGCTGCACTCAGACGAAGTTCTTGTTCACGAATTCCCAGTTAGCGACATTCCAGAACGCTTCCAGGAACTTGGCGCGCGCATTGCGGTAGTCGATGTAGTAGGCGTGTTCCCAGACGTCGGCGGTCAGCAGCGGCACGTCGGTGGTGGTCAGCGGGGTGCCGGCGCCCGAGGTGTTGACGATGTCGACGCTGCCGTCGGCCTTCTGCACCAGCCAGGTCCAGCCCGAGCCGAAGTTGCCCAATGCCGCCTTGTTGAATTCTTCCTTGAACTTGTCGACCGAACCCCATTTGGCGTTGATCGCGTCCAGTGCCTTGCCGGTTGGCGCACCGCCACCGTTCGGGCTCATGCAGTTCCAGAAGAAGGTGTGGTTCCAGACCTGGGCCGAATTGTTGAACACGCCGCCCGACGATTTCTTGATGATCTCTTCCAGCGACAGGTTCTCGAACTCGGTGCCCTTGATCATGTTGTTCAGGTTGGTCACATAGGTCTGGTGGTGCTTACCGTGGTGATATTCCAGCGTCTCGGCCGAGATATGCGGTTGCAGGGCGTCCTTGGCATACGGCAGCGGCGGCAGGGTGTGTTCCATGTGTGTGTTCCTTGGTGGTTGGGAAAGGTTGCTGTTCTGATAGCGGCGTCATTCTACGCGCTCTGCGACAACGTTGCAGGCTTGCATCACTATCACCTCGGCAGCAACCGATCCTGTTCACTCGAGGACGCTTTGCACCTGGGCCACGCCGACTTCCGCACTGCCGCCCGCCAGGCGGATGGTCAGGGTGTCGCGGGCGTGGATCTGGGCCGGGTCGTGCACGATGTTGCCCTTGCCGTCGCGCACAATGGCATAGCCGCGCTCCAGCGTGCGCTGCGGGTTCAGCAATTCCAGCTGGGCCGCCAGGCCGCCAAGAGCGTCGCGCTGCCCCTTGATGCGGTTGCACAGGCTGGCGTTCAGGTGGCGGCCGTCGGACAGCAGTTGCGCACGCAGCGCGCGCATATCGGGGCGGTGGCGCGACCAGCGCTGCTGCAACTGGGCCAGTGCTAGTCCGTGGCGGTTGACCGGCAGCTTGACCGCATGCGTCATGGCCGTGGCCAGCGACAGCAGTTTCAAACGCTGGTGACCGATCTGGGCCGAGGGATTCAGCAGGCGGCGGCCAAGATTGTCCAGGTCCTGGCCGACATCGCGCAGGCGGCGTTCCATGGCGCGTTGCAGGTCGAGGGCGTCGCCTTCGAGCGAAGCCAGCCAGTCGGCGCGCGGCGTGGCGGCCAGCTCGGCGGCCGCGGTCGGCGTGGCGGCGCGCACGTCGGCGGCGAAGTCGGCGATGGTGACGTCGGTTTCGTGGCCCACGCCCGAGATCACGGGGATCGCGCAGGCGTCGATCGCGCGCGCCACGCATTCTTCGTTGAAGCTCCACAGGTCTTCGATCGAACCGCCACCGCGGCACACCAGCAGCACGTCCACCTCGGCGCGGCGCGAGGCGGTCATGATGGCCTCGGCAATCTTGTCGGCCGCGAACTGGCCCTGCACCGGGGCCGGGTAGAGCACGACCCGTACGTGAGGAGCGCGCCGGCGCAGCGCAGTCAGCACGTCGCGCAGGGCGGCTGCCTGGGGGCTGGTGACGATGCCGATGCTGCGCGCGAACAGCGGCAGCGGACGCTTGCGGTCGGCATCGAACAGTCCCTGCGCCGCCAGCTTTTCTTTCAGGCGCAAGAAAGCTTCGTACAGCTGACCCACGCCAGCGCGGCGGATCGCCTCGACATTGATCTGGTAGTCGCCGCGCGCGCCGTACAGGGTGACCAGGGCGCGCACCTCGACCTTGTCGCCTTCGCGCGGGGTAAAGCCGGCCGCCTGGGCGCGGCTGCGGAACATCACCGCGCGCACCTGGGCTGCGTCGTCCTTGAGCGTGAAATACCAGTGACCCGAGGCGGCGCGGGTGAAGTTGGAGATTTCGCCACCAATCCAGACCAGCGGGAACGAGCGCTCGAGCAGGCGCGCCACTTGCTGGTTCAGGGCGGTAACGCTCAGGACGGCGGGGGCGGTGAAGGCGGGATCGGCGTCGTTCGCTTGGTACATGGTGGGCTGGCAGAGATGGGAAAAACCGTGATTATCCCCCATTGGCATCCTTGCAGGTTTTCCTGCCGGGCCGCCAGTGGCAGGGGTAAAGTTGCTGCTTTTCAATGCAATCTATTGAAAATCATTTAAAATCAATTACTTAAGGGTGAGGTAATCTCGTTTGAGTGCCATTTATCCACAAAAACTGTGGGGAACTTCGCGCTACTGTCGAGCGGTGCATAGGGATTGTGCAGGGCCGGTAGAATTGTTACGAATCAATGACTTAAACTCTAAGCCGGAAGCTTGATCACAAAGTTGTCCACAGAATCTGTGCACACCTTGCAGGGGTGTGGATGAGCAATCTCCGGCGTGGATGGGGACTGCGCAAGATCGTGGCGAGCATCCTGCTCGGTGCCTAGTTTGAGGGCATGCACAGATAAGCATAGTGAATTCAATGACTTGAGTGCGTAAGTTCCAGCTTTCTCACACTCTTATCCACAAAAAATGTGCACATAGCGAATAATGTGTGCACAAGCAGCATTGCAAGCAAATATACATGGCAGGAACACGCGCTAAAGCAGGTTTTGTTGGCAAAAAATGCCTGATGCCAATATTTTGAGCAGAGTGATTTTATTGAGGTAAATCAAAGGCTTGCTGTCATATAGAGCGCCTTGCTCACACTTTTGTCCACAAAAAATGTGCGGAACCCCAGGCGACGAAAAGCGAAGTACAGCTGTGTTGAGCTGCTCGCAATTTGAGCTTGCCAATTAAACCGATAAAAATCAGTTACTTAGCTGAGTCTGGCTAGCCTTGCGCACAATTTTGTCCACAGAATTTGTTCGCAACTACATGGAGAGGACATCATGTCAGCGTGCAACATCAGAAGGCAGGGTCTGATTGAGCCAAGTCATGAGACTGCCATTTTCTTGCGCAGGCGCAGAAAGCCCTTACAAATCAAGGTACTTGAGCGACCTCCCGCCCATTGCGCACAATTTTATCCACAGAAGTTGTGAAGAACTCTACTTGCCGCTTCGCTGCCAACTTGCTACATTGCCGAATTGATTTTTTTCCTCTCAGGAGTATCTCTTGCTCGCCATTTTTCAAGCCGCAGGCTGGCCTATCTGGTTCCTGCTGGTCGCGTCGATCGTTGCCGTCGCCCTCATCGTCGAACGCCTGATCACCCTGCGCCGCGAGAAGATCCTGCCCCGCAACCTGCTCGATGAAGTCATCCGCGTCTATCGCAGCGGCAAGGTCACGCCCGACGTGGTCGACAAGCTGGAACAGAATTCGCCGCTGGGCGCCGTGCTGGCCGCCGCGCTGCGCAACGTCGACGCCCCGCGCGATGTAATGAAAGAATCGATCGAGGAATCCGGCCGCGGCGTGGCCCAGAACCTGGAACGCTTCCTCACCACGCTCGGCACCATCGCCTCGCTGGCGCCGCTGATGGGCCTGTTCGGCACGGTGGTTGGCATGATCGAGATCTTCGGCGCCTCGAGCCCGACCGGCGGCAACAATCCGTCGCAACTGGCGCACGGCATCTCGGTCGCGCTGTACAACACCGGCTTCGGCATCGCGATCGCGATGCCGGCCCTGGTGTTCTACCGTCACTTCCGCAACCTGGTCGACACCTATGTGGTCGACATGGAACTGCAGGCGGTAAAACTGGTCGACGTCGTCCACGGTGCCCGCAAATGATGGACTTTCGCCGCGGCCGCAAGCGCGAAGAACCGGAGATCAACCTGATCCCGTTCATCGACGTGCTGCTGGTGATCCTGATCTTCCTGATGGTCTCGACCACCTACAGCAAGTTCACCGAACTGCAGATCACCCTGCCGACGGCCGAGGCCGAGAAGCAGGCTGAGAAGCCGTTCGAGATCAACGTCACCGTCGACGCCAAGGGCAACTACACGGTCAACAACACCCCGGTGGCGTTTTCCAGCGTGGCCGGCCTGGCCCAGGACATGAAGAACGCCGCGCGCACCGCCGACGGCCAGGTGGTGGCCAGCCCGGTGGTGATCGTCAATGCCGACCAGTTCGCGATGCACCAGATGGTGATCAATGTGCTGGAAGCGGCGCGCGTGGCCGGCTACGACAAGCTGACCTTCGCGGCCCAGACCGGCGCCGCCAAATAATCCCGGGGCGCGCACGTCGCGCTTCGGTCCTGTTTCCTTCCGCATGGCTTCCCACCTCGAATCGACCCTGACCCGCGCCTGGCTTCGGCGTGGGCCGCTCGCCATCCTGCTGTTGCCGGTGGCGCTGCTGTTCGGCCTGCTATCTGGCCTGCGCCGGGGGCTGTTTCTCCGCGGCCTGAAACAGTCCGGGCGCCTGCCGGTGCCCGTCATCGTGGTCGGCAATATTTTTATTGGCGGGACTGGCAAGACGCCGCTGACGATCTGGCTGGCCGACAGCCTGCGCGCGGCCGGCCTGACGCCTGGCGTGATTTCACGCGGCCATGGCGGCGCGGAAGGCGCGCCGCGCGCCGTCACCCCGCTGTCCGACCCGCGCGAGGTGGGCGATGAGCCGATCCTGATCGCGACCCGCGCCAGGTGCCCGGTGGTGGTCGGCCGCCGCCGGGTGGAAGCGGGCAGGGCGCTGCTGGCGGCCCACCCCGAGGTCGACGTGCTGATCACCGACGACGGCCTGCAGCATTACGCGCTGGCGCGCGACGTCGAGATCGTCCTGTTCGACGGCCGCGGTGTCGGCAATGGCTGGCTGCTGCCAGCCGGTCCGCTGCGCGAGCTGCCGTCGCGGCGGCGCGATTTTACTGTCGTGAACGCCCCCGAGATCCCGCCGCAACTCGCGCGTGCGGTCGGCGGCCAGCCATGGCGCATGCACCTGGCCGGCGAATATGCCGAGCCGCTGCAGGGGGGCGAGCGGCTGCCGCTGGCGCAGTTGCGCGAAAAACGCATCGTCGCCGCCGCCGGCATCGGCAATCCGGGCCGCTTCTTTGCCATGCTGCGCGCGGCCGGATTGACGGTCGGCGAGCTGCCGCTGCCCGACCACCACGACTTCATGGATGACCCGTTTGCCGGGGTCGATGCCGATGTCATCCTGATCACCGAGAAGGATGCAGTAAAATGTCGGCAAATTGATCATCTAAAAGACGATCCACGCCTGTGGGTCGTCCCGGTCACGGCGCAGATCGACCCTGCCTTGGCCGAACAAATCGTGGAGAAATGTCGTGGACGCTCGCTTGCTTGATATCCTGGTCTGCCCGTTGTGCAAGGGACCGCTTGAACTCGACAAAAAGGCGCAGGAACTGACCTGCCGCGCCGACCGCCTGGCCTATCCGATCCGCGACGGCATCCCGATCATGTGGGCCGACCAGGCGCGCAAGATCGAGCCTGTCTGAGCGATGAGCTTCACCGTCATCATCCCGGCGCGCCTGGCCTCGACCCGCCTGCCGAACAAGCCGCTGGCCGACCTCGGCGGCAAACCGATGGTGGTGCGCGTGGCCGAACGCGCGCGCCTGTCTGGCGCGGCGCGCATCATCGTCGCCACCGACCATGAAGACATCGCCACCGCCTGCGCCGCGCATGGCGTGAGCGCGGTGCTGACCCGTGCCGATCATCCGTCGGGCACCGACCGCATCGCCGAAGTGGCGCAGGTGCTGGGCCTGGGACAGGACGAAGTCGTGGTCAACCTGCAGGGCGACGAACCGCTGATCGATCCCGGCCTGCTGGCCGCCTGCGCCGCCCGCATCGATGCCAACACGCCAATGGCGACCTGCGCGCATCCGATTCTGGATTCGGCCGAGGTATTCAACCCGAACATCGTCAAGGTGGTGCTCGACAAGCTCGGGCGCGCGCTGTACTTCTCGCGTGCCACCATCCCGTGGCACCGCGACGCCTTCGCCGCGACCCAGGATTCGCTGCCATTGGGCTACGCGCCGCTGCGCCATATCGGGCTGTACGCCTACAGCAACGCCTTCCTGCAGGCTTATCCGAAGCTCGAGGTCTCGCCGCTCGAGGGCATCGAGGCGTTGGAACAATTGCGCGTGCTGTGGCATGGCTACCCGATCGCCGTGCATGTCACACAGGATGCACCGCCCGGTGGCGTGGACACGCCGGACGACCTGGCGCGGGTACTCCTGCATTACACGTCTTGATGCAGACCACAGTGTAGTGACGGGGCTGTCTGCGCTGGATCAATATTCCCTGCGGCAGGCCCCCAAAGCTGGCTTGAAAGCCAACTTTTGTGGTAACTTTCGTGTCAAGAAGTCATAGCAGCACCAAACAATATTCGACATTCCCCAAAAACTTTCATTATTTTCTAGAATCTCAGGAAACTCATGCGTCTCATTCTGTTAGGAGCACCCGGTGCCGGTAAGGGCACCCAGGCAAACTTCATCAAGGAAAAGTTCAATATCCCGCAAATCTCGACCGGCGACATGCTGCGCGCCGCGATCAAGGCTGGTAGCGAACTGGGCCTGGCCGCCAAGAAGGTCATGGATGCAGGCCAACTGGTGTCGGATGACATCATCATCGGCCTGGTCAAGGAGCGCCTGAAGGATAACGATTGCGCCAACGGCTACCTGTTCGACGGCTTCCCGCGCACCATCGCGCAGGCCGAGGCGATGAAGGACAGCGGCGTCACCATCGATTACGTGCTCGAAATCGACGTGCCTGACGAAATGATCCTCGAGCGCATGACCGGCCGCCGTTCGCACCCGGCGTCGGGCCGCGTGTACCACGTCAAGTTCAATCCGCCAAAAGTCGCCGACGTCGACGACGTCACGGGCGAGCCGCTGGTCCAGCGCGACGACGACAAGGCCGAGACCGTGTCCAAGCGCCTCGAGGTGTATCACAACCAGACCGAAGTGCTGCTGGGCTACTACGGAAAGTGGTCCGAATCGGGCCTGCCGGGCGCGCCGAAATACCGCAAGATCTCGGGCGTCGGCCCGGTCGAGCAGGTGCGTGACAACGCGTTTGCCGCGCTGTCCGAATAAGCCACCACCTCCAGTAATACCGTCGTTCCCGCGCAGGCGGGAACCCAAGTTGTTCGCGTTGCCGATAACGCGCATACTTGGGTTCCCGCCTTCGCGGGAACGACGTTTTCGGGCCGCGGGTTGATGATCGGTGCAGAGCGCCGCACGCCAATTGTGTGAGCAATTGTTTCGAGTGCGCCGTGCGAACGTTATCAAGACAATAATAGCTTCACCGATCATATCAATACGGAGAGAGGCCCACCATGAACAAGTCCAAAACCATCCTTGCCGTCCTGCTGGCAGCCACCGCCTTCGGCGCCACTGCCCAGACCACCGGCGCCGCCCAGGGCCAGCCGACCAGCGGCGCGACCTATCGGCCATCGCTGGACGGACAGCAGACCTCGACTCCGGCCCCGACCATCGACATGCGCCCGATGACCCAGGAAGAGAAGGCCACCGGACGCCAGGAACCATCTCGCCTGAAGGACATCGACCCGGCCACCCATCCGCAGCCGCAGAACGTGCGTCCGCAGCCGGCCCCGATCCCGCGTCCGCAGCAAGACGGCACGGCCGTCCAGCCGACCGCACGCATCACGCCGCCACCGGCACCCGTCGCGGCCCCGGTCGGCCCGACCTCGCGTCCGGTCGCCGGCTGCGTCGGCGCCACCTGCACCGATACCAGTGGCGCCACTTCCGCCGGCCAGGTCGGCAACGCCAGCGTCAACAGCGAAGGCCGGCTGTGCAACCGCACCGGCAACTCGATGCAGTGCTTCTGAGCTGATGCAGTGCAGTTCCGCTTGAAAGTTCGCTACAATGCTGGTTGACGTTAACGTAAACGTTAAACATGCGGCATCCAGAACTTTTATAAGGGACACACCATGCAAATCCAGAACAACGTCTTCATCGTCACCGGCGGCGCCTCGGGCCTGGGCGCGGCCAGCGCGCGCATGCTGCATGAGGGCGGCGCCAAAGTCGTGATCGCCGACGTGCAGGAAGAAGCGGGCCAGGCGCTGGCAGCCGAGATCAAAGGCCAGTTCGTCAAGTGCGACGTCACCCAGGAAGCCGATGGCAAGGCGGTCGTGGAAGCGGCAGTGGTGCTGGGCACCTTGCGCGGCCTGATCAACTGCGCCGGCGTGGCGCCGGCCGTCAAGACCGTCGGCAAGGATGGCCCGCACCCGCTGGACGTGTTCCAGCGCGCCGTCAACATCAACCTGGTCGGCACCTTCAATATGGCGCGCCTGGCGGCCGAGGCCATGGGCCGGACGCCCGAGTCCGAATACGGTGAGCGCGGCGTCATCATCAATACCGCCTCGGTCGCGGCCTTCGACGGCCAGATGGGGCAAGCTGCTTATGGCTCGTCGAAAGCGGCGGTGGCCGGCATGACCCTGCCGATGGCGCGCGACCTGGCCCGCAACGGCATCCGCGTGATGACCATCGCGCCGGGCATCTTCGAGACCCCGATGCTGATGAATATGCCGCAGGAAGTGCGCGATTCGCTGGGCAAGATGGTGCCGTTCCCACCGCGCCTCGGCCTGCCGAAAGAGTATGCCCACCTGGCCAAGGCCATCATCGAGAACGTGATGCTCAACGGCGAAACGATCCGTCTCGACGGCGCGATCCGCATGCAGCCGAAGTAATCATTTTCTTGTCCTGAAAGCAAGCTCGCGTGACATGAGGTAGCATGTCTGCGATGTCGGGCGCGTTGCCGCGGTCATGCGGCGCGCGCCCGTTTGCTTTTGGGAGAATCATTTGAAACAGCTCAATACCTTCGCACTCGGCCTGGCCCTGGCCGGCGCCGTCAACCTGCCTGCCGGCGCCCAGGATTCACTGCAGGCCGCGCCCGAAGCGGCCACCGGCTTCCAGGAAAAAACCGGCTGGCCGGCCCAGAAATACATGGTGGCCGCGGCCAATCCGCTGGCGGTCGATGCCGGCTACCAGATCCTGCGTCGCGGCGGCAGCGCGATCGACGCGGCGATTGCCACCCAACTGGTGCTGACCCTGGTCGAGCCGCAATCATCGGGCATCGGCGGCGGCGCCTTCATGGTCCATTACGATGGCAAGCAGACGCAGGCCTTCGACGGCCGCGAAACCGCGCCGAGCAAAGCCGACGAGCACCTGTTCGAACGCCCGGACGGCACGCCGCTGTCGCGCACCGAGGGTGTGGTGGGCGGCCGTTCGGTCGGCGCGCCGGGCGTGCTGCGCATGCTCGAACTGGCCCATCGCGAGCACGGCAAGCTGCCGTGGAAAACCCTGTTCGAGCCGGCGATTGCCCTGTCCGAGAGGGGCTTCGCGGTCAGTCCGCGCATGCACAAGATGCTGGCCGGCGAGACCCACCTGCGCAAGGACCCGGTAGCGGTTGCCTACTTCTATGACAAGAACGGCCAGGCCTGGCCGGTCGGTCACATCCTGAAAAACCCGGCGCTGGCGAAAGCGCTGCGCGAGATCGCCGACGGCGGCGCCGACGTGTTCTATACCGGCCGCATCGCGCGTGACATCGCCGATAAAGTCGCGCGCCATCCGACCAACCCGGGCCTGCTGACGGCGAAGGACATCGCCGACTACCGGCCCAAGGTGCGCACGCCCGTGTGCAGCGATTATCGCCAGTACACCGTGTGCGGCATGCCGCCGCCGTCGTCGGGCGGGATCGCCGTGGCCCAGATGCTGGGCATGTTCGAGACCTTCGACATGAAGGCGCTGGCGCCAAAGGACGGCGTGCCCGGCGCGCAAGCCGTGCACCTGTTCTCCGAAGTAGGGCGCCTGGCCTACGCCGACCGCAACCGCTACGCCGCCGACAGCGACTTTGTGCCGCTGCCCGGGCGCGGCATCCCGAGCCTGATCGACAAGGGCTACCTGAAACAGCGCGCGGCCCTGGTCGGCGCCAACTCCATGGGCGAGGCCAGGGCAGGCACGCCGCCGGGCATGGAAGTCGCCTGGGGCACGGACAATGCGATCGAGACGCCATCGACCTCGCACCTGTCGGTGGTCGACGCCGACGGTCGCGGTCTGGCGATGACGACCACCATCGAAGACGCCTTCGGTTCGCGCCAGATGGTCGACGGCTTCATGCTCAATAACCAGCTGACCGATTTTTCGTTCAGCGCACGCGACGCCGACGGCCCGGTGGCGAATCGGGTCGAGGCCAATAAACGGCCGCGCAGCGCCATGTCGCCCACCATCGTATTCGAAAAAGAAAGCGGCAAGCTGGTGCTGACCGTCGGTTCGCCTGGCGGCCCGGCCATCATCAATTATGTGGCCAAGGTGCTGGTCGGCACCCTGGACTGGGGCCTGAACGTGCAGCAGGCGATCGCACTGCCCAATTTCGGCAGCCGCAACGGCCCAACCGAGCTTGAACGCGGACGCTTCCCGCAAGCCACGCAGGACCTGCTGCGCGCGCGCGGCCATGCGATCCGGGTCAGCGAGCAAACCTCGGGCCTGCACGGCATCGAGCGCATCGGCGTGCACGGCGTGCCGATGTGGTTCGGCGGCGCCGATCCACGGCGCGAGGGCATCGCCAAAGGTGACTGAGAATGGGGCAGGGAAGCGACAAATCATGACAATTTATCGCCATCCCCGCCCCATATTTGCCTCAAGACAAGCAGAGTTTGCTAACCTGTCGCCGTGGACAGCAAACAGAAAACCGGATTGATCCTGACGGGGGGAGGAGCGCGCGCCGCCTACCAGGCCGGGGTCCTGCACGCGATCTCGCGCATCCTGCAGGAGGCCGGGCGTCCGCCTGCCTGGTGTCCTTTCGATATCATCTGCGGCACCTCGGCCGGCTCGCTGAACGCGACTGCGCTGGCTTGCCGCGCCGACAACTTCGCCAGCGGCGTGTGCGGCCTGCTGGCGGTGTGGGAAAACATCGTTACCCATACCGTCTACCGCGCCGACTCGCTGGCGGTGCTGCGCTCGGGCGCGCGCTGGCTGTCGCTGCTGTCGTTCGGCTGGCTGCTGCGCAAGTGGCGCGCGGCGCCACCCCGTTCGCTGCTTGACAATACCCCGCTGGCCGGCCTGCTGCACCGCGCGCTCGACCTGCCGCGCCTGGACGCAAACCTGGAAAGCGGCAAATTGCATGCGCTGGCCGTCACCGCGTCCTCGTACAGCAGCGGCCATCACCTGACCTTTTACCAGAGCGCGGCGCGGGTCGAGCCCTGGGTGCGCCACCAGCGCATGGCGCTGCCGACCCAGATCGGGGTCGAGCACCTGCTGGCCTCGAGCGCGATCCCCTTCGTGTTCCCGGCGGTGTCGCTGTACCTGGCAGGCCACCGCGAGTTTTGCGGCGACGGCTCGATGCGCCAGTCGGCCCCGATCGCGCCAGCGATCCACCTCGGCGCCACCCGGGTGCTGGTGGTCGGCGCCGGCCGCCTGAGCGAGCCGGCCTTGCTCACGCCGGCGCAGAGCGGCTATCCGAGCCTGGCGCAGGTGGCCGGCCATGCGCTGTCCTCGATCTTCCTCGACAGCCTGGCGGCCGACGTCGAGCGCCTGCAGCGGGTGAATCACACGCTCGCACGCATTCCCGAAAAAGCGCGCGCCGACATGCCGCTGCGCCGGGTCGAACTGCTTACCATCGCGCCGTCCGAACAGCTGGACGATATCGCAGCGCGCCACACGGCCAGCCTGCCGGCGCCGGTGCGCACCCTGCTCGGGACCCTGGGCGCGCTCGAGTCGCGTGGCGCGGCGCTGGCCTCCTACCTGCTGTTCGAGGCCAGCTACACGCGTGAACTGATCCGCCTGGGCGAACACGATACCCTGGCGCGGCGCGACGACGTGCTGGCCTTCTTCGCCCCATGAACATGCTGCGCCGGTTCTGCATGCTGATTGCGCTGCTCGCTGGCCTGGCTCCGGCCGCGCTGGCGAAAGCGCCCGAGCCGACGCTGCGCTTCGAGCACCTGTCGGTGCAGCAGGGTCTGGCCCAGGAATCGATCCTGGCCATGGTCCAGGACCGCGACGGCTTCATGTGGTTCGGCACCCAGTCCGGCCTGTCGCGCTACGACGGCTACCGCTTCGTGAACTACCGCAGCGAGATCGGCAACCCGCGCAGCCTGGCCAGTAACTGGGTGCGGGTACTGCACCTGGACCGCCACGGCCGCATGTGGCTGGGCACCGATGGCGGCCTGAATCGCTACGACCCGGCAACCCGCAGTTTCACCCTGTACGCGCCGCACGAGCCGACGCGGCGCGGCAGCGGCAACCGCCAGATCAAGACCATGGTCGGCGACGGCGCCGACGGCCTGTGGATCGGCACCGCCGACGGCCTGCAGCACTTCGACATCGAGACCGGCAAGTTCACGGTCTGGCACCATGTACCGAACGACGTGCGGACCCTGCGCGACGACGGCATCGGGGCGCTGGCGCTCGATGCCGACGGCCGCCTGTGGATCGGCAGCGTGGCCGGCCTGGACAGCCTGGCGCCGGACCGCAAGACCATCGAGCACCATCCGACCTCGCTCGATTCGCGATCGCGGCCGGTGCACGCGCTGCTGGTCGACACCGAGCAGCGATTGTGGGTCGGCCGCTTCGGCGGGCTGGAACGGCGCGCGTTGCGCGGGCCTGACGCCGGCAGCGTGCGCCGCTTCGCGCCTGGCGACGGCATCGGCGACATCTGGATCACCACCCTGTACCAGGACGCCGACGGCACGCTGTGGGTCGGCTCGCACGACGACGGCCTGCTGCGCTGGCGCGCCCAGGGCGACCGCTTCGACGCCTTCCGCAATGTGGTGAGTGACCGCCACAGCCTGGTGGACAACTATGTCTCGTCGCTGTACCGCGACCAGGTCGGCACCTTCTGGGCCGGCACCTGGTATGGCGGGGTGTCGCGGGTGGACCTGGACAGCGGCGGCTTTGCGCGCCTGAATGCGCGCCCCGGCGTGGACGATTCGCTGGCCGACAGCAAGGTGCGCGCGCTGCTGCAGGACGGCGAGCGGCTGTGGGTCGGCTCGGCCACCGCCTTGCATCATTATGATCCGCTGAGCGGCAAGGCCGAGGTGTTCCGGCACCGCAAGGACAACCCCAACAGCCTGATCGACGTGCCGGCCGCCGCCATCGTGCGCGACCGCAGCGGCCTGTTGTGGATCGGCAGCCGTTCCGGCATCACCTCGTTCGATCCGACCATGCGCAAGTTTACGCGCCAGGTGCTGCCGGGCGATGCCGACGCCAACAATGTGCGCTCGATGCTGGTCGACCGCGCCGGCATCCTCTGGATCACGACCCGCGGCGGCATGCACCGGCTCGACCCGGCCACGCGCGCGGTGACCGGCTACCGCCACGATCCCGCCAAATTCACCAGCCTGTCGGACGATATCGCGCGGCCGATGCTGGAAGACAGCCGTGGCCGCTTCTGGGTCGGCACCTTCGCCGGCCTCGACCTGCTGGACCGCGCCAGTGGCCGCTTCCGCCATTTCAGGCACGATCCGTACGACCCCAACAGCATCAGCCACGACGAGGTGCACCACCTGATGGAGGACAGCCGCGGCGATGTCTGGATCGGCACCGCGGTCGGCCTGAACCGGATGGTGACCGGCGCCGACGGCGCGCTCGCCTTCACCCGCTATACCACGCGCGACGGCCTGGTCGACGACTCGGTGGCCGCGATCGTGGAAGACCAGGATGGCCGCATCTGGGCCAGCACCTCGAGCGGGATCTCGAGCTTCGACCCGGCCAGAGGCCGGTGGCGCAGCTACACGGCGGCCGACGGCATCACCGAGGGCGCCTTCTTCGACGCCTCGGTGTTGAAGACGAGCGACGGCACCCTGTATTTCGGCGGCTTCAACGGCATCACCGCGTTCGACCCGCGCGCGATCCGCGACAACAGCATCGCGCCGCGTCCCGTGATCACCGGGCTGCAGATCTACAACCGCCCGCTCGAGCAGGCCTACCCCGGCCTGCTGCCGGGACCGATCGAGAACGCCAGCGCCGTGACCCTGCCGGCCGACGCCGCCGTGATCACCCTCGAATTCGCGGCGCTGCACTTCGCCGCCCCCGAGCGCAACAAGTTCGCCTACCGCCTGGACGGCTTCGACCAGGGCTGGGTCAATGCCGGCGCCGAGCAGCGCTTCGCCACGTATACCAACCTCGATCCGGGCACCTATGTGTTCCGGGTGCGCGCCGCCAACAAGGACGATGTGTGGAGCGAGGACGTGGCGGCGCTGGCGCTGACCGTCGAGCCGCCGCCCTGGGGTACGCCGTGGGCCCGGATCGGCATGATCGTGCTGGGCTGCGGCGCGGTGTATGCCGGCCTGCGCATGCGCCTGTCCGGCCTTCGGCGCCAGAAGGAGCGGCTGGAACACCAGGTGAGCGCGCGCACCGAGCAGGTCGAGCAGCAGAACCGCATGCTCGAGCAGCAGACCCAGGAACTGCGCGAACAGGAGCGGCGCGGACGCCACCAGAGCAACGAGCTGGCGCGCGCCTACCGCGCGCTGCAGGAGAACGAAGACGTGCTGCGCCAGGCCAAGGAGCGCGCCGAGGACGCGACGCGCCAGAAGTCCGAGTTCCTGGCCAATATGAGCCACGAGATGCGCACCCCGCTGGCCGGCGTGATCGGCATGCTCGGCTTCGCGCTGCGCGACCTGGCGCTCAGGGACAACACGCGCGAGCAGATCCTGCGCGGCCAGGCCAACGCCGAGGCGCTGCTAGCGATCATCAACGACCTGCTCGACTTTTCCAAGATCGAGGCCGGCAAGCTGACCGTGGAACGGATCGACTTCGACCTGCACGAGAAGATGCGCAGCGTGGCCAGCCTGTTCCAGGAGCAGGCGGCGGCCCACAGCCTGGACTTCAAGGTCGAGGTGGACGATGACGTGCCGCGCTACCTGGTGGGCGACCCGACCCGGGTGCGCCAGGTGCTGGTCAACCTGATCGGCAATGCCTTCAAATTCACCAGGTCGGGCAGCGTCACGGTGCGGGTCGAGTGCCGCCCGGACGACCAGGACCGCCCGCCCGGCATGCACATGATCCGCTTCACGGTGCGCGACACCGGCATCGGGATCCCGGCCGCCGCGTTGCCGCGCCTGTTCCAGAAATTCGAGCAGGCCGACAGCACCACCACCCGCCGCTACGGCGGCACCGGCCTGGGGCTGGCGATCTGCCGCCAGTTGGTGGAGCTCATGAAAGGCAGCATCGGCGTCAACAGCGAGGAGGGCAAGGGCAGCGTGTTCAGCATGCTGCTGCCGTTGCCGGACGGCGCCCCGCCGGCCCGGGTGGAACTGGCGCCGCGCGCGCCGCACACGCACCGCCTCAGGATTTTGTGCGCCGAGGATTTCCCGACCAACCAGATCATCGCGCGCCTGATGGTGGAAGAGATGGGCCACGAGATCGACATCGTCGACAATGGCATCGAGGCGGTCGCCGCCTGCGCCCGCACGCGCTACGACCTGGTGCTGATGGACGGCCGCATGCCCGAGATGGACGGCGCCAGCGCCACCCGCCTGATCCGCGCCGGCGGCAACCTGGGCGCGCCGGTGATCGACCAGCACGTGATGATCGTGGCGCTCACTGCCAATGCATCGGACGAGGACCGCACGCGCTATCTGGCGTGCGGGATGGATGCTTTTCTGACCAAGCCGATCGACGAGGCTGCGCTGCACCTGCAACTGGCGCGCGCGATCGAGCGCCAGCTGCAGCGCGGCCTGGCGCTCGAGCCGATGCCGTCGCAGGGGGCAGTGGACAGCCGCGCGCAGGCCATGGCGGCGCTCGATGCGCTGTTCGAGGTGACGCTGGATGAGGCGCCGGCGCCGGTTCCGGTTCCGGCACCGCTGGCCGCGCGCCTGCGCGCCGCCTTCGGCGCCGACCTGCCGCGCCGGCGGCGCGAACTGGCGGCCGCGGTCGCGAGCGACGACCTGGACGCGGCCGGCCGCATCCTGCACGGCCTGCGCGGCAGCGCCGGCCACCTGGACGAACCGGCGCTCGAAGCCCTGTGCGGCGAGCTGGAGGCGGCGGCCGACGCCGGCGAGCACGCGCGCCTGCGCGCCGGACTGCCGCAGCTGCATGCGCTGCTGGACGCCTTCCAGTCAGACTAACCCTGTAATGCCTGCTTATATAATGCAGCTTTGATCGACCTGGCGGAGATTTGATGAAGGTGCTGGTAGTGGACGACGACATCGTGGCGCGCATGATGCTGATGCATCTGGTCGACAGCTGCGGCAGCCATGCGATCCTGGAAGCTGAAGACGGCGCCGACGCCTGGCGCCAGCTGCAAGCCGGACTGCGGCCCGACATCGTGTTCTGCGACCTGCGCATGCCGCAGCTGTCGGGGCTCGAGCTGCTCGAGCGGGTGCGCGCCGACGTGCGCACGGCGGCGCTGCCCTTCGTGCTGGTCTCGGCCGCATCCGACCCCGTGACCCAGGGCGAAGCGGCGGCGCTGGGCGCCAGCGGCTATATCGTCAAGCCGTTTCGCCAGGACGATGTGCGCGCCCAGTTCGAGCGCCTGTTCCCGGCCGCGGCCGCGCCCGACGAGACGCCGGACGAAGCCCCGCATGCGGTGGCGCGCCGGCTCGGCATCGACCACGCGCGCCTGCGCCTCTACCTCGACGGCCTGGCGCGCCAGCTGCAGGTGGCCATGCGTGAACCGCCGGCGGGCGACGAGGGCGCCCAGGCGCGCCTGAACCGCCTGCGCGAAGGCTGCAAGACGCTGGGCCTGTACGGCGCCGCCGCGGCGCTGGCGCAAGTGGCCGGGGAGCGTCACCCGGAGCCCGGCCAGGTGGCGGCGGCGCTGGCCGGCGCCAGCGCGGCGGTCGCGCGCCAGACCGAGCGCGCGGCGTGTGACTGACTGCAAGGCCGGGCCGCGAATCCGCTTGCCGATGGTTTGCTTTAGATTTAAAGTATTCGTGGATTGTCGCTCCAGCGTTACGCTTCGCCGTCGCCTCGTTTTACGTTTCGTTTCACGCAGCCGGGACCATTCATGAACGACGCCATCGTTACTACGCTGTCCCCGTCCGGCCACACGGACGGCTTCGCCCGCGCCAATCTGCCGCCGCAGCCCACCTGGCCGCAGTTCCTGTTCGACCTGCCCGAACTGCATTACCCGGAGCGCCTGAACTGCGTCGCCGAACTGCTGGACGGCGCCATCGGGCGCGGCTGGGGTGGGCGCACGGCGCTGATCGGCGCCCGCGAGCGGCTCACCTACGCCGAGCTGCAGGCACGGGTCGACCGCGTCGCCCATGTGCTGCGCGACGACCTTGGCCTGGTCACCGGCAACCGGGTGCTGGTGCGCGGCGCCAACTGCCCGACGATGGCGGCCTGCATCCTGGGCGTGATCAAGGCCGGCTGCATTGCGGTGCCCACCATGCCGCTGCTGCGCGCGCGCGAGCTTGGCGCGATCGTCGACAAGGCGCAGGTCAACGCGGTGCTGTGCGCCGGGGCCCTGGTGGGCGAGGTCGACGCGCTTGGCCTCACAGTGCCGGTGCTGGTGTTCGACGACCCTGCGCCGAATTCACCCGATATGCTCGAACAACGGATGGCGCGCTACGGCGAGCCGTTTGCCGCCGCCGACACGGCGGCCGACGATGTGTGCCTGATCAGCTTCACCTCGGGCACCACCGGCATCCCGAAAGGGACCATGCATTTCCAGCGCGACGTGCTGGCGATCTGCGACTGCTTCCCGCGCCACATCCTGCGCTCGCAGGCAGACGACGTCTTCATCGGCACGCCGCCGCTGGCCTTTACCTTCGGGCTCGGCGGCCTGCTGCTGTTCCCGCTGCGGGTTGGCGCCTGCGGTGTATTGATCGAAAAGCTCACGCCCGAGACGCTGCTCGGCGCGATCGCCGAACACCGCGCCACGGTGTGCTTCACGGCGCCGACCTTCTATCGCCAGATGGCGGCGCAGGCAGCACGCTTCGACCTGTCCGCCTTGCGCGCCAGCGTGTCGGCCGGCGAGGCGCTGCCGGTGGCCACACGCGAGGTATGGCAGGCGGCGACTGGCCTGGCCATGATCGATGGCATTGGCGCGACCGAACTGCTGCACATCTTCATCTCGAGCGCGGGCGACGACATCCGCCCCGGCGCCACCGGCAAGCCGGTGCCGGGCTACCAGGCCTGCATCGTCGATGGCCTGGGCCGGCGGATGGGGCCGGGCGTGATCGGCCGGCTGGCGGTGAAGGGCCCGACCGGCTGCCGCTACCTGGCCGACGACCGTCAGCGCGACTATGTGCAAAATGGCTGGAACCTCACCGGCGACGCCTACGAGATGGATGAAGACGGCTATTTCTACTACCGCTCGCGCATGGATGACATGATCATCTCGTCCGGCTACAACATCGCCGGCGCCGAAGTCGAAGAAGCGCTGCTGCATCATCCGGCGGTGGCCGAATGCGGGGTGGTGGGGCGCTCCGATCCGGTGCGCGGGCAGGTGGTCGAAGCGCATATCGTGTTGCGCGCCGGCCACGTGGGGACGGCCGACCTTGCACACCAGCTGCAAGAGTTCGTGAAGGCCCAGATTGCGCCGTATAAATACCCGCGCGCGATACTGTTCAAGGAACAACTGCCGCGGACTGAAACCGGTAAACTGCAACGGTTTAAATTACGCACTGAAGCGGTTTGAGGGAATTATGGATGACGACAGGCGTACACAGGCCGACGACGATGGCGCGGCCGAGCTGGATCTGGAAAGCCGCCTGACGGACCAACATCACCAGTCGCTGCGGCTATGGCTGCGCATGCTGTCGTGCACGACGCGCATCGAGAACGAGATCCGCAGCCGCCTGCGTACCACCTTCGGGATCACCTTGCCACGCTTCGACCTGATGGCGCAGCTGGAGCGGCATCCGGATGGCTTGCGCATGGGGGAACTGTCGCGGCGCATGATGGTGACCGGAGGGAATATCACCGGAATTACCGATCAGCTCGAGCGCGAGGAGCTCGTGGTGCGGGTGCAGGATGCGCGCGACCGGCGGGCGTCGGCGGTCAAGCTGACCGAGGCAGGGCGGGCCGCGTTTGCCGAGATGGCGGCGGTGCATGAGCGCTGGATCGAGGAAATGCTGGCGGATATTCCTGGCGAGGACAAGGCGAGCATGGTGGCGTTGTTGTCGACCATGAAGCGGCGGCTGCGCGTGGAGGATAGCGGCGAGTCCTGACGCCGCCAGGGTCATTGCAGCGGCCAGAACCAGATTTCCTCGGACGCGAAGCAGCAGCTGCGGGCGCACTGCAGGAAGCCGTACGGGCCAGGCGAGATCAGGTCGATGTGGCCGCCCGGGCCGCCGCCAATACGAAAGAACGAGATCACCCCGCTGCGCTCGGCGATGCCGTCGCGCGCATCCTGCGCGCTGGCATGGATGTCGGGCTCGCCCCAGAACCGCCTGAGCGTGCGCGAAAGATTGACCCGGCGCGGTTCGATACGCTTGTTCTTGAGCTCGCCCGTCTTTGCCTTCATGGCGGCGCGCAAGGGTATGCCGGCCCCGGCCAGTCCAACGCTCATCCGGATGGCGCACGTGTCATTGAAGCCGGGATGCTGTATGACGTCGTTCGCGTCAAGCCGAGACAGGTCTGCCGACGCATGGGAATCCTCCTGATGATCGTGGAAGGATGGTGGCAGAGTGGTGTCCAGGCTGTTGGATAAAGATCAATCAGCTGGCGCGGGGACGTGATTGATGTAGCGATGCTGGCATGACAAGCTGACATTTGCACCCGGGCACTGACACAAGGAGCCCACGGCTGGTACAATTCGCCTCGCGTGTCGCCATCGTACAATGGATAGTACGGGGTCCTCCTAAGACTCAAATGCAGGTTCGATTCCTGCTGGCGATACCATTTCCTCCTGTAGTTGTTTCCCCAGAATATCCGAGAATTAGCGCCGCAGGTCCGCCCAGTCGGTACAATGTGCGCCTTATTCAATCAACTCACACTTTTGCCCGTGCCTGCGACTCGCTTGCGCAGCGGGCCGCACATCGAATATGGCCGTCATCTCCCTCTCTTCCGCGCAACTGGCCTTCGGCCACGTCCCGCTGCTCGACCACGCCGACTTTTCGCTGGAAACCGGCGAGCGCGTCGGTCTCATCGGCCGTAACGGCACCGGCAAATCCTCGCTCCTGAAAGTCATCTCGGGCCGCTTCAAACTCGACGATGGCCTGCTGGTCATGCAGCAAGGCTTGACCATCGCCTATGTTGAACAGGAACCGGTATTCGATCCGGAGATGTCGGTCTTCGACGTGGTCGCGCTCGGCATGGGCGACCAGCAGGCGATGTTGACGGAATATGAAGAACTCACCGGCAAGTTCGGCCAGGGTGACGACGACGCGCTGATGGAACGCATGCACGTGCTGCAGACCCGGCTCGACGCCACCGATGGCTGGAACCTGGCCAACAAGGTCGAGACCACGCTGGGCCGCCTGAACCTGGCGGGCGACGCCAAGATGGGCACCCTGTCGGGCGGTATGCAGAAGCGCGTGGCGCTGGCCGTGGCGCTGGTGGCGGCGCCGGATGTGCTGCTGCTCGATGAACCGACCAACCACCTGGATTTCACTTCCATCAAGTGGCTGGAAAGCCTGCTGCGCGAATTCCGCGGCTCGATCCTGTTCATCACCCACGATCGCAGCTTCCTGGACAATGTCGCCACGCGCATTATCGAACTCGATCGCGGCAATCTGCTGTCGTTCCCGGGCAATTTCACCACCTACCAGGAACGTAAGCGCGAACTGTTGGCCAATGAAGAAGTCGAGAACGCCAAGTTCGACAAGTTCCTGGCACAAGAAGAAGTGTGGATCCGCAAGGGCGTGCAAGCACGTCGTACCCGTGACGAAGGCCGTGTGCGCCGTCTGGAAGCGCTGCGCCTGCAACGCTCGGCGCGCCGCGACCAGCAGGGTCAGATCAAGCTCGACGTCGCCACCGGCGAACGCTCGGGCAAGATCGTCGCCGATCTCGAGAACGTCTCGAAGCGCTATGGCGACAAGGTCATCGTCGACAACTTCACCGGCATCCTGATGCGCGGCGACAAGATCGGCCTGATCGGTCCGAATGGCGCCGGCAAGACCACGCTGCTCAAAATTATCCTGGGCGAAGAAACCGCCGACGGCGGCAGCGTGCGCCTGGGTACCAAGTTGAATGTGGCGTACTTCGACCAGATGCGCACCCAGCTCAACGAAGACGCGAGCCTGGCCGATACCATCGCGCCGGGCAGCGACTGGGTCGAGATCAACGGCCAGCGCAAGCACGTGATGACTTACCTCAACGACTTCCTGTTCTCGCCGGAACGGGCACGCTCGCCGGTCAAGTCGCTTTCGGGCGGCGAACGCAACCGCCTCCTGCTGGCGCGCCTGTTCGCCAAGCCGGCCAACTGCCTGGTGCTCGATGAACCGACCAATGACCTCGACATCGACACCCTCGAGCTGCTGGAAGAACTGCTCGAAGAGTACACCGGCACCGTGTTCCTGGTCAGCCACGACCGCACCTTCCTCGACAATGTCGTGACCCAGGTCATCGTGGCCGAGGGCGCCGGCAAGTGGCGCGAATTCGTTGGCGGCTATACTGACTGGGAGCGGGTCAGGGCGGCAGCGCCGGCCGTCTCGGCACCGGCGCCAAGCGCGGCCAAGGCGGCGCCGGCGAAAGCCGAAGAAGCAGCGCCTACTGTCAAGAAGGTCAAGCTCAATAACAAGGAACAGCGCGAACTCGACGAATTGCCGAAGCTGATCGCATCCCTCGAGGACGAGCAGTCGGCCATCACGCTGCAACTGAACGCGCCAGACTTTTACAAGACTAACCCGGCCGACGCCAAGCGCATCAATGCGCGTTTCGCCGAGATCGAAGACCTGCTGCTCGACGCGCTGGACCGCTGGGAACGCATCGAGGCGCGTGCCAGGGGCGAGTGAATCGCGCTGTATCAATGAGACCGTGGAAATAGCATATCGATGAGCGAGCACCAGGATCCACGTAGTTCTCCGCCGGCCGCGGCAGTCGCGGCTGGCGAACCCTTCCTCAGTCGCGCCGCCTGGACGCGGATCCTGCCTTTCGGCACCTATATCGTCTTCATCATCCTCGGCGACCTGCTCGAGCGGATCGGGTTCAGCCGCGCCGAGCTGCGCTGGCTGTATCCGGTCCAGGTCGGCGCCGTGCTGGCGCTGCTGGTCGCGTTCTGGCGCGGTTACGACGAGCTGCACAGTTTTACTCTGTCACTGCGGCAGGTGCTGGTTGCCAGCGTCACCGGCATCGTGGTGCTGGTCCTGTGGGTCAATCTGGTCGCACCCTGGATGACGATCGGCAGCGCCGTCGGCTACGACCCGCGTACCAATGGCGAGATCGACTGGCTGCTGGTGGCAATCCGCATCGCCGGCGCCGCCCTGATCGTGCCCGTGATGGAAGAATTGTTCTGGCGCTCTTTCTTGATGCGCTGGATCGACCAATCCAATTTCATATTGCTTGATCCGGCGCGCGTCGGCTTCAAGGCTTTCGTGATTTCATGCGTGCTTTTTGGATTCGAACACAATCTTTGGCTGGCCGGCATTGTGGCGGGCGTCGCCTACGGCGTGCTGTATATGCGGCACCGCAAGCTGTGGTCGCCGATACTGGCCCACGCTATCACCAATGGATTGCTGGGGATCTGGGTGGTGCATACCGGAGGCTGGCAGTTCTGGTAAATCCTTCGGCGCAGTGTCACCGGGATCACAGAGAACATGCCTCGCCACCCTGCATCGCATCGGCATCGCACCCTGGCTGCGCTGGTGAGCGTGTTGTGTTCTTTCCAGGCACTGGCCGCGCCGAACGATACGCAGCAAACAGACGGTCTGCGCCTGTTCGGCGGCCTCGGCTGGACCTACGACGATAACCTGTTGCGGGTGGCCGACGGCGAACAAGCCTTCGGCGGTCAGCGCAGCGATTGGTACCGCACACTTGGCGCCGGCGTGGTCGTCAACAAGACCATCAGCCGCCAGCGCCTGGCGGCCACAGCCAAGGTGTCAAAGGTCAAGTTCGACCATTTCAATCAGCTCAATTACGATGGGCGCGACCTGCAGGCCAGCTGGCTATGGGAAGTCGGCAACAGGTTCGAGGGGCGGGCCGAAGCCCTGTACGTCAAGACACTGGCGCCATACACCGACTTCGATAGCGACCAACGCAATCTGCGCCAGCAGCGGCGCCAGGTGCTTGACGCCGGCTGGAAGATGCATCCGAGCTGGAAGCTGCGTGTCGGCGCGGTGCGCGACAAGTACACGTACGAATTGCTGGTCCAGCGCTATAACGACCGTACCGAAAAAACATGTGAGGCCGAGCTCCTGTACCGGCCGAAAAGCGGCAGTTCGGTCGGCCTCGTCGCGCGTCGCATCAAAGGCAATTACCCGTATCGGCGACCTTACGACAGCAATGTACTGACCGACGACTTCACTCAGGACGAACTCAAGGCGCGGGTCGACTGGCTGGCCACTGGATCAACCACGGTGCAGGCATTGGCCGGTTATGCGCGGCGCGAGCAACCCGCGTATGGCGAAGGCAGTACTAGCGGCTTTAACGGCCGCATCACGGCCATCTACAAGCCGGTGGGCAAGCGTAGCTATAGCGCCGCGCTGTGGCGCGAGTTCGCGCCGATCGAAAGCCCGAGCGTCAGTTACACGCTCAACAAGGGCGCCAGCCTGCAAGCCACCTGGCTGGCTACCGACCGCATCAAGGTCGACGCCAGCGTCGCCTACGAAAAACGCGACTACACGGCGCGTACCATGTTTGCCGGGTCGGGCGAGCTGAACGATTCGATCCGGACCGCCAGCGTGCGCGCCTTGTGGCAGGTCCGGTCCAGGGTGCAGGTGATTGGCGGCTATGCCTACCAGGCGCGCAGCGGCTCGCAGGTACTCGGCACCGGCAAGTTCGACGCCAATATGGTGCAACTGAGCGCCAATACACTGTTCTGACCAAAGATCGCCCGGCGCATGACGGTCAACGACATTCCCATCATTTCTTTCTTCCAGCGCGTGCTCGATCCGCTGATCGTGATGGGCAGCCTGTACATGGCGACCTTTGCCTACGGCGAACCGTTCTCGGGCTATTGCCTGGTGCTGATGATTCTCGCTTTCTTCATCTCGTCGGCCGTCTACCAGCATATCGATCCCTACCGCACCTGGCGCAGCGGTCGCATGCTGGCTTATGCGCGCGATACCGTGTTCGGCTGGTGCCTGACGCTGGCGGTGCTGTACTTCCTCGGCTCGGCCAGCGGCATGACCTATTATTACGACGAACGGGTGTTGCTGGCCTGGGCGGTCGCGACGCCGCTGACGATTTTAGCCAGCCATATCGCTGTGCGCCTTGCCACCGGTGGCCGCAAGCATCGCCGTGAGCTGCGCTCGATCGTGGTGGTCGGCGCCAATGATGCCGGCATCAAGTTCGCCGCGGTCTGCGAACGCCATCCGAACCTGTTCATGCAGGTGCAGGGCTTCTTCGATGACCGCGCCGATGGGCGCCAGCCTGCCAGCCTGAAGCACCCGATGCTGGGCACGATGCTCGAAGTCGCCGCCTATGTGCGCAGGCACAATATCAAGATGATCTTCATCAGCCAGCCGGTCTCGGCCCAGCCACGCATCCGGCGCCTGGTCGACGAACTGAAGGACACCACCGCCTCCGTTTATTTCTTGCCCGACGTGTATGTGTTCGACCTGATGCAGGCGCGCTTCGACACCGTCGGCGGGATGCCGGTGATTGCCATCAGCGAGACGCCGTTCATGGGCTTCAATAGTGTGCTCAAGCGCGGCAGCGACGTCGTGGTCAGTGCGCTCGCCCTGGTGTTGCTGGGGCCGCTGATGGTGCTGGTGGCGATCGCCGTCAAGCTTGGGTCGCCCGGTCCGGTGCTGTTCAAGCAGCGCCGCTATGGCCTGTATGGAGAAGAAATTTATATCTATAAATTCCGTTCGATGACGGTGCAGGACGACGGCCCGACCATTGTCCAGGCACGGCCCGGCGACGGCCGCATCACGCGCCTGGGCCGCATCCTGCGCCGCACTTCGCTCGACGAACTGCCGCAGTTCATCAATGCCTTGCAGGGACGCATGAGCGTGGTCGGACCGCGCCCGCATGCGGTGGCGCACAACGAGCAATACCGCAAGCTCATCAAGGGTTACATGTTGCGCCACAAGGTCAAGCCGGGCATCACCGGCTGGGCCCAGGTGAACGGCTTGCGCGGCGAGACGGCGACCCTGGACAAGATGGAAGCGCGCATCCAGTACGACCTCGATTACCTGCGCAACTGGTCGCTGTGGCTCGACCTGTGGATCATGCTCAAGACCGTCAAGGTCGTCCTGTCGCGCGAGAACGCGCATTGACATCGGAACGCCGCGCCACTTGAAAATAAAGTGAACCGTCGGGCTTAGCGGGCGTCGAATGGCAGGGAAGGCGCGGTTCTGGCTGGCGATCGCGCAGATAAATTTTGTCCAAGAAACGGATGAGCAGTAATCGACGCATTCCTTGATCTGGACGATTCCCGACAGGCTTGCGCAGCCATCCTCGCTGGGTAGAATCGTTAACGAGATTGCAAGAACGAGGTGCAATTCCCCTCATCAATATTGGGGAGAATTGGCATCGATCACTGGAGTCAATGTGCACAACAAACCTCGTATCTATGTCGCCGGCCATCGCGGCCTTGTCGGGTCGGCCATCGTCCGCGTCCTGCACGCCAGGGGGCAGGACGATATCGTTACCCGCAGCCACGACGAACTCGAGCTTACCGACCAGGCGCGGGTGCGTGAATTCTTTCGCACCGAGCGTATCGACCAGGTCTACCTGGCCGCAGCCAGGGTAGGCGGTATTCACGCCAACAACCGTTATCCGGCCGAGTTCATCTACGACAACCTGATGGTGCAGTCGAATGTGGTGCACGAGGCCTGGCGCGCGGGCGTGCGCAAGTTGCTATTCCTTGGTTCGTCCTGTATCTATCCGCGTCTGGCGGCGCAGCCGATCCGCGAAGAATACCTGATGAACGGCATGCTTGAGCCGACCAATGAGCCCTACGCCATGGCCAAGATCGCCGGCATCAAGCTGTGCGAAAGCTATAACCGCCAGTACGGCACCGACTACCGCAGTGTGATGCCGACCAATCTGTATGGCCCCGGCGACAATTACCACCCCGAGAACAGCCACGTGATCCCGGCCCTGCTGCGCCGCTTCCATGAGGCCAAGGCCGACGACGCACCCGAGGTCGTAATCTGGGGCAGCGGCACGCCGATGCGCGAGTTCCTGTATGTCGACGATATGGCAGCGGCCAGTGTCCACGTGATGGAACTAACGCACGATTCCTACTCGGCCAGTACCGATCCCATGCATTCGCACATCAATATCGGCACCGGCCAGGATGTCACGATCGCCGAGCTGGCGCGCCAGGTGGGCCAGACCGTGGGCTACCGCGGCCAGATCGTGTTCGACGCGAGCAAACCCGATGGCACGCCGCGCAAGCTGCTCGATGTCTCGAGGCTGGCGGCGCTCGGCTGGCGTGCCAGCACACCGCTGGCCGAAGGCCTGCAGCGCGCCTATGCCGCCTATCTCGATGCTCGATGTGAAATGCTGAACAGAGAGGCTGGAGCAAGAAGTCCAGAATGGCAGGTTTCGACAGGGACAGCGCATGCATGACGCACGCGAACTGCGTCCCCCAAGATGGAGAGCACCATGAATAGCTTGCACCACAATGCCCGATCATCCTTTCTTTCGCCTAGCCCAAGGCGGATGGTGTGCGCAATTGTGCTCATGGCCAGTGTTGGGCTGGCAGGCTGCAATCGCGACAAACCGGCGGCAGACGCCAAGCCCGGCCAGGCGCTGGCGAGTGTGAACGGCGAAGAAATCACGGTCTTGCAGCTCAACGAAGAAATGCAGCGCGCCGGGGTGCCTGCCGCCCAGCAGCAAGTCGCGAGCAAACAATTGCTGCAAGCCTTGATTGACCGCGAACTGCTCGAGAGCGAGGCGGCCAAGGAAAAGATCGACCGCGATCCCAAGGTGATGCAGGCGATCGAGCGCGCGCGCTCGCTCATCATCGCCCAGGCCTATATGCAGAAGGCGGTGGGCGATACCGGCCGCCCGACCCAGACCGAGATCGAAGAATATTTCAACCAGCATCCCCAGTTCTTCGCCAACCGCCGCCAGTTCGCGATGAACCAGCTCGTATTGCCGGCCTCGGCCTTGACACCCGAGCTGCGCGCCGCCGCCGACAAGGCCAGGTCGCTCGAAGAAGTCGCGGCCTTCCTCGATGCCCGCAAGGTCGCCTATGGCCGCGCCCAGGTCACGCGCAGCACCGCCGACCTCAAGCCAGAGCTCGCATCGAAGCTGTTGTCGATGCCCAAGGGCCAGCTGTTCCTGGTGCAAGAGGGGCAGCGCGCGATGCTGATCGCGATCGATGCGGTGCGCGACGCACCGGTGGCGCTCGACATCGCCGCGCCGCAGATCGCGCAATACCTGGCCAATCGCAAGAACAAGGAGCTGGCCCAGGCCGAGATCCAGCGCTTGCGCGCGACCGCCAAGATCGACTACCTGAACAAGGACCTGGCGCCGAGCGCCGCCACACCCGGTGCGATCGCGGGCGCGACCGCGGCGCCGGCGGCGCTGACGGGGCTGTCCGAGGCGGGGCAAGCGGGCGGTGTGTCGGCGGACACAGGTACAGCTGGCACCAACATGGCCGGCACCAACACGGCGGGCGTGGCCGCGCTGCCGGTCGCGGGCAGCGCCGGCATCGGCCCGGCTGCTGCTGGCGGCGATGTTAGCGGCGGCCATGCCGAGAAGGCCGCGCTCGACCGCGGCGTGGCCGGCCTCGAGTAAGACTTCCTGACGACCTTGTTTGCCAAAGGAACGATGATGAAACGCTTGACGACATGGATGGTGCGGGCCGCTTTCATGCTGGGTATCAGCATGGGCATGAGCGCGGCGGGCGCGGCCGAGGTGCTGCTCGGCGCCGGCGATGTGGTCAAGCTGTCGGTGTATGGCAGCCCCGACCTGTCGATCGAGACCCGCGTCAGCGAGAGCGGTCACCTTACTTTCCCGCTGCTGGGGCAAGTCGCCGTGGGCGGCCTGTCGGTGGCCGCCGCCGAGAAGAAGATCGCCGGCCAGCTCGAGAAGGGCGGCTATATCAAGCAGGCCCAGGTCAATATGCTGGTCACGACCCTGGCCAGCCAGCAGGTGTCGGTGCTGGGCCACGTGAACCGGCCGGGCCGCTACCCGGTCGAAGGCAGGCGCAAGGTGCTCGATATGCTGGCGCTGGCCGGGGGCATCCATGGCGAGGGCGGCGACATGATCAGCCTGGTGCGCACGCGCGATGGCAAGACCACGCGCGAGACCATCGACGTGGTCGATATGGTGCGCAAGGGCGAGCTCGACAAGGATGTCGATGTCGCCGGTGGCGACATCATCTTCGTCGAGCGCGCGCCGCGTGCCTACGTCACCGGCGAAGTCGGCCGGCCCGGGCCGTTTCGCCTGGAGCGTGGCATGACGGTGCAGCAGGCCATCTCGGCCGGCGGCGGCCTGGGCCCGCGCGGCAGCGAGAGCCGGATCAAGGTCACGCGGCGCGATCCCGGCGGCCAGCCGGTCACGCTCGATGCCAAGGTCAGCGATCCGGTGCAGGTCGATGATGTGATTGTCGTGCGCGAGAGCTGGTTCTAGCGGTGATGTCGGGTGGGCGTGGCCGGCGAGGCGGCTGCGCTTTCCACGTTTGCAAACAGCTAGGGCGGAAGGCTGTGCCGTCCACGCGTTCACATACCGTCGGCCGTGCCGCGGCGGTCGTTGTATCCGATGTCGATGTGTTCCTTTTGCCCCTGCGGGCATACGAAGGTGACCCATGAATGTGCATCAATTCCTGCTGATCTTGCTGGCCCGGAACAAGCTGATCCTGGGCACACTCCTGTTCACGGTGCTGCTCGCGCTTGGCTGGAGCGCGGTGCAGCAGAAGACCTATGCAGCCACGGCCTCGGTGCTGCTCAACTACAAGGGCGTCGACCCATTGACCGGCCTCACCATGCCGGGGCAGTTGATGCCTGGTTATATGGCGACCCAGATGGACATTATCGGCAGCAAGAATGTGGCGCTGCGGGTCGTCGATGCGCTGCGCCTGGCGTCCAGCCCGGCCGTGGTGCGGCAATTCCAGGAAGCCAACGAAGGCAAGGGCACGGTGCGCGACTGGCTGGCCGACCTGCTGCTCAAGAAGCTCGAGATCATGCCTTCGCGCGAATCGAGCGTGGTCGAGATCAGCTTCAGCGGCGCCGATCCGGTGTTCGCGGCGGCGGTCGCGAATGCCTTCGCCGACGAATACCGGCGCGTCGGCGTGCTGCTCAAGACCGAACCGGCCAAGAACGCCGCGCAGTATTTCAACGAACAGACCCGCCAGCTGCGCGACAAGCTCGAGACAGCCCAGGCCCGTTTGTCGAAATACCAGCAAGAGAAAGGCATCGTCAGCCTCGACCACAACCGGGTCGATGTCGAACTGTCGCGCCTGAACGACCTTGCCGCCCAGCTGGTCGTGGCCCAGGCCGCCGCCATCGAAGCCGGCTCGCGCGAGCGGGCGGCCGGCGGCGCCGTCAATTCGCCCGATGTGGCCAACAATGCCTTGATCCAGAACCTGCGCGTGAACCTGGCGGGGGCCGAAGCCAAGCTGGCCGAGGCCGGTGCGCGCTTTGGCCGCAACCATCCGCATTACCGGGCTGTCATCGCCGAGGCCGGCAAGCTGCGTACCGAGCTCAACGGCGCCCTGGGCAGCGTCACGCGCAGCGTCGGCGCCAATGCCGACGTCTACCGCCAGCGCGAAGCCGCGCTGCGCAGCGAGCTGGCGGCGCAAAAAGAGCGGGTGCTCGAGCTGAACCGCACCCGCGACGAACTCGGTCCCTTGCTGAAAGACCTCGAAGGCGCCCAGCGCGCCTTCGATTCGGCCAGCGGGCGCCATGCGCAGACCCGGATCGAGGCCCAGTCCGAGCAATCCGACGTCTCGGTGCTGAACCCGGCCGTGGCGCCCACCGCGCCCAGCGGCCCGCGCATCCTGCTCAATACCCTGGCCGCGATCCTGCTCGGTACCGTGCTCGGCGTCGGCCTGGCGCTGCTGCGCGAACTGCTGTCACGGCCGGTGCGTTCAAGCCGCGACGTACAGGACATGCTCGGCATCCCAGTGCTGGGCACGGTCGCCTGGCAACCGCCGCGCGCCGGGACCGGCCGTATCCGCAGGCTGATGGCGCCCGGCAGCGTGCCGCGCCTGAACTAAGGACCCGCCATGAACTCATCCGTGCTTTCCGCCCTGCACCCTGGCGCTGGCCCAGCCCGCCCTGCCGGCATGGGGGCCTTGCTGGTCGAAGCGGGCAAGCTGAGCCTTGAAGACGCCGAGCGCGTCGAGCGCACCCGCGAAGGTCTCGGCATCCGCTTCGGCGAAGCGGCGCTGCGCCTGGGCCTGGTGAGCGAGGACGATATCCAGCAGGCGCTGGCGCGCCAGTTCGCCTATCCCACCCTGCGGCCCGGGCAGGGCAAGCTGTCGCCCCGGCTGGTGGCCGCCTATGAACCGTTTTCTCCCCAGGCCGAGGCGCTGCGCGCGATCCGCAGCCAGCTGATGCTGCGCTGGTTCGCGCGCGGGCGGCGCGCGCTGGCGATCGCCGGCGCCACGTTTGACGACGGCGCCAGCCTGTGCGCGGCCAACCTGGCGCTGGTGTTTGCCCAGCTCGGTGAGCAGACCCTGCTGGTGGACGCCAACCTGCGCGAGCCGCGCCAGCACGGCTTGTTCGGGCTCACGCCGCGCCAGGGGCTGTCCGACCTGCTGGCGGGGCGGGCCGACCAGGACGCCATCCTGCGGGTGCCGGACTTCGCCGACCTGTCGGTGTTGCCGGCCGGGACCTTACCGCCCAATCCGCAAGAACTGCTGGCGCGGCCCGGTTTCCGCACGCTGGCGGCGCAACTCGGCAGCCGCCACGACGTCGTGCTGTACGACCTGCCGCCGTTCACGGCCGGGGCCGATGCGCTGGCGGTGGCGGGGCGCGCCGGCGGCGTGCTGCTGGTGGCCTGCAAGCACCGCACCCGCATCGCCGACATGGCGCGCATGGCCGCGCAGATGCGTGATGCCGGCGCCGAAGTGGTCGGCTCGGTCGTGATCGAGTTCTAGCATGACGACCCCGAGCGATGCCGGCGGCGGGGCAGGCGGCGGCTTGCGCGGCGCAAGCTTGCGTAGCGCCGGTCTGCACCAGGGTGGTCTTCAGGGCAATCTGCGCAGCGCCTTGCCCGAATGGTGGCCGGTCCTGCTGGGCCTGGCCGTGCTGTTCGGGCCGACCTTGCGCGACCTGTTCACCGGCCCCTGGATCGGTGAAGAGCAGGGTCATGGACCGATCATCTTCTGCCTGGCCCTGTGGCTGACCTGGCGCAAGTGGCCCGATGTGCTGGCGGCCAGCGCGCCGCCGCGGCCGCACTGGGCCGGCTGGGCGGTGCTGGCCTTCGGCCTGGGCATCCATCTGCTGGGCCGCTCGCAAAAGATCCTGATGTTCGAGGTCGCCTCGATCCTCGCCGTGCTGGCGGCGGTCGTACTGCTCAAGCTGGGCGCGCGGGCGCTGCGCCTGCTGTGGTTCCCGTTCTTCTTCATGCTGTTCATGGTGCCCTTGCCGAGCGAGCTGGTGGCGGCAGTGACGATGCCGATGAAGATGGCGGTGTCGTGGGCCACCGAACACCTGCTGTTCGCGGCCGGCTATCCGATCTCGCGCTCGGGCGTGGTGCTGCAGATCGGCCAGTACCAGCTGCTGGTGGCCGATGCCTGCGCCGGCCTGCAGACCCTCCTGACCCTCGAGGCGCTGGGCCTGTTCTACCTGAACCTGATGCGCCATCCGTCCGCGTTTCGCAATATGGCGCTGGCGATCCTGATCGTGCCGATCTCGTTCACGGCGAACGTGATCCGCGTGATCGCGCTGACCCTGGTCACCTATTACTTCGGCGACGCCGCCGGCCAGGGCTTCCTGCACGGCTTTGCCGGCATGGTGCTGTTCGTGACGGCGCTCGTGATGATCCTGGCGCTCGACTCGGCGCTGCAATGGTTCATCAAGCGCGGCAAGGGAGAAAGCGCGGACGGCGCCGGCCCAGGCCGCCAGGGCAGCGGGCGGGCCGGCCCGATGCGGGGAGCCACCTGATGGCCGTCATGCGCCGCCACCTGTTTGTGAGCATCGTGCTGGGCCTGGCCATGGCCGTCACCTCGGCCCTGACCGGCGCCCTGACGCCGGCCCCGCGCACCGCGCTGCCGCACGAGCGGTTCAGCCTCGAGCAGATGATCCCGCAACGCTTCGGCGCGTGGACGATCGACCCCAATATCGTGCCGCTGCAACCCGATCCCGAGCAGCAGGGCGTGCTCGAGAAAATCTACGACCAGACCCTGTCGCGCACCTATATCGATCCGCACGGCCAGCGTGTGATGCTGTCGATCGCCTATGGTGGCGACCAGAGCAAGACGCTGCAACTGCACCTGCCCGAAGTCTGCTACGTGGCCCAGGGCTTCACTTTGCTCAAGGACAGCGACGCCGTGCTGCCCACCCGCTACGGCCAGTTGCCGGTCAAGCGCCTGCTAGCGCGCCTGAGCGAGCGCAACGAGCCGATCACCTACTGGATCACGATCGGCGACAAGGCGACCAAGGCCGGTATCGAGCAAAAGCTCCGCCGCCTGGCGTATGGCCTGTCGGGCGAGATCCCGGACGGCATGCTGGTGCGGATCTCGACCATCGGGACCGACGAGGCCGCCGCATGGAGGGTGCAAGACCGCTTCGTGGCCGACATGCTGGCAGTGCTGGCGCCGGGCGAGCGCGCCCACCTGATCGGCGCCGGCATCGCGCCCGTGGTCATACCCGTGCCCGCACCCACGATCACGCCCATGGTCGCACCCGAGGTCGCACCGGAGGTCGCACCCGAGGTGGCACCCGAGGGCGCACCCGTAGACGCGCCCCAGGTCGCGCACGGGCATCATTGACACGGTCCCGGCATGAACGACTTGCTGCCTTATATCTATTATTCGCTGCCTTGGCTGGCCGTCATCGGCCTGTCCATCGCGGCCGTGGCCGGCATCGGCATAGGGCTTGCATGGCCGCGCTTCCTGGTCTACCCCTATCTGCTCGTTTTCTTCTGGGTTAATTCCACCAGTTACGGCAGCCTTGCCGTGTTCGCCTCGCGCAGCATCTATAGCCGCGGCTCCGGGATGTTGTACTTCGGCGTGCTGCTGTGGTACATCCTTGGCGCATGGCTCTGTGCCTGCGTTGCGGCAAGCTTTTCAGCCAGCTACGCGTCGGGTTACCAGGCAATGTCCGAGGCTGGCCCCGGGCGCCATCCGGCGCCGGCCTGTAACCTGCGGCCCTGGTTCCTGGCCTGGTCGGTCCTGCTGGCCTGCCACGCCGGCGCCGGCCTGGTCGCCGGGGTGCCGCTGGCCGAGTCGCTGGCGCCGTCGGGCTTTTCCAATATCGTCTGGATGGCGCCGCTGATCTCGCTGATGCTGCTGGCGTTCCGCACCCGCGAACAGGCGCGCGAGCTGGCGCGCTTCATCATGCTGGCGGGCCTGGCGCGTGCGCTGTTCGGCCTGGGCCGCTGGGCGCTCGCCGGCGGCGACCCGAACAATGTCTACGCCAATATGAACGCGATCCAGATCCGGCTGACTTTCTTCGATATCAACGACAGCCTGCTGTGCACGCTGGCGTTCGCGATTGCCGCCGTCGCCCTGTTCCAGGCGCCCCAGGCCGAGCGCGGCAGGTGGTGGCGCGTGCCGGAATGGGCGACGTTGATCGCGACCGCGCTGTGCGTTGTGCTGTCCTACCGCCGCACCGCATGGATCGGCTTCCTGCTCGCCAGCGTGGTGCTCGTATTGCGATTCCCACCCGGCCGCCGCTTGCACCTGACCCTGGCCGCCATGCCGCTGGCCGGCGCCGCCATGGCCTTCGTGGCGGCGCGCCGCCTGGCCCAGACGCGCGCCCTGGATGGCGCCGTGAACGGGGCAGGTGCGGGTGGCCTGCTGCACGATATGCAGTCACGCCGCTTCGGTCCCGAGAGCGAGCGGGTGCTCGAACTGAAGCTGGCCTTGGCCGATTTCCTGTCGCACCCGCTGGCCGGGATCGGCGCCTGGGGCCGCTACCATGGCCATCAAGTCATCTCCTGGCAAAACAATCCGGACGGCGGCCTGTTCCTGCACAGCGGGGTGCTGCACATCGCGCTCAAGAGCGGCCTGCTGGGCACGGCGCTGCTGGCGGGCACGATCCTGGCCTTCGTCCTGTTCACGCGGCGCGCGTTGCGCAGCCTGCCACCCGAACTGCTGGGCCTGGGCGCGGCCGGGGCGGCCGGGCTGGCGTTCATGATCCCCGATCTCTTGATCGGCACGCCGTTTCCGCAGGTGCGCACCACGCAGATGCTGGCTCTGTGCCTGAGCTTGCCTTACCTGGCGCTGGCCGCCGCCCACCCCGCGCCGGCGCCGCGGCCGAGGGCCTGGCGCAGTTCGACCTGGCAGGCGCCAGGTCGCTACCCGGCGCCTGCCTCATGAAGCTGCACCTGGCCCGCAACGCCTGGTCCAACCTGCTCGGGGCGGTGGTGCCCGCGCTGGTGATGCTGGGTACGGTCCCGCTGGTGGTGCGCGGGCTGGGCGAGGCCGGCTATGGCGTGTATGCGCTGGTCACGGCCATCGTCGGCTATTTCGCGGTGATGGACATCAATCTTACGGCGGGCTCGGTCAAGTACATCGCCCAGCACCGCGCCAACGGCGACCAGGACCGGATCGCCGAGACGGTGACGTTCGGCCTGGCTATGTATGCCGGCATCGGCCTGGCCGGCGGCCTGGGCATCTACTTCTCCGCCGCCACGCTGGTCGAGACCGTCTTCGCGGTGCCACCGGCCTTGCACCACGAGGCGACGTCGACCCTGCAACTGGCCGCGCTCGCCTTCCTGTGCGGCCAGTTGCAGATCTACCTGAACAGCGTGCCGCAGTCGCTGCTGCGGTATGACATTTCCGGCCGGCTCGAGATGGTGTTCGGCACGCTGCTGCCCCTGGCGACAGTTGGCGTGCTGGCCCTGGGCCACGGCCTGTTCGAGGTGATCCTGCTGCGCGTCATCGCCAGCAGCCTTCACGGCCTGCTGTTGTGGCGCGCGATGCTGCGCCTGCTGCCGGGGTGGCGCTGGCGCTGGCCGGCCGGTGGCGCGCGCGCGGCCCTGCTGCGCTTCTCGGGCTGGTCGTGCCTGGCGCGCTTTGCCGCGCTGTCGTATGCCCATGCCGACAAGCTGGTGATCGGCGCCCTGGTCGGCGTCGCCGGCCTGGCCTATTTTGCAGTCGCCGCCACGCTGGCCAACCGCGTACTGGGCTTGGGCTTTCGCTTGTCGGCGGTATTGTTCCCGGCCACCAGTGCACTTGCGGCCAGGGGCGAACTGGCGCGCCTGGCCGCGCTCTACCTGAAGGCCACGCGCTACGTGACCTACCTGAACGGCGCGATCCTGGTGCTGGTCGCGGTGTTCGCCTATCCCTTGCTGGGCTACTGGATGAGCGCCGCGTTTGCACGGCATGGCGCCACCATCCTGGCGCTGATGGCCTGCTCGCAGTTCGTCGATTCGCTCACCAGCCTGCCGTCGCTGGTCAACGACGGCATGGGCCACCCGCGTGTTTCGGGCCTGTTCGCCGTGGCGCGCGCACTAAGCGGACTGGGCGCCGTAACGGTCGGGGTGGCCGGCTGGGGCATCGATGGCGCCGCCTGGGGCCACCTGGCGGCTTCGCTGGTGTTCAGCACGGCTTTCCTGGCCTATGTGCATGGCCGCACGGTGCCAACCTCGCTGCGGCGCCTGCTGATCCGGGGCTACCTGCCGGGCCTGGCCGGGATCGTGCTGGTGGCCGTCGCCGCCAGCGTGGCTCGCACCCTGCTCGACAACAGCCTGAATGCCAGCCTGGGCGCATTCCTCGCAACCCTGGCCGCGACCGCATGCCTGATGGTCCTGTACGGCGCGCTGTTCGCGCTCGAGCGCGACGACCGCGAGCGCGCCTGGCTGCGCCTCAAGACCTGCTGCCAGCTGGCGTGGGCGAGGGCGGGGTGATCGCATGCGCATCCTGATGGTGTCCGAGGATTTGCCGGGAGAGCAAATCGGTGGCCTGGGCAAGCATGTGGTGACCCTGGCCAACCGCCTGCTGCAAGCCGGCCACGAGGTCGAGATCCTCGGCCGCAGCGACCGCGCAGCAGGCGACCCGGCCCGGCAAATCGGCTTCGACGGCCGCTTTCGCTCCGGCTTCGCCTTCGCCCACCCCGGATGGAAAGAAGCGCAACTGGGCGCTTTCAACCCGCTCAAGCGGCCTTACTTTGCGCGCCGGATCGGCGCCGCCATCGATGCCCATGCGGCAGGCTTCGACGTCATTCATTACCACGGCCATCTGCCGATGACGGGGCTGTATGTCAGCGCCGGCATCAACTACGTCCAGACCCGCCACGACCAAGGCAGCGAATGCCTGACCCACCTGCGCTTCGTCGACGGCGCCGTATGCGAGCGGCTGGCGCCGTCCGACTGCAGCATTTGCATCGGACGCGGCGCCGGTCCGGCGCGCAAGGCGGTTACAGCGCTGGCCGTGCGTGGCTACCGCAGCCAGGCCGCGCGCGCCTTCGCCCGTCACAAGACGGTATTCGTGTCCGAGTTCCTGCGCCGCCGCTTCCTGCGCGCCGTGCCCGATGCCGACCTGGCGCGCAGCCGCGTGCTGCACAATGTGGTCGACTACGTGGCCCTGCGCGCACTGGCGCTGGCCGCGCCGGCGCCGCGGCCGGGCGAGCTGGTGCTGGCCGGGCGGATCGACGCCGGCAAGGGCTTCGCGGAGTTTCTCGACGCTGTCGCCGCCAGACTGCCGGCGCATGCGCGCCTGACGATTGTCGGCGACGGCCCGCAACAGGCAGCGCTGGCGCAACGTCATGCCGGTCCCGGCATCCGCTTTGTTGGCTGGCAAGACCACGGCGCCACCCTGGCCCTGGCGGCGCGTGCCCACTTGTGCGTGGTGCCCTCGGTCTGCGAAGAAGCTTGCAGTACCACGGTGCTCGAAGCGCTGGCGCTGGGGCGCGGCTGCCTGGCGCTGGCGCGTGGCGGCACCCCCGAGCTGGCGCGTTACCAGCAATACCCGGGCCAATTGACGCTGGCCGCCGGCATGCCGGACCTGGTCGCGCAACTGGTGCGCCTGCTCGCGACCGCGCCGCGCCGGGTGGCGCCGCCTGCCCAGTTCGGGGCTGATGTCGCGCAGCTGGCGCCCACCTTACTGGAACTGTATGCCGAACCAGCCGACCTTCTCGATCGTCACCTGCACCCGCAACAGCGACGCCACCCTGGCTGACACCCTGGCCTCGGTCCAGGCCCAGACCTGCAACGCCCACGAACACATCTTCGTCGACGCCGGGTCGACCGACGCCACCCTGGACCTGATCGACGCCTATCCCGGTCCCAAGCGCCTGCTGCGCGATGTCGGGGGCGGCATTGGTCACGCCATGAACCGGGGCATCGCCGCCGCCACGGGCCGCTATATCGCCCACCTGCATTCGGACGACTACTATGCCAGCCCGGCGGTGCTGGCGGCCGTCTGGCAGCGCATCGAGCAGGCGCGCGCCGCCGGCCGCCCACCGGCCTGGGTGTTCGGCAATATCCAGGTGCTCAAGGATGGCCAACTGTTACCGCCGCACGCGCTGGCGCCGTTTTCCTACCGGTCATTCGCGGCCGGCCGCGCCTGGGTGCCGCACCCGGCCACCTTTGTGCGGCGCGAGGCCTTCGCCCTGGTCGGCATGTTCGACGAGCGCCTGCGCTACGCGATGGACATCGACCTGTGGCTGCGCCTGGGGGCGGTCAGCCTGCCGGTCATGGTCGATGAGGTGCTGGCGGTGTTTCGCGACCATGCCGGCAGCGTTTCGTCGAGCAACAGGATCGCGGCGCGGCGCGAGGAATTCGCTGTGCGCCGCCGCCACGCCGGCACGGCGCCGCTGGCCTTCGGCGTGTATTGCTTGCGCTACGCGAAGCGGATGCATGCCCTGCGCCGACCAGATGCCCAGGCGCCAAGCTAGTTATCGCACAGTCTTTTCACATCGAGCACAACAGTTGCAATACTGAGCATACTGTTCGCCAAATGTTAAATCGTGGGTGTTGGATTCTCGCGAAAGGAGGCGATAAAACGTGAAATCACCTCGAATTTCCTAGAGGAATTTGATTTTGTTCAAAAAAACCTGCGGTAACATTGTTCCCGTAAAGCAAGCATCGCCCGATGCCTGCCGCAGGTATCGATCTTGCGCCCATTCGCGGCGCGGACCCTGAACAATTCTCGTTCTCTCGGAGCTTCAGCATGAAATTTCACCGGAAAGGTCTCGTCCGCGTCGCGGCGCTGGCATCGCTCTTGGTATGCATGAGCGCGCGCGCGGACTGGGCCCAGTCCCCCGATCCCCTGGTCGTCCAACCGGCCCCGGACCTGAACCGGGTCCAGGCCCAGAATCCCCCCGGATTCACCTGGGCCCGCCACACCAGCGGCCCTGCCGCCTACGAGCTCGAGCTGACGCCGAGCGGCGGTGCGCCAAGCAAGTTCACGAGCGAGCGCAACTGGTATTTGCCGAGCAAGGCCCTGGCCCTGGGCAATTACAGCTGGCGTGTGCGCCCGGTCGGCAGCAGCGACTGGTCGACGCCGCGCACCTTCTCGATCACCAGCAAGTCGAACCTGTTCGAGGTGCCCGACAATGCCACCCTGCGCGCGCGCATCACCGCCAAGGCACGGCCGCGTTCGCTGCCGTCCTCGTTCACCCCGTATGCCAGCTGGAACAGCGCCAGGCGCGCCGAACTCGATCCCTACGTCAGCCGCATGATCAACGAGATCAAGCTGCAGACGACCGCTGTGCCGACGCTGAGCGACGCGCGCTGGCCGATCGTGATCACTTCGCCGCTGACGGCGGCCATGGCCACCCAGCAAACCGATATCCGCCAGCGCGTCAACGAGGCCAGCCGCCAGCTCGAGGCGGCTGCCGTGATGTGGCGCATGAAGGGTGAGCGCCTGTTCCTCGACGAGGCGCTGCGCCGCGGCGACCAGATGGCCGCCCTCGACCCCACCGGGCCCACCAGCTACGCCAACCAGGACCAGGCCACGCGCCAGATCTCGGTCTCGCTGATCAAGGCAATCGATATCCTGGCCGCCGACCTCGACGCGCCGCGCCGCGCGCGCTGGCTGAACACGGTCAAGGTGCGCAGCGAAGAAATCTATGGCAACCTGGCCGGTGACAATGGCCGCCTCGACCAGTATCCGTTCGACTCGCACGGCAACACCAGCCTGATCTTCCTGTCCCTGATCTCAACCCTGGCGCTGGGCGATATCCCCGCTGCCCAGAAGTGGTTCGACTTCTCGTTCCGCGCCTATGCCAACTCGCCATCGCCCTGGAGCGGCGAGGAGGGCGGCTACGCCAACGGCACCGCTTATGCCGAGTACGCGGCCGGCTACCTGGTCGCGCTGTGGGATCCGATGTCGCAGGCCTCGGGTGTGAATTTCTATGCCAAGCCATGGGCCCTGGGCCTGCTCGACTTCGCCACCCAGTTCACGCCGCCGGGCTCGCGCGTGCACGCCTTTGGCGACGGCTCCGAGACCAGGCCCGACACCCGGGTCTGGCACGCCTTCGGTTCGCGCATGGTGTCGCCGCGCGCGGCCTGGTATGTCGCCAACCTGGGCGGTACCGAAGACACGCTGAGCCTGCTGCAAGCGCCGTATCCGATGCCGATCCGGGACACCAAAACGAAGGCGCCGCCAGCCAACTCGGCCTATTATCCGAGCATCGGCTGGGCCTCGATGCACACCGATATCGGCGCGGTCGGGCGCAGCTCGCTGTATTTCAAGTCCAGCCCCTATGGCTCGTTCAACCACAGCCACGGCGACCAGAACGGCATCCTGCTGTCGAGCGCCGGCCAGCCGCTGCTGGTCAAGGCCGGCTGGTACGACTGGTATGGCTCGCCCTACTGGAACGACTGGTACCACCAGACCCGCTCGCAGAACGCGGTCACCTTCGACGGCGGCAAGGGCCAATTGGTGACGGGCTACCGTGAACAGTTGCAACGCAACGGCAAGATCACCGGTTTCGCCGCCCAACCCGGCCATGATTTCGTCGAGGGCGACGCTACCGCCGCGTACGGCGGCCAGTTGACCATGGCCAGGCGCCAGGTATGGCACTTGCGCAATGCCGGCAATGCGATCCTGGTGCGCGACCGCCTGTCCAGCCTGGACGCCCGCACCTACGAATGGAATATCCATACCCCGGCCATCATGACGGTGGAGAACGGCCAGAACGTCAAGGTGGTGGCCGGCGGCCAGTCGCTGTGCCTGCGCTCGCTGAACCCGGATGCCAGCTTCGCCAAGTGGATCGGTCCCGGCGCCAAGACCAATGTGATCGAGGACCATGGCGCCTTCTACCTCAAGAATGACGGCAAATCGAGCGCCGAGTTCCTGGTGCTGCTCGACGTCGGTTGCAAGAAGCCGGCGGTGAGCATCGCCACCGCGGGCACGGTGCGCACGGTGACCGTGGGTGGCCAAAGCGTCACGCTAAATTAGGCTTAACCAGGCAATAGCCTGGCGCCTAGGTGGCGCCCTCCGTTCATGCGCGATGCTAGCTTGTCGCGCATGAGCACAGCGGTGGCATCGATGAAACAGGCGTTCCTGATCTGCGCGCACCACGACATGAATCAGCTCAATGGGCTGGTCGCGCAGTTGTGCGACCCCGATTTTTTAATCTACGTTCACCTCGACCGCAAGAGTGCACTCGACCCGGGGCAGCTGCATCCGCAAGCCCACCTGGTGCGCGAGCGGGTTGCCGTGCGCTGGGGTCATGTGTCGCAAGTCGAGGCGACCCTGGCGTCGATACGCCAGATCCTGCAAGAGGCGCCGCAGTTCGACAAACTGGTCCTGCTATCGGCCCAGGATTTCCCGCTACTGCCGAACGAGGGCTTGAAAGCCGCCCTGGCGCAACTGCACGGAAGCGAGCTGATGGAAACCGCCCCGATTGCGGCCAACGGTTGGCGCGTCATGCATCGCTACGCTTATTTTCATTGCACTGGCGCCAGCCTGGCCGAACGGCTGGCCTGCGCCACCGTCAATTGCGCCCTGCGACTGATGGGTCGCACGCGCCACCTGCCGGACGGCTTCGCCCCGTATGGCGGTTCATGCTGGTGGGCCCTGTCGCGCGAGTGCCTGCGCGCGCTGCTGGCGCTGGCCGACGCGCACCCACGCCTGCTGCGCTTCTGCCGCAGCGTGCAGTCGCCGGATGAGCTGTTCTTCCAGACCCTGGTGATGCACTCGCGCTTCGCCAGCCGAGTGTTGCCAGACAATTTTCGCCATATCCAGTGGCCGCAAGGCGGGGCCTGCCATCCGAAAGTGCTCGACCAAGACGATTTCGAGCGCATCCGGGCATCCGGCGCCCATTTCTGCCGCAAGCTCGACAGCCATGCCAGCGCCGCCCTGTTGCAGCGCCTGCTGGCATGGAAGGAAGCGCAAGCCGACTGCGCCGCTAGAAAGTGATCTTGATTTCGCGCGCGCTGAACGTCGCTTCGCCGTGATACACGGCTTCGATATTGTTGCCGTCCGGATCAATCACGAAGGCGCCGTAATACCCCGGGTGGTAGGGCCGTTCGCCCGGCGCGCCATTGTCCTTGCCGCCGGCCGCCAGCGCCGCATGGTAGAAGGCATCCACCATCGCCCGGTCGCGCGCCTGGAAGGCCAAGTGATGGCGACCGGTCAATTGACCCTGGGCCGCCTCACTGTCTGGTGTCGAGATGAACAGCTCGTCGGCCCAGAAATAGTCGTCGCCCGAGCCGCCCAGCGGAATCCCCAGCACATCGAACACGGCCGTATAGAAGGCGCGCGCGGAAGGCAGGTCGCGCACCACCAGCTGGATATGGTCGATCAGGCGTCCGCGGTAAATCTCCATGGTTTCCATCACTGCTCCTTGTGGGTTGGCCGTCTGCCGATTATACGAAAGGCTGAGCGTGGCGACACGCATCTTGCATGGATGGCATGATTCCCGGGCAAAGCAATCACTCATGGAGGACGTGCAAGTGTGGTGGACAGAAAGCTGGCTGACGATTCAGCGTGAATTTTCCGACCTGGGCAATGCCGATGACGTGACCGTCATCGTCGTGCGCCTGTCGGTGGCGGCCCTGGTGGGCGGGATGCTGGGCTACGAGCGCGAAACCGTGGGCGCCTCGGCCGGCCTGCGCACCCATATGCTGGTATCGGTCGGTTCGGCCCTGTTCGTGCTGATCCCGCTGCAGGCGGGCATGGAAGTGGCAGACCTGTCGCGCGTGCTGCAGGGCGTCACGGCCGGCATCGGCTTCCTGGGCGCCGGCGCCATCCTCAAGCAGAAGGAAACGAATGACATCAAGGGCCTGACAACGGCCGCCAGCGTGTGGATGACGGCCGCCATCGGCGTCGCCGCCGGCATGGGGCGCGAAGCCACGGCCATCCTCAGCGCGCTGTTCGGCCTGGTAATCCTGTCGATCCTGCGCTCACCGGCCAAGAAAGTGGGCGAATACGGCAAGGCCGACCGCAACACCGACCGCTAGACGCCGCTGCCGCGCACAAGTCTGCGCTAGCTGAAACGTTTGCGCCGGGCTGCGGTCTAGTATCGTAGGTCCCACCCATCGATGCGAGGCGTCATGCGCAAGCCGTTTTCCATCGCCTATATTGTGCGCGATCCCTTGCCGCCGATCCGGGCCGACTTGCTGGTCCTGTTTGGCGCCGAGATGCCGCGCCATGGCGTAGTCAGCGAGCTGGTAGGGCAGGCGGGCGGCAATCCTGTGGCCGGCTGGAGCGCAGGCGGCATGCACGTGGTGGGCAAGGTCGACAGCCCGGGCGCGAGCATGCTGTCGCCGTGCTGGGACCTGATCGGCTTGCTGCGCGCCCGGCGCCGGCGCAAACCAGACGCGATCCAGGTGCGCGACAAGCTTGCCTCAAGCCTGGTCGGCCTGGTCGCCGCGGCCATCCTCAAGCTGCCGTTCATCTACTGGATGTCGTTCCCGATCGTCGAAGGCTTCGGGTCGCGCCGCGACGCGATCGCGCATGGCGGCAAGGGCGCGCGCTGGCTGGCGCATGCCGCGCGCGCCGCCGCATCGGGCTGGCTGCTGTACCGGGTGGTACTGCCGCGCGCGCGCCACGTCTTCGTGCAGAGCGAGGCGATGGCCGACTGGCTGGCCGCCAAGGGTGTCGGGCGCGCCCGCATGACGGCGGTGCCGATGGGCGTCGACCCGCTGTCGTTCGAGCGCAGCCGCATCCCTCCCAGCACCGATCCACGCCTCGACGGACGGCGCGTGCTGCTGTACCTGGGTCGGGTCGCGCAGTCGCGCGCGTCCGGCTTCCTGCTTGACGTCACCGAACGCCTCGCAGGCGAGATGTCCGATGTCTTGCTGGTGATCGTCGGCGACGCCCCGTCCCGCGACGAGATGGCCTGGATGCGGTCATGCATCGCGCGGCGCGGCCTTGCGAACCATGTCCTGCTCACCGGCTGGCTGCCCCAGCGCGAAGCGCTGGGCTACGCGGTGCGGGCCGAGGTCGGCCTGTCGCCGATCCCGCGCGGCGTGCTGTTCGATGTCTCGTCGCCGACCAAGCTGGTCGAGTACCTGGCGCTGGGGATCCCAAGCGTGGCCAACGATATCCCCGACCAGGCCCGGCTGCTGGCCGACAGCGGCGCCGGGCTGTGCGTGCCGATGGAGACGGACGCCTTTGCCGCCGCCGTGCGCCGCTTGCTCGACGAGCCGGCCCTGGCCGCCGCCTGCGCCGCGCGCGGCCCGCCCTGGATCCGGGACAAGCGCAGCTATGCGATCCTGGGCCGGGTGGTGGCGCAGGCCTATCGGCGCATCCTGGCCGAGCGGGCGCCCTGATGAACGCGTGGCCCTGGTTGCGCCTGCTGGTGCGCAGCCTGCCGGCGCGCTGGCTGGTGCTGCCGGCCCTGCTGCGCAACGAGCGCTCGCCAAGCGCGCTCGGCCACTATGTGGCGCGCCGCGCCGGCGCCATCGGCATGAACGTCCAGCCCGATCCGACCCGGCTCGGCCTCGTGCCGCCAGGTGCAGGCCTGCTGACCAAGCCGGCGCTGCGCCAGGACCCCGCGCGCCATCTGCGGCCACGTCGCTTCGGCTCCCTGCTGCGCAGCACGATCCATACCAGCGGCACCTCCGGCTCGCCCCTGAGCCTGGTGCAGTCACTGGGCGCCGTGATCCGCGAGGAAGCTTTCATTCAGCGCCAGCTGCGCTGGATCGGCTGGCGGCCCGGGCAGCGCCGCGCCTGGCTGCGCGGCGACATCGTGTGCGCCGACCGGCCCCATGACGGCTGCTACTGGCGCCATGAGCGGGTCGGCAAAATGCTGGTCATGTCGTCCTACCATTTATCGACCACGACCATTGGCGCCTATGTCGCGGCCCTGGAAGCCTTCGATCCGGTGGTGATCCAGGCCTATCCATCCTCGATCGGCGCCATTGCCAACTGGTTGCAGGCATCCGGCCGGCGCTATGCGGGCCGGGCCCTGCGCGGCGTGATGACCTCGTCCGAGACGCTCGCCCCTGGCGTGCGCGCGGCCATCGTGCGCAGCTTTGGCGTGGCAGTGTTCGACTGGTATGGCCAGGCCGAACGGGTGGCCGCCATCGGCACCTGCGAGCAGGGCCGCTACCACGTGCTGACCGACTACGGCGGCGTCGAGCTGTTGCCGCTGCCGGACGGCAGCAGCGAACTCGTCGGCACCAGCCTGAACAATGGCGCGATGCCGCTGGCGCGCTACCGCACCGGCGACAGCGTGCTGGTTGGCGAGGCGGCGCCCTGTCCCTGCGGCCGGGTGTTTCCGACGGTCGAGGCCGTGATCGGGCGCCAGGAGCGCAGCGTGACCTTGCCCGACGGCCGCCTGGTGGCGCGCCTGGACCGGATATTCCAGAACCAGGACGGCCGCCTGCTCGAGGGCCAGGTGCACTACCATGGCCAGGGCCGCTTCACCCTGCGGGTGGTCGCCACCGCCGTCTTCGGCAGCCGCGACGAGGCCGCCTTGCGTGAACAATTCCTGCTGCGCGTGCCCGGCGTGCAGGTCGCGGTGGAGCGGGTCGCGGCGATCGAACGCGGCGCCAACGGCAAATTCGCGTTCATCACCCTGGACGAGTGAATCGTGCGCGTGATCCAACAATATGGCATGTAATATCGTAAATATTGCCCCTTTACTAACTGCATGAAACGGTGAGCGCGATGTCGACACATTCCGCAGGAAAGCTGCCTGCATGAAAACGGCACCGCCACGTGTGTTGATGTTTGGAACAGCACTGGGGGGCAGGGGAGGCATTGCAAGCGTGGTCGGGGTGCTGCGCGCCGACGGCCTGTTCGAGCGCGAAGGGGTCGCCTACGTGGCAAGCCACGCCGACGGATCGCGCCGGGCCAAGCTCGGCAGTGCGTTGCGCGGCCTGTGGCGTGCCGGCCGCGCCTGCAGCGGCAGCGGGCGCCCGGCCATCGTCCATGTCCACGCCGGATCGGGCGCCAGTTTCCTGCGCAAGTCGCTGGTGCTGCTGATGGCGCGCCGCAGCGGCGCCCCTACCATTTTCCACCTGCACGGCGGCGGTTTCCGCCGCTATGCCCAGCTTGACGCCGGGCCCTTGCTGCGGCGCTGGATCCGGCACACGCTCGAGGCGAGCTCGCGCGTGATCGCGCTGTCGCCCGGCTGGGCCGCCGTCGTGCGCGAATGCGCGCCGCGGGCACGGGTCGAGGTGTTGCCCAATCCGGTGCGCCTGGCGCCGCCTGCGCCAGCAGGGCAGGCCGAAGCGGGGCGCATCCTGTTCCTGGGCCGTATCGCGCCGGCCAAGGGCGTGGACGAACTGCTGCAAGCCTGTGCGCGGCTGGCCGGCAAGCGTCCGGCATTGCGCCTGGTACTGGGCGGCGATGGCGACCTGGCGTGGGCGCGCCGGCGCGCCGCCGAACTCGGCATCGCCAGCCAGGTCGAGCTGCCCGGCTGGCTTGACGGCCACGAGCGCGACGCCCAGCTGGCGCGTGCCTGCTTGTTCTGCCTGCCGTCCCATGCCGAAGGCTTGCCGATGGCGATGCTCGAGGCGATGGCGGCCGGCGTGCCGGTGGTGGCCACCACGGTCGGCGGCATTCCCGAGGCGCTGGCCGATGGCGCCCTGGGACTGCTGGTACCGCCGCGTGACGCCGGCGCGCTGGCGCATGCCCTCGGGCGCCTGCTGGACGAGGACGGCCTGCATGCGCAACTGGCGTGCGCGGCGCGCGCGGCGGTTGAGCGACACTACTCGACCGGCGTGGTGTGTGCTCGCTTGGCCGAGCTGTACGCGCAATTGCTAAAAGAAAAGCAAAACAGACATCAAGAAACGAGTGAGGAAATCGGATGAACGCAACAGTACGCATGGCGTGGCTGGTCAACCGGCTGCGCTGCATGTCGGTCCCCGAGATGGCTTACCGGCTGCGGCAAGCCGCGGCGATCCAGCTTGGACGGCGCAGCACGGGGCGGGCCGCACCGCCGCCGCTGCCGCGCGCGCTCAGCCTGGGCGTGCGCGGGGCCCCCGCGCTCGAGCGCAGCGAGATCGATGCGCTGCTGCTCGACGCCGAGCGTATTTGCGCCGGCCACGTGGTGCTGTTTGCCGAACGCCGCTTCGACGTCGGCGTGCCCACCGCCTGGAACCGCGATCCCGAGACCGGCGTCGTGGCGCCGCCGCTGTACCGCGGCGACATCGCCATCAGCGACCGTGAGCTGGTGGGCGACATCAAGCATGTATGGGAACTGAACCGCCACCTGCATCTGGTGACCCTGGCCCAGGCCTGGGCCCTGACGCGCGATCCGCGCTGGCTCGAGGCGCTGGCCCAGAACCTGCGCAGCTGGTTTGAGGCCTGCCCGCCGCTCACCGGCCCCAACTGGACCAGCTCGATGGAGATGGGCATCCGCCTGGTCAACTGGAGCCTGATCTGGCAACTGGTCGGCGGCGAGGGGGGCGCCCTGTTCGAGGGCGACGACGGCGGGCGCCTGCGCGCCGAGTGGCTGGCCAGCATCCACGCCCACTGCCGCACCATCGCGCGCCACCTGTCGCGCCATTCGTCCGCCAACAACCACCTGATCGGCGAACTTGCCGGCCTGTATGCGGGCGCCGTCACCTGGCCCTGCTGGAAGGAGTCGAAGGAGTGGGAAGCGCTGGCCCAGCGCGAGCTCGAGCAAGAGGCGCAAGCCCAGTTCTCGCGCGACGGCGTCAACCGCGAGCAGGCGTTTGGCTACCACATGTTTTCGAGTGAATTCCTGTTCCTGGCCGGCCTGCTGGGCCAGGCCGGCGGCCGGCCGTTCTCGCGCAGCTACTGGGCCGTGCTGCAGCGCGCGCTGCGCTTCCTGCGCTCGGTGCGCGACGTCGAGGGCGGCCTGCCGATGGTGGGCGATGCCGACGATGGCTGCGTGTTCCGCCTGCACGTGGGCACCGGCCGGCCGGGCCCGGACCGCGCCGCGCAGTTGCTGGCGCTGGGCGACACGGTATTCGGGGCCCAGCCCGATCACCATCCGGGCGTGCGCTGGCTGCTGCACGCGCTGCCGGGCCCGCGGCCGGAGTGCGATCCGCACGAAGTCGAGACCGGCTGGTCCTTCCCCGACGGCGGCTACCTGTTGTTCGGCAATAATTTCGGCGAAGCGAACGAGATCAAGGGCGTGCTTGACTGCGGCCCACTGGGCTATCTCGGCATCGCCGCCCATGGCCACGCCGATGCGCTCGCGCTGACCCTGTCGGTGGCAGGCGAGCCGTGCCTGGTCGATCCCGGCACCTACTCGTACTGGCAAGACCAGAAATGGCGCGATTATTTCCGCGGCACGTCGAGCCACAATACCGTGCGCATCGACGGCCTCGACCAGTCGGTGCCGGGCGGGCGCTTCATGTGGCTGCGCAAGGCGCGCGCCAGCATCGAGCGCATGCCGGCCTCGCACCACGAATTCGATTTCCGCGGCTCGCACGACGGCTATGTGCGCCTGCCGGATCCGGTGCTGCACCTGCGCAGCGTGCGCTTCGACGGCGCCAGCAACACCCTGACCGTGCGCGACGAAGTGGCGGCCAAGAAAGCGCACAAGGTCGAGACCTTCTGGCACTTCGCGCCCGGCCTCGACGTGCGCCTGACCAGCCAGGGCCTGTCGGTGCGCGGCAAGCGCTTCGTGCTGCAGATGCAGGCCAGCGGCGAGGATCTGCACCTGGAACTGGTGCGCGGCGCCGAGAATCCGCCGCTGGGCTGGTACTCCGCTGCCTATGAGTCGAAAGAGCCGTGCGAGGTGTTGCGTGTCACGACGGTATCGTCCGCCGTTCCCATCGAGTGCAGGTTTACAATCACCTTCATCGATGACAAATAATTAATCTCAAGAAACGTCAAACGTCGAGCCCGGGGGACACGCATGAACGAGCGCGTCACGCTGTTTGGTTGTAAGATGGATAACGTTTCGATGGAACAGACCCTGCAGCTGGTCGAGGGCTTCGTGCGGTCCGGACGGCCGCACCAGCATGTGGCGGTCAATGTCGACAAGCTGGTCAAGGCCAGCCGCGACGAAGGCTTGCGCCGCATTATCAACGAGTGCGACCTGGTCAATGTCGACGGCATGCCGGTGGTGTGGGCGGCGCGCCTGCTGGGCAAGCCGCTCAAGGAGAGGGTGGCCGGCATCGACCTGTTCGAGGCCCTGATGCGGCGCGCCGCCGAGCGCGGCTGGCGCGTGTTCCTGCTGGGAGCGCGTCCCGAAGTCGTGCACGACGTCGCCGCGATTTATGTCCGCAGGTATCCGGGCCTGGTACTGGCCGGCGCGCGCGACGGCTACTGGCAGGCAGAGGAAGAAGCCGGGGTGGCGCGCACCATTGCCGCCAGCCGCGCCGACCTGCTGTTCGTGGCGATCTCCTCGCCCAAGAAAGAACAATTTCTCGGCCGCTATCAGGGCGAGATGAAAATACCGTTCGCGATGGGGGTGGGCGGCAGCTTCGACGTGGCGGTCGGCAAGGTGAAGCGGGCGCCGGCCTGGATGCAGAAAGCCGGGCTCGAGTGGTTCTACCGCTTTTTGCAAGAGCCGCGCCGGATGTTCCGGCGCTACTTTATCGACGATATGGCGTTTCTCTGGCTGCTGATCAAGGAAGCGGCCAGGGGTAGATAGATCAGGCAAGTTAACAACATACTTATTGAACAGAGAGCGAAAGACATGAAGATCCTGGTTACTGGCGGTGTGGGTTATATCGGTTCGCATACCGTCGTCGAACTGCAGGCGGCCGGGCATGACGTGGTCGTGGTCGACAACCTGTCGAACGCCCAGCAGTCGGTGTGCGAGCGCGTGACGCGCATCAGCGGCAAGCCGTTCACTTTCGTGCAGGCCGACATCCGCGACCGCGCGGCCATGGAGGCGGCGTTCGCCGCGCACAAGCCCGAGGCGGTGATCCACTTCGCCGGCCTGAAGGCGGTCGGCGAATCGGTGGCGCAGCCGCTGCGCTACTACGACAACAATGTCACCGGCAGCGTGGTGCTGTTCGAGACGATGGCCAAGTTCGCTTGCAAATCGCTGGTGTTCTCGTCTTCGGCCACCGTGTATGGCGATCCGGCCTCGGTCCCGATCCGTGAGGATTTCCCGCTGTCGGCCACCAATCCCTACGGCCGCAGCAAGCTGATGATCGAAGACATCCTGCGCGACCTGGCCAAGGCCGAGCCCGACTGGCGCATCGCGCTGCTGCGCTACTTCAACCCGGTCGGCGCCCATGAGAGCGGCCTGATCGGCGAAGAGCCGAGCGGCATCCCGAACAATCTCGTCCCCTACATCGCCCAGGTCGCCAACGGCCAGCGCGACAAGCTGTCGGTGTTTGGCGGCGACTACGACACCCCGGACGGCACCGGCCTGCGCGACTACATCCACGTGGTCGATCTCGCGATCGGGCACGTCAAGACCCTCGATCGCCTGAACAAAGGCGCGGGCATCGTCACCTACAACCTCGGCACCGGCCGCGGCAACAGCGTATTGGAAATGGTGCGCGCCTTCGAAGCGGCCAGCGGGCGCGCCGTCGCCTACCAGATCGTCGACCGCCGTCCCGGTGACGTGGCCAAGTGCTACGCCGATCCGGCCCTGGCGCGCGAAGAGCTGGGCTGGACTGCCGAACGTGATGTCGCTCAAATGTGCGCCGACGTATGGCGCTACCAAACCACAGCCAAATAATGCAAAGGATAGTCTAATGAAAGCCATGATTCTCGCCGCAGGCAAGGGCACACGCGTCCGTCCGCTCACCTACGACCTGCCAAAACCCATGATCCCGCTGCTGGGCAAACCCGTGATGGCCTACCTGGTCGAACACCTCAAGAAGCATGGCGTGTCCGAAATCATGGTCAACGTCAGCTGGCTGCACGAAAAAATCGAAGAGTATTTCGGCGAAGGCGAGCAGTTCGGGGTCCAGATCGGCTACTCCTTCGAGGGCTATACCAAGGACGACGGCGAAGTCGTGCCCGAGCCGATCGGCTCGGCCGGCGGCATGAAGAAAATCCAGGAATTCGGCGGATTCTTCGACGACACCACCGTGGTGCTGTGTGGCGACGCCCTGATCGACCTCGACCTCAAGGCGGCGCTGCTCGAGCATCGGCGCAAGGGCGCGATGGCCACCGTCATCACCAAAGAAGTGCCATGGGACAAAGTATCGTCCTACGGCGTGGTTGTCTCGGACGAGCAGGGCCGCATCCTCGAGTTCCAGGAGAAACCCAGCCAGCAAGAAGCGAAATCCAATTTCATTTCCACCGGCATCTATATCTTCGAGCCAGAAGTCATCGACCTGATCCCGTCAGGCGTGGCATTCGACATCGGTTCCGAACTGTTCCCGCTGCTGGCCGAGCGCGGCCTGCCGTTCTTTGCCCAGGGCCGGCCATTCAACTGGCTCGATATCGGCACCATGGGCGACTATTGGGAAGTGCTGCAGTCGGTCATCACCGGTGAAGTCAACCACATGGATGTGCCGGGCATCCAGATCAAGCCGGGCGTCTGGGTTGGCCTCAACACCAGCATCGACTGGGAAGGTACTACCATTGAGGGACCCGTCTATATCGGTTCCGGGGTTAAAGTGGAAGCTGGCGCACGCATTGTCGGGCCGACCTGGATCGGGCACGGCAGCCATATCTGCGAAGGCGCCGAAATCGTACGCAGCGTGCTGTTTGAGTATACTCGCGTGTTGCATGATGTAACATTGAATGAAATGATTGTCTTTAAGGAATATAGTGTCGACCGAAAAGGCGAAATGAAGCACGCCTCCGAGTATTCTTCAGAGGAATGGCTCAATGCACGCGACCGTCGCCGTTCCCGGCGCAAGGAAGTCGCTGACCAGGACACCAACGAGTTACCGAAAGAGAAAGCAAGCGCATGAAGATCTATCCAGTCATCCTCTCCGGCGGTGCCGGCACCCGTCTGTGGCCCTTGTCGCGCGCCGTCCTGCCCAAGCAGCTGCTGCCGCTGGTGGCCGACAAGACCATGCTGCAAGACACTGCCTTGCGCGTGGCCGGCTGGCCAGAGATGATGGCGCCGCTCGTGGTATGCGGCAATGACCACCGCTTTATGGTGGCTGAGCAACTGCGCGAAGTGGGCATCACGCCGCTGGGCATCCTGCTCGAGCCGGTCGGCCGCAACACCGCGCCGGCCGTGGCCGCCGCCGCTCACCATCTGCAACAGATCGACCCCGAAGCCGTCATGCTGGTGCTGCCGGCCGACCACGTGATCGAGAATGGCGAAGCCTTCCGTGAAGCGGTCGACCGCGCCGGCCGCCTGGTGGCCAAGGGCAAGCTGGCGACCTTCGGCATCGTTCCCAAGACCCCTGAGACCGGCTACGGCTATATCCGCCGCGGCGAAGCCATCGACGATTGCGGCGAATGCTTCCAGGTGGCGCGCTTCGTCGAGAAACCCGACACCGCCACCGCCGAAGGCTTCCTGGCCGAAGGCGGCTACTACTGGAACAGCGGCATGTTCATGTTCGCCGCTGCGCGCTACTTGCAAGAGCTCGAGCAGCACGCCCCGGCCATCGCCGGCGCCGCCAGCCAGGCCATGCACGCGGCCTACCGCGACCTCGATTTTTGCCGTCTCGACGAAACCGCCTTCTCGGCTTGCCCGTCCGATTCGATCGACTACGCGGTGATGGAACACACCCGCGACGCCGCCGTGGTGCCGGCCGATATCGGCTGGAACGACGTCGGCTCCTGGTCGGCGCTGTGGGAAACCCAGCCCAAGGACGCCAACGGCAACGCCCAGCGCGGCGACGTCTATCTCGATGGCGTCAAGAATTCGCTGGTGCGCGCCGAAAGCCGCATCGTGGCTGTCGTCGGTCTCGAAGACATCGTCGTGGTCGAGACCCAGGATGCGGTGCTGGTCACCTGCAAATCCGCGGTCCAGCGCGTCAAGCAGGTGGTCCAGCACCTGGCGGCCAAGGAGCGCACCGAGCACCTGCACCACACCCGCGTCTACCGCCCATGGGGCCATTACGAGGGCATCGATGCGGGCGAGCGGTTCCAGGTCAAGCGCATCACGGTCAAGCCGGGCGAGAAGCTGTCGCTGCAGATGCACCATCACCGCGCCGAGCACTGGGTCGTGGTGTCGGGCACCGCGCGCGTCACCTGCGGCGATACCGTCAGCCTGCTGTCCGAGAATGAATCGACCTATATTCCGATCGGCATGAACCACCGCCTCGAGAATCCGGGCAAGCTGCCGCTGCACATCATTGAAGTGCAGTCGGGCAGCTACCTGGGCGAGGACGATATCGTGCGCTTCGAGGATATCTACAAGCGGGCATAAACAGCCCGCATCGCCCGCGGCGGAACTTGTCCGGCATCGCAGAGTCCTACGATGCATGAACAAACTCCTTGCGGCGGGCAGGCGGCTTGCTACCCTGGGCGCCTTGCTGTTTGTATTTCTGGGTAGCCTGGCGGTGCCGGCAGCGGCGCAGAGCGATGCGCCACTGCTCGACCCGAGCCTGCAGGGCCAGCTCGAACGCTGGCTCGGCGCCGGTCCCCTCCATCTCGAGAACGTCTACACGCGCCAGGAAGGCGACGACGCGCTCGACTTCCACGCGGCCACCGATGGGCGCGGCAGCAATTTCACCCTGATGCGCATCGCCGACGACATGGGCGACAACTGGCTCGTGGGCGGCTACAACCCGCGCAGCTGGTCGTCCAGCGATGGCTGGCATGTCGCCGAGCGCGACTGGCAGCGCACCGGTTTCCTGTTCAACTACACCGAGCCGGCCGTCCACCGTCAGCTCCTGCTGGATCATATCCTTCCCAGCCAGGGCTCGCGCCAGACCTATAACTGGCCAGACCACGGCCCCACCTTCGGCGCCGGTCCCGACCTGTTCGTCGACGAGCAATTAACCACCTCGATCTCCTGGCAACTCAGCTATGGCGACCCGCTGTTCGAAGGCCGCAGCATCATCGACGGCACGTATGGCGGCCAGTTCAGGCGGGTCGATGCGCTCGAGGTCTACACGATTTCGCTGGTGCCCGAGCCGCACGCGTATGCGCTGCTGGCCGCTGGACTGGTCCTGATCGGCATCGCTACATGGCGCCGTTGGCGCTGGATTGCCTGACATCCCTCTGCGCTGTCGCGGTTTTCCTACATTAAACTTCCGATAAGGTAGAAATTACTGAAAGTGGGGTTAATTTCTCGTCATCATGTTGTCAATATCCCTGATTACTATCATTCTGTTAATGGATGTAGCAGGCACATATTGTGCGATAACTAACGGGGAATCAATGACCACCTTTGCATCTTTCACGCCGCGGCGCACGCTGTTGGCAAGCCTGATTGCCGGCCTGGCCGCAGGCGCGCCGGCGCTCGCCGCCGACGTCGTGATCAACCAGCTGTATGCGCATTCGCACAATACCACCAGCAATTTCGGCCACGATTTTGTCGAACTGTATAACCGCGGCAGCGCCCCTGTCAGCCTGGCCGGCCTGCGGGTGCAATACCAGTCGGCGAACGGCGCCAACTGGACCAGCGTCACTCCCTTGCCCGAGGTCGATCTGGCGCCGGGCCAGTACTTCCTGCTGCGCGGCGCCCGTGACCAGGGGAAGAACCCGATCGAGGTCTTCGATGCCGAGGCGCCGAGCTTCAATATGGCGAGCGCGACCGGCAAGGTCGCCATCAGCGACGGCACCCGCATCCTCGACCTGGTCGGCTACGGCAACGCCAATTTGTCAGAAGGCACACCGGCCCTGTCGCCGACGCTTGAAAATTCGCTCCAGCGCGCCGCCGCCGGTTGCCAGGACACCGACAACAACCGTGCCGACTTCGTGCTGGCAACGCCAGTCGGCCCACGCACTACCGCATCGCCGCTGCAGGCCTGCGGCGACACCGGCCCGATCGTCAAACCGATTGTCCTGACTTGTCCGGCGACGGTGCAGGTTGAGCAGGGCCGCGGCGGATCGGCGCTGCTGTCGGCAGTCGATGGCGATGCCATCGTCAATCGCGCCAGCATCATATCGGGCGGCGTCAGCGGCATCACCCTGGTCGGGTTCACCGCGGCCGGCGCGGCCGGCGGCAAGGCCGAGGCGCGCCTCGACATCGCCGACACCCTGGCTGGCGGCCGCTACCCAGTCCAGGTCGAATTCGGCAACGATGCGGGCGAGGCCGAGAGCTGCACCGTCAATGTCGCCGTCGCCGGCATCCTGACCATTCCACAAATCCAGGGCTCGGGCAACGCAAGCCCCTACGCCGACACCGTGCAGACCGCACGCGGCGTGATCACCGCCAAGGTCGATGGCGGCTTCTTCATCCAGGATGCGAATGGCGATGGCGATCCGTCGACCTCGGACGGCATCTATGTGTACGGCACCGACACGGCGCTCGCGATCGGCACGCTGGTCAGCGTGACCGGCCTGGTGGTCGAGTTCCGCCCGAACGGCGCCGAGCGCACCTATACCGAATTCAAGGATGTTACCAATATCACCGCACTGGGCGCCGGCCCGACCGTCGCGCCGACCAATATCACCTTCCCCGGCACCGACCTGGCCAGCGTCGAAGGCATGCTGGTGCGCATCACCAATACGCTCACCGTCAACGGCAACGGCGACCTGGCCAACCGCGGCGAGCTGACCCTGTCCAGCGGCCGTCGGGAGCAGCCGACCAGCCGTTACCCGCAGGCTTCGCCGGAAGCCGAGGCGCTTTACCGCGAGCACATGGCCAACCGCATCGTGCTGGATGACGGCCTGTTCCGGGCGCCGGCCGCCATGCCTTACCTGGCCGAGGACGGCACCGTGCGCGCCGGCGACACGATCGACAACCTGAACGGCGTGATCGACTTCGGTTCCACCGGCGCCAGCAGCGGGGCCAGTACCGGCTTCAAGCTGCAGCCGACCGAAACCCCGGTCATCGTGCGCGCCAACGAACGCCTGCCGGCGCCGGCGCTGCCAGAGGGCATCAAAGTGGCGGCCGCCAACGTGTTGAACTTCTTCACCACCTTCACCAACGGCGGGGATGCCTGGGGCAAGTCGGGCCAGGGTTGCACACTGGGTGGAAGCGCATCGGCCAACAATTGCCGCGGCGCCGACAACAACGCCGAGTTCGTCCGCCAGCGCGACAAGATCGTGGCCTCGCTGGCCGCGCTCAATGCCGACGTGGTCGGCCTGATGGAAATCCAGAACAACGGCGACATCGCGGCCAAGTATTTGGTCGACGAAATCAACCGCGTCACCGCGCCAGGCACCTATGCCGTGGTGCCGGCGCCGGCCGCCCTCGGCACGGATGCGATCCGGGTCGCCATGATCTACAAGCCGTCGAAGCTGACCCTGGTGGGCGGCGCGCTGTCCGATGGGCATGAGATCAACAACCGTCCGCCGATGGCGCAGACCTTCATGGCCGGCAACGGCGGCAAGTTCTCGGTCATCGCCAATCACCTGAAATCGAAGGGCTGCGGCGGCGCCAGCGGCGGCGATGCCGACCTCGGCTACGGCCAAGGTTGCTTTGATGCCACCCGCGTGCTCCAGGCCCAGCGCCTGAGCAATTTCTTCATCCCGCAGGTGGTGGCGGCGGCCAAGGATCCGGACGTGCTGGTGCTGGGCGACCTGAACAGCTACGCCTTCGAGCGTCCGATCAACCACCTGACCGGCGCTGGCGCGATGGTCAACGTCATCGAGCAGTTCGTGCGTCCGCATGCGATGCCGTACTCCTATGTGTTCAACGGCCTGGCCGGTTCGCTCGACCACATCCTGGCCAGCAGCTCGCTGGCGCCGCAGGTGGTGGGCGCGGCCGAATGGCATAACAACGCCGACGAGCCGAAGGACATCGACTACAACATCGAAAGCACCGGCACCGATGTGTATCGCAACAACGCCTACCGCGCCTCGGACCACGATCCGCTGGTGGTGAGCATCAATCTTGCCGGCTCGGTCACCGACGTCACCGCATCGGCCAGGATCGTCCTCGGCGGCCTGGTGGCGGACCGCTTCAGCGGCAAGTACAGCGGCCGGATCAATATCACCAATACCAGCGGCAAGCCGCTTGCCGGCCCGCTGCACCTGGTGCTGAACGGCCTGCCTGGCGGCGTCACGCTCGACAACCGCAGCGGCATGCGCGGCGGCGCGCCGTTCGTGACCCTGCCGCAGGGATCGATCGCCCCTGGCGCCACGGTCACCATCAGCACTACTTTCTCCAATCCAGGCAAGCTCACCTTCACCCCTGCGCCGCAGCTGGTGTCGGGTTCGTTCTAAGGAAAACCACCATGACCAACTTGAAAAACCTGTTCCTGCGCGCCTTGCTGGCGCTGTCGATCGCGGTCGGCGCCCCGGCCGCGCTGGCCGGTCCGATGTACCGCGTGACGATCGATACCTCGTCGCTGAGCGGCACCGGCTACCTGGACCTCAACCTCTCGGGCTTTTCGATTGCCACACCGGCACGCGCGGTTGCGAGCAACTTCAGCGGCGATTTCCTGGACGATATGGTATCGGGTGGCGAGGTGAGCGGCGGCATCCTGTCGGGCGTCCAGTTCGGCAATGGCGACCTGAACAATTTCTTCGACCAGGAGGTGATGTTCGGCGGCCTGTTCAGCTTTGACGTCAGCTTTGACGTGCTGCCGGTGGAGGCGGGTATCGCGTTCAGCGTCGGCCTGCTCGATGCCGCCCTGACGGGTTACCTGGATGGCATGGGTCCCTTGTTGGCGATCGACTTCATGCCGGGCGAGGCGCCGTTCCTGATGGTCTTCCAGCCGGACCTGGCCAGCGTCGCCGAAGTGCCGGAGCCGGCCGACTGGCTGCTGCTGCTGACCGGCCTGATGCTGATCGGGGTGACCCGCCGCTATTACAGCTGAGCCATCTGTTCGACTGCCGCGCGGCGCGCGGCGTCGATGCGCCAGGCTTCCGCATTGCCGTCGATGATGCGCAGGCTGGCGCAGCCTTCGGCGGCGCAGTCGGGCGCGGGCATCGTGGCCGTGGCGGCGGTCGCGAAGGCCGCGGCGGCTGGCGCGCCGGACGGGGCGTTTGCCATGACCTCTGACGTGACAGGTGCCGGAGCGCTGACGCTGACGGTTGCTGCTGCCGTCACCATGTACAGGGACGGTTCGGTATCGGCAGCGCCGCCACAGGCGGCGAGCAGGGAAGCGAGGATCAGGGCAGATAGAATGCGGGGGAAGGTCATGTGGAAACTCGTACAACTGCGTCTGTAACGAAGCTATTGTAGTGAGTAATTTTTCCGTGGTGCAATTTTCTGACAGCAAAATTCACATCGCCCGTCGTTCCGTAACTAAGCGGCGACACACAGGTCGATACATCTGCTGACAATTGGATAATGTGTTCTGCTTGACCACGTATACAGTGCGGGCGAAGATGGCGGCATGAAAAATCTCATCCTCATCCTCCTGTTCGGCGCGACAGCGGCCTGCACTACGCAAGCCCACGATCCCGCCAATCCACCCGTCAAGGACGGCGCGCCGCCAGTGGTCGCGCTCCAGCCTGGCGCCACCGTCTCCGAGATCAAGCGCCTGATCGGCACGCCCACCTGCACCGAGAATGCCCAATGCCGCTCGCTCCCGGTCGGTGCGCTGGCCTGCGGCGGCCCGCAGGAATATCTGCCGTATTCGACGGCGCAGACCGACGAAAAAGCGTTGCTTACCCTGTCCGAGCGCTCCAAGACCGAACGCCAGGCCGAGATCGGGCGCACCGGCGAGATGTCGATCTGCATCCACCGGCCTGACCCTGGCGCAGTGTGCGTGGCCGGCGCTTGCCAGCTCGGTTCCGGGTCGCCGGCGGCCTGAGCACGCTGTCGCGCCGCAAAAACGCGCGGCGCACCGAAGTGCGCCGCCGTCATTGCGAGAGGCCATGGCCTCCCGCATTTTACCCACTCAGAACCTGACGTCGGTGAGCTTGCTGCGGGTCGGATCTTCCGCCTGCGGCACCGGCTGGTTGGTTTCGACCTTCAGGACCGTGGTCGATCCGACAATGCCATTATTGTCCAGCAAGCGCACGGCGCCGAGGAAGCGCTTGCCATTGGCCAGGCCGCTCCAGCTGACCGGGACAGTGGCCTTGCCGCCGGCGTAGACCTGGGCCGGCACCAGCGCGCGCAGGTTGCCGCCCTTGTCGGCCGTGGTCACGATCGACGAGTGCAGGGCATATGTCGTCGCGGCCCCGGTGAAGGTGCGGTAGCCCAGCACGCACAGGCGGTAGGTGCCTGGCGACGGCGCCGCTAACGAGATCACTTCGTTCGAGGCGGCCGTGGTCGACGCGGCCACCAGCTGGCCAGCCGAATTCACCATCACCAGGTCGAGATCGTCACGGCCCGGGGTGCTGGTCTCGCGACTGAACAGCTCGAAGTGGGCAGCCATGGTCGCGGCCGTGAACGTGACCGGCGTGGCGCGTACATATGGGCCGCCGGCGACGCAGGCAGCGGCCATTTGCGGACCATCTTCGAGCGTGCCGCCTGGCGCTGGGGAAATGCTTCCGCTCACCGGCACAATTTCCTTCATGCCGCCGGTGACCGCACTCATCTTGCCGGCGAAGCCAGTGGTGATGGTCATGATCCGGTTGCCGCTGGCGCGGTCGCTCTCGGTGGAGGCAGGGGCGATGATTGGCAGGCCCGAACGGGCAACTACCGGGCTGCGCACGACTTGGGCGCCGTTGGTCCAGGTCAGTTGGCCGAACTGCCACACGTTCACCGCAGCGGTGGTGCGGGTCAGCGTCACTGCGAACGTGCGGGTTTCACCTTTCGGAATGCTCAGGGTGGCCGGCGAGATCGTTGCGCTGTAGCCCGGCACGGCGATCTGGCCGGTATAGGTCGCGTCGGAATCGCCCACGTTGGTCACGCTGCGGTTGACGGTGACGTTGCCGAGCACGTTACCTACCGAAATCGACGGCAGGTTCAATTCGTAGCCGGGGATCTGGCCGCCGGCGCACTGGTTGGTCATGCCCATGCCGCACATATACTTGCGGTAGTCGGCTGGGGCGATGTCGTACACCAGACCCGGGTTCAGGGCCGCGGTCGGATCGATGTGGCCGGCGCCCTGGCCGAATGGCATGTGCCCGCGCTGGTTGCCGGTGAGCGTGTCTGCCCTGGTCTGGGTAGCCGTGGTCATCATGGCGGACTTGATCATGGCTGGCGTCCAGGTCGGGTGCGCCTGGCGCAGCAGGGCAGCCAGGCCGGTGACGTGCGGCGCCGCCATCGAGGTGCCGTTGAGCGTGACGAACGCCACTTCCGGCACCAGGGTGCCATTGATCAGGTCGGCTTGTTGTTGCTGGGTCATGCCGGGGCTTCCGCCGGCAATGATGTCGACGCCCGGCGCCGAGATATCGGGCTTGAGCACGTTGCCGTCGTAGCGGTTCGGGCCGCGCGACGAGAAGTCTGCCACCATCGGTGCCGGGGTGGCCGAGGTCCCGATCACGAACTTGGTCATCGACGCGCTCGCGTTGCGGTTGGCGCCGGCGTAGGCGCGGATCGCGGCGCCGTCGGTCGCGTTCACGTGCACGGTCGGTACCGAGTGGACTTCAGCCAGCACGGCAGTGCCGGTATCGACATGGACCATGCCGACGCCTCCGGCCTCGAGCACGGCACGGCTCTTGTCGACCCGGTCATTCGCGCCGCGGGTGCAAATGACAATCTTGCCGTTTACCTTGGCTGGATCGAGCACGGCGGCGCCGCCATCGAACTGGCCGCTGTAGCAAAGCCGCAGGCGGGTGGGGTCGGCATTGGCGTAGCCGGCGTCTTCGGCGCGGATCAGCGGTGCGCTTGGCAGTGCGGCTGCGTTGAGCGAAGCGCCGGTATAGCTTGCACCGTTGCCCAGGGTGACTTTGGCCTGGAATTCGCGGTCATGGGTCGAGGCGGCTACCGTGGCGTGCCACGGGCTGATGTGTGCAACCTGATTTCCCGGGCCGTCGTTGCCGGCCGACGCCACACCGAGCACGCCGGCATTGGCAGCATTGAAGAAGGCCTGCTCGACCGGGTCGTTGATGGTGGTGCCGCCGCTGATCGAGTAGTTAATCACGTGCACGCCATCGGCCACCGCCTTTTCGATCGCGGCCACGCTGTCGCCGCCGTAGCAGCCGTTGCGGAAACCCTGCGCCGAGGTGTCGAGGAACGACCAGCACACTTTATACGAGGCGATGCGGGCCCGCGGGGCAACGCCCGACATCTGGCCGACGCTGACGCCGTTCATGGTGACATCGACATCGCTGTTGCCGCCGGCGGTGGTCGAGACGTGGGTGCCGTGGCTGCCTTCGCCGACCGTGCCGCCGATCGAATCGCGTGGCGACGACTTGAACTCGGTCCAGTGGCTCACTGCACCGGTACTTTTGTAGGTGGCGTCGAAATACTGGGCGCCGATCAGCTTGTTGTTGCAATGGTCGACCGTGAAGCCTTCACCGGTGGCGCATTCGCCTTTCCAGCGCGGCGGCGGCGCGTCATAGACCACCAAAGCGCTGTTGTCGAAGGTCGGCTTGCCGTTGCTGTCGCGGCGGTCAGCGTAGGACAGGTGTTCCGGCCAGACGCCGCCGTCGACGATGCCGACGATGATGTCCTCGCCGGCGCCTGTTTTGCCGCCGAGCTTGCTCCAGATGCCGTCCGGCTTGTCCAGGCCGAGGAAGTCACGGGTCGAGACGGTGGTCAGCGCGCGTGGGGTGTCGGCGGTAACGGCGACCACGTCGCTGCGCGCCATCAGGGTGCGCACTTCGGCATCGGTCAGCATGGCCGAGAAGCCGTTCAGCACCAGCTTGTATTCATGCAGGATCGGGGCGCTGGCGACAGCGGCGCGCACCACGGCTTTCTTGCTGGCGAGGTAGGTGTCGTACACCTTAACGTCGGCGCTCTCGAGGTCGATGCGGCTGCCGGCGCGCGGCTGGGTGGCGCGCAGGCCGGTCACCTGGCCGTCATAGGAAGCGATCGGCTTGTCGGCCAGCTGGATGATGTAGGGACGGCGCTCGTTGTCGGCGTGGGCCTGGACCGACAGGACGGACAGCGCCAGCACGACTGCTGCGGAAAGTGGACGGAGTTTCATGGATGATGTTCCTTGTTCGGTTCGTGGTCGTATTGGCTCAGGCTTTGCGGCGGCGGGCGCCGCCGATCAGCCCCATCAGGCCGAGGCCGAAGATGGCGGCGGTTGCCGGTTCCGGCACTTCGGCCAGGACGATGTTGTCGATCGCGAACTGGGCTTCGTTCGAACTGAATGCGGAGCACGTGACTTCGGAGCAAACGAAACCGAACATTTCGAGTTGCACGAAGTTCATGGCGGCGACGGCCGGCGACATGGTCCAGCTGTCGAACGAAAAGCCGTTGTTGTCCGGTCCGTACAGGGGAATGTTGATGGTGACGTAGCTGTTATCGGCGAACACGCCCAGCATCCTGAGGTAGCCCGAGACGATCGGGAAATCTTCCAGGAGGGCACCGGCGCCGATGAAGCTGGCGTCGATCGACTTGAGCTGGAACTGCGCGCCATTGGTGGCCGAGTTGAGGATCACGATGCTGTCATTGAAGGCGCCGTAGAACAGGCTGCCATTGTTGGGGCACGAGGTGTTCATGCAGGTGCCGGGATCGTTGCTGTCGACGATCGACCCAACGGCGCTGCCGGCCGCGGTAAAGTCAAAGGCTTCGAAGGTCAGCTTGTAACCGCTCTCGTAATAGGTATCGCCGCTACCGTAGATGGCGGAGGGGTCCGCGCTCTCGAAGCTGATCGTGCCGGCGTGTGCCGGCGCCGCGATTGCCGCCGCGCCGATCAGGGTTGCGGCGAGCTTGGTCAAGCTGCTTGCGAGGGGTAGGGCTGAGTGCGATTTCCGAGTCATGATCTGCCTTTGTGGTTTAAATGTTCTCTCGTCCAGATAGGACGGGGCACAGCGTGTGGCACCTGAGGTTCAGGTTGTGAGGAAATATATCAATGGAAATAACTAAAGTGTAAAAAATCTTAACAGGAAATATTTTGACTTTTATTAAATTACATTGATTAAATTCGGTTTCTCCTATGAACAATCATTGTTTTGCTGTGTTTGTCACCCGTTTGAAATATGCATCATTGCACTTCATAAAACATTGTTACAGTCGGTAAAGTGTCATGAGCCTTGCATGAGAATCGTGTTCTTTTGAAAAGAACAGTTGTCGCCGTGCTCGGCAGCGTGTTACCTTTCAACGGCAGGATTTCAAAGAAGCAATCTAGGAGTCGCTTGATGGTTTTTGCTATGAAACAGGGCGTCGCCGTCCCGCGTGGACGCAGCGCCGGCTTCACGCTGTTGGAGCTGTTGGTGGTGATCGTCATCATCGGCCTGCTCGCCGCCTATGTAGGTCCCAAGTACTTCTCGCAGCTCGGCAAATCCGAAGTCACCGCGGCCAAGGCCCAGATCGATGCCTTCGACAAGACGCTCGACACCTACCGGCTCGACGTCGGCCGCTATCCGACTACCGAGGAAGGGCTGGCAGCCCTGATGACGGCGCCACCGAGCGCCGGCGCCAAATGGAATGGCCCCTATTTGAAAAAGTCGATCCCGCCTGATCCGTGGGGCAATGCCTACCAGTACCGTGCGCCGGGCTCCAACGGCGAGTACGAGGTGCTATCGCTGGGCAAGGATGGACAGCCTGGCGGGACCGGCGACAACGCCGATATCAGTTCCAACTGACCACGTTTTTTCCGCTTCACCGCAACCACGCCGGGCATCCCATGCAGTTCGCCGTTCGCACCCTTGCGCCCGATATGTCGATCTCGAACCTGGTCGTCGACGCAGCCGACGCCCAGGACGCACGCCGCCAGGTCGAGGCGCGCGGCCTGTTCGTCAGCGCCGTCGAACCGGCGCGCGGGGCGGCGCTGGCACGCTCACGCGGGGGCAAGCTGTCTCTGGTCCTGTTCAGCCAGGAACTGCTGGCCCTGCTCAACGCCGGTCTGGGCATCGTCGAAAGCCTCGAAGCCCTGCTCGAGAAGGAAAGTACGCCCGCCACGCGCGGCGTGCTCGAACGCCTGCTCGGCGGCCTGCGCGAAGGCAAGCGTTTCTCGAGCGTACTGGCAGCCCAGCCGGCGCTGTTCCCGCCGCTGTACGTCGGCATCGTGCGCGCCGCCGAAGGCACCAGCGACCTGCCGCGCGCGCTGACCCGCTATATCGACTACCAGCAGCGCATCGACACCGTGCGCGCCAAGATCGTGAGCGCCTCGATCTATCCGGTGATCCTGTTGATGGTCGGCGGCGGCGTCAGCGCTTTCCTGATCGGCTACGTGGTGCCGAAGTTCGCCGAGGTCTACCAGGGCGCCGGGCGCGACCTGCCGTGGATGTCGCAGCTGATGCTCGACTGGGGCAGTTTCGCGGCCGGCCACGGCATGGCGATCCTGATTGCGGCGGCGCTCCTGATCACCGGCCTGGTCGGCGGCGTGCGCCACTTGCTGCGCAGCGGCGGCATGGCGCGCCTGTTGTCGCGCCTGCCGGGCATCGGCGAACGGGCCCGCGTGTATGAACTGTCGCGCCTGTACCTGACGCTCGGCATGCTCAGCGAAGGCGGGATCACCATCGTCGGCGCGATCGAGACCGTGCAACCGATGGTGTCAAGCCACCTGGCGCGCAACCTGGCCGCGGCGCGCGCCGCGATCGAGTCCGGCCAGCCGCTGTCGAACGCCTTCGAGGCCCATAACCTGACCACCCCGATCTCGCTGCGCATGCTGCGGGTGGGCGAGCGCACCGGCGAGATGGGCCCGATGCTGACCCAGTCGGCCGCCTTCTACGACGGCGAGATCGGGCGCTGGATCGACCGCTTCACGCGCACCTTCGAGCCGTTGCTGATGGCGGCCATCGGCCTGGTGGTGGGCGCCATCGTGGTGCTGCTGTACATGCCGATTTTCGACCTGGCGGGAGACATGTCTTGAACGCTGTCCGTGAACCTGTGGCCGACGCGCCGTTCGACACGGCGCTGCTGGCGCGCGCCCGCGCTGCTGCAGCCGTTTCGCGCCGTGGCCTGGTAGCCGAACTCGAAGCGCTGACCGGACGCGATCCGCGCGCGCTGGTGCATGAACTGGCCGCGCCGTTCGCGCTGGCGGTGCTGGAAACTGGCGAAATGCTGGCGCTGGCGCCGGCCTTCGAGCTGCTGCCGCTGGCCCAGGCCCTGTCGCGTCATTGCGTGCTGCTGCGCCATCCGGATGGCCGCCTGACCGGGGTGCTGGCCGATCCGTTCGACCTCGACCTGCAGACCTGGCTCGGGGCCCAGGCGCGCGCCAGCGCCAGCCGCCCGCTGGAACTGTGCCTGGCGCTGCAATCCGACATCCAGGCCTATTTGTCCAAGCAGGAGGAATCGGCGCGCGCCGTCGATTCGCTGGTCGGCGGTGCGCAGGATGTGCGGCGCGACGGCAAGAGCGCGACCCAGCTGTCGTTCGCCTCGGTGTCGGAGTCCGGCAGCCCGGCCGTCAAGCTGGTCAATTCGACCCTGTACGATGCACTGAAAGCCGGCGCATCCGATATTCACCTGGAAAGCACGGCCGGCGGCCTGGCGGTCAAGTACCGGGTCGATGGCGTGCTCGATCATGCGACCACCGTGGGCGGCATCGAGCTGGCCGAGCACATCATCTCGCGCCTGAAAGTGCTGGCCGAACTCGATATCGCCGAACGGCGCGTGCCGCAGGACGGCAGCTTCCGGGTCGAGGCGGGCGGGCGCGACATCGACTTGCGGGTCTCGATCATGCCCAGCATCCACGGCGAGGACGCGGTGATCCGGATCCTCGACAAGCGCGCCATGATCGAGGCCTATGGCTCGCTGACGCTGGAGGCGCTCGGCTTCGATGCACCGTCGCTGGTGACCTTGCGCCAGCTGGCCCAGGAAGCGTATGGCATGCTGCTGGTGACCGGTCCCACCGGCTCGGGCAAGACCACCACCCTGTACGCGGCGCTGACCGAGATCCATAACGGACGCGAAAAGATCATCACCATCGAAGATCCGGTCGAGTACCAGCTGCCCGGCATCCTGCAGATCCCGGTCAATGAAAAAAAGGGCCTGACCTTTGCCAAGGGCCTGCGTTCCATTTTGCGCCACGACCCCGATAAAATCATGGTCGGCGAGATCCGCGACCGCGAGACCGCCGAGATCGCGGTGCAGTCGGCGCTGACCGGCCACCTGGTGCTCACGACCGTCCACGCCAACAATGTGTTCGACGTGTTCGGCCGCTTCACCCACATGGGCATCGATCCGTATGCTTTCGTGTCGGCCCTGAACGGCATCTGGGCCCAGCGCCTGATCCGCATGTGCTGCCCGCGCTGCGCCGAGCGCTACGACCCGACCGACCAGGAGCTGGCCTCGGTGCATCTGTTGCGTGGTGAAGTCGAGGATTACATTTTCATGCGCGGCAAGGGCTGCGGCGACTGCCGCGGCACCGGCTATAAAGGGCGCCGCTCGATCGCCGAGATCCTGACCCTGAACGACGAGATCCGCGAACTGATCGTCGACAAGCAGCCGATCCGCCGCATCAAGGCCGCGGCCCACGCCAACGGCACCCGCAGCCTGCGCCTGGCGGCGCTCGAGCTGGTGCGGCGCGGCGCCACCACGATCGACGAGATCAAGCGGGTGACCCTGCATGCCTAGACTGTACTTCCGACCAAGCTTGCCGCGCCTGGGACAAGCCCTGCGCCTTGGCGTGGCCGCCAACGGCCTGGCCCTGGTCAAGACCAGCCGCCTGTTCGGCGGCGCGCCGCTGGCCCTGTCCGAGCAGCCGCTCGACCTGTTCGCGCCGGACGCGCTGGCGCCTGGCCTCTCCATGCTGTTGGCCGACCTGCCGGTCAAAGGCTGGCCGGTGAGCGTGGTGCTGGCCGACGAACTGGTGCGCCTGTGGCAGGTTCCGCCGCCGCCCGGCGCGACCCGCATGGGCGACCTGGAGGCGGCGGCCAGCCTGCGCTTCCAGCACCTGTTCGGGGCCTCCACCGCCGACTGGCAGATCAGCGCCGACTGGGATGCGAGCAAACCCTTCCTGGCCGCGGCGGCGCCAAGGGCGCTGCTCGATGCGTTGGCGGCGGCCGCCCGCGAACACGGCTTCCACCTGGTCGAGATCAGCCCGCAATTCGTCGCCGCCCTGAACGCCTGGCGCCGCGAGCGCAGGAGCGGGGCCTGGTTCGGCCTGGTCCACGGCGGCGTGCTGTCGCTGGCGGCGTATGAAGGGCGCACGCTGGCGGCGGTGAGAAGCGCGCCGATTCCGGCCGGCGCCGACCGCGATTGGCTCGACGCCCACCTGGCGCGCGAGGCGCTGCGGGTCGGCATAGCGCGTCCCGAACGCCTGCAACTGAGCGGCGCTGCGCCGGCCGCCTGGGGCAGCAGCCCGGGACGGCTGAAATTCGCCTGCAGCTTGCTCGAGCAGCAGGATGACTGGTCGGAGCTGGCGCGCCTGGCGCGTACCGGGGTGGCGGCATGAGGCGCACCCGCATCGATTTCGCCCCGCCCGGCCTGCGCCGTACGCTGTTTCGCGCGCCGCCGACCATCGTGTATGCCGTGCCCGGCGTGCTGGCGCTGTGCATCCCGGCGCTGTTCATGGGTCAGCGCTACTTCGAGCAGCAGGACGAGTTGCGCGACTTGCAGGCGGCGCTGGCCGCACGCAGCGCGCCGCCCCCGATCGTCGCGCCGTCGGCGCCGAAGATCGCCGTCGCACCGGCCCAGGCCAGCGCCGTGAATGCCGCCATCCTGCAGCTGAACCTGCCGTGGCGCGACCTGGCGGCGGCCCTGGGCGAAGCGACGCCGGCCTCGATCGCGCTGCTGGCGCTGGAGCCGGACGCCAAGCGGCGCACGGTGCGCATCAGCGCCGAGGCGCGCTCGAGCGACGAGATGCTGGCCTATATCTCGCGCCTGCAGGCCGAGGCATGGTTCAGCAGCGTGGTGCTGCTGCGGCACGAAGTGATGGAGCAGGATCCGAACCGTCCGCTGCGGTTCCAGGTCAGCGTGCAGTGGGAGGCCTCATGAAGCCGGCCGGCCTGCTGCTGCGCGCGCGCCTGCTGCTGGCGCGGATCGATCCGCTGGTGGCGCTGGTGCTGGCGCTGCTGGTCGCCGGCGTTGCCGCCCAGGTGGCCCTGTTGCCGGCGCGCGCGCAGCTCAACGACGACTACGAGGCCGCGCGGCTGGCGGCGCGCACGCCGCTGCCGCCACGACCGGCGCCAGCCGTGCCGCCCCCCAGCAGCGACCAGAACCTGCAGCATTTCTACGCCACCCTGGGCGAGCGGCGCGGTGTCGAGCATCAGTTGAAGCAGGTGTTCGCGCTGGCCGAGCGCCACGGGCTGGCGCTGCGCCAGGGCGAGTACCGGTCTACCCTCGACCGCAACGCCAGGCTGATCGCCTACCAGGTCAACCTGCCGGTCACGGGTAGTTATGGCGCGATCTGGGAATTCGCGATGGACGTGCTGCGCGCGATCCCGCATGCGTCGCTCGACGACGTCGCCTTCCGCCGCGACAGCGTGGGCGAGGCCGGGGTCGAGGCGCGCCTGCGCCTGACCTTCTATCTTGCCGACGGGAGCACGCCGTGAAGCCGCGCCATCTGGTGATGGGCGCGGCCCTGGTGCTGGCCGCCGGCCTGGTGCTGTTTGGCGACACGGCGCCCGAGGCCGGGCTGGCGGAACCGGTCGAACGGGTCGCCACGCCGGCCGCGCCGCGCACCCCGACCTCGTCCGCCAGGGACGGCACCGACATCGCGATCGCGCGCCTGATCCCGCGCGAGACCTTGATCGGCGCCAGCGGCGACCGCTTCGGGGAAGGGGAGAATAGCCTGTTCGCGCGCCACGACTGGACGCCGCCGCCGCCGCCGCCATCGAACCAGCCTGCGGTCGCGGCGCCGCCACCGCTGCCGCCGAGCGCACCGCCGCTGCCGTTCACCTATCTCGGCAAATCGCTGCAAGAAGGCGTCTGGCAAATCTACCTGGCGCGCGGAGAGCGCACCTATCTCGTGCACGATGGCGACACCATCGACGGCACCTACCGCGTGGACGCGATCCGGCCACCGGTGCTGAACCTGACCTACCTGCCGCTGGAACAATCCCAGCAGCTCAATATTGGAGTATTCGACTGATGGTGCGAACCCGGATTCACCGCCTGGCCCTGGCGCTGCTGCCCCTGCTGCTGGCCGGCTGCGCGGCGCAGCGCGCCTACCAGGAAGGCAATGCGCTGGTGGCCCAGGACCAGGTCGGCGCCGGCCTGGCCAAATACCAGGAAGCGCTGGCGTCCGAGCCGGACAACCCGGTCTACCGCGCCGCCTACCTGCGCGCGCGCGACAACGCCACCGTGCGCCTGGTGGACCAGGCCGAGCGCGCGTTGGCGGCCGGCCAGGTCGAACCCGCGACCCAGGATTTCCGGCGCGTGCTGGCGATCGACCCGGTCAACGACCGCGCCCGCGCCGGTCTGCGCCAGGTCGAGGCCGAGCGCCGTCACGCGGCGGCCATCCTCGAGGCCCGCGCCGCGCTCGACAAGGACGAACCGGAGACGGCGCGCCAGAAGCTGGCGGCGGTGCTGACCGAACGCCCGTCGCACGAGGCAGCGCGCCTCTTGATGCTCGAGATCGACGAGAAGGCCGCTGCGGCGCCCAAGGGCCAGGCGGCGCTGGCGGCCAATTACCGCAAACCGATCAGCCTCGAGTTTCGCGACGCCCCGCTCAAGCAGGTGTTCGAGGTCATCGCGCGCCACTCGGGCCTGAACTTCATCTTCGACAAGGATGTCAAGGCCGATGTGCGCACCTCGATCTTCCTCAAGGACAGCACGGTCGAGGCGGCGGTGTACTACCTGTTGATGACCAACCAGCTCGAGCGCCAGGTCATGGACGGCAACACGATCCTGATCTACCCGAACGTGGCGGCCAAGGTGCGCGAATACCAGGAAATGACGGTCAAGACCTTCTTCCTGTCGAACGCCGACGCCAAGAGCATCGCCAATACCTTCAAGACCATCCTCAAGGCGCGCGATGTGGTGGTGGACGAGAAGCTGAACCTGGTGATCCTGCGTGATAATCCTGAGGCGATCCGCATCGCGACCCAGCTGGTGGCATTGCAGGACGTGCCCGAGCCCGAGGTCATGCTCGACGTCGAGGTGCTCGAGATCCGGCGCAGCAGCGTGATGGACCTGGGCATCGTGTGGCCAACCAACTTGTCGTTCGCGCCGCTGCAGACGCTGGACGGCTTCGCGCTCACGATCGACGACCTGCGCAACTTCAACAGCAGCAATATCACGGTGGGCGACATTGGCGCCAGGGTCAATGCCAACAAGACCGACGGCGACACCAACACCCTGGCCAACCCGCGCATCCGCGTGCGCAACAAAGAGAAGGCCAAGGTCGTCATCGGCGACAAGATCCCGAACATCTCGGCCACGGTATCGTCTGGCATCGGCGGCTTCGCCTCCGAGAACATCAACTACATCGACGTCGGCCTGACCCTGAACGTCGAACCGATCATCTACCTGAACAACGAGGTGGCGATCCGCATCGGGCTCGAGGTCAGCAGCCTGGGCGAATCGGTCGAGACCCGCAGCGGCACCGTGGCCTACCGCATCGGCACGCGCTCGGCCAATACCGTGCTGCAGTTAAAGGATGGCGAGAACCAGGTGCTGGCTGGCCTGATCAGCAACGAAGACCGCAGCAGCGGCAGCAAGGTGCCCGGCATTGGCGACCTGCCGATCGTGGGCCGCCTGTTCGGCAGCCAGCGCGACCAGCGCGACCGCACCGAGATCGTGCTGTCGATCACGCCGCACATCGTGCGCGCGGTGCAGCGGCCGACGGCGGCGGCGTCCGAATTCGGCGCCGGCACCGAGGCCAGTTTCCGGCGCCGTCCCGACAATGCGGTACGGGTGCAGGTGGGCGCCACCAACGTGCGTACGCCGGCGCAGGCATTGCCGGCGCCGGCCGTCGAGACGACGCCGGTGGCGCCACCACCTGACGCGACGCCGAGCTTCTCGGTGCCGCCGTCGGCGCTGCCGGTCACGCCGCAACTGGGCTCGCCGCCATCGGCGCCGCCGGGTGTTCCGGTACCACCTCCGGTTCCTGAGCCGGCGCCCGAAGCCGAAGCCGTCCCGGCCGCCTATCCGCCGGGCGTCAATCCGCCGATCCCGCAGCGATGACCATCGGGCCTGGCCGCGGCTTCACGCTGATCGAGCTGCTGGTCACGCTGGCCATCCTCGCGCTGCTGGGCACCCTGGTGCTGCCGGTGGCCGAGGTCACGGTGCAGCGCCGCGACGAGCAGGAGTTGCGGCGCGCGCTGCGCGAGATCCGCCACGGCCTGGACGCCTTTAAAAAGGCCGGCGACCAGGGGCGGGTGGGCAAGGCGGCCGACGCCAGCGGCTATCCGGAACGCCTGGAGCTGCTGGTCGAGGGCGTGCCCGACCTGCGCAGCCCGAAGCAGGCCAAGATATTCTTCTTGCGGCGCCTGCCGCGCGACCCGTTCAACCGCGATCCCGACCTGCCTGATGCCGCCACCTGGGGCAAGCGCAGCTACGCCAGCGAGGCCGATGAGCCGAAAGAGGGCGACGACGTCTACGATGTGTACTCGACCTCGGAGCGGGTTGGCCTGAACGGCATCCCCTACAATAAATGGTGACCTTGATGAAAACCCGGCGCGGCTTCACGCTGATCGAATTGCTGGTGGTGCTGGGTATCGTGGCGCTGCTGCTCACGCTTGCCGTGCCGCGCTTCTTCCCCAGCATCGACGGCGCCAAGGAGACGATCCTGGCCGACAACCTGCGCAATACGCGCGCCGTGGTCGACCAGTACCGCTCGGATACCGGCCGCTATCCGGAGTCGCTCGAACAGCTGGTGGAACAGAAATACCTGCGCGAGATCCCGCTCGACCCGATCACCGAAAGCCGCGAGACCTGGATGCTCGAGGCGCCGCACGACGGCGAGCAGGGCGGCTTTGCCAACCTGCGCAGCGGCGCGCCCGGCAATGACCGGCGCGGCCGTCCCTTCGTGGAGTGGTAATGAAAACGCGGCGCCAGGCCGGCTTCACTTACCTGGGCCTGATCATTTTTGTCGCCATCATCGGCCTGGTCGGGGCGGCCACGCTCAAGATCGGCGCGCTGCTGCAGCGCGCCGCGGCCGAGGAAGAGCTGCTGGACATCGGCGCCGCCTTCAGCGCCGCGCTCGACAGCTATGCCGCCGCCACGCCGCCCGGCGCCTCGCCATATCCGCCGTCGCTGGCAGAATTGCTGAAGGACCCGCGCTCGCCCGCCGTGCAGCGCCACCTGCGCAAGATCTACGTCGATCCGCTGACCGGCAAGGCCGAGTGGGGCATTGTCTACCTGGGCGGCGGCGAGACCGGCGTGATCGCGATCCACAGCCTGTCGGAGGCGAAGCCGCTCAAGGTCGGCAACTTCGACAGCCGCTTCAAGGGCCTGGACAACAAGGACACGATCTCGGAATGGCGCTTCGGTGCGAGCGAACGCAGCCTGGCGCCGCAGGTTCCGCAGGCTCCGCAGCCGGCGCCGGTTGAGGCATTGCCGCCGCCACCAGCGCCACCTCCTGCGCCGGAGCCTGTGCCGGAGCCTGTCGTGGAACCCGAAGTGCAGCCCGACCCTGAGCCGGCCGAAGAAGCCGCACCGCCTGCAGAGGATGAGAATGAGCCGGTACCGGTTGATCGCGAGTGAGGCAACGTGATACTTTTGCACGAACGCCCGACATTACCGACAATCGCATGTTCCTGTCTTTACCTATCACCCGCGCCTGCTGGCGCGACCTCTTGGCCGCACTGCTGATCGCACTGACGCCGGCACTGGCCCTGGCCGCGCAAAGCAATGTGCAGCAAAGCCCGCGCGCCACGGTGTCGCTGGTCAGCGAGTACGCGGCCGTGAGCCCGGGCCAGACCTTGCGTATCGGCCTGCGCCAGCGCCTGGCGCCGCACTGGCATACCTACTGGAAGAATCCGGGCGACGCCGGCTCACCGCCGAGCATCAGCTTCGATCGGGCGCCAGGCGTCACGGTCGGCGACATCGCCTGGCCGGGCCCGGACCGCTTCATCATCGGCCCGGTCGCCAGCTACGGCTACGAGAACGAGATCGTGTTTCCGATGACCTTGACGGTGCCGCAGGATGCGCGGCCCGGCAGCGAACTGGCGCTCGGCGCCAAGGCCGACTGGGTGGTGTGCGAGAAGGAGTGCATTCCCGAGGAAGGCACGTTCCGCCTGGTGTTGCCGGTCGAGGCGAGCGCACGTCCGGCGAGCGACGAGATCCGCGCCGCCTTCAGGACTGCCGATGCGCGCCAGCCGCAGGCCTCGCCCTGGAAAGCCTCGGTCAGCGCCGGCGAGACGACCTTGCAACTGAGGGTCGAGGGCGAGGGCATCTCGCAGGCGAGCGTGCAATCGGCACTGTACTTCCCGGACAGCTGGGGCATCGTCGACCATGTCGCCGATCAAGCCTTGAAGGTAGAACAGGGCGCGCTCACGCTGACGACGACCAGGGGTCAGGGCTACACCACGGGCCCGTCCGCCGGCCTGCTGGCGATCACCGATGGCGGCGGGCAGAAACGCTGGTTCGCGCTGGAGCTCACGCCGGCAGCGGCGGCGACCATCACCGAGGCGCCGTCCACCTTGCCGCTGTGGCAGATGGCGCTGTTCGCTTTCCTGGGTGGCCTGATCCTGAACCTGATGCCTTGCGTGTTCCCGGTACTGGCGATCAAGGCCACGGCGGTGGCGGGCATGTCGGGCGGCGACCGGCGCGCGGTGCGCCTGTCCGGCGTGTTCTATACGCTGGGCGTGCTGGCTGCCTTCATGGCGCTGGCCCTGGCCTTGCTGGCGGTACGCGCCGGTGGCAGCGCTGTCGGCTGGGGCTTCCAGTTCCAGTCGCCGCTGTTCGTGGCCGCGATGTGCTGGCTGATGCTGGCGATCGGCCTGAATCTCTCTGGTGTGTTCGAGATCGGCGGTGCGCTCAGTGGCGCCGGCCAGGACCTCGCGCAAAAGAAGGGCCATGCCGGCAGCTTCTTTACCGGCCTGCTGGCAGTGGTCGTGGCCACGCCCTGCACCGCGCCGTTCATGGGCGCGGCGATCGGGTCGGCACTGGTGGCGCCGGCGTATGTCAGCCTGCTGGTGTTCGCGATGATGGGCCTCGGACTGGCGCTGCCGTTCCTGTTGCTCGGCATCTTCCCGGCCGTGGCCCGGCGCCTGCCGCGGCCCGGGGCGTGGATGGTGACGCTGCGCCAGGCGATGGCCTTCCCGATGTATGCGACCGCCGCCTGGCTGCTGTGGGTATTGGCCCAGCAGTCGGGCGAAGCGGGCCTGCGGCTGGCGCTGGCGGGGCTGGTGCTGGTCGGCCTGGTGGGCTGGCTGGTCGGACTGCACCAGCAGCGCGCGAAAAAGTCCTGGTGGCCGCGCGGCGCGGCGCTGGCCGGCGTGGCCGGGATCGCGGGCCTGATGGTCGTGCTGCATGGCGCCGAACCGGTGGCGGCGGCATCGACGCAATCGGCGCAGGCCGAACCGTATAGCGCCGAGCGGCTGGCGCTTCTACGCGCCGAAGGCAAGCCGGTGTTTGTCAACATGACGGCCGCCTGGTGCATCACCTGCCTGGTCAACGAGCGCACGACCCTGTCGAGCGCGGCCGTCCAACAGGCCATGCAGGACAGCGGCGTGGTCTACATGAAGGGCGACTGGACCAAGCGTGATCCCGCCATCACGGCCTTCCTGCAATCGTTCGGGCGCGACGGCCTGCCGTTCTACGCCTATTATCCCGCCGGGAAGGAGCCGGTGGTCTTGCCGCCGGTGCTGACCCAGGCGATCGTCACCGACGCATTCAAGCAGTAGTCATTTTTCACAAGGAGATGTCATGCAAGCTTTCTCACGTCGCATCATGTTGCGCACCACGGTATCGATGGCGGCCCTGCTGCTGGGCGCCGCTTCCGCCCCGGCCCTGGCCGCCCCAGTCATCGGCCAGCCCGCACCGGCCTTCACGGCGGTCGACAGCAAGGGCAAGCAGCGCAGCCTGGCCGACTTCAAAGGCAAGGTCGTGGTGCTGGAGTGGACCAACCACGATTGCCCATATGTGAAGAAACACTACCAGGCGAATATCCCGGCGCTGCAGAAGCAGGCGCAGGACGCGGGCGTGGTATGGCTGAGCGTGATCTCGTCGGCGCCGGGCGAGCAGGGCCATGTGGACGGCAAGAAGGCCGATGAACTGACGGCCAGCCGCAACGCTGCGCCAACCGCCGTGCTGCTCGACCCGCAAGGCACGGTCGGCAAGGCCTATGACGCGCGCACCACGCCGCATATGTACGTGATCGATGCCAAGGGCGTGCTGCGCTATGCGGGCGGCATCGACAGCATCGCCTCGGCCAAGCTGGAAGACATCGAGAAAGCCAGCCCGCTGTTCAAGACCGCGATGCAAGCGGTGGTCAAGGGCGAGACCGTGGCCCAGGCCACGACCCGCCCTTACGGCTGCAACGTCAAGTACAAGTCGTGATCAATTGGCGCGGCGGCGGAAGTCGCGCGGCCTGAAGCCGAGCACGGCCAGCACGGCGAAATAGGCGAAGGCGCAGGCGGTGATGATGCCGAGCAGGGCGCCGATGCGCAGCGCCGGCGTGACTTTCATCGCCGCCCAGTCGAACTGCGCCTGGCCGAACCAGGCCATGGCGCCCATCACGCTCACCGCCACGGCCAGCTTGATGAAGAAGGCCAGCCAGCCCGGCTGCGGCGCATAGATGCCGCGCCGGCGCAGGCCCAGGTACAGACAACTGGCGTTGATACAGGCGCCCAGGCCGATCGACAACGCCAGGCCCGCCACGCCCAGGTCGAGCCAGAACACGAACACCAGGTTCATCAACTGGGTCGCGAACAGCACCATGATCGCGATCCGCACCGGGGTCTTGACGTCTTGCCGTGCATAGAAGGCCGGCGCCAGGATTTTCACGAGGATGATGCCGAGCAGGCCGGCGCTGTAGGCCATCAGCGGCAGGGACGAATTGGCCAGCGCCGCATCGTCGAATTTACCGTAGTGGAACAGGGTGGCGATCATCGGCTCGGCCAGGGTCGCCATGCCGACCGCTGCCGGCAGCGCCAGCAGGAAGGTCAGTCGCAAGCCCCAGTTGAGCAGGGAGGCGTATTCCTCGGCATTGCCTTCGCTGTTGGCTTTCGACAGCGACGGCAGCAGGATGGTGCCGAGCGCCACGCCCAGCATCGCGGTCGGGAATTCCATCAGGCGGTCGGCATACTGCAGGGCCGAGACGGCGCCGGCCGCCAGGCTGGCGGCGATGCCGGTATTGATCAACAGGCTGATCTGGGCTGCCGACACCGCGAACACGGCCGGGCCCATCTTGCGCAGCATGCGCCGCACACCAGCGTCGCGTAGGCCGTGCAGCGGATTGATGGAAATGCGCGGCAGCATGCCAATCTTGACCAGCGAAGGAATCTGGATCGCCACCTGCAGCAGGCCGCCGACACAGACCGCGATCGCCATCGCATAGATCGGCTGCTCCAGGTAGTTGACCAGCACCAGCGAGGCGAAGATAAAGGACAGGTTGAGCAGGACCGGCGTAAAGGCCGGCACCTTGAACTGGCGCCAGGTATTGAGGATGCCGCCGGCCAGGGCCACGAAGGACATGCAGGCGATATATGGGAACATCATCTGGGTCATGACGACCGAGGCGTCGTAGGCGCCGGGGGTATCGCGCAGGTCGCCGGCCAGCATCGTGATCAGGAGCGGGGCGCCGATGATGCCGACGATGCTGGTCAGTACCGTGGCCCAGATCAGGGCGGTGGCGACATGGTCGACCAGGGTCTTGGTGGCCTGCTCGCCGTGCTGGGTTTTATATTCCGACAGGATCGGCACGAAGGCCTGCGAGAACGCGCCTTCGGCGAACAGGCGCCGCAGCAGGTTCGGCAGGCGGAATGCGATAATGAAGGCATCGGTATAGGCCGAGGCGCCAAAGGCGCGCGCGAACAGGCTTTCACGCAATAGGCCGGTGACGCGCGACAGCATGGTCATGCTGGAGATGGCGGCGAGGGTTCTGAGCAGGTTCATGGCGCAAGATTATACTTGGGCAACTGGCCACGATTCAGTGCGATTTGAGGTGCCGGGCAGTGCGCTTGTCAGGACAGTAAACCGACATTGTCTGAATTATGAATTGCTCCGAATTGAATCCTTCGCTATAATCATGGGCTGTACTGAATTCTGTTAGCAGACACTAATCGTTGGGCAGGCTCCGTTAGGTAAGCCAAGGCGCCGGTTTGACAGTCGCTAATGTTTGCAAACGCAACTTGACCCCGATTTAGGAAATTCCATGGCAAATACCGCACAAGCGCGCAAACGCGCTCGTCAAGCAGTTAAGCAAAACGCACACAACTCGTCGCAGCGCTCGACCCTGCGTACCGCAATCAAGGCCGTCCGCAAAGCCATCCAGGCTGGCGACAAAGCTGCTGCGACCACCATCTTCCAGCAATCCGTGTCGAAAATCGACAGCATCGCTGACAAGAAGATCATCCACAAGAACAAGGCAGCACGTCACAAGAGCCGCCTGGCTGCAGCCCTGAAGGCACTGTCGGCCTAATAGCCGTTTGCGACGCGGCCCTATGGGTCGCGACGGCAAAGTTCTGTGCAGTTGGAAAGACCCGCCCGACCTCGGTCCTGGCGGGTTTTTTTGCTTGGCGCGACGCTTTTCATGCCCCCAAGGTTGTCGAACGCTTAAAAACTGGTATCGCGCCCAAACCTCGGGCATAATATGGCGCGTCTTATGTCTTATAGAAGACTTGCGGCGCGCAACCGCGGATCACCCAAGGGGCTCATCACTCCTTTGCAATCTGTCCATCCCGGCGTCGGGAGGGGTAGAATGTCCGGCATCAGCGCGGTGCGCCAAGGCGGAGCGCCAGGGTCTTGGCCCAATGGCCAATTGTCAGTTTTATACTCGCGACAGCGTTCGCGACTACCGAGGAAAATGTGCATGAGCAGTGATCAGACCATCATCTACACCCTGACCGACGAGGCGCCGCTGCTGGCGACCCACGCCTTCCTGCCTGTGGTCAGCACCTTCACCAAGCCGGCCGGCATCAATGTCGAAGCCAGCGATATCTCGGTCGCAGCCCGTATCCTGGCTGCTTTCCCAGAGAACCTGACCCCGGAGCAGCGCGTTGCCGACTCGCTGGCCGACCTGGGCCAGAAGACGCTCACGCCGCAAGCGAACATCATCAAGCTGCCGAACATCAGCGCCTCGGTCACCCAGCTGATCACCGCGATCAAGGAACTGCAGGAGAAGGGCTATAACATCCCTGACTACCCGGCCGATCCGAAGACCGACGAAGAGAAATCGATCAAGGCCAAGTATGGCAAGTGCATCGGCTCGGCGGTGAATCCGGTCCTGCGCGAAGGTAACTCGGACCGCCGCGCACCGCGCGCCGTCAAGGAATACGCACGCAAGAACCCGCACTCGATGCAGCCGTGGTCGCAGGCATCGCGCACCCACGTGTCGCACATGACCGGCGGCGACTTCTACCACGGCGAAAAGTCGATGACCCTCGATGCCGCCCGTGAAGTGAAGATGGAACTGGTCACCAAGAGCGGCCAGACCATCGTCCTGAAGCCGAAGGTCGCGCTGCAGGCCGGCGAGATCATCGATTCGATGTTCATGAGCCGCAAGGCCCTGCTGTCGTTCTACGAAGCGCAGATCGAAGACGCGCACCAGACCGGCATGCTGTTCTCGCTGCACGTCAAGGCGACCATGATGAAGGTCTCGCACCCGATCGTGTTCGGTCACTGCGTGCGCATGTTCTACAAAGAAGCGTTTGAAAAACACGGCGCCCTGTTCGACAGCCTCGGCATCAATGTCAACAACGGCATGGCCGACCTGTACAACAAGATCGCCGACCTGCCGTCGTCGCAGCGCGAAGAAATCATCCGCGACCTGCACGCCTGCCAGGAACACCGTCCAGAGCTGGCCATGGTCGACTCGGCCAAGGGCATCACCAACTTCCACTCGCCGAACGACGTGATCGTCGATGCGTCGATGCCGGCCATGATCCGCGCCGGTGGCAAGATGTACGGCGCCGATGGCCGCCTGAAGGAAGTCAAAGCGGTCATCCCTGAGAGCACCTTCGCCCGCATCTACCAGGAGATCATCAACTTCTGCAAATGGCATGGCGCCTTCGATCCGAAGACCATGGGCACCGTCCCGAACGTCGGCCTGATGGCCCAGCAGGCCGAAGAATACGGCTCGCACGACAAGACCTTCGAGATTCAAGAAGACGGCGTGGCCAACATCACCGACCTCGCCACCGGCGAAGTATTGATGAGCCAAAACGTCGAAACCGGCGACATCTGGCGCATGTGCCAGGTCAAGGACGCGCCGATCCGCGACTGGGTCAAGCTGGCCGTGACGCGCGCGCGCAACTCGGGCATGCCGGCCGTGTTCTGGCTCGACCCATACCGTCCGCACGAGAATGAACTGATCAAGAAGGTCGAAGCCTACCTGAAGGATCACGACACCAGCGGCCTGGAAATCCGGATCATGTCGCAAGTGCGCGCCATGCGCTTCACGCTCGAGCGCGTCTCGCGCGGCCTGGACACCATCTCGGTGACCGGCAACATCCTGCGCGACTACCTGACCGACCTGTTCCCGATCATGGAACTGGGCACCAGCGCCAAGATGCTGTCGATCGTGCCGCTGATGGCCGGTGGCGGCATGTACGAAACCGGCGCCGGCGGTTCGGCACCGAAGCACGTGCAGCAGCTGGTCGAAGAAAACCACCTGCGCTGGGATTCGCTGGGCGAGTTCCTGGCCCTGGCCGTCTCGCTGGAAGACCTCGGCATCAAGACCGGCAACAACAAGGCCAAGGTGCTGGCCAAGACCCTGGACGCGGCCACCGGCAAGCTGCTGGACAACCGCAAGTCGCCGTCGCCGAAAACCGGCGAGCTCGACAACCGCGGCAGCCAGTTCTACCTGTCGCTGTACTGGGCGCAAGAGCTGGCCGCGCAAACCGAAGACGCTGACCTGGCCGCCAAGTTCGCGCCGCTGGCCAAGCAGTTGACCGAGAACGAAGCCAAGATCGTCGCCGAGCTGCTCGAAGTGCAGGGCAAGCCGGCCGATATCGGCGGCTACTACAAGCTCGACGAAGCCAAGGTCAGCGCCGTGATGCGTCCAAGTGCAACCTTCAACGCTGCGCTGGAAACCCTGGCCTGAGTCTGAAGCGCCAATAAAAAAACCCGCCGTACCGCAAGGTCGGCGGGTTTTTTACATCCTGACTTCGGTGTGCTCGCCCGGCATCAACGGATGCGTCGCCAGCGAAAACGGCCCGATACTGCTGCGCACCAGGCGCAGGGTAGGGAAGCCCACCGCGGCCGTCATGCGGCGTACCTGCCGGTTCTTGCCTTCTTCGAGCGTGATCGCAATCCACGCCGTCGGCTGGTCCTGGCGCGCGCGGATCGGCGGATTGCGTGGCCACAGCCATTCAGGCTCGGCGATACGCACCGCGCGGCAGGGCTTGGTGACGAAGTCGCCCAGGTTCAGTGGCGCCTGCAGGCGCGCCAGCGCGGCGGCGTCAGGCACGCCGTCGACCTGCACCAGGTAGGTCTTGGCTTCTTTATGGTCGGGGTGGGCGATCTTGTGCTGCAGCTTGCCGTCGTCGGTGAGCAGCATCAGGCCTTCGCTGTCGGCGTCGAGCCGGCCGGCGGGGTAGATGCCCGGGATGTCGAGATAATCGGCCAGCGATTCACGGCCTTCCTGTGGCGAGAACTGGCACAGGACCTGGAACGGTTTATTGAAGAGAATCAGGGGCATCGGAAACGGTTGAGGCGAATAAAGAGGGGTGCCGGTCAATAGCGTGCCGATATGGCAAAATACTGAGGCATAATAAAATGCACGCCATCTTATGTCTTATAGAGGACTGGCGGCGAGGGCGGTATTGTACGCACATTCGTGTACGCACATTCGTGCAAGCGAGTTCGCCCTGCCGACCGCCACCCACCAGGGAGAACCCGCGATGTACCAGCATATCACCGTCCCGGCCGAGGGCCGCAAGATCACCGTCAACGCCGACTTCACCCTCAACGTCCCGGACAATCCGGTCATTCCCTTTATCCGGGGCGACGGCACCGGCCTGGATATCACGCCCGTCATGATCAAGGTAGTCGATGCCGCGGTCGACAAGGCCTATGGTGGCGCGCGCAAGATCAGCTGGATGGAGATCTTTGCCGGCGAACAGGCAAGCAAACGCTACGGCCCTGATACCTGGTTGCCGGGCGAGACGCTCGATGTGCTCAAGGAATACGTGGTCTCGATCAAGGGCCCGCTGACGACGCCGGTCGGTGGCGGCATTCGCTCGCTCAATGTCGCGCTGCGCCAGGAACTCGACCTGTATGTCTGCCTGCGCCCGGTGCGCTATTTCACCGGCGTGCCGTCGCCGCTCAAACACCCGGAAAAGACCGATATGGTGATCTTCCGCGAAAACTCCGAAGACATCTATGCCGGTATTGAATACCAGGCCGGCTCGGAAGGCGCGCGCAAGCTGATCGCTTTCCTGGCCGAGGAGATGGGCGTCAACAAGATCCGCTTCCCGGAGACCTCGGGCCTGGGCATCAAGCCGGTGTCGCGCGAAGGGACCGAGCGCCTGGTGCGCAAGGCGATCCAGTACGCGATCGACCACGACAAGCCATCGGTGACCCTGGTCCACAAGGGTAATATCATGAAGTACACCGAGGGCGCCTTCCGCGATTGGGGCTATGCGCTGGCGCAAAAGGAGTTCAGCGCCGAGCTGTTCGACGGTGGCCCGTGGTGCCGGGTAAAGAATCCGAAGACCGGACGCGACATCATGATCAAGGATTCGATCGCCGACGCCTTCCTGCAGCAAATCCTGATGCGTCCCGCCGAATACAGCGTGATCGCGACCCTGAACCTGAATGGCGACTATATCTCGGATGCGCTGGCGGCCCAGGTTGGCGGCATCGGTATCGCGCCGGGCGGCAATATGTCCGATTCGGTGGCGATGTTCGAAGCGACCCACGGCACGGCGCCGAAATACGCGGGCAAGGATTACGTGAATCCGGGTTCCCTGATCCTGTCGGCAGAGATGATGCTGCGCCATATGGGCTGGAGCGAGGCCGCCGACCTGGTCATCGCGGCCATGGGCCGGGCGATCATCTCCAAGAAGGTGACCTATGATTTCGCGCGCCTGATGGAAGGCGCAACCCAGGTGTCGTGTTCCGGGTTTGGCGACGTCATGATCGATAATATGGGATAGTCATTCATCGCGCACAAGGAGACGGCATGAGCGAAGAATCGATCACGCAGCAGCATTACGAGAAAATCGGGCGTTTCATCTACGGATTCCAGCGCCATGCCGACCCAGAAAAATTGCGCGCAGCGGTGGCCAATGGCGAACTGGCACCAGACGTCGCTGAGCGCGCCGCGGCGCTGGTGCGCCGTTTCGACGAAGCGATGGAGGGGCTTAGACACGCCAGCGCGGCCGGCATGGTCGATGCGGTCGATGACGAGCAACTGAACGCCATCCTGGCCGACCTGCAGGTCTTCGTACAGGATAGCGGCTGGACGCATTCTTAACAGGCGAAAAAAAACCCCGCGGGGCGGGGCTCTTTGCTTCCGGAGGGAGAATTACGTACCCTGGATATTGGAAGCTTGCTTGCCTTTAGGGCCTTGCGTGACTTCGAATTGGACTTTTTGACCTTCTTTGAGGGTCTTAAAACCGTTCATGTTGATCGCGGAGAAGTGAGCGAACAGATCCTCGCCGCCGTCATCAGGAGTGATGAAGCCAAAGCCTTTGGAATCATTGAACCACTTAACAGTACCAGTTGCCATAAAAGAACTTTCAAATTTAACAAATCACACGAGCCATAAAAGCAAGAAGCTTCTTGCCCCCTCCTCAGCCTGCTCACTTCTTATCAACAAGACCATAAGTACAATGTCGATAACTGCATTGTTGGTGGAATAACCACTGAAGTCAAGCGCTTTTACATGCCTATTGCCAAAATTTTTAAGGCGTAAGCCATCCACAGTCTTGATTTCCGCAATCGGAACGCCATCTGCGCAAATATCTGAAAACGCGTAAGATGGAAATACCAGAAAACAAGCTGATGAATAGGCTTGGCACCAACCGCGGAAGTATTAGAATAACCCCATGGCAACGAAGCACGATACTGAACAACTGCTAGAGCGGCAGACCGTCAAACCGCCTCCGCTGTACCAGGTGGCGCTACTGAACGATGACTACACGCCGATGGAGTTCGTGGTCGCCGTGATCCAGGAGTACTTCAACAAGGATCGCGAGACTGCAACCCAGATCATGCTGTCCGTGCACCAGAATGGTAAAGGTGTGTGCGGGGTGTTTTCCAAAGATATAGCGTGTACCAAAGTGGAGTTTGTCTTAACGCATGCGCGCAAGGCCGGGCATCCCCTGCAGTGCGTGATGGAGGAAGTATGATTGCGCAGGAACTAGAAGTATCCCTACACATGGCCTTTGTCGAAGCCCGACAGGCACGCCACGAGTTCATCACCGTGGAACACCTGCTGCTCGCGCTACTCGATAATCCTTCGGCCGCCGAAGTCCTGCGTGCGTGCGCGGTCAATATCGAAGACCTGCGCAAGACCCTGACTAATTTTATCGGTGATAACACCCCGACCGTGCCTGGCACGGGCGAGGTCGACACCCAGCCCACGCTCGGATTCCAGCGCGTGATCCAGCGCGCGATCATGCACGTGCAGTCGGCGTCGAACGGCAAGAAAGAAGTCACCGGCGCCAATGTGCTGGTGGCGATCTTCGGCGAGAAGGATTCGCACGCTGTTTATTACCTGCACCAGCAGGGCGTCACGCGCCTGGATGTGGTCAATTTCATCTCGCACGGCGTGCGCAAGGACCAGCAGATGGACACCCAGAAGGCGTCCGAAGGCGTGGAAGAAGCGCAGGTCGAAGGCCAGGCCAAAGAGTCGCCGCTGGACCAGTTCACCCAGAACCTGAACAAGGCGGCTGCCGATGGCAAGATCGATCCGCTGATCGGGCGCGAGGAAGAAGTCGACCGCGTGATCCAGATCCTGTGCCGTCGCCGCAAGAATAATCCGCTGCTGGTGGGCGAGGCCGGCGTGGGTAAAACCGCAATCGCTGAGGGTCTGGCCTGGCGCATCGTGCAAGAAGACGTGCCCGAGATCCTGCAGAACGCCGTCGTGTTCTCGCTCGACATGGGTGCGCTGCTGGCCGGCACCAAGTACCGCGGCGATTTCGAGCAGCGCCTCAAGGCCGTGCTCAAGCAGATCAAGGATACGCCCAACGGCATCCTGTTCATCGACGAGATCCACACGATCATCGGCGCCGGCTCGGCCTCGGGCGGCACGCTCGACGCCTCGAACCTGCTCAAACCTGCACTGGCCAATGGCCAACTCAAGTGCATCGGCGCGACCACGTTCACCGAGTTCCGCGGCGTGTTCGAGAAAGACCATGCGCTGTCGCGCCGGTTCCAGAAGGTCGACGTCAATGAACCGACCGTCGAACAGACCATCCAGATCCTGCGTGGCCTCAAGTCGCGCTTCGAAGAGCACCATGGCGTGAAGTATTCTGCGTCGGCGCTGTCGACCGCGGCCGAACTGGCGGCGCGCTTCATCAACGACCGTCATCTGCCTGACAAGGCGATCGACGTCATCGACGAGGCGGGCGCGGCACAACGTATCCTGCCCAAGTCGAAGCAGAAGAAAACCATCGGCAAGACCGAGATCGAGGACATTATCGCCAAGATCGCGCGGATTCCCCCGCAAACGGTCAACCAGGACGACCGCAGCAAGCTGCAGACGATCGACCGCGACCTGCGCAATGTCGTGTTCGGGCAAGACCCTGCGATCGAGGCGCTGTCGGCCGCGATCAAGATGGCGCGTGCCGGCCTGGGCAAGACGGACAAGCCGATCGGCTCCTTCCTGTTCTCGGGTCCGACCGGTGTCGGCAAGACCGAAGTGGCGAAACAGCTGGCCTTCATCCTGGGCATCGAGCTGGTGCGCTTCGACATGTCCGAGTACATGGAGCGTCACGCCGTGTCGCGCCTGATCGGTGCGCCGCCGGGCTATGTCGGCTTCGACCAGGGTGGTTTGCTGACCGAGGCCATCACCAAGAAGCCGCACACCGTGCTGCTGCTCGACGAGATCGAGAAGGCCCATCCGGACATCTTCAACATCCTGTTGCAGGTGATGGACCATGGCACCCTGACCGATAACAACGGCCGCAAGGCGGACTTCCGCAACGTGATCATCGTGATGACCACCAATGCGGGCGCCGAGAGCCTGACCAAGCGTTCGCTGGGCTTCCTTGAGTCGAAGGCGGCTGGCGACGAGATGGCCGACATCAAGCGCATGTTCACGCCCGAGTTCCGCAACCGCCTGGATGCGATCATCAGCTTCCGCGCGCTCGACGAGGACATCATCCTGCGCGTGGTCGACAAATTCCTGATGCAGCTCGAAGAACAACTGCACGAGAAGAAGGTCGAGGCCATCTTTACCGAGAAGCTGCGCAAGTTCCTCGGTACCAAAGGCTTCGATCCTGCGATGGGCGCGCGTCCGATGTCGCGCCTGATCCAGGACATGATCCGCAAGGCGCTGGCCGACGAGTTGCTGTTCGGTCGCCTGACCAACGGTGGACGCGTGACGGTCGACCTGAACGAGAAGGACGATGTGGTCCTCGAGTTCCCGGAAGGCGATGTGGCGCCGCCACCGGCGCCGGCCGAGACGGTCGAAATCGAATAAGGTTCTAGCTGCAACACGCAGTCCGGTAAAGTTAGCACGTCATCCCCGCGCAGGCGGGGATCCAAGTTCTGCCAGCGTATCGACAATGCTGAGAGTACTTGGATCCCCGCCTCCGCGGGGATGACGTTTTTTTGAGGCTGCTGAATTACTGGCAATCCAACTTCATGCCACTACTTTCAATTAAATAAATAGAGTTTCTGTTTGAATAATGATATTTCTTGAAATGTGAGTTCACGCGCCTGTCATATAACATTTCTACACTGCCCGCATCGTTGTCCCACCTCCTCACGGACTCCCAATGCGACTCGCACAACTCAATACCTCTGCCAAGCTCATCGGCGCCTTCAGCATCCTGTCCTTCGTTATCGTGATCATTGCCGCCGTCGCGGTATGGCGGATGCACGCGGCCGATGTCATCACCTCCAACCTGGTCGACGACAAACTCGCCAAGCAGCAGCTGGTCTCCGACCTGCTCGGCATCGAGCGCCTGAACGGCTCACGCGCCATCTCGATCGCGCGCAGCGACAGCCTGGAACTGGCCGACTACTTCCAGGCCCAGCTGGCCGAAGGTCGCAAGAGCATCGCCGCCATCGAGGCCACCCTGGCCAAGCTGCCGATCTCGGAAGGCGAGCGCACGCTGTTGCAGGGCGCCGCCAGCCACAAGGCGGCGCTGGGCACGGTCCAGGAAGCGCTGTTCAAGGCCAAAGACCTGGGCCAGACCGGCCTGGTCGAAGAAATCCTGACCACCAGATGGGAACCCGGCTACAAGGCCAAGATCGGCGCGCTGGAAAGCCTGCTGGCCCACGAAAGCAGCGAGGCCCACCGCCTGGCCGACGAGTCGGCCGCCGCGTCGAGCTTCAGCAAGATGCTGTTGCTGGCCCTGGGCGGCGCGGCGCTGCTGGTCGGCGCCGGCCTGGCCTGGCTGCTGAGCCGCAACCTGGTGGTGCCGCTGCAGCAGGCCGCCATGCTGGCCGAGCAGGTGGCCCATGGCGACCTGCGGCCGACCATCAGCCACGGGCGAACCGACGAAATTGGACGCCTGTTCGACGCTCTCAACGGCATGACCCATGGCGTCTCGAGCACGGTGTCGCAGGTGCTGGTGGGCGCCCAGGCGATCGACTCGGCGTCGAGCGAGATCGCCGAAGGCAACCAGGACCTGTCGACCCGCACCGAGCGCCAGGCCGACGCGCTGCGCCAGACCGTCAGCGCGATGGATGAACTGAGCGAAGCGATCGCCAGCAACAACGCCAATGCGCGCCAGGCCAACGCCCTGGCCCAGACCGCATCCGGCGTCGCCACCCAGGGCGCGCAAGCGGTCGAGCAGCTGGTGGCGCGCATGGGGGCGATCAAGGCCTCGGCCGCGCGCATCGTCGACATCACCGGCATGATCGACAGCATCGCCTTCCAGACCAATATCCTGGCGCTGAACGCGGCGGTGGAAGCGGCGCGCGCCGGCAGCGAAGGCCGCGGCTTCGCCGTGGTGGCGTCCGAGGTGCGCAACCTGGCCCAGCACTCGGCCGGGGCGGCCAAGGAAATCAAGAAGCTGGTCCAGGATTCGTCGACCGAGATCGAGGCCGGTACCGGCATGGCCGAATCGGCCGGCTCGACCATGCGCGCCATGCTGGCGCACGTGCACGAAGTGGCCGGCATCCTGGTCCGGATCGACACCGCCAGCGCTGGCCAGGCGATCGGTGTCACGCAGGTAAGCCGCGCGATTGCGGAGATCGATACGTCGACCCAGCAGAACGCCGCGATGGTCGAAGAAGCTGCTGCCGCGGCGGCCTCGATGCGCCAGCAGGCGGCCGAGCTGTCGGCGCTGGTCGCGACCTTCAAGCTGCGCGGCAGCCTGCCGGCGCCGACCTCCCGGCGCCTGCTCGAAGCCGCGTGATTATGTGCGTTTATTCGGGGCCAGTTTCTGGCTATGCTGGCATGCCGTGCCTTGAATCGCCGCTCGATGATCCGACTGTTTATCTGTTTGCTGGCCGTGTGGGCCAGCACCGCGCTGGCCGCCGACCCGCCCACGCTCATCAATCCCGGGTTCGCGCAGGAAGCTGATGCCGGCGGCAAGCCTGCTGGCTGGATGCCGGTCGGCACCGGCTACGAGGTGCGCACCGAATGTGAGGCGACTTGCATCCTGCATGTCCAGGGGCGCGCCGACGCCAAGTGGGTGGGCGGCGTGTTCCAGCGACTCGTCCCCGGCAACGCCGTTGGACAGGTACTGACCATCTCGGCACGCTTTCGCGCCGAGAATGTCAAGGAGTTCGCCTTCCTGGCGGTGCGGCTGCACGGCGCGAACGGTATCATCGGCGACCGTTCGACCATGCCCACGCTGTCCAATGGCCGCAGCGACTGGCAGCAGGTCGCGCTGCGGGTCGCGGTGCCGCTTGACGCGACCGCCATCGAGCTTCACATCGGGATGAGCGGCAAGGGCAGCATCTGGGTCGACCGGCTCGCCTTGGCGCTGACGGCGCGTCCGCAACCATCGCCAGTACTGCTCGATGACGCGGCGCTGGCTCTGACGCCTGGCGACGTGCCGCCCATCGCCGCCGCCTGGCGCACCGACGTGCAAGCACGGCGCCACCCGATCCGCTCCCTGTTCAGCGACGATTTCAGCGACCTGCAATTCCTCAAGCCGCTGTTGCGGGGCAAACGCATCGTCCAGCTGGGCGAAGCCTCGCACGGCGTGGCCGAATCGAACTGGGCGAAAGCCAGGCTGATCAGGTTCCTGCACCAGCAGATGGGTTTCGACGTGCTCGCCTTCGAAGGTTCGTTCGATCAGTGTTACGAGGCCGACCGGCAGATCGGGACGCTGGCGACGCGCGAGGTGATGCGGCGCTGCCTGTTCTCGACCTGGAACACCACCGAGGTCGAAGGCCTGTTCGACTACCTGGCGGCAGCGCGCAAGGGGAGCAAGCCGCTGGCGCTGGCCGGCTTCGATGTCCAGTTCAGTGGCTGGGGTCTGGACAAGAGGCGCCTGCTCGGCATGCTGGCGATCGCCGATGCCGCGCTGGCGCCGCGCCTGGGCGAACATGACAAGGAGCTGGGCGCGAGCCGCCCGTTGACAGCGCAGCGGAGCACGGAGATCCAGGCATTCTATGCCGACGTCGGCAGGGCGCTCGCCGCGCGGCGCGCGCAGTTGCAGGCGGCGGGGTACCCGGACAAGGAGATCGAGGTCGAGATCCAGACCGCGCATGCGAGAAAGTGGCTGGCGCGCCGCAATGAGCACCTGCATGAGGTCAACAGCATTGCGGGTAATGCCGTGCGCGATGCGGGCATGGCCGAGCAGCTCGAATTCGTGCTCGACTCGCTGTACCCGGGACGCAAGGTGATCGTGTGGGCCCACAATATGCACGTGACCCATGCGGCGGCGCCCGGCGACTTCACCAGCATGGGCCAACTCATTGCGCAGCGGCGCCGCGCCGAGATGTACACGGTCGGCTTCTACATGGGGCGCGGCATGGTCGGCAATGACCAATATCCACCGTCGCCGGTAGCGGCCCCGCCCGCGGGAACGGTGGAAGCGGTGCTCGCCAACGGCGGCCTGCAATACGCCTTCGTCGACTTTTCGCAGGCCATCCCGGGCCCGTCCACCACCTGGTTCCACCAGAAGAACACGGTGCGCGAATTCGGGACGGTCACCAAGGAGATCGTCCCGGCGCAGTCGTACGACGCGATTTTCTACACCGATACCGTGACGCCGGCCCGCAAGTTCTGAGCCAGCGATAAGCTCAGATCGCCGCCAGCGCGCGCCGCAGGTCTTCGCGCTGGTCGTCGACATGCTCGATCCCGACCGATAGCCGGATCAAGCCATCCCCGATGCCGAGCTCGGCGCGCCGCTCGGGCGGGATGCTGGCGTGGGTCATCAGGGCCGGATGTTCGATCAGGCTCTCGACGCCGCCCAGGCTCTCGGCCAGCGTAAACACCTCGCAGGCTTCGAGGAAGCGGCGCGCGCCATCGACGTCGGTATCGAGGTCGATCGAGACGATGCCGCCATAGCCGTGCATCTGGTTGCGCGCCAGCGCATGCTGGGGATGCGACTCCAGCCCCGGGTAGTACACCTTGGCCACCTGCGGCTGCTGCTCGAGCCAACTGGCCAGCAGCAGGGCGTTGGCGCTGCTGCGTTCTACCCGCAGGGCCAGGGTCTTGATCCCACGCAGTACCAGGAAACTGTCGAACGGTCCCTGGATCGCGCCCACCGAGTTCTGGATGAAGCCGAGCTTCTCGGCCAGCCCGGTCTGGGCGTCGCCGCTGCCCACCACCGCCACGCCGCCGATCACGTCGGAATGGCCATTCATGTATTTGGTGGTGGAGTGCACCACGATGTCGAAGCCGTGCTCCAGCGGACGCTGGACGATCGGGCTGGCGAAGGTGTTGTCGCACACGCTGATGATGCCGCGCGCGTGGCACAGGCTAGCGATGGCGGTCAGGTCGGCCAGCTTGAGCATCGGGTTGGTCGGGGTCTCGACCCACACCATGCGTGTCTCGGGCTTGATGGCGGCCGCCAGCGCCTCGGGGTCGGACAGGTCGACATAGCTGAACGTATGCCCGGCGCTGTCGCGCCGCACCCGTTCGAACAGGCGATAGGTGCCGCCATACATATCGTCGCCGGCGACGATGTGCGAGCCGGCCGGCAGCAGCTCGAGCACCGATGCGATCGCTGCCAGGCCCGAGGCGAAGGCGAACGCTGCGCGCCCGCCCTCGATGTCGGCCACGCAGCGCTCGAGCGCCCAGCGCGTCGGGTTGTGCGAGCGGCCGTAGTCGAGCCCCTTGTGCACGCCGGGGCTGTCCTGCTTGAACGTCGAGGTGGCGAAGATGGGCGGCATCACGGCGCCGGTCGCCGGTTCGGGAGACTGGCCGCCGTGGATGACGCGGGTGGCGAGGTGCCGTTTGAATTCGGTGGAATGGGTCAAGACAGGGTCCTTCGCAAATGGTTGAGCAGGTCGAAGCGCGTGACCAGGCCGTAGAAGGTCGGCCCGTCGGCAATGACGGCGGTCAGGCCGCGGTCGATGATTTCGCGTAGCTGGCCCATGCTGGCCGACGGCTGCAGGGTTTGCAGTTGGGACGTCATGGTGCCGGACACCGGCGCCTTGAAGCGCGCGGTATCTTGCGTCACCTGGTGCAGCAGGTCGGATTCGTCGATCAGGCCCAGCAGCCGGCCGCCGCCATCGACCACCGGCAACTGCTGCAGATCGCTCGAGCGCATGCGGTTGAAGGCGGTAAGCAGGGTGTCGTCGGGCGACAGGGTGATGACTTCGCCCGCGTCGTGGCGGCGACCGATCAGGTCGCGCAGGTCGCCGGTTTTAGGCCGCGTGATCAGGCCCTGGTCGACCATCCAGCCATCGCTGTACACCTTGGAAAGGTAGCGGGTGCCGGTGTCGCAGACAAAGGTGACGACGCGTTTCGGACGGGTCTGCGCGCGGCAGTAGCGCAGCGCCGCCGCCAGCAGGGTGCCGGTGGACGAACCGGCCAGGATGCCTTCTTGCTGCAGCAGCAGGCGCGCGGTGGAAAAGCTTTCTTCGTCGCTGATGGTGTAGGCGGTCTTGACCCGCGACAGGTCGGCGATGCCGGGAATGAAATCCTCGCCGATGCCCTCGACCGCCCACGAACCCGCATGGTTCGACACGTGGCCGGTATTGACGTATTCGGCCAGGATCGAACCTTGCGGGTCGGCCAGGATGAATTCGAGCAGCGGCTGGGTCTTCTTGAAATAACGCGACAGGCCGGTAAGGGTGCCGGAGGAACCAACGCCGACCACGATCGCATCGAGCTTGTGGTTGCTCTGGTCCCAGATCTCGGGGCCGGTGGTGGTCTCGTGGGCGCGCGGGTTGGCCGGGTTGTTGAACTGGTCGGCGAACCAGGCGCCGGGGATCTCCTTCGCCAGCCGCGCGGCGTAGTCCTGGTAGTACTCCGGGTGACCCTTGCCGACGTCGGAACGGGTCAGGTGGATCTCGGCGCCCAGCGCTTTCAGATGCAGGATTTTCTCTGGCGCCATTTTATCGGGCACCACCAGCACCACCCGATAGCCCTTGATGCGGGCCACCAGCGCCAGGCCCAGGCCGGTATTGCCGGCGGTGGCCTCGATCACGGTGCCGCCCGGGCTGAGCAGGCCGTCGTGCTCGGCCTGCTCGATCATGGTCTTGCCGATGCGGTCCTTGATCGAGCCGCCCGGGTTTTGCGATTCGAGCTTGAGGAACAGCTGGCAGGGACCGGTATCGATCCGGGTGACTTCGACCAGCGGGGTGTCGCCGATCAGCGAAAACAGTGCAGCTTGCGACGCATGTTGCATATTGCCTCCGGCGTGCTAGGACGAGCTGGCGCGAATAGCGCCAGGCCATCGTCAAGCAAACATGATACGAGTTTTTATCGAGCGCTGCTTTGGAGTGACTTAAAGTTTTGCTAAGTTTCGGACTTGAGCCGGCGCCACAAGGTCGTGCGGCTGATCCCCAGGTGCTCGGCCGCCAGGTCGCGCTGGCCGCCGAAACGCGCCAGCACGGCCGCCGTCGATTCGCGCAGCAGGTACGGGGAGGGCGGCGCATCGGGCGCCGGCGCCGGCTGGCGCCCCAGTTCCGGCGCCACCGACAGCAAAAAACCGGGCGTGAGCGACTGCAGCGGTTCGGCCGCCAGGAACAGCGCCACCCGCTCCATCAGGTTGCGCAGTTCGCGCACATTGCCGGGCCAGGCGTAGGCCGCGAGCAGCGGCGCGCAAGCCGCGATCTCGGCCGCCAGGTTCGGATGCGGGCGCGCGTCGAGCGCGGCCAGCGCCCCTTTCAATGACCACTCGGCCAGCGGCGCGATGTCCGGCCCGCGCGCGCGCAGCGGCGGCAAGGCCAGGCGCAGCACTGCCAGGCGATAGAACAGGTCGGCCCGGAAGCGCCCCTCGCGCACCCGCGCCTCGAGGTCGCAGTGGGTGGCGCTGATCACCCGTACTTCGATCGGCACCGGGCGCGTGCCGCCAACCCGCATCACCTCGCGCTCCTCCAACACCCGCAGTAGCCGCGTCTGCAGGGCCAGCGGCATTTCTCCGATCTCGTCCAGGAACAGGGTGCCGCCATTGGCCGCCTCGAACAGGCCGGCATGGCCGCCGCGGCGCGCGCCGGTGAACGCGCCTTCTTCGTGGCCGAACAGTTCCGATTCGAGCAGCGACTCGGCCAGCGCGCCGCAGTTGACGGCCACGAAGGGACGCTGGGCGCCGCGGCGCGGGCTCTCGCGGTGGATCGCCTGCGCCACCAGCTCCTTGCCGCTGCCGGTCTCGCCCTCGATCAATACCGTGCTGGGCGAGCGCGCATACAGCACCACGGTCTGGCGCAGGCGCTCCATGGCGGGCGACTCGCCGCGCAGGTCGTTCAGGCCACGCCTTGTGCGCTGCTCGACACGCTTGCGCCGGCCGCGCCCCGCCTCGAGCCGGGTCAGGCGCGCCAGTTCGAGGGCGTCATCGAAGGCCTGGCGGATCGAGGCCGCCGAATACAGGAACACCCCCGTCAATCCTGCTTCTTCGGCCAGGTCGGTGATCAGGCCGGCGCCGACGATGACGGCGATGCCGGCCGCTTTCAGTTCGTGCACGGCGGCGCGCGCATCCTCGCGCGTGACATAGGTGCGCTGCGCCAGCTCGAGGTGAAAGGTGGCGGCGAAATCGGCGAGTTCGGGCAGCGGCGCCTGGTAACTGATCACGCCGATCCGGGGCGACACGCGCCGCGCCCGCGCCAGCGCCTTCATCACATCGTAGCCGCTGGCCTTGGCCGCCACCACCGGCACCGCCACCCGTCCCTTGAGCCAGGCGGCGTTCGAGCCGGCCGCGATCACCACATCGCAGTGCTCCGTGGCCAGGCGTTCGCGGATGTGCCTGGCTGCCTCGTCGAAGCCCAGGTGCAGCGGCTCGATCGCTGCCAGGTGGTCGTATTCGACGGTGATGTCGCGGAACAGGTCGGACAGGCGCGAGACGGAGACGGTCCAGATGACGGGCTTGTCACCGGCCTCGGCAGGGGAGCGGGATGAAGTCATGTTGCAAGTCTAGTGCATTTTTCACTGAGCGTTTCACCTTGAAACAGCTCTTCACAATGAACGACCGGTCAATAATAGGCTGATGGCGTAAGAATCCGGTAAGCGCACGCCCGTAGGATGGATTTCAGTTGCATAGGCAACACCAAGAAAATCAGGAGACAAAATTGGATCAAGACGTCGTACAAAGGGTCAAGAGCGACCCGAATTACCAAAAGCTCAAATCGACCCGTTCCAAGTTCGGCTGGACGCTGACCTGGGCCATGATGATCGTGTACTACGGCTTCACGCTGCTGGTTGCTTTCAATAAGGAGTTCATGGGTTCGCGCATCGGCGACGGTGTCATGACCTGGGGCATTCCGCTGGGCCTGTTCGTCATTCTGTTCACCATCGTCATCACCGGCATTTATGTGCGCCGCGCCAACCGCGAGTACGATGAGCTGAGCGACGCCATCAAAGCGAAAGTGGGTGCCGCATGAGCCGCGTCCACACCTCGGCCGCGCTGGCCCTGCTGGCAGCTGCCGGCATCGCCCACGCCGCGCCCGACCTCGGCCAGGGCGTCAAGCAAGCCACCAACTGGACCGCCATCATCATGTTCGCGGTGTTCGTGGTGGGCACCCTGTTCATCACCAAGTGGGCCGCCGCCAAGACCCGCTCGGCGTCCGACTTCTATACCGCCGGCGGCGGCATCACCGGCTTCCAGAACGGCCTCGCGATCGCGGGCGACTTCATGTCGGCCGCGTCCTTCCTGGGTATCTCGGCCGCCGTGTTCCTGGACGGCTTCGATGGCCTGATCTATGCGATCGGCTTCCTGGTCGGCTGGCCCGTGATCACCTTCCTGATGGCCGAGCGCCTGCGCAACCTGGGCCGCTTCACCTTCGCCGACGTGGCCTCGTACCGCTTCGCCCAGAAGCCGATCCGCGTGTTCGCGGCCTCCGGCACCCTGGTCGTGGTGGCGTTCTACCTGATCGCGCAGATGGTCGGGGCCGGCCAGCTGATCAAGCTGCTGTTCGGTCTCGACTACTGGATCGCGGTGGTGCTGGTTGGCGCCCTGATGATGGTGTACGTGCTGTTCGGCGGCATGACCGCCACTACCTGGGTGCAGATCATCAAGGCCGTGCTGCTGCTGTCGGGCGCCTCGTTCATGGCGTTCTCGGTGCTGGCCCAGTACAACTTCAGCCCGTCGCAACTGTTCCAGACCGCCACCGAACTGCACGCCAAGGGCGACGCCATCATGGGGCCGGGCAGCTTCATCAAGGATCCGATATCGGCGATCTCGTTCGGCATGGCGCTGATGTTCGGCACCGCCGGCCTGCCGCACATCCTGATGCGTTTCTTCACCGTCCCGAGCGCCAAGGAAGCACGCAAGTCGGTGCTGTGGGCAACCACCTGGATCGGCTACTTCTATATTCTTACCTTCATCATCGGCTTCGGTGCGATCGTGCTGGTCGGTACCAACCCGGCCTTCAAGGATGCTGCCGGCGCGCTGCTGGGCGGTAACAATATGGCGGCAGTCCACCTGGCGCAAGCCGTGGGCGGCGATGTGTTCCTGGGCTTCATCTCGGCAGTCGCCTTCGCGACCATCCTGGCGGTGGTGGCCGGCCTGACCCTGTCGGGCGCCTCGGCCGTCTCGCACGACCTGTATGCCACCGTGTTCAAGAAGGGCCAGGCAACCAGCGAGAACGAGCTGAAAGTGTCGAAGATCACCACCATCTGCCTCGGCATCATCGCCGTGCTGCTGGGTATCGCATTCGAGAAGCAGAACGTCGCCTTCATGGTGTCGCTGGCCTTCGCGATCGCCGCCTCGGCCAACTTCCCGGTGCTGTTCATGTCGGTGCTGTGGAAAGACTGCACCACCCGCGGCGCCACCGTGGGCGGCTTCCTGGGCCTGGCGACCGCGGTTGCACTGACCGTGCTGTCGAAATCGGTCTGGGTCGATGTGCTGGGCAATAGCGCGGCGATCTTCCCGTACGCATCGCCGGCAATCTTCTCGATGGCGATCGGCTTCTTTGGTATCTGGATCTTCTCGATCACCGACAAGGGTACACGCGCCCGCATCGACCGCGCCGGCTTCGAGGCGCAGGAAGTGCGCGCCGAGACCGGTATCGGTGCGGCGGGAGCATCGGCGCACTAAGCCAGTTGCAAGCAGCTGATAAAAAGGGCGGCCCGTGAAGGCCGCCCTTTTTTATTTGCCCGACGATCCATCCCATGGACCGATGGTGAAGGCGGCCCCTGCGACGTGCTGGACAGTAGGCTCGCCCGACAGATAGTCCTCCAGTCCCGCCATGAACAGCTGGTGGTCGTCGCTCGCTTCGAAGCGCGGGCTGTGATCTTCCAGCGTCTGCCAGCGCACGATCAGCGTGAAGTGATGCGGCTGCTCGATCCCGCGGGCAAGCATATGCCCCCGATAGCCCTTCGCGCGGCTGAGTAGCGGAGCGACTTCGGCAAACGCATTTCCAAAACTGTCCGTGCGCTCGGGCCGGACCGGCAGGGTGGCGATTTCATAGACCATGGTGCTCTCCTAAGCTGGGTTGAGTGTTCAGCCGCGTGCGCTGGCGCGGTCGGCATCCGGCCCCACCGCAATCGCGATCTTGCCCCGCAGGCCGTTGTCAGGCGTTTCCAGCAGCGCGTGGGCGAGTGAAATATCGGCCAGCGAATACACCGCGCCGACGTGGGGTTTCAGCTGGCCGCGCTCGACCAGGGTGCTCAGTTCGTCGAGCTTGCCGCGGTTCTGGCGGGTGAAGATGAAGTGGTAGCTCGCGTTCTTGCCCCAGGCCTGGATCAGGTTTTGCGGCTTGGCGATGTCGACGATCGAGACCACGCGGCCGAGCTGCGCCAGCACGTCCGGGCTGCGCGTCAGGGTATCGCCGCCGATGGTGTCGAACACCACATCGACGCCCTGGCCACCAGTCTCGCGCAAGACCGCCTCGACATAATCCTCCTTCGTGTAATCGATGACCACATCGGCGCCCAGGCCGCGTACGAACTCGAAATTGTCTTCGCGCACCGTGGTAAACACCTTGGCGCCCATGGCTTTCGCGACCTGGATCACGACGTGGCCGACCCCACCCGCGCCGCCATGGATCAGGACGCTTTCTCCGGCTTTCAACTGGGCGCGCACGGCGAGGGCTTCCCATGCGGTGCCGCCGACCAGGGTCAGGCTGGCGGCCTCGAGATGGGTCAGCGAGGCGGGCTTGTGGCCGACGATGGTTTCGGAGGCGACGTGGTATTCGGCATAGCTGCCAGGGCCGTCGAAGATTTGCGGGGTGTACCAGACCTCGTCGCCTGGCTTGAAGGCAGTCACGCCTGGGCCAACTTCCTCGACCACGCCCGAGACGTCATGTCCGGTGATGGCGGGCAGGGGCACCAGGTCGGCATAGTCGCCGCGGCGGACCTGGTAGTCCAGCGGGTTGATCGAGGTGGCTTGCACCCGGACCATCACCTGGCCGGCCTGTGGTACGGGCTTGGCGACGTCGCGCAGTTCAAACGATTGTGGGCCGCCAAAAGAGGTGAGCAGTTGCGCTTTCATGATTTTCTCCTTGTTTCGTTAAAAAGGGATATCGGGAATTGTCGATATATACTGGCAAAAAAAATTACAGTTCTTTTCCAATGAGCTCGGCGAGCGCACGGATGGTTGCTTCGTTACGTTTGTAGTACGTCCATTGGCCAATGCGCCTGACTTCGACCAGCCCAGCCCGTTGCAGGGTTGCCAGATAGTCGGACACGGTCGACTGGGACAAGCCGACACCTTCCTGGATGCTGCTCACGCACACACCGACGATATTGACGTCGCCTTCATCCTGCGGCGGAAAGCTGTTCGCCGGATCCTTCAAGCCTCTCAGTATGTCGAGGCGAGTGCGGTTCGAGAGGGCTTTGAAGATATCTAGAAGTTCCATGGAGCTCAGTATATCGAGATATCCCGATATGTCAAGCTGCTGTCGTGCGCGCGGTCCATCGTTTAAGCTGCGCTTAATTGTTTCAAATGCGCGTTTCATTGTTTCAGGTGAAACGCTGATAAAGTGCTGCATCGAATACTTCTGCAAGCCGTAAGGCAGATTATCCATGTCAAGTGATTGAATTTACTGAAATAATCCGAATGGACGGTGGATTGCCCGATGCTGGCACGCGGCTTGCAGTAACAAGCTGAACATCAACCGCATCAGAAAGGACACCGCATGACCAAGCTCTCCGCTGGCGCCGCATTCCGTAAGGCAATGCTGGAAGAATCCCCACTGCAGGTGGTCGGCGCGATCAACGCCAATCACGCCTTGCTGGCCAAGCGCGCCGGCTTCAAGGCAATCTACCTGTCCGGTGGCGGCGTGGCGGCCGGTTCGCTCGGCTTGCCCGACCTGGGCATCTCGAACCTGGACGATGTATTGACCGACGTGCGTCGCATCACCGACGTGTGCGACCTGCCGCTGCTGGTCGACGTCGACACCGGTTTCGGCGCTTCGGCCTTCAACGTCGCGCGCACCGTGCGCACGCTGGCCAAGGCCGGCGCCGCTGCCTGCCATATCGAAGACCAGGTTGGCGCCAAGCGCTGCGGCCACCGTCCGGGCAAGGAAATCGTCAGCAAGGACGAGATGGTTGACCGCGTCAAGGCTGCGGCCGATGCGCGTCCGTACGACGACTTCGTGATCATGGCGCGCACCGACGCGCTGGCCGTCGAAGGCCTGGACGCCGCCATCGAGCGCGCCATTGCTTGCGTGGAAGCCGGCGCCGACATGATCTTCCCCGAGGCGATGACGAGCCTGGAGATGTATAAACAGTTCGCCGATGCGGTCAAGGTGCCGGTGCTGGCCAATATCACCGAATTCGGCGCGACCCCGCTGTTCACGGTCGATGAACTGAAAGGGGCCGGCGTCGGCCTGGTGCTGTATCCGCTGTCGGCGTTCCGCGCCATGAACAAGGCGGCCGAGAACGTGTACAACGCGATCCGCCGCGACGGCACCCAGCAGAACGTGCTCGACACCATGCAGACGCGCGCCGAACTGTATGACCGCATCGACTACCACAGCTACGAACAGAAGCTCGACGCGCTGTTCGCCCAGAACAAAGCCAAGTAAACGGAGACCAGGAATATGAGCAGCCAGAACAACGAGACCCCAACCTTCAAGCCGAAGAAATCGGTGGCCCTGTCCGGTGTCGCAGCCGGCAATACCGCACTGTGCTCGGTCGGCAAATCGGGCAACGACTTGCATTACCGCGGCTACGACATCCTGGACGTGGCCGATGCCTGCGAATTCGAGGAAATCGCCTACCTGCTGGTGCACGGCAAGCTGCCAAACGAAGCCGAGCTGCGTGGCTACAAAGCCAAGCTGCGTTCGCTGCGCGGCCTGCCTGCCGCCGTCAAGAGCGCGCTCGAGGCGCTGCCAGCCGGCGCTCATCCGATGGACGTGATGCGTACCGGCGTGTCGGTGCTGGGCTGCACCTTGCCTGAGAAGGACGACCACAATATCGCCGGCGCGCGCGATATCGCCGACCGCCTGATGGCCTCGTTCGGCTCGATGCTGCTGTACTGGTACCACTTCAGCCATAACGGCAAGCGCATCGAAGTCGAAACCGACGACGATTCGATCGGCGGCCACTTCCTGCACCTGCTGCACGGCTTCAAGCCAGGCGAATCGTGGGTGCAGGCGATGCACACCTCGCTGATCCTGTACGCCGAGCATGAGTTCAACGCCTCGACCTTTACCGCGCGGGTGATCGCCGGCACCGGCTCCGACATCCATTCGGCCATCACCGGCGCCATCGGCGCGCTGCGCGGTCCGAAGCATGGCGGCGCCAATGAAGTGGCGCTCGACATCCAGAAGCGCTACGAGAACGCCGACGAAGCCGAAGCGGATATCCGCAACCGCGTGGCCAACAAGGAAGTCGTGATCGGCTTCGGACACCCGGTGTACACGATCTCGGACCCGCGCAACAAGGTGATCAAGGAAGTGGCGCGTTCGCTGTCTTCCGAAGCCGGCTCGATGAAGATGTTCGACATCGCCGAGCGCCTGGAATCGGTGATGTGGGAAGTGAAAAAGATGTTCCCGAACCTGGACTGGTTCTCGGCCGTGTCGTACCACATGATGGGCGTGCCGACCGCCATGTTCACGCCGCTGTTCGTGATCTCGCGCACCTCGGGCTGGGCCTCCCACGTGATCGAGCAGCGCATCGACAACAAGATCATCCGTCCAAGCGCGAATTATGTCGGTCCGGAAGACCTGCAGTTCGTGCCGCTGGTCGAGCGCAAATAAGCTATTCATCAGCACCACGATCATCCGCACGTCGTTCCCGCCTTCGCCGGGACGACGGTTTACGGTTAACTTATGAATCGAGCCGCATCATGAATACGAATCACCTGAAACCCTTGCCCGGCACCGACCTGGACTACTTCGACACGCGCGCCGCGGTCGAAGCCATCCAGCCCGGCGCCTGGGATACCTTGCCCTACACCTCGCGCGTGCTGGCCGAAAACCTGGTGCGCCGCTGCGAGCCGAGCTGCATGACGGACTCGCTCAAGCAGATCATCGAACGCAAGCGCGAACTCGATTTCCCCTGGTTCCCGGCGCGCGTGGTGTGCCATGACATCCTGGGCCAGACCGCCCTGGTCGACCTGGCCGGCCTGCGCGATGCGATCGCGCTGCAAGGGGGCGACCCGGCCCTGGTCAATCCGGTGGTGCCGACCCAGCTCGTGGTCGACCATTCGCTGGCGGTCGAATGCGGCGGCTTCGATCCGGACGCGTTCACCAAGAACCGCGCGATCGAGGATCGCCGTAACGAAGACCGCTTCCACTTCATCGACTGGACCAAGAAGGCGTTCCAGAACGTCGATGTGATCCCGCCGGGGAACGGCATCCTGCACCAGATCAACCTGGAACGCATGTCGCCCGTGATCCAGGTAGAGAACGGCGTGGCCTATCCGGACACCCTGGTCGGCACCGACTCGCATACCCCGATGGTCGATGCGCTGGGCGTGATCGCGATCGGCGTCGGCGGCCTGGAAGCCGAGAGCGTGATGCTGGGCCGCGCCTCGTACATGCGCCTGCCCGACATCGTCGGCGTCGAATTGACGGGCAAGCCGCAGCCGGGCATCACCGCCACCGACACCGTGCTGGCGCTGACCGAGTTCCTGCGCCAGTCGAAGGTTGTCTCGGCCTACCTGGAATTCTACGGCGAGGGCGCATCCGCATTGACGCTCGGCGACCGCGCCACGATCTCGAACATGGCGCCCGAATTCGGCGCCACGGCCGCGATGTTCTACATCGACGAGCAGACCATCAAATACCTGCGCCTGACCGGCCGCGAGGACGAGACCGTGCACCTGGTCGAGACTTATGCCAAGGAAGCCGGCCTGTGGGCCGACAGCCTGAAGAACGCCGAGTACGAACGCACGCTGTCGTTCGACCTGTCGAGCGTGGTGCGCAATATCGCCGGTCCGTCGAACCCGCACAAGCGCGTGCCGACGTCCGAACTGGCCGCGCGCGGCATCTCCGGCAAGGTGGACAACGAACCGGGCCTGATGCCTGACGGCGCCGTGATCATCGCGGCGATCACCAGCTGCACCAACACCAATAATCCCCGCAATATGATCGCCGCCGGCCTGCTGGCGCGTAATGCCAACCGCGCCGGCCTGCAGCGCAAGCCCTGGGTGAAAACTTCGCTGGCGCCGGGCTCGAAGGCGGTCGCCCTGTATCTGGACGAAGCCGGCCTCACGCCCGAGCTGGACAATCTGGGCTTCGGCGTCGTGGCGTTTGCCTGCACCACCTGCAACGGCATGAGCGGGGCGCTCGATCCCGTCATCCAGCAAGAGGTCATCGAGCGCGACCTGTACGCGACCGCCGTCCTGTCGGGCAACCGCAACTTCGACGGCCGCATCCACCCGTACGCCAAGCAGGCCTTCCTGGCTTCGCCGCCGCTGGTGGTGGCGTATGCGATCGCCGGCACCATCCGCTTCGATATCGAGAAGGATGTGCTGGGCGTGGATGGCTCGGGCAAGGAGATTCGCCTGGCCGACCTGTGGCCGTCGGACGACGAGATCGACGCCGTGGTCGCGAGCAGCGTCAAGCCTGAGCAGTTCCGCAAGGTCTATACGCCGATGTTCGCGCGCGTGGTGGACGATAGCGCCGCGGTCAGCCCGCTGTACGACTGGCGTGCACAGAGCACCTATATCCGTCGGCCACCGTACTGGGAAGGCGCGCTGGCCGGCGAGCGCACATTGGCCGGCATGCGTCCGCTGGCGGTCCTGGGCGACAATATCACCACCGACCACCTGTCGCCGTCGAATGCGATCATGCTCGATTCGGCGGCCGGCGAATACCTGGCGAAGATGGGCTTGCCCGAAGAAGACTTCAATTCCTACGCCACCCACCGCGGCGACCATTTGACGGCGCAGCGCGCCACCTTCGCCAATCCGACCCTCAAGAACGAGATGGTCAGGGATGGTGATGGCAAGGTGATTGCCGGCTCGCTGGCGCGCATCGAGCCGTCGGGCGAGGTGACCCGCATGTGGGAAGCGATCGAGCACTATATGGAGCGCAAGCAGCCGCTGATCGTGGTGGCCGGCGCCGACTACGGCCAGGGCTCGTCGCGCGACTGGGCGGCCAAGGGCGTGCGCCTGGCGGGCGTGGAGGCGATCGTGGCCGAAGGCTTCGAGCGCATCCACCGCACCAACCTGGTGGGCATGGGTGTGCTGCCACTCGAATTCAAGGCCGGTATCAATCGCGTCACGCTCGGGATCGATGGTAGCGAGACCTTTGACGTGGTGGGCGAACGTACGCCGCGTGCCGAGCTGACGCTGGTGATCCGGCGGCGCAGCGGCGAGCGGGTCGAAGCAAGTGTGACCTGCCGTCTCGATACGGCCGAGGAAGTCGCGATCTATGAGGCGGGCGGGGTGCTGCAGCGCTTCGCCCAGGATTTCCTCGAATCGTCGGCGCCGAAAGCGGCGGCGTAACAGGTCGCGTCAATGCGAACGTGATTTGAACGCGTCGGCGGCTACGCCGCCGACGCGTCCAACGAACCCCAATATTCCACGGACACCCCATGCCCCACACCCCCCAGATCAAAATCAATGCCACCTATATGCGCGGCGGCACCAGCAAAGGCGTGTTCTTCAAACTGGAAGACCTGCCCGAATCCACCCGCACGCCCGGCCCCGCGCGCGACGCCCTCCTGCTGCGCGTGATCGGCAGCCCCGACCCCTACGCCAAGCAGATCGACGGCATGGGCTGCGGCACCTCCAGCACCAGCAAGGCCGTGATCGTCGACCGCGGCACGCGCCCCGAGCACGACGTCGACTACCTGTTCGGCCAGGTCGCGATCGACAAGCCCTTCGTCGACTGGAGCGGCAACTGCGGCAACTTGTCGGCCGCGGTCGGCCCGTTCGCCATCGCCAACGGCCTGGTCGACCCTGCGCGCATCCCGCGCGATGGCATCGCCACCGTGCGCATCTGGCAGGCCAATATCGGCAAGACCATCATCGCCCACGTCCCGATGACCGACGGCCAGGTGCAGGAAACCGGCGACTTCGAACTTGACGGCGTGACCTTCACGGCGGCCGAGGTGCAGCTGGAATTCATCGACCCGGCAGCCGAGGAAGAGGGCGCTGGTGGCGCAATGTTCCCGACCGGGAACCTGGTCGACGAGCTGGACGTGCCTGGCGTCGGCGTGCTGCGCGCGACCATGATCAACGCCGGCATCCCGACCATCTTCGTCGAGGCCGGCGCGCTCGGCTACGACGGCACCGAGCTGCAGGACGCCATCAACGGCGACGCGCGCGCGCTGGCCACGTTCGAGACCATCCGCGCCCATGGCGCGCTGCGCATGGGCCTGATCGCCAGCATCGAGGATGCGGGCAAGCGCCAGCACACGCCCAAGGTCGCCTTCGTCGCCAAGCCGGCCGGCTATGTCGCCTCGAGCGGCAAGCAGGTCGCCCAGGGCGACATCGACCTGCTGGTGCGCGCGCTCTCGATGGGCAAGCTGCACCACGCGATGATGGGCACGGCGGCGGTGGCGATCGGCACCGCCGCCGCAATTCCCGGCACCCTGGTCAACCTTGCGGCCGGCGGCGGCGAACGCAGCGCGGTGCGCTTCGGCCATCCGTCCGGCACCTTGCGGGTGGGCGCCGAGGCGGTGCAGCAGGGTGGCGCCTGGAGCGTGGCCAAGGCCCTCATGAGCCGCAGTGCGCGCGTTCTGATGGAAGGCCGGGTATGCGTGCCGGGTGACGCCTTCTGATGCACCGGGATTGCATCGTCTCTGACGTTGCTTTCTTGTCGCGCACACTACAGTTACTGGCGGTTCCGGGGTATGATGATCGCCCGAGTTGCGATAGGGCAACTCGTGGCAACCTTGAGCCACTAGCCGCGACAGCAACCACCGATGGATGGATTTCCGAACCTGCACTTACCTGACGTCGCGGACACCGGTGTACACAAGACGGACCTGACGCTGCTGCGGCGCATGGTGCGCGAGCAGCGCGCCGTGTTCGAGAACGCGCCGGTCGGCATCGCCGTCACCCAGCCCGACCAGGTGCGCTCCTTCAACCCGCGCGCGGGCGAGATGTTCGGTTTCGCGCAGCACGAAGTGGGCAGCATCTCGCCGCTCGACGTGTGTGTCTCGCACGAGGATTACCATAGTCTGATCGGTGAAGCGTTCGCAGTGCTGGCCAGGGGCGGCCTTTTCGAGAAGGACGAGCAGCAGTTCCGGCGCCGTAACGGCAGCACTTTCTGGGCGCGCCTGCGCGGCTGCGCGGTCGAACCGGGCAACCGCGGCGCCGGCACCATCTGGATCGTCGAGGACGTGACCGAGGCGCGCCAGGCCATGAGCGAGGTGCAGGCGATCATGACCAATGCCTCGATCGGCATCATGTTCACCCGCAACCGCGTGATCCGGCGCGCCAATCCCGCCTTCTGCCAGCTGTTCGGCTATGGCGAGGACGAGCCGATCGGCATCTCGACCCGTTCGCTGTACCCCGACGAAACGGCGTATCGCCAGCTCGGCGCCGACGCCTATCCGCAACTGGCGCGCGGCCTGCCGTTTCGTACCGAGCGCACCCTGGTGCGGCGCGACGGCACGCCGGCCTGGGTCCAGATGATCGGCTACCAGGTCAATGCGCGCGACCCCGACAAGGGCACCATCTGGATGCTCGAGGACCGCACCCGCGAGCGCGCCGACGAGCAGTCGCTGCGCGAGGCGCTGATGGAGAACCGCGCCATCCTCGACAACGCGGTGCTGGGCATCGCCGTGGTCGAGGGCGGCCGTACCCTGCATTGCAACCGCAAGATGGAAGAGCTGTTCGGCATGCCGCCGGGCGGCATGGACGGCTTCGCGGTGCGCGCGCTGTATCCCGATTCGACCAGCTGGAAAGATGCGCGCGAGCTGTCCAACCGCCAGTTCAGCCTGGGCCAGGCCCACATGGCCGAGCACGAGATGGTGCGCCGCGACGGCAGCCGCTTCTGGGCGCGCCTGTCGGGCCGCCTGTTCGACCTGGCGCAGGCGGGCGGGCGCAGCGTATGGCTGGTGGACGACGTCACCGCCCAGCGCGAGGCGGCCGACGCCATCCGGCGCGCGCGCGACGAGCTCGAACTGCGGGTGGCGGCGCGCACCGCCGAACTGGCCGGCGCCAACGCCTTGCTGCAGGACGAGATCAACGAGCGGCGCCAGGCCGAGGCGCGGGTGCACCACATGGCCTACCACGACAGCCTGACCGGCTTGCCCAACCGCGCGATGCTGTCCGAGCGCCTGGATGCCGCGATGCGCGCCGTGGCCTCCGGCGACCAGCCGCAGAATGGCGCGAAGCTGGCGCTGATGTTCATCGACCTCGACCGCTTCAAGAACATCAACGATTCGCTCGGTCACCTGGTCGGCGACGGCTTGCTGCGCAATGTCGCCCTGCGCCTGGTGACGGCGGTGCGTCCGGGCGACCTGGTGGCGCGTCTGGGCGGCGACGAGTTCGTGGTGCTGATGCCGGCGATCGGCTGCGGCGCCGACGCCGCCGAGGTGGCCGGGCGCATCATCGGCGCGCTGTCGCTGGCCTGCCGCATTGACGGCCACAGCCTGCACATCTCGCCCTCGATCGGGATCTGCCTGTACCCGGACGACGGAGTCGATGTCGAGACCCTGATGCGCCATGCCGACGCCGCCATGTACCAGGCCAAGGCGGCCGGCCGCAACAATTACCAGTTCTTCACCGAGCGCATGAACCTGGCGGCGGCGCGCCATTTCGAGCTCGAATCGAACCTGCGCGGCGCGCTCGCGCGCCAGGAGTTCGAGCTGCATTTTCAGCCAATCATGTGCACCGAAACGCGGCGCCCGCACGCGCTCGAGGTGCTGCTGCGCTGGCGCCGCGGCGACGTGCTGGTGGGGCCGGACGAATTCATCCCTATCCTGGAAGAGAGCGGCATGATCGTGGAGGTCGGCGAGTGGGTGATCCGCAACGCCTGTGCCCAGGCCATGGAATGGCAGCGCGAGGGGCTGGACGTGGTGCCGCTGGCGATCAACCTGTCGGCGCGCCAGTTCATGCACCAGGGCCTGGTCGAATCGATCCGCGCCATCGTGCGCCAGACGGGGATCGATCCGCGCCTGGTGGAATTCGAGATCACCGAGACCGCGCTGATGCAGCACGGCGGCCAGACGCTCGAGACCCTGCGCCAGATGAATGCGATGGGGATCTGCCTGTCGATCGACGATTTCGGCACCGGCTACTCGAGCCTGGCCTACCTGAAGCGCTTCCCGGTGCGCAAGATCAAGATCGACCGCGCCTTCGTGCGGGAGCTGGAAGCGAGCGCCGAGGATCGGGCGATCGTGGCGGCAGTGATGGCGCTGGCCAACAGCCTGCAACTGCTGGTGGTGGCCGAGGGCGTGGAGACGGAAGGGCAGTATGCCTTGCTGCGCTCATTCGGGTGCCAGTATGCGCAGGGTTATCTGTTTGCGCGGCCGTTGCCGGCGGCGCAGGTGGCGAAGTTGCTGGCGGGGTGATTCAAACGGACGTTGAACGCCCACCCGCGTCCCGGATCAATCCCTCAATCCCCGATCGTCGCCACCACCGGCGCATGATCCGACGGCTGCTCCCACTTGCGCGTCTCGCGGTCGATATGGCATGCCGTGCAGCGCTCGGCCAACGCCTTCGACAACAGGATGTGGTCGATCCGCAGCCCGCGGTTGCGGCGAAACGCCATCTGCCGATAATCCCACCAGCTGTACTGCTTCTCGGGCTGCTCGAACAGGCGAAACGCGTCGGATAGCCCCAGCGCCATCAGTTCCTGCAATGCCGCGCGCTCGGGAATCGAAAAGTGGATCCGGCCTTCCCATTCGGCCGGGTCATGTACGTCGCGCGCCTCGGGCGCGATATTGTAGTCGCCCAGGATCGCAAAGCGCTCGTGCGCGGCCATCTCGGCCGCCACCCAGGTGTGCAGCGCCTCGAACCAGGCCAGCTTGTAGGCATATTTGTCGGAACCGACTTCCTGGCCGTTCGGCACATAGGCGCAGATGATGCGCACGCCACCGATCGTGGCTGCCAGCAGGCGCTGCTGCGCATCGTCATAATGCGGATTGTTCCTGACCACGTCCTGGATCGGGAGTTTTGAAAGAATGGCGACGCCGTTATAGGTCTTCTGGCCAGAAAAAGCGACCTGGTAGCCGGCTGCATTCAGCTCGGCCAGCGGGAACTTGTCGTCGGTCAGCTTGGTCTCCTGGATGCAGACGACATCGACCGGATTGGCTTCGAGCCATTGCAGCAGATGCGAGAGGCGGACTTTCAGTGAGTTAACATTCCAGGTAACTAATTTCATTGTTCTATGTGTGTCATGGTAGAGTGTTGGCTGTAACATACTGTCGTGCAGCCAGCTTGCTTGCCAATCAGCTATTATTGCCGAGTTTGCGACTATCAGCAGTGCCCAGCTCTCTCAGATGAGGGAGTTGAAGCCGACTGCTTGGTATAAGCGCAACAGGTGATAATAAAATTGATTAATAGATTGCTAAATTATATTGCTCCGATGTTCGGTCAGCGCTATAAGGTGAGAAGGCTGGCACGGCATTGCCGTACGCGGCAGTGTGAGTTTGTTGCTTTCTGGTAATAAGAAAATTGCGTAAGGGCAACTTCCATTGTACCATTAGCGTGTCGTGCAGCCGGTTCGGTGAGCTCACACAGTTGTCGCAAACCATCGATGTGCGGTGGTGGTACTATTGTGAAATATTTAGTTTCACGAGTTAATAATCCGAACGCAGATTTGTAAAGGATAGAAATGCGCAGTGCATTTGAAGCGTGGGCCCAGCGTGAGGGCCACATCGTTCGCCGCCGCGAAGACAAACCCGAGGAATACCTCGTTTTCGAGACCCAGCGCCGTTGGGTGATCTGGCAGGCAGCCCTGGCGCATGGCGCCAAGGCCGCTTCCGACGCGCCATCGAAGTTTGGCAAGGATGGCAGCGCAGCGCCTGCCATCGCCCAGGACGAAGCCGCGGTGCGTAACCGCGTACTCAATGAAGTCCTGGATGCCTTCAGTGAACTCGACGAGACCGCCGGCATGGAAGGCGTGCTCAAGGTGATCCAGGGCCTGAAGAAAAAGCAGAAGGCCGAGGCCGAAAAGGTCTGAGCCGGTTCGACTACTGATGCGCTACCGTCATTACAAGGGCGGCATCTACGAACTGGTAGGCGAAGCGATACTCGAAGCCGACCACACACCCGTGGTCGTCTATCGGGGCGAGGATGGCGTCGTGTGGGTACGTCCCCGTGACGCCTTCTTCGGACAGGTGAGTGTCGACGGCGTGACGCTGCCGCGTTTCACCGCGCAGGGCGCCGCACCTGAGGCGCCGCCCGAGGCAAGCCTTCAGTAATCGCGATCTGCTGCCGTTAAAGAGACATTCGCCTCTTGATGGTTGCCATGTCGTTTCTATTCCGCCCGTTTGCCGTTGCCGCGTTCGCCCTGTTGGGCGGGTGCGCGACCATGTCCGACTCCCCCGTGCAGCAGCTCGAGGTGCGCGCCGTGCTCGATTACCGCGAGATCGGCGGGGTAGGTTGCATCCTCAGCAATGACGTCGGCCGCTGGTACATGATCGCCCCGGGTCGCGTGACCGTGACCCGCAGCAGCCAGCCGATCTCGATCAGCTGCAAGAAGGGCGCCAGCGCCAGCGCCGCCGAAGTGGTCCAGGCCAGACTCGATACCAATAAGCTGATGGGCAATCTCGTCACCAGTGCCGGCATCGGGTATTTCGTCGACCGTCACTCGGGCGCGGGGTATGGGTATCCAGCGATCCTGACGGTGCTGATGCAGCCGGCCGCGCCGCCGCCGGAAGCGGCAGGAGCGACGCCGGTCCAGACGAGGGTGTTCTGACTCTTCCAAAAGGAACAGCCCCGCATGCGGGGCTGTTTCACGTCAACGCATCAGGCAGTGCTTACACGCGATTCATCAGGAACGTGGTCAAGAGTGGCACCGGACGGCCGGTCGCGCCCTTGTTGGCGCCCGATTTCCAGGCGGTGCCGGCGATGTCCAGGTGGGCCCAGGTGTACTTGCGGGTGAAGTTCTCCAGGAAGCAGGCGGCGGTGATCGAGGCAGCGCCCGGGGTGCCGATATTGGCCAGGTCGGCGAAGTTCGACTTGAGCTGGTCGTTGTAGATCTCGCCCAGCGGGAAGCGCCAGGCCACGTCGCCCGCCTGCTTGCCGGCGTCGAGCAGCTCGGTTGCCAATGCGTCATGGGCGGCGTCGTCGCGGGTGAACAGGCCGCTGGTGTGGTGGCCCAGGGCCACGATGCAGGCGCCGGTCAGGGTCGCGATGTCGACCACGGCGGCCGGCTTGAAGCGCTCGGCATAGGTCAGGGCGTCGCACAGGATCAGGCGGCCTTCGGCATCGGTGTTGAGCACTTCGATGGTGGTGCCGTTCATCGCGGTGACGATGTCGCCCGGCTTGGTGGCGCGGCCCGACGGCATGTTCTCGCAGGCGGCGACGATGCCGACCACGTTCAGTTTCAGGCCCATCTCGCCGATGGCGCGGAAGGTGCCCAGCACCGAGCCGGCGCCGCACATATCGTATTTCATCTCGTCCATGCCAGGACCGGCCTTGAGCGAGATGCCGCCGGTGTCAAAGGTGATGCCCTTGCCGACCAGGACCACCGGCGCGTCTTTCGACTTGGCGCCGTTGTGCTTGAGGACGATGAACTTCGGCGCTTCGTCGCTGCCGCGCGTCACCGACAGGAAGCTGCCCATCTTGAGCGCTTCGAGCTGCTTGCGTTCCAGGACTTCGATCTCGAAGCCGTAGTCGTCGGCCAGCTTGCGCGCGGTATTGGCCAGGAAAGTCGGGGTGCAGACATTGGGCGACAGGTTGCCCAGTTCCTTGGTCAGGTTCATGCCGTTGGCGATCGCCGCGGCCTGGGTCAGCGTCGCCTTGTCGAGGCCGGCGCTTGGCGCGGCAACGACGATCTTGCGCACGCCGGTGAGGGCCGGATCCTTCTTGCTCTTCTGGCCGTCGGTGCGGAATTCGGCGTCGCTGGCGCCGACCACGAGCGCGCGCAGCGCCCAGTTCGCGTCGCGCTCTTTCACGCTATCGAGCGGGAATGCGATAATGGCATCCGCCGCGCCGAGGGTGGAGAACACTTTCAGTGCAGCAGTGACGCCAGTGCTAAAGCTTTTTTCGCTGGCGACCTCGTCGCTACCCAGGCCGACCAGCAGCACGCGCGCAGCAGCCACACCGGCCACGCCGCGCAGCAGCAGGGTCGAACCCGGCTTGCCGCTGATGTCGCCCGACTTGAGCGCCGCGCTGATGTCGCCGTTCACATCGAGTGCTTTGGCCGCAGCCGACAGTTTCTTGTTTTCGTACACCGCAACCGCGATGCAGCCTGATTTCGCAGCGGCCAGGGTGTTTTTTGTGTCGAATGCTTTTATGCTAAAGTCCATTTGGTTCTCCGGTTCGATGTTTGGCGGCGGACTGCCTAATCTGCAATTATAACGACTCTACTGAATGATTTTCCGACGTTCCCTGCAACGTGAACTGGCGAGCGCCGCGGGCGCTACTTTCACGGTGCTGTTTTCCATCCTCGTGACCTGGACCCTGATCGCCATTCTCGGCCGGGCCGCAGGCGGCAAGGTGGCATCCGGCGACGTGCTGGCGCTGATTGTATTCCGCAGCGCCGAGCTGTTGCCGATCATTCTCATTCTCACGTCCTTCATCGCGGTGGTCGCGACCATCACGCGCAGCTACCGCGATTCCGAGATGGTGGTCTGGTTCGCCTCGGGTCAATCCCTCCTTGGGTGGATCCGGCCGGTGCTGGTGCTGGGCCTGCCGATGGTGGCGCTGGTCGGCGCGCTGTCCTTCGTCGTCACGCCCTGGGCCAAGATGAGGAGCGCCGAATTCGTCGAGCGCTTCCAGAAGCGCGAAGACCTGCAGCGCGTGGCGCCCGGCCAGTTCCGCGAGTCCAGCTCGAGCGACCGTGTGTTCTTCGTCGAGCGCAGCGCCGAGGGTTCGACCGTGGTGCAGAACGTGTTCGTCGGCGGCGTCGACGGCGACACCCATTCGGTGGTGGTGGCCAAGCAGGGCGTGATCGAGTCGGACGGCAAGGGCGGCCAGTTCCTGGTGCTCAGTAATGGCCGCCGCTATGAGGGCGTGCCGGGCCAGGCCGATTTCCAGACCATGGAGTTCGAGCGCTACAGCATGCGGGTGGCGACCCAGGCGCCGATGATCGGCGCCGATGTGCCGGTGTCGGCGCTGTCCACACCGGCGCTCCTGATCGCGCCCAACCGCTTCACCCAGGCCGAACTGCTGGCGCGCATCGCGGCGCCGATCACCTGCCTGGTGTTGATGCTGCTGGCGATCCCGCTCGGCTTCGTCAATCCGCGCGCCGGGTCGTCGGCCAACCTGATCATCGCCTTATTGATCTTCTTCACCTATAACAACCTGGTGCGGCTGTCCGAAGCCAGCGTCAAGCAGGGCAAGCTGGCCTTTGCCATGGGCTGGTGGCCGTTGCACCTGGCCGCGCTACTGGTGGTGATCGGGCTCTTCGCATGGCGCCTGAACGTGAACCACCGTTATCATCCGCTGGTCATGATCAGCGCCTTCAAGCGCCGCCGTTTCTTGAAGAACGCGCCGGTTGCCAAGCGTGAAGAGGCGCGCGCAGAATGAAAATCCTCCAACGATATTTCGCCGTCAATATTTTCCAGGCGGTGGCCTTCGTGCTGGCCGCGTTTTTGGCGCTGGTCGCCTTCATGGACCTGACCAGCATCCTGCCGTCGGTCGGCAAGAACGACTTCGGCATGCAGCACGCCTTGCTGTACGTGCTGCTGCTGGTGCCGGGTAATGTGTACCAGGTGATGCCGGTGGCGGCCCTGATCGGCACCATCTATACGATGGCGCAGTTCGCCTCGAGTTCCGAATTCACCATCATGCGCGCCTCGTCGATGTCGACCCGCCAGGCCGCCATGATGCTGTTTAAAATCGGCGCGATCTTCGTGCTGATCGCCTTCGTGTTCGGCGAACTGATCACGCCGCGCACGGCCCCGATCGCCGAGCGCATGCGCCTGACCGCCAAGGGCGGTTCGGTGTCGGCAGAATTCCGCTCGGGCATGTGGACCAAGGACAGTGTGCATGAGGGTGGTGTGCGCGGGAATATCATCGGCTCGCGCTTCTTCAACGTGCGCCGCATCGCGCCTGACGGCCAACTCGAGGACGTACGTCTCTACGAGTTCGACAACAATATGCGCATGCGCTCGATCGTCACGGCGGCGCGCGGCACCTATGGCGGCAACAATACCTGGCGCCTGACCGACGTGACCGAGACCATGTTCGCCAATAGCCGCGAGCTGGCGGCGCCCGGTTCGGCGGTCCCGGCCGGGCAGACCATCCAGAGCACCTATGGCCAGGAAACGGCCTCGGTCTCGACCCGCAAGCTCGACAGCTACGTGCTGGCTTCCGAGATCACGCCCAAGATTTTGTCGGTATCGCGTTCGGATCCCGAGCGCATGTCGGCTGCTGAACTGGCGGTCTACACGCGCCACCTGGCGGAGAACCGGCAAGAGACCGAACGCTTCAAGGTCGCGTTCTGGAAGAAGGTCATCGATCCGTTCTCGATCTTCGTGCTGATGGCACTGGCGCTGCCGTTCGCCTACCTGCACACGCGCAGCGGCGGCGTCAGCCTCAAGATCTTCATCGGGATCATGATCGGGGTGAGCTTCCTGCTGATCAATTCGCTGTTCTCTCACCTGGGCGTGCTGACCATCCTGCCGGCCTTCCTGACGGCGGTGGCGCCGAGCATGCTGTTCCTGCTGATGGCGCTCGGGGCGCTGTGGTGGGTGGAAAGACATTGATGACGCAAGGACTGATCCTGTTCGCCCATGGCGCGCGCGCCGCCTCATGGGCCGCACCATTCGAGCGGCTGCGCGATACGACGCAGGCGCAATTACCTGGCTGCGAGGTGGCCCTGGCCTTCCTGGAACTGATGACGCCGAGCCTACCGGATACGGTGGATGCGATGGTCGCGCGCGGCATCGACCGGGTGACTGTGGTGCCGGTATTCCTGGGGCAAGGCGGGCATTTGCTACGTGACTTGCCGGCCCTGTGCGAGACCATTCGCGCCGTGCATCCCGGCTTGACGCTGAACGTGGTCGGCGCCATTGGCGAGGACCCGGGTGTGCAACGCGCCATGACCGATTATTGCGTCGCCGCGCTCGGCATTTAATATTCGAGTAGTGGCATGGGGTTCAAATGATATGCTGCATTGATGCTGTAATGCCGCATATTATTTGCTGACTCTCTATCCTGAACAGCTGGCTTGCTGCATGACCGCCTGAAGCATTCTTCAGGATGTCATCATGAGCACCGAACCCGATTACGCCCCGGTCGGCATCGTTGACGACTGCGATACGCTGTTCACCACCTTGCAGAACGGCGACCTGGCCACGACGCTGAGCGCCATCGATAGCGGCGCGCTCACTGGCGGCGGCTGGGTCATCGCCAGCCAGGCGCAGCCCGGCCTGTTCCGGATCGCCTACGACCCGGCCGTCGATACCTCGGCGCGGCTGGTGGTCGCCAACGCCGCCCTGCTCGAAGCAGGGCGGCCGACCTCAGTGACCGTCCACGACTACGACCACAATCAGCTCGACGCGCGCAGTACCGGATCGGCAACGCCGCATCCGAGATCGCCGGGGCCGCCAGTGATCCGGCGTTGCTGGCACGCGCGAACGGCGGCTTCGTGCTGGCCTGGCGCGATGACGGCCAGGTCGCGGTGCGCCGCCTCGACGCCGCGGGGGTGAGCATTACGCCTGGTGCTCGCGTCTGGCGAGCGCCTCGCCCATCATCACCAGCACCGGGCCATGGCCCGGTTCGAGGCCGCGCGCCAGGTCGGTAAGCGTCAAACGCAGGATGCGTTCATCGGCGCGGCTGCAGTTTTCGACCACCACCACCGGCAGGTCGGGACGGCGGCCTTCGGCCAGCAGGCGTTCAGCGGTGGCGGCGGCTTCGCGGCCGCCCATGTACTGGACCAGGGTGTCGGTTTCGGGCAAGGCCGGATGATCCGGCTCGTCCGGCGCTGTACTGGAAGTGAAGAAGGCGACGCTGCGCGCCAGGCCGCGCCTGGTCAAAGGCTGCTTGGTCGCGGCGGCGGCGGCGACGGCTGTCGTAATGCCAGGCACGACTTCGACCTCGATCCCTTCAGCCTCCAGGGCGCGCAACTCTTCATCGGCACGGCCGAACAGCATCGGATCGCCGCCCTTCAGGCGCACCACCAGCGCGTAGCGGCGCGCGCAGTCGACCAATTGCTCGTTGATCAGGGTCTGCGCCATCGAGCGCTGGCCCGAGCGCTTGCCGACCGAGATTTTCTCGGCCCGCACGCACAGTTCGAGCATGTCGGGCGTGACGAGGGCGTCGTACAGCACCACATCGGCTTGCGCCAGCAGGCGCGCGCCGCGCACCGTGATAAGGTCAGCCGCGCCGGGACCGGCTCCTACCAGATACACTTTGCCCAGCGCCGCCATGAAATCAACCCCGTCCTCTAAAAACGATTACTCTTCGATGCGGATCATACCCGCTGCAACGGTCTGGTGGGTGACTTCATCGATCAGGATGAAGGCGCCGGTCGCGCGGATATCGGCATAGGCGTCGGCCGCCAGCGGCTGCTGGACGGTCAGTTGCACGCGCGCGATATCGTTCAGCTTCAGGCCTTCGGCCGGATGACGTTCCTGCGTGTTCACATCCAGGATGGTGTCCAGGCGCGCGATCTTGGCCGCGGTCTGGCGCGTGCCGTGCTTGATCCAGTACTTGCGGCGCAGGTCGAGCGGCTCGTCGGCCATCCAGCACACATCGGCCGTCACCTGCTTGAGCAGGGTGGCTGGCTGTTCAGCGCGCGCCAGCATGTCGCCGCGCGAGACGTCCACGTATTCGTTCAGCACCAGCGTCACCGACTGCCCGGCCACGGCCGACTCGAGCGAACCGTCGAAGGTGACGATCTCTTTCACGGTCGCGCTCTGGTTCGACGGCTGCACCACCAGCTTGTCGCCGACCTTGACCGCGCCCGACTCGATGCGGCCCATATAGCCGCGGAAGTCGTTGGCTTCATGGCCGTTGTGACGCGCCACCAGCTGCACCGGGAAACGGAACGGCGCGGCGTGCGATTGATCGTAGACCGACAGCGATTCGAGCAGCTCGATCAGGGTCGGGCCTTCGTACCACGCCAGCCTGTCGGAACGATCGACGACGTTGTCGCCGGCCAGCGCCGACAGCGGGATCGCGGTGATGTCCTTCAAACCCAGCGACTGCGCAAACTTCTCGTATTCGGCGACGATGCGCTGGTAGACGGTCTGGTCGTAGTCGACCAGGTCCATCTTGTTCACAGCCACCACCACGTGCTCGATCTGCAGCAGCTTGGCGATGGTCGAATGGCGTTTGGTCTGCGTGAGCAGCTGCACGCTGCCATCGTCGCCCAGTTTGACTTTCGAGACGTCGATCAGGATGATCACGGCGTCGGCGGTCGAGGCGCCGGTGACCATATTGCGGGTGTACTGCTCGTGGCCCGGGGTGTCGGCGATGATGAACTTGCGCTTGGGCGTGGCGAAATAACGGTAGGCCACGTCGATCGTGATGCCCTGTTCGCGCTCGGCTTCGAGGCCGTCGGTCAGCAGCGACAGGTCGATGGTGTCGCCCACGGTGCGCTTGTGCTTGGCGCGCGAGACGGCGGCCAGCTGGTCGGCGAAGATGCCCTTGCTGTCGAACAGCAGGCGGCCAATCAGGGTACTCTTGCCATCGTCCACCGAGCCGGCGGTGATGAAGCGCAGCAGGGTCGAGCCCCCTTGTTGGTTCAGTTTATCTGTCATGGCGTTCATCAGAAGTATCCAGCTTTCTTGCGTTTTTCCATCGAGGCTTCGGAGGTCTGGTCGTCCATCCGGGTCGCACCGCGCTCGGTCACATCGGTGACTGCGGTCTCGGCGATGATGCCGGCCACGGTGTCCGCATCGGAGGCAACAGGGCAGGTGCACGAGATGTCGCCCACGGTCCGGAAGCGCACGGTGCGGGTTTCGACGGTCTCGCCTTCGCGCGCCGGGGTCAATGGGGTCAGCGGCACCAACAGGCCGTTACGCGGGATCACGTCGCGCTGGTGCGCAAAATAGATCGGCGGCAGCGCCAGCTTTTCGCGCTCGATGTATTGCCACACATCGAGCTCGGTCCAGTTCGAGATCGGGAACACGCGCATATTCTCGCCCGGGTGCACGCGGGTGTTATACAGGTCCCACAGCTCGGGGCGCTGGGCCTTCGGGTCCCACTGGCCGAATTCGTCGCGGAAGGAGAAGATGCGTTCCTTGGCGCGCGCCTTTTCTTCATCGCGGCGGGCGCCGCCGATGCAGGCGTCGAAGCCGTATTCGGCGATGGTTTCGAGCAGCGTCACGGCCTGGGCCGCGTTGCGCGAATCCGTCTGCGGATTGCGCAGGCGCACGGTACCGCGCTTGATCGAATCCTCGACGCTGCCGACGATCAGGCGCTCGCCCAGTTCGGCCGCGCGCGCATCGCGGAAGGCGATCACTTCGTCGAAATTGTGGCCGGTATCGATATGCACCAGCGGGAAGGGGAACTTGCCCGGACGGAAAGCCTTCTCGGCCAGGCGCAGCAGGACCACCGAGTCCTTGCCGCCCGAGAACAGCAGGGCGGGATTGCTGCATTCGGCCGCCACCTCGCGCAGGATGTGGATCGCTTCCGATTCCAGGGCATCGAGGTGGGCGGCGTTGACGTCGCTGAGTACTACGTTGTCGCTGAGTGTTGTCATGGGGTGCCTGTTCTAATCGTGGAAGCGCGGCTTAGACAGCCACGGATTTGATGCGGATAAGTTTGCCGTCCACCACGTGCAAGCCGCATTCCTTGGATTCCGGGTTTTCCCACCACCAGCGGCCCGCGCGCACATCCTCGCCCGGCTGGACAGCGCGGGTGCAGGGTTCGCAGCCGATCGACGGAAAACCGCGGTCGTGCAAGGCATTGTAGGGCACGCCGTTCTGACGCAGATAGTCCCAGATATCCTGCTCGCTCCAGTCGGCCAGCGGATTGAATTTCTGCATATCGTGGCCGGGATCGTCTTCTTGCACCGCCAGTTCGGCGCGCGTGCTCGACTGCGAACGGCGCTGGCCCGTGATCCAGGCGCGCTTGCCGGCCAGGGCGCGGCCCAGCGGCTCGACCTTGCGGATGCGGCAGCATTCCTTGCGCATCTCGACGCTGTCGTAGAAGGCGTTCAGGCCGTGATCCCTGACGTAGCGCTCGACTGCCTCGGGCTGCGGGCGGTACAGGGCGATATCGTAATCATAGGTTTGCTTGACGCGTTCGACCATCGACAGCGTCTCGGCATGCAGGCGGCCGGTCTCGAGCGAGAAGATCGCGATCGGCAATGTGCTTTTCAGGATCAGGTCGGTCAGCACCATGTCTTCGGCCGCCAGGCTCGATGCGAATACGGCGGGCGTGAAATCGCGGGCAATACGGGTCAGTATCGCGTGGGTTTCAGCCACGCGATGATGCAGGTCGCTCATGGTAGAAGCTCCTAGATGCCGGCGCCGATGTCGCGGTGTTCGGCCGGCGTATCGCGTGGCACGCGGCGGAACAGCGGGATCGGATTATCAACCGTCGCCTGGTAGGTTTCCGAGAACACCGACAAGCCCTTGACGGCGTCGTGGATGCTGCGGTCTGGCCGGGTGGCGTAGGCGTCGAAGCCGCAGCGCGCCATCTGGAACAGCTGGTCGCGCAGCACGTCGCCGATCGCGCGCAGTTCGCCGGTCCAGCCCAGGCGCTTGCGCAGGTTGTAGGCGATCGAATAGCCGCGGCCATCGGTAAATTTCGGGAAATCGATGGCGATCACGGCGAAGCGCTGCAGGTCGTCCTTGATGGCGGCGGCGCTTTCGTCCGGCGCCAGCCACACGCCCAGTTCGGCACGCCCGGCCAGCGCATCGCGCTGGGCCAGCCACACGCTCAAGGGCACGATGATCTTGCCGTCCGGGACCTCGACGCTGTCGGCGGTCTGACCCTCGTCGAGTTTGAATACGCTCCAGTCGTCATTGACCACCTCGCGACCCTTGATGATCTGTGGGTGTTGATCAAGCATAGTGGTCCTCTCCAACGAGTGCCTGCGCCGTGATCGGCGTGGCGTACACATGTTCCTTGAACGGGGCGACGCCCAGGCGCTGCGCGGTGTCGACAAAGCGCTCACCTTCGATGCGACAGCGCACATAGACTTCGAGCAGGCGGCCGATGACTTCGGGCATCTGCAGCGCCGAGAACGATGGCCCGATGATCTTGCCGATGGCCGAGTCATTGCCTTGGGCGCCGCCGATCGAGACCTGGTACCACTCGCTGCCGTCCTTGTCGACGCCCAGTACGCCGATATTGCCGACGTGGTGGTGGCCGCAGGCATTGATGCAGCCCGAGATATTCAGTTCGATGTCGCCGATATCGTGCTGGAAGTCGAGGTCGTCGAAACGCTCGGCGATGGCGGCCGCGATCGGCAGCGATTTTGCATTCGCCAGCGAGCAATAATCGCCGCCGGGGCAGGCGATGATGTCGGTCAGCAGGCCGATATTCGGCGTTGCCATGCCTTTCGACTTGGCCAGCTGCCACACTTCGAACAATTTGCCTTGCTCGACGTCGGCCAGCACCAGGTTCTGCTCGTGGGTCACGCGCACCTGGGCAAAGCTGAAGCGGTCGGCCAGTTCGGCCACGAAATCCATCTGCTCGGCGGTGGCGTCGCCCGGCGGCACGCCGGTTTTCTTGAGCGACAGCACGACCGCGGCATAGCCCGGCACCTTGTGCGGCTTGACGTTGCGGCTGAGCCAATTGGCGAAGGCGCGGTTATCCGGCTGCGCGGCGGCGACATCGGTATCGGCCAGCTCGCGGTAGGCGTGCGGCTGGAACCATTTCGCAACGCGGTCGAACTCTTCTTGCGTCAGCGTTTCTGGACCATCCTTGAGGTCGGCCCATTCGGCCTCGACCTGCCGGGTAAACTCCTCGACGCCCAGCGCCTTGAGCAGGATCTTGATGCGGGCCTTGTACTTGTTGTCGCGGCGGCCGTGGGTGTTATACACGCGCATCACGGCTTCGGTATAGGTCAGCAGGTGTTTCCAGGGCAGGAAGTCGCGGATCACGCTGCCCAGGATCGGGGTGCGGCCCATGCCGCCACCGGCCATGAACTTGAAGCCGACTTCGCCGGCGTCGTTATACACCACGGTCAGGCCGATATCGTGCACGGCGATCGCGGCGCGGTCTTCCAGGGCGCCATTGATGGCGACCTTGAACTTGCGCGGCAAGGCCAGGAATTCTGGGTGGAAGGTACTCCACTGGCGCAAAATCTCGGCGAACGGGCGCGGATCGATGATCTCGTCAGCCGCCACACCGGCGAATTCGTCGGTGGTAATGTTGCGGATGCAGTTGCCCGAGGTTTGGATTGCATGCATCTCGACCGAAGCCAGGTCGGTCAGGATGTCCGGGGTTTGCTCGAGCTCGATCCAGTTGTACTGGATGTTCTGGCGCGTGGTGAAGTGGCCATAGCCGCGGTCATACTTGCGGGCGATATGGGCGAACATGCGCACCTGGTTCGACGACAGCAGGCCGTAGGGGACGGCGACCCGCAACATATAGGCGTGACGCTGCATGTACAGGCCGTTCTGCAGGCGCAGCGGCACGAATTCTTCCTCGAGCAGCTCACCGCTCAGGCGGCGGGCGACCTGGTCGCGGTACTGGGCGATGCGCTCGCGCACGATAAGGTGGTCGTAATGGTCGTAACGGTACATGTGCTGGGTCCGTATGAGGGCAGGCGGATGGTGCTCGCCCATTAAATAATGTCCCGATGATACGGAGCTAAGCTTATATTCCAAACTACGGATAATTTATTTGCTTATATACGTAACCCGAATAAGCATCTTAGAATGTCGTTCGCAACTAGTTTGATGTCACTTTCACAACAATAATTATCAAATGAATCTCCACCAACTACGTTTTGTGCGGGAAGCTGTCCGCCAGAACTACAATCTGACCGATGCCGCCAAGGCATTGTTCACCTCCCAGCCCGGGGTCTCGAAGGCCATCATCGAGCTGGAGGAAGAGCTGGGCGTCGACATCTTCACCCGCCACGGCAAGCGCATCCGCGGCCTGACGGAGCCCGGCCGCCTGGTGCTGCAATCGGTCGAGCTGATCATGCAGGAGATCGACAGCCTGAAGCGCATCGGCAAGGAATTCGCGGCCCACGACAGCGGCAGCTTCACCATCGCCACCACCCATACGCAGGCGCGCTACATGCTGCCAAAGGTAGTGCAGGGCTTCATGCTGAAGTATCCGAAAGTGCGCCTGTCGCTGCTGCAGGGCAATCCGAAGCAGATTGCCGACATGGTCAAGAACGACCAGGCCGACCTGGCCATCGCCACCGAATCGATCACGGCGATCGACGGCCTGATCACCTTGCCCGCCTACCAGTGGGAACACGTGGTGGTGGCGCCGCCCGATCACCCGCTGTTCAAGTCGCGCGCCATTTCGCTCGAAGAGATCGCCAGCTACCCCCTGATCACGTATGATGCCGCCTTCGCCGGCCGCAGCAAGATCGACCACGCCTTCGGCCTGCGCAACCTGAAGCCGGACGTGCTGCTCGAGGCAATCGACGCCGATGTGATCAAGACATACGTCGAGCTGGGCATGGGCATCGGCATCATCGCCGGCATGGCCTTCGACCCCGAGCGCGATCGCAACCTGCGCGCGCTGCCGGTCGGTCACCTGTTCGGCATGAACACCTCGCGGGTGGCGATCAAGCAGGGCGCCTACCTGCGCAGCTATGTCTATACCTTCATCGAACTGCTGACGCCGATGCTCAACCGTAAAATGGTCGAGTCGGCGATGCGCGGTGGGGAAAACTACGAACTTTGATGGTCAAGGAATTAAAGATGGACAAGAACCCGGTCATTGCCTATTACGACAGCATCGCCGCCCACTACGACAACGCAGCCGCCGAGTATTCGGAAGAGCAGCAGGAAGACCTGGACGAGGCGCGCGAGCAGATCGCCACCTTGCTCAGCGGCCACCGCATCCTGGAACTGGGCTGCGGCAGCGGCGCCTGGACCGACGTGCTGGCCGAGACCGCCGAATCGGTGCTGGCCACCGACGCCAGCCCGTTCATGCTCGACCTGGCGCGCATGCACGGTGAAGACCTGGACAATGTCGAGTATCGCCTGGTCGATGCGCTGGCCTTGCCGGACGACCTCGCCAGCGGCGATGAAAAATTCACGGCCGTGTTCATGGGCGGCCTGTGGGCCCACCTGACGCGCGAGCAGGGCGACGCGCTGCTGCTGTCACTGAAGAAGAAGCTGGGCAAGGACGTGCTGCTGGTGATCTTCGACGATGCCTATGTGGAAGGCGAGAGCGCCACCATCGTCCGCACCGACCTGCTGGGCAATACCCATGAGTTCCGGCTCGATGCCGACGGCACGCGCCACGAACTGGTCAAGAACTACCCGACCGACAGCACGCTGCGCAAGCGTCTCGACAAGTGCGCGCGCGAGATCAAGGTCGCGCGCTGGGAGTTCTACTGGGTGAGCACTTGCCGGCTGAAATAATGGTGCAGGACCTGCACATCTGGGTCGATGCCGACGCCTGCCCGGGCGTCGTCAAGGACATCCTGTTCCGGGTCGCCGAGCGGCTGCAACTGAACGTCACGCTGGTCGCGAACCAGCTGATCCGGGTGCCGGGCTCGCGCTTCATCCGGGCGCTGCAGGTGCCGGCCGGCGCCGACGCGGCCGATGCCGAGATCGTCGCGCGCGTGCGCGCCGGCGACATCGTGGTCACCGGCGACATCCCGCTGGCCGCGCTGGTGCTGGACAAGGGCGGCCTGCCGCTCAACCCGCGCGGCGAGTGGTACACCAAGGACACCATTGCCCAGCAACTGACCATGCGCGCCTTCATGGAAGAGCTGCGCGGCAGCGGCGTCGACACCGGCGGGCCGGCCGCCTACAGCCAGGCAGATCGCCAGAACTTCGCCAATGCGCTCGATCGGCAACTGGCGCGGTCCATGCCGCGCTGACGCAACCGGCGCTGTATTTGGTGGATCTTTGAGCGGTCACAAACACCCCCGCCAGATGGCTTGACTACTTCCGCGCCATGAAAAAACGCCGGCGTAGCCGGCGTCAGCTGCTCCCGCGGACGCGGGAAGCGGAGCGGACCGTCATGGACCGCCGGCGGCGGCCCATGCGGCCGTGCGTGATCAGAACGAGTGACGCAGGCCGACGGTGAACACCGATGGATCGGCGCCCAGCGCGGTTGCTGGTGGGGTCACGTTGTTCGACGACGCATTGATGCCGAACACGCCGCGGCCGTTATTGCGCAGTTGGGCGTAGGTGGTGTAGATGTTGGTGCGCTTCGACAGCGAGTAGGTGTACGACACCGACACGGTGTTGCCCTTGGCATCGGTGTTGTCCTGCTTCTGCTGCTGGAAGTTCAGGAAGAACTTGTTCGCGCCAACGGCGTACGATGCGCCGATGTTGGCGTTGGTGTACTCCGGATTGACCGCGGTGCCGGTGCCTTCCAGTTCGGCCTTCAGCCAGTTACCCTTGATTTCAAAGGCGCCGAAGTTGTAGCCGGCGCCGAATGCCATTTCCTTGTCGTCGCCTTCGTTCAGGCGTTCGGTGGCGTGGTAGCCGGCGCCCAGGTACAGGCCGCCGTTCTTGTATTCCAGCGACACGCCGAGCAGGTCGCCCGACGGATCGACGGTTTTTTCACCGGTCGAGTAGGCGGCGTTGACGACGAAGCCCGACAGCGAGTTCGATTTGTAGTTGACCGAGTTCGACAGGCGACGGGTCAGGCGGTTGGTGCCGAAGCCCGACAGGTTCGAACCGTACAGGCCCTGGCCGTTGATGTCGGTCGCAGCGGCGACAGCGGCGATCGGCGAGTATTCGCGGCCGACGGTCAGGGTACCGAAGTTGCCTTGCAGGCCGACCACGGCGCGGCGGCCGAAGGTCTGGGTGTCGGTGGCGCCGGTGTCGAGCGACACGCCGGCTTCGATGTTGAACATGGCTTTCAGGCCATTACCGAGATCTTCGGTACCGCGGAAGCCGAGGCGGCTGCTCGACTGGTTGCCCGAGCTGATGGTGGTGCGACGGTCTTCACCCGGTGCGTCGGTGTCTTCCAGGGCGATGGCCGCGTCCATCACGCCGTAGATCTGGACATTGGTCTGGGCTTGGGCGAACAGTGGCAGGGACGACAGCACAGCGGCGGCCAGGAACTTATACTTCATGAAGATCTCCAGTTTAGTTTCGACAAGATGTTGAGTTAGCAAGTCAACTCAGATCGACAGCGATCTTATCGAGGCAATATGTCGAGTTCATGACATCCTGGCTATGTTGTTTTTACGCAATAGCCCGAATAATATTTTTTACTTTTACGTCCAGGGGAAGGTTTCAGACGACGTGGCCGGCCAGCGGCAGCGCGATATCGATGCGGGTGCCGGGCGCTTCATCGCTGCCGATCGTGATCTCGCCGTGCATGGCCCAGACCCGTTCGCGCATGCCGACCAGGCCCAGTGACTGCGCCTTTTCCATGTCTTCGGCGCGGATGCCGCGGCCGTCATCCTGGATCGTCAGCAGCAGCTCGCCATTGGTGCGGTACAGGTTGAGCAAGACATTGCTGGCGCCCGCATGGCGCGCGATATTGGTCAGTGCCTCTTGCACGATGCGAAACACGGCGGTGCTGGCGGCATCGTCCAGGCGCAACTCGGCTTCGTCGGCGAGCAGGGTGCAGGCGATGCCGTGGCGTTCGACGAATTCGTCGCGCAAACCCTGCAGCGCGAAATACAGGCCGCCTTCGTCAAGGGCGCGCGGACGCAGGTTGGTGGCAATGCGGCGCAGCGAGGCGATGGCGGTGAGCAGGTTGGCTTCCATGCCGGCCAGCAGGCGCACGCTGGCGTCCGGCAGGTGGTCGACCCGGGCCAGCAGGGTCAGGTCCATGCGCAGCGAGGCCAGCAACTGGCCGAGGTCGTCGTGCAGCTCGCGCGCGATATGGGTGCGTTCTTCTTCGCGGATGCTCTGCAGGGCCGACGACAACTGGCGCAACTGGTCATGCGAGCGCGCCAGCTTTTGCTGCACCAGGTGGCGTTCGGAGACGTCGCGCAGGATCACCGTGAAGATGGTGCGGCCGTCGTGCTCGACGCTCGAGATCGAGCCCTCGACCGGAAACAGCTGGCCGCCGGCGCGGATGCCGGTGACGGCATAGTCGGTGGCGCGCCGTCCGGCGCGACCGCCGCCGGCCGGGAAATAGTCGAGCGGGGTGAGGGCGTCGGGCGTGGGTGGCTGGATGAAGCGCGACAGCCGGCTGCCCTGCATGGCGCTCACGCCGGCATTGAACATCCGGGCCGCAGCCGGATTGGCCAGCAGGATGGTGGTGTCGTTGTCGACCGACAGGATGGCGTCGCTGGCGCTGTGAACGATGCGGCGGCCGTCGACATTGCGCAGGCCACGCTGCGGACTACGGGCACGGCGCAGGGCGGCGGCCAACTGGCCGGCGCAGTTGCCGTCCGGGATGCCGGTCACCAGCACGGCCAGACCGGTACGGCGCCGGCGTGCGTTGCGCTGAGGTCTCATGCGGGATAGATATATGGAGGAAAAGGCCGCGGGTGCGGCCCGGGTCCTCTACATTACGCGCATGAGGGGGCAGTGGTGTTGAGGGGACACAACGCCATCCGCCCGCAGGCAATTACATCTGCTTGAACAGGTGCAAGAAGCTGCGGCTCACCTCAAGCTTCTCCGGACGTCCCTTGACCAGCACCAGGTGCCGCCCACGGATATCGCGCGTCACGCCCTCGATCGCGTTCACATTGACCAGGGTCGCGCGGTGGATCTGCCAGAACAGCGACGGATCGAGCTCGTCCGCCAGGTCGCGTACCGGCTTGCGGATCAGCGCCTCGAAGCCGGCCGTCTGCACGGCGGTATATTTTTCGTCCGAGCGGAAGAACAGGATCTCTTCGACCGGGATCATGCGCAAGTCCTGGCCGATGCTGGCCTGGATCCATTGCAGGTGCTTTTGCTTGGGTGCGGCGATCTTCTCGGCCAGCTGGTTCAGCATGGCCGACACGCTGTCGTTGACGCTGCCCGCCACCTGCGGCTTGTCCAGGCGCTCCTTGAGGCGCTCGACCGTGACCTTGAGGCGGTCCGGCTCGGTCGGCTTGAGCACGTAGTCGATCGCGCCGCGCTCGAACGCTTCCACCGCATACTGGTCGTAGGCGGTGACGAACACGATCTGGCTGCGGTCGCCGATCTCGCGCGCCGCTTCCATGCCGGTCTTGCCCGGCATGCGGATATCGAGGAAGGTCAGGTCGGGCTCGAGCTCGCCGACCAGCTGCACGGCTTCCTCGCCATTCTTCGCTTCGCCGACGATTTCCAGCTCGGGCCAGGCTTCCTGCAGGCGCATGCGCAGCTGTTCGCGCATCAGTCTTTCGTCGTCGGCAATAATCGCGGTAGGCATGGTGGTCTCTTTACAGGTTTATTATGTAATGATTATTCAATGAAACAGGGCGCGTAGGCAAGCCAGGCCTTAGCCCTGTTTCGATAGCTGGTAGGGCACTTCGATCGTCGCAACCACGCCGTTCGGGCTGTTGGCGCCGATGTGCAGGCGCCCGGCATCGCCGTGCAGCAGTTTGAGGCGGTCACGGATGGTCTGCAGGCCCAGGCCGGTGCCATCGCTCGGCACCACGCCAAAGCCCACGCCGTCGTCGGTCACCGTCACGCGCAGTTTGCTGTCGGCCACTTCGGCCACGATGCTGAGGGTGCCGCCCTCGGGTTTGCATTCCAGGCCATGCTTGATCGCATTCTCGACCATCGACTGCAGCATCATCGGCGGGAACGCCGCGCTGCGCAGGCCGTCCGGGATCTGCAGGTCGACCGTCAGCCGTTCTTCCATGCGCATCTTGAGCAGGGCCAGGTAGGCGCTGACCATATCGACTTCGCGGCCCAGGCCGGTCAGCACGGCGTTGTCGCGCATCTGCGGCAGCACCGCGCGCAAGTACTGGATCAGGCTGCGCTGCATGGCCGAGGCGCGCGGTGGATCGACCCGGATCAGATGCTCGACCGAGGCCAGGGTATTGAATAAAAAGTGCGGCTCGACCTGGGCCTGCATCATCTGCATCTTGGTTTCGGACAGCTGGCGCTGCATGGCTTCGCGCTCGGCGGCGGCGTTGGCGACCTGCGCCTCGGCGTCGGCACGCTTCTTGCCGCCGACCAGGGCCTTGGTGCCGAACAAGGCCAGCAACAGCAGCAGCACGAAGTTCATGAACCAGGTCGATGCCTGCTTGTGATAGCGCGAGACCTTCTGCTCGGCGGCATCCTCGACCGCCGCTTCGATGGCGTTCGACAATTCTTCGCCGATCTGCGGCGGCAACTCGATATGCACCGAATCGTCGCCCGGGTGGATATTGATGCCGCTGCCGATGGCAGGTGGGCTGGGCGGCACCGGCGCGCGCGGCGCGTCCGCATCGGCCGGTTCGGCCGGCTCGGGCGGCACCGGTTCGGTTGGTTCCGCCGGGGGGGGGCGGGTACGATTGCGTGGATTGAAGCGGATGCCGCTTTCGTCGATCAGGATGCTGGCGTCGCTGCGGCGCCCGGCGTCGCGCTCGGCGCGGGCGATCTCTTCCTTGGCCGGGCCGTTGAACAATTCTTCCTGCAGGATGCCGGCGGCGGTCAGGGTCAGGCCGGCGAACAGGAGGAACTTCCACCATGAGAGCTGGGTAACCCAGGTCGCCACCGCGTCGAAGGCCCGGTAGAGCCAGGACAGGATGCCTGTCAAATACTGTTGTGTCGAACTGCGTGCTTGCATGGCATAGTCAATCTTGAATGGCCGGGCATGCCCAGCGTTGGGATGATGCAACTTTAACGCGCCGGGCGCGTCAGGGCCAGCCCCCTGCGACAGCCTGCAGAATCCGGGGAATGGACGGCAGCAGGGACGTCCGTTCAGCGCAGGGCTGATCGACCTCAACAGCTACAAATTAGAAATATTGCAAGGTATGATGTTCCGCTCCCATGGCCGGGCCATGCCGGGTCCGATCGCAATCGACGATGAAAGGGTATGCCGATGTCTGCAATTGCCAACAAATTTCGCCTCGTTACCCGCAGTGATTTCGACGGCCTGGTGTGCGCCGTGCTGCTCAGGCATCTGGAACTGATCGACGACATCCTGTTCGTCCACCCGAAAGACATGCAAGACGGCAAGATCGTGATCACCGCGCGCGATATCACGACCAACCTGCCCTATGTCGCCGGCGCCCACCTGGTATTCGACCACCACCTGTCGGAAACCATCCGCAATACCGGCCGCCGCGACAACCACATCATCCACCCCGAGGCGCCATCGGCGGCGCGCGTGGTCTACGACCATTATGGCGGCGCGCGCACCTTCCCGGCCGCCTGGAGCGGCATGATGGCGGCGGTCGACAAGGGCGACTCGGCGCGATTTTCGCGCGACGAGGTGCTCGATCCGCAGGGCTGGGACTTGCTCAACTTCTTGATGGACGCGCGTACCGGCCTGGGCCGCTTCCACGATTTCAGGATCTCGAACTACCAGCTCATGATGGACCTGATCGGCCATTGCGCCACCCAGGACATCGGGCAACTGATGGCATTGCCGGACGTCGTCGAGCGCCACACCCTGTATCTCGAACATAGCGAGCGCTGCAAGCAGCAGATCCTGCGCTGCGCCCGGGTCGAGGACAACCTGGTCGTACTCGATCTGCGCAACGAGGCCGTGATCTATGCCGGCAACCGTTTCATCATCTACGCCTTGTTCCCCGAAACGAATATCTCGATCCACGTGTTGTGGGGCATCAAGCAGCAAAACACCGTGTTCGCCACCGGCAAGTCGATCCTCAACCGCACGTCGAAGACCAATATCGGCGCGCTGATGCTCGAGTACGGCGGCGGCGGGCACGAAAATGCCGGCACCTGCCAGGTGGACAATGAGCTGGCCGAGGACGTGCTGGGGGCGCTGGTCAGGCGCATCACCAGCGAAGGGTAAGCGCCAACAACGTCATTCCCGCGCACGGGGGAATCCAGGTTGCGTACGTTACCGCTGACGTCTCAATCATTGGCTGAGCATCGGCCTTGGGTTCCCGCCTGCGCGGGAGCGACGATCGAGCGGCGCGGGCTATTGGCAGCTAGGCGCTATGCTGGCGCTGCGCCAGCAGATGGTGCGCGGCGTCGGCCGACAGAGGCTCGCTGAACCACTGGCCCTGCATCTGGTCGCAGCCGTGGTTGCGCAAGAACTCCACCTGCGCCTCGGTCTCGACCGCTTCGCCGACCACCGTGATATCGAGGTTGCGGCCGATGTCGATCAGGGCCTTGGCCAGCGAGCCACCGCGGCCGTGGTTGGCGATATTGTGCACCGCCACACTTGAGAGCTTGACCTGGCGCACCGACAACTGCTGCAGAAAATTGAGGTCGGAGATGCCGCGCCCGAACTGGTCGATCGACAGCATGGCACCGACATCGCGCAACTGCACCGCCAGGTCGCGTCCCAGCCCCGGATTGCGGATCAGGTCGGCCTCGGGGATCTCGATCTCGAGGCTGCCCGGCGGCAGGCCGTAGCGCGCCATGCGCTCGGCGATGCCGGCGATGAAGGTGGGCCGGCTGTATTCGCGGTGCGAGACATTCACCGCCACCGGCAGGGCAGTATAGCCGGCATGGCGCAGCTCGCGTGCGAAGGCGCAGGCGCGGTCCAGCACCCAGTTGCCGATCTCGACGATCTGCCCGCTTTCTTCGGCCTCGCCCAGGAAGGCGGCCGGCAGCATCACGCCGTGCTCGGGATGCTGCCAGCGCAGCAGGGCCTCGAAGCCGCGTACCTTGCCGCTGCGCGCATCCATGCGCGGCTGGAACAGCAAAAACAATTGATCGTCATCGAGGGCGCGGCGCATGCTGCCGGCCAGCGCCGCGCGCGCCTCGCTGGCCAAACGCATCTCGCTGGAAAAGAAGTGCACGCCGCCGCCATTGCCCTTGGCGCGGTACATGGCCATGTCGGCCGAGCGCACCAGGTCGGCGGCGCTGCGGCCGTCATGCGGGAAGGCCGCCACCCCGAGGCTGGCGCCGACCGGGATCTCGCTGCCGCCGAAGGCAACCGGCATGACCAGCGCGCGCCGCACCCGCTCGACCATGCGCAGCGTGTAGCGCAGGCTGGGCTGGTCGACCAGCACCATCACGAATTCGTCGCCCGACATGCGCGCCACGGTATCGCTGTCGCGCACCGTCGCCTGCAGGCGCCGCGCCACCACTTTCAACACGGCGTCGCCGGCATCGTGGCCGAAGGTATCGTTGATGGTCTTGAAGTTGTCGAGGTCGATCAGCACCGCCGCCACCAGGGTCTGGTGGCGCTGGGCCAGGTGCACCGCGTGATCGAGCCGGTCCCACAGCAGGGTGCGGTTGGCCAGGCCGGTAAGACTGTCGTGGTTGACCTCGTGCTCGAGGTGGTCGGCGCGCGCCTTGCTGGCGGTGACGTCGACCACGATGCCGATGAAGTGCGTCACTTGCCCATTGTCGTCATGGACCGGGGTGATGTGCAGGTCATTCCAGAACAGCTCGCCGTTCTTGCGCAGGTTGCGCAGCACCACGTGTACCGAGCGATGCTCGTCGAGTGCCTGGCGCACCCGCTTGCGTTCGTCTTCATCGTAGCCCGGCGCTGCCATGAAGCGCGAATCGCGGCCGATGACCTCGCTGGCGCTGTAGCCGGTAATGCGCTCGAAAGCAGGATTGACGTATTCGATCAGGTTGTCGGGCCCGCTGTCGTGGGCGATGATCACGCCGTTGCTGGCCGCGTCGAGCGCGCGCTTGTACAGGTTCATCCGCCGTTCGCGGTCGCGCCGCTTCGAGATATCGATGCCCATCCCGAACAGGTACTGGCCACCATTGCAGTCGATGCGGGCGCCGCGCAGCAGGATCGGTGTCTCGCGGCCGCTCCTGGCGACGTAGTCGACTTCCATCTCGACTTCGGTATTGCGGTCGAACAGGCGAGCTACCTTCTCGATTGCCTCCGGCCGGTCGCGTGGATCGAGCATCTCGAACGCATTGGCCTGCGCGAGTTCGTCGGGCATCATCTCGCACAGCCGCTCGAGGTTGTGGTTCCACATCAGGATGCGGCCCTTGCGGTCGAGGATGTAGAAGGTGCCCGGCAGTAGTTCGACCACGTCCCGCAAGGCGGTGGCGCCGATGCGCGCGGCTTCTGACAGGGTACAGGAAGCCGGCATCACGGTGACGCTGTAGCCGCGCGGCGCACCGCTCGCATCGAGCTGGGCCGCCAGCGCGATGCTGGCCGTGCGTTGTACGGGCGCCGGCAGTTCGACGTGGGCCGTGGCCGCTTGCAGCAGGTCGGGCCAGGACGCGGAACCCAGTAACCGGGCGGCGTCGCGGCCCAGAGCGTCTGGTGCTGCCAGGCCGAACAGCGCGGCGCAGCGGGGATTCCAGGTAACGACCATGCCCGCGTCGTCAGCCAGGAAGCTGACCTGCTCGGAGGGGTCGAACGTCGACATGTCGGGCCGCCTTTCTCGCTTCCAAGCGCACCGCCTTGCGACCTGCGCTTGCGTGAAGCCAGCTTACACCTGTTCTGAATTCGCTTGGCAAGCGTTACGTGACGTGCGCGACAGTGGCACTGCGTTCGAGCAGGACATCGATCGATTTCGCCGCCGGCACCTTGCTCTCCTTGGCGTGGTGCCACAGTGGTATCAAGGGATTGCACTCGGGATAGTAGCCGGCGATACAGCCGGCCGGCACGTCGTAGGGCACGATCTGCAGGCCGTCGACGCGGCGCTCGACGCCGTCATCGGACTTGGTGCGCAGCGCGACCAGCTCGCCTTGCGCCAGGCCGTAGGCAGCCATATCGGCCTCGCTCATGAACAACACCATCCGGCTGCCATGCACGCCGCGGAAGCGGTCGTCATGACTGTAGATCGTGGTATTGAACTGGCCATCGCTGCGAATCGTGAACAGGCGCAGCACGCCAACGCCGCCGTCCATGTCGGGATTTCCCGGCAATTCGTCGGGGGCCGTGAATTCGGCCTTGCCGCTGTCGGTCTTCCAGATCCGTTCGGCGGCGCCGAGCGGCTTGCGAAATCCCCCGGGCGTCCACATGCGCGCATTGAAGTCGCGGAAGATTTCGGGGAAGGTCTGTTCGATCGCATCGCGGACGGTGGCGTAGTCGGCGACCCAGGCATCCCAGTCGACGCGCGGATTCGGATCGAGCGTGGCCTTGGCGATGCCGGCCACGATGGCCGGTTCCGACAACAGCGCCGGCGCGGCCGGTTCGGCCATGCCGCGCGAACCGTGCATGCACGAGGTGCTGTCTTCGACCGTGACCGCCTGCGGCCCGGATTGTTGATGGTCGATCTCGATCCGTCCCAGGCAGGGCAGCAGGTAGGCCGCCTTGCCGTGGATGACGTGGTTGCGGTTCAGTTTTGTGGCGATCTGCACCGTCAGCGGCAATTCGCGCCAGGCCGCTTCCATCAGCCGGGTCTCGGGCACGGCGCGCAGAAAATTGCCGCCCAGGCCGATGAAGGCCTGCAGTTCGTGCTTGATGATTGCTTCGCAGGCGTCGACCGTGGTCAAGCCTTCGTCGCGCGGCGGCTCGAAGCCGTATTGTTCCTTCAGCTGGTCGAGCGGCGCCAGCTCGGGCTTCTCGGTAATGCCGACCGTGCGCTGGCCCTGCACGTTCGAGTGGCCGCGTACCGGGCAGATGCCGGCGCCGGGCTTGCCGATATTACCGCGCAAGAGCAGCAGGTTGACCATCATCGTCACGTTCTGCACGCCGTTGCGGTGCTGGGTCAGGCCCATGCCGTACACGCCCAGCGCGGCGCCGGCCTTGCAATAGACGTCGGCCGCTTCTTCGAGCGCGGCGCGTGCCAGGCCCGATTCGCGCTCGATCGCGTCCCAGCTGCAGGCACGCACGGCATGTTCGAACGTTTCGAAGCCATGCGTGTGTTCTTGAATGAAGGCGATGTCGATCACGCGCTGTTCGCCGTTCTCCTTTGCCGCATCGTCGAGCGCGAAGATGGCTTTACTCATGCCCATGATGACGGCGGTGTCGCCGCCCGGCTTGACCTGGTGGTACTGGGTGCTGATCACGGTCTCGTGCCCGGTGAGCATCTCGAGCGGCGATTGCGGGTTGGTGAAGCTTACCAGGCCGCGCTCGCGCAGCGGATTGAAGGTGATGATCGGGACCCCGCGTTCGCGCGCCTCTTGCAACTGGTGCAGCATGCGCGGGCTGTTCACGCCCACGTTCTGGCCGAAGAACAGGATGCAGTCGGTGTGCTTGAAGTCGTTCAGGTCGACCGTGCCGACGCCGACCCCGATGGTCTTCTGCAGGCCGACCGAGGTGCTTTCGTGGCACATATTCGAGCTGTCCGGCAGGTTGTTATTGCCATACATGCGCGCCAGCAGCTGGTACATATACGAGGTTTCGAGCGAGGCGCGCCCGGACGCATAGAACACCACCTTCTTGCGATCGAGGGTACGCAGGGTAGCGCCGATCTCGGCGAAAGCCAGGTCCCAGTCGACCGGACAGTACTTGTCGCTGGCCGCGTCATAGCGCAGTGGCACCGTCAGACGGCCGCTGTCTTCCAGGTCGTGGTCGCTCCAGGCTTCCAGTTCGGTGAGGGTATGGCGATCAAAGAAATCGGGCCCGATTGTCTTGCTGGTCGTTTCCCAGGCAGTAGCCTTGGCGCCGCTGGAACAGAATTCGAAGGGATGCGGATCGGCCGGCTTGGCCCAGGCGCAACTGACGCATGCATAACCATCCGCCTTGTTCTGCTTGAGCAGCAGGCGCGTGTCCTTCAGCATCACATGCTGGCCGGCGAGGGCCTCGGTAACATCGGCCACCGAGCCCCAGCCGCCGGCGGGCATGGTGGCGGATTCGACGCGGACGGGTTTCTCGTGCTGGCTCATCGGGCTCTCCCTGCAGGTGAAAGGTCTACCCTAACGGCCCCCGCCGCTCACCTCGGTGCGCCCCCGCACACTCACGCGCCTTGACGGGCAGCGAGGGGTCAATACCGGTTCTTAAACTAATCAATTGCTCAATAAATCTACTCTGACCCTAATTAGCAGGCAATTTTTTGCTTGCCCAGCCGCACCCCTACAATTAGGGTCAGAGTAAAATTCTTTGATAACTTTTTTTGAAATTTTCTGGCAGCATGCTTGGGAATGATGTTTTCGACGGCATCAAAAGAAAAAGCCACGGCAGTGCCATGGCTTGTCGGTGTGGGCAACGTGTGATTACGCCGCCACGACTTCCTGCTTCTCCGGCAGCGCGATCTCGTTGTTCACGCTGAACTGGTAATCCTTGAACACGTGTTCCGCGCTCAGGATCTGGTAGTTACCATCGGCCAGCAAATGCGTGGTGTCCTTCAGGCGGTAGGTGTAGTGCCCGCAGGTCCAGCAATTGAAGTTGCGCATGTGCGTGCACAGGCAGGTCTTGTCCATCACGACCACTTTCTTCTGGTCGGGATGGGCTTGCACCTCGCGGTTGTATGAATTGATGTAGGCGCAGTTGCCGGTGGCATCGAGCAGATAGCCATACGATTCGCAGCCAGGGCGGATGCCCGAGCCGATTGCCGGGGTGTTCTTGAGCATGCGCATCGGATAGCCGGTCGGCGAGACGCCGTTGACTTCGATATCCTCTTCGCTGGCGCGGAAGTATTCCTGCTTGACGCTATCGGGCAGGCCGCACTCGCTGGTCACGGTGAAGCGGGTCGCCACCTGCACGCCCGCCGCGCCTTTTTCCATGAAGCCGGCCGCATCCGAGCCCGTAAACACGCCGCCGGCGGCGATCACCGGGATGCCCAGTTGCTCGGCCTGCATGAAGGCGAGGATCTCGTCCATGATGGTGTGCAGGTCGTACTGCTTCCAGTCATCGATGCCGAAACCCAGGTGGCCGCCGGCCAGCGGGCCTTCGACGATCACGAAATCTGGCTTGCGATCAAGGCGCGAGACTTTTTTGAGGAACAGCTGCAGCGCGCGCACCGAGGACACGATGATGCCCAGGTGAGCATCGCGGAAGCGCGGGTGGTCCTTGATCAGCTCGAACGAACCCAGGTGCAGGCCGGCCGACAGGGTGATGCCGTCGATGCCGGCGTCCAGCGCCGCGCCCAGGCGCACGCGCAGGGTTTCCTTGGGCGCGTTCATGGTCAGTTTTTCCATGCAATTGACGTAGATAAGGCCATCGCCCTTCTTCGCTTCCATGGTCGAACCGACGTGGCGACGCGTCGCGTCGGCCAGGTGATCCAGGTCGAACTGGACCACCGCCTTGTTCATATTATTGATGTTGAACTTGTAGGTCTTGGTCTTGTCTTTAACGAAGGTGGTGTCGAACTTGCGGTCGGACACGTCTTGCGACATGGCGTCGGAGATATGACCGATGCCACCGAGGCGGGCCGCTTCCAGCGCCAGCTCGGACGTCGAGATATCCACGCCCATCCCGCCAATCATGATGGGCACATATTCCTTGTTGCCCATACGTAGGCGGAAATCATCAACACGTTTCATTGCTATCCTTAGACTACCAAATCTGCGGGGTTGCGCTGGCGCGCGCGTCAAGAATCGCGCGCGAGGTTCGCACGGCGCCATTCTACTCCAAGCGGTGCAGGGCGCCGCGCATCCTGTCCGCGCATGCCCCGCTATTCAAGCCGGTTGAACCGGCCACATTGCGACGCGAAGATTAGTCGCGGAAATTATTGAATGCCAGCGGCAGGTCTTGCACGTCCTTGCGCAGCATCGCCATCGCCGTCTGCAGGTCGTCGCGCTTGGCGCCGGTGATGCGCACCGATTCGCCCTGGATGCTGGCCTGCACCTTCATCTTGCTTTCCTTGACCAGCTTGGTGATCTTTTTCGCGTCGTCGGTCTCGATGCCGTTGCGCACCTTGATCACCTGCTTGACCTTATCGCCGCCGATCTTCTCGACCTTGCCTTCGTCCAGGAAGCGTACGTCAACCTTGCGCTTCGACATCTTGTTGATGAGCACGTCCTTGACCTGGCTGAGCTGGAAGTCGGAATCGGCAAGCAGGGTCAGCTCACGTTCCTTTTGTTCGACATTGGCCGAGCTGCCCTTGAAGTCGAAGCGGGTCGTGATTTCTTTATTCGATTGTTCGACCGCGTTCTTTACTTCGACCATGTCTGCTTCGCAGACCACATCAAACGATGGCATGGAGTGTCCTTTTCTGATATTGCACTTAGATGAATCCCTCTATTTTAGCGGACAACGGTCCGAATCGCGACCGTTTTGCCGCTCTGGAAAGTGCGGCAGGCGTGAACCACTATAATGAAACGACATTTTCATCCGTCCAAGACATGCATCCAGACCTGCCCATCGTCCACGACCAGCCGCTCGCCGGCCTGAACACCTTCCGTATTCCCGCCCGCGCCCGTCATTACCTGCGCGTCACCGGCGCCGAGCAACTCGCTGCGGTGCGGGACGATCCGGCCCTGGCCGGTTTGCCGCGCCTGGTACTGGGCGGCGGCAGCAACCTGCTGTTCACCCAGGATTTCAATGGCCTGGTGCTGCACATGGCCGGCCAGGGCCGCGCCATCCTGGGCCAGCACGACGGCAAGATCCTGGTGCGCGCCCAGGCCGGGGAAAACTGGCATGCCTTCGTCGGCTACACCCTGGAGCAGGGCCTGGGCGGGCTGGAAAACCTGTCCCTGATCCCGGGCACCGTGGGCGCCGCACCGATCCAGAATGTGGGGGCGTATGGCGTCGAAACCAAGGACGTGTTCCACAGTCTCACCGTCTTCGACATGGCCAGCGGCGAGATCCGCACGCTCGACGCCGCCGCCTGCCGCTTCGGCTACCGCGACAGCACCTTCAAGCATGCCAAAGGCCGCGAGCTGGTGGTGCTGGATGTCACCTTCGCCCTGCCGGCCGCCTGGACGCCGAACCTGCGCTATGCCGAACTGGCCAATGCGGTGCAAGGCGCCGGCCTGACTGCGCCAAGCCCGCGCGACATCGGCGCAATCGTCGAGGCGATCCGTCGTCGCAAGCTGCCCGACCCGGCCGAGATCGGCAATGCGGGCAGCTTCTTCAAGAACCCGGTCGTCTCCGGCAAGGAGTGCGCGCGCCTGCTCGAGACCTACCCGAACCTGGTGCACCACCGGCAGCCGGATGGCAGCGAGAAGCTGGCGGCGGGCTGGCTGATCGACCAATGCGGCTGGAAAGGGCGCCAACTCGGCCCGGCCGGCGTCTACGACAAGCAGGCGCTGGTCCTGGTCAATCTGGGCGGCGCGCTCGGGACCGACATCGTGCGCCTGGCCCAGGCGATCCAGTCCGACGTCGCCGCGCGCTACGGCGTGGCACTCGAACCCGAACCCGTATTCATCTGAGGAATCGACCCATGAAGAAGGCAATCGTCACTGGCCACACCCGTGGCCTCGGCGCCGCGGTCGCGGCCGAACTGCAGGCGCGCGGCATCGCCGTACTGGGACTGGCGCGCGGCCGCTCGGCGCAGGCCGGGATCGAACAGATCGACCTCGACCTGGCCGACGCGGCCGCCCTGCAAGCCTGGCTGGCGGGCGACGCCTTGCGCGCGTACCTGGCCGATGCTCGTGACGCCTTCCTGGTCAATAATGCCGGTGTCGTCACGCCGGTCGGCCCGCTGGCCGCGCAAGACCCGGCCGACGTGCTGCGCGCGGTGACGCTCAATGTCGCGGCGCCGCTGGCGCTGGCGGCGGCCTTCGTGCGCGCCGCGCCCCAGGCCGCGCGGCGTGTGCTGCACGTCTCGAGCGGCGCGGCGAGGAATGCCTATCCCGGCTGGGCCGTGTACTGCGCGACCAAGGCCGCGCTCGACCACCATGCGCGCGCGGTGCTGCTCGATGGCGACCTGCGGGTGCGCGCCTGCAGCGTGGCGCCGGGCGTGATCGACACCGATATGCAGGCTGCGATCCGCGCCACCCCGAGCGCCGACTTCCCGCTGCGCCAGCGCTTCGTCGACCTGAAAGAGGGCGGCGCGCTCGACTCGCCCGAAGCGTGCGCGCACAAGCTGGTCGACTACCTGCTGGCGCCGGGGTTCGGCAGCGAACCGGTGGACGACTTGCGCGGCTAAAATCTCGTTGACAGCCATGCGACAAATGTCGCATGATTGCGTCCATTGTCGCAATGGAGTGTTCAAGCATGGCCGTCCCCTCGATCTCCGAACTGAGTCTGCTCAAGGCCCTGTGGCGCCGGCAGCCGCTGAGCGCCCGCGAAATCCACGACGAGGTCGTGGTCGAGATGGCATGGTCGTATTCCTCGACCCGCAAGACGCTCGAGCGCATGCTCGAAAAAGACATGGTGCGCCAGGAGTTGCGCCACGGCGTGCAGGTGTACGAGGCGGTGAGCGACAAGGTCGACACCCTTGCCGCCTTTGCCCACGACTTCGGCCGTCGCGTGATGGAAATCGACACGCCGCTGCCGGTCAATATGTTCACCGGCAGCAGGCTGGTCGATGACGCCGAACTGGCGCGCCTGGAGCAGCTCCTCAACGACTGGCCGGTCGACAAGGATCCCGCGCCATGACAGCGCCCGACCAACTGGCCATCCGCTTCCTGTTCGCCAGCCTCGGCTGCCTGGCGGCCGGGCTGGCGGTATGGGGCGCGGCCGGGCTGGCAAGGCGGTCGCTGCCGGCGCTGGGCATGCAGCGTTCGACCTGGCTGCTGGCGCAGCTCGCGATCGCGGCCACTTTCCTGCTGCTGCTGGCGCCTCCCGGACAGCAGGTGAACATGCTGCCCGTGTTCGAAGTCGATGTGAGCGCGGCCACCAGCCTGGGCGGCGCGCAGTCGGCGCCGGATGCTGGCGCCGTCACGCCGGGCGCCGGCACCGGCCAGCGTTCGTGGCTGGCCTGGCTGGCCTGGGCCTGGGTGCTGGCCTATGTCGCCGGCCTGGCCTGGATGCTGGGCCGCCTGTGGCACGGCCAGCGCATGCTCGAGCGCCTGGTGCACGGCGGCGCGCGCCAGGGCGCCGCGCTGCCGGCCGTGATCGAAGTCGATGCCCCGATCCCGCCGATGCTGGTCGGTCCGTTCAGGCCGCGCCTGCTGCTGCCGCTCTCCCTGCGTGACATGCCGCCGTTGCAGCGCGAGCTGATCGTGGCCCATGAACTCACGCACTGGCGCCGCCGCGACCTGTGGTGGTTGACCGTGGGCGCCATGCTGCAGGCGCTGTGCTGGTTCAATCCCGCCATGCGCCGCCTGCGCCAACAACTCAGCTGGGCGCAGGAACTCGGTTGCGACCGCGACGTGCTGCGTGGCCGGCCGCAAGCCGAGCGCCGCGCCTACGCCGCCGCGCTGGTGGCGCAACTGCGCATGCAGCACCACGCTGCACCTGGCGTGCTGGCCTTTGGCGGCACCAACCCGGACACGATGGCGGCCCGGGTCGAACTGATCCGCGCTCCCGGCGCGGCGCGCCATGCGCTGGTGAGCCGTGGCGCCGGCCTCGCGGTCCTGGCGCTGGCCTTCGCCGGCAACCTGGCGCTGCAGCCCGCGCTGGCCTGGACGGGCGCGCCGTCGCGACTCGACTGCACCATCATGCTCGACGCCGCGAGCGGCGCGCGCCTGGTCGAGCAGGGCGACTGCGGCGCACGCGTCACGCCCGCGTCCACCTTCAATATCGCGGTCAGCCTGGTCGGCTTCGACGCCGGCATCCTGCACGACGCGCATTCGCCTGCGCTGCCGTTCAGGCAAGGCTATGCCGACTGGCTGCCGGCCTGGCGCACCACGACCGACCCGACGGGCTGGATCCGCAATTCGACGGTCTGGTATGCGCAGCAGGTCACGACCCGGCTTGGTCTGGACGGCTTGCAGTCGTATATGCGGCGCTTCGATTATGGCAACGGGGACTTGTCGGGCGGCGTGGCCGATGCCTGGATCGGTTCCTCGCTGCAGATCTCGCCGCGTGAACAGGCGCAGTTCCTGGCGAAACTGGTGCGGCGCGAACTCGGTGTAAGCCCGCATGCCTATGACATGACGGCAAGCCTGCTACGCCTTCCCACGCTGCCCAACGGATGGGAAGTGCATGCCAAGACCGGCACCGCCTACCTGGTCCCGCCCGACGGCGCGCTTGATCCGAATCTTGCGTATGGCTGGTTCGTCGGCTGGGCCAGCAAGGACGGGCGCACGGTCGTATTCGCGCGCATGGTCCTTGAGCCGCGGCAGGAACGCGGGGCGGCCGGGCCACTGTTGAAACAAGCCTTCTTGCGCGAACTCCCGGCAAAGCTGGACACGCTCTACACCACCACCTAAGGATATCTTCATGAAGATCACAAGCCTGGCATTCGCCGCGGCTGGCCTCGTCACGTGCGTCGCACCCGCGATGGCCAGTGACTGGAACACGCCGCAAGAACCATTTGCCATCTCCGCCGACAGCTACTACGTCGGCACCCGCGGCCTGAGTTCGGTGCTGCTCACGTCGAAGGACGGCCATATCCTGATCGATGGCGCCAGCGCCGAAGCGGCGCCGCTGATCGCGGCCAATGTCCGCAAGCTCGGCTTCAAGCTCGAGGACATCCGCATCATCCTGAACTCGCACGAGCACATGGACCATGCGGGCGGAATCTCCGAACTGCAGCGGCTGTCCGGCGCTGAAGTCAAGGCCACGGCGGCCGCGGCACCGGTGCTGCGCAGCGGGCAGGCCAGCCGCGGCGATCCGCAGTACGGCAGCGTGACCGACATGGCGCCGGTCGCCAGGGTCAGCGTGGTACGCGATGGCGAGACCGTCAAGCTTGGGCCACTTGCCGTCACGCTGCACGCGACACCCGGCCACACCCAGGGCGGCTCGACCTGGACCTGGCGCTCGACTGCAGCGGGCAAGACACTCGACATGGTCTATGCTGACAGCCTGACCGCCATCGGCGCCGGCGCTTTCCGCTACAGCGGCGACCCCGCCTATCCGAGCGCGCGGCGCGATATCGAGCGTTCGATCGCGCGTGTTGCGGCGCTGCCCTGCGACGTGCTGGTCTCGGCCCATCCCGAGGCGAGCGGACTGTGGCAACGTCAGGCCCAGGGTTCCCTGGTCGACCGGGGTGCCTGCCGCGCCTACGCCGACAAGGGCCGCGCATGGCTGGCGAAGACCCTGGCGACGGAAGCGAAGACGACGCCGATCGCCTGGCGCGACGACGCGCGCATCGGCGAGATGTTCAAGAAGGCGGGCGTGAGCGGCACCTTCGTCGCCTACGATGTCGCCACCGGACAGTACACGGGCCACGACCGCCAGCGCGCCAGCATCCGCTACGTCCCGGCGTCGACTTTCAAGATTCCGAATTCGCTGATCGGCCTCGATACCGGCGCCGTGGCCGATGTGGACCAAGTGCTGCCATATGGAGGGGGCCCGACCTTCCTGCCACAGTGGGCCAGGGATATGCCGCTGCGCGAGGCGATCAAGGTATCCAACGTCCCGGTGTACAAGGAGCTGGCGCGTCGCATCGGGATGCCGCGCATGCGCGAGGGCCTGCGCCGGCTCGACTACGGCAATATGGCGGCGGGCGACACGGTCGACAATTTCTGGCTGGAGGGGCCGTTGAAGATCAGTGCTGTGGAACAGGTGCGCTTCCTGGGCCGGCTGGCGCAGGACAAGCTGCCGTTTTCGAAGCCGGCGATGGCGGCGGTGCGCGAGATCGTGCGCCAGGAGGGTGAGGCGAATCTGTATGCCAAGACCGGGTGGTACGTGCCGGATGACCGCAAGAACCAGATAGGGTGGTGGGTGGGCTGGGTCGAGAAGGATGGCAAGGTGGTTGCCTTTGCGCTCAATATCGATGTAAATGACGATACGGCGGGGGCGAAGCGGGTGCCACTCGGGAAGGCGGCCTTGCAGTCGTTGGGATTGTTGTAAACGGTATCAACCGCAGATGTCGGCGTACAGGTCGCGCCAGGTGGCGTTGGAAGACTGGATCAGGTTGATCTTCCAGTCGCGGTTCCAGCGCTTGAGCTGTTTTTCACGGGTGATGGCGGCGCTGATGTCGGTGTGGATTTCGTACCAGACCAGGCGTTTGATGTTGTAGGTGTTGGTGAAGCTTCGCACGGCGGCTTCCTTGTGCTGCCAGACGCGCTTGATCAGGTCGGAGGTGACGCCGATGTAGAGTGTGCCGTAGGGGCGGCTGGCCAGCATGTAGACGTAGGAGGGTTTGTCCATGTGGGGCAGTTTGCGTGCGCTGGTGTCGGACAGGCTTGTGGCGGCGCAAAGTAGCTTGGGTTCCCGCCTGCGCGGGAACGACGGTGGTGGTGGTCGCGAAAGACGAACGACACGACTCCGACCACGTCCCGAGGCACGTCGTTCCCGCGAAGGCGGGAACCCAAGTATGCAAGCCCACCAATCACGCCCGCCACACCCACTAACCCGAACCAAAGAACAAAAACAAAAAACCGCCCGAAGGCGGTTTTTTCATTTGCCGAGAACCGACCGCAAGACCGGTCCACAACAATCTTACTGCCCGCGCTTGGCGCGTGCCTTCGCCGCAATACGCATACGCAGTGCATTGAGCTTGATGAACCCACCCGCATCCGCCTGGTTATACGCACCGCCATCTTCATCAAACGTCGCAATATTCATGTCGAACAGCGAATCGGTCTTCGAATCGCGCGACACGACGATCACATTGCCCTTGTACAGCTTGATGCGCACCCAGCCATTGACGGTCGACTGGGTATGGTCGATCAGCGTCTGCAGCGCGACGCGTTCCGGCGCCCACCAGTAGCCGTTATAGATCAACGACGCGTAACGCGGCATCAGGTCGTCCTTCAGGTGCGCCACTTCGCGGTCCAGCGTGATCGATTCGATCGCGCGGTGCGCGCGCAGCATGATGGTGCCGCCCGGGGTTTCGTAGCAGCCGCGCGACTTCATGCCGACATAGCGGTTTTCCACCAGGTCCAGGCGGCCGATGCCGTGCTTTCCGCCCAGGCGGTTCAGCTCGGTCAGCACGGCGGCTGGCGACAGGCGCTTTCCGTTCAGGCCGACGATGTCGCCACGCTCGAATTCGACATCGAGGTATTCCGCTTCATCCGGCGCCTGCTCGGGCGACACGGTCCAGCGCCACATCGATTCCTCGGCCTCGGAGCTTGGGTTCTCGAGGTGACGGCCTTCGAACGAGATGTGCAGCAGGTTGGCGTCCATCGAGTACGGCGCGCCACCGTTCTTGTGCTTCATGTCGACCGCGATGCCGGCGTCTTCCGCGTACTTCAGCAGCTTTTCGCGCGACAGCAGGTCCCATTCACGCCATGGGGCGATGATCTTGACGTCGGGTTTGAGTGCATAGGCGCCCAGCTCGAAACGCACCTGGTCATTGCCCTTGCCGGTCGCGCCGTGCGAGACGGCGTCGGCGCCGGTCTCGTTGGCGATCTCGATCAGGCGCTTGGCGATCAGCGGACGCGCGATCGAGGTGCCCAGCAGGTATTCGCCTTCATACACGGTGTTGGCGCGGAACATCGGGAACACGAAGTCGCGCACGAACTCTTCGCGCACATCGTCGATATAGATGTTCTCTGGCTTGATGCCGAACTTGAGCGCCTTGGCGCGTGCCGGTTCGAGTTCTTCACCCTGGCCGAGGTCGGCGGTAAAGGTGACGATTTCGCAGTTGTAATTGTCCTGCAGCCATTTCAGGATGACGGAGGTATCGAGACCGCCGGAATAGGCAAGGACTACTTTCTTGATGTCGCTCATGGGAGTTCCAGTGATGGAGGGATGGTAGAGGAGTAATGGTCAGCTGGCGCGCAAATCCATCCTGTCATTACAACAGGATGGACGGCCAACGATCAAGCTTCAGGGGTAAAAATTTTAATCTTCAATACGTCCGAGCAGCAGGTACTCGATCAGGGCTTTCTGCACGTGCAGGCGGTTCTCGGCTTCGTCCCAGACCACCGATTGCGCTCCGTCGATGACGCCGGCCGAGACTTCTTCGCCGCGATGCGCCGGCAGGCAGTGCATGAACAGGGCGTCTTCGGCCGCGCGCGCCATCTTGGCTTCGTCGACGATGAAGCCGTCGAAGGCCTTCAGGCGTTCTGCGTTTTCCTTCTCGTAGCCCATGCTGGTCCAGACGTCGGTATTGACCAGGTGGGCACCAGCGCAGGCTTCGGCCGGATCGTCGAACAGGGTATAGCGCGAGGTCGAGACCAGGCCAGGGTCCATCTCGTAGCCCTTTGGCGTCGAGACATTCAGGTGGAAGCCAAACACCTCGGCCGCCTGCAGCCACGAGTACAGCATATTGTTGGCGTCGCCGATCCAGGCGACCGTCTTGCCGGCGATCGAGCCGCGGTGTTCCCAGAAGGTGAACACGTCGGCCAGCACCTGGCATGGGTGGTGCTCGTTGGTCAGGCCGTTAATCACCGGTACGCGCGAATTGCCCGCGAAACGCTCGATGATGTCCTGGCCGAAGGTACGCACCATGATGATGTCGCACATGCGGCTCATCACCTGGCCGGCGTCTTCCACCGGCTCGCCGCGGCCCAGCTGGCTGTCGCGGGTGTTCAGGTAGATGGCGGCGCCGCCCAACTGGTGCATGCCGGCCTCGAAACTGAGGCGGGTACGGGTCGAGCTCTTTTCGAACACCATCACCAGGGTACGGTCGACCAGCGGATGATAGACCTCATAGGCCTTGAACTTGCGCTTGATGATCGCCGCGCGCTTGATCACGTATTCGAACTCGTCGCGCGTGAAGTCGGAGAATTGCAGGAAGTGCTTGATCGGAGTGGTGCCTGGCATAATCTGGTCTACTCGTTTGTTGTCCCTTGAATTATAAGGGCTTTTTCTTTCCGTTAGGGAAAGTGGCGGTTTCTCGTATTTCTTCTATTGCTTAATACAGGGTCTGCGCCGACTCGTGCAGCAGTTGCCCGTACAGTTCGTGGCGCATGCGCGTGATCTTGCCCTCGGCGACCGCGTCCAGCACCGCGCACTGCGGCTCGGCCAGGTGGCGGCAGTTGTAGTACTTGCAGCCGCCCAGGTAGGGTTTGAATTCGACGAAGGCGCGCTCCAGCATCCCTTCGGTCAGGTGATACAGGCCGAATTCCTGGAAGCCGGGCGAATCGATGATCGCCGAAGACTTGCCATCCTTCGCGGGCAGCCAGTACAGGCGCGTAAACGTGGTGGTGTGCTTGCCGGTATCGAGGGCGGCCGAGATTTCGCGCACCGCGATATCGGCGTCCGGCACCAGCAGATTGATCATCGACGACTTGCCCATGCCCGACTGGCCGATGAAGATCGACGAATGGCCTTCGAGCAGGGGCATGAGCGTGGCCACGGTCTGTTCGGGCTGGGTCGTGGCCGATACCTCGTGCACCGGGTAACCCATTGCGGCGTAGGTCGCGACCCGTTCGCGCGCACGCGGCAGCAGGTCGACGACGTCGGTCTTGTTCAAAATAAGATGCGCCTCGATGCCGGCCGCCTCGCAGGCCACCAGCGCACGCGAGACCAGGTCGTCGGTGAAGCCAGGTTCGGTGGCGACGACGATGAACAGGCGCGAGATGTTCGCCGCCAGCAGCTTCGATTTGTATTGGTCGGAGCGGTAGAGCAGGGTAGTACGGTCGGCGATCTTCTCGATCACCGCCTGGTCGTTCGAGGTGCGTTTCAGGTGCACCACGTCGCCCACGGCGACATTGGTTTTCTTGCCGCGGGTGACGCATTGCAGCTTTTCGCCGTCGGCGTCGGCCAGATAGTGACGGCCATGGGCCGCGATGATGGTGCCGGTCAAGGTGTTAGCTGAGTCGCTCATGCGCTGGTCAATCCTAGGTAAAGCGCATTCACTTTCGCGGCGCAGATAAAATCGTTTTCGGTCAGGGCGCCGCCGGCTGAGTGGGTGCTCCAGGTCACGCGACAGGTGGAATAGCCGACGGTGAGTTCGGGATGATGGTCCTGCGTCTCGGCCACCTGCGCGACCGCGTTCACGAAGGCGATGGTGGCGCGGTAGTCCGGCAAGCGGAACTCGCGTGAGATGATCCCGTCGATGGCCATCCAGCCGGGAACATCGTTCAGCAAGGCGTCGATCGCCCACGGATCAAGCGCCTTGGCGCCAACGATGCAGTCGCGATGTTCGAGCTTCATGCGCCCGCCATCGTCAGGTGTTTCACGCGCACCGAGGCCGGCGGATGCGAATCGTAGAAGGCCGAGTGCAGCGGATCCGGGGTCAGGGTCGAGGCATTATCCTCATACATCTTGACCAGGGCCGACACCAGGTGGCGGTGATCGGTATGCTGGGCGGCGAAGGCGTCGGCCTCGAATTCGTGCTTGCGCGAGGTGATCGAGGACAGCGGCGCCAGCGGGAAAGTAAACACCGGCAGCACCAGCATGAAGAGCAACAGCGCCACGCCGTCGTTCGACGCGTTCATGAAGGGCAGCACGCCCAGGCCGGTATAGAACCAGGCCTGTTCCTTGAGGTAGCCGAGCAGCGCCAGGAAGGCCAGCGACATCGCGAACATCACCACCACACGCTTGACGATGTGACGCAGTTTGAAGTGGCCCAGCTCGTGCGCCAGCACGGCCTCGATTTCTTGCGGCTCGAGACGCGAGAGCAGGGTATCGAAGAACACGATGCGCTTGGCGCGGCCGAAGCCCGAGAAGTAGGCGTTGCCGTGGGCGCTACGCTTGGAACCATCCATCACGAACAGGCCGCGCGAAGCGAAGCCGACGCGCGTCATCAGGGCTTCGATGCGCTGCTTCAGGCTGGCGTCTTCGAGCGGGGTGAATTTGTTGAACAGCGGCGCGATCACGCTTGGGTAGAACGCAATCATGAGCAGCTGGAACCCGCTCCACACCAGCCAGGTGTAGAACCACCACAGCGCGCCCGATTTTTCCATCAGGGTCAGCACCACCCACAGCAGCGGCAGGCCGATCACCGCGCCGACCACGGCGCCCTTGACCATATCGGTGAACCACAGGCCGGGCGTCATCTTGTTGAAGCCGAAGCGCTGTTCGAGCACGAACTGGCGGTACCAGTCGAGCGGCAGGTCGAGCAGGCCGGAGATGATGGCAAAGGCCACCACCAGCGCCATCTGGTGCCACAGCCCGGGACCGGTGAGCGGCAGGATGGCGAGCGACAGCAGTTGCAGCCCGCCCAGCAAGGTAAAACCAATCAGCACCGCGCCGCCCCACAGCATGCCGGTCAAGCCGAGACGCGTCTTGGCGACGGTGTAGTCGGCCGCTTTCTGGTGCGCCGCCAGTGGCACCTTTGGTGCAAACTCGGCCGGCACACTGGCGCGATGGCGCGCGATGTGCCGGATATGGCGCGCGGCCAGCCAGGTGCGCAGCACCATGGTCAGCACAAAGAAAACAACGAACAAAACCGAAAAGCCGAATGAAGACATTCTGTGCCTGTGAGAAAATGCAGGATTAAGCGTAACAAGACTAGGCGAAGAGAGAATTATGTCACAAGCTACACCAACCACCGAGTCCGCTGCAGCGCAGCGCCCGAATGAACTCAACCTGGTTTGGGTCGACATGGAAATGACCGGCCTCGATCCGGACAATGACCGCATCATCGAAGTGGCGGTGGTCGTCACCGATGCCGAGCTGAACATCATCGCCGAAGGCCCGGTGTTCGCCATCCACCAGTCGGACGCAACGCTGGACAAGATGGACAACTGGAACAAGGGCACCCACGGCAAATCGGGCCTGATCGACCGCGTCAAGGCCTCGACCGTCACCGAAGCCCTGGCCGAGCAGGAACTGATCGCCTTCCTCAAGAAGTATGTGCCGTCGAATAAATCGCCGATGTGCGGCAACTCGATCTGCCAGGACCGCCGCTTCATGGCGCGCGGCATGCCCAAGCTCGAGGCGTTCTTCCACTATCGCAACCTGGATGTGTCGACCCTGAAGGAACTGTGCCGCCGCTGGAAGCCCGAGGTCGCCAGCAGTTTCAAGAAGGCGCAGAAACACACGGCCCTGGCCGATATCACCGAGTCGATCGACGAATTGCGCCATTACCGCGAGCACTTTATTCAGAAATAAGTCGGTAAATACCGCAAAAAAACAGTGCGGTATTGATAAGCAGGTATGCGACAATCGGCGCTATGGTTCCGCTCCCGCATACCGCTTTCCCGAGTGATGGCCAGGTGGCGGCGCGCATGCGCGGCCACGACTGGCAAACTTCCGGCCTCGGCGCGCCAGAGCTCTGGCCCCCGCCCCTGCGTACTGCGGCGGACATGATGCTGCACTCGTCCTTCCCCATGTTCATCGCGTGGGGCCCTGATTTCGCCTTCCTGCACAACGACGCCTATATTCCCATCCTGGGCGAGCGCTACCCGTGCGCGCCAGGGGTCGCTTTTGCCGATGTGTGGCCGGAAACCTGGCCCGAACTGCAGCCGCTCGTCGAACGCACCATGGCAGGCGAGGCGCTGTTCTTCGAAGACCTTGAACTGCGCCTGCTGCGCAACGGCTATCCCGAGCGCGCCTGGTTCACCTTCTCCTACGCACCGCTGGTCGACAGCGCCGGCCAGGTCGGCGGCCTGTTCTGCACCTGCATGGAAACCACCGGCCGCGTGCTGACCGAACGCCGCGCCGCCTTCCAGCTCAAGGTGTCCGATGCGCTCGCTCCGCTGGACGATCCGGGCGAGGTGATCGCCACCGCCAGCGCCTTGCTGGGCGTCGAACTGGGGGCGCCGCGGGTGCTGTATGCCGAAATCGATCCAGTCAGCGGCCAGCTCGACGCGCCGCGCCTGTGGCCGAGTGATGGCGCTGCGCCATGCGCGCCGCTGTACGAATTCAGCCCCGCGGTCGTGAACGAGCTGCGCAGCGGCGCCGTGGTGCAGATCCACGATGCCGCCAACGATCCGCGCGCGCAAGACCTGCGCGCCGCCTGGCATGGCGAGCGCATCGGCGCCTTGCTGGTGGTGCCAATCGTCAAATCCGGGCGCCTGATCGCCTGCCTGGGTGTCGATACGCCGACCCCGCGTTCGTGGGCCGACCACGACGTGCAACTGGCGCGCGATGTGGCCGAGCGTACCTGGGCCGCAGCCGAGACCGCACGCGCCCAGGCTGCCTTGCGCGAAGAGCGCGACCGCAGCCGCGACATCTTCGACACGATTTCCGAAGGCTTCGCCCTGTTCGACCGCAACTGGATCATGCAGCGCATGAATGCCGAAGGCTTGCGCATCTGCGCCGTCACGCGCGAGGAGGTGATCGGTCGTAACCACTGGGAAGTGTTCACCGCCATGGCCGACAGCGAGGCCGGCCGCATGTACCGGCGCGTGATGGACACGCGCCGCGCCGGCGCCGCCGAGCAGTGCCATGTATTCCCGGACGGGCGCCGCATCTGGACCGATATTCGTGCCTACCCGACCCAGGATGGCGGCGTCGCCAGCTTCTTCCGCGACATCACCGACCGCAAGCTGGCTGAAGAAAAACTGATCGAGGCCGACCGCCGCAAGGATGAATTCCTGGCCATGCTGGCGCACGAGCTGCGCAACCCGCTGGCGCCGATCAGCGCCGCCGCCGAACTGCTGCGCATGGGCAGCATGGACGAGCGCCGCGTGCACCAGAGCAGCACCATCATCGGGCGCCAGGTGCGCCACATGACGCGCCTGGTGGATGATTTACTCGACGTGTCGCGCGTCACGCGCGGCCTGATCACGCTGGGCCAGGCGCGGGTGCCGGCGCGCACGGTGGTCGACGAGGCGGTCGAGCAGGTGCGGCCGACGATCGACGCGCGCTCGCAGCAACTGGCCGTGCGCCTGCCGCCAGAATCCGCTGCGGTGCATGGCGACAAGGCGCGCCTGGTGCAGGTAGTGGCCAATGTGCTGGGCAATGCCGCCAAGTACACGCCGCCGGGGCGCGGCATCGACCTGCGCGCCGAGGTAAGGGGCACGCGCCTGGTGCTGAGCGTGCGCGACGAGGGCATCGGCATGGACCGCGAACTCACCGGCCGCGTGTTCGACCTGTTCACGCAGGCCGAGCGTTCGTCCGATCGTTCGCAGGGCGGCCTGGGCCTCGGATTGGCCCTGGTCAAGCACCTGGTCGAACTGCACGGCGGCACGGTCGGCTGTTCCAGCCCCGGCCTGAGCAAAGGCAGCACTTTCGTGATCAGCCTGCCGCTGCTGCACGAAGCCGAAACGCCGGCGCCTGAAGCGGGCGCTGCCGGTCCGGGCGGCGCTGCGCTGCTGCGCATCCTGGTGGTGGACGACAACCATGACGCCGCCGAGACGCTGGGCCTGCTGCTGTCGTCGCAGGGGCACGAGGTGACGGTCGAACACGGGTCGATGGCGGCGCTCGAACGCGCGCGCAGCATGCGGCCCGACGTCTGCCTGCTCGACATCGGCCTGCCCGACATGGACGGCCGCGAACTGGCGCGCCGCCTGAAGGCCGATCCGGCCACGAGCGGTGCGACCCTGGTCGCAGTCACCGGCTACGGCCAGCAGCAAGACCGCGACGCCGCCCTGGCTGCCGGTTTCCAGCATCACCTTGTGAAACCGGTCAATGTCGACCTGCTGCTGCGCGTCCTCGACGGCGTGCGCGGCAGCCCGCACGTAAAGCATGCCGAGACGCTCGCCAACGGCGTTTCCGCGCAGGCGGGAACCTGAGTTTTTGGAGTAGCCACAAACATACACCAAGGAGACTGGATGAACAAAAAAACCACTGTCATCGCCAACATCCTCGCACTCGCATTCCTTGGCGCCGCCAGCCTTTCATCGCAAGCCGCCAACCCCATCGTCCCCGGCTGGTACGCCGACCCCGAAATCCGCATCTACGGCAACAAGTACTGGCTCTACCCAACCTATTCCGACCATCACGGCGCCCCGCGGGCATCGCGCGCCTTCACGCCGGAACAAGAGCGGATGCGCGCCCAAAAAGACCTGATCTGGGAACCCTACCTGAAGCAGACCTTCCTCGACGCCTTCTCCTCGACCGACCTGGTGAACTGGACCAGGCACGAGCAAGTCCTCGACGTCGAGAACGTTTCCTGGGCCGCCTACGCCGTCTGGGCCCCGTCCGCCATCGAACACAATGGCAAGTACTACCTGTTCTTCGGCGCCAACGACATCAAGGCCAACGGCCAGTTGGGCGGTATCGGCGTGGCGGTCAGCGACCGTCCCGAAGGCCCGTTCAAGGACGCGCTCGGCCGGCCATTGATCGACAAGATCCACAACGGCGCCCAGCCGATCGACCAGATGGTGTTCAAGGACGACGATGGGCAGGTGTATATGTACTACGGCGGCTGGAAGCACGCCAACGTGGTCAAGCTGGCTCCCGACCTGCTCAGCGTGATGCCGTTCCCGGACGGGACCACGTACAAGGAAATCACGCCCGATCCCGCCTATGTGGAAGGCTCGTTCATGGCCAAGCGCAACGGCGTGTACTACTTCATGTGGTCGGAAGGAGGATGGACCGGGCCTGACTACCGGGTCGCCTACGCCATGAGTTCGTCGCCCTTCGGCCCGTTCAAGCGCATCGGCACCATCCTGCAGCAGGACACGACCATCGCCAACGGCGCCGGGCACCACTCGGTGGCCAATATTCCCGGTACCGACGACTGGTATATCGCGTATCACCGCCGGCCGCTGAACGACAAGGATGGCCACCATCGCGAGACGGCGATCGAGCACCTGTACTTCAATGCGGATGGCACGATCAGGCCGGTGGTCATGACGACGCAGGGTGTGGCGCCAAGGACGATTCCGGCGGAAAGCAAGAATCGCTAGGGGGTAAGGGCAACCCGTACGCGGGTCACTGATGCGGCCAGCATCAGGGACAGGAGATACTATGCTGGAACAGCTATCGTGGATACGCCACGACCAGCGGCGCAGCGCACCGATTTTTCAAGTAAGTGACATGACCAGGCAAGGATACAAGGCGAATCGCAACGATCCGCCCGGCCGCCGCGCGCTGCCGGGTGCTTTCCTGTGTCATTCCGCTATTTGCTGCGTACTGGCAGGCAACTGCTGCTGCTCCCTCCTGCGAGATCGCGCCGGCCTTTTCTAGGCTCGAAGCATGTGTCCGGCGGCTGGTTTCCAGGCTGGCCACATCCTTCGAGCCACACCGCTCCCCATCGCTGCGCCATCTTGTCAGCAGGCACGGCATCGTCAGTTTCATACCGGGGTGTTCCGGTATTCAGGAGTATTTCAATGAACAAGCAACAGTCCAGCGTGACGCCCGATTGCGGCGTGCATGCCAAACAGTGCATCGAGCGCCGTGGCAAGCGGCGGCTGGTCAAGGAGCTGCTGCGGCGGCGCCTGGAGACGCGTCGCGTATGGGTACGTCTGATGGCCACGAGCGCGATAGCTGGCGCGCTGGCCACAGTGGCTTCGCTGGTGCAGTACGGGACGACCGCCTGACAGCGCCAGAGATCAGCCTGATCCGCTTCAAGCCGTCCCGGCGACGGGGCGGTCAACCGATATTCACTACTCAAGGGTCTCCATGACAAACCTATCAAATCTCATCATATCGTCCTGCGATCTGCAACAGCTGGAAGCCCTGCTCGACGCCTTGCCCGTCGGGCCAGGCAAGGCTCAACACGGCCTTATCGACGAACTGGAGCGCGCCGACATTCGACCCCTGGCCGAGATGCCGCCTGACGTGGTCAGAATGAACTCCACTGTGCGATTTTCAATGGACGTGCCGCCGACCGAGTTGTCCCTGACCCTGGTCTATCCCCAGGATGCGAACGGCCAGGACCGGATCTCGGTATTGGCGCCGGTTGGCAGCGCGCTGCTCGGTCTCGCCGTCGGTGCCACGATCGCCTGGCCGCGTCCGGGGGGAGGCATCGTCAACATCCATATCCTCGAGATCCTGGCTCAGCCTCAGCCCGTAACTCACACCGAACCCCATACCGAACCCCATACCGAACCCGTGGATCGCCAGCCGGCCGACACGCAGGCCTGATCGCGCTTAGCCGGCGCCATGCTGGAGGTGCTGGCGTACCAGGTCGGCAACCGATGTCACCTGCAGCTTTTCCATCACTCTTCCTTTGTGTACTTCGACCGTGCGCACGCTGATGCCGAGGTCTTGCGCGACCTCGCGGTTATGACGACCGGCGAACACCAGCAGCATGACTTCGCGTTCGCGTGGGGTGAGTGTCGCCGCGCGCCGGCGGTACTCGCGCTGGGCTTCGGTCTGCTCCCGTTGGCCCGACTGGCGAGCGAGCGCCTCCTCGATCGCCGCGATCAGCTGTTCTTCCTGCAGCGGCTTTTCCAGGAAATCGACGGCCTGCGAGCGAAACGCCGCGCGCGCCGACTCGACATCGCCGTGCCCGGTAATGATCAGCACGGGTAGCCGGCATCCTTGTTCCAGTAGCAGCTTCTGCAAGGTCAGGCCGTCGATGCCGGGCATGCGAATGTCCATCAGTATGCAGCCCCGGTAGGCGCTGGTCCAGGCGCCCAGGAACGCGGCGGCGTCAGCGAAAAAGGCGGTGCGGTAGCCGTTCAGGCTCAGCAGAAGACCCAGTGCATCGCGCACTGCCGCATCGTCGTCGATGATGTAAACGGTATTTTCGGTGGTCATATTTGTTGTCTCGAAATTTCTTGGGCAGCGCGTGTCGGCAGCGTCAGCTTGAGGATGGCGTGCTGACTGGGCTCGACGGTGAGCGTGCCGCCATGGGCTTCGACGATCGAGCGGCTGATGGCCAGTCCCAGGCCGAGCCCGCTCGACTTGAGCGAGACAAACGGCTCGAACAGGCGCGCGCGGATACTGTCGGCAATACCGGGCCCGGTGTCGGCGATCCGGATCCAGATCGCTTCGCCGTCGACGCCGGCATCGACCGTAATGCTGCGCTCGGCCGCCGCGGACATCCCGGCAACGGCCTGCACCGCATTGGCCAGCAGGTTGCGCAGCACGATGTCGAGCTGCACGCGGTCGCCCAGCAGCTCGATGTCGGGCAAGTGGTCGACCTGCAGGCAAACGTCATTCATCCGGGCCTGCTCGTCGAAAGCATTGACCGCGTCGAGGACCAGATCCGCCAGCGCGATCGGTTCCAGCAGGGTGGAGCCGGTGCGAAAGAATTCACGCAGGCGCTTGAGAACGTTCGATGCACGTTGCGACTCCGCCGCCATCGCCTGGATCGTCTTGTGCAGCAGCGGATTGCCGCCATCGCGTTGCACCAGGCGCTGGCATGCGCTTCCGTAGGCCGACAGGGCAGTAAGCGGCTGGTTCAGCTCATGTGCCACGGCCGCCGCCATCTCGCCCGCCGCAGCCAGGCGCAGCGACTGCTGCAGCTCGTCGCTGGCGCGGCGCGCCATATCGACGGCGATGCCGATCAGGAATCCGGACAGCGTCAGGGTAAGCACCAGCATCTGGACGTTCGGCATCTGCTCGGCATAGACCAGCGGACGCAGTGCAGCCAGGGTCACGCCGACCTCGAGCACGATGGCGGCGCTGACCGCACCGGCCATGCCCTGGCGTGCGGCAGCCCAGGCCAGCGGCAGGATCAGCAGATAGTAGGCAACCGACTCGGGGGCCACCCGCTCCAGCGCGACGCCAAGCACCACGGCGATCAGCACAGTGTAGGCCAGGGTGTCCCAATTGAAAATCCGGGACGTGAAGTCACTTCTCAGCTCGGGCGCAAGCAGGCACCAGGCGGCGGGCATGATCACCAGGATTCCGGCGGTCTCGGCGATCGTGTAGCGCGTCAGCAGCGCGATCCAGTCTGCATCCTGGCCGGCGCCAGCGGCCGGCACCATCTGCGCATACAGTAGGGCGCTGAACAGGCTGCCCAGCGTGACCGCCGCGGCCCACAGCAGCAGGCCGCGATGGCTGGCGAAGAAAGCACTGCCGGGCAGGTAGCGCCGCATGTACAGGCCGAGCGCCATATACACCGGCAAGGGCAGCAAGCCGATTACCAGCGACCACAGCGGCCAGGCCGGCACTGCGGGCGTGATGGCCGCAGCCAGCAGCGCGGCGGCGAGCAGCGGCAGGATGGCGTCCTTGCCATGCCTGAGCACGGCGTAAGCGGCCAGGCCGGCCGCAGGATGCCATACCGGGGCAATCGTCTGGTAACGAGCCTCGGGCCCGCTCAGGATGTCCAGGCCAATATACACGGCGATAAAAAGACAGGCGCGCCAGATGCCGACAAGCGAGTCCGCGTTAAGCATGCGCGGGGCGGGCAGCATGCATGGCAAGCGGAAGGCGACGGCAAGGACGGGACATGGGCTGTACTTCGTTGGTGGGCGATGCTGCAGTATAGGGCTTTAGCGGCGCACGGGCAGCTCTTCGCGCCGATCGCTCGCTGTCGCTGGCCGCCCTCGGCGACAGGATCGAACCGCCTGAGGGAAGCCCTTAGGTGGCTTGGCGAATGGCCAGGATGGCAAGCGGCCGTCATACTCTTCTGTGGTCAGGGGGGGGCGATGTTGGTGCCGGTCCCTGGGCTTGTGGGTAGCGACGGCGTCGTGCCAAGGTACTGCACGCCGACGCTGCACCCGTCACGTTGATGAGGAGCTTGCTATGTTGTATGGGATTCTGGTCGCGACGAAATCCTGCGATGATGCGGTGCACGTGACGCAACGTGCTGCCATGCTGGCGGGTAATTTGAAGGACGCTACGCTGGATATCTTTTCGGTGGTGACACCGGCCGGCACGCGCCGCATCGTGTCCTGGATGCGCGGGTCCGAGCATCACGCCGAGCGCGCGCAGCAAGAGCGTACGATGCGGCGCCTGAGCCGCCAGTCGGCGTATCTGCGCGAACAGTACGGCATACGTTGCACAATCGCCTCCGGCGTCGGCGCGCTGGCGGCCCAGGTGGCGGCGCGGGTCAGGGCGACCGCGGCCGACATGGTGGTGGTGGGAGGCCGCGACCTGCACTGCACAGGGCTGTCGACGGCAAGCGGCGAGGCAACCAGGATCGCGCGCGCGAGTGGGCGTCCGGTACTGCTGGTGCGTAACGAGCCACGCTGCGCGTACGCGCGGGTCGCGGTTCCGGTCGACTTTTCTGGCGATGCCCTGCGTGTCACCGACACCGTCATGCGGCTGCTGCCCGAAGCGCACATCACTTTCCTGCACAGTTATCGGGTTGCCGGGCAAGGCGCCATGCTCAATGCAGGTGTCACGGACCGGACGATCGACGATTTTCGCTTGCAGGCGCAGCGTCGGGCACAGGCGGCGTTTTCCACTTTCCTCGAACGACTCGGCCGTCCGCTGACGAAATTTTCGCTGGTCCTGACCGCCCAGCCCGAAGCGCTTGCCACGCGGACCTATCTGCGCACGGTGAAGCCCGACCTCATCGCGCTGGCCGACGGCGCCGATTCCCTGCTGCTGGGCTGGCTGAACGACTCGACGCCTTGGACGGTACTGACCGCTACACGCTGCGACGTGCTGCTGTTGGCGCCGCCGCAGGCACGCACGGTCCATGATGCTCGGCATGCAGCGGCGATGGCCAGCACGCCGGCAACACCCGAGCACGCGGCACAGGCCGTCGCGAACGGCGCACCCTGAGCTTGTCTGAAAGCGCGCCACCGTGTCGGGGCGACAGAGGGCGAACTGATCCGGACACCATGTTCGTCTCGACTCTTGCGCGAACGCCAGTGCCGCCTGCGGCCACCAGTTGCGCATGGTTTAGCCGCATCGTACGTGACTCCCTTACGGGTAGGGCCGAATAGTCAAGCGCTGCCAGATGGCCGATACTTCCGGCTCAATTTTGCGACATGCTCACTCAAGGATTAGCCCGGATGTGCGTAGCCGAGCTTACGCATCGAAATCGAATGGATATTACTAAGAACTTCGTCAAGATGAAGCAGCCTTGCGTCAGCGGGATGCGATGGTTTTTGCGCCACCACGAAAAGGGATCTGATTATCAGCCGCTGCTCGACGCGCTGGTCGAGGCGGACCGCGTGGACGACGCTGTCTGGCTGCTGACCCAGTTCGGACCGACCAATGAAATTCGGATTGTCGACGATATCGACGCGCAGGCGGTCGTGTTCGCAGGTCGGCTCGAAGTGCGCGGAGGCATCACCGTCGACACGGTATTGCATTGTGGGGGCACGATACGTGCGCAGGGCGCAATCGTCGCGGGAACGTCGATCACGTGCGGAGGCGATCTGATCGCCGGCGCCGGCATCCAGTGTGGAGGCGCCATTGACTCCAGCGAAAGCATCGACGCGCAGTGGGGCGTCGAAGCGACGGGGATGATCCGTACGCGCGGCGACCTTCGTTGTGGCTGGTCGATCATCTGTCACGAAGCGATGTATATCGGCGGAAATTGCCTGGCTGGCCATGACATCGAGGCCACGGGACCTGTCGTGTGCAGCAAGGGCATCCGCGCAGGGCAAGCAATCACTGGCCGTGATGCGATCCGTGCCGGTCATGGCATTGAAGGCGGTGCCGGGATTCTGTGCGAAAGTCATCTCGAAGCAAACTGGGGCATCAAGGTGCGCGGTGGCATCGCCGCCCTTGGCGCCATCAGAGCCGGAGAAAGTCTGCAGGCCGGTGAGGAGATTCGTGCCGGCGAGGGGCACGCGATCTACGCCGGATTGAATGTGCGTGTCGATGCGTGGGAATCAAGCGCGCGGGTAAATGCGCGGATAAAGCCGAACAGGCTATTGAGCGGCTGGTGGTGCAGCCCATGATGGCCGTGCCATATATCCCCAGTCTGTCTGCCCCAACCCTGCCTCGGGATCTACTGAAACGCTGGCATCGACTGACGCGCCGGTGCATTGAAGCAGGTGTCCGGCATGCCCCGAGCGAACTGCGGGTCGATGTCGAGCAGCGGCCCGAGCAACTGCAGGCAGAGCTCGAAGAATTATTCGAGCGCATGAACAGCCCGGGCGACGCACTGCATGGCTTGCCCACGCTTGAGCTTCGTCATTCAGGCTTTGCGTTCCGTTATCGGCAAGCCGACGGCGAACATTATGTGTATGTCCAGGATCTGGCGCGCGGGCGCCTGGCTGGGTATACGGTATTCAATCGACTGATCGAGCTCAACCGGCGAACCGAGCGCCACCTGCGTGCGCCACACTCGAAATATGCCCGGATATACCAGCGTCGCGGCATTGCTTCGACTATTTACAGTTGGTGGCTCGATGCAGGCAATTGTCTGATCAGTGGAGCGCGCCAGTCGGACGGCGCGCATGCTCTATGGCGGTCTCTTGGTGTGCGCTATCGACTGATCTGCGTCGAGGTGCGCGACAAGTCACTTCGTTACCTCGGCGACGACATTGCCGCGTATATCAAGCAAGACCTGCAGACGCGCCTGATCCTGGTTGGGGCCGGATATACCGCAGCCCAGATGGAATCTCGGATGGGTTTGCATGTCACGAATATCGGGGAGGGCGCAACGTAGCCGTAAGCAAGAATTACTTTCCCTGTCCTCATTCTGGAAAGCGATAATCGCACTGTTTTTTTGTAAGCCGGCTCATGGACCAATCAACTTTACATCACAGCCCCCCATTTTTCTCGAAGCCTGCAGTCGTGCTGTTGTCGGCGACGCTGTGTTGCGTCTTGTGGGGCAGCTCGTATCCGGCGATCAAGAACGGGTACGAGATGCTCAATATCGCCGCTCAGGACGTACCAGCCAAGCTGATTTTCGCCGGCTACCGCTTTTTTCTGGCCGGCCTGTGCCTTGTTGTGCTGGCCGCCACCCTCGGAAGGCCCGTGCTGCGCTTGAGCAAGCACCAGTGTTTCCAGTTGACCGTGCTTGGCGTGACGCAAACCGGGCTGCAGTACGTGTTTTTCTACATCGGCCTGGCCTACACGTCCGGCGTGCGCGCTTCGATCCTGAACGCGACCACGACGTTTTTCAGCGTGATCCTGGCGCACCTTGTCTATCAAGACGACAGGCTGTCGGCGCGCAAGAGTGCTGGCTGCCTGCTCGGTTTTGGCGGGGTGTTGATCGTTAATTCCGGCGGCGGTACCCTCGGCGCGACGCCCACGCTGCAGGGCGAAGGATTCATCGTCATCGCCGCTTTCGTGCTGTCGGCTGCATCGATCTATGGAAAACACGTCTCCAAGCACATGGATGCGATGGTGATGACTGGCTGGCAGCTGGGCATCGGCGGCTTGCTACTGCTGGCAGGCGGCTATGCAGCCGGTGGAAACCTCGGTGCAATGACACCGGCATCCGGTGCTTTGCTGCTTTATCTGGCAATGCTGTCGGCAGTGGCGTTCACGGTATGGAGCCTGCTCCTCAAACATAATCCCGTGGGACGAATCAGTGTGTACGCTTTCCTGGTGCCGGTGTTCGGTGCCGTGTTGTCGGCATTGTTCCTGGAAGAGACCATCCTGGAATGGAAAAACCTCGCCGCGCTGATTCTGGTCTGTGGCGGTATCTTCCTGGTCACCAGGACACGGCCCCCGAGGGCTCTCGACAGGTCTGACATTCCTGGCCGCTGAACGATTCCTTCGACCGATAGCGCACGACGCCGCGGCCCGGTGCATGGCGTCGGCGCGTGCTGGGCAAGCAGGCGGTTCATGGGCTTCCGGCCAATGGCCGCACCATTTCAGGATGGTCTCGCACCCGGTGCGTGCAAATATGTTGTAATAACAGTCTTTACGCACAGCGTTGGTGCAATGCTGCCTTTTCTTCTTTCCCTTTTGCGGCGACCGCACCCGGTTGCCCTGCCACCGATCGGCCAGGCACGGGCCGCGTTCGGCGCCCTGTTGGGCCTGGCCTTGTCCGGTGTCCTGAGCCAGTTCGTGCTGGCCTGGAGCGTGCCCGGCTTCCATGCCGCCTGGCTGGTCGCCCCCATGGCGGCTTCGGCCGTGCTGCTGTTCTGCGTCCCCGCCAGTCCCCTGGCCCAGCCCTGGCCCGCCATCGGCGGCAATGTGGTCTCGGCCCTGGTCGGCGTCGCCTGTGCCCGATTGCTACCGGATCCCATGTTCGCCGCGCCGCTGGCCGGTGGTCTGGCGATCGCCGTGATGTTCCTGCTGCGCTGTCTGCATCCGCCAGGTGGGGCGGTAGCCATGACGGCGGTGCTGGGCGGAGCGGAAGTGCATGAGCTTGGCCTGGGTTTCGCGCTGGCGCCGGTCGGCTTGAACACGGTGCTGCTGGTGCTGGCGGCGCTGCTGTATAACCGGGTGACGGGCGCGCACCATGTGCACAAGAGCGCGCCGGCGCCGTCGGCCGTGGCGGCCGAGGACATCGACGCCGCGCTGGAACATTTCGGCGAAGCGCTCGATGTCTCGCGCGAAGACCTGGCCGTGATCGTGGGCGATGCCGGCCTCCATGCGGCCGCGCGCCGCGCGCGCCTGTTGCATGCGGGCGACGTGGTGGTGCCGCCGCTGGCGCGGCTCAGGCCGGATATGCCGCTGGCGGCGGCGCGCGCCGTCCTGCTCAAGCACGGCCTGCCGTCATTGCCGGTGGTGGACGGGGAAGGGCGGCTGCTCGGTGTGCTGACCCTGAAAAGCCTGCTGCGGGCGGTGGCCGATGCCGAAGCGCGCGGTTTCACGGCGCGGGCGCTGGGCGTGTTGAATGGGAAGAAAGAGGCGGCGCAGGTGGCGGCGCTGATGATGACCGGGATTGCCGTGCAGGCGATCCAGCCTGCCAGTGCGGTGGCCGCGCTCGCCGGGCGTCATGGATTGGCGCGGGTGCCGGTGATCGATGGGGCGGGCAAGCTGCTAGGGATGGCCGGGCCGGTGGAGGTGCTCGACGCATTCCACGGCGTCGAGCTCGCCGCGTAGGGTTGGCGGCTCCGCAGCCGACGCGGTGATGGATGGCCGCGAGATCATCCGGCGCGACATCGGAGCCGTTATCGATCGACGCGTCGGCGGCATAGCCGCCAACCCTACGATGACACCGCGGTTATTTACGCCGATTCAGCCCCGCAGCACTTCTTGTACTTCTTGCCGCTGCCGCAAGGGCAATCGTCGTTGCGGCCGACCTTCGGCTCGTCGCGCACCACGGTCTCGACCGCGCCTTTGCGCAGCGGCAGCCAGTAGCGGTAGATGGCCGGCACATTCGCTTCGATTTCCAGCGCCAGCGCGTGGATCTTGTGCGGATTGTCGACCAGGGCCAGTTCTTCTTCCTCGATCTCGTCGGCGCCCAGCAGGTAGATCGGGCGGATCAGTTCGGCGACATCCGAGCTGCGGATCTGGTCCCAGGAATCGGCGCGCAGTTCGACGCCTTCCCAGAAGCCCCAGCACCAGGCTTCCGGATCGATCAGCACTTTGCCTTCGAATTCATGCTCGACGAACAGCGGCTCGAATTCTTTCGGCGACACTTCGAAGGTGATCAGCACCTCGTTCATGAAGCGCATGATCAGGTTGACGATTTTTTCTTCTTCGCGCCCGTTCTTCCACTTGGGCGTATCCGCCTCGTCCTCGCCCCACACCAGCGGCAGCCATTCGGCCGGCATGATGGTTTCCGGACCGATCGCGATCGCGGTCAGGTAGCCGTGCAGGGTGTCCATCGTCATCGCGGCGTCGGAGCAGCGGTCGGACAAGAGGAACTGGTCGAGTTCGTCGAATTCTTTTTCGGAGAGGGGCTGTTCGAGATGCATGGCAGTGTCTGGTGATGGCGCGCGGGCGCCGGTTTTGCGTAAAGGCGCCAGTGTAACGCCTGCGCCGCCGCGCGGCACGAAAAACCTCGATCGCGGATCGGAGATGGCGCCCCGGCGCAACGTCCGCGGCGCCGGGATGGCGTCAACGCTTGGCGTTGAACGCCTTGCTCAGCTCATCGGCTGCGAACTGCTGGGCTTCCTTGGCTTTCGGCACCACGGCGGCCATGCCGAAGAATTCATGGGTCACGCCGGTGTAGTGGCGGTAATTGACGGCCACGCCTTCCTTCTTGAGGCGGTCGGCGTAAGCCTTGCCTTCAGTCATCAACGGATCGATCTCGGCCGTAATCACGGTCGCCGGCGGCAGGCCCTTGAGCGAGGTCGCCTTCAGCGGCAGGGCGTACGGGCTCTTCGGATCGGCGCCGTAGTGCCTGAAGAACCAGCCCATCATCGCCTTGTTGAGCGGCTTGGCGTTGGCATTCTTCTTGTACGACGCGTTGTTCATGTCGTTGTCGACCACCGGGTACACCAGCAGCTGGTGCACCGGCAACTGGGCTTTCTGGTCGCGCGCCATCATCGAGACCACGGTCGCCAGGTTGCCGCCGGCCGATTCGCCGGCTACCGCCACGCGGGTCGGATCGCCGTTGAAGCTCCTGGCGTTCTCGATCGCCCATTGATAGGCGGCGAAGGCGTCCTCAGGCTGGGTGGGGAATGTGTGCTCGGGCGCCAGACGGTAGTCGGCCGAGACGACAATCGCCTTGGCGTGCTTCGCCAGTGCGCGCACCGATGCCTCGTACACCTTGGTGTCGGCGATCACGAAGCCGCCGCCGTGGTAGTAGACGACTACCGGGAACGGGCCCTTGCCCTCAGGCGTGAAGATGTGGACCGGGAAGCTGCCGCCCTTGCCCTGGACCGTCTGCGTCTTCATCGTCACGCCAGGTTCCGGTGCAGTGCTCTGGCCGGCGTCGGACAGCAGTTTCTTCACCGCGTCCGCCGGGGTTGGCTGCTTGCGCGCCTCTTCCGGGGTCAGTGTCTCGATCGTCCGGCTGCGTTTGTGACATGAAACCTTGTACCAATGGTCATGCTCTGTGCGACCACGAACTCAGCAAGGGTGAAATCCGTACGATTTCCGCTTACTCGTGCGCCGCCGTACAATGCGAACATGGATAACATGACCACAGCCAACGAAAGACCCGCTCACCTTTATTCCCGCCTCGATCCCGCAATGGTGATGGACGCGCTCGACAGCGTCGGCATGTTCAGCGACGGCCGTTTGCTGGCGCTGAACAGCTACGAGAACCGGGTCTACCAGGTCGGGCGCGAGGACGGGGCGCCGGTAGTGGTCAAGTTCTATCGCCCGGCACGCTGGAGCGATGACGCGATCCTCGAGGAACACGCCTTCGTGGCCGAGCTGGTCGAGCAGGAAGTGCCGGTGGTGCCGGCCATGACCATCGACGGCAGGACGCTGCACAGCTTCGAGGGTTTTCGCTTCTCGGTATTCGAACGCCGTGGCGGACGTGCTCCCGAACTGGGCGACCCGGCGGTGCTGGAATGGATCGGCCGTTTTATCGGACGTATCCACGCCCAGGGCGCCGTCAAGCCGTACCTGCATCGTCCCGCGCTCGACCCGCTCACTTTCGGCCGCCAGCCCTACGACTGGCTGCGCAGCCACGATTTCATCCCGCCCGAGCTGATGGCGGCCTGGTCGAGCGTGGTCGAGCAGGCGCTGGACGGCGTGGCGCGCTGCTATGAACGGGCCGGAGAACTGCCGTCCCTGCGCCTGCATGGCGACTGCCATGGCGGCAATGTGCTGTGGACGCCCGACGGCCCGCACTTCGTCGACTTCGATGACAGCCGCATGGGCCCGGCAGTACAGGACTTGTGGATGCTGCTCTCGGGTGAGCGCCACGACATGGTGGGCCAGATGGCCGATGTGCTGGCCGGCTATGAGGATTTTGCCGAATTCCACCCGTGCCAGTTGTACCTGGTCGAGGCCTTGCGCACCCTGCGCCTGATCCATTACTCGGCCTGGCTGGCGATGCGCTGGGACGATCCGGCCTTCCCGGCGGCTTTCCCCTGGTTTAACACCCAGCGCTACTGGCAGGACCGCATCCTGGAGCTGCGCGAACAGGTGGCGCTGATGGATGAGCCCCCGCTTTGGCCGGTGTAAGCCATCGAATGGATGAACTGAACCAATATTGCCTCCCAGTTCCGCGTAGCAGCCGGAACGAATTTGCCGGATAATCGACGAGACTGCCGCCACCGAGACCTCGCATGGAACACAACCCAGCCAAGCAAGACGACGCCGACCTGCCGAATGACCTGACGCCCGCCGTCGCGCCGGCGCCGGACGTACTCACGCCGGATGCCCCTGCGCCGGCCGCGCCGGCCGCGCGCAAGCCGCTGGAAATGCGCGAGATCCAGGAAGCCATCGCCCGCGTCGAAGCCGAGGCCAAGGCCAACGTCGCCGCCGAAAGCCGGCAAACCGCCGAGTCGCGCGCCCGCACGCTGGCTGATGAACGCGCCGCGCTGGATGCCGCCGCGGCGGCTGCCGCACTGGCCAATTCCCAGGCCTCCGAAGACGCGATCGCGGCCAACCGCGACCGCCTGGAGTCGCTGCGCGCCGCCGCGAAGGCATCCGCCGAGCGCCTGGAAGCGATCCGCCAAGAGACCACCGAGCTGCGCGCGCGGGTCAAGAGCGATACCGAGATCCGCCTGGCGACGGAGGCCCGCTCGCGCTCCGAAGAAGAAGCGCGGCGCCGCGCCGCACTCCAGATGGAAGCCGAGGCCGAACTGTCGGCCAAGGCGGCGCGCGCGGCCGATGAACTGGTGGTGCATACCGAGCAGGCGCGCCTGCAGGCGGCCGAGCGCATGGCGGCGGTCGAGGCGGCCAAGGAAGAAGTGCTGCACAACGCCAGCGCCGACGCCCGCATCGCGATCCTGGCGCGCGAGCGCGAGCGCGCCGAAAAAGCGGCCCGTCAAACCTCCGAAAAGCTGGCCCAGGCCGAGACCGAGGCACTGGAACTGACCCAGCAGCGCGAACGCGCCGACCAGGTGGCGCTGGCGTCGGCCTTCGCGCGCGCCGCGGCCGAAGCGCGCGCGCTCGAAGAAGCGCGTGCCTACGCCCACATCGAACAGGAGCGTGAAGCGATCGCCCTGGCTCAGGCCGAATCCGAGCGGGTCGCAGGCCAGTCGCTGCGCATGCGCCTGCAGACCGAGAAAGAACTGCGCGACGCCGCCACCCACCGCGAGCGCCTGGAACAGATGGCGGCGGCCAGCGCCGAGGCGCGGCGCGAGGCCGAAACCCGCATCCTGGCCGCGACCGAGGCCCGGATCGAGACCGACCGCAGGCTGCGCCTGGTGGCCGAAGACCGCGCCCGCGCCGAAGAAGAAGCGGACGCACAGGTGCAGGCCCGGCTCGAAGCCGAGGCCGAGGCGGCGCTCGATGCGCGCGCCCGACGCGCGGCCGACGAGGCGGCCGTGGCGGCGGCCGGGCGCGAAGCCGAGGAACACCGGCGCGAGCAGGCCTTGGCCGAAGAAAAAGCCGCCCTGGCCCAGGCTGCGGCCGAGGTCCAGGCCGCGCGCAATGCCGACGAGGCCGAGGCGGTGGCGTTCGACGCCGAACTGGTCGAACTGCAGCGCCAGGCGGCGCAACTGGCCGAGCAGAAGCGGCACGAGTCCGAGCAACTGGTCCAGGTCGAGCGCGAGCGGGTAGCGGCCGAGACCGAGGCGCTGGCCCAGCTCACGCAAAAAGTCGCGGCCGAGCACGAATTGATGCTGGCAGCCCAGGCGCGCAGCGAGGCCGAGGCCAGCGCCGCCGCCGCGCTGGCCGCCAAGGCCGACGCCGAGCGGCGTCTGGAAGCAGCGCAGCGCGCCACCTTCGAAGCGCAGCAGGCCCAGTTGGACGCGGTGGCCGAAGAAGCGGTGCAAGCCGAAGCCACCCGCGACGCCCAGCAGGCGCATGCGCGCCGGGCGCAAGAACTGGCCGAGGCCCAGCGCGAGCGCGCTGAGGTCGAGCGCCAGCAGGTGGCGCTCACCGAGCAGGCGATCGGCGCCGAGCGCGAGGCCACGCAAGCGGCGCGCGAATCGCTGGCCCTGGTCGAGCGCAAGCTGGCCGCCCAGCGTGCGCAGGCCGCCGCCGATGCCCGCGCCAACGAGGCGCAGTCAGCGCGGCTGGCGTCGGAACATGCGGCCGCCCAGGCCGCCGAGGCGCGCGCCGAGGCCGAGGAAGCACAAGCCCGGATGGCGCGCGAGCGTGAGCTTGTCGAGCAGGCTGCGGTGCAGGCCGCGGTGGAAAAACGCGAAGCCCAGCGCGCCTTGCTGGAACACGCCCAGGTGCACGCCGAGATGCAGCGCAAGGCGGCGCATGCCACCTTGCAGATGGCTGACGCGCGCAAGCACCTGGTGAATCTGGAAAGCAAGCGCCAGGACGAGCAGGCCGCCGAATTGGCGGCAACCGAGCGCGTGATCGGCGAGCGCAAGGTGGAAGCTGGTCAGCGCTCGGTATCAGCCGATTTGACGCGTGAGGTGCTGGGACGGTTCAAGCAGTCGCAGGCGAGGGCGGGGGATACCTCGGCCGCGCTTGCGGCGGCCAGGTTGGCGGAAGTGATCGCGGCCCAGCGCGAAATCGACCAGAACCGTGACAAGTAGGGTTGGCGGTGTAGCCGCCAACCCGGCGATCATTGTGCGGTCGGGGCTTGCGCCGGCGCACCCTGCGCCTGACTTGGCGAGACCGGGTCAACTGGTCCGGTAATCGCGCGCTTCACGAAATATTCGGTATCGCCAAAGCAGCTGGTCGGCACACCCTTGTGCTGCTCATACGAGATCTGCACCCGGCGCCCGATATTGGTGTTCAATTGCTGCACCACCGTCTCGTCGCGCACGGTGAACGCAAACCGTTCTGGAATCGCCCCCGGCATGCTGGAAAGCAGAATCTCGCCTTCCCAGGTCTTGCACAGCCAGCCCTTCTTGGAAAACGTCTGCAGATAGCCGGCGCGGTCGCCTTCGGAATACGACCAGCTCAGGGTGAACCAGGTATACAGGGAAACGAGCACCGCCACGACGGCGACGGCGGACAGCAGGATGGCAGTGGAGCGGGCTTTGGGCATGGTCGGGCAGGGCGATCGAAAATAGTGGTCACGGGTTGTCATTCTTGCAGCGCAAACGCGGTGCGCGCCCATTCTGCCATGCCTTGCCGCAATCGCAAACCGCGAATCTCATCCAGGCCGACAATTAACCGGTTCGCGCCGCCACCTCGGCCTCTTGCGCCGCGATCTTGCGCCGGTAACGTATGGACGACCACAGCGACACCAGGATGAAGGCCAGTCCCGACAGCCCGGTAAACCACTCCGGGATGTGATAGTGCACGCTGGCGAACATGATCAGCGCCAGGATCCCGATCGCATAATGCGCCCCATGCTCGAGGTACACGAATTCCTGCAGGGTGCCTTTGTACACCAGGAACACGGTCATCGAGCGCACGAACATGGCGCCGATCGCCAGCCCCAGCATGATGATGACGACATCGTTGGTGATGGCAAACGCGCCGATCACGCCGTCGAAGCTGAACGAGGCGTCCAGCACTTCCAAATAGAGAAAGCCGCCGATGCTGCCCTGCGAGATCATGGCGCCGACCGAGGGATCGTGTTCCTTTTCCTCCAGCAGGCCGCTCAACCACTTCACGCCTATATAGATCAGCACCCCGGTCACGCCCGCGATCAGCACCGCCAGCTTGCGCTGCTCGGGCATCAAACTCATGGCGCCGATCACGCCCAGCAGCGTGAGCAGCACAGCCATCCCCTCGGTGCCATATTTACCGACGCGACGCTCGAACCAGCCGAACCAGTGCAACTCCTTTTCTTCGTCAAACAAAAAGTTCAGGAACACCAGCAGCAGGAAGGCGCCGCCGAAGGCCGCGACCTCGGCGTGGTGCTCGGTCAGGTGGCGTGAATACTCATTGGGATTGTCGATCGCCATATGCCAGACGTCGAACAGGCCGAGGCCGGTGGCGGCCGCAACAATCACGAGAGGGAACAGCAGGCGCATGCCAAACACCGCCACCAGGATGCCGACGGTGAGAAAAAGCTTGCGCCAGAATTCGTTCCAGTGCTTGAGCACCGAGGCATTGACGACGGCATTGTCGAAAGAAAGCGACACTTCGAGCACGCCGAGGATGGCGGTGATCCACAGGGCTTGCAGCAGGCCGGGCAGGCCCTTATGCTCGTAACCCCACCAGCCGGCGAGGGCCATCAGGACTGCCGTGACGATGAAAGACCACCGGAAATGGCGCATGCCTGCCTCTTGAATGGATGTCCGTGTGGGAGCAATATTACCTTTTCCGCGGTAAAGACGCCGGTTCCGAAAGTCGCCTGCAATGGCTTGCTTCTGAGATAATTCCGCCCAGCATTTTTAACTCAAAGACATCATGGAAATTATCTACCTCGTGACGCCGGTGCTGACCTGGATGGTGGTCGGTCCGATCAAGTTTCTTATCTCCAGCGCGCGCCTGCGGCGCTGGGCCTTCGACCTGGTCGGCAATGGCGGCTTTCCCAGCAATCATAGTGCGGTCGTGTCGAGCATGGCGACCCTGATCGCGCTGCGCGAAGGGATGGACAATCCGGCCTTCGGTGTAGCCTGCGCGCTGGCCTTCGTCGTCATGATCGACGCCAACAGCCTGCGCCAGCACGTCGGCCGCCACGCGGTGTCGATCAACCGGCTGCACGACGGTAAACAAGACTACGTCATCCTGCGCGAACGCATGGGCCACACCAAGATCGAAATCGCGGGTGGCGTCCTGACCGGCATCGGCATGGGCTTCCTGATCAACGCCATCCTGGGCGGCGCCTAGCATGTACATACAGCTGGCGTCCATTGGCGGACGTCCGGCTGTCCGTTTTTGTCTGCATTTCGTCCGGGCTGGAATGCAGCTCATCGCCAAAAAACGCAGTTCATCCATCGAATTCGGCGTTATACAGGTTCGTCAATTGACGCCATCGGGGCCCTCCTGAATACTGCGCGCTGAGTACCCATCTCATTTTTTATAAAAATACCAAGTCCATCTCTGGAGAACAATATGCTGCGCAAGACCCTCCTCGTTCTAGCCATCGCTTCAAGCCTCGTCGCCTGCGGCAAAGATTCCGCCAATGCGCCCGGCCAGGCCAAGGACAACAAGCCGACGCAGCTGACGGTGGCGCCCGAGGATGTATTGACGATCCAGAGCGATTCGATCTCGTCGGGCCCGGTCATCACCGGCTCGATCCAGCCAGAACGCCGCGCCGACCTGCGCGCCGAAGTGTCCGCCATCGTGCTCCAGGTACTGAAAGAGAACGGCGAGCCGGTCAAGCGCGGCGACGTGCTGGTGCGCCTCGATGAAACCTCGATCCGCGACACGCTCACCTCGGCCGAGGATGCGCAGCGCGCCGCCACCCTGGCGCTGGAGCAGGCCAACCGCCAGCTCGAGCGTCTCAAGACCCTGACTGCCTCGGGCATGACCTCGGCCAAGGCCCTGGACGACGCCGAGATGGCGCGCAATAACGCGCTGAGCGAGCTGTCGGCTTCGAAGAGCCGTGTTGCGACCGCGCGCCAGCAACTGGCCCGCACGACCGTGCGCGCGCCGTTCGACGGCATCGTCTCCGAGCGCAAGGTCTCCAACGGCGACACCGCCACCATCGGCAAGGAACTGGTCAAGGTGATCGACCCGACCAGCATGCGCTTCGAAGGCGCGGTGTCGGCCGACTCGGTCAGCACCGTCAAGATTGGCCAGAAGGTCAATTTCCGCGTCAATGGCTATGCCGACCAGCAGTTCGCCGGCGTCGTCAAGCGCATCGACCCGGCAGCGAACCCGGTCACGCGCCAGGTCGAGGTGCTGGTGGGCTTCGCCGACAAATCGCAGCCGCGCGTGGCCGGGCTGTATGCCGAAGGCCGCGTCGATGCGTCGGCCACCGATGCCCTGATGCTGCCTGAATCGGCGCTGGTGCGGGTCGGCGACAACAGCCACACCTGGCGCATCAAGGACAAGACCCTGTCCAAGGTCAACCTGGTGGTCGGCGCGCGCGACCCGCGCACCGGCAACCTCGAAGTCAAGCAGGGCCTGGCAGCGGGCGACATCGTGCTGCGCGCCCCGAGCTCGAACCTCAAGGATGGACAAAAAGTCGACATGCCGACCACGCGCGTCGCCAGCGCCGCCACCGGCACTGCCGCCCAAGGCAAGTAATACGGGAAACACATAAGGAAAAACAACCATGTTCCTGTCCAATTTCAGTGTCAAGAAACCGGTCGCAACGATCGTCATCATCGTCGCGATGATGGCCATCGGCCTGCTGGCCCTGTCCAAGCTGCGCGTCAACCAGAACCCCGACGTCGACATCCCCGTCATCGTGGTCGACATCCCGTATCCGGGCGCCTCGCCCGAAACGTCCGAACGCGAGATCACCAACCGCCTCGAGAAGCAGATGCAGGCGATCCAGGGCGTCACCGAAGTCAATTCCAACTCCTACGAAGGCGGCGCCTCGATCTGGATGGAATTCGATTTCGACCGCAACCTGATCGAAGCCTCGGACGACGTGCGCAACGCAATCGCCGCGGTGCGCTATAAACTGCCGATCGAGATGCGCGAGCCTGTCCTGCGCCGCATCGACCCGGCCGCCGAACCGGTGATGTCGCTGGCGCTGTCGTCGAGCACGCAAAGCCACGCCGAGATTTCGCGCTACGCCGAAGACGTGCTGGCCGACCAGTTCCGCGCCATCGATGGCGTCTCGACCGTCGCCGTCAACGGCGCCCTGCGGCGCGAGCTGTCGGTGCTGCTGCGCGCCGAGAAGCTGCGTGAATTCAATGTCTCGGTGACGGAAGTGACCAACGCCCTGCGCAGCGGCAATACCAATGCGCCGGTCGGCAAGCTGCGTAGCGAACTCGACGAGAAGGGCATCCGCCTGGTCGGCCGCATCGAGCGTCCCGAGGATTTCTCGCAAATCGTGGTCAAGCGCAATGGCGACACCATCGTGCGCCTGAACCAGGTGGCCGAGATCCAGGACGGTTTTGCTGATATCAACAGTCTGTCCATGCGTAGCGGCAAGCCGAACGTCGGCCTGCAAATCTCCCGTTCGCGCGATGCCTCGACCGTGTCGCTGGCCAAGAAGGTCCACGAAGTCGTCAAGGAAGCGAGCAAGCTGCTGCCGGAAGGCACCAAGCTGGAAGTCACCCGCGACGGCGGCGAAGACGCGCAGTCGAGCCTGAACAACGTGATCGAGGCGCTGGTGCTGGGCGCGGTGCTGACCGTGTTCGTGGTCTACGCCTTCCTCAACTCCTGGCGCTCGACCCTGATCACCGCGCTGGCCCTGCCGACCTCGGTGCTGGCGGCCTTCATTGCGGTCTGGCTGTGCGGTTTTACCCTGAATTTCATGACCCTGCTGGGGCTGTCGCTGGCGATCGGCGTGCTGATCGACGATGCGATCGTGGTGCGCGAAAATATCGTGCGCCACATGGAAATGGGGTCCGACCGCCGTACTGCGGCCCTCGAAGGCACGGCCGAGATCGGCATGGCCGTGGCCGCCACGACCTTCTCGATCATGGCCGTGTTCGTGCCGGTGGCCTTCATGCCGGGCGTGTCCGGCGAGTGGTTCCGTCCGTTCGCACTGACCGTTACCTGCTCGGTGATCGTATCGCTGTTCATCTCGTTCACCCTTGACCCGATGCTGTCGGCCTACTGGGGCGATCCACCAGACCATCACAGCCGTCCAAAGAAAGGCATCGGCCGCCTGCTGGACCGTTTCAACCACTGGTTTGACCGTCAGGCCGACCGCTACGGCCGCGTGATCGCCTGGGCGCTGCACCACCGCCGCTGGATGGGTTTCATCGCCCTGGCAAGCTTCGCCGGCGCCATCGCCCTGCACAGCAGCTTCGGCGGCTCGAGCTTCCTGCCCAAGATGGACTCGGGCACCATCATGGTCGAAGTCCGCGTGCCGGCCTCGTCGAGCGTCGAGTATGCCCGCCGCAAGGTCGAGGCGGCCGCCGAGCTGGCGCGCACCCTGCCTGAAACCGAGGACACCAACAGCAACGTCAACCTCAATGGTGGCCGCGTGTATGTCGATATCGGCAAGCGCCGCCAGCGTGAGCGCAGCGCTTCCGAAGTCGCGGTCGAACTGCGTCAAAAGATCAGCCGCCTGGTCGGCGCCGAGTACACGGTCATGGATGACCTGAGCGGCAACGGCAAGCCGGTGCAGATCGAGTTCAGTGGCCCCGATTCGCGCAAGCTGATGGAGCTGACCAATGCCTTCATGGTCAAGCTGCGCGAAGTGCCGGGTGCGGTCGACGTTACCCTGTCCGAGCAGGATCCGAAGAACGAGCTGCAGATCGTGCTCGACCGCGGCCTGGCGAACATGATGGGTATCTCGGTGGGCGACGCCGCCCAGTCGCTGCGCGTGGCCTTCGCCGGCATCGAGGTGGGCGACTGGGTCGACCCGACCAGCGAGACCCGTGACGTCGCGGTGCGCCTGCATCCGGATGACCGGGTCAATACCGAGAGCATCGAGCGCCTGCCGATCTCGGTTGGCGGCACCGGCATGATGGTGCCCCTGGACCAGATCGCCTCGATCACCATGGGCAAGGGCCCGTCGGCGATCCGCCACAAGAACGGCGAGCGCATGATCACCGTGTCGGCCAACGCCCAGGGACGCTCGCCAGGCGAAGTCACGGCCGACGCCATGAAGCTGGCGCGCACCTTCGACTTCCCGCCGGGCTACGGCCTGGCGCTGGGTGGCTCGGGTGAAGACCAGCAGGAGCTGTTCACCGAAATGGTGATCTCGCTGGTGTCGGGCATTGCACTGATGTACCTGATCCTGGTGATGCAGTTCGGCTCGTTCACGGCGCCGATCGGCGTGATGCTGTCGCTGCCGCTGTCCCTGATCGGCGTGGTGCTGGCCCTGATCATGACCGGCCACACGCTTAACCTGATGAGCATGATCGGCATCATCATGCTGATGGGACTGGTGGCCAAGAACGCGATCCTGCTGCTCGACGCCGCCCGCGCCCTGGAGCATGAAGGCATGGACCGCGAAGACGCCCTGATGGCGGCCGGGCGCAAGCGCCTGCGTCCGATCCTGATGACCACCTTCGCGCTGATCGCCGGCATGCTGCCGGTGGCGCTGGCCTTCGGCGACGCGGGCGAGTTCTACCAGCCGCTGGCGATCGCCATCATCGGCGGCACGATCACCTCGACCGTGCTGACCCTGCTGGTGGTGCCGACCTTCTATGACAGCATCGAGATCGCCCGCGACCGCATGGTGGCCAAGTTCGGCCGCCGCGCCGAGCGCTGGAATGCTTTCCCGGCCTTCCTGGTGACCTTTGTCGAGGCGATCCTGACCCTGACCTTCGTGCGCCTGGTGTATCGCCTCATCGTGCGCGCAGGGCGCTTCGTCACGGGCCGCGGCCGCAACAAGGCCTTGACGGCCTGACGGACAGCGCGGGCAAGCCCTGCGCTTGTCAGGAGTGACAACACGGCCAGCCTTGCGCTGGCCGTGTTGTTTTCCACAGTGGCGTACTGACAATTGGCCTGGTCAAAACGGTCTGTGACGCGCGAATTTCTTGCTGGTATGTTCTAATGGAGGATGCCTTGTGGGTAAATCGCCAAGAAATTACTTGCAATGCAGTGGACGGTTCGTCATCGACCTCCCTTCGTTCATCCCATCCCAAGGTTTCCGTATGTCCCCATCTGTGCGCGCCGTGGCCTCTGCCGACTCCGACCTGAACTGGCTTGCCGGGGGCGGAGAAATGGGAGAGCTGATCCGCAGCATGGACTGGTCGACAACTCCGCTGGGGCCACTGCACACCTGGCCGCAAAGCCTGCGCACCTCGGTCAGCCTGTGCCTGTCCTCGACCTTCCCGATCCTGGTGTGCTGGGGGCCGGACGACATCCAGATCTACAACGACGCCTATCGCCCGATCTGCGGCGACCTGCATCCGGCGTCGATGGGCGGCGCGTTCAAGGTAGTGTGGGCATCGGCCCTGCCGGTGGTGGGCGCGGCCTTCGAGCGCGCGCATCAGGGCGAGGGCGCCTACATCAAGGACCAGCAGATGTTCCTCGACCGTAGCGGCTATCTCGAAGAAGCCAATATGACGTTCTCGTTCTCGCCGATCCGCGACGAATCGGGCGCCGTGGGCGGAGTGTTCCACCCGATTACCGAGACCACGGCGCAGGTGATCGGCGGGCGCCGCACCCAGGGCCTGCGCGACCTGAGCGCGAGCCTGGCGTCGACCCGCTCGATCGGCGAGATCGGCCAGCAGCTGGCGGCGCATGGCGAGCGCATGACGGCCGACATTCCTTTCCTGCTGTTCTATCAGATCGACCAGGAGAGCGGCCAACTGCTGCTGCGCGCCAACGCCGGACTGCCGCCACACAGTGCGCTGGCGCCCGCGACGGCGCCGCTGGACGACGCCTGCTGGCCGTTCGCGCGTTGCGCTGCAAGCCAGGCCGCCGCTCAGGTCGACGACGTGGCGCAGCGCCTGGGCGAGATGGCCTGCGGCCCCTACCCGGAGTCACCCCGTTCGGCCCTGGTGCTGCCGCTGTCGCTGCCTGGCCAGGAACAGCTGTTCGGCTTCGTGGTCGCGGGTGTCAGCGTGCGCCGCGCGCTCGATGCCGATTACCGCAACTTCTACGAACTGCTGCGCGCGGCGGTCAATACGGCGGTCGGCAATGTGATCGCCTACGAGCACGAGCAGCGCCGCGCCGAAGAGCTGGCCCAGATCGACCGTTCCAAGACCGCCTTCTTCTCGAACGTCTCGCATGAATTCCGCACGCCCCTGACCCTGATCCTGGGGCCGCTCGACGATGCCCTGGCCGACAGCCCGGACAGCATGAGCCCCGCCCAGCGCAAGCGGATCGAGCTTACCCACCGCAATGCGCTGCGTCTGCTCAAGCTGGTCAATTCGCTGCTCGACTTCTCGCGCATCGAGGCTGGCCGGGTCCAGGCCAGCTATGTCGCGGTCGACCTGGCGCGCCTGACGCTCGACCTGGCAGGGGTGTTCGAATCGGCCATGGCCAAGGGCGGCCTGAGCTATTCGGTCGACCTGCAGGACCTGGGCCGGCAGGTCTACATCGACCGCGACATGTGGGAAAAAATCGTCTTTAACCTGCTGTCGAACGCCTTCAAGTTTACCTTGCAGGGCGGCGTCACGGTCAGCCTGCGCGAGCATGCCGGCATGGCGCGGCTGTCGGTGCAGGATACCGGCACCGGCATCCCCGAACACGAGCTGCCGCGCATGTTCGAACGCTTCCACCGCATCGAGGGCGCGCCGGGGCGGACCTATGAAGGCACCGGCATCGGCCTGGCCCTGATCCAGGAACTGGTGCGCCTGCATGGCGGCGCCATCTCCGTCTCGAGCACGTTTGGCGAAGGTACGCGCTTTGACGTCGACCTGCCATTTGGCGACGCGCACCTGCCGCAGGACCGCATCCTGCACGCGCCGGACGATGCCGCGGACCGCCAGCGCATGGGCGCGGCGTTCGTCGAGGAAGCGTTGCGCTGGCTGCCGGATGCCGAGGCCGAGGCGCCGGGCGCCGCGCAAGACGGCGTTGCCGGCATGGGCGCCGGCGTGGCCCGCCCGCGCATCCTGATCGCCGACGATAACAACGATATGCGGGCCTACCTGAAGGCGCTGCTCGAGCCGCATGCCGAGGTGCGCGCCTGCGCCGACGGCGAGGCGGCCTTCGAGCAGGCGCTGCTTGACCCGCCCGACCTGCTGCTGAGCGATGTGATGATGCCGCGGCTGGACGGCTTCGGCCTGATCGCGAAGATCCGCGCGCATGAGGCGCTGCGCCTGCTGCCGGTGATGCTGCTGTCGGCGCGCGCCGGCGAAGAGGCCAAGGTCGAGGGCCTGCAGGCCGGCGCCGACGATTACCTGGTCAAGCCGTTCTCGGCCAACGAGCTGCTGGCGCGGGTGCGCACGCAGGTGGAGCTGGGCCGCGAGCGGCGCCAGATGGAACGCGACGCGCGCGCCCGTGAAGCCCAGGTGCGGGCCCTGGTCGACGCCTCGCCGGCGATGCTGTGGACCACCGATAACGACGGCGTCTGTAATTACCTGAGCCAGCGCTGGTACGACTACACCGGCCGTACGCCCGAGCAGGACCTGGGCTTCGGCTGGCTGCAGAACGTGCATCCCGAAGATCGGCCACGCTCGGGTGAGATCTTCGTGGCCGCCAGCGCGGCGCGCGAGCCGTTCTCGTTCGACTACCGCCTGCGCTGCCATGATGGCAGCTATCGCTGGTTCATCGATACCGGCTTGCCGCGCACGGATGCGCATGGCCAGCCGGACGGCTATGTCGGCACCGTGATCGATATCGACAGCCAGAAGTACGCCGAGCAGGAGCTGCAGCGCCTGGCGCACGAGCTGGGGGCGAAGAACCGCGCCCAGAGCGACTTCCTGTTTACGCTCGCGCACGAATTGCGCAACCCGCTGGCGCCGATCCGTTCGGGGCTGGAGTTGATGCGCATCGGCGCCGCCAGCGCCGATGTGCAGGCGATCATGCGGCGCCAAGTCGACCATATGGTGCACCTGGTCGACGACCTGCTCGACATGGCGCGCCTGGCCGAAGGCAAGGTCACCCTGAGGCTGGAACGGGTGCTGCTGGCGGACGTGGTGCGTGAAGCTGTCGACATGAGCATGCCGCTGGTGGAAGCGGGCCGGCATGGCCTTGACGTGAAGCTGCCGCCGGCGCCGCTGGCGCTGCGCGCCGACCGCCACCGCGTAGCGCAGATCCTCAGCAACTTGCTCAACAATGCCGCCAAGTACACGCCGCAGGGCGGCGCGATCGAGATCGCGGCCCGGGTCGAGACGCAAGACGGGGTGGACGAGGTGGCGATCACGGTGTCCGACAACGGCATCGGCATCGAGGCCACCGCGCTGGAGACGGTATTCGACATGTATGCCCAGGACCATGCCGGGTCAGGCATGGCCCAGGGCGGCCTCGGCGTCGGCCTGAACCTGGTGCAGCGCCTGGTCAGGCTGCATGGCGGTCGGGTCGCGGCAGAAAGCGGCGGCGCCGCATTGGGTAGCCAGTTCACGGTGTGGCTACCGCTGCCGGACGATGCGCTGGCCGCCGCGCCCGACAATGCGCCATCCGTGCCGCAGGTTGGCACGCCGGCCGGCGTACTGCGCATCCTGGTGGTGGACGATAACGTCGATGCGGCCGAGACGCTGCAAGCGTTGCTCGAGATGAGCGAGCACGTGGTCAGCGTGGCGCATGACGGCGCGCAAGCCTTGCGCCTGGCCCAGCAAGTGCAGCCCCAAGTCGTGTTCCTGGATATCGGCCTGCCCGATATGAGCGGCTTCGATGCGGCCGAGGCGATGCGGCGCATCGCGGGCATGGAAAGCGCGACCCTGGTGGCCTTGACTGGCTGGGGCGCGGAGCAGGACAGGCTGCGCTCGAGCCAGGCTGGATTCGACCATCACCTGACCAAGCCGGCCGATTTCGACATGGTGGAAAACCTGATCCGCGACGCGGCAGCGCGCATGCGGATGCGCTGATAGCCTCAAAAAAAAAGGCGCTGTTCGCGTTATTTCGGCACCAGGTTGCATGAGCCTGCTTTGATGGTCGCGGCCAGCAACTGGGCCGGCGTCGTCAGGCAGCGCGCGTCAAGCACCCGGCGCCAGCCCGAATAGTGGATCAGATAACGGCTGGCCACACCGTGGAAGCGCGTCAGCCAGCGCTTGAAACGGCTGTGCCAGCCATTGACGTGATTCAGGTGGATCGCACCGCGTGCCCGCACGCCGGCGCGCAGGTTGACGGCTTCGTGGGTGATGCCATGCTCTCTGGCAAATGCGCGATAGGCGGCGGCCGAATCGCTGATCAGGAGACTGCCTGGCGCCAGCACCGGCGTCAAGCATCCTTCGAGCTGCCGGTGCGTGACCGGGCCCCGCCCGCAGTGGAAATCGAGCGTGCCGCCCTGACGCTGGCAGGCGACCAGCAGGCAATCATGGTCGCGCCCAATGCCGCGATGGCTGGCGACGCCGCCGCGCCGTCGCGCTGGGCGGGTCAGCGTGCGCGAACCCTTTTGTGATTCGAGCAGATACGTCTCGTCTGCTTCGACCATGCCCGCCAGTTGCGCCGGACGCTCACGGATGAACCCGGCGACCATGCGGTGACGCCATCGAAAGCTGGTGGTTCGGTGCACCTGTACCACCTCGGCGCTGGCACGCACGGTACGCGACTCGAGCAGGCACTGCAGATAGGCCAGCCAATGCTCCTTGTGGCGCAGATGCGCCAGGCTGGTGCCGGTGAGCGCATTGTAGCTGCGCCCGCAAGCCAGGCAGCGCCAGCGCTGCAAGTCGCTGGCCTGGCCGCAGCGATGGGCGCGGGCGCCGCCGCAGCGGGGGCAGCACTTGCCGACGGCCGCCTGTTCGATCAGTGCCACACAATCGGCCGCGTCATTGATGCTGGCGAGCCAGGCGCGCAATTGCTCACGCTCTTCGTGGTGCAAGGGGATGCCACGCAAGGCGGCAAACAAGTGACCAAAGCCTGGACTGTCCATGATCGCCCTCTTCGGGATAACTCGACAGTATTGAGACCAGGCTCGACATGGAAGGTTCGCAGAAATAACGCGAACAGCGCCAAAAAAACAACCCGGCTGTGAGGAGCCGGGTGCTTGAATTACCGGAGCGCGCCCCGAAGCCGGGGCGTCACCCGCTAGTGAGGAGCATGTGGTTACTGGCCGGTGGTGCCGGTTGGCGGCGTGGTGGTGGTCGCTGGATCGGTGGTGGTCGGGCTGGTAGCGCCTTCGGCGGTGCCGGTGGTGCCGGTCATGCCGCTGGTGCCGGTCGCGCCGCTGGTGTCGCCGGCGGTGCCGGTTGCACCGGTGGTGCCGCTGGTGCCCATATCGGTGGTGCCGGTGCCGGTGGTGCCGGTGCCGGTCGCGCCGGTGCCGGTGTCACCCATGGTGCCGGTGGCGCCCGAGGTGCTGCTTGGCATGGTGGCCGAAGTGTCGGCTGGGACGGTGGTGGTCGCTGCGTCATCCTTCTTGCACGCGCCCAGCAGGGTTGCCAGCACGGCGGCGGTCAGCAGGATTTTTGGTGCTTTGGTCATTGCATTCATTTTAAACTCCTCGTTTACGTCTATCTTTTTGCCGAAGCTTCCAGCTCACCCTGGGTGAGACAGTGGAAATACAACGGCGCCAGTTAGTCCCGCCATTTGCAATTCAAGGACGGGACACTCAGGGAACCGACGCAATACGCGGCCCCGGTGCGTACTTCAATCCAACTGATCCCATTAGACCGGAAGCCCGGTCTCCGGTTCGTTAGATACCGCACTCTTGCGAAACTCCGTAACATTTTTTACAGAGTTTTCTTTTGCCAAGCGCGTCAGGCGCCCAGCTGTTCGTCGCCCGGCACGTGGCGGTTGGCATGCGCGTCGTGGTTACGGACCTTGCGTTTGATGCTGCCGAGTTGTTCCAGCAGCGCGGGAACTTCCAAAGAAATTTCTCGCGCTAAATATCCGAGTGTGCCCATGCGCTCCGCCAGGCGGTCGCCTGCGCGCGCATGCAGGGCCACGCCCCAGCATGCGGCCTGTTCCGGCGCGGCGCCGCGCGCCAGCAGGCCTGTGATGATGCCGGCCAACACGTCGCCCGAGCCAGAAATAGCCAACCCAATATTGCCCGCGCCTTCGTGCTGCCACAGCGTGCCGTCCGGCGCCGCGATCACGGTGCGCGCACCCTTGAGCGCGATCACGGCGTTCCAGTCGCGCGCCGCCTGCAGCGCCGGCGCATCGGGCTCGCCGACGATGCATTCTTTTTCAAGGCCGGTCAGGTGCGCCATCTCGCCGCAATGCGGGGTCATGATCACGGGCCGCTCGAAACGCATCGGCCGGCCATCGGGCCAGTCGTGCGGCATATGCAGCATGACGTCCATGGCGCAGGCATCGAGCACCAGGCCGACGCCGGCCTCGTTCAGGCGCGGCAGCAAGGCGTGCACCAGGCGCGCGGTGCATGGGGCGTCGCGCATGCCGGGACCGACCAGCACCGCATCGACCTTGTCGGCCAGCGGATCCAGGCTGTCCAGGGCATCCAGATGGAAACCGTCGGTCTCGTTCTCGGTGAGGCCGATCACGCGCGCCTCGGGCATGGCCAGCGCCACCAGCTGGGCCACGCTGGCCCCGGTGGCGATCGTCAATTTGCCGGCGCCGGCGCGCAGCGCCGCGGTGGCGGCCAGGATGATCGCGCCCGGCATTTCGCGCGAGCCACCCAGCACCAGCACGTGGCCGCGCAGTTCCTTGTCGCCTTCGGCTTGCGGCTGGGGCAGCGGCCAGGCCGCCAGGCTGGCGGCATCGATGTCGTGCACGGTCGGGGCGTTATCAAGGGACATGGCGCGGCCTCAAGCCTTGGGTGCGGCAGGTAAATCCTTGGCGGCGGTGACCGGGGTGCCGGTGGCTTCCAGCGGCGCCACGAAGTTGAGCAGGCGCAGCGCCAGGTCGCCGCGCTTGCCGACGCTCTCGTCGAACTGGTAAGAGGTGACCGAGCAGTTCGGCACGTCGCCGGCGCGGTCGAATTCGAGGATCCTGGCTTCGTCCAGATGCTCGAACAGGTAGCGGAAGCAATTGACGGTGACCTGGTGCGCAACGATCAGCACGCGCTCGCCGCAGAAGTCGCGCTCGAGCGTGTCCATCACGCTGCGCAGGCGCAGGATGACGTCGCACCAGCTTTCACCGCCGGGCGGACGAAAATAGAATTTGCCGACGTGCTTGCGCTGCTCGTACAGGTCGGGGAACAGGTGGGCGATGCCGTGCGTGGTCAGGCGGTCGAGCACGCCGAACTCTTTCTCGCGCAGGCGCTCGTCGGCCAGCACGCACAGCAGTTCGTCGCGCTCCAGGTGTTGCATGATGAGGTTGGCGGTCTCGGTGGCGCGCACATAAGGCGAGTGCAGCACGACATTCGGACGCTGGTCTGGCGGCAACGATGCAAACCAGGCGCCGAGGGCGGCCGCCTGCTGTTCACCCAGTTCGGACAGCGGTACATCGACGTCGCGATCGGCAATGTCGATATGGTGGCCGGCAGCGGCTTCTGCCAGGTCACGCGCGACATTGCCCGCGCTTTGTCCATGCCTGACGAGCCAGATTTCCTGAGGCCACTTTTGTTCCATTGCCGTCCGCCGAAAAGTTAACATGGCGTCATCATGACGGATTCGGCACGGCGTCAGCGCACGATTGCTGACGCCTTCAGAGGTGTTTACGCAGCGTCAAACGGCCTGTTCTTCGCCGTCGAGATTGATCTCGGCATCGTTCTCGAACACCCGCATATCGGTCTGGCCGAGCACCCGGCTGGTGACGGTGCCGGCCGCGATCGAGCCGCTGACATTGAGTGCGGTGCGGCCCATGTCGATCAGCGGTTCGACCGAAATCAAGAGGCCCGCCAGCGCTACCGGCAAGTCCATCGCCGACAGCACGATCAGGGCGGCAAACGTCGCGCCGCCGCCGACCCCGGCCACGCCGATCGAGCCGAAGGCAACGATCGCCAGCAGGGGCAGCATGAAACTCGCGGTGAACGGATCGATGCCGACCGTCGGCGCGATCATCACCGCCAGCATTGCCGGATAGATGCCGGCGCAGCCGTTCTGGCCAATGGTGGCGCCGAACGACGCCGCGAAGTTGGCCGTGCCTTCCGGTGTGCCCAGGCGCGCGGTTTGGGTCGCCACGCTCATCGGGATCGAGCCGGCGCTGGTGCGCGAGGTGAAGGCGAACACCAGCACCGGGAAAATCTTCTTCACATAGCGCAGCGGATTGAGGCCGCTGGCGGACACCATGGCCAGGTGCACGCAAAACATCAGGGCCAGCGCGGCGTATGAGGCCACCACAAAATTGAGCAGGCCGAGGATGTCCTGCAGGCTGGAGCCGGCCACCATCTTGGCCATCAGGGCGAACACGCCGAACGGGGTCAGGCGCAGCACCAGGGTCACCATGCGCATCACGATCACGTGGGCCACGTGCACGAAACCGCTGAACGACTGGAATACTTCGGGCTTCTTGCCGGCGACGCCGACCGCCGCGATGCCGATGAAGACCGCGAACACCACCACCGCGATGGTCGAGGTCTTGCGCGCGCCGGTCATGTCGAGGAAGGGATTGGCCGGGATGAAGGACAGCAGCAGCGAAGGCAGCGACAACTCCTGGGCCGTGGCCAGGTGGCCTTGCAGGTATTCGCCGCGCGCGACTTCGGCGGCGGACGCCGTCAGGCCCACGGCCGACAGGCCGAACAGCTTGGCCATCGCGATGCCGATCAGCGCCGCGACCACCGTGGTTACCAGCAGGATGCCGATGGTGAGGGTGCTGATCTTGCCGAGCGAGGAGGCGTCGCGCAGTTTGAGGATGGCCTGCACGATCGACACCATGATCAGCGGGATGATGATCATCTGCAGCAGCTTGACGTAGCCGCTGCCGATTACGTCGAGCCAGGCATTGGTGGCCACGATCTCGGTCGAGCCGGCGCCGTACACGGCCTGCAGCCCGGCGCCGAGCACCACGCCCAGGCCCAGGCCAGCGAACACGCGCTTGGTGAACGAGACGTGCCTGGCCTGCAGGGCATACAGGAGTGCGCAGATGGCCAGCGCCAGTACCAGGTTCAGGAGAACGGGAAGTGTCATAAAGCTCAGGTTTGATGCGGAGAATCGCGCCATTCTATCGGCAAAGTTGCCTTGACGTAGTGCTATTGCCTCATTTGCTTATGCGGTCCTGGCATATTGCCCGCTGAATGATGCTTGCTTGCCCACCTGTTGCTGCACTGCGACGGAAGACTGGTGATAACACAAGGAAATACTCAATGCTTCCCAAATACGGAACAATGTTTCTATAATCCAATGGATACCACAATTCTTACCCATGGGCTCAAGGCCAGCGAATCATGTTTAAAAATCTCAGCATCAAGTCGCGCCTCATCTTCGTGATCGCCTTCCTGGCGGTCGAACTGGTCGCTGGCGCGGTCATCGGCATCTATAACCTCGGTATCGCGAATACCGAACTCAAGCGGATGTACGACCACCGCCTGGTCGGCCTGGGCCAGGTGGGCCAGGTGAACCAGCTGATCACGACCAATCAGCTGACCATCGCCAAGGCGGTCAACCTGGAAGATGGCGGCCAGCGCAATGCAGCGCTCGAGTCGGTCAACGCGAATATCGCGGCGATCAGCAAGATCCTCGAGAGCTACGGCAAGATGCCGATGAGCGATGCCGAACGCGCCACGGTCGAGCAGTTTACGCAAGCCCGCAAGACCTTTGTCGAGCAGGGCGTGCGGCCGGCCATGGCCGCAATCAGCGCCGGCGACAACGCCGCCGCGATCGTCCACCTGAACGGTCCGATGACCCGCCTGTACGTGCCAGTCAACGAGCTGGGCGCCAAACTGATCCAGGAACAGCAGGCCACGGCCCTGAAGGAATACCAGGCCTCGCAATCGACCTTCGAACTGGTGCGCGCGGTGTGCCTGGCCGGCCTGGTGTTCGGCCTGGTGATGGCCGCCTTCGTCGGCTGGATGCTGGTGCGCGCCATCGTGCGTCCGCTGGAACAGGCGGTCGCGATCGCCGGCGCCGTGGCCCAGGGCGACCTGACCCAGACCATCGAAGTGACCTCGAACGACGAGACCGGCCGCCTGCTCAAGGCGCTGAAGGACATGAACGATTCGCTGGTGAAGATCGTGAGCCAGGTTCGTACCGGCACCGACAATATCGCCACCGCCTCGGGCCAGATCGCGGCCGGCAACCTCGACCTGTCCTCGCGCACCGAGCAGCAGGCCGGTTCACTCGAAGAAACCGCCTCGTCGATGGAAGAGCTGACCTCGACCGTCAAGCAGAACGCCGACAATGCGCGCCAGGCCAATGCCCTGGCCACCTCGGCCTCGGAAGTGGCGGGCAAGGGCGGCGCGGTGGTCGAGCAGGTGGTGCAGACCATGGGCGCGATCAACGCCTCGGCGACCCGCATCGTGGACATCATCGCCGTCATCGACGGCATCGCTTTCCAGACCAATATCCTGGCGCTCAATGCGGCAGTCGAGGCGGCGCGCGCCGGCGAGCAGGGCCGCGGCTTCGCGGTCGTGGCGGGCGAGGTGCGCAGCCTGGCCCAGCGCAGCGCGGCGGCGGCCAAGGAAATCAAGCTTCTCATCGACGATTCGGTCGACAAGGTGCACCATGGTTCGGAACTGGTCGACCGCGCCGGTTCGACGATGGCCGAGATCGTGCTGAGCGTGAACCGCGTGACCGACATCATGTCCGAGATCACCGCCGCCAGCCAGGAGCAGACCGCCGGCATCGAGCAGATCAACGGCGCGGTGGCGCAGATGGACCAGGTGACCACGCAGAATGCGGCGCTGGTCGAAGAAGCCTCGGCGGCGGCGGCATCGCTGCAAGAAGAAGCGACCGCGCTGGCGCAGACGGTGGGCGCGTTCAAGCTGGCCAATGCGGGCAGCAGCCGCGTTGCCGTCAAGGCTGCGGCGCCGCGCGTGACCAGTACCTTGCCGGCTGTGGTGGCGAAGGCGCCGGTAAAACCGGCCGCGAAGCCAGGCAGGCCGAAGGCGCAAGCTGCGCCAGCGGCGAAGCCGAAGAAAGCCGAAACCGCCGATGTGGGCGACGGCTGGGAAGAATTCTGAGGCAGGGTTGGCGGCCAAGCCGCCAACCCTACATGCGCAGCTTGCGCAGGCCGACCAGCATGATCACTGCGGCCAGTAGTCCCAAGGCCAGCAGTTGCCCGAGCGGCAGCGTTCCTTCCGATGCACCTCCCTCATACACTGGCAACTTCGCCAGATCCGCCTGCGTGAACGGCTTGTCGTCGAACAGGTAGGGATAGAAGAACTGCCGCAGCTGCGTGTGATACGCGGCGATCCGCTCCTGGTAGGCCAGTTGCGCCGCCAGGTCGGTATCGGCCAGCCGGTGCAGCAGCACCTGCACATTCACCGACGCCAGCAACAGGCCGACACGCGCGGTCCAGCTTTCGCGCGCCGCCATGCTGGCCCGGTACTGCGCCACATCCCCGGCCACCGCCTGGTCGCCCGCCTGGTGCATCGCGTAATACCACTTCCAGTGGAAGCGGCCCTCGACCGGCGCCGTGTCTTTCCACTCCGGGTGGGTCTGGAAGAATCTGGCGAAGGTCTCGGGTTTCGGGATATCCCAGCCCGAGTGCACCGCCTGGCGCTGCGCCAGCGCCAGCTCGACACCTTTCGATACCGGTGCCAGACGCGCGATCGCGGCATCGGCCAGCGTCGGCAGGATCATCGTCAGCCCGACCAGGCAGGCCAGCAGGATCGCGGCGCTGCTGCTCGAGGTGCGGGCGCGCGCCGCCACCCAGCCCGCCAGGCCGAACCAGAAGGTGAGATACAGCGTGGCGACTAGCGCGATCGCGCCGAAGCCGATCACGCCGGCACCGGCGACCAGCGCGCCACAGGCCACCGGCAGCAGGGCCGCCAGCCACAGCAGGCCGAAGCGCAAGCCAACCCGCCGGCGCCAGGTATTGGCGGCGCCCGCGGGGAGCGAGGCCAACAGGCGCAGGCGGCCCGCCTCGCGTTCGCCCGTGACCAGGTCGTGCATCAGCGCGATCACGAACAGCGGCGCCAGGAACACCAATACGAAGGCGAAGTCGAAACGGCCCGGCATCGCCAGTTCGGGATTGATGGCCTCGGACTCATATAGCTGGGCATGCAGGCCGAGCAGGCGCACGCGCAGCGCCTGCGGCTGCAGGTCGCGCTGGCCGATCGCCACGAAGGCCAGCGGGGAGGGCGGATTCACGGTCAGGTGCGGCAGGTAGTAGCCGACCGAGCCGGCGTCGGCCGCGCCACCTTTTAACTGTTTGGCGGCGATCGCGGCGTGGTCCTGCGCATGGCTGGCGGCGGTGCGTTCGAGGGCGGCGCGCTGCTGGCTGACGGCTTGCAGGCCGGTCCACACCGACAGCGCCGACAACAGCGCCAGCAGCACGACAGCGCCGACCGCCAGCCGCGAATGCAGCACCTGGCGCAGTTCGAGCATGAGGATTTTCATTTGACACTCCTTTCCAGGCGTTTGGCAATCAGGCGACCGGCGAAGCACAGGGCCAGCAGCCAGCCGCCCAGTAGCGCGAAGGCGGGCCAGGCGTGGCGGCTCGCCACCTCGGCGTAGGGCGCGGGTGGATAGCCGAAGCGCGGCGTGTCGTCCCAGTGCCCTTTGTCGATACGTTCATCGCCCGCGCCTTGCGGCGAGACGACATTGGCGTGCAAGCCGTTGAGCGACTGGACGAAGGCGTAGCGGTACTTCTCTCCCTCGACCAGGAAGCGCGCGTGGCTATCGAGGTTGGTGCCGGCCAGCGCGGTCGACATGCGGCGCAGCGCGATCACGGGACTGAACAGGCTGGCCGAGTGCACGATCGCATTCTCCCGGCGCTGGCGCGCGAAGTCGGCGCGCATGAATTCGTCAAACAATTCACTGGTCATGCGTTCGCCTTCGGCCATCAACAGGCCGCCGTAGTTCACCGGTAAATCTTCGACCCGCTGCACCCCGTATTTCGCCAATGTGCGCGCGCGAAAATCGTTGAAGTACGGGTCGTCGGGATCGTGGCTGTCGCCGATCGCCGCCAGGCGCTGGTGGATCGCTACCTCGGTTTCGATGCGGCTCGGCCGGCCGACATCGTCGGCGGCGAAGTCGGGCATCACGCGCGGCAGCAGGATCGCGGTGAGGATCCAGCCGGCCACCAGCACCAGGAGGGCGTCGCGCGCACGCGGCAGGCTGCTTGACACCAGCACCGCGGCCACCACCCACAGCAGCAGGTACAGCGCATAACCGGCCAGCATCGTCAGTGTTTCCAGTGCGACCGCAGGATGGAGCACGGCGATGGCGACCAGGGCGATGAAGGCGGGGGCGCCGAGCAGCAAGGCCACGCCGGCATGCGCTGCCAGCTTGCCGAGCAACAGCGTCGCGCCCGGGATGCCCTGCACGATCTGCAAGCGCAACTGGCCGCGCTCACGCTCGCGCGCCACGCTGCCGAAGGCCAGGAACACGATCAATAACGGCGTGAGTACCTGCAGCACGAAGGCCGGCGTCAGCTGGCCGAAGCGCAGCAGCACCGACGACTGGCCGGCATCGCTGAAGTTGGCGCTGTTCTGGCGGTGGCCCTCCAGGAACAGCGTGTTGCCGGTGAACGGGTCGACCCCGAAGTCGAAGAAGGCGAGTGGACTCAATGGGCGAAACACATAGTGCCCGTAGTGCACCACGCGGTGCGGGTGGCGGTCGGGCTGGTTATGCCACTGCTCGTCGGCCGTGCTTTGAAAGCGCGCGCGCTCGGCGTTGACGGCTTCCATGCGCTCGTGGCTGACCAGGATCGCGGCCAGGGTCAGCGCCAGCATCAGGATGCCGGCGGCCACCGCGACCTGGTTGCGCAGCATGGCGCGCCATTCGCCGCGGGCGATGGCGGGCAGTGCGTGCATCAGGCTGGCGCTCATGCCGCCTCCGTCCCGCGACCTGTGCCGGCGTAGCGCCGGTACAGGTCGCGCACGTCGTAGCGCTCGGCGCCGCTGGCGGCGACTTCGTGGCTGATGTGGCCGCGCTCCAGGAAGCCGATGCGGTCGGCCACTTCGGCTGCGCCGAGCAGGTCGTGGGTGACCATGAAGATCGCGCTGCCGCGTGCGCGCAAGCTTTGCAGCAGGGCGTTGAATTCGCTGGTGGCTTGCGGGTCGAGGCCGGTGGTGGGTTCGTCCAGCAGCAGCACCGGCACCTGGCGCGCCACGGCGAGCGCGATCGCGACCTTCTGGCGCATGCCTTTCGAGTAGCCGCCCAGGCGGCGCCGGCGGGCTGCGGGATCGAGGCGCACCGCGTCGAGCGCCTCGTCGATGGCGGCGGCGGTCCAGGCGCTGCCGGCCAGGCGCAGGAAGTATTCGATGTTTTCCACTGCGTCGAGGTGTTCGTACAGGGCGACGTTCTCGGGCACGTAGGCCAGTTGGCCGCGCGCGGCCAGTGGGTCGGCGGCGACGTCGATGCCGCACACGCGCACGCTGCCTGAGGTCGGAACCGTGAAGCCGAGGAAGGTGTTCATGGTGGTCGACTTGCCGGCGCCGTTGCCGCCCAGGAGGGCATAAATTTCGCCACGCGCAACGCGCAGGGACAGGTCGCGCAGCACGGGCGTGGACTGGGACTGGTAAGCGACGGTCACGCCGGTCGCTTCCAGGGCAGGGGAATTCATGGTCATCGTGGTCCTTTTGGGTGATGCTGGAACTAGGGGCAAGGCGTTGCCACGCACCGGGACGGCCGGCGACAGCGCATGCGGGGTGCACGCCGGGCGCGAACGCGCAGGCATGCTTGCGGACCGGCGCGCGCCGACCCGCAAGGATCAGGGACGGATCAGTGGCGCGGAGGCGCCTGGCGCAGTGGAATCAGGTAGCGGCGCAGGACCACCGGCGCGGGGCGCGGCTGGCGTGCGAGGATGAAGGCGATGACGAGGAAGACCGCCAGCAGTTGTGGCGATACCGCGGGAAGATCGGCGGTGGAGTGGGAAGCGATCTGGCAGCTGACGCAGTCGGGCAGGTGCTCGGACAGGTCATGGTCGTGGAGCGAGGCGCCCACCAGTTGCAGGGCCAGGATCAGCGCGCACAGGCAGGCCAGCAACCGGCAAAGCGGTGCACTGGCTATATGGCGGCGTATGGACTGGAACTGCATGCGATCCCGGCTGAAGACGATACGGGGCAGTATAGCCCAGCGGTGATCGATCAGACAACCGGGCCGGTTCCGGCCCGTACGGTTTATTCGAAGGCGACCAGCAGCGCGGTCAGGCCGATGCAGGCGGCAGCGATGACGCCGATACGGGTGCGCAGGCGGCGGCTGCTCTCGACGATGTCTTTCGCGATATCGCGTTTCGGCGCGCGTGGATTGCTGCGGTCGATGGCGGTCGCGGCGTGGATCGAGGAATGATGGCGTTCGGTATGTTCGGTGTTCATGAATGGCTCCAATGCCGTCCTGGCGAGATCGGCGAATAAATAGATGAGTGACCAGCCTGAGCCGGGCGAAATGCGAAGAGGTGTCGCCGTTCAGGCGCGCGTGGCGCGTCGGGAAGGCGGGGGGGCTGATCGGCAACTGCGCCGCGCTGTTGCGTCGGTAGCCGCGCACATGCGCAGGCTGAGGTGGGGCGGACGACAAACAATGCTGTAGATGCGGCGTGACATGCGGATGCCAGTACTAAAAGCGTCGAATTCGGTGTCAGGGATCCCAGTGGCCCTTCAAGGCCGGCTGCGGACCAGACGTTATTTATTTTACATATATCCCACGTAGAGACAAGAGGCGCACGATTGACGCAACTGGTATTTTCGTCAGGCAACGCTTGATCCTAGCACGCACTGATTGCCAGGAGAAGCTTGTTCCTATTGATCTTTCGCAAGGGTGGTAAAGCGGTCCCAAAATGATGCACTGCGCAATTGCGGTGCAGCGTTTGCGCCATCGCGCGGTGCGCCTGCGGCATGGTCCGTTGGCGTTCCACTCTGCGCGATCAGCTGGCATAAAGCTTGCGTATTGTGCATTAGCGCAATGGAGCGCTGCGTGTGCCGCCAACGAAGGCGATGCCCACCGAGACAACGACGTCTACCGGAACATGAATGCGTTCATGTCGGGTACGCGTCTTTTTTTTTGCCTGATCACATTGGGATGTGCGATGAAAAAACAGCAGCTTGAAGCGAACAATGCTTTGCCGGTGGATGCAGCAATCGATGTCACGCGCAGGAAGGTCATTCATGGTGCGGGCCTGGTCGCAGGAGGCAGCTTGATGGGATTGGCAACGGGCGGCGTATGGGCGGCGGGTTCGGACAAGCCGGAAAAGACCGAGATCAAGATCGGATTCATTCCGCTGACCGACTGCGCATCGGTGGTCATGGCGTCGGTGCTTGGCTTCGACAAGAAATACGGCGTCAAGTTCGTGCTGAGCAAGGAAGCCTCATGGGCCGGCGTGCGCGACAAGCTGGCCAATGGCGACCTCGATGCGGCCCACGTGCTGTACGGCCTGCTGTACGGCGTCCAGATGGGCATCGGCGGCCAGCGCAAGGACATGGCGGTGCTGATGGGCCTGAACAACAACGGCCAGGCGATCACCTTGTCGAAGCAACTGGCCGGCAAGGGCGCGGTCGATGGCCAGTCGCTGGCCAAGTTGATGCGCACCGAGAAGCGCGAATTTACCTTCGCCCAGACCTTCCCGACCGGTACCCACGCGATGTGGTTGTACTACTGGCTGGCGGCCAACGGCATCGATCCGATGAAGGAAGCCAAGGTCATCACCGTGCCGCCACCGCAGATGGTGGCCAATATGCGGGTCGGTAATATGGACGGCTTCTGCGTGGGCGAACCCTGGGGCCACCGCGCCATCATGGACGGCATCGGCATCACCGCGATCACGACCCAGGACATCTGGCGCGACCATCCTGAGAAGGTGCTCGGCTCGACCCTTGAGTTCGCGAAGAAGAATCCGAATACCTGCCGCGCCATGATGGCCGCGATCCTCGAGGCCGGCCGCTGGATCGACGCCTCGATGGCCAACAAGAACAAGATGGCCGAGGCCATCGCCGCCAAGTCGTATGTCAACACCAGCAAGGACGCGATCGACCAGCGCATCATGGGCCGCTACCAGAATGGACTGGGCAAGACTTGGGACGACCCGCACGCCATGAAGTTCTACAACGACGGCAAGGTCAACTTCCCGTATCTGTCGGACGGCATGTGGTTCATGACCCAGCATCGGCGCTGGGGTTTGCTGAAGCAGGATCCGGATTACCTTGCCGTCGCATCGAGCGTCAACCAGGTCGCGCTGTACAAGGAAGCGGCCACGCTGGCCAAGGCGCCGATTCCCGCCAGCCCGATGCGCAGTTCGAAGCTGATGGACGGCACCGTCTGGGACGGCAAGGATCCGAAAGCCTATGCCGCCTCGTTCAAGGTCAGGGTCTGACCTTCATCTCGTCAACTAGGGGAACGCCATGAACGCTATCCTGAAGTCCGAACCTCCTGCGCCGGTGACAAGCGGCGCGAACGTCGTCAATTTTCCTGTTGCGCCTGACGCAGGCGCTGGCAGCACCGTGCCGCCCGTACCTCCCGTACGCAAGGCGGTGGCAGTCGCCCGCGGCACGGGGCCGTTCGCCAGGGCGGTGAAGGCGATCTTGCCGCCGCTGGTCGGCCTGGCGCTGGTGGTGCTGGTGTGGCAGCTCATCGCAACCCGCAACGAGACCTTCCCGTCGCCGCTGGTGACCTTCCAGGAAGCCTTGAAACTGTTCGCCGATCCCTTCTATCACAACAGCCCGAACGACCAGGGCATCGGCTGGAATGTGCTGGCCTCGCTCAAGCGCGTGGCACTGGGCTTCGGGCTGGCGGCACTGGTCGGCATCCCGCTGGGTTTTGTGATTGGCCGGGTGAAGTTCGTGAATGGCATGTTCGGTCCGATCATCAGTCTGCTCAAGCCCGTGTCGCCGCTGGCCTGGCTGCCGATTGGCCTGTTGGTATTCAAGTCGGCCGACCCGGCGGCGATCTGGTCGATCTTCATCTGCTCGATCTGGCCGATGATCATCAATACCGCCGTCGGGGTGCAGCGCGTGCCGCAGGATTACATGAACGTGGCGCGCGTGCTGAACCTGTCGGAGTGGAAGATCCTGACCAAGATCCTGCTGCCGTCGGCGCTGCCCTACATCCTGACCGGCGTGCGCCTGGCGATCGGTACTGCCTGGCTGGTGATCGTGGCGGCCGAGATGCTGACCGGCGGCGTGGGTATCGGCTTCTGGGTGTGGGATGAGTGGAACAACCTGAATGTGGCGAACATCATCATCGCCATCGTCGTGATCGGCGTGGTGGGGCTGGTGCTGGAGCAGGCGCTGGTGGCGCTGGCGCGGGCGCTGACGCATGAACAAGTGGCTAATTAACCGAGGAGCACGATCATGGATGAACTTCAATCCAAATTCATCGACATCACCGGTGTGGAGATGGCCTTCCACACGAAGAAGGGGGTGTTCCAGGCGCTGCAGGGGATCGATCTGGCAGTGCGCAAGGGTGAGTTCATTACCCTGATCGGCCATTCGGGCTGCGGCAAGTCGACCTTGCTCAATCTGATCGCCGGGCTGCTGAAACCGACGGCGGGCGTGCTGCTATGCGCCAACCGCCATATTGCGGGCCCGTCGCCGGAACGGGCGGTGGTGTTCCAGAACCACTCGCTGCTGCCGTGGCTGACCTGTTACGAGAATATCCACCTCGGCGTGGAGCGGGTGTTTGGCGCGACCGAAAGCCGTGCGCAGCTGCGCGAGCGGACCATGGCGGCGCTGGCCCTGGTCGGCCTGACGAGCGCGGAAGGCAAGCGACCGCACGAGATCTCGGGCGGCATGAAGCAACGGGTCGGCATCGCGCGGGCGCTGGCGATGGAGCCGAAGGTGCTGTTGATGGACGAACCGTTCGGGGCGCTCGATGCGCTGACGCGCGCGCATCTGCAGGACGAACTGCTCAAGATCGTCGCCGCGACCAAATCCACCGTGGTGATGGTGACCCACGACGTGGACGAGGCGGTGCTGCTGTCGGATCGGATCGTCATGCTGACCAATGGCCCGGCGGCCACCATCGGCGAGATCGTCGAGGTAGACCTGGCGCGGCCACGCGACCGGGTCGCGCTGGCGCAGGACGCGCGCTACACCGAACACCGCAGGGCAGTGCTCGAGTTCTTGTATCGCAAGCAGGCGCACCCGGCGACCGAAGCGGCGTGAACGCGCGCCGCCAAGTAACTCAGGGCGCTTTTTTCTTCTGCACCTGACGCTGCTGCTGCTTGCGCTGCGTCTGGTTGCGGTTCTGCTTGGATTCATACAACGCCACCGCGTCCAGCTTGGCCTGGGCGACGGTGCGCAGTTCTTCCTGGTCATCGTGCGCGACGAAATAGTCGGCGGCCTGCGCATCGACCACCAGCTTGATCGCGGCTTCGTCGTCGAGATCGTACATCTCGGTCAGCAGGGTCGTTACTTCATCCAGAAAATCTTCGTAAGTCATGGCGCAATCGTCCTCGAATAAGAGGGTAATAATAAAATAAAAAACAGGGCGGAAAACAAAAACGCCAGCCCGAAGGCTGGCGTTTTCTGAATCTTTGGTAGGCCGTGCGTGGCTCGAACACGCGACCAACGGATTAAAAGTCCGCTGCTCTACCAACTGAGCTAACGACCCGAAGAAGCGAGATTATAGGGCACGGCCTTGACCCTGTCAATTGCCGAGCCCGCCCGATGTCTTACTTGAGCGACGCCAGCCGGTCACGCGCCGTCTGCGCCGCGCTCGAGTCCGGGTACTTGGACACCAGCGTCTGCAGCGATTTCTTGGCGTTCTTGTTGTCTTTCAGCAGGGCGTAGCTGCTGGCGATGTTCAGCATGGCGTCCGGCACCTTGGCGCTGTCGGCATAGGTGGTGGTCACGACCTGCTGGGCCGCGATGGCCTTCTTGTAGTCGCCCAGCGCATAGAAGGTGTTGCCGAGCCAGTATTGCGCATTCGACGCGTAGGCCGACTGCGGATAGGCTTTCACGAACTCCTGCAGCGCGCTGGAGGCGCCCTTGTAGTCGCCCGACTGGAACAGGGCGGTGGCAGCCTCGTAGGCGGCTTTCTCGGTCGGCAGCACTTCGGCGGTCTGGCCGTCGATCATTTCCTGGCGCGGTTCCATGCGTTTCAGGCGCGCGTCGAGGTCGGCGTACAGCTGGCGCTGGTTTTCCTGGGCCTTGGTCACTTCATTCTGCAGCACTTCGATCTGGCCGCGCAGGCGGGCGATCTCGCGCATGGTCTGCTCGTGCTGGTTGAGCATCTCGATCTGGACCGTCTTGTCCGACTTGCCATCGATGCGCGCGCTCAGGTCGCGCGTGATGTTGTCGACCTTGGTACGCAGTTCCAGGATGGCCTTGCGCGCTTCGTCGTCGTCGAACGGGCCGGCCACCGCGTGCAGCGGCATCCACAGGGCCAGGACCAGGCAGGCGAGGCGGGACGGAGACAGTTTGATCATAAGCGTTGCTCTTTCTAAACCGGTTGCTGAGATAAAACGGGGCGGGTAGCAGTCTGCACTGCGTCCCGCCCCCTGTCAATCAACGCTGATCAGCTAGACCAGCCGGATTGATTACTGATAAACGATGTCAGCGCGGCGGTTTTCAGCCCACGCTTCTTCGTTGCTGCCGGTTGCTTTTGGCTTTTCTTCGCCCAGCGAGACCGCTTCGATCTGGCCTTCCGACACGCCCAGCGACGCCATCGAGCGACGGACGGCTTCAGCACGCTTCTGGCCCAGGGCCAGGTTGTACTCGGTGCCGCCGCGTTCGTCGGTGTTGCCTTGGATCAGGACTTTACGCGAGGTGTTCTTGGTCAGGTAGCCCGAGTGGTTCTGGACCACTGGCTGGCCGTCGGCGCGCACCACGAAGCTGTCGTAGTCGAAGTAGACGCTACGGTTGGCCAGGACGCCTTTTGGATCGTTCAGTGGATCGACAGTGCCGGTTTCCACTGGACGGATGTCACGGGTGTCAGCAACTGGTGCTGCTGGCTCTGGCGATTTTTCAACGACTGGGGTTTCTTCCAGTTTGGTTGGCGACGAGCAAGCGGCCAGCAGTACGGCAGCGGAAGCGATGAAAGCGAGACTCTTGAAGTTGCGCATGGATTTTCTCCTGTTCTGGTTAAGGTTTTACTTCTTACTTCATGAAAGGACCCCAGCTGGGCTCCCGAATGTTTCCCGCTTTGGTTGTCAAGCGTTGCTTGACCCGTCCATCCACAGACACCACTGCAAGCGAGACGCGCCCGCCGCCCTTGGTTGCATACATGATGTACTTGCCGTTAGGCGAAAAACTCGGTTCGGTGGCCCCATCGGCCAGGCGAAGTTCCCGGCCGCTTGCCAGGTCCATCGCGTATAAGGAGAAAGCGCCGCCGCGCTGCGAAATCCAGGCCAGCGTCTTGCCGTCGGACGACACGCGTGGGCTGATGTTGTAGTTGCCGTTGAACGTCACGCGGGTGGCATTGCCGCCCGAGGCGCTCATCTTGTAGATTTGCGGGCCGCCGCTGCGGTCGCTCGTGAAATAAATGGTCTGGCCGTCGGCCGAGTATTGCGGCTCGGTGTCGATTGCCGGATTGTTGGTCAGGCGGCGATGGCCGCTGCCGCTCGAATTGACCGAGTAGATTTCGGTATTGCCGTCCTGCGACAGCGCCACGGCCAGGGTCGAGCCGTCCGGCGCCCAGGTCGGGGCCGAGTTGTTGCCCTTCTGGTTAGAGATCACGTTGCGGCGACCGGTCATCAGGTCTTGCAGGTAGACCACCGGCTTGCGGTTTTCCATCGACACATAGGCGACCTTCATGCCATCCGGCGACCAGGCAGGCGAGATGATCGGTTCCTTGCCCTGGGTGGCGATGACTTCGTTTTCGCCGTCGGCGTCCGAGACTGCCAGCGCGAAGCGGCTGGCGGCGCGGTCTTCCTTCACATAAGCGATGCGGGTCGAGAAGATGCCGCGCACGCCGGTCAGCTTTTCATAGACGTCGTCGGCGATGCGGTGCGCCTGCAGGCGGGTGTAGCGCGGTTGCACTTCGCCGCCCAGTTGCGAGATCTCGCCGCCCTTGACGGTGTCGAGCAGCTTGTAGCGGATCGCGAAACGGCCGTCCGGCTGGCGCGCCACGCTGCCAACGACCAGTGCATCAGCGCCGCTGGCCTTGAAGGCGCCCAGGTTGACCTTGCCGACGTCGGCATCGCTGATCACTTGCCCGGCGTCAATGACCTTGAACACACCGCTACGCTCGAGGTCGGCGCGGATCACGGCCGAGACTTTATCGGGTGCCACGGATTCATCGGCGAAGGCGGCGATGGCGACCGGGATCTGGTTGCTGCCGACGCCGGCGATTTCGATCTGGATCTGCGCATTGGCTGCCATCCCGATCGTCAGGGAGACGCTGAACAGCAAAATGTGAAGTTTTTTCATGGTGTCTCTAGTAAAACTGGTTCGAACCGAATCAATCGTAATCTTTCATCGAGAAATTCACGTCAAGCGTACGCTCCACGGTCCCGTCCTTCTTCTTGGGCAGCGGAGATGCTTTCTTGATACCATTTTCCACTGCTCTGTCAAATTCTGGCACACCGCTGCTTTTCACCAAGCGAACCGACATGATTTCGCCGGTTGGCAGCTGCTCCACCCGGAACGTGGCGCGCGGATTGCCGCCCACGTCGGTGTTGCCCGGATAGGCCGTCGCGCTCTTGATCGCGGCCGTGATGGCAGCAATATAGCCGCCGTCACTGCGTGGCCCCGTCGATTTCGCGGCGGTGCCGGTGCTGCCCATGGCGCCAGCCATGCGTTGCAACTCTTCCTTGCGGAATTTCTCCAGCTTGGCGGCCTCGGCCTTGGCGGCAGCGGCTTCCTTTTTCTTCTTCTCGGCAGCAGCAGCGTCGGCTTTCTTCTTCTCGGCAGCTTCGTTCTTCTTGCGTTCGGCGTCCTCGAGTTTCTTCTTCTCGGCTTCGTCGCGTTTCTTCTGTTCAGCTTCGTCGCGCTTCTTCTGCTCGGCTTCGTCCCGTTTCTTTTGCTCGGCCTCGTCGCGCTTCTTCTGCTCAAGCTCCTTGCGCTTCTTGTCTTCGGCAGCAGCCTTCTTCGCTTCTTCTTCCTTGCGCTTCTTTTCCTCGCGCAGCGCGATCTCGGGATCGGGCGTCGGCGCAGGGCGTTCCACCACCGGCTCCGGTGGTGGTGGAGGTGGCGGCGGCTCCGGTGCTGGCTCCGGCTCTGGCTCCGGTTCCGGCGCCGGCTCAGGCGGCAACTCGGGCGCCGCGGCGGTCTGCACCGACATATCCCATACCTCGGCCTCGACCGACACCGGATTGACCTTCTGCCAGCTCACGCCGATCGCCAGGAAGGCCAGCAGCGCCGCGTGCACCGCCACTGCCAGCAGGAACGATGGCAGTGGTTTCGGTTCAGGCGGCACGTAGTAGGGCGTGTCGTTGTTGGCGGACTTCGGTGCGGTCATATCGTCGGCGTCACTGGGTGGCCAGGCCAACCCGGTTGATGCCCATCTTCTTGGCTTCCGAAATCAGCTGGATAACGTCGTCATACTTGCTATCGCGGTCGCCCGCGATCAGGACCGGAAAGTCAGGATTCTCTTCGTGCAGGGCGCGCAGGCGCTGCAGCAGGGCCGAGCGGTCGGCCACTTCGTCCTGGGCGACCTTGACCTTGCCGTGCACGCCGATCGACAGCTTGTTGCCCGGCTCGATCGAGATCTGGATATAGGTGTCCGGCGGCAGCGCCGATTTTTCGGCGCGCGGCAGGTTGACCACGCTCGGCGCCTCATTGGCCGGTACCGCCATGAAAATGATGAGCAGCACCAGCATCACGTCGATGTACGGCACGACGTTGATCTCGGCCTTGAACTTGCGGCGGCGTCCACCGCGCATGCTGCTGGAAAATGACATCCTGGTTCTCCGTTAGGGGCAGCGGATCAGCGCGACTGGCGCTGGAGGATGTTCGAGAATTCTTCGACGAAGCTCTCGAAGCGGTTCGCCAGGCGATCGATGTCGTGGGTGAAGCGGTTGTACGCCACCACGGCAGGGATGGCCGCGAACAGGCCGATCGCGGTTGCGATCAGCGCTTCGGCGATGCCGGGGGCGACCACGGCCAGCGTGGCTTGCTCGACGCTGGCCAGGCCGCGGAACGAGTTCATGATGCCCCACACGGTGCCCAGCAGGCCGATGTACGGCGAGACCGAGCCGACCGAGGCCAGGAAGTTCAGGTGCGAATCAAGCGTATCGAGTTCGCGCTGGAACGAGGCGCGCATGGCGCGGCGGGCGCCGTCGAGCACCGAGTTCATGTCCAGTGCTTCGCGCGAAGCTTGCTTGCCCTTGATGAATTCGCCCATGCCGGCTTCGAAGATGCGGGCCAGGGGGCCGCTCTGGTCGCGCTGGCTGCTGGCGCTCTGGTGCAGGGTGTGCAGGTTGCCGCCGGCCCAGAAGCTGCGTTCGAACTGTTCGGTCTGGGCGCGGGCGGCGCGAATCGCGAATATCTTACGGAAAATATAGGTCCAGCTTACGATCGACAGCAACAGCAGCAAAGCCATGATCAATTGCACCAGTATGTGGGCATTGGCGATCAGGGAGACAAACGAAAGGTCGTGGGTTGCGGTCATCGTAGACTTTATTGTGTAAATATTCAGGCGGCACGCATTTTAGCAGCCACATCATCGGGCAGGGGACGCGGGCGCATGGATGAGACATCGACACAGCCGACCTTGACGCTGGCGGTATTGAGCAGCACATCGCCACGCCATGCTTCCTGCTTGAACTGAACCGAGGCACGCCCCAGTTTTTCCACGCTGGTCAGGATGGACAGCTCGTCGTCGAGACGCGCCGCCGCGTGGTAATCGAGGGTCACGTTCTTGACGACAAAAGCGGTCTGCTCCGTGTCGAGCAGGTCCTGCTGCTGCACGCCCAAGGCGCGCAGCCACTCCGTACGGGCCCGCTCAAAGAACTTCAGGTAATTGGCATAGAAGACAATGCCGCCGGCGTCGGTATCCTCGTAATACACCCTGACTGACCAGTTAAACACTGAAGGCATTCTTTATTGCCAAATAAATGAAATCGGGAAATATTTTACGCGACTTTCCACTTTAATATGTACGCTGGCGTACGTTGAAAGCGGAAAAATTTTACGTGCTGATGGCACTTGGTCGTGCTTTTGAGCAGTAGTAGACTTGAAACGTGGTTAAAAGACCAATCACTGTAACATTTTCTCACAAATGATTGGTCCATACCCGGTTTTATAGGAGGCGTCCGTGGTATCAGCCGCGCTTGACGTTGAACGGTGAAAACCCCTGGCACGTCGGCATCAACTCGATACTGTTGACATTGACATGCGGCGGCAGGGTCGCGATCCAGTAGGCGGTGTCGGCAATATCCTTGGCCGTCAGCGGCTGGGTATTCTCATACACCTTGGCCGCTGCCGAATCGTCGCCCTTGAAACGCACATTCGAGAATTCGGTCCCGCCGCACAGTCCTGGCGCGATATTGGTCGCGCGCACACCGGTACCCACCAGGTCGGCACGCAGATTCAAGGTGAACTGCTCGACGAAGGCCTTGGTGGCGCCATATACATTGCCACCTGGGTAAGGATAGTGGCCAGCCACCGAGCCGATATTGATCACCAGGCCGCTACCGCGTGCGACCATGTCCGGCAGCACCTTGCGGGTCATCGTCACCAGACCCTGGCAATTGGTCGCGATCATGGTGTCCCAATCTTCCAACGGCACCTCGTGGGCCGGCGCCGTGTTCAGTGCCAGGCCGGCATTGTTGATCAGCACATCGATCTGGCGCCACTCGGGCGGCAGTCCGGCCAGGGCCGCCTCGATCGAGGCGCGGCTGGTGACGTCGAGCGTGACCGCCAGCGCGGCCTCGCCCAACTCGCTTGCCAGGCCGGCGATGCGGTCGGTGCGACGCGCGGCCAACACCACGCGGTGGCCATGGGAGACGAAAGTGCGCGCCATTTCGGCGCCGAAGCCGGCCGATGCGCCGGTGATGAAGACGATCATGATGGTTCCTTGGGTTGGCAACAGGGTGGCAGGGGAGAGAGGCGAGGTGCGCTGCCGAACCGTAAAATTGTAGCCGAAACGACCATCAGTCCGCTGAGGCGCCCCGATTCGGCCCGGCCACGCCGCCGGCACAGCGGTTTCCTTGCCCTACGATGGGGAGTTCAGTACAATTTGGGGTCCTTACGTCTCACGTAACTGGCGAAACTCCGCATATGCGCACCATCAGGATGCGCGGCGCGGCAAAGGTGGGTACCCACCGGGGAACGTGAGACGCCATACGCCGTTCGCCTGGGCAGCCATCAACCGGTACGCGACCGATCGCGGCTGCCTGCGCCCGTCCATACGGCTCGCTCCCGCACCCGATTCGGCACGACCAGTTGCCTGGAATACACTCGATTGGAGTTTTACATGTTTGCCAAAGACCATACGCTCGCCAATATCGACCCGGAACTGTGGGATGCCATTCAAAAGGAAAACGGTCGCCAGCAAGACCACATCGAGCTGATCGCTTCCGAGAACTACACCTCGCCGGCCGTGATGGAAGCGCAAGGCTCGCAGCTGACCAACAAGTACGCTGAAGGCTATCCAGGCAAGCGCTACTATGGCGGCTGCGAATTCGTCGACGTCGCCGAGCAACTGGCGATCGACCGCCTGAAAGAACTGTTCGGCGCCGAAGCCGCCAACGTCCAGCCGAACTCGGGTTCGCAAGCCAATCAGGGCGTGTTCTTCGCCATGCTCAAGCCTGGCGACACCATCATGGGCATGTCGCTGGCCGAAGGCGGCCACCTGACCCACGGCATGGCGCTGAATATGTCGGGCAAATGGTTCAACGTCGTCTCGTATGGCCTGACCCCTGAAGAAGACATCGACTATGAAGCACTGGAGCGTCAAGCCAAGGAGCACAAGCCGAAGATGATCATCGCCGGCGCATCGGCGTTCGCCCTGCGCATCGACTTCGAGCGTATCGCCAAGGTGGCCAAGGATGTCGGCGCCTACTTCATGGTCGACATGGCCCACTACGCCGGCCTGATCGCCGCCGGTGAATACCCGAACCCGGTGCCGCACGCCGACTTCGTGACCTCGACCACCCACAAATCGCTGCGCGGTCCGCGCGGCGGCATCATCCTGATGAAGGCCGAGCACGAGAAGGCCATCAACTCGGCGATCTTCCCTGGCATCCAGGGCGGCCCGCTGATGCACGTGATCGCCGGTAAGGCCGTCGCGTTCAAGGAAGCGCTGTCGCCAGAGTTCAAGACCTACCAGCAGCAGGTCGTCAAGAATGCCAAAGTCTTGGCGGAGACCCTGATTGCACGCGGCCTGCGCATCGTGTCGGGCCGTACCGAATCGCACGTGATGCTGGTCGATCTGCGCGCCAAGGGCCTGACCGGCAAGGAAGCCGAAGCCATCCTGGGCCAGGCTCACATGACCTGCAACAAGAACGGCATCCCGAACGACCCGCAGAAGCCCTTCGTCACCTCGGGCATCCGCCTGGGCAGCCCGGCCTTCACCACCCGCGGCTTCAAGGAAGAAGACGCGATCACCGTGGGTAACCTGATCGCCGACGTGCTGGACAACCCGCACGACGCCGCGACCATCGAGCGCGTGAAGGGCGAAGTCAAGAAGCTGACCGACAAGTACCCGGTCTACGCGCGTTAATCCTGATCTACCCGGGCCGGTTCGCCGGTCCGTCAGCCTCCATGTAGTACCTGCAGCCCCGGCGCCATGAAATGTCCCTTTTGCCAGCATGAAGAAACACAAGTCCTCGATACCCGGGTATCCGAGGAAGGGGACGCCATCCGGCGCCGGCGCCGCTGCGGCAAGTGCGACAAGCGCTTCACGACCTATGAGCGGATCGAACTGTCGATGCCGATCATCGTCAAGAAGAACGGTAGCCGCACTGAATTTGCTTCCTCCAAGCTGCGCGGCAGCCTGATGCTGGCCCTGCGCAAGCGGCCGGTGGCGGCCGAGGCGATCGACGCCGCCGTCGCCTCGATCGAGGAAAAGCTGCTCACCAGCGGCCGGCGTGAAGTCGACAGCGTGTACGTGGGCGAACTGGTGATGGAACAGCTCAAGCGCCTCGACAAGATCGCGTATATCCGCTTCGCTTCCGTGTACAAGAATTTCGAGGACCTCGATTCCTTCCAGGCGGCGCTGGCCGAAGTCGGCCATCAGCGTAAGCTCGACAATTAAGCACGTTTCCAAGTTCCGTTTTTCGCCCGGCGCACGCTTGCGCCGACGCATGCGCGCATAAATCCTGGCTGATAACTTCTCCTCTCGCACAGCGTTAGCGGAGGAATGATATGCAAGCGCGCGGCTTTACCCTGATCGAAGTCCTGGTGGCCTTGTTCGTGCTCGCGATCGGCGTGCTCGGTGCCGGCGCCGCACAGCTGGCCGCGCAGCGCACGCGCCAGCAGGCGGCGCTGGGCTCCGATGCGGCGTTGCTGGCGGCTTCGCTGGCCGCGCGCATGCAGGCCAATGCCCACGCGGCTGGCTTGCCCGACGACGCCAATCCTTATCTCGCGCTCGACTATGACGCGGCTGCCGATGGCCCACCCGCGGGCACCGCCGCGTGCTTTGGCGTGGGCGCCTGCGACCCGTTGGCGCTGGCCGCCTTCGACCTGCACGAGGCGCGCGTGGCGGTGCACCGGAGCTTTCCGGGCGGGCGCATCGCGGTCTGTCGCGACGCGGCGCCGTGGGTCGAGGCACACAGCCGCTATCGGTGGGAATGCAGCGGCGACGCGACTGCGCCGGTAGCGATCAAGGTAGGCTGGCATGGCGCGGGCGACGCCCCGTTTCACGTGTCGCTGGTGGCGCGATGAGCGTCGTTCGCGTCCGCTGCCGGCAAGCCGGCCTCACGATCGCCGAACTGATGGTGGCGATGGCGCTCGGCCTGGCGGTGCTGCTGGCGGCCGGCGCGCTCCTGGTCGGCAGCGTCCGCGCCCACGCAGCGCTGATGGAAACGACCGAGATGGACGATGGCGGCCGCTACGCCGTCGATGCGCTGGCGCGCGCGATCCGGCTCGCGGCACATGTCGACTGGGCGGCGCATCCGGCGCCCGATCCGGCCGCGCCGGCGCCGGCGCGTATTGCGGGCCTGGACGCCCATTCGCTGGCGCGCACGGTTGCCGGGATCGAATCGCCCTTGCCGGATGACGTCAATGGCAGCGATGTGCTGGCCCTGCGTTTCCCCGGCAGCGGCGCGCCGCCCGGTGGCGATGGCGCTACCCTCGATTGCGCGGGCTTCCCGGTGCACCGCGACGAGGAGGGCTGGAGCATCTTCTATGTTGCGCGCAATGCCCAGGGCGAGGCCGAGTTGCGCTGCAAATACCGTGGCGCAAGCAACTGGTCTTCGGATGCGGTGGCAGGGCGGGTGGAAAGTTTTCAGGTGCTGTATGGCCTGGATGCGGATGGCGACGGCATCCCGAACCGCTATGTGAATGCGAGCGAGCTGGCGGCCCTCGATGCGGCCCTGGTGCTGGCTGGCGCCACGCCCGCCGAGCAGGCGGCCGACCTGCACCGGCGCACGCACTGGAAGCGGGTGGCACTGGTGCGGGTCGCGCTGCTGCTGCACGGGCCCCGGCTCGGTCCTGGCATGGGCGACGACGTGGTGTTCGACCTGTTCGGGCCGGACCATGGCGCCACGTATTCCGCAGGCGATCCCGGCACGCGTCTGGCCGGGGCGGCGCTCGACGCGGGGCGTGAGAGCCGCATGCGCAAGGTCTATGGCGCAACCGTCGCTTTGCCGGTGGCGCCGGTTTCAGATCCGGATCCGGGTTGAGTCGCGCATGCGCACCGCTTACCCGGCGCCGCCCCGCCAACATGAAGGCGGCATCGCGCTCCTGACCGCGCTGGTGCTGATGCTTGCAGTGCTGATGACCGGCATTGCCTCCACCCGCGGCGCCTTGCAGGGCGCGCGCGCCGCCGCCCACGAGCGCGACCGCCTGCTGGCACTGCAGATGGCCGATGCGGCCTTGCTCGATGCAGAGCGCGACATCGAGGGCGGCGCGGAGCCCGGGTCCGCGCGCGCCAATGCGATCGCCGGCGGCAGTGCCGACGCATTCATCGCCGGCTGCGGTGGCGGCCGGCCGTACCAGGGACTGTGCGCGCATGCGGCCGATTCCTATCAGCTGTCGGACCTGCTGGCCGAGGACGATGGGCCGGCGCTGGCGTTCGGCAGCGTCACCGGCGCCAGCATGCCGGCCGGCGCGGGCGCCTTGCCGATCGAGGCGCCGCGTTACCTGATCGAGCTGATGCCGGCGTCGGCCGATGGCCAGTTGTACCGGATCATGGCGCGCGGCGTGGGCAGCCTGCCCGGGACGCACGCCGCGCTGCAATCCTATTACCGCAAGCCGCCCGACGGTGCGCCTGGGCGGCGCGTCGGCTGGCGCGAACTGGGGAACTGGAGCGGGACGGTGGCCGCTGCCGGTTCGGGCGCCGCTGTGACCGGCCATCGACAAGAAGAGGGCACACGATGACACGCGGCCGTAGAGGATTCACGCTGGTCGAGCTGATGGCGGTGCTGGCCATCCTCGGCATCCTGGCGGCGATCGCCTATCCCTCGTATGCGCGCCAGATGGTCAAGGCGCGCCGCCTCGAGGCGCAGCTGGCGCTGCTCGATACCATGCAGCGCCAGGAGCAGTATCGCGCGCTGCATCATGCCTACCGCGCCTTTTCGATCGATGGGGACGATGGCGGTCCCGGCCAGTTCGCGGCCTGGATCGGCAACAGCGCCGCGGCCAGCACCTATGAACTCGACGGTTACGCCTGTCCCGGCCAGGATATCGCCCACTGCATCGAATTGCGCGCCCGGCCCGGGACGGCCAACGTCGACCCCGGTTTCACCGACGCCGACTGCGGCACGCTCACGCTCGACAGCGCCGGCCGGCACACGGCCAGCGGTGCGTCGCCACGCTGCTGGCCATGAAGGTGGTCGTGAAGCAGCGCCGGTGCGCCGGCCTGTCGCTGGCCGAACTGGTGGTGGTGCTGGGCATGGTCGCGGTCACTGCGGCGGTGGCCGCCCCCAAGCTGCACGAGATGCTGCGCGGCCAGCAGCTGCGCACCGCATCTGGCGACCTGCACGGCGCGATCCAGCTCACCCGTTCGCAGGCGATCGCGCGCAACGAGCGGGTCAAGCTCACGCCCAACGACGAGGCGGGCCGCGACTGGTCGCGCGGCTGGACCGTCTACGTCGACCGCGACAACGACCGCCGGCCGGGCGAGGGCGACGAGATCCTGGCCGTGCATGCGCCTCTGCCTGATGGCCTGCAGGTCGGGTATTCCTTCACCAGCCCTGCGCCGCCCCAGTACATCGCCTACAATGGCGCGGGACGCAGCTGCAGCGACACCAACAGCGCCGCCTCGCGTCTCGGCACCTTGTCGCTATTCCACGGCGGCGGGGTACGCCGTATTAAAATCAATATGCTCGGGCGTGCGCGCCTGTGCAATCCCGCCCGCGAAGACGGGTGCGACGGCGCCGCGGCGCCGCCCTGAAACAAGCAAGGTGACGACCCGCATGAGCACGGATACAAGCGCATACAGCGAACTGATTCTGAACGATACCGACGGCATGGCCCTGGCCCTGGACTGGGCGGCGCGCGGCATGGTCATCACCGCGCCCAACCCGCGCATCGGTTGCGTGATCGTCAAGGACGGCATCGTGATCGGCGCCGGCCATACCCAGCCGGCCGGGCAGGCGCACGCCGAGATCCAGGCACTGCGCGACGCCGCAGCGCGCGGCAATGACGTGCGCGGCGCTACCGCCTACGTCACGCTCGAGCCCTGCAGCCACCACGGCCGCACGCCGCCATGCTCCGATGCTTTGGTGCAAGCCGGCCTGGGGCGGGTGGTGGCGGCCATGGTCGACCCGAATCCGCTGGTGGCCGGCCGCGGCCTGGCCCAACTGGAGGCCGCCGGCATCGAGGTCAAGGCCGGCATCCTGGCCGAAGCCGCGCAAGAACTGAATATCGGCTTCTTCTCGCGCATGGTGCGCGGCCTGCCGTGGGTACGCCTGAAGGTCGCCGCGAGCCTGGACGGCGCCACCGCGCTGGCCGGCGGCGAGAGCCAGTGGATCACGGGCGAGCAGGCGCGCGCCGACGGCCACGTCTGGCGCGCCCGCGCCGGCGCGATCGTGACCGGCATCGGCACCGTCAAGGCCGACGATCCGCAACTGACCGTGCGTGGCGTCGACACGCCCCTGCCGCCACGGCGCGTGATCGTTGACAGCCGCCTTGATATCGACCTCGACGCCCGCATCCTGCGGGGAGAGCCGTGCTGGATCGTGGCCGCCATCGACAATGAAGAAAAATCCGCCGCCCTGCAGGCTGCCGGGCATGAGGTGATCATGCTGCCGAACGCACACGGCAAGGTCGACCTTCCAGCCCTGATGCGCGAGCTGGGCCGGCGCGAGATCAACGAGGTGCACGTCGAGGCGGGATCGAAGCTGAACGCCTCGATGGTGCGCGAAGGCTGCGTCGACGAACTGCTGGCCTACCTGGCGCCGAGCCTGATCGGGCCGGGGCAGGGCATGTTCGACCTGCCCGCGCTCGAACGCCTGGCCGATCGGCGCCAGTTGCGTTTCCACGATGTGGCGCGCGTGGGCGACGATCTGCGCATCCTGGCCCGATTCATCGAGCCGGCTACCTGAACCTGAACTAGACAACAACCCGAAGGAATCCCATGTTTACTGGAATCGTCGCCGCCGTCGGCAACATCACTTCCGTCTCGCCGCTGGCCGGTGGCCTGGACGCCGGCGTGCGCCTGGTCGTCAATGCCGGCCCGCTGCCGCTGCTTGATGTCGCCCTGGGCGACTCGATCGCGATCAACGGCGCCTGCATGACCGTGGTCGAAAAGACCGACCAGGCCTTCACGGTCGACGTCTCGCGCGAAAGCCTGAACAAGACTGTTGGCCTGGAAGCCACGGGCGAAGTCAATCTGGAAAAAGCGCTGACCCTGGCCGAGCGCCTGGGCGGCCATCTGGTCTCGGGCCACGTCGATGGCCTGGGCGTGGTGCACAGCTTCGAGCCGGTCGGTGAATCGTTCGAGCTGGTCATCGACGCTCCCCACGAGCTGGGCAAGTTCCTGGCTTATAAAGGGTCGGTGGTGGTCAACGGCGTGTCGCTCACCGTCAACCGGGTTGCCGACCTGGATAATGACGGCAACAAGGTGTGCCGCTTCTCGATCAACCTGATTCCGCACACGATCGAGGTCACTACGCTGAAGCACCTCGCAGCGGGTTCGCGCGTCAATCTGGAAATCGACCTGATCGCGCGCTATGTCGAGCGCATGCTGTCGGCAGCGCGTTAAAACCCAGGGTTGGCGGCCAAGCCGCCAACCCTACGATCCCGTTGCCTGCTTGGCTGCGGTCTTGGCAACCTTCGACACCGCCTGCTTGTCAGGATTAAGCACCACCTGCACGTAATTCCTGGTGTCGAAATAGCGCCGCGCGGCAGCCTTGATATCGTCGGCGGTCAAGGCTTGTACCTGCTTCTCGACCGACAGAATCGACGCCGGATCGGTCCCTTCGGTCAGCGCCGACTGCAGATTCGCCACCCAGTAGCCGTTCTCGCGCAGCGAGCGCCGGTGGTTCTGGATCCAGCCCGTCTTGACCTTGTCCAGCTCGGCCGCATCCGGCCCTTTCTCCTGCAGCCTCGCAATCTCGGCAAAGGTGGCGGCAATCACCTTGTCCACGTGCTCCGGTCCGGTCGGCAGGCTGATGCCGACCGAGTAGTTCCCGTACGGGATCTTGCTCAAGGTACCGCTGGCGCCGCCACCGTAGATCATCGCCATCTTCTCGCGCAGCACTTCGATGATGCGCAGGTTGGTCACTTCGATCAGGGCCGACAGGCGCAGTTGTTCGGCGTCGGAAAACTCGGCCGGGCCGGTGAAGTTGAGCGCGATCGTGCTCTTCGGCTCGGAGCCGCTGCGCACCTCGCGCTTGACGATGCCGGTCACCGGGCGCAGGCCGACGTCGCGGTAGGCCACCGGGATGTCGGGTGTGGGCAGGGTGCCGAGATAGGTCGCCAGCAGGGGGCGGATCGTTTGCTCGTCAAAGCTGCCGACCAGGATGAAGGTCAGGTCCTTGGCGCTCGAGAAGCGCTGGCGGAAAATGTCGATGCTGCGATCGAGGTCGATCTTGGCGTATTCCCCGGCATCGAGCGTGCGCGGCGCGCGCGGATGGTTGTTGTACAGCGCCGCCACCAGCGCGTCGTTGAAGTAGCGTCCAGGCAGCTCGCGCTGGTTGCGCGCGATCTCGGCCTGCTTGTCGATATAGGCGTGGAACAGGCCTTCGTCGCGGCGCACGCCGGCGAATTTCAGCCATAGCAGCTGCAGCATGGTCTCGACGTCGGTGGCGCCCGAGGCGCCCGCGACCACGTCGGTATAGCTGCCCAGGCCCACGGTCACGTTGGCCGCCTTGCCGGCCAGGATCTTGCGCATGTCGAGCGGCGTGAAATCGCGGGCGCCCATGCTGGCCACGATCGCATTCGAGAAGCGCGCGTTGAGGATGTCCTGGTCGGGGAACAGGCTCTGGCCGCCGGGACGGGCCGCGCTCAGGATCACCTGGTCGTTGCGGAAGTCGGTCGGTTTCAATATGACCTTGACCCCGTTCGACAGGGTCAAGCGGGTCAGGCCGAGCGCCTTGTCGTGTTCTTCGGCGGTGATCTTGCCCGGCTGCGCCGGCCGCTCCATCAGGCGCGCGGCCAGCAGTTTTTCGTCCTGCCGCTCCACCGGCGCGCGCGCAGCCTCGCTGACCGCCGCCAGCAATTGCTCGCCGGTCGGCGCGTCCGGTTTGTTCACGCCCGTATACAGCACCAGCTTGCCCGATTCAAGCGGAATGGTGCGCCGCGCGTAACCGTTCATCTCGTCGAGCGAAATCCCCGGCACCAGCTGCTGCACATAGCGGTACTCGGTCTCGATGCCGGGAATCGCTTCGTCCTGCAGGAAGTTGCGGATGTATTCGGCCGCGTAGCTGCCGGAGTCGCTCTTGGCGCGCTCGTTCCACGCCTGCTCGTAGCTGCGCATCAGGTTCTTCTTGGCCCGCTCGAGTTCCTGCTCACCGAAGCCATGCTGGCGTGCGCGCTCGTTTTCCTGGACCAGGGCCGCGATCGCGGGCAGGGCGCCGCGCGGACCGATGGCGGCCGACGAGTTATAGGAGTGGTAACGCGGGGTCAGCTTGCCCAGCGCGCTGCTGGCGCCCAGGTAGGGCGCGTCCGGCAACTGCGCCAGTTCGGCCAGGCGCTGGTTGAGCATGGTGGCGAACAGCGACTGCACCAGCTCATCGCGGTAGGCGCCGATGGTGCCCAGTTCGCGCACCGGCTGCACCGGATAGCGGATCAGCACCGCATTGCCATTCGCCTCGGGATCGGTCACGACCAGGGCTTCGGTGGCGGCGCGCGCGGGGATCGCGGCGTAGTCGCGCGGGCGCGGGTTGGCCGGGTTCTTCAGGCGCGAGAAGTGCTGCTTGACCAGCTTTTCGGCGCGCGCCGGATCGACGTCGCCGACCACCACCACCGCCATCAGGTCGGGCCGGTACCAGTCGCGGTAAAAACGCTTCAGGGTCTCGGGTTTGAAATTGCGCAGCACGTCTTCGCGCCCGATCGGCAGCCGCTCGGCATACTTCGAGCCGTTGAACAGGCGCGGATAGATCTGCGTGCCCATGCGGTCCGAGGCGCCTTTACCCAGGCGCAGCTCTTCGAGCACGATGCCGCGTTCCTTCTCGATCGCATCCGGGTCGAAGCTCACGCCGTGGGCCCAGTCTTCCAGGACCTGGAACGCCTTGCTGACATTCTGCGGCTTGTCGGTCGGGATCGGGAGGATGTACACGGTCTCGTCGAACGAGGTGTACGCGTTCAGGTCGGCGCCGAAGCCGACACCGATCGACTGCAGGTAGGACACCAGTTCGTGTTTGCGGAAGTTGGTGCTGCCATTGAATGCCATGTGTTCGACGAAGTGGGCCAGGCCGCGCTGGTCTTCATCTTCGAGGATCGAGCCGGCCTTGACCACCAGCCGCAGCTCGAGCTTGCGTTCGGGACGCGCGTTGCGCTGGATGTAATAGGTGAGACCGTTATCGAGCTTGCCGACCTTGACCTGCGGGCCGACCGGAATCGGTGCATCCATCTGCAGCGCGGAGGGCTGCTCCTGCGCCCGGCCTGCCTGCGGCGCGCCATGCGCCAGCGGGGACAGTCCCAGGACCGCGGCCAATACCATCAACGGCAGGCCGCGTGTGAAGTTGTTGCTCATTCAGTGCTCATTGAGTAGTTGCCGGATGACTTGTTGATTGCATTCTACATGCCAGAAAGGCGGGCACGGACGGGCTTAAGCATGCCCTAAAGATGGCCTTTCAAAGGACCACCCGCCCCGTCGCCAGCAAGCGGGCCATGTCGGCGGCCGGCACCGGCCGCCCGTACAGATAGCCCTGCAACACATCACAGCCGAGGGAACCGAGAAAATCGCGCTGGCCGACTGTTTCGACCCCTTCGGCCACTACCGCCAGCGACAGGCCCTGGGCCAGCGCAATGGTGGCCTGGGCGATGGCGGCGCTGCGCTGTTCGGTGGCGATATTGCGTACGAAGGTCTGGTCGATCTTGAGTTTATCCAGCGGGAAGCGCGACAGGTAGCCGAGCGACGAGTAACCGGTGCCGAAGTCGTCCAGCGACAGCGACACCCCCAGCGCGCGCAGCTCGGCCATCTGCGCTTCGGACGCCGCGCTGTCGCCCATCATCACGCTTTCGGTCAGTTCCACCTCGAGCCAGCGCGGATCCAGGCCGCTGTCCTGCAGGGCGGCGCGCACCACCTGGGCCACGGTGCCGGCCTTGAACTGGCTGGCCGAGACATTGACCGCCACCCGCACCGGCCCCAGGCCGGCGTCTTGCCAGGCCTTGTTCTGGAAGCAGGCCTGGCGGATCACCCATTCGCCGATCGGGTGAATCAGGCCGGTGTCCTCGGCCAGCGGGATGAAGTCGCCCGGCGAGACCGAACCGATTTCTTCGCTGTGCCAGCGCAGCAGGGCTTCCATGCCGACCAAACGACCGTCGATGCGCGAGACCTGCGGCTGGTAGTGCAGCGACAGCTCGGCGCGCTCGATCGCGCGCCGCAGGCGCGTCTCGAGGGCCAGCCAGCGCAGCGCCTCGGCGTTCATCTCGCCCTTGAAGAACCTGAAGCCGTTGCGGCCCGAATCCTTCACATGGGTCAGCGCGGCGTCGGCCGCCTTGAGCAGGTCGCCCGGAGCGTCGCCATCGCGTGGATAGATGCTGATGCCGATACTGCCCGTGACCACCACGTCGTGCCCACCCACCGCGTGCGGCTGGGACACGGCGTCGATCAGGCGCTGGGCGCAATAGATCACGTCATCGGTGTCGTCGAAGCTGGTCAGGAGCAGCACGAATTCGTCGCCCGACAGGCGTGCCACGGTGTCGGTGGGGCCGGCCACTTCACCCGCGCGGCGCGCGACTTCGCGCAGCACGGCGTCGCCGGCTGCATGGCCGAGGCTATCGTTGATGCGCGACAGGCGGTCGACGTTAAACAGCAGCAGCGCCACCTGGCTGGCGTCCTGGCGCGCCGCGGCCAGCGCCTGCTGCATGCGGTCGTTGAACAGCGAGCGGTTGGGCAGCAGGGTCAGGGCGTCGTGGTTGGACAGGAAGTCGAGCTGGTGGTGGGCGGCCTTGAGTGCCGACAGGTCGGTCGAGACCGAGACATAGGCGGTGATCTTGCCGCTATCGTCGCGCACCACGCTCAGGCTGGTGCGTTCGGGGTAGACCTCGCCGTTCTTGCGGCGGTTCCAGACCTCGCCGCGCCACTGGCCGTCCTTTTCCAGGCAGTCCCACATGGCGCGGTAGAAGGCGGGGTCGTGGCGGCCGGAGCGCAGCATCGAGGGACTGCGGCCGATCACTTCGGATTCGAGGAAGCCCGTGATTTCCTCGAACGCCGGATTGACGGCGACGATCCGCGCGTGGGCGTCGGTCATCAGAATCGCCTCTTGCGTGCTGTCGAACACCTGGCGCGCCAGTTCCAGCCGGTGCTCGCTGTCGCGCAGGGCGGCGTCGGCGTCGGCGCGCGCGATGGCTTCAAGCTGCAGCTGGGCGGCGTGACGCTGCACGACCTCATACAGGTTCAGGTTTTCATAGGCTACCGCCAGCTGGGCCGCGAGCGCCGTGGCCCAGCGTTCTTCTTCATCCGAGAACGGGGCGCCACCGACGCGGCGGGTGCAATACAGCCAGCCAAGCGGATGCTGCAGGTCGTGCACCTGCAAACCGAGCAGGTGGCCGACTTCGGGATGCTGCTGGGGCAGGGTGGCCAGCAGGGCGTCGTCGCCATCGAGGCGCAGCGGCGCACGGGCGCGCAGCAGCACGCCGGGCAGTTCTTTCTCCCTGAGCGCGTAATCCTCGAGCAGGCCGCCTTCGAGGCCGTGGGTGCAGAGGTGGCGCACGGTGCGTTCGGTGCTGGCCAGCAGGCACAGGGCGACGCAGTCGGCACCCAGCACGCGCCGCGCGGCGTCGACGAAGGCGTCCGCCAGCGCCTCAACGCGGCGCTCGCCCACCAGCGTCATGCACATGCGTTCGAGTTCGGACAGGCGCGCGCACAGGTCGAACGGCAGGTCGCGGTCGCGTTCTTCGCCCAGCGGCAGGCTGGGCGCCGGTGCGCCGCGCGCTACGCCCAGTTCGGCGTCGACTGCTTCGAGGATGCGCTGCGGCTCGGCCGGTTTACCCAGCACGGTAGTGACACCGCAGCGCGCCGCCATCGCCATCGTCTCGCGTTCCGAATACACGGCCGAGAAGAAGATGACGCGGGTCGCGCGCAGGGCGGCGTCGGCGCGCAGCTGCTGGACGAACTCGTAGCCGTCCATGGTCGGCATCAGGATGTCGGTGATGATCAGCTCGGGCCGTTCGGCGCGCGTGATGGCCAGCGCCTGGGCGCCGTCGTCGGCCTCGACGATCCGGTGTTCGGTATAGCCGAGCAGGGCTGCCAGATAACGGCGGTTGCTTGGACGGTCGTCGACGATCAGGATCGTGGCCATCAGCGCGGCCTGTCGCAAGAGGCTGCGCGTGAATGACTGGCTGGGAGGACTACCGGCATGGCAACTCCGAAAAATTACAGCCGCATAGCCCGGATGCGTACGGCAAACATGTCATTATCATAATCCAGCCAAGTCCGGGCACAGTGCGGTGCTGCACCAAAAAACATTGAGCTTAGCAATTTAAAGCCGCAAAATCACTAGTTGTTGCTCAATCGTAACGCGGGTTGACGTCCCGGCGCGGCTGTGCTGCCGATTTGGGGATAGGCAAGGGCGGGAATGCGGTTGAAAGCCTGTAAATCCTTTAAAATAGCGGATTACGCATAACCCTCCCGATTTCAAGGAACTCCGTATGTCTATTTCCAGCACCGAGGAAATCGTTTCCGAACTTCGCGCCGGCCGCATGGTCATCCTGGTCGACGAAGAAGATCGCGAGAACGAAGGCGACCTCGTGCTTGCAGCCGACTTCGTCACGCCCGAGGCGATCAACTTCATGATCCGCCATGCGCGCGGCCTGGTCTGCCTGACCCTGTCCGAAGAGATTTGCGATCGTCTGGCGCTGCCGATGATGACATCGCGTAACGGTACCTCGTTCGGCACCAATTTCACGGTCTCGATCGAAGCGGCCGAAGGCGTCACCACCGGCATCTCGGCGGCCGATCGCGCACGCACCATCCAGGTGGCGGTGAACAAGGGCACGACCCCGGACGACCTGGTGCAGCCGGGCCACATCTTCCCGCTGCGCGCGCAAAAAGGCGGCGTGCTGATGCGCGCCGGACATACCGAAGCGGGTTGCGACCTGACGCAGATGGCGGGCCTGACCCCGGCCTCGGTGATCTGCGAGATCATCAAGGAAGACGGCACCATGGCGCGCCTGCCCGACCTGATCGAGTTCGCCAGGGAACATAACCTCAAGATCGGTACCATCGCCGACCTGATCCACTATCGCAGCCAGAACGAATGCCTGGTCGAGCGCGTTGCCGAGCGCACGCTGTCGACCGAGGCCGGCGAGTTCCAGCTGGTCGCTTTCCGCGATGCGCCGAGCGGCTCGGCCCACCTGGCCCTGGTCCATGGCGAGCTGTCGCCCGAGAAAGAAGCGCTGGTGCGCGTGCACCAGCCGGTGTCGATCCTCGACCTGCTCGAGAACCGCGCCACCACCCACTCGTGGGACATGGCGTCGGCCATGAAGACCATCAAGGCCAGCGATGCCGGCGTGATCGTGCTGCTCAATTGCGGTGAAAGCGCAGAACAGTTGTTCGCCCAGCTCATGCCGCAGGATGCGAAGGGCAGCCGTGCTGGCGCGCGCGCCGCGTCGATGGACTTGCGCACCTACGGCATCGGCGCCCAGATCCTGCGCGCGCTGGGCGTGGGCAAGATGCAGCTGCTGGCCAATCCGCGCAAGATGCCGTCGATGACCGGTTTCGACCTGGAAGTCACCGGCTACGTGCCGCGCCCGGAAGCTTGAACCCCCATTCATTCAACACACAAGATAAAGAGGTCAGCCATGACGGTAGGAACTTTTGAAAGCAATATGCAGGGCGAAGACCTGCGCATCGGTATCGTGCAGGCCCGTTTCAACGCCGATGTCGGCCACGGCCTGCTGTCGTCCTGCCTGGCTGAACTCAAGCGCCTGGGCGTGGCCGACGAAGACATCCTGCACGTGACCGTGCCGGGCGCGCTCGAAGTGCCGCTGGCGCTGCAGCGCATGGCAGTGACCGAACAATTCGACGCGCTGATCGCGCTGGGCGCCGTGATCCGCGGCGAAACCTACCACTTCGAGCTGGTGTCGAACGAATCTGGCGCCGGCATCACCCGCATCGGCCTCGACTACGGCATCCCGATCGCCAATGCGATCCTGACCACCGAGACCGATGAGCAGGCCGAAGTCCGCATGGCCGAGAAGGGCGGTGACGCCGCGCGCGTCGCGGTCGAAATGGCCAACCTCCTGATGGCGCTGGACGAGCTGGTGCCAGAGGACGAATAACAGTAAAGGCAAGAAAACAATGACTGACAAGAGTACGCATGCCAACCCCAGCAAGAACCGCACGCCGCGCCACCGCGCGCGCGAGTTCGCGCTCCAGGGGCTGTACCAATGGCTGCTGAATAATGAATCGGCGCGGGTCGTGTCGACCAATATCCGCAGCGCGCATGGCTTCGACAAGGCCGACGGCGAGTTCTTCTCGGCCCTGCTCAATGGCGCGATCGGCACGTCGGTCGAGCTGCGCGAATCGATCGCGCCGCTGATCGACCGTTCGATCGCCGAGCTGTCGCCGATCGAGCACGCGGTGCTGCTGCTGGGTGCTTATGAGCTCAAGAACCACCCAGAGATTCCGTATCGCGTCGTGATCAACGAGGCGGTCGAGCTGACCAAGTCGTTCGGCGGCATCGATGGGCACAAGTATGTCAACGGTGTGCTGGACAAGCTGGCGTCGAAGCTGCGTCCTGATGAAGTGACGGCGAACGAGCGTCGTTGATCGTCGGGATCGGCGATCGATAAAAAAAGCCACCGTGCGCGAGCCGGTGGCTTTTTTGTTTGCGTCGTCTATATATATATATATATGTGTGTGCATGCGGGGATCCGATCACGCGCCGGATGATGTCACAGCCAACCATCGCCGCCGACGCGGTGATGGTTGGCTCCTCCGAATTACAGTCCAGCCAGCGGCTCCACGTTCGGCACGTGCGCGGCGGCAGTCGTGGTTTCCTGCATCGGCTTGGCTTCAGGCTTGGCCGTTTCGGTGTCCATCTGCTTGGCAGCCACGATGGTCGCAGGCACCGGCACCGCACGCGGCGTACGCACCGGAACATTCTGCCCCTTCGAAACGCGCTTGAGCAGCTTGTACTCGTTGAGCACCTTGTTGCCATAGCCCGAATCGGTTTCCAGGTCGGCCGCGCCGACATAGGTCTTCAGGCCGCCTTCGACCGAACCGGTGCGCTTGACGTAGTCCTTCAGGATCAGGGCGCCGACACGGATGTTGGCGACCGGGTTCAGCGCCGCCTGCGGGCCGCCGACGTCCTCGAACTTGTCATGATGGACCTTGGCCATGACCTGCATCAGGCCCTTGGCGCCCATCGCGCTTTCGGCGAACGGGTTCAGGCCCGATTCGATCGCCATCACCGCCAGGATCAGCAGCGGGTCGAGTTTCAGTTCATGCGCCGTCAGGTACGCGGTCGAGACCAGCATATTGGCGGCATCGCCGGCGACGCGGTAACGCTTCGACAGCCAGGTGGTGACATATTGCTGCTGCTTGCTGTCGCCCAGCATCGCATGCGAATCGCGCAGATGCGTGGTTTCGATGGCAACCGCTTCGGCCACTGCTTTCGGCGTCGGTGCGGCGACCACAACTGGTTCGACGGCTGCGACGACGACTGGCTGCGGATGCAGCATTTCAGAGACGCGCTTGGCGAAACTGTCATTGGTGTAGAGCAGCGCCAACATGGCGACTGCGCTCAGACCGAATACGGTCAGGGTAGTACGTGCGGTCTTCAAGACACCGCTTGCCGTTTTGCTCACGGAAGACCACGTGATCGGCTGGCTGGCCGTGGAATGCATGAGCTTTGCGCCCATGATAAAACGATGAAACATCGAATTTTCCCCTTGTCGCGGCGAAAAGAATCCCGTCGTGCCGCTCTAAGCGAAACGTGGAATATGCTTTGCCGTGCATCAGAAAATCGTTTGTCGCCGCGACGCGGCCGACTAACGCCGTCATTGCTTTGCTTCAGCTGGCTGCTGCCGCGTTGGGGCAGGGACCAGTGGCTAAACAACTGTCTCGGGGGAGATTGGGCAGACGCCCAGTGAAAACACTCCTTAAAATGTCATATGGGGCCCCGACCCCGTGATTGCATGAGAACAGCTAAAATTGTGTCAAAAAAGGTAAGGCCGTCTCATCAAGTAGGACGGATTGTAGGGGCGAGCTTATATCAAGTCAACCCTAGCACGTCCGTCTCTTATTACTTCTGGTTCTTAAGGATTGGTCTTAAGCACAGAAATACTTGACGAATCAATCACTTGGCGCGAGCCTCTCACTTACGTTCTGCAATCGAAGAAATGCTCAAAACTTGATGAAATATACAGACCTGCGAGATTTTATGGCCCAGCTTGAAGGCATGGGCGAGCTCAAATATGTTGACTTTCCGGTATCGCCGCACCTTGAAATGACCGAAGTCTGCGACCGCACCCTGCGCGCCGAAGGGCCTGCGCTGCTGTTCCGGCAACCGACCGGGCACACGATTCCGGTCCTCGGCAACCTGTTCGGCACGCCGAAGCGGGTAGCGCTGGGCATGGGCGCGCATGACTTGAGCGAACTGCGCCAGATCGGCCATGTGCTGGCGCGCCTGAAGGAGCCAGAGCCACCCAAGGGTTTCAAGGACATCATGGGCATGGGTTCGCTCGTCAAGGCGGTGTGGGATATGGCGCCCAAGGAAGTCAAAGGCGCCCCGTGCCAGGAAATCGTGTGGGAAGGCGCGGATGTCGACCTGGCCCGCCTGCCGATCCAGCATTGCTGGCCGGGAGATATCGCGCCCCTGATCACCTGGGGCCTGGTGATCACCAAGGGCCCGAACAAGAAGCGCCAGAACCTGGGCATCTATCGCCAGCAGGTGCTGGGGCCGAACAAGGTCATCATGCGCTGGCTGGCGCACCGCGGCGGCGCGCTCGATTTCCGTGAGCATGCGCTGGCCAATCCCGGCAAGCCGTATCCGATCGCGGTGGCGCTGGGCGCCGATCCGGCCACCATCCTGGGCGCCGTGACGCCGGTGCCGGATACCCTGTCCGAATACCAGTTCGCCGGCCTGCTGCGCGGCAGCCGCACCACGCTCACCAAGGCCATCGGCAGTGAGTTGCGGGTGCCGGCCTCAGCCGAGATTGTGCTCGAAGGGCATATCTATCCGGACGAGAATCACCCGACCGGCTTCGAGCACGCGCTCGAGGGGCCGTATGGCGACCATACCGGCTACTATAATGAACAGGATAGTTTCCCGGTGTTTACCATCGACCGCATCACGATGCGGCGCGACCCGGTCTATCACTCGACCTATACCGGCAAGCCGCCGGATGAACCGGCCGTGCTGGGCGTGGCGCTGAACGAAGTCTTCATTCCCTTGCTGCAGAAGCAGTTTACCGAGATCACCGATTTCTACCTGCCGCCGGAAGGCTGCAGCTACCGCATGGCGGTGGTGCAGATGAAGAAGCAGTACGCGGGCCATGCCAAGCGGGTGATGTTCGGGGTGTGGAGCTTCTTGCGCCAGTTCATGTACACCAAGTTCATCGTGGTGGTCGACGAGGATGTCGATGTGCGCGACTGGAAAGAGGTGATCTGGGCCATCACGACCCGCGTCGATCCGACCCGCGATACGGTGCTGGTCGATAACACCCCAATCGATTACCTCGATTTTGCGTCGCCAATCAGCGGCTTGGGCAGCAAGATGGGGATCGATGCCACCAATAAATGGCCGGGCGAAACCAATCGCGAGTGGGGGACGCCGATCGTGATGGAGCCTTCGATCAAGAAGAAGGTGGATGAGATCTGGGGGCAGTTGGGGATCTGATGTGTATCGGTCGGCGCTGCGGCGTCGGCCAGGTTCCCCAAACCTGCGCGGTCAGGTATAATGAGCGCTGGCGGGCCCCTGCGCATTGTGGCATGGTTTACCTGGTCAGGTCGGGAACGAAGCAGCCAAAGCCGTTCACCGCAAGTGCCGCAGATCAGGCTCGCCTCTTATCTTGTTCTTCCGTAGTCACTCCCTCCTTCTAGTTGTCCCGCATTGGCGTTGCCACGTCCTTCGCTCCGCTTGTTCATGCCGGTTGCCCAAGAGCGCGCCCCCGTTTTGTTCGCGATGACCCTCATCTGCGGTAAAATCGTGGCATGTCCTATCAAGTCCTCGCCCGCAAATACCGTCCCAAGAACTTCGAAACGCTGGTCGGCCAGGAGCACGTCGTCCGTGCGCTGAGCCACGCCCTGCGTACCGAGCGGCTGCACCACGCCTATCTGTTCACGGGCACGCGCGGGGTCGGCAAGACCACCCTGTCGCGCATCCTGGCCAAGTCGCTCAATTGCACCGGCCCGGACGGGCAGGGCGGGATCACGGCCGAGCCGTGCGGCGTGTGCGAAGCCTGCCGCGCGATCGATGCCGGCCGCTTCGTCGACTATATCGAGATGGACGCCGCCTCCAACCGCGGCGTCGACGAGATGGCCCAGTTGCTTGAACAAGCGGTCTACGCGCCGAGCAATGCGCGCTTCAAGGTCTATATGATCGATGAGGTGCACATGCTCACCAACCACGCGTTCAACTCGATGCTCAAGACGCTCGAAGAACCGCCGCCGCACGTCAAGTTCATCCTGGCAACCACCGATCCGCAAAAGATCCCGGTCACGGTGCTGTCGCGCTGCCTCCAGTTCAACCTCAAGCAGATGCCGCCGGGTCATATCGTCGGCCATCTCGAGAATATCCTGGGGCAAGAGGGTGTGACGTTCGAGCAGCCGGCCCTGCGCCTGCTGGCGCAAGGCGCCCACGGCTCGATGCGCGACGCGCTGTCGCTGACCGACCAGGCGATCGCCTACGCGGCCGGCCAGGTCACGCTCGACGCGGTGCAGGGCATGCTCGGCGCGCTCGACCAATCGTATCTGGTGCGCCTGCTCGACGCCCTGGTGGCGCAGGATGGCGCCGACCTGATGGCGGTGGCCGACGAGATGGCCAGCCGCAGCCTGTCGTACAACGGCGCGCTGCAAGACCTGGGCACCTTGCTGCACCGGATCGCGCTGGCGCAGTCGGTGCCGGGCGCCGTACCGCAAGACTTGCCCGAGCTGGCCGACATCATGCGCCTGGCCGCGGCCTTCGAGCCGCAAGAAGTGCAGCTGTACTACCAGATCGCCGTGCACGGTCGTAACGAGATCGGCCTGGCACCGGACGAATACGCCGGCTTCAGCATGACCCTGCTGCGCATGCTGGCCTTTCGCCCCGGACAGGGTGGAGCAGAAGCATCAGCAGCACCGCCGGCCGCCGCGCCGGTAGGCGCTTCGCCGGCGCGCGCTGCGGCCGCCGCCGCGGCCAGCCATGCGGCGGTGACGCCGCGTCCGGCCGCGCCGCCAGCAGCGGCGGCATCTGCGCCACCGCCGCGCCCGACGCCTGCCCCGGCAGCGCCCGCTTCACCGAACGCCGCCGCACCCGGTGCGCCGGCAATGACATCGGCGCGGGCTGCGATCAATGCGGCGCTGGAAGCCGCGCGCGCCGCGTCCGGCATCCGCACCCCGCCCAAGCGTCCTGGCGCCGAGCCGGTTGCGCAGGCGGCAGCGCCAGTGGCGCCACCGCCATCGGCTGCGCCGGCGCCGTCAAGGCCCGACGCAGCCGCGATGCCATCGGCGCCGCAGGCGCGGGCTGTGTCCGCGCCGCCGCCCTGGGACGGCGGCGCCCAGCCGCAGGCCATGGCCCAGCAGCAGCCAGCAATGCAGGCCCGTCCCCAGGCGGCCGACGACGATGTGCCATCCTGGGTCACCGATTTCTCGGACGATACCGCGGTCGCCGCCGAGGCGCCGGCGGTCGTGGTGCCCGCGCCCCAGGTGCGTGCGCCGGCCACGGCGCCGCACGCCTATGTCGTCACCCCGGTGCCCGAGATCGGCTGGGACGGCAACTGGCCGCTTCTGGCCGGCAGCCTGCCGCTGCGCGGCGTGGCCCAGCAGCTGGCGCTGCAGACCGAACTGGTCGCTTGCAGCGTGCACGAGCGCGCCGTCACCTTCAAGCTGCGGGTGCCGGTCGACACGCTGCGCGCCAGCGGCAATAGCGAGAAACTGGCGGCCGCGCTGCAAGAACATTTTCCTGACCTGCGCGTGAGCGTGGAGTCCGAAATCGGCCCGGTATGGTATACAGCCGGGGCCGAACAGAAAGCCGCGCGCGAAGAGCGCCAGCGCCTGGCCGAATCCATCGTTGCGGCCGACCCCTTCGTGCAGGAGCTCGAGCGACGCTTCGACGCGTTCGTCGTGCCCGGCTCGGTCAAGGTCGCCTGACCGGACCGCCTGAATAACAACCCATCCGACTTTTGGAGAAACCCACCATGATGAAAAACCAGCTCGCAGGCTTGATGAAACAGGCGCAAGCCATGCAGGACAATATGAAGAAGGCGCAGGAGCAGCTGGCTCTGATCGAAGTCGAAGGCCAGTCGGGCGCCGGCCTGGTGAAGGTCGTCATGACCTGCAAGAACGACGTCAAGCGCGTCACCATCGATCCATCGCTGCTGGGCGATGACCGCGACATGCTGGAAGATCTGGTGGCAGCCGCGTTCAACGATGCCGTGCGCAAGGCCGAGGCGACCGCCGCCGAAAAGATGAGCGGCCTGACCGCCGGCATGCCAGGCCTGCCGCCCGGCTTCAAGATGCCTTTCTGATCCATTGAAAGAAAGCCTTGCCGGCGTTTGCCGGCAAGGCATCTCACATGTCGACCTCGCTCGAATTTCTCATCGAATCGCTGCGCCGCCTGCCGGGCGTGGGCCCCAAGTCGGCCCAGCGCATGGCCTTCCACCTGCTGCAACACGACCGCGAGGGCGCCGCACAACTGTCGCGCGCGCTCTACCAGGCGGTCGACACGGTGCACCACTGCGCCAAGTGCAATACCTTCTCGGACATCGAGATCTGCGAATTATGCGCCGATCCGGAGCGCGATCACGGTTTGCTGTGCGTGGTCGAGACCCCGGCCGACCAGATCATGATCGAGCAAACGCTCACCTATCGCGGCCTGTACTTCGTGCTGATGGGACGCTTGTCGCCACTGGACGGCATTGGCCCGCGCGATCTGGCGCTGGACAAGCTGGTCACCCGCGCCACCGACAGCGTGGTCGGTGAAGTCGTGCTCGCGACCAATTTTACGAATGAAGGCGAAGCGACCGCCCACTACATCAGCGAGATGCTCAAGGCGCGCGGGCTGAAGGTCAGCCGCCTGGCACGCGGGGTGCCGGTCGGGGGCGAGCTGGAATACGTCGATGCCGGCACGATTGCACGTGCCATGCTCGACCGGCGTAGCACCTGAACCGTGTCGTTACCGTAGGGTTGGCGGCTTTCCCGCCAACCCTGCATCAACCGCAGCCAGGGATTACCAGTACGGACCCCAATAGCCACCACCGCGGTAGCGTGGACCCCAGCCGCCATACATGCCGGCGCCATTGCCCATGCGCTGCAATTCCTCGCGGGTACCCAGATGCAGCACGCACTCGCGCCACGGATCGGTGTTCGCGGCATAGCCCAGCTGGCTGCACGCCGGACCATAGATATTCATGAGTTGCGACATCTCGGCCTGGGCACGCGCGGATTTTTCTTGCGGCGTGGAGCAGGCCGAGGCCAGCACGGCCAGCCCGATGGCGGCGGACACGCGCACGATGCCGGGCAGTCTTGCCCGTTTGACGGTATCTTGCATGACGACTCCTTTTGCTGCTGGAGCAGCGTAACGCCAGCATATCACCAGCAGCTCTCCCGCCGCGTGCGATAACAAACGGACGCAGGCGATTTTGCGGTGCAACCCTATCTCGATCAGGGTTTTTCTGGCAATTTTCTGGCAGAATACGCCCCCAAACAAGGAGATAACGGATGGGCAAGACCGTGGGCAAGTCCCGATGGAAGAGCTGGACCCTGCGCGGGTTCGGGGCGCTGATCACGCTGGTGCTGCTCGCCATCCTGGCTGCGTGGCTGTTCCTGCGCGCCAGCCTGGCCCAGCTCGACGGTGAGCGCCAGGTATCCGGCCTTGCGGGTGAAGTAAAAGTCGAGCGCGATGCCGCCGGCGTGCCCATGATCAGCGGATCGACTCGGCTCGACGTCGCCTATGCCACCGGTTTCGTCCACGGCCAGGAACGCTTCTTCCAGATGGACCTGTTGCGCCGCACGGCGGCCGGTGAGATGGCCGAGCTGTTCGGACCCAAGGCCGTGCCGCTCGATCGCGGCAACCGCCTGCACCGTTTCCGCGCCCGTGCCCAGGAGACGCTGGCGCGCCTGCCGGCCGCCGAGCGCGCGCTGCTCGAGCGTTATGCGCAGGGCGTCAACGCCGGCCTCGACGCGCTCGGCGCGCGTCCCTTCGAATATGCATTGACCGGCGCCGCCGTGCGGCCGTGGACGGCGCCAGACTCGCTGCTGGTGGTGTGGGCCATGTACATCGACCTGCAGGGCGCCCAGCAGGCGCGCGAGCTGGCCCGCGGCTGGCTGCAGGCGCACAGCGACGCTGCCCAACTGGCCTTTTTGCTGCCCGAGGCCACCGCCTACGACACCACGCTCGACCAGGGCAAGATGGCAGCGCCGGCGCCGCTGCCTGCACAGGCGCCAGCGTGGTGGGGCGCCGCGGCGCCGGATCCCGGGGCGCCGATCAAGCTGGCCGGGCGCGACGTGGTCGATTCGGTCGGCAGCAACAATTATGCGCTGGCCGGCAGCCGCAGCACCAGCGGCGCGGCGATCGTGGCCGACGATATGCACCTGGGCCTGCGCCTGCCGAACATCTGGTACCGCCTCGTGCTGCGCTTCCCCGACCCGAGCGCTCCCGGCGGCCAGCGCCGCCTGGCCGGCGTCAGCCTGCCCGGCGCGCCGCCGTCCGTCATCGTCGGCAGCAATGGGCAGGTGGCCTGGGGCTTCACCAACAGCTATGCCGATTCGCTCGACCTGGTCGCCTTGCAGCTCGACCCGGCCCGTCCCGGACAGGTGGGCCTGCCGGGCGGCTGGGAGACCCCGCGCGCGTACACCGAATCGATCGCGGTAAAAGGCGCCGATCCCGAACCGTTGACGATCCGCGAGACCTCGCTCGGCCCGATCCGCGAGGTGGCGGGACGCAGCTATGCGGTGCGCTGGATCGCCCACGATCCGGCGGCGCTGAACATGAACCACCTCAAGCTCGAATCGGTGGCCAATGTCGACCAGGCGCTGGAGGCGGCGGCGACCAACGGCATCCCGGCCCAGAACTTCGTCGCCGGCGACGTGCAGGGCAATATCGGCTGGACCATCGCCGGCCTGCTGCCGCGCCGCACCTACGGCGCGCCGACCTGGAACAGCGTGCTGCCGTATGCCGAGCACCCGCGCATCGTCAATCCCGCCGACGGCCAGATCACGACCGCCAACAGCCGGCCGCTGATGGGCGCCGACTACGCGCTGCTGGGTGACGGTGGCTACGACCTCGGCATGCGCAACCGCCAGCTGCATGAGGGCTTGCTGGCGATGGAGGGCAGGGTCGATGTGCGGCGCGCCTTTGCTGCAGCGCTCGACGATCGTGCCATCCTGGTGGGCCAGTGGCGCCAGCGCGCGCTGACGGCGCTTGATGCGCGTGCGCTCGACGGCCATCCGCAACGCGCGGAATTCCGGCGCCTGCTCGAGACCAGCTGGAGCGGCCGCGCCAGCGTGGAATCGAGCGGCTACCGCCTGGCGCGCGACTTCATGTGGGCCGTGCACGACCTGCTGTACGGCGGCCTGAATGTCGCCTTGAAGCAGATCGATCCCAAGGCCAGTGCGGCCGCCGCCAGCGCGCGCTGGCCGGCGGTGGCGGCGCGCCTGCTCGACGAGCAGCCGCCGGGCTGGCTGCCGGCCGGCCATGCCTCGTGGCGCGAGCTGCAACTGGCGGCGGTGGACCGCGCCATCGGCGCGCTACGCGATGCCGGCACCCCGCTGGCCGAGGCCACCTGGGGCAAGCGCAATACGGCCGATATCGCGCATCCGATCAGCATGGCGGTTCCCGCGCTGCGCCCCTGGCTGGCCGCGCCAGGCCAGCAGTTGGCGGGCGACGCCCACATGCCGCGCGTGGCCGGGCCGAACTTCGGCCAGTCGGAGCGGCTGACGGTGTCGCCCGGGCGCGAGGAAGAGGGCTTGTACAATATGCCGGGCGGGCAGAGCGGGCATCCACTGTCGCCGTTCTTCCTGCTCGATCACGCGGCCTGGGTCGAGGGCAAGCCGGCGCCGCTGTTGCCGGGGAAGGTCGAGCATACGCTGCGTTTCGTGCCGTAAGCACAGGCACGCGCTGGCTTCTGCGTCAGCGTTCACCCGTCGTTCCCGCGCAGGCGGGAACCCAAGGCAGTAGCGTATCGACTCACGCCCGATGCAGCCACCGTGCAAGCAAACCTGGGTTCCCGCCTGCGCGCTAGGGTCCGGAATATTTATACGCAAAGTATGCACGTCGTTCCCGCGCAGGCGGGAACCCAAGTGAAATTACAGAATGTTCATGCTCTTGAGTAGCCCGAACGGTTATCGAAGGTCGATTTTTAAGCCGCGGGCGGATCGAACTTGGGTTCCCGCCTGCGCGGGAACGACGTGGTTTTCCCGATGAAGCGGCCTCTTTCAAGCGCCCGAAATTATCCCGGACAGCAGTGCGCCTGCGCGGGAACGACGGGCTGCGATCTGGCGGCGCAGCGCCCGCAGGGCTATTTGGCCGGCAGGGCCTGCTGCGCGCCCTGCAGCATCTCGGTGATCTTCTCCGCGCTCGATGGATGGCCCAGGTAGTAGCCCTGCACCATATCGCAGCCGAGTTCCTCGAGCAGCAGCAGCTGCTCGTTGGTCTCGACCCCCTCGGCCACCACCACCATTTTGAGGCCGTGGGCCATGGCGATGATGGCGCGCGTGATGGCGGCATTCTCCGAATCCTGCGGCAGGCCGGCGATGAAGCTGCGGTCGATCTTCAGCGCCCGCACATCGAAGCGCTTCAGATAATTCATCGATGAATAGCCGGTGCCGAAGTCGTCGATCGACAGGTGCACGCCGATCCCGCGCAACTGTTCCAGCGTCACCATGGTGGCGCGCGCATCGTCCATCAGGGTGCCTTCGGTCAGCTCCAGCTCCAGCAGGCGCGGCTCCAGCCCGGTGTCGTTCAGCGCCGACAGCACGATCTGCGACAGGTTCTCGTCCTTGAACTGCTTGGCCGACAGGTTGACCGCGATGCGCAGCAGGCGCCGTGTCAGGCGCTGCCAGGTACGGGCCTGGCGGCAGGCGGTGCGCAGCACCCATTCGCCGATCGGCACGATCAGGCCGGTTTCCTCGGCCAGCGGGATGAATTCGGTGGGCGATACCAGCGCGCGCTCGGGATGGCGCCAGCGCACCAGCGCCTCGACACCGACGATCTCCGAGGTTCGCACATCGCGCTGCGGTTGATACACCAGGTACAGCTCGTCGTTCTGCAGCGCGCGCCGCAAGCCCACCTCGAGCTTCACATGGCTCATGATCTGCATGGTCAGCGAAGAGCTGTACAACTTGGCGTTGTTCTTGCCGCAGTTCTTGGCGTGGTACATGGCGGTGTCGGCGAACTTGAGCAGCGAGCCGCAGTCGTCGCCGTCCTCGGGGAACAGCGAGATGCCGATACTGGCGGTGACGAAAATCTCGTTACCCTCGATCAGGAACGGCCGCCGCATCGCTTCCTTGACCCGGGTCGCGACATTGAGCGCATGCTCCACCCGTTCGAGGTCGGGAATCAGGATGGTGAACTCGTCGCCGCCCAGGCGCGCCAGGTTGGTGGCAGTGCCTTCGCCCTGGTCGACGCCTTCGCCGCGCGACACCAGGTCGCTCGGCCGGGTGGTGATGCGCAGGCGCTCCGACACCATCTTGAGCAGCTGGTCGCCGGCATTGTGGCCGAGCGTGTCGTTGATGCGCTTGAAGGCATCGAGGTCCATGAACAGCACCGCGAACTTCTTGTTGCCCATCTTGGCGCGCTGCAGCTCGCGCTCGAGCGTCTCCAGAAATGCCTGACGGTTGGGGATCCCGGTCAGGCCGTCGCAATAGGCCAGGCGCCGGATCTGTTCTTCGGCGCGTTTGCGCTCGCTGATGTCGCGCACCAGGCCGAGCACCTCGGACGGGTTGGTGGCCACCAGTCGCGCCTCGAAGTGCACGACTTCACCGCATTCGAGCAATTCATACTCGACCGAGCGCACCTGCTGGGTGGCGAGCACCGACTTGACCTGTTCCAGCATGCGCGTCGCGATCTCGGGCGGCAGGGTGTCGGCCAGGTGCTTGCCGATATACTGCTCGCCGTGCGCCAGTACGCCGGACGCACGGCCGGGACCTACCTGGCCGGGCCGCTCCTGGCCCAGCTCGTAGTCGAGATAGAAGCCATCCGCGTTGAGGCGAAAGAAGGTGTCGGGAATGGCCTCGAGCACCGCGCGGTTGTGGGCGTCGGCGATGCGCAGGCGGGCGATGGCGTCGCTGGCGCGCAGCACGTACAGCACGCGGTGGCCCAGGATCGGCCAGTTGATCGGCTTGGAGACGAAGTCGGTGGCGCCGACCTCGTAGGCCTGGGTCACGGCTTCGACGTCGTCGCTGCCGGTGACCATCACGATCGGCACGCAGGCGCCGTCCTTTTCGGACGCGCGGATCGCGCGGCAGGCCGCAAAGCCGTCCATGCGCGGCATGTCGACGTCGAGCAGGATCAGGTCGGGGAGGTGGTGGCGCGCCAGGTCGACCGCCTCCTGGCCGTCGCCGGCCTCGATGCCGTTCAACCCGACCTGGGCCAGCATCTCGAGCATCAGGAGGCGCATGACGGGATCGTCGTCGGCGACGAGCACCGTCCCGCGCTGGGTGGGGGCAGAGGCAGGCATGTCAGGATTCCTTTTCAAGCAGGGCGTGGAGCGACTGGCGCACCGATTGGAATTCGCGCTCGACGTCGGCCAGCAGCGAGGCGGCGCCGTCGACGCCACCGGCGCGGCCGAGCTGTTCGAGGTCACGGCACAGCGCGGCCAGGCGCGCCGCGCCGATATTGGCGCTGGCCGACTTGAGGCTGTGGGCGATGCGGCGCAGGTGCTCGGCCTCGCGCGCGTTCACGGCCTGGCGCAGTGCGTTCAGGTGGCGTGGGGTGTCGCCCATATAGGCGTTGATGACCTTCTGCACCAGCGCGTCGCCGCCGTCGCGGCTGAGCGCGCGGATATTCTCGAGGGCGGCGTGGTTGACCGGATCGCCCGGCGCTGGAGCAGGGGCGGGAGTCGGCTCGGGCGCGGCGATCGTCATCCCTGGCGGGTCGTCGTGGTGGCGCTCGGCCAGCACCGGCAGCGCCACCCAGCGTCCGATCACGGCCGCCAGCTGCTGCTGGGTGAAGGGTTTGGAGAGATAATCGTCCATGCCGGCCGCCAGACAGGCTTCGCGGTCGCCCTGCAGTGCGTTGGCGGTGATCGCGATCACCGGCAAGGTGCGCGCGCGGCCCGCCTCGCGCTCGTGGCGCCGGATTTCTCCTGTCGCCGCGAAGCCGTCCATCACCGGCATCTGGCAATCCATCAGCACCGCATCCCACCCGCCTTCGTGCACCGCATGCAGCGCTTCCTGGCCGTTGCGCGCGCAATGGGTTTCCAGGCCCAGGTTTTCCAGCATCGCGCGCGCCACTTCGACATTGACCGGATTGTCCTCGGCCAGCAGCACCCGGCGCGCGCGCCGCAGCGGGTGCAGGCGCGCGGCCGGTCCGCGCCATGGCGCCTCGAATGGCGCCGCGGCCGCCACGCTGCTCCCTGCCGGCTGATGCAGCCGCGCCGCACGCGCCGTCAGGCAGGCATACAGGTCGGCCGCGCGCGCCGGCTTGACCAGCTGGTAAGCGACACCGGCCTCGCGCCGCTGGACCGGATCGGCGGCCCGCCGCTCGGGGCTGAGCAGCACGAAGTGGGTATCGATCGGTGTCGAGCGCGGCATCGGCTCGGCGCGCACCGAGGCCGCCAGCGCCAGGCCGCTGGTTTGCGTCAGGTCCATGTCGAGCACTGCCGCATCGTAAGGCCGGCCGGCACGCGCCGCGCTCACCAGGTGCTCGAAGGCGGCAGCGGCGCTGGCCACGCCCTCGCACGAGGCGCGCCAGGCTTCGAGCTGCTGCACCAGTTCCTGGCGGCTGGCATCCTGCTCGTCCACGACCAGCACCCGCAGTCCCTCGAGCGTGTGCTGGTGGTGGCCGGGCGCATCGGGATCGACACGGCGCTTGTCGAAGCTGACCGTGAACCAGAAGATGGTGCCGCGCTGCGGCGCGTTCTCGACCCCGATCGTGCCCTTCATGAGTTCCACCAGCTGCTTGGAGATGGCCAGCCCCAGGCCGGTGCCGCCATACTTGCGGGTGGTCGAATCGTCGGCCTGCGAGAAGGCATTGAAGATGCGGGCCCGGGCCTCGCGCGAGATGCCGATCCCGGTATCGTGCACCTCGAAGCGCAGCGCCACCCGCTGCGCGTCTTCGCCGGCCACCCGCACCCGCGCCATGATGCGGCCGTCCGGGGTGAACTTGATGGCGTTGCCCAGCAGGTTGGCCATGATCTGGCGCAGCCGGTTCGGGTCGCCGCAGATGGCGACCGGGATGTCGTTGGCGATGTCGAAGTCGCAGCCCAGGCCCTTGGCCGCCGCCTGCGGGGTATAGACGTTGTGGATATCGTCGAGCAGGTCCCACAGGTTGAAGTTGATGTATTCGATGGTCAGCTTGCCGGCTTCGATCTTCGAGAAATCGAGGATGTCGTTGATGATCACCAGGAGGTGCTCGCCCGAGCGCTTGACCAGCTGCGTGTAGTTGCGCTGGGCCTCACTGAGATCGGTCGCGAGCAGCATCTCGGTCATGCCCAGCACCCCGTTCATGGGAGTGCGGATCTCGTGGCTCATGGTGGCCAAGAAGCCGCTCTTGGCGCGGCTGGCCGCTTCGGCCGCGTTCTTGGCTTTCTCTAACTGCTCGGTGCGCACGCCGACCTGGCGTTCGAGTTCGTCGCGGTGGTGCAGCAGGGCTGCGCCGCGGTCTTCGATCTGGGCCAGCATGGTGTTAAAACTGTCGATCAGCACGCCCAGTTCGTCGCTGCGCGCATGCGGCACGCGCAGCGCGTAGTTCTGACTGGCCGAGACTTTTTGCGCGGCCTGGATCAGCCTCGCGATCGGCTCGGCAATGCTGCGCTTGAGCGGCCGGGCCAGTCCCAGCGAGACCAGCAGCGCGGCCCCCATCGCCAGCCCGATCACGACCAGGCTGGCCAGGATCTCGAGCCACATCGGCAGCAGGTCGGCCTCGATCATCACGGCGCCGACCGCCAGTTCGCCGTGGCGCACCTCGTGCACCACCCGCATGTGGCGCGACAGCAGGGCGCGGCCGGCGCGGTTGGCGTCGATCAGCGTGTCGGACTCGAGATCGCCAGGGGGCGCCAGCTCGGCGCCCAGGCGCGACGGCGCGCGGTACTCGGCCAGCGAGCGTCCGAAGCGGTCGTACAGCACCGCCGCCGAGATCTCTTGCTGGGCCTCGAGCGCAGCCAGGGTGGCCTGCGCCTGGCGCCGGTCGACCAGCATCAGGTCGCCCGAACTGGCCGCGGCGATTACGGTCGCGAGGGCGGCCAGTTGCAGGCTTTCGGCCTGGCGGTGGTTGATGATGGAGGTGACTGCGAAGGCCCCGAACACGAACAGCAGCGCGGTCGCCGTCGAAAGCAGCGAGATGATGTTCAGCTTCCGGTTCAGGCTCGAGCGCTCGAAATTCTGCATCGTGGTTCCCGCAAACGGCACAGCGCAGCGGATCCGGCAACGATGCAGATCCTCCTTGCGGGCAAGGTCCCGCAGGAAAAAAATATACGGCTTACGGAAGGCGGCAGCTTTGCGTCACCGCAAATGTGGCATCCGAAACAATACTTTGTAGCAAAGTGCTTGCGTAGGGTTGGCGGCGAAGCTGCCAACCCTGCAAGACACCGTAGCGTCCCCATTAAAAAGGGACGCCGCAGCGTCCCTTTCGATCAAGCTTGCGCGCCGCAAGTTAGCAGCACGAGGCCCGGCTTCCCCCATACCGCGCCTCCTGGCGCTCGCGGAAGAACTCCTCGTACGTCATCGCCGGTTTATCCGGGTGCGTACGCTCCATGTGCGCCAGGTAGGTATCGTACTCGGGCAGGCCGACCATCAACCGCAGGCTTTGCCCGAGGTAGTTGCCGGCCTGTTTGAGGGTGCCGAACATCACTGCACCTGTGGCGCCGGCATGGCGACGTACGTCGACTCCCTGGCGGTCGGCGTGTTCGACTTGCGCGCATCGAGCACTGTGCGCACGCCGTAGAACAGCACCGCCAGCACCACGAAGATGAAGAAGCCGGCCAGGCTGGCGTTGACGTAGTCGTTGAAGATGATGCGCTCCATGTCGACGATCGACTTGGCCGGCGCCAGTACTTCGCCCGCATCGTGCGCCGCCTGGTACTTGTTGGCGTGCGCGACGAAGCCGATGCGTGGATCGCTGTGGAAGATCTTCTGCCAGCCGGCGGTGAGCGTGCAGGCCAGCAGCCACAGGGTCGGCATGATGGTGACCCACGCATACTTGGCGCGCTTCATCTTGAACAGCACGCAGGTGCCGAGCATCAGCGCGATACCGGCCAGCATCTGGTTGGCGATGCCGAACAGCGGCCACAGGGTGTTGATGCCGCCCAGCGGATCGACCACGCCCTGGTACAGGAAGTAGCCCCAGGCCGCGACGCACAGGCCGGTGGCCAGCAGGTTGGCCGGCAGCGAGTCGGTGCGTTTCAGCGCTGGGTTGAAGGCGCCCAGCAAGTCTTGCAGCATGAAGCGGCCGGCGCGGGTGCCGGCATCGACCGCGGTCAGGATGAACAGGGCCTCGAACAGGATCGCGAAGTGGTACCAGAACGCCATCATGGCCGCTCCGCCCACCAGGTTCGACAGGATCTCGGCCATGCCCACTGCCAGCGTCGGTGCACCGCCGGCGCGCGAGATGATGGTGTGCTCGCCGACGTTGCGCGCCATCTGTTCCAGCGTTTCAGGCGTGATCACGAAACCCATCTGAGAGACTGCCGCCGCCGCCGACTGCGCGGTGGTGCCCAGCAGCGCGGCCGGGCTGTTCATGGCGAAGTAGATGCCGGGGTCGATGGTCGACGCGGCGATCAGCGCCATGATCGCGACAAAGCTTTCCATCAGCATGCCGCCGTAGCCGATGAAGCGGGCCTGGGTTTCGTTTTCCAGCATCTTGGGCGTGGTGCCCGACGAGATCAGTGCGTGGAAGCCCGACACCGCGCCGCAGGCGATGGTGATGAACAGGAAGGGGAAGATATTACCGGACCATACCGGGCCGGTGCCGTCGATGAACCTGGTCATGGCCGGCATCTTGAGGTCGGGGGCGACCACGATGATGCCGATCGCCAGGCCCAGGATGGTGCCGATCTTGAGGAAGGTAGAGAGGTAATCGCGCGGCGCCAGCAGCAGCCACACGGGAATCACCGCAGCCACGAAGCCGTAGCCGATCAGCATCCACGTCAGTTCGGTGCCGGTGAAGGTGAACATTGGGCCCCAGGTCGGCGAATCGTGCACCCATTGGCCGCCGATAATGGCCAGCATCAGCAGCACAAAGCCGATCAGCGAGATTTCGCCGATGCGGCCGACCCGCACGAAGCGCGAATAAACCCCCATGAACAGCGCGATCGGGACGGTGGCCATCACGGTGAAGGTGCCCCACGGCGAACCGGTCAGGGCCTTCACCACGATCAGCGCCAGCACGGCCAGGATGATCACCATGATCATGAAGGTGCCGAGCAGCGCGATCAGGCCGGGGATCTCGCCCATTTCAGATTTGATCAGGTCACCGAGCGAGCGGCCGTCGCGCCGGGTCGACATGAACAGCACCATGAAATCCTGCACCGCGCCGGCGAACACGACGCCGGCCAGGATCCACATCATGCCGGGCAGGTAGCCCATCTGCGCGGCCAGCACCGGGCCGACCAGCGGACCGGCGCCGGCGATCGCGGCGAAGTGGTGGCCGAACAGGACGTTTTTATTGGTCGGGACGTAGTCGAGGCCATCGTTGAATTTATAGGCCGGGGTCTGGCGGTTGGGGTCGAGTCCCATCACCTTGGTGGCGATGAACAGCGAGTAGAAGCGGTAAGCGATCAGGTAGACGCAGCCGGCGGCCGCGACGATCCAGATGGCATTGATGGTTTCACCGCGCTTGAGCGCGATGTAGCCGAGCGAGAACGCGCCCAGGATGGACAAGGCGATCCATCCGAGCATGCTCGAGTGACGTTTCATGGGTGACTCCTCCGAAGTGGATTGATGCTTTTTACGCCAGTACGTGCCGACGCCATTATTTACAGCATGCCATTGAGTATCTTGCACTATTGTCAGTACCGCAAGCGCAACATTACGCAGTCCCTACGTAGTCCTACGTAGGCCGGCCATCGGCATCGGACGTAGAATGCAGGCCTTCGAATCAAGCATGCGGACAAGCCTATGCGGCTGAGGCAAAAAGTGATCGTGCTGGCCGTCGTGCCGCTGGTCGTGGCGCTTTGCGCGATCGCGCTCTACGTGCGCCAGCAGGGGGTGACTCTGGCGGCCGAGCAGCGCGCCACCATCCAGCGCGCCTACCTGGCGAGCAAGGAGGCCGAGCTGCGCCATTACGTCGAGCTGGCCACGCGCTCGATCGCGCACCTGACCCGCACCGGCGACAGCGGCACCGCCACCCAGCAGGAGGCCAAGCGCATCTTGTCGACCTTGAGCTATGGCGACGACGGCTACTTCTTCGTCTACGACACCCGCGGCAACAACCTGATGCACCCGCGCCAGCCGGAGCTGGTCGGCACCGATATGTGGGAATGGCGCGACTCGACCGGTGCGCCGACCATCCAGCGCCTGATCGCGCTGGCCAGCGGCGGCGGCGGCTTCCTGCGCTACACCTGGGCCAAGCCGTCGAGCAACCGGCCTGCGCCCAAGCTGGGCTATGTGGTGCCGATCGCGCACTGGGGCTGGGTGATGGGCACCGGGATCTACCTCGACGATGTCGAGGCGGCGCTGGCCCAGGTCGACGCCCAGCAGTCGCGCAATATCGAAGAGACGCTGCTGTGGATGGCGGTGCTGGCCACCGTGGCGGCGGTGGGCGTGGCCGGCGGCGGCCTGGCCCTGAACATCAGCGAGGGAAGGGTCGCGGACGCCAAGCTCAAGGCGCTGGCCCAGCGGGTGGTCGAATCGCAGGAAGAAGAACGGGCGCGCCTGTCGCGCGACCTGCACGACGGGATCAGCCAGGCACTGGTGTCGGTGAAGCTGCAGCTGGAGGCCGGCATCATCCGCATCGATGGCGACGCCGCCCGCCGCGAACAGGGCCGCGCGGGCCTGGAGCGCACCGTCGAGCAAGTCAAAACGCTGCTGGGCGAGGTGCGCCGCATCTCGCACGACCTGCGTCCGACCCTGCTTGACGATATGGGCCTGGCGCCGGCGCTGGACTACCTGGCCAGCGAGTTCGGCGAACACGCGGGCGCGCCGGTGCGTTTTCGTGCAGCAGGTGCGGTGGACGCGCTGCCCGAGATCGTTGGCACGGTGCTGTTTCGCATCGCGCAAGAGGCGCTGACCAATGTCGAGCGCCACGCCCAGGCACGTCAGATCGAGATCGTGCTCGAGCGGGTGGGCGACCTGGTCAGCCTGTGCATCGCCGACGACGGCGTGGGTTTCGACACCGACGACGTGGCCGTGCACCCGAAGCGCGGCATCGGGCTAAGGAATATGATGGAGCGCATGGAGGCGATTGGCGGACGTTTGGCGATCGAGTCGTCCTCCGCTGGCACCCGGGTGGTGGCCAGCATCGACTTGAAGGAGCAACGCAGTGATTGGTGATACGAAGGAAGTAAAGATTCTGCTGGTGGACGATCACCCGCTGGTGCGCGACGGCCTGCGCGCGCGGCTCGAGTCGGCGCCCCATCTGACGGTGGTGGCCGAAGCCGGCTCGGGCCAGGAAGCGCTGGAGCGCGCCGGCGAACTGCACCCGGATCTGGTGCTGATGGACGTGAACATGCGCGGCGGGAGCGGCATCGAGGCTACCTTCGAACTCACCGCGCGCCACCCCGGCATCGCGGTGCTGATGTTGTCGATGCACGACAAACCGGAATACGTGAGCCAGGCCATGGCGGCCGGCGCGCGCGGCTATGTGCTCAAGGACGCGCCGGGCAAGGACATCGTACTGGCCATCGAGACCGTGATGGGCGGCGGCATCTACTACAGCGCCGCACTGGCGCGCCAGCTGGCCAATCCGGCCGCGCCGAGCGACCAGTTGACGACGCGCGAGCAGGAAGTGCTCAAGCATATCGCGGCCGGCCAGTCGAACAAGCAGATCGCGCGCGACCTCGACTTATCCGTGCGCACGGTCGAGACCCACCGCCTGAACATCAAGCGCAAACTGGGCATCGAAGGCCAGGCGGAGCTGATCCGTTTCGCGGTCCAGCGCGCCGGCAGCAACTAGAAAACAACTAAGAGTGAACTCTCAGTATCCACTAGGAAACATTGCTGTTGCTTTAAAGTATTCGGTGCAATAAGATTGACTGAATATTACTGAGAATCATCACATGGCCGAGCAGGGACATTTTCCGCTGGTAGCAATCGACCCGATCGCCAACGCACAGAACGAATGGGTAGCGCTCAGCATACGCCTGGCACCCGGCGCCGACCTGCCGCAGCGCCTGCAGGCCGTATTCGGCGCCAGCGGCGGCGCCAGCGAGCTGCTGACGGCGATCGCGCCGCTGGATTGCCTGCTGCACCTGGACAGCCCGTCCGCCTTGACGGTGCCGGTGCTGGCGCTGCTGCCGGCCAACCGCGTCGGCCTGGTGATCCAGGCCGCGGCGCTGGACGCGGGCAACGCGGCGCGCCAGCTGGCCGAGCTGCACGCCTACGGCTACCGCATCTGGCTCGACGGCGACGTCCCCGAAGGTGTGAAGGCGCCGTCGACGCTGCGTTCGGTCGCGCGCGACTGCAGCGCCGCGGCCCTGCCGGCGGGCCACCTGGTGGCCTTGTTCGGCCCCCATCTGGCGCACGGCGTCGACAGCGCGCGCCGCTTTTCGGAGTGCGAGAACGCCGGCTTCGACTGGTTCGGCGGCGACTATCCGTTCGACCCCGATGCATCGCCGTCGCCAGACGACGACGGCAGCTCGCGCCGTCGCATCCTGACCTTGCTCGGCCTGCTGGCGCGCGACGCCGAATCGCGCGAACTGGAGCACCAGATCAAGCAGGATCCGACCCTGGCCTACCACCTGCTCAAGCTGGTCAACTCGGCCGCCTTCGCGGTGAACACGCAGATCACCAGCTTCTCGCACGCGATCACGGTGCTCGGCCGGCGCCAGTTGCAGCGCTGGCTGCAACTGCTGCTGTACGCGCGCCAGCAGCCGGATGGCTTGCCGAACCTGCTGCTGCCGCTGGCCGCGCGCCGCGCCGCCCAGCTCGAAGCCTTGTGCCGCCAGGCTGGCGGCGACCGCGATGCGCAAGACCTGGCCTTCATGACCGGCGTGTTCTCGCTGCTCGACCGCCTGCTGCAGATGCCGATGACGGCGATTGCGGCCGATCTGTACCTGCCGGACGACGTCGGCGCCGCGCTGCTCGCACACGGCGGCCAGCTGGGCGCCTGGTTGCGCCTGTGCGAGGGGCATCCGGACGCCGCGGCGCTGGAGGGGGCCGGGGTGAGCCCGGCCGACTGGTGGACCAGCCAGCTGCACGCCTATCACTGGGCGATCCAGGTGGGCCGGAATGTCTGAGCTGCGCGTACTGGAGTCCTTCGACTTCGTCGGCGGCACGACCGCTGTCTGCGACGCCATCTTCCGCCTGCGCGGCGACATACTGCACCAGGAACTGGGACGCCTGGCGGCCGTGCTGACGGCCAGTCCGGACGGGCGCTTCGTGCCTGGAGCCGGCCTGATCGAGCCGAACCAGCCGGGCGCGCGCATCCTGCGCCATGCGGTGGCGGCCGGCATCGAGCAGTTTGGCTGGTACGAAGTGAGCGGTGGCGATTATGATGACGAGACCGAGCGCAAGCTGGCGGCACTGGCCCAGCTGACGGCCAGCCTGATGCAGATGCACGCGCTGGCGCAGCGCTCGACGCACGCCTACGCGCAGATGGAAGCGCAACTGGCGCACCAGTCGCAGATACTCGACCAGATCCATGAATCGGTGCTGACGATGGACCAGATGGGGTATATCACCAGCTGGAACCGGGGCGCCGAGCAGCTGTTTGGTTACACCGCGCTGGAAGCGATCGGCCGCAATATCCTGTTCCTGTACGCAGACGAGGAAGAGAACGGCGACGCTGACATGCAGCCCGACCTGTTTGCGGAGCAGGGCGGACGGATGATGGAAGTGAGGCGCCGCAAGAAGTCGGGCGAGGTGTTCTGGGCCAGCCTGTCGCTGTCGCCGCTGCGCGACCTGGCCGACCGGCCGACGGGGCTGATCGCCTACCTGACCGATATCACCGAGCGCAAGCAGGCCGAAGAGCAGCTGCATCATCTGGCCTATTACGACGAGCTGACCGGGCTGCCGAACCGCACGCTGTTTGCACGCCTGGTTGATCAGGCGCTGGCGGTGTCGCAGCGTAACGAGACGGCGGGTAGTGTGCTGTTTGTCGATTTGAACCGCTTCAAGCGGATCAACGACACGCTGGGGCGTCGCATCGGTGATGAGTTGTTGCGGCAGGTGGCGCAGCGCTTCAAGGAGGCGCTGCGCGATGAAGACGTGGTGGCGCGGTTGTCGGGCGACGAATTCGCGGTGGGCTTGTCGGATATTCGCCAGCACTTCGAGGCCACCACGGTGGCGCAGAAGCTGCAGTCATCGCTCGATGCGCCGTTCTATATCGGAGGGCATGACTTGCGCGTCGGGGCCAGTATTGGGATCAGCGTGTATCCGCAGGATGGGAACGATGCCGAGACATTGCTGGGTCTGGCCGATATCGCGATGGAGCGGGCCAAGCAGGCCGAGGCCAATCCGGATCGGAGCGTCGCGTTTTATAGCCAGGATATGAACAAGGGGATGCAGGAGCGGATGCGGATCGAGTCCGGTCTGCGCCATGCGCTGGGCAATGGTGAGCTCATCCTGTATTACCAGCCCAAGTTCGAGATTGCCAGCGGGCGTATCGTGGGCGCCGAGGCACTGGTACGCTGGCTGCATCCGCAGCGCGGCATCGTGCCGCCGTCGGAATTCATTCCGCTGGCCGAGACCACCGGCTTGATCGTGCAGGTGGGGGAGTGGGTGCTGGAGCAAGCCTGTGCGCAGGCGGCGATCTGGCAGCGTTCGGGCGTGGCTCCCTTCAGGCTCGCGGTGAACGTGTCGGCGCGCGAGTTTACGCAGTCGTTGCCGGGGCGGGTGGCCGATACCTTGCGCAGGTATCAGCTCGATCCGTCGTGGCTCGAGCTGGAGATCACCGAGAGCACGCTGATGCACGACTTCGAGCGGGTGACGGAGATCATGGATCGGATCACGGCGCTGGGGGTGTCGTTGTCGCTCGATGATTTCGGGACCGGGTATTCAAGCTTGTCGTATCTGAAGCGGTTTCCGATTCAGACCTTGAAGATCGATCGCTCGTTTACGACCGGGATACCGCGCGATGCGAGCGATTGTGCGATCGCGGGGACGATTATCAGCATGGCGCGGCAACTGTGCCTGCGGGTGATCGCGGAAGGGGTGGAGACGCTGGATCAGTTGGAGTTCTTGCGTGAGGCCGGGTGTGATGAGGTGCAGGGGTATTTGTATGCGGCGCCGTTGCCGGCGTATGAGTTTGAGCGGTGTTTGCGGGATAACTGGTTGCTGGTTGGGTGAGGTAGGTGCTCGTCGTGCTCTCGGGCTCGATGTTTGCACCTGCCGCTCCTCTACACGTCGTTCCCGCGCAGGCGGGAAGCAAAGTTTGCTCGATTCGCCCGGCAGCATGAACAACCGGACCAGCCCAGATGATTTATGTATAATGCCGGTTCCTCATAGGAAGCGTGGCCGAGTGGTTGAAGGCAGCAGTCTTGAAAACTGCCGACGGGGGAACCCGTTCGTGAGTTCGAATCTCACCGCTTCCGCCAGTTTTCACAATCAAGCCGTTGATTTTCGACGGCTTTTTTGTTTCTGCGAACTAGAATTTTCGGTGCTGGTTTTTACAATTTTCAGCCACCATTTTACAAGTTGCGGAGACGATCTCCGCAACTCCCGCCCTATCTCGTCGGCTTGACGAGCTCCCCGACCCTCCGGTAGACCTTCTGCGTGATCTGCTTATCCGTGTGCCCAAGCAGCTTGCTCGCGTCGTCCAGGCTGGCAATTTCGCTCGCTGCCTTGGGCCTGATATCGCGAAACTGGAATGCCCTGATGCGCCGCGCCAGGTCCTCGTTGCGGGCCTTATCGGCCAGGGCGGCGGCCTCCTTGCGCGCTGCTTCGAATCGATCCCGAAGCATCTTCGCCGTCAACGCCTGGCCTTCCTCGGTGCACACGAGCGCGCCGCTCATCGCCTTCACCGGCCGCGCCATCAGTCGATCCACGCACGCTCCAAGTTGGGTAGGCTGGCCGTCGGTAATCCCCCCACAAAAAGAGCGCGATCAGAAGTAGAATTTTCTACTTAAGACACAGAAAGCTCTACATGAAGACGCCCCCCTTTACCGACAGCCAGATCATCGCCATTCTCAAGCAGGCCGAAGCCGGCAGCCCAGTCCCGGAGCTGTGCCGTGAGCACGGCATCAGCAACGCCGCCGAAGCAAAGCGCAAATATGTGACCTGCCGTTTCGTTTGTGTAGGCACAATTCAGTCCAGTATCCGATAGCGCGCTAGCGGCACTGCGCCCGCAGGTCGAGCGCCCGGCCGCCGACGACTTCGATGCCTCGCAGGCCTGAGCTATCGATCTGCTGCGCCAGTATGCGGAATGTGCGGCGCGGCACGCTAAAACGGTTCAAGCGTGGCCGAAGTAGGGGAGACGAGACCTTCGCCACACTGAGAAGTATCCACTTTCGGCTGAAAGCATCACTTAATTTATCAGTCGGTGACAGCCGTATAGCTCGACCAAATTTTGGGTAAAGGCACCCGGCGGATTTCGCTATCTTGAGTAGCGCGCTAAAATTTAGTTGAGCCACAGTGCCACGGACTAGAAAATTTGTTGGATAATAGAACGGTTAAGTCGGATGGCCCGGCGATCAAATAATAAAATTTTCCCCATAAGCTCGCTGTGGCAAACCAGCGAGCGTCCATCTGAATTCGCGAGGCGTAATAAATTTATGCTTTTTGATTTGGAGCTATTTTATAGGAGTGAGCTGTGAAAGAAGTAACCGGGATTTTAACTATGCTTGGATCTGGTAAGACTACAGGAAATCAAGCGGGGAAATCATTTGTTCACTATAGCTCGATTGAAATCGGAAACGAAGTTCTGTTGAATGTTAGGACGGCACAGGCGCTGGGCGATTATATTTCGCGTGGCTTAAACACATCTGACCCTGTAACGTTATATGTGGTGGGAAAGCTTATTATTGCAGTTAAACTTGGCAATGGAAAATTATATTATTGGAAGCGGAGCTATACGTTGCCTATTATTTGCTTGATCACGCTACCTATGTGGGGACTCGGGCTGATTCTTGCGTTAATCTCCATGGGCGAGTTAAAGCAAATTCTCTCCTATCAGCCCAAATTCGCCGCCATGGGTGGGATTGCTCTGAAAAGTTAATTGACTGCCAAATTGATCTAGGGAAGCACTGATTAATTCATGGAGGCGGACTTGGCGTTGAAAAAAGCCACCCTGCGGCGTTGCAAATTCTCGCAATAGCTCGCTATTGCTTCGATTTTGCGCCTTGCAGGGTGACTTTTTCAACTGCCAATTCCATCCCCCAGAATAAATCAGTGCTTCCCTAGAACGCCTTTGTTTATAACCCCACGCCGCGGCCCTCTCTCGATCAGCGCGCGCTGAATTACCGGCAGCGGCGCGCCGCATTCATGCAGTGACACTACGCCGGCCACCATGCCGTACACGCCGACGATGTTGACGGTCAGGTCGACCAGCACTGCCGTGAGGCGATCAGTTCGTTGGTCCATCCAGTGAGTATGGCAGAGCGCGATACCTTCGGTATATGCCGAAGTCAGACTATGCCTGGGCATTCACCCGAGGCGGAGACGCAAAAGTTGTTAACTTGGCACTGGTGTTATACTGTATAAACGTACAGTATTTCAGCTAGTCAGCTATGCTCACCTCCGGCGCGAAGATCAATCCCGAAGACCTGCACCCGTCCCTCTGGCGTGCTTCGCAGCTGGCGCGTGGCCATTCAAGATGCGTCAGTACCGGACACCAGGCGCTCGACAACCAGCTGCCAGGCGGCGGCTGGCCGACGGGATCGATGACGGACCTGCTCACCCAGCAGCCAGGGATCTGCGAGCTGCGCCTGCTGGCGCCGGCGGTGTCGCAAGTGGCGAATAGGCAGATCGCTTTCCTGCAGCCGCCGCACCCGCCCCAAACGCTTGCGCTGGCCGCGATGGGCATCCCGCCCGAGTCGGCGCTGTGGCTGCGCGCCGATCGCACGGCGGATGCGCTCTGGGCGGCCGAGCAGGTGCTGCGCAGTGGAAGCTGTGGTGCTCTGCTGTTGCACGGTGATGAATCTGCTGCGCTTGGCGATGCAGGCTACCAAAGTGTCGAAAAGCGCGCAGAGAATCTCGGCAAATCGGTGACCTGGCACGTGGCGATGAAGCGCTCCAAGCGCAAGGCGCTGCCCAAGAACAAGCTCGGCCGCATGCTCGAAAAACTGGAGCATCTCAAGGCGAGCGTGCGGGCGAAAGTTGAGCATCCGTTCCATGTCATCAAGAACCTGTTCCGCCATCGGAAGACACGCTATCGCGGCTTGGCCAAGAACACCGCTCAGCTCTTTACCTTGTTCGGCTTCGCCAATCTGGTGCTGGCCGGACGGCGATTTACGATCACAGAAACCCGAAGTGCGTCCTGAGTGCCAAAAGGCGCGAGGAAAACTGCCAATTCGCTGAAAAGTTCGCCGTAGCGCGTCAAGAAACCTATCGCAACGTGCGAGGCGACCACGTCACCAAAAACTGCGGATGCGCCGAAAAATCGTTAATTGATCAGCGCTTCCCCAAGAGTCTATAACGAACGCCGGTGGACGGTATAATTCCACAGTTATAATTGCGATCAGCCTTAGAATCAGACTGAACAGCCTTGTGGGCAGCGCGGTGGGTAGCCATAAAATTGCAGGTCCGTTTTCATAGACAAACTACTGCTGACACCGCTTCCGCCAACTAAATCCCATAATTGCTTGATTATTGTGGGAATTTTCAAAAATACCGAAAAGTCACCCTGTTCCTACGTACGATAGCGTGCGAGCTTCATGCGTTCGAAAAGGAGTCGACCTCTCGCAGTGACCGATGCGCGGGGCAAGCTGGAAGTCTAGGCTTGCAAAGCCGTGGCTAACGAGCTGACTCGTTTTATCTGGGCAATAGGGCAGGCCGCAGCTGGTGCGAGGCGCAGCATTTTGGTTCAACAAAGTGACGAGCGTGCAATGCGCTTACGGCAGGATAGGCCCGACGCTAGAAGAACCCTCCACCACCCCAGTAGGCGCCTGGCGACAGGATCATCTTCGACAGCAGGAAGGGGCAGTTCCGCGCGAGCCTTGTCTTGCAAAACCTGCACATACCAGAATGAGGCTTGGCTTGCAAATTTATGCCGCTGTGGAAACTAAAAGAAATTACTTGCAGATTAAAGATATTCGTTCGACCTTATTCGCTATACGCCGTAATTGTAGTACGCAACTGTTTATTCCGTCCTTCGGCTGGAAGCGTCTCCACTTTTTCTGTGCATTTTCATACTCGCAAACAAGATACTCCACATTTGGCGGGAGTATTTCATCATAACCATTCTTAAGTTCTTTTCTTTCCCCCTGAATTTCGCTTTTCTTGTCGAAGTAGGTGCTGGCATCTGTCAACCAATAAATTCCAAGTTTTTTCGGGCAATCTATCGATTGAGCATTCGCAGTAGACGCTAGCATGAGAAGAGCTGACAGGTATTTTTTCATAATACATTCACAATGTAATAGTCGTTTGCATTGTTTGCGGGCTTGATTTGCATTCGTTTGGCGTCCTCTGTACTAAATGCTTTTTTGCTCCGTCTTGCTACAGTTCTACCTCTCCACTGATCCAAGATCCAGATATGGCTAAGGTTTCCTTTCGAATCTCTGTTGCCGAAGCTCAGAAAAATAGCAACATGCCAGCCGTTTCGATTTGGATATCTCGCCTCTCCATTCTCGAAAATAAAATTAGCAATCACCGTGCCAGGTGTGATGAAATTTTGTTCTACTACTCTTCCACCAGGTTGCTATCTACTGGTATGGCCAACAGTCGTAACTGTCTGGACGAATGCCGCACATTCCTGGTCGCGCCCTGCGAATTTTCCCTGATACCTGGCTAGCAATTCGCCTAAATCCCCTTGATGTATGGCTGACTTCATATTTTGCTCTGAGGTTGTTATGATCTGTCAAGCTTGGCTCAAACAACTTGGTTTGCATTGGTGAGAATCAATTGTGGATGCTGATTCGTATCAATGTATCTGGTGAAAATTGCCTTTTATCTCGAATGGCTGTAAATCTGCAATAATTTCGGTGAGAGTGGCAAGCCGCTGCCTATAGCTAGAGGTAAGAATGGCTAGAGTGGAATTATCGGATTATTTTGAGGTGCTGATGGCTTTGTTAGAGGCGTTTGAAAAGTTTCCGCGTGGCGCCATGTGGGGTGGCGGTTTATTAGCTTTGGCGATAATTTGCTATACTTTCGTCAGCGTCTATAAAAGTAAGATATTAAAAATCGAACAGGCATTCAATGAGCTTGCGCGGAAAGAGGGCGAGGCGAAATCGCACGGAGTTGCGCTGCCAGTGGGCGGCCAAAAGCCTGCTGCGCCGCGTCCGCCAACGGTTGGCCCGGTTACGCTCGCGTGTCTCGATGCGGATACTTACGGGACCCAGCGTAATGATTTAAGTTGACGACAAAATGATCTCCCCGTGCTAGATTCAGTACAGGTGCACTGTCGAGTCGCCTGATCCTTTATTCATGTCGGGTAGAAGCTGCATGTGCATCATGAACAGGCAAATAATAATCACAGCCAGTTTTTCATGAGGAGACCATTGATGCTGATAGCGAAAATGATGGGCGTCGTTACGGTTGCCGCGATAGCGTTCGCGGTTCCGGCGCACGGCAAGGAAACCACTTCAACCCGAATCGACTTGCCGGCGTCCGGAAAATCCGGCGCATACAACGGCACGATCCGCGGACATGAGAATGCCGAGTACGTTTTCCAGGGAACTGCGGGCCAAAAACTGCGGATCGATATGAAGGCGGACAACCGCTCGACCTTCTTTAACGTGGTCCAGGATGGCAAGCCTGAAGCCATATTTGTCGGTTCGATCGACGGCAACACCTACAATGCAGCATTGCCAGGAACTGGCACCTATCGCGTCAAGGTCTACCTGATGCGCAACGCTGCGCGCCAGAACATCCGGGCCAAGTACGAACTGCGGCTGCGCTGACTGTTGCGGGCAGAGCTGACAGGCTGGTCGCATCGCCCAGCCTGTCGGTTCGATGCGTCGCGCCGATTCAATGCGCAGATGCGATTTCTGCCTGGCCCAGCGGCACGCCAACGGTGACGGTAGTGCCGCTTGCAGGAGCGCTCCGGATATCCACCCGTGCGCCGATACGCGCTGCGCGCTCGCGCATGCCGACCATGCCCCAGTGCCCCTCCCGATACCCGGCATCGAGCACCTCCGGCGCCATCCCACGCCCGTCGTCGGACACGGTCACCAGCAACTCGCGCTTGACGATGCCCGTCTCCAGAACAACGAAACGCGCTTGCGCGTGGGTGTAGGCATTGCGCACCGCTTCGCAGGCAATCGCTCCCACTTCATCGATCACCGCCTGGTCGAATCCGGCCAAGGTCGCCTTGTCGCGCATCTCGAACCGAACGTCTGGATACACCGCCTGCAGGCCACTCACACACTCCTGCACGATCTCGCCCAGGGTCCGGCCAATCCTGGCGCGCAGGCCATGCACCTGTTCCCGGCCCTCATCCATCACACCTTGGGCGTCGCCAAGGATCGTGTTCAGTTCCCGGCGGCTGGCCTCGTTGTCGGGCAGGCGGGCCTCGAATTTCCTCAAGCGCAGGATCAGCAGATAGACAGTCTGCAGGAACGAATCATGCAAGGTCCTTGCGATGCGCTCTCGCTCGGCCAGCTTGATCTCGGCGCGCTCTAGAATCCGGCGTCCCAGGTAGCGCACACGCAGGCGGTAGAGCACGGACAGCAGGGCGAGGACCACGATCGCCACTGCCACCTTGAACGGCAGGCTTTGCACCAGCGTGGGTTCGATCGTGATCGGGACCGCAGCGTCGCGCACGCTCGCCACGCCGTCTTCATTGAAAGCCCGCACACGCAGCACATAATCGCCGGGAGCGACATTGGTATAAGACGTCGTCCTCAAGTGACCACTGTCGCGCCAGGCAGCGTCGAAGCCATCGAGCCGGTATTCGAACCGCGTGCGTTCAGGCTGGAGCAGCAAGGGTGCGGTAAACCGCACGCGAAAATCCTGCGACCCCGGCGGCAGCCGCAGAGCGCCGGCCGCATCGAAGCGGCGCGTGGCGGTGCTCACGTCGAGCACGACCGGAACCGGCGCCGCTGCGTTACGCCGCAAATCCGCGCTGTCCAACCCGACGATGCCCCTGGTCCCCTGGAACCAGATATGGCGACCGTCGGCGCTCAATGCCGTGGGCGCGCGCCACGCGGTACTCGATCGGCCCGGGTAGCCGTCGAGGGCGCCGAATAATTCATGGCGCAGCAGTGCGCCGGGCTGCGCCATCACGCGCTGCCAATCCGCCGCCCGAACATGGACCACACCGCTGACGCCATTGAGCCAGCGATCGCCATTGGCCGTGACGGCGATGCCCGAGACACCGCGCAATGCATTGGGATCGCTGCTTCGCAGTCGCTGCAATTTCCCGTCCTTGAGCACGGCAAGGCCCTCCGCGCCGCCGATCACCATCGGATCGCCGTGGAAGATGCCGGTCGTCGTGCCGAGTTGCGTCCTGCCGTATTGCGTGAGCTTTCCGTTGTCGTAAAAAACCAGCTCATGCGCTCCGCGTACCAGCCATTGCTGCCCCGGGCCAGCCGGTCGAGCGAAGTGAATCTGACTCGGCAGGCCAAGTTGCGCACCGGCCTGCCATTTTCCGTCCACCCATGCAATCGGGCCGGTATCGAGCGCCGCGGTCCACACCCGCTTGCCATCGTCGAGCAGGCCGAGTAGCTTCCGGTCAACCGGCTTGCCATCGCGCCCGGGCGGCAGGGGTATCGTTTCGACGGTCTTGCCGCTGACGCGGGTGATCGTGCGTGCATCGCCGGTGAGCAGCGAGCCATCGCGGCCGCCGGCGACGATATGCGTCGGATTTCCTGGAACGGCAACCGGCACCCCATCGGGGCCCAGTCGCCACAGCGTCCCGCTCGCGTTCTCGGCGACCCACACCTGGCGATCGCCGCTTGCGGCCAGCGTATAGAAATATTCGGTCAGGTCGAGCTGCGGGGCCGGCACCAGGAAGCGCTTCGGCCGGAACTGGTTCAAGGTGCCATTTGCATGGATCCAGATATTGCGCTCCCGGTCTTCCAGGATGATCGCGAATTCTCTGCCTTGCGCGCCCTCGTCGCTGGCGATCCGTTCGTCGGCAATGCGCATCGGTTCGAAGACGGCGGGGTGCTGCCTGACGTCGTGGATCAGGCAAGCGGTGTCGGGGCATCCAAGCGCCCACAGCGTGCCGTCGGACGCGAACTGCCCGGCCACGCGCGAGACGACCGCGCCGGCCCGCGCCGGCCGCGGCTTGCCCGACAGGGAAGCGGCGATCCGCGTCGCCGGCCCGCCATTGCGGGCGAGCACCCACACGTCGCCGTTGGGCGCGAGCGCCAGTCCGCCACCCTGGTTTGACACCCGGTCGAAACGCCCGCGCTTGCGGTCCAGCATCCAGACGCCGGTCGGCGCCGCGGCCCACAGCCGTCCATCCTGGTCGAGCAGCATGCTGAACAGGACGCCGTCGAGCCAGAGGGGATCGTTTTCGACCGTCGTCCAGCGCCCATCGGCATAACGGTGGATGCCATGGCCGATCGTCCACAGGCTGTTGTCATGGTCGAGCACCATGACTGCCGGAGGCATTTTGCGGAACGCCTCCGGCCGCGGCAGCAATGTGTAGCGCCCGTCGCGGCTGATGACGGCTACCTCGCTGGGGTAGTAGGACACATACAGGTCGCCATTGTCCGCGGCATGCATGTCGACCACGCGCGCGTGCACCACGTCTTGCTGACCGGCCGGCAGATAAGGCTCGAACCTGACGCCGTCAAAGCGCAACAGGCCGTCGTCGCTCCCTACCCAGAGCCAGCCATCGGTGGTTTGCGCCAGCCCCGTGATGTTGCCCGGCGCCCCTTGCTGTGGCGTCCAGGCGATGCGCTGGTAGTCTTTCAGGCCGCGTGCGCTCGCGGGTGCGCACAGCAAGGCGATGGCGAGCATCAGTGCCGGTGCCAGGCGGAACAGGGCGGTGAGCAACTCCATGGATAGCGTCCCTTCATTGATCGAACACAGTGCGGCTGTGGAGCGAAGCGATGCCGATCCTAAATTATGTGCTAAAGCGACATTGTTGTGAAAGTTAGTGGTGAATGGGGGCGACTTGCGTTGCAAAACTGCATCCACAAAATTACTCAAAAAATGTGCGCTCCGCCGCGTTATAGGGGTGCATGCGACCCGGATCCGCGTCAATCCTTGACTGGCGAGCTGTGCGGCCTGCAAAAGACCGACACAAGGATCAGGCTCGCTTGCAGCAACCATTAACCTTCATTGGAAAAGCACATGAAAAAACTGTTTATGTTCGTCCTCGGCGCCAACGTCACCCTGCTCGCAAACCGCAGCAAGATCAAAGGCGGCGCCAGCTCGGGCGCCTCCGACAGCGCCAACAGCTACTACTACCACAACACCACCTGGTAACACGCGGTCCGCATGACGTAGCCCAGAGGGAGACGGAGGCAATTCCTCTCCCTGTTCGATCAACCCACCCAAAAAAAGTCCATCTTGACCATCGCGTACTGGCGTCCGCTTTTCGATCCCTATTTCGAGCGGCCATTCATTGTCATGCCGTTGACGGGAAACCTGATCTCGGTCCAGGGTGACCTCGACCGATTCACCGCGGGCCGCGTGGCGCGCCTTGCCGGCCTGCGGGCCGAAACGCAGATGCCGGACGCCTGCTTTTCACGCCAGGCGATCCTCGATACGCCGATCGGCGCAGACGCGGGCCCTCCATCGCCAGCGGCGGGACGGATCAGGACCTGCGTGCGCTGGCTGCTCAAGATGTTTCCACTGGCTGTAGCGTTCCGCTTGCTGAACCTGATCTTCCGGCCGGCGGGCAGTCGCGACATGGCGCCTGGCGCCATCTGCCTGAAGCGCCTGGCTGCCTCGTTCGGACGCCGTTCGCAGGACGACTGCCTCGAGATGGCGCTTTGCCGCTATGCCTTGATGCGCCTCGACGGCCATCGCTGCGTCGTCAATATCGGGCTGCTGGCGCCGAGCGATGAAATGCATGCCTGGATCGAATACCGCGCTCACCCGATCCTGGAGTGCGAGGACGTGCTGGTGCATTACCAGGCCTGCCTGCAATTTCTTGATAAACCGTGCCAATGACCTTCCATTTTCCACCGGCGATCGAGCTGGCGCCGGCTTCGCTGGCCTATTCGTCCGAGAAGGACGGCATCGCGCTCCAGGTATTGGCGCCGCCTGAAACCTGGCATGCCGACCCGGCATTCGGACAGCACTGCGAGCGCCTGTTCGACCTCGACAGCGCGAACTGCCACGATGTCGGCAGCAAACTCGCTTTCCTCGGATTTTCTTTCTGCGTGCTGATCAGTGACGCCCGGCGCAAGAAGGTGTTGATTGCGAACGGCGCCAACAGCCTGCTGCGGCTTTATTTCAGAACCGACCAGAAGCGCCTGCGCATCGCGGATCGCTTGCCCCCGCCGGGTTCCTTGTCCGAACTGCTGGATGTCGTCAACCGCCAGGAGCTGGTGCGTTTTCTCGCCTGCGCATGGTCCAGCGGCCCATTCGAAGTGAGCTTCACGTCCGAGAGCATCCGACGCGACTGGCAGCGGCTCCCGAACAGCCATTACATGGTCTTCGACGAATATTCGACCGCCGCTCCGGCACGGCCCTTCGATAATATTTTCAATGCGCTCGATGCCGGCGGCCTGTCGCCCGCTGGCGCCGTCGAGACGCTGCGCCATGCGCTCGACGAGCATCTGCGCCGGCTTGCATCGACCGGCAAGCTTGCCGCCGAGTTTTCAGGCGGTATCGATTCCGGCATCGTCTACGCACGCTCGAGCGCCTTGCTCGGCCACGATTTCATCGGCGGCGTGACCGCAGAGTATCCGTTTCCCGAATTCAGGCGCGAAAAGCCGTTCCGCGATGCCATCGTGGCCTCGGCAGGCGGCAGCGTGCACCTCGCCGATCCCGCCAGGATGCTGCCATTCCAGAGACTCAAGCAGGTTCCCTGCCACGACGAGCCCTCGGTCGGCTCGACGTCCTGGGGCCAGTTTGCCGAGGCAGTCAACGTGGCGCGGCGCGCCGGCGCCGGTGTCCTGCTCAACGGACATGGCGGAGATCTTGCCTTCCTGGTCCCGCCGACCGCGCCATTGCGCCATGCCGGCCTGGGCGAGGTACCCGACTGGATTCCACAACGGCTGGCGATGGAGGTCGCCGGCGCCGCCGAAGACGCCATCGATCGCATGAACGGCTTTATCCCCGGCCTGTCCGGGTACTGGCATCCCGGCATGTTCGAAGCCGGCTATCTCGGCCGTTATGCGAATGCCGAATCCCCATCGGTGCGCTACACGTCGGGCCTGGTCAGCCGGGATGTCGCGCGCGCCGCCCTGCAGCTGTGGATGCTGGAACCCGAACGCGCGAGGCACGTACAGAAGCCGATTGCCCATGCCGCTTTCGGGCGCGACCTGCCGCTTGACGTCTGGCAGCGTCCCGGCAAGGTCAACCACATTGGCAATGTATTTCGTGGCGCCAAAGCGGCGGCGGGCGATATCCGCGATTTGGTGCGCGACTATGCCGAGGTGCTGGGCCTGGCCGGGATCGCGCCGGCCAGGTTCATCGCCTATGCCGACGCGGTGGCGAGCGGGCATCATGCGGCCAACCCGTTCTTTTCGCAGGCGCTGTCGGTGCTGGTCTGGGCGCACAGCAGTACCAGGGCGCCAGCTCCTCAGCGCGCGGCGTCGATCTCGGCGCCCCACGGATCCTTCTGCGCCACCGGCTTGCCGTCCGCCGCGAAATCCATCAACTGGTCGCTCGAGCGCGCATAACACGGCCAGGCCGGCAGGCCTGCGCCATTCGGATCGCCGCGCCTGGCGAAGTTGACCATATAGGTCGCCATCGCCTTGCCCATGGCGACATCCTTGCCGGTCGCCTGCGCGCCATACTTGAGGCCCACCGTATCGAAGAAATAGGGGATGTCGGTCGCATGGCCCGCGCCAGCGCCCGGCTTGGCCACCGAGTCGGCCACGTACGAGAAGCGGTACGCATACACCGGCACGCCATGGGCGGCCAGGGTCGCGGCCAGGCTGCGCGCGCCGGCCACCATATATCCGGTCTTGCCGCCGATGTCGGCGCTGGTGGCGCCGATCATCACCGGCACCTTGTGCATGCGGCCCGCGCTGAACGCCGCGCCTGAATCGAGCGCCAGCTTGCCGTCGACGAAAGGACCGTGATAGGTCGCCGCCGCCGCCGGCTGCCGGAAGCTGGCCAGGTTCATGCCGTCGACCACCTGCTCGGCCGGCAGCGCGCGCAGCTTGTCGAGCGCCTTCGGATCGTCACGATCGATGCCCTTGCCGGCCGCGAACGCCTGGCCGATCTTCTCGGCGCCGGCCAGCGGCGTCGGCGCGGCGCCGCCGTCGCCGCCCGACATCACGACCGCCTTGGCGAACAAGCCCTGGCTCTGCGGTGACGTGAGCAAGAAATTGACTGACATGCCACCCGCCGATTCGCCAGTGATGGTCACGTTGGATGGATCGCCGCCAAAGGCGGCGGCGTTGCGCTTGATCCACTGCAGCGCTGCGATCTGGTCCATGAAGCCATAGTTGCCGAGTGGGGCGCTGTGACCGGCCTCGCGCGTCAGTTGCGGATGGGCGAAGAAACCGAAGCGGCCGATTCGGTAATTGAAACTGATGACGACCACCCCTTGTTTTGCCAGCTCGGCGCCGGAATAGGTCGGCGGCGACGAACCGCCATTGACGAAGCCGCCTCCATAAATCCAGACCAGCACCGGCAGCTTGCCCTTGGCGTTGGCCGGTTTCCAGACGTTCAGGTACAGACAATCCTCGTCGGGTTGCGTGCCGAGCGGGGCGGCGTCGCTGGGGAAGGGCAGTTGCATGCAGTCTGCGGCGTAGGCAGTGGCCTGGCGCACGTCGGACCACGATTGAACCCGTTGTGGCGCGCGCCAGCGTAGCGCGCCCACGGGCGGCGCGGCAAACGGGATACCTTTCCAGCTGGCGACGCCAGCGTCGACCTTGCCCTCCACCTTGCCGCTGTCGGTCGTGACGACCGGACCGGCCGGCGCCGCCTGTGCGAGGGGTGCGCTCATTGCCATTGTGGCGACCAGCAAAGGAAGAAGGGGGGAACGCGGCATCGAGGTCTCCAATAGTTTGATTGTTGCACCCATGGTACGCAATCGTGAGCGTTGCCACTAGTCCATACACGCGCTTGTATCTGGTATTTTTGATACCAGACTTGTTCCTTGAATATTGTGACATGAGGAAATGTCTTATTCTGATTTTCGATTTTACCGGAATGCCTGTACTAAATTTGGGAGGAATCGATACAATTTTTTGCTAAAAGAAATACGACAAGGTCTGTGGCTTGCGTTAAAGTGTTGCATTCCGTCCAAACCGACCCACGACACTTAGCTTTCTTAAAGGCATTCATTTGCCTGATGGCATGACTAATAGTTTCGGGGTTATCATGACGGGCTATTACTATTTTGCCAAAGCCCATGCAAGGACTGCTCTGCAAATTCCGCTTGTCGACGCTGATGACGCTTGCCGTCTGCATCGCCGTCGCCTTGACCGTGGCCTTGCAACTGATAGTCGTGAATCATTTTGCAGTGCGTCAGGCCAATATCGAAGCGGAGCTGCGACTGCAGCAGCTCTCGTGGCAAATGCGCGACGCGCTCAATCGGGTCGTGGAACAGGCAACCGGCGACGCACGCCTGCTCGCGGCCCTGCCATCGGTAAGGCAGGCGGACCAGCCGGCCGCCGCGCGGGTGGCGCTCGACAGCCTGCAGCAGACCTTCCCCGACTATGCGTGGATCGGCCTGGCCGATACCCAGGGCAAGGTGATCGCCTCCACCATGGGATTATTGGAAGGGAACGACGTCAGCCTGCGTCCCTGGTTCCAGGTCGGTCTCGACGGCGTGCGCGCCACCGACTACCACCCGGCCTTGCTGCTCGAAAAACTGATGCCTCAGCGCCCCGATCCCTGGCGCTTCGTCGATGTATCGACCCCGGTGTTCAACGGGGAAGGCGAGCTGTTCGCCGTGCTGGGCCTGCATTTGAGCTGGGAATGGGCACGCCGCCAGGCGCGCATGCTGCTCACGCCGGCGCTGCGCGAATACGGCGCCGAGATCCTGGTCGTGCGCGACGACGGCACCGTCCTGCTCGGGCCGCAAGAGCTGGTCGAGCAGAAGATCGACACCGACAGCCTGCGCCGCGCGCGGCTTGGCGACACCGGCGCCTTGCGCGAGGTGTGGCCGGGCGGCCGTGCCTATCTCACCGGCTTCAGCCAGACCGGCCAGGCCGGCAACGCGGGCACGCTGCGCTGGTCGGTGCTGGTGCGCCAGGAAGAAGCGAAGGCCTTGCAGGGCGCCACCGAGCTCAAGGGCCGGATGCTTGGCTGGAGCGTGCTGCTGGGCGGTGTGTTGACGATCATCGCCGCGCTGCTGGCGCGGCGCCTGGCGCAGCCGATGACGCAGCTGGGGCAGGCGATCGAGCGCGTGACCGAGGCCACGGCGAAAGAAAAAGACTTGCCGCCGATCCCGCAAATCCACGGCTTCCATGAAGCCAATATGTTGTCGAGCACGATGCGCGATCTGGTCGACAGCGAAGCGCGTTATCGGCGCGCGCTGCAGCAGATGAACGAACACCTCGAGACGGCGGTGGCCGAACGCACCGCCGAACTCAATGCACTGCTGCTGCGCGATGTGCTGACCGGCTTGCCGAACCGGCGGGCACTGATGGACGCCTTGCCCGACACCATGGGTAGAGTAGGTCGCAGCAATATGCCGGCGGCGCTGCTGTTCATCGATATGGACGGCTTCAAGGCGGTCAACGACACCTATGGTCATGAAGAGGGCGACGAATTGTTGCGCCAGTTCGGCGCGCGCCTGGCGGCCTGTGTGCGCAAGACCGATATGGTGGCGCGCCTGGCCGGCGACGAATTCGTGGTGGTGCTCGAAATGCTGGCCAGCCCGGGCGACGCCGAGGATACCGCGCGCAAGGTGCTCGCCTGCGTACGTGAGACGTACACCTTGCGCAGTGCCGTCGTCACGGTCGGCGCCAGCATCGGCGTGGCGCTGTTCGCACCGGGCGACCAGCCCGACCTGGATGCCTGGCTGGCGCGTGCCGACCATGCCATGTACGCCGCCAAGCGCGGCGGCAAGAACGCCGTGAAGCTGGCTGCGGTGCCAGCCTGGCATCCCCCCGCAACCGGCACCGCTTTCTGAACCATCGTTCTCGTTCTTATCATGACCCAAATCAGTCAGATCATCGCCACCCTCAAGCGTCAGCTGAAGCTGCAAGGCTTGACCTACCGCGATGTCGCCGTCGCGCTCGACCTCTCCGAGCCGAGCATCAAGCGCCTGTTCGCCAGCGAGCAGTTTACGCTTGAGCGCATCGTGGAAATCTGCAGCCTGCTCGGCTTTACCCTGGCCGAGGTGGCGCAGGAAGCCCAGAACGGACAGCGCCGCCTGCGCACCCTGAGTGCCGAGCAGGAGGCCGAGCTGGTGCAGGACGACAAGCTGCTGCTGGTGGCGGTCTGTGCGCTCAACCATTGGCGCATGCTCGACATGCTGGGCGTGTACCGATTGAGCGAATCCGAGTGCCTGCAATACCTGCTGCGCCTGGATCGCCTGCAGTTGATTACGCTTCTGCCCGGCAACCGGATCCGCGTCAATGTGGCGCGCGACTTCGACTGGCTGGCCGACGGCCCGATCCGGCGTTATTTCGATGAACAGGGCATGCCCGAATTCGTCGATGGCGGCTTTGACGGCGCCGGCGAGACGCTCGACTTCGTGCACGGCATGCTCACCGAAAGCGCACGCGCCAAGCTGCAGGACGAGCTGCGCCTGATGCGCGCCCGCTTCGCCCAGCTGCACGAGGAAAGCCTGGCCGCGCCGCTGGCGCAGCGGCGCGGCAGCGGCCTGCTGCTGGCGCTGCGCGAGTGGGAGCCGGCCGCCTTCGCCGCGCTGCGCCGCTAGCGCTTGGATAGTTCGACTTTTATCGTAAAGATTGCCCCAGCCCACCATTTCGGGTACGTTAGTACTCAGTGCGACCGATCAGGCAAATGGATAGATCGGATGAGCTAACGCAAGATCGGGCTGAAACTCTCAGTTATGTGAGGTATTAGACAGATCAGGTTGCCATAAGAGGCGGATAGTAGGTGTCAGGGAGAGATTGACGCCATGAGAATGTCCATCATCGCATTGGCCGTGTTCGGAGGGAGTGCGGCATGTGCCTCGGCGCAGAACGAGCCGGTGCCCCCGTATGGAGAGGGCGCCGCCGCCGGGGCGATCCAGGAAACGGTCTGCGGACCGGATTGCCTGGCGCAATTGCAGCTGGCCGCGCGTACTGAAGCGGTGCCGGCGGCATCGTCGATCTTCACGAGCGAAATGCTGCCCGAGTTCGAGCGTTCACGCGAGCGCGAGCTGCAAGGGACGACCACGATCGGTCGCCAGTACAACCTCGATTACACCACCTTGAACGAGGTCGGTGATCCGTTCCAGGGCGGCTTGTCGGCCCAGGCCGCGCCGCGCGGCATGCGCGCCGACGACAGCGAAGGCTTCGAAGGCCGTTACGCCAATTTCAGCGCCGGCGGCAAATGGCGCAAGGGCGATGTCGACGGTTCGCAGTCTGGCCGCGCCTGGGGCATGACGGTCGGCGTCAACCTCGGTCCATTGACCATCCGCGCCGCTCACCAGAACCGCAATGTGGCCAAGGTCACGCGCTACAACGAGATCGATATCACCATGGCGGCGCGCAACTCGATCCTCTCGGCCAATATGCGCTTCGACTGGGGCACGGCCTACACGGCCTACAGCGCCAATCGCGGCTGGGGTAACTCGCCGCTGTTCAACCCGGACAATCCCTACGGCGCCAGCGTCGCCGCCACGCGCTCGACCGACAGCCGCGACGTGCTGATGGGGGTGGCGGTGCCGATGTCGCGCCAGACCACCTTGCTGGCTTCTTATGTACGCCGTAACGACCGCGACCTGGCCAATAACGACGCGCGCCAGCTTGCCGTCGGCGCCAGCTACGCGGTGTCGCGCAAGCTGGATTTCTATGCAGCCTATTCGCGCATCCAGCACCTGGCCGGTACGAGTGTGGGTATCAAGCCCGGCAATGGCTCCGCGCTCAATGTAGGGATGCGGCGCGCGTTCTGACCCCGCGCGGTGCCTGCCGTGCGCTGCGACAGTCCGCGGCAAAATTCAGTACGCTGTCTCCATGGTTCATCAACTATTGAGGAGGCACTATGACTGGTACCAGCACACTTGACCCCGACAACTTCCCGGATCGCCCTGACCGCAGCCTGGGCAAGGGCCACGGCATCGACGCGCTCGGCCCGAGCGATATTTCCGACACTGGCAGCGACGTGGTCGGCGGCCCCGGCTTCGCGACCAATCTCGACTCCGACCAGGTGCTCGACTTCGATGAAGGCACGACCTCTGACCTCGAAGCCGGTCACGCGGGCGACACCGCCGGCCCTGATGTCGGTGACGCCGATTTCTCGGGTGACAGCGATATGGGCGGCACCGGCGAACGCGCCGCGGCCGGCCGCGATGCCGTGGCCAGGGATGGCGCCGACATCGATACCGACCGCATCGAGTCCATCCCCGACCTGCCGCTGACCGGGGAGGACACCGACTTTTTAGCGAGTCGTCCGCCGACTGAGGGCGAACGCCGCTAACAGGGCGCCGCCGCCCAGCAGGGCGGTGGTGATCTGCTTCGAGCGCAGCTGGGCAGACGTGTACGGGCTGCGCTCATGGACGCGGTGCGGCGAACCCTGGCGCTCGCGCAGTTCACGCGTGTGGTCTGGCTTGTGCAGCGCGTCGCGGCGGCCCGGATCGGTGGGCGCGTCCAGCTTCTGGTTCCTGAACATGGTCGCCGTCACGTACTTGTCGAAGGCGCGCGGCAGGAAGCGGGCCCCCGACGAGTTGAACTTGGCCGCGCCGCCGACGAACACGTCGCGTTTCGGATGCTGGGCCGCGTACAGGATGGCGTCGGCCACCAGTTCGGGCGCGTACACCGGCGCCGGCAGCTTCGGTTCCTTCTCCATGTAGTTCTTGGCGTGCACCGCGAACATGGTGTCGATGCCCGATGGCTTGACCAGGGTGATCGACATCGGCGCGCCTTCTTTATCCAGCTCCATGCGCAGCGAGTCGGTGAAGCCTTTCACCGCGTGCTTGGACGCCGCGTACATGCCCTGCAGCGGGATGCCGTGGTCGGACAGTTCGCTGCCGATGTTGATCAGGGCGCCGCCGCCGCGCAACTTCATGCGCTTGACCGCTTCCAGCGAGCCGTTCACCACGCCCCAGAAATTGGTCTGGAACAGGCGATGGTGGTCTTCGGGCGAAATGTCTTCGATGCGGCCGAAGATCGAGATGCCGGCATTGTTGACCCAGGTGTCGATGCGGCCGAATTCGCGGATGGCGGCGTCGCCGATGTGCTCGACATCGTCGACCTTGCCAACGTCGGCGGTGACGGTGATGACGTCGGTGCCGCGGGCGCGCAGTTCGTGGGCCAGTTCGTCGAGCGCTGCGTCGGCGCGCGCCGCCAGCACCAGGCGGGCGCCGCGCTCGGCGGCCATGCGCGCGGTCGACAGGCCGATGCCGCTGGTGGCGCCGGTGATGACGATGACTTGCTCATTGATCCTGCGGAGTCTGACTGACATTGGGTGATCCTTTCCGTGTTGCGGGTTGTGCGGGGAAGGACCGCCACGTTCGCGAAATGTGAAGCGCGGCAGGCCACGTTAGTGAATTGTTCACTTCGTGACCGAGTTTGCTATTTCAAGGGATTGTTTGTCGCGCGGGAGGTTGATCGGCGTGCGATTGCTTACGCCCATGCGCCCCGCAGCCCAAAAACGTCGTTCCCGCGCAGGCGGAACCTAAGATTCTCGCGCTGCCACTGCGTTTGATGCAAGTGGTAACGCGTAAGACTTAGCTTCCCCTGCGCGGGAACGACGTGCCGGCTTGGCAGGCTAGGTGAGAGGCCGCCTGTTGCGCTTACTTCTTGGTATAGATCTGATCAAACACACCGCCATCGGCAAAGTGGGCCTTCTGCGCCACGGTCCAGCCACCCAGCTCACTGATCTGGAACAGCTTGATCTGCGGGAACTGCGACGCATACTTCTTGGCGAACTTGTCGACCGCAGGGCGGTAGTAGTTCTTGGCGATGATGTCCTGGCCTTGATCGCTGTACAGGTATTCCAGGTAAGCCTGGGCCACCTGACGCGTGCCTTTCTTGTCGACGTTCTTGTCGACCACGGCCACTGGCGGCTCGGCCAGGATACTCAGCGACGGCGCCACGATCTCGAACTTGTCCGGGCCCAGTTCGCGCAGCGCCAGCAGCGCTTCGTTTTCCCAGGCCAGCAGCACGTCGCCGATGCCGCGCTCGACGAAGGTGGTGGTCGAACCGCGCGCACCCGAGTCGAGCACCGGCACGTTCTTGTACAGGGCGGCCAGGAATTCGGCGGCCTTCTGCGGATTGCCGCCCGGCTGGCGCAGCGCGTAGCCATAGGCCGCCAGGTGGTTCCAGCGCGCGCCGCCCGAGGTCTTCGGATTCGGCGTGATCACCGACGTGCCCGGCTTGACCAGGTCGTTCCAGTCCTTGATTTTCTTGGGATTGCCCTTGCGCACCAGGAACACGATGGTCGAGGTGTACGGCGAACTGCGGTACTGCAGCCTCTGTTCCCAGCCCGGGTTGATCAGGCCCTTGTCGCGAATCGCGTCGATGTCGTAGGCCAGCGCCAGGGTGACGACGTCGGCCTGCAGGCCATCGATCACCGAACGCGCCTGCTTGCCCGAACCACCGTGCGACTGCTTCACATTGACGTTGTCGCCGGTCTTGGCTTTCCAGTGCTTGGCAAAGGCCGCGTCGAACTCGTGGTACAGCTCGCGGGTCGGGTCATACGACACATTGAGCAGGTTGACGTCCGCGGCGAAAGCCGAGGTTTGCACCAGCAGCGTCAATGCCGCCAGGGAGCGAATGAAGGTTTTGCGAAGCATTTATTATCTTTCTGGAGGGTGGGAAACCGTAGCGTACGGTCTCATCCTGTAGAAAGAAAACGAATAAATTCGAACATCCTTATTCGATATTTACTGCAGGCTTGCGGTGGGTCAGTGGGCCTTGGATAAGATGATCAGCCAGCGGCGGAACAGCAGGATTTCGACGTGGCCGGCTTCGACGCCGGTATCGCATTCGATGATCGGGTTCACGGCATAGAAGCGCTTGCGGAAATCGCGGGTGACGAGGATTTCGCGCCGGCCGATGCGCGCCAGGAATGGGACAGGTGCGTGTTCCAGGCCGAAGGAGCTGTTCAGAGTGGTCATGTTCGTTTCCCTTTGTCGAAGTGGATGTGCAGTGAGGCAAGAATAGCACAACTACTGTATAAATCTACAGCTACTGTTCGGATGTACAGTAAATTTTCGTGTGTGTGGTTTTTTCGCCAAGTCGGTCATAATCTGACCATCATGACCAAGAGCCTGCCCCGCATCCACCGTTTCGCTGCCGCCCGCTTCTCGCCCGAGGGCGAATATGGCCTCCACCTGACAATCGGCGTGGTGCTGTTGCTGCTGGCGATGGCCGGTTTTGCCCACCTGGCCGGGGCAGTGGTGGCCGGCGCCCCGATCACCCGGCTCGACATGGTCGTGGCCACCTGGCTGCATGCGCATGCCAGCCAGGGCGGCCTGCTGCGCGATGCGCTGCTGGTGCTGACCCATATCCACAGCACGCCCGGCGTGCTGGCGATTGCCGCCGCAGTCGGCATCTGGCTGTATCGGCGCGGGCATCGCTACTGGCCGGTCGCGCTGATTGCGAGCGTGCCGGGTGGCATGCTGGTGAATGTGGCGCTGAAGCATACCTTCGAGCGCGCGCGTCCCCATTTCGAGGAGCCGATCCTCACCTTGACCACCTATAGTTTCCCGAGCGGGCACACGATGGCCGCGACCGTGCTGTATGGCCTGCTGGCCTGCTATTTCGCGCGCCGCGCAACGTCCTGGGGCGGGCGCCTGCTGCCTTTCCTGCTGGCGGCCGTGATGATCGGCCTGATCGCGTTCTCGCGCATGTACCTCGGCGCCCACTATCTCACCGACATCCTGGCAGCCCTGGCCGAAGGCTGCGGCTGGCTGGCGATCTGCATCAGCGGCACCGCCACTCTCAACCGACGCCATGCGCGCGCCGCGCGTGCACGCGGCGCTGCGGGCGGGCCGCCGCCGCAAGAACTATAGAACCCAACAAGGAGACCCGATGCGCACCCTCGTTCACCTGTCTGACCTGCATTTCGGTCGCGTCGACCAGGCCTTGCTCGGCCCCTTGCGCGAACTGGTCGAGCGCATCGCGGCCGATGTGGTGGTGATCTCGGGCGACCTGACCCAGCGCGCCAAGGTCGAGGAATTCGAGCAGGCGCGCGCCTTCCTCGATTCGCTGCCGGGGCCGCAGATCATCGTGCCGGGTAATCACGATATCTCGCTGTACAACGTGCTGCGCCGCTTTGTGAGGCCGCTGTCGCGCTACAAGCGCTATATCACCGACAACCTGGAACCGGTATTCATCGACGACGAGATCGCGGTGGTAGGCGTCAATACCGCGCGCTCATTGACGATCAAGGATGGCCGCATCAGCCACGAGCAGGTGGCGGGGCTACGCGACCGCCTGGCCGGCCTGGGGCCGCAGGTCACGCGCATCGTCGTCACCCACCATCCGTTCGACCTGCCTGAGCATTTTGAGAAACGCGACCTGGTGGTACGCGCGCCGATGGCAATGGAAGTGTTTGCCGAAACCGGCGTCGATATCCTGATGGCCGGCCACATGCACGCCAGCCACGCCGGCAGTACGGCGGCGCGCTACCAGATCGCGGAGTATGCGGCGCTGGTGATCCAGGCCGGCACGGCGACCTCCACCCGCGGGCGCGGCGAGGTCAATTCCTTCAATGTGGTGCGGGTCGAGCCGCAGCGGGTCGAGATCGACCGCTACGGCTGGGATGTGGTCAGGGGCAGGTTCGAGCTCGTCACCACCGAGAAGTTCGTGCAGGCCGGCAGCATCTGGTCGCCGCATAGCGACGGGATGCTGGCCGCCGGCCTGTGAAGCGTCAGATCCAGTACTCGGTCAGGCGCGACATCATCTCGCGCAGCCGATCTCCCCATGGCCGCCGCTTCCACGCATCGAGCTTGATCTCTTTCGAGTGCCGCAAGTCCTCCCTGAATGCCGCTTCCATATCGCGCCCGAACGCCGGATCGAGCACCACCACATTGACCTCGTAGTTGTGGATGAAGCTGCGGCGGTCGATATTGGCCGAGCCGATCGACGACCACATGCCGTCGATCACCGTGGTCTTGGCATGCAGCACCGCCACCTGCAGCCGGAAGATGCGCACGCCGCCCTCGAGCAGCTCGTGGTAGAACGACTCGCCCGCATACTTGATGAAGTCGTGGTCCGACACGCCCGGCAACACCAGCTGCACCTCGACCCCGCGCTGCGCGGCCGCGATCAGGCCATCGACGATCTGCTGGTCGGGCACGAAATAAGCGGCTGTCATGTGGATCGATTTCTTTGCCTCGCCGATCGCCAGCACCAGCGATTTGTAGATCTCCGAATCGCGGTCGGGCGAGGTGGCCAGCACCCGCACCACTTTCTCGCCCACCGGGGCCAGTTTGGGGAAGTACTCGATCGCCGGCAGCTCGCCCGCGTCCTGGTGCACCCAGTTGTCGATGAAGGCCCATTGCAGCGCACCGACGGCCGGTCCCTCGATCTTGATATGGGTGTCGCGCCAGCCGACGTCTTCCTCGTTCACCTTGCCCGCGCGCTTGTTGGAACGGAACAGCGAGCTGTTGGCATAGGTGCTGCTGATATTGATGCCGCCGGTGAAGGCAACCCGGCCGTCGACGATCATGATCTTGCGGTGGTCGCGGTTGTTCAGCGCCCATTTGCCGGGCCGCTTGGTTGGATTCACCGGATTGAACACCAGCACGTTGATGCCGGCCTGGCGCAGGCGGTCGAAGAATTCCTTGGGCGTGGCCAGGGTGCCGACACCGTCGACGATGATGTTGACGGTCACGCCTTCGGCGCGCTTCTGGATCAGGATCTCGGCGAACTGGGCGCCGATCTCGTCATGGTCGAAGATATACGTCTCGAGGTTGATCGAGGTCTTCGCGTTCTTTGCCGCCTCCATCATGGCGCGCATGGTGGCCGGGCCGTCGAACAGCAGCGAGACCTGGTTGCCGGCGATCAGCGGCACGCCGGTGGCCTGCTCTTCGAGCACCGCCAGTTGCTTCAGGTCGGGCGAGGCGCGTGCCCAGCGTCGCTTGAGCAGCGCCGCCGCTTGGCCGTCCTTCATCTCTCCGCGCTGGGTGGTGACGGTAGGCACGACTTTCTCGGGCGCTCCGGCCATGGTCGCCTTGTCCGGCAAGGCTTTGCATGAAGCAACCACGCCGGCGAAGGCGACGAAGGCAAACCAGGCGGCGAAGCGCTTTTTGTTCATTTTGTTCCCCTCGAGGACACGGTATCGGGCGGCGGCAACTGGCGGTGCCGCGGACCCAGGAAGAATTCGACCGGCGAATAGGCGAAGCGCCGGCCCAGTGCCTGCACCAGCAGGATCCAGCGTTTGAAGACGATCTTGCGTGCGCGCAGCGCCACCCACAGCGCCAGCCCGAAGCTGACCAGGAGGTTGACGGTGCCGATCAGCAGCACGCCGGCAGTCGCGTTGGCGATCTGGGCCCAGGTCATGCCGTAGTCCAGGGCCACCAGCGCGGTCGCGAAGTTGGCGGCCGAGAAGGTGATGTGGCGGATATCGATCGGCAGGCCGAGCAGGAAGCCGATGGTGCCGGTGGTGCCGAGCAGGATGCCGAAGAAAAAGTTACCCATCAGGCCGCCGAGATTGTCCTCGACATAGCCGCCCAGGCGCGCCACGCGTTCGGCGCCCAACAGGCGGCGCAGGCCGCGGATCTGCTGCACGCGCTGGCCCATGCGGGTGTACAGCGCCTTATTGTCGTAGTAGCCCGAGATCAGGCCGGCCACGAACAGCCAGACCCCGGCCACGGCGGCGTAGAACAGCGCCGGACTGTGCAGCGGATCGATATCGTTGAGCAGGTGCAGCGCCTTGATCGGATCGACCAGGTGGTGGCCGGTGTACCAGCGCACGCCTTCGGCGATCGCCCAGGCCACCGGGAACGCCAGCAGCACGTTGCCGAGCACCGCCACCATCTGGGTGCGGAATACTTTATTGACCAGCTCGGCGAGCTTGTCGACGTCGATCCCGCGCCCGGTAGCGGAGCGGTGCAGCGAGGCAGCGATGCGCTGGGCCGTCATGGCCGGCTGCTTGGTCGCCACCGTAAAGTGCAGCATGTGGATCAGCACGAAGCCGAGCGAGTAATTCATGCTGAACAGGAAGGCCTCGACCAGCGGCGGCGTGCGCAGATAGCCCAGCAGGATCTTGAACAGCGCCATGAAGCCGACGATGACGCCGGCGCCGGACGACGACCACAGCATCGTGCGCAAGTCCTTGCGGTCTTCGGCGATGTAGTGCTCGCCGGTGCGGCTGGCATTTTCGGTGACGTTACGCGCCAATAAATGGATGTTGTCGCGCACCAGGCCGCTGACCTGGTACTTGGTGTTATGGGCTTCGATCAATTCTTCGGCCAGCGCGATCGCGGCCCGCTGGCGCGGGCTGAGCAGGGCCACATCGGGCACCGCCAGCTGGCCCGGCTTGTCGGGCATGGGCGCCACCGGCAGCAGCACCTCGCCATCGACCACCAGCTCGTCCATCACTTCATGCGCTGTGGCCGGTGCCGGGACCGGGGTCGAGCCCTTTTCGTCGGTGACGTCGACCAGGAACAGCAGCTTCTGCAGCCGGTCGATGCTCTGCTGCACCGCCACCAGCAGGTAGGTCAGGGCGATGCTGGTGCCGCTCGACAGCGCCAGACGCCGGATCTTGAGCACCACGTCTTCGCATTGGTCGAGCATCACCAGCAGATGGCGCGCATCCTCGGGCCGGTCGATCTCGCCTTTCAGGTAGCGCGCGTATTCGTCGAGGTAGCGGTTGGCCTCGATGTTCTGCATCAGGAAGGGCGAATCGAAGTTCTCGATCTGGCTGTAGCTGTGCACCAGGCGCGGCTCGAGTCCAAGCGCGCAGATGCGGCAGGACAGGGTGCGGATCGCGTCCAGCAGCCCCTTGAGGGTGACCACGCGCGCGCGGTCGGGCGCGCTATCGCTGGGTGGCGGGGCGTCGGCGATCACGTCGAACAGCTGCATCCAGTCGGCGTCGGGTACCGCGCGGATCCATTCGAAATCGTCTTCGCGGTACAGCACCTGGTCGAGCGCGTCCGACAGATACAGGTCGTCCAGCGCCGGCGGCAGGAAGCGGTAAGTGATGCGGCTTTTCAGTTCAGTCACAAAACCGTCGTTCGACAGGATGCCGATATCGCTGTACAGGCTGGTATGGCGCCGCTTCTCGAGCAGGGTCGTGAGGTAGCGCCGCAGCGCCCAGGCCTGGGCTGGATTGCCCTTCAGCAGCTGGGTCAGCGTGCGTACCGACTGGGCCGGATCGTCCCCCGCCTGCCACACCCAGCGCTGGCGCGGGCGCAGATGGCAGACCAACTCGACCAGGCGGTCGATGTTGTCGCTATTGGGGTCGATCCGTTCGAGAGTAGCTAACATGAAAACAATTTTGCACTGGAAAGTCGTAGTGTACGCGAGGCGGGCAGTAAATATGGTGTGGCAACGAACAGTAAGCGAGCGGTCCGGGCCGCCTGGCCAACTGGACGCGGCAAGGCCGTCAGGGCTACACTGGCAAGGTTTATGTTTGAGAAGGCAACCATGTACCTCACCTATTACAACGGCCAATGGGCCGAAGGTAACACCCCCTTGTATGGCGCGATGGACCACAGCTTGTGGCTGGGTTCGTCCGTGTTCGACGGCGCGCGCGCGATTCGCGGCAAGCTGCCCGACCTGCGGCCGCACCTCGAGCGTGTCATGGCATCAAGCGAGAAACTGGGCCTGCGCTGCCCGCTGGGCGTGGACGAGATGGAAGCGCTGGTGCGCGAAGGCGTGGCCAAGTTCCCGCCTGACGCCGAGCTGTACATCCGCCCGCTGGTATTCGGTTCCGAGGGTTTCCTGATCCCGGTGGCCGAGAAAAGCCAGTTTGCGCTGACCCTGTTCGATGCACCGCTGCCGCCATTTGCTGGTTTTTCGAGCTGCCTGTCGACCATGCGCCGTCCGCAGCCGAATATGGCGCCGACCGACGCCAAGGCCTCGGCCCTGTATGCCAATTCGACCCGCGCCATGCGCGAGGCGAAAGAGCGCGGCTTCGACCAGGCCATCATGCTCGACGCCGAAGGCCATGTGGCCGAGTTCGCGTCGTCGAACCTGTTCCTGGTGCTCGATGACGGCAAGGTGGTCACGCCGGCCCTGAACGGCACCTTCCTGGCCGGGATCACCCGCGCACGCGTGATGGCGCTGCTGGCCGAGGCTGGAGTGCAGGTGGAAGAACGCACGGTCAAGGCGACCGAACTCAATACCGCGCGCGAGATCTTCAGCACCGGTAACTACGGCAAGGTCACGCCGTGCACGCGCTACGAGGACCGCACCCTGGAAGCGGGCCCGGTGGCGCGCCAGGCGCGTGAGTTGTATCTGGCGTTCACCGAAGCCGGTTGATCACCTGATCACATGAATGAAAAAAGGCCGGCAATGCCGGCCTTCGTCATATCAGCACAAGATCAGCCGCGTGCCGGTTCGGCGACGTAGATCTCGACGCGGCGGTTGCGCGCCTTGCCCGCATTGTCGTTGTTCGACGCGATCGGTTCGCGCGAGCCGCGGCCTTCAATGGTGATGCGGTTCGGGTTCACGCCGCGGCCGGCCAGGTAGTCGCGGGTGCGCGAGGCGCGGTCGACCGACAGCGGCTGGTTGATCGAATCGCTGCCGGTGCTGTCGGTGTGGCCGATGATCACGACATTGGTGTTCGGGTTTTCTTGCAGGGTTTGCGCGAAACGCTGCAGGATCGGCTGGAAGTTGCCCTTGATGTCAGAGCGGCCCGTGTCGAACGAGATATCGCTCGGGATTTCGAGTTTCAGGCGGTTATCCTGGGTCTGGGTGACTTGCACGCCGGTGCCCTGAGTAGCCTGCTCCATCTGCTGCTTTTGCGCTTCCATGCGCTTGGACCAGATATTGCCGATCACCGCGCCTGCGGCTGCACCGATGGCAGCGCCGCCGGCAACGCGGCCACCGCCGCCGCCGCTGGTGGTGCCGCCGATCAGGCCGCCCAGGCCGGCGCCGATGCCGGCGCCGGTTGCGGTGCCGCGCTGGGTGGTGGACATGTCGGCGCAACCGGTGGCGGTCAGGGCGACGATGGCGATGGCGGCGGTCGTCTTGATGAAGTTTTTATGCATGGTGGAACTCCTTAAATAAAAAATCCGTTTCGCCGTCACGCCCGATGCAGGCGCGACCGCGAAACGGATTGGTGGTGCGACAAGCGAGACTTGCCATTTTACCTCTATATACCGCGGCCGCTGATCAAACGAACCAGGATCATGATGACAGCGACGACGAGCAGGATGTGAATGAAGCCGCCGATGGTGTACGACGTCACCAGGCCGAGCAGCCACAGGATTACGAGAACGACAGCGATGGTATATAACATGGTGGTTTCTCCTCTACTGTTTGCGCGGGTTGCGCTGTGATTCCAGTATGGTCTTGCTTACTGATGACTACCGTTCGATGGCGTACATTAAACACAACTTTTTTTGCGAACCCCGGGAATCCATCCCATCATGCCCATCAGGCCGGTGCAGCCGATCAGGCAGGTGAGCAGGCCGCCCGCGATCAGGAATACGATATCTTGTGGTTGCAGGTGGCCGCTGCCGTCGGGCGCCGGCCCGGCCGACAGCAGCCCGAACAGAGTCAGTACGAGTCCCCAGACAATGATGCCGATCCATGCCAGGCTATTCATGCGTTTCTCCCACGGTAGATGGTTGCACCGCCAATCGCTGCAGCGTGAATCGATTGTCAGGTCAGCTCATCCATATTTCCGTGCGTTGGCGCACATTGCGCCCAGGAAAAAGTTTGGCCGGGATGCTTGCGCAATCCCGGCCATGTGCTAGCCATGCAGGCTGGGTGGATCAGGCCACCGAGCGCAGGCGTCCCTTGACGATGCGCACGCGGTCGCCGCTGCTCCATTGCGGCTGGCTGTTCTGGCGGAAGGTGCGCAGGGTGCCGTCGTCGAGGCGTACCCGGATCTCATAACTGGTGGTGGCCTTGATATTGCCTTCGACCTGGTTGCCGACCACGGCGCCGCCGATCGCGCCGGCCGCGGTGGCGATGGTGCGGCCGGTGCCGCCGCCGACCTGGTTGCCCAGCAGGCCGCCGATGACGGCGCCGCCGGCAGCGCCCAGGCCGCTGCCTTCGGCGCGCTGGGTGATGGTGCGCACCGATTCCACATTGCCGCAGTTCGAGCACCAGTCGCGCTCATTGGCCGCGACCTGGGTCGGCTTGCTTTCCTTGACCGGCGCGGCGGCGACTGGCGCCGCCTGCTGCACCGGTGCTACCACGGCCGGGGCGGGTGCATAGGCCTGCTGCGCGTTCGGGGCCAGTGGCGCGCCAGGGTAGGCCGCATTCGGCGCTGCGGCATAGCCGGGCGGTGCCTGAGGCACGTCTTGCGGCAAGGTCGAGGCCAGCGCCAGGCGCTCGGCCTCGCTCAGTTGGCGGTTGGCGGTGCCGCCGACGGACGACGGCAGCCAGCCCATGATGGCGGCGGTGCCGACCAGGCAGAACAGGACGACGGCGGCCGCGGCCAGCAGCAGCAGCGGATGGGGACGGCCCTTGACGGGCGAGTTTGGTGGCGTGTTCATCTTTTTTCCTTTCGTATGGCGTTTGACGCCTGGACCCGAGGTCCACGGTGCAATGATTGTCGTCAGGAACAACCCAGGCTTCCGTGCGTCACCGTACATACTCGCTCAGGTAGCGGCGGTTACGCTGGCTTTAATTGTTTGCAAATGTATCCGGAACACGGCGTCTTCGGCTTGCGCCGCGTGCTCCCTTGATGAGGAAAAAATGAATTCTGCTGTACACCCGCCAGTTGCTGAACACAACAGCAACTTGTTGCTGGCCGCACTGCCGCCTCAGGATATGGCGAGCATCTTGCCGCTGCTGGAGCAGGTCAGGGTGGAAGTGGGGCAGGTCTTGTGCGAGGCCGGCGACCCGATCGAGCACATCTATTTCCCTCACGATTGCCTGGTGTGCCTGCTGGGCGTCGCCGAAGGGCGCATGACGCTCGAGGTTGGCCAGGTCGGCCGCGAAGGCATGCTGGGCGTGACCGCGGCCCTCGGCCATGACACGACCCAGGTACGCGCAGTGGTTCAGCGCGCCGGCTACGCCAGCCGCATGGAGGGCGCCCGCTTTCGCGCCGAAGTCGAACAACATCCGGCGCTGCAGCGGGTGCTGTACCGCTACACCGATGCACTTCTGGCGCAAGCGATCCAGATCGCGGTGTGCAGCCGCTTCCATGTGCTTGAGGCGCGCCTGGCGCGTTCGCTGCTTGTCACGCGCGACCGATTGCGTTCGGACCGTTTTCACCTGACCCATGAATTCCTGGCCCATGCGCTGGGCGTGCGCCGGGTGGGTGTGACCAAGGCCGCCAGCGCCTTGCAGCAGCAGGGCCTGATCAATTACAGCCGCGGCAATATCGAGATCCTCGATCCGGCTGGCCTGGCGGCGGCGTCATGCACTTGCTACCAGATCGTCAAGGAGGCCAGCTCGCTGACGGAGTTCGGCAGCGCCTGACAGCGCCCGACAAGCGTTCACATCTGCTTACAAATGAATAACGCCCGGTCGAGACCGGGCGTTTGTCCGAGCGGTGAACGACCCGATCAGTTGGTGGTCTTGACCTGGTTGCCGATCACGCCGCCGACGGCTGCGCCACCCACGGTGCCGAGCGCGCTGCCGCCGCTCACCGCGCCACCGAGCACGGCGCCGGCGCCGGCGCCGATCGCGGTGTTACGGTCTTGTTTCGACATATTGCCGCAGCCGACCATGCCGAATGCAGCGGTTGCCAGGGTTGCGGTCACTACCAGGGTTTTGATGGTTTTCATGGTGATCTCCTTAGATGGGGTTACTTGAGGCGCAGGTCATTCCTGACCGATTTGACGCCTTTGATGGTTCGCGCGACCGAGGCCGCCGCGGCTACGCTGTCCGCCGAGCTGACGAAACCGCTAAGCCGGACAATTCCTTGGTACGTGTCGACATCGAGATCGGACACCGTCAATTCGGGATCGTGCCTGATGGCGCTACGCACGCCGGCGCTGATGGCGGCGTCATCCACGGCTGCAACATTGCCGAAACCCGGGATGCCCGAGGCACAGCCTGCCAGTGGTCCGCCAGCCAGCAAGGCCAGCAAGACCGGGATGCTTCCATAACGCTTGATGCTCGATCCATTCATTCGGGTTAATTCTTTTCTCGGTGACTTGGTTCAAGCGTAGAGATCGTTGCCAATTTGATCTGTTCGGCAACACACAATCGGCAGCCAGTGTTGTTACAGGGTGTTTCAGGAAAACGGCAGAGTTGGTCAATGTGCGTCAGCGAACTGAGTAGCAGCGATAACAGGTTTATAACGTTCTATACAACACTTCCCAGGAGAATATGCGATGAATAAACATCAAACGATGACCGGGCTCCGCCTCAGCTGCGCCGCTGCCGTACTGGCGCTGACGGCGTGCGCCAGCCCCGACCAGGCACCGGCAACGGCCGACGTGGCGGTCTCGCGTCATGCGGTGGAAAACGCCGTCTCGGCCGGCGCCGCCGACCTGGCGCCGGCTGAGATCACGGCAGCGCGCGACAAGATGATCCGCGCCAACCAGGCCCTGGCAGCGCGCGACTACAAGCTGGCGCGCGAACTGGCGGTGCAAGCCCAGGCCGACGCCAAGCTGGCCCAGAGCAAGGCGGCTTCGGCCAAGGCCACAGCCGCCTCGACCCAGCTGAACGAAGACTTGCGCGTGCTGCGCGAGGAAGTCGACCGCGCCAACACCCAGTAATTCAACCCTGACGCCCTGTAGTAAATGCATGAGTCCGCGCCGTCGAACGGCGCTCCAACAAAAAGAGGAATAAGAACATGAAAAACCGTAAATCCGCCGTCTCGATCCTGGCCGCCGCCGTGCTGGCCGCCGCCTGCGCCAGCGCTCCGGTCACCACCCCGACCCTGGACCAGGCGCGCTCTGACTTCGTCAGCGCCAACAACAATCCGCAGGTGTCGACCTACGCACCGATGGAGTTCAAGCAGGCCAGCGAAGCACTTGACCAGGCCAACCAGGCCGCGGCGCGGCGCGAGAGCCTGAGCGACGTCGACCGCCTGGCCTATGTCGCCAAGCAGCGCATCGCCACCGCGCAAGAAGTCGCCAAGGCCAAGGCCGCCGAAGCCAATATCGCCGACGCCTCGCGCCAGCGCGACCAGGTCCGCCTCGAGGCGCGCACCGCCGAAGCCGACCGCGCCAAGCGTGACGCCGAAGCCGCCCAGGCCGCTGCCCAGCAGGCGCAGGCACAGGCCCAGGCCACCATGCAGCAAAATGCCGCATTGACCGAGCGCGCCGCCCAGCTGGAAAGCCTGCTCAACGATATCCAGGCGGTCAAGACCGAGCGCGGCTATGTGGTGACGATCGGCGACGTGCTGTTCGCCACCGACCAGGCAACCCTGAATCCGAACGGAACCTCGACCTTGCGCAAGCTGGCCGATGTGATGTCGCAGAACCCGAACCGCACCGTGCTGGTCGAAGGGTTTACCGACAGTACCGGCAGCGCGAGCCATAACCAGGACCTGTCGCAGCGCCGCGCCGAGGCCGTCGCCACCGCGCTCGGCCAGATGGGCGTCGCGCGCGACCGCATCTCGATGAAGGCCTACGGCCAGGCGTTCCCGGTGGCGTCGAATGACAACGCCTCGGGCCGCCAGCAAAACCGCCGGGTCGAGATCGTGCTGTCGAATGAAGGTGCGCAGATCCCGCCACGCGCGGCAATGCGTTGAACCAGCTTTTTTGAAACTGAATAAGGAAATACCATGGAGCAGACCAACAACCTGGCGCACGGCTTTGATATCTCGGCGATCCGCCAGGCGGCCGCCAACCTCGACGATGGCGCCGTTACCGACGGCTACCAGGCCGACCGTGAGGCGGTCATCGCGATGCTCAACGGCGCCCTGGCGACCGAGCTGCTGTGTGTGTTGCGCTACAAGCGGCATTACTACACGGTGGCCGGTCCCAACACCGGTCACATCAAGGCCGAGTTCCTCGAGCACGCGCAGCAAGAACAGGACCATGCCGACCGCATCGCTGAACGCATCGTGCAGCTCAACGGCTCGCCCAACTTCAATCCGGCCACGCTGACCGCGCGCAGCCATGCCGAATACGACGAGTCCGACGACGTGCAGGCGATGGTGCGGGCCGACCTGATCGCCGAGCGGGTGGCGATCGAGTCGTACCGGCAAATGATCGCGGCAATTGGCGACAAGGATCCGACCACGCGTGCGCTGCTGGTCGACATCATGGCCGTCGAAGAAGAGCACGCCGACGACATGCGCGACTTGATGGCCTGAGGCCGGCCATCTGCGTCCGGTTTCACCGATTCACCATCGTTACAGGAGTAGAACATGCTAGAAACTTCCCGCAACACCAACGGCAGCATGCACCCGATCAGCGGCAGCACCTATGCGACCCAGTCCGATGTCAAGGCGCTGGTGCGCGACGCGCAATCGATGCTGACCGCGGCTGCTTCGCTGACCGGCGAAAAGGCCGAGGAGCTGCGTGCACGCGGCATGAAGCTGCTCGACCAGGCGCTGGGCGGCGCCAGCCTGTTGCCGACCCACGCCGTCGAAAAGGGCAAGGAACTGGCCCACACCGCCGATGTCTATGTCAAAGACCACCCATGGCGCACGATGGCGATCGCTGGCGGCGTCGGTGTACTGATTGGCCTGCTGCTAAGCCGTAAACATTAACGCCGGGGGCCAACGTGGATAAAAAAGAAGCGATCGTACATAACCCTGGTGTCTTCAGCGGCATTTCCAGCCTGTTCAAGAGCCTGTTCGGCCTGGCCGTCTCGCGGGTCGAACTCGCGGCGCTCGAGCTGTCCGAGATTCGCAATCACATCATCGAGCTGCTGGCCATCTTTGCAGCGGCGGTGCTGGCGGTCTGGTTCGCCATCGCCTTCGGCGCCATGACGGTGGTGGCACTGGCTTGGGATTCGATGGGCTGGACCATCCTGCTGATCATGTTTGCAGTGTTTGCCCTGATCACGGCGGTACTGGTAACCAAGGGGCTGGCGCTGCTCAAGCAGAACAAGCTGGCTTTCCCGGCGACGATGAAAGAACTCAAGAACGACCGCGAAATGCTGTTGTAAGGGGAGAATCCATGACGAATAAACACGGAACAACCGGATTGGCCGGACACGAGCACAGCCTGGACCCGGCGGTGCGCAAGGCAGAGCTTTTGCGTGAAGGCGAATTCTTCCGCGCGGGCGTGGCCCATGCCAAGGCCAGCATCCAGCACGGCATCAAGCCCGAAGTCATGTTGCACTCGGCCATGGACCATGCGACCTGGGCCCTGCGGGCCAGGGCCGACGCGATGCTCAAGCCGACGGGCACCAATGTGTCGGTGCTGCTGCCTTATGCGCTGGGCGTGGTCAATTTCGTGCGCCAGCGGCGCATGGGCAAGCAGGCGGCGGGCGCGGCCCTGGTGCTGGGCGCACTGGGCTGGTACGTCAATCGCAAACGGGCGCAGCAAATCCCCGATTAAGGGTAAGCTGTGTTTCATCTGCTGCCGCACCGTGTTTGCGGCAGTGGAGACAGAATATGGTGGGGCTTGAGCGGCGTCGCAATCGAAGATTGGACGCCGTCTTTTTTTTGTCCGCCGGCTTGACTGGCCGGTCGACCATTCAACGTGCGACGCCGACAACGGTTGACATGCCATGCAGATGAGCGTGCGGTATGCTTGCATCACTATCCGACCATGAGGCGCACATGCATCCGTCCAATATCGTCCTGCTTGAATTCCATCCTGAACGCGATGACCTGAGCCCCGACAAGGAGTTGCGCAACGGGCTGTCGGTGGCGCTGCGCATGGGCGAGAACCTGTGGCTGGCCAATGACGAGTCGCTCAGCATCGAGCGCCTGACCCTTGAGGCCGAGGACAGCCGCGGCAAGACCAGTTTTGCGCGCCAACATCGGCAGTACGCGCTGCATGATTTCCTGTCCCTGCCATTGCCGCCCTACGCGCCGGAAGGCAAGCGCATCAACGAGGCCGATATCGAGGGCCTGGCCAGCGATGGCAACTACCTGTGGCTGACCGGCTCGCACAGCCTGCGCCGCAAGCGGCCTGACGAAGGCGATGGTGTGCGGCGTGCGCACAAGCGCCTGGCCAGCGTCAGCGCCGACGGTAATCGCTACCTGCTGGCGCGGATTCCTGTCGTGAAAGGGGAGGGCGGCTACGATCTGGTCAAGGAGACCGGCCACAAGGGCAAACGGCGCACCGCAGCCCTGCTGCGCGGCGACGAGCACGGCAACGAGCTGACTGGCCTGCTGCGCGAGGACGAGCACTTCGGTCCGTTTCTGGCGATACCGGGCAAGGACAATGGTTTCGATATCGAGGGCATTGCCCTGGCCGGCCGACACGTAATGCTGGGCTTGCGCGGCCCGGTGCTGCGCGGCTGGGCGGCGATCGTCGAGGTGGCGCCGGTCGATGCCGGCGAGGAAGGCTGGCTGAAGCTGGCCCCGCTTGATGACGAGGGCGCCCTGTATCGCAAGCATTTGCTCGACCTGGACGGCCTCGGTATTCGCGACCTGTGCGTGCAGGGCAAGGATTTGTTGATCCTGGCGGGGCCGACGATGGACCTGGACGGACCTGTGACCCTGTATCGCTGGCCTGGCGGTGCGCGGCCGGACAAGGCATCTGCGGTAACGCGCGATATGCTGGAACACGTGCTGGCGCTGCCGTTCGGGCAGGGCGTTGATCATCCGGAGGGGATTGCGCTGTTTTCCAGTCAGGACGGCCGTGAAGAAGGGCTGTTGGTGGTACACGATTCGGCCTCGCCAAGCCGCCAGATCGGTGACAGCACCCTGGTGGCCGATGTGTATCCGCTGCCCCCGCGGCGCAAGAAGATGTAAGGCAAAAAAGGCGCTGTTCGCGTTATTTCGGCACCGGTTGCCTCAGCCTGCTTTGATGGCCGCGGCCAGCAACTGGGCGGGCGTCGTCAGGCAGCGCGCGTCAAGTACCCGACGCCAGCCCGAATAGTGGATCAAATAGCGGCTGGCCACACCGTGGAAGCGCGTCAGCCAGCGCTTGAAACGGCTGTGCCAGCCGTTGACGTGATTCAGGTGGATCGCGCCGCGTGCCCGCACGCCAGCCCGCAGGTTGACGGCTTCGTGGCTGATGCCATGCTCTCTGGCAAATGCGCGATAGGCAGCGGCCGAATCGCTGATCAGGAGACTGCCTGGCGCCAGCCCCGGCTTCAGGCATTGTTCGAGCAGCCGCTGCGTGACCGGGCCCCGCCCGCAGTGGAAATCGAGCGTACCGCCCTGACGCTGGCAGGCGACCAGCAGGCAATCATGGTCGCGCCCGATGCCGCGATGGCTGGCGACGCCGCCGCGCCGTCGCGCTGGGCGGGTCAGCGTGCGCGAACCCTTTTGTGATTCGAGCAGATACGTCTCGTCTGCTTCGACCATGCCTGCCAGTTGCGCCGGCCGCTCACGGATGAACCCGGCGACCATGCGGTGACGCCAGCGAAAACTGGTGGTTCGGTGCACCTGTACCACCTCGGCGCTGGCACGCACGGTACGCGACTCGAGCAGGCACTGCAGATAGGCCAGCCAATGTTGCTTGTGGCGCAGATGCGCCAGGCTCGTGCCGGTGAGCGCATTGTAGCTGCGCCCGCAAGCCAGGCAGCGCCAGCGCTGCAAGTCGCTGGCCTGTCCGCAACGGTGGGCGCGGGCGCCGCCGCAGCGGGGACAGCACTTGCCGACGGCCGCCTGTTCGATCAGTGCCACACAATCGGCCGCGTCATTGATGCTGGCGAGCCAGGCGCGTAATTGCTCACGCTCTTCGTGGTGCAAGGGGATGCCGCGCAGGGCGGCAAACAAGTGACCAAAGCCTGGACTGTCCACGATCGCCTCTTCGGGATAACTCGACAGTATTGAGACCAGGCGCGACATGGAAGGTTCGCAGAAATAACGCGAACAGCGCCAAAAAAAACGGCCACCGTGGTGGCCGCTCCTCTCGATTTGCCGCGCGCCCTTATTGGCGTGGCATCGGCTTGCCCAGTTGTGCGGTCTCGCGCTGCCAGGTAGCGCGCGCCTCGGCCGCGCACGATTTGCGCTCGGCTGTCGGCACCTTGCGGCAGGCGTTCTGCGCCTCTTGCAGCGCGGCGCCCAATTCCTTGCGCAGGGTTTGCTCGGCCGGATCGTCGCGGTACCAGCGTGCCGGATCGCCTTTGGCGATTTCCTGCGCCTGCTGGCGGGCAGCGGTCGGGTTGACATTCGCGTCGGTACTGGTGTTTACCGGTGCCTGGGCGAATGCCGAGGTCGCAGCGCCGGCCAGGGTGCAGGCGCACAGGATGCGGGTAAGAATTGCCATGCTTGCCTCCGTTCAGTGGCCGGCGAACCGGCCGCAGTAGCGTGAAGGCGAGCGCCTTCACGCTGCCAGATCAGTAGCGATACACGCGACCGTCGACCAGGCGCACGCGGTTACCCACGCGCAGGTCGTAGGCGCTGTCCTGGGTGACGGCGCGGTACTCGCCGTTATCCATGCGCATATTGATTTGGTACATCTCAGGACCGGCGGCATTGCGGTTTTTTTCGACGTTATTACCGACCACGGCGCCAGCCAGGCCGCCAGCCACGGTGGCCGCGGTGCGACCGCCGCCGCTACCGATCTGGCTGCCGGCCAAAGCGCCAACCACGCCGCCCAGCACGCCGCCGGCGCCGCTGGTGCGGTTTTCACCTTGCACCACCTGGATCGACTCGATCACGCCATAGCCGGCCGAGGCGCTGCTGCTGCCCGAACCATAGCCGCTATTCGAGCCATAAGGCTGGGAACTGTTACTGGCGCAACCAGTGAGAAGTGCGCCGGTGGCCAGCAAGGCGACGATAAATTTACGGTTAGCATTCATGTTGTTCTCCTGACAAAAGTATGAGTCCAGAATAGTCAGGTGCTCGCGGAGGGTCTGTGCGTTGCCGCACCCACCTTGATCCGAGCGTAAAGCCTGCTGTTATCGACTGGCGTACTCATCAGGTGAGGGTTCATTCGGCTGTGAAGGCTGAGATTTTTTACTGTTCCATGTCCGATCTCATAAAGGTGTACTGCAACACTCTGTTCGTTGTGTTCGGCACCGAACAGAAGCCGCCGGTGCGGCATGTAAAGATGTGTTCAATGTTGACAAATGGAGAACAAAAACAATGAAGACTTCGCTTGCGCTCCTCCTGATCGGTGCCGCCCTGGGCTGGACTGGCCAGGCTGTTGCCCAGCAGCCGGCGCCTGACGCGAAGGCCATTCATCAACAGGCGATGGATGCCGCCGAGAGTGCCTACGACGCCGCCAAGCAGCGTTGTGATGCGCTGGCCGGTATCCCGCACGAGATTTGCGTTGCCGATGCCAGGGCAGCCCGCGTGCGCATCGAAGAAGAAGCGGGCGCTGCCTACAAGAACACGCTGGCGGCCTATATCCAGGCGCGCATGCGGATTGCCGCTGCTTATCACGAACGCGACAAGACGCGTTGCAGCGCCGCGGTGGGCAACGACCGCGAAGTCTGCCTGCGCCAGGCCAAGGCAACCCTGGTGGCAAGCCAGGCCGACGCCCGGGCCGACCGCAAGGCGATCGAGGCGCGCCTCGATGCCCATGACCTCAAGCTGGAAGCTGAATACCGCGTCGAGCTGCAGAAGTGCGACGCTTTCGCCGGCGCTATCAAGGAAGGGTGCGTCAGCACCGCCCGGATCGCGTACGGCAAATAAAGAACCCGCGGGCCGGATTGCCGGCACCGCCCAACCCGCCCGCAAGGGTATTGCACCACCATGTCTATCAATTAGGAGCCATCATGAAAATCGCTAAAAACCTCATCTCCGCCGCTTTCATCGCTACCGTCGCCATCACCGCAGTCGGCTGCTCGTCGACCAACAACCAGGCCAGCACCGGCGAATACGTCGATGATGCCGTGATCACCACCAAGGTCAAGGCTGCCCTGATCAACGACCCGAACGTGAAAGCACGTGAAGTGAACGTCGAAACCTTCAAGGGCGATGTCCAGCTGTCGGGCTTCGTGGCCGACCCACGCGACGCGCAGCGCGCTGTCGAGATCGCACGCGGCGTCAAGGGCGTGACCTCGGTCAAGAATGACATCCGTGTGAAATAATAGTAGTTACACCGGGGCGGCCCGGTACCTTGTTCAGGCATACCATGCAGCTAGCACAACCCGATCCGGCCATGCCGGCAATCCCTTCGCCTGAGCAAGCCGCCCCAGGGGCCTCGCCCCCCGGTACCAAAGGTGACGTCGCCGGCGCCGAATCGCGGGCCGCCGGCGACGACATCGCCTTGCACATTGGCGGCATGCGCGTGCCCTTGCACGTCAATGCGCGCGGTCTGTCGCTCGGCATCCTCGCCACCATTGCCTTCGTGTTCGCATTGCAATGGGCGCAGAAATTCTTCGTGCCGCTCTTGCTCGGCATCCTGATCGCCTATACCCTCAATCCCGTCGTGCGCTGGCTCGAACGCTGGCATATCCGCCGCATTGTCGGCGCGACCTTGGTCACGGCCGTGATCGTTGGCGCGATGGCGGGCACCTTGTACCGCCTGCAGGGCGAATTTTTCAATATTCTGGATGAATTGCCGACCCTGACCACCAAGGTCACGCGCATCCTCACCAATACCACTGGCCAGCGCTCGACCCTGCAGCAGATGCAGGCTGCGGCGGCCGAGATCGAGCGCGCCGCCAACAATGTCGGCGCCGACGCCAAGCGCGTGGCCCAGCAGCGGCGCCAGTATCCGCCGCCGGCCGCGGCCGCCAGTTCGCCGATCCGGGTGATGGATTGGGTGCTGGCCGGATCGATGAGCCTGGCCGCTTTCATGTCGCAGGCGACGATGGTGATCTTCCTGGTGTTTTTCCTGCTGCTGGCGGGGGACACGTTCAAGCGCAAGCTGGTCAAGCTGACCGGGCCTTCGCTCACGCGCAAGAAAGTCACGGTCCACATCCTGGACGACATCAATACCTCGATCCAGAGCTATATGTTCATGCTGCTGGTGACCAATGTCTTGTTGGCCTTGCTGATGTGGGGCGTGCTGCGCCTGATCGGCCTCGAGAACGCCGGCGCCTGGGCTGCCTTTGCCGGCGTGGCCCACCTGATGCCGTATTTCGGTCCGCTCGTGATCACGGTCGCGACCGGCATGGCGGCCTTCCTGCAATTCGAGACCCTGAGCATGGTGATGCTGGTGGCGGGCGCCTCGCTGGCGATCGCGACCCTGGTCGGCATGGTCGTCGCGACCTGGATGACCGGCAAGATCGCGCGCATGAATCCGGCCGCAGTGTTTGTCAGCCTGTTGTTCTGGGGATGGTTGTGGGGCGTATGGGGCTTGCTGCTGGGGGTGCCGGTGGTGATGGTGCTGAAGGTGGTGGCTGAGCGGGTGGAGGGGATGGAAGTGGTGTCGGAGCTGCTGGGCGAATAAGCGCGAGGATCGTTACATCTGTCGCTGGTTTGGTAGGGTTGGCGGCAAAGCCGCCAACCCTGCCTGGCGAAATCTAGATTCCAGCAATGGGCTTGATCGCGTTGGCGGCGAGCCGCCAGCGCGATCATTCACATCAGGCTGCGCTGGCCTTTGGCTCCACGCCCGTGATTTCCTTCGGCTTGTTGTGCAAGCTACCCATCTGCAGCGCATACTGGCGTGCAAATTCCGCACCCAGGAAGAAGATCTGCGCCGAGTAATACACCCACAGCAGCAGCGCGATCAGCGAGCCGGCCGCGCCGAAGCTGTCGGTGGTGCCGCTGTTGCCGATGTACAGGCCGATGCCGAATTTACCCAGCGTGAACATCGCCGCCGTGCCCAGCGCGCCGATGGTGACGTCTTTCCACGACAGCCGTACCCGTGGCAACAGCTTGTAGATCACGCCGAACAGGGTGGCGATGACCAGGAAGCCGAGTCCGGAAGCGATCCAGCCCATGATGACGGCGGCTTCCTGCCACACGCCGGTGATGAACTTTTCGGCCACCGTGGTGGCGGCGCTGACGACCAGCGACACCATCAGCAGGAAACCCAGCACCAGCACCATGCCGAACGAGAGCAGGCGGGTGCGGATCGTGTTCCAGATGCCGGCATCGGCCGGCGCCGGCAGGCCCCAGATCTCGTCCAGGCTATCCTTCAGCTCTGAAAACACGGTGGTGGCGCCGACGATCAGCAGCACCGTGGCGACGATGGTGGCGAAGCGCCCCGATTCCTTGTTCTGGGCCCCGGCCAGGATCGTCTGGATCGTGTCGGCGCCCTGCGCACCGAGCAGTCCGCGCAGTTCGGACAGCAACTGGCCCTGGGCTGCTTCTTCGCCATAGAAGAAACCGGCGACGGCAATCACCAGTACCAGGATCGGCGCCAGCGAGAACAGCGTATAGAAGGCCAGCGCTGCGCCTTTGCTGGAGGCACGGTGGTCCAGCCATTCCGATACCGCGCAGCGCAAGACTTTCAAAATCTGGTGCGTGTAAGGGAACCATTTGTTAACAGCCATATCCCATCCTCCAAATGAAAAGGGGGCCGAAGCCCCCTCGATCAGCGTTGCCGCGACCCCCGCTTGCCCGGCTGCCGTATGGAACGGCAGGCGGGCAGGCAGGTACATCGGGGCGTTGGCGCCTAAGCTATTACTGCTGGACCGGCACTTCGACCGTGATCTGGTCGACTTCAACGCGGCGGTTAGGTTCCAGGCAAGCGATCAGCTGGGCACGGTTCTTCTGCTGGCACTCGACCAGTGGGTTGGCTTCACCTTTGCCGATGGCGCGCAGGCGGTTGCCGTCGATGCCCTTGCCAACCAGGTATTCACGCACGGCGGTAGCGCGGCGCTCCGACAGGGCCTGGTTGTACTTCTCCGAGCCCAGGCGGTCGGTGTAGCCGGTGATCTCGACGTTGGTGACCGAGGTGTCGGCTTGCAGGGCAGCGGCGATCTCGTCCAGCTTAGGTGCCGGGGTGATCACTTCAGCCTTGTCGAAGGCGAACAGCTTGGTCGCTTCGAGGGTCACTTTCTGGAAGCGTGGTGCTGGTGGTGGTGGCGGTTCGACCGGCGCCGGTGCTGGAGGCGGCGCCTCGACCACTGGTGCTGGAGCAGGTGCCGGTGGCGCTGGTGGCGGGTTGAACGCGTAGTTCAGGCCGACGGTCAGCATCTTGTTGTTGCTGCGACGGAAGCCGAATTCTTCGTCATCACGCAGGAAGCCACGCACGGTGCGCAGGTCGGCTTGCAGCGACCATTGCGGGGTCAGGCTGGCCTGGAAACCGATACCGACGGTGGCGTACGGCGAGTTTTTCTCGACGTTGCGCAGTGGGTTGTTGACCTTGTCACGCTCGGCGCCCAGGCCGAACAGGACGAACGGACGGAAGCGATCGCGGCTCAGCATCAGCAGGGCGTCAACGCCCAGCAGGGTCTGGCGGTATTCGTTGCGACCCTGCTCGAAGCGGGTCTGGCTGGCGCCGATCTGGATATCCCAGTTCTGGTGTACCGCCTTACCGAACTTCAGGCCACCACCGGTGTCGCGGTCGTCCACGCCGAAGTCTGCATCTGGCTTCACGTGGTTGACGCTTGGCTGGATGTACCACGACGGGTTGAGCTCTTGGGCGAGGGTGGCGCCGGATGCGCACAGCAGCGCAGCAGCCAGGGCGATCTTCTTGGTATTGTTCACAGGTAACTCCCGTAGGTTAAAAGTTGATGACAACGCATACGTCAGCAGCGATGTTGGATAAAGAATAACAGTGCAAGTTCCGGAAGCTCGGTGCGGTAGCGCACCCAACGCAGAATGGCTGTGCAATTTTACAACAGTGGCATAAATCACACATTTCCAAGATGAAACGAACTGTAACGACGGTGTCATCTTTCCAATGGCACATCGCGACGGATGGCGGTTCATCGCGGTGTCATCTGAACATATTGTTATCAGGCAGGTGAGATGACATGCGCGGAGCGTCATGTCGCAAACGGATAGGGGGAGGAATCCGGGGTGGAGTGCGGAGCATGCATTGCAGGGAGCAGGGCGGCAAAAGAATGCTTTTAGGAATGTTCTCGAATGTTGGATGGCGCACAGACCATGTTGTCTGATGCAGGCAATCTTGAGCCCAAGTTAAGCGGAACCGAGATGTTGTCAGGGTGTCATACGACACACAGCGACCCGGACCACACAGTCTCATATTTTTCTTGGAGCTCACTCTTATGCATGCAACGACTCAGCACAACGCGGTATCAGGCGAAACCGGCGCAGTGCACACTTCCAGCAATTCGGCGCTGATCGAGCGCGTCCCGCCACAACCGACCGAGCGCGCGCCAATCTCCCTGGCCCCGATCGAGCGTGTGCGGTCGACCTCGGCCACCCAGCGTCGCATTGAAAACATGCAAAAGCTGATCAACGAGCTGTCGAACCACGAAATGCTGGCCGACGAGATCGCATGGTTCCTCAAATTCTCGCCATCGGGCGCCCGCAAGTACATCCGCGACCTGCGTGAAGCCGGTGTGATCGAACTGGCGCGCTATATCGAAGGCACCGCCACCTACCTGGGCAAGGCCGTCTACCAGATCTCGCCCGATCCAGATCGCGTCAAGGCTTTCCTGGCCGCGATCTGCCAGCCGAAGCGCGAAGGCGCCGCCCCACGCAAGGAGCGTCCGGGCCTGCGCGAGCAGAATATGGCTGGCAGCGGTCGTCACTTCCACATCCTGGCCGATGACACCCACTATGCGATCCGCGTCAACCGCAGCCCGGTTGCCCGCGACCCGCTGGTTGCAGCACTGTTCGGCCCGCCGCCAGGCCAGAACGCACCTGTTGCCAAGGAACGCGCCTGAGTGCGCCCCCGGGGCTGCTGCGGTAGAGACCCGCAACGGCCCTGGTCAGACGATCGCTGTCGTCATTGATACCGCGCTTCGTGCGCGGTTTTGTTTTTTGTGGTCCCGTCATTCATACTGTCGCGCCAGCGCCATCCGTCGCCACCGGCTTGTCGGGTGTCCGACAATTTGCAACTCCCGTGTTGAAAAGTGGTCAATAATCCTCACTTGTCTGCCATGTCGCCGCTCAGCCGGTGCGTGTTCAACCAGATAGGAGTGACGATGTTACCGAGTCCCGAATCGCTGCAAGGCAAGCCAGTCCCCAACGTGGTCTTCAAGGCCAGGCCGGACGACCAGTGGCGCGACCTCAGTTCTGATGAGTTATTCAAGGGTAAGACGGTGGTCGTGTTCTCGCTGCCGGGCGCGTTTACCCCCACTTGTTCCTCGACCCATCTGCCGCGCTATAACGAACTGGCGCCGGTGCTGCGTTCGCATGGCGTGGACGACATCGTGTGCATTTCGGTCAATGATGCCTTCGTCATGAACCAGTGGAAGGCGGGCCAGGACGCCGCCAATATCACGGTCATCCCTGATGGCAATGGCGACTTTACTGAAGGCATGGGCATGCTGGTCGACAAGCGCGAACTTGGCTTCGGCCGCCGCTCATGGCGCTATTCGATGCTGGTGCGCGATGGCGTGGTCGAGAAAATCTTCATCGAGCCCGAGCGCGAGGGCGATCCGTTCGAGGTCTCCGACGCCGATACCATGCTGGCCTACCTGGCGCCGGGCGCCGAAGTGCCCGAGCCGGTAGTAATGTTTTCGCGCGCGGGTTGCCCACATTGCGCGCGTGCCAAGAAAGCGTTGCGCGACAATGGCATCCACTACACCGATATTTCAGAGGATCAAAAGATCAACACCATCGTCCTGCGCGGCGTAACTGGCCGCATGACCTGGCCGCAAGTCTTCATCGGTGGCGAGCTGATCGGTGGCGCCGACGAGGTGCAGGCCTGGCTGGCCGACAAGGCTTGATCATGGAAGGATTCTTGGTCGCTGCGCTGGGCGTGGCCGTGCTGGCGGCCTGGCTGTGGCCGAAGTTGCGCCTGCGGCGCGCGCTGGCGCGGCCGCTGCCGGCGGCGCAGGTCGCCATCCTGGCGCGCAATGTGGCGCAGGTTGGCGCGATGGACGAGGCTCAGCGCCGGCGCCTGCAGCGGATGGTCCAGCAGTTTTTGCACGAGAAGAAATTTGTCGGCTGCGCCGGCCTGGAGCTCACCGACGAGATGCGGGTCACGATTGCGGGCCAGGCCTGCCTGCTGCTGCTGGGCAGGGTCGGCGACTCTGGCAAACCCGATATCTATCCCACACTCGAGGTGATCCTGGTCTATCCCGGCGCCTTCCTGGCGCCGCGCAAGCAGGTCGATGTATCAGGCGTGGTGACTGAGGAACGCCAGGATTTATTGGGCGAGTCCTGGGGCGATGGCCGGGTGATCCTGTCCTGGGACCATGTGCGGCGCGCCGGACACGCGCCGTCGGCCGGGCACAATGTGGTGCTGCACGAATTCGCCCATCAGCTCGACAGCGAGTCGGGCAACACCAATGGCGCGCCCTATCTGGGCAGTAGCGAGCGCTACCGCAGTTGGTCCGAGGTGCTGACGCGCGACTATGCCAACCTGCGCCATGAGGCGATGTGGGGCATGGAAAGCGTGCTCGACCATTACGGTGCGACCAATCCGGCCGAGTTCTTCGCGGTGGCCACCGAAAGCTTCTTCGAGCAGCCGCACCAGTTGGCAGCGCGCCATCCTGCGCTGTACGACGAATTCCTCAAGTATTACCGGATCGATCCACGTCAATGGCAGAGCGCCCCAGCGCCGCGGGTCGAGGAACCGCCGAGTTATGGCGTGGTCTACGGACAGTGGCGGTAAACAGCGTGCGGCGGCGTACAGATGGGGTGGCCCGGCTGGCGCATGCTTGAGCTACTTACTCGGGGGAGAATCGCCTATGTCCATCATCATTGCAGGCCGCTTCCAGCTACAGGAAGATGTCGACCGCGCGCGTAGCGCCCTGGTCGATGCCGGATTCGACGTCGGCCGTATCAGCGGCTTTTACCTGACCCAGCCGGGGCAGCACGATGTCACGCCGATCGGCGGCGATCATTTGGAGTCGCCGGGCGCCAAGGAAGCGCCCGAGGGCGTGGTGAAGGGCGTCGCCACCGGTGGCGCGGTTGGCGTGGCGGTGGGCGCCGCGACGTCGCCGATCACCGGGCCCCTGGGCCCGATCGTCGGTGGGCTGGTGGGTGGCCATGTCGGTTCGCTGTTCAGTTTCAGCAAGATGAAAGACCGGGGCGAACCCGAAGAGGGCGGCGAGAACGCCGTGCCGCCGCGGACGGCCGGGATGCTGGTGGCGGTCGCCTTCGACGATCCCGACCAGCAGGCGCAGGCCGTCGACCTGCTGCGCCAGCTCGGCGCCCACCATATCGAGCGCGCCGAAGGCAATATCGTCGGCGGCGACTGGGCCGATTTCGATCCTTCCAGCCGTCCGGACGTGATCGCCTGATATTCTCGGGCGTCCTTTGCGGCGTCCGCCTGATTCTCTGCTACAAGCTCGGCTGCACTTCGGCTCTTCCTAATTCGCACTTGATCTCGATCAATAGCCCACTGTTGTCGTTTCCCTACACTCGGATGTTGCAGTCGCGCCAACGGCGTGGCGTTGGCGGTACCAACGAGAATAGAGGAGCGACAAAATGGCAGGAGACAAGCTACAAGAGCAAGACAAGCGGGTAGCCCTGGTGACGGGCGCCATGGGCGGGCTGGGCACGCAGTTGTGTCGGCGCCTGCATGCGGAGGGATTCCTGATAATGGCCACGCATTCGCCGCAGAATGCGCGCCGCGATGCCTGGCTGACCAGCCAGCGCGCCGATGGCGTCGATGTCCGGGCCTACGAGCTCGATGTCTCCAACGGCAATGCCTGCGACAACGTCGTGCGCCAGGTGTTGAACGACTTCAAGCGCATCGATGTCCTGGTCAACAACGCCGGCGTCACCCGCGATAGCAGCATGCGCAAGATGAGGCAGGAAGACTGGCATACGGTGCTGGGCACTAACCTCGACAGCGTATTCAACATGACCCGGCCGGTGCTCGAATCAATGATCGAACGGCGCTGGGGGCGCATCATCAATATCTCGTCGGTCAACGGCCAGCAAGGCGCTTTCGGCCAGGCCAATTATGCTGCGGCCAAGGCCGGCATGCACGGCTTTACCAAGTCGCTGGCGCTGGAAGTCGCGCGCCATGGGGTCACGGTCAACACGGTCTCGCCGGGTTACCTGGACACCGCCATGGTCGGACAGGTGCCGCAGGAGGTGCTGCGCGATCGCATCCTGCCCCAGATTCCGGTCGGACGCTTGGGCCAACCCGTGGAGGTGGCGGGACTGGTGGCCTACCTGGTATCCGACCTGGCTGGCTACGTGACTGGCGCAAATATTGCGATCAATGGCGGGCAGCATATGTGCTGACGGCATGACATGGCATGGTATGGCCGTCGAGGGCGGGCCTGTCCGTGGGTGACGCAGCTTGGTACGGTTCAGGCCGTGGCGGTCGGCGGGGACGGCATGAGCGTATCGAGCACCGTGCTGTGATGGTCGATTTTCTCGAGTGCCAGCACGATCGGCGTTGGTTGCCCGGTGGCGACGGCGCCTGCCAGGGACAGCAGGCCGCCGACCAGGCTGGTGACTTCGCCGATCACGCCGATGCGGCGGATCTTTTCGGCCGCAGCGGCGGTCAGCGCCACCAGCCTGCTTTGGGGCTGGTCAAGCCCCTGGATCACGAAGGCAGCGGCATCGGCGTACAGGGTATTGGCGCGTTGACGCAACACCATCTCATCGTCCAGCAGGCTGCGCATGGCATCCTGCACCTGGTTCGGCACGCTGCGCCCGTCGTAGCTGCGGATCTCGCGCAGGATGCGCTCATGCAGGCGGTCGGCGACAGTTGACAGCCCATCGGCCAGTTCGACCACATGCTGCATGCTCGACAGCCCGCGCGACCCGGTCGGCCTCGCCTGGCCGCCCGTTCCAGCATTCACATCCGGCTTGCCCTGTGACGACTTCTCCATGACAACCTCCCTCAATCGCCATTCAGTCCATCGCGGATCACGCGCAAGTCGCGGCCATAGTTCGCGAGCATGCGCCGGGTCTCATCCCCGGTCAGCTGGTTCCTGTTTTCGCGCATCTTCTGGTGCCCGAGCGCGACCTTGGTCAATCCCTGCAGCGCCAGCGCATAGCGACGATCGATGAGTTTATATTCGGTCGACTTGTTCAGGTAGTGCACCTTGGCCAGGGTGACAAGCATGCGATCGGCGTTACGGTTCGAAAACGGAATCTCGACATCAAAAATACCGAGCACCGTCTTCTTCTCATTCTCGTTGGTCTTGTAATACAGCCGGGTGAGCGAGATCATGGCATCGAGCAGCACCTGCACATCCGCATCGCCATCACGCACCATGGTATCGACACTGCGGTTCTGGTACCCCGAGGCGATCACCCGCGTCAGCAGCCGCGTCATCCCCGTATACGCCGCCACATGCCGCTGCTGCAATCCAGACTCCGCATTCGCCTTCAGCCCATTACCCAGATCATCAATCCGCTCAGTAAGGTCATACCTTCCATCCCCCGCGAGCAGGCTGAGCGTCTGCATATACAGCACCAGAGTCTTCTGGATAGCGACGAAATCCTCATACACCGCCCTTCGCCGCGCATCATTCTCGCGCGCAACCCGCTCTGCCTGTGGCGACAAATAAGGCTGTTCCCGCTCAAACGTATCACGATACCTCCGCGACAATTCCGTGTACCCACCCAACTTCGCAGACGCATCCGCAAACTCGCGCACTTCCTGCAAGCTAACCGACCCATGGGTAGTGCAGCCCCCAAGCAGCACCCCCAGCACCACCCCCACCGCAATTCGACGCAGCATCGTGGACCTCCACAGCCACCCCACCGGCAGCCACCCCCCATTCTTCCAAACCCCCATTCCCCCACATTGCCAATTATCAATTCCCCCGCAAACAATGAGGGTCAGAGTAGAATTAAATGACAACTTTTAAAGTTGTCAAACAATCTGACTCTGACCCTAATTATCGAGCTAGTTATTAACGGAAATGAAGGTTGAATCGCTTGCTAGTCAGCAGCTTAATTATCGCAATTGCTCAATAATTCGACTCTGACCCTCATTAATAATTAGCCTAAAATAGCCGTGGCGGAATTATTTTATGAAGGCGAGGAAAGAAAAATATCTGGCTAGAATAATCAATTGCGAAGAATAGAAAAACAGTGGAGCGGTGATAAAGAAATAATGAGGGTCAGAGTCGAATTAAATGACAACTTTCGAGTGTTGTCATTTAATTCGACTCTGACCCTCATTGTTGGGCACGGGCCTGTTTGAAACTAGATGAGGGTTAAGTAGAAAAATTGAGAGCTGTGACAATCTTTCCCAATAATTCTACTCTGACCCTCATTGTGGTCGCGGGGCTGGATTAGCGGTCGCGGCGGGCGGAGGAGGAGGCGGGGCGGGGGCCGTTGCCGCGTTTGGCGGCGGCCGGGGCGCCGGTGCCGGGGGGGCGCGGTTTGTTGTTGCCACCACCGCCGCCGCCGTGGCCACGGCCGCCACCGCCGCCTGGGCGGCCGCCGCGGTTTGCATGGCCCGGGGCGCCGCTGCGCAGCTGGATCGGCTGCGGCTTGGCGTTCAGGTCAGGCTCGAAGCCGGGGATCACGGCGCGCGGCAGCGTTTGCTTGATTAGCTTTTCGATGTCTTTCAGCATCTGGTGCTCGTCGACGCAGACCAGCGAGACCGCCTCGCCCGTGGCGCCGGCACGGCCGGTACGGCCAATGCGGTGCACATAGTCTTCGGGGATGTTCGGCAGGTCGTAGTTCACCACGTGCGGCAATTGGTCGATGTCGATCCCGCGCGCGGCGATGTCGGTTGCGACCAGCACCTGCAGGCTGCCATCCTTGAACTCGGCCAGCGCCTTGGTGCGTGCCGACTGGCTCTTGTTGCCGTGGATTGCCATCGCGCCGATGCTGTCCTTGCCCAGTTGTTCCACCAGTTTATTGGCGCCGTGCTTGGTGCGCGTAAACACCAGCACTTGCTGCCACTTGTTGGCCTTGATCAGGTGCGACAGCAGCGGGTGTTTCTTGTCGCGGTCCACCGGGTGGATTTTTTGCGCGATCACTTCCACGGTCGAGTTGCGGCGCGCGACCTCGATCGATTGCGGATTGTCCAGCAGGCGGTCGGCCAGTGCCTTGATGTCGTCCGAGAAGGTAGCCGAGAACAGCAGGTTCTGGCGCTTCGGCGGCAGCAGCGCCAGCACTTTGCGGATGTCGTGGATGAAGCCCATGTCCAGCATGCGATCAGCTTCGTCCAGGATCAGGATCTCGACCTTCGACAGGTCGACCGTGCCCTGGCCAGCGTGGTCCAGCAGGCGGCCCGGGGTCGCCACCAGGATGTCGACGCCGTGCTTGAGCAGCTTGATTTGCGGATTGATGCCGACGCCGCCGAAGATCACGGCCGAGTTCAGGTTGGTGTGCTTGCCGTACAGGCGCACGCTTTCCTCGACCTGGGCCGCGAGCTCGCGGGTCGGGGTCAGCACCAGAGCGCGAATCACGCGCTGTGCGGTTTTATTGCGCTGGGCAGCGCCGATGGCGTCGCTCGACAGACGGTGCAGGATTGGCAGGGTGAAGCCGGCAGTCTTGCCGGTGCCGGTCTGGGCGCCGGCCAGCAGGTCGCCGCCGTTCAGCACGGCAGGAATGGCCTGGCTCTGGATCGGCGTCGGGGCGGTATAACCTTGTTCGGTCACCGCGCGCACGATCGCGTCAGAAAGACCAAGTGAAGAAAATGACATAGATTTTTTCAGTAAAAAAGCGGCCCGTCGCCACAGCGGCGGCAAGTCCTGGAATCGGGTTGAAGCGGGCGCGTGGCACCCGGATGCAGCCGTATGAACGGCTGTTAGATTATAGTGAAATCAGTTTCACCATAGAAAGTTTTTGCGCCATTACTATGTAATGCTTTGTAAGACGCCTGTTCAAAAGCAATCGGGCCACTGGCAAGCACAGCCTGCCGGTGGCCCGAGTAGTGCAACCCGTTATTTTACGCGAAAGGCGAGAGCAGCGGGATGAGGGCGCCAAACACCTTGGGGCCGGCGGCAATGATATCGCCCTTGTCCAGGTAATCCGACTCGCCATTGAATTCGCCAACAATGCCGCCCGCTTCAGTCACCAGGAGGGCGCCGGCCGCGATATCCCAGACCTTCAGGTTCTTTTCGAAATAGCCGTCGATGCGACCGGCCGCGACGTTGGCCAGCTCCAGCGCCGCCGAACCGCCGCTACGAACGCCGTGGCTGCGCGAGGCGACCACTTCGTACATGCGCAGGTATTCGGCCAGCGCGCGTGGATCCGGACCGTGGCCGGCCGACAGCAGGGCGCGGCCGATGCGCTCGGTGCCGCGCACGCGGATACGCTTGTCGTTCAGGTAGGCGCCGGCGCCCTTGGTGGCGGTGAACAGGTCGTTGCGGACCGGGTCATAGACCAGGCCATTGGTGATCACGCCGCGCTGCTTGAGCGCGATCGAGATGCAGTAGTTGGGGTAGCCGTGCAGGAAGTTGGTGGTGCCATCGATCGGGTCGATGATCCACACGTTTTCACTCTCGTCGTTCAGGTTGCTCGATGCGCCGCTTTCCTCGGCCAGGATGGCGTGGTCAGGATAGGCCTTGAGCAGGGTCTCGACGATCGCCTGTTCGGCCGCCTGGTCGACGTCGGTGACGAAGTCGTTGTGCTGCTTCTCGGAGACGACGATGCGATCGATATCGAAGGACGCGCGGTTGATGACGGTGGCGGCGCGGCGGGCGGCCTTGATGGCCGTGTTGAGCATTGGGTGCATGGAGGCTTTTCCGTGAAGAACGCGAACGCCCACTCACGCACCAAGGGGCGTCGTGAACGATCAGCTATTGAAGAGTGATTAAAGAGCAGGGCAGTGCCGAAACGGCTACAATCGCGGGCTTGTCCCCGCCATCCAAAAAACCGTCCGCATTGCGCGATGGTCGCTATTGTAAATGAACCCGACCCAGACCGATACTTCTCTTTTCAATCGCCTGCGCTTCGTGTTGGTCGAAACCAGCCGCGCCGGCAATGTCGGCTCGGTCGCACGTGCCATGAAGACAATGGGGTTCACCGATCTGGTGCTGGTCGCCCCCAAGTGCGTCGATCCCCAGAACGACCCTGAAGCGGTGGCTTTCGCCAGCGGCGCGATCGACGTGCTCAGTCAGGCGCGCATCGTCGATAACATCGGCCAGGCGCTTGATGGCTGCAACTTCGCCGCCGCCGTCTCGGCCCGCCTGCGCGAATTCTCGCCGCCGGTCTGGAGCCCGCGCGCCTTCGCCGCCCACGCCGGCGGCGCGCCTGACCTGCGTCCGGCGATCGTGTTCGGCAACGAGCGGGTCGGCCTGCCGAACGCGATCGTCGAAAGCTGTAATGTCTTGATCAACATCCCGGCCAACCCGGACTACTCGTCGCTCAACCTGTCGCAGGCCGCCCAGGTGCTGGCCTACGAGGCGCGCATGGCGGCGGTCGGCGACGGCATCGATGCGCGCGGCGTGGGCTTCCATGGCGAAGCGGCAAGCGTGACCCAGGTCGACGGCATGTACGCGCACCTGGAGCAGGCCCTGGTATTGATCGGCTTCCTCAACGCCGACAGTCCCAAGAAGCTGATGCCGCGCCTGAAGCGCCTGTTCGCGCGCACGGGCCTGGAGACCGAGGAAGTCAACATCCTGCGTGGCATCGCCAGCGCGATCCTGAAGGATCGGCCGCCACGCTGAGCCGTGTTGCACCATCGCGCGCCCCCGCATACCGTACACTACGGAGATGGCGAATCCCCCTCGTACTTCACGCAGGACCTTCCTGGCCGTCGGCGGCCTGGCCGCGCTGGCACTCGGCGCCGGCGGCGCCTGGTACCGCGCCACGCACAATACGGAAGCGCAGCGCTTCGCCCTCGATGGCGAGGCGCGCGCCGCCCTGCACGCGATCGCACCGGCGATCCTGGACGGCGCACTGGCCCACGATCCGGCCCGCCGCCAGCAGCAACTGGGCAGCGCCATCGACGCCGTCGAAGCGGCCATTCGTGGCCTGCCGCAAGCCACGCAAGAAGAAGTGCAAGACCTGTTCGGCCTGCTGGCCCTGCGTCCGGCGCGGCGCCTGCTCACCGGTGTGCCGACTGGCTGGGAGAGCGCCGACATCCGGCAGGTCAGCGCCTTCCTGCAGGACTGGCGCGTGCATCGCCTGGGCATGATGCGCAGTGCCTACGGCGCCCTGCACGACCTGGTGCTGGGCGCTTGGTATGCCCAGCCGGCCAGCTGGGACGCGATCGGCTATCCCGGTCCGCCGCGGATGCTGGCATGACGGCGCAGATTCCCGACCCGATCGAGGCCGGCCTGAAGCGCGGCTGGAAAGTGATCGATGCCTCGACCCTCGACCAGGACCAGACACTGGAAGCGGACGTCGTCATCGTCGGCAGCGGCGCCGGCGGCGGCATCAGTGCCGAGATCCTGGCCCGATCCGGCCTGTCGGTGATCGTGGTCGAAGAGGGCCCCCTGAAATCCTCGCGCGATTTCAAGATGCGCGAAGCCGACGCCTACCCGCAGCTGTACCAGGAATCAGCCGCGCGCAAGACTAGCGACAAGGCGATCAACATCCTGCAGGGCCGCGCCGTGGGCGGCTCGACCACCGTCAACTGGACCTCAAGCTTTCGCACGCCGGAGTCGACCCTGGCCTGGTGGCGCCGCCACCACGGCCTGGCGTTCGCCTCCAGCGACGAACTGGCGCCATGGTTCGCCATGGCCGAGCGCCGCACCGGAGTCGTCGACTGGCTGGTCGATCCCAACCAGAACAACGACCTGCTGCGCCGTGGCGCGACAAAGCTCGGTATCGCTACCAGTTCCATCCGCCGCAATGTACAGGGCTGCTGGAACCTGGGCTACTGCGGCATGGGCTGCCCCACCAATGCCAAGCAGTCGATGCTGGTCACCACCATCCCCGCAGCGCTCGACAACGGCGCCACGCTCATCACACGGGCGCGCGCCGAACGCCTGCAACTGCGCGGCCAGACGGTCGACGAATTGATCTGCACCGCGCTGGACGAAAGCGGCGTGCAGCCGAGTGGACGCCAGCTGCGCCTGCGCGCCCGTCACTTCGTGGTCTCCGGCGGCGCCATCAACACCCCGGCACTGCTGCTGCGCTCCAAGGCGCCCGACCCCAGCGGCCAGCTCGGCAAGCGCACCTTCCTGCATCCGACCCTGATCTCGGCCGCATTCTACGAGACGCGGGTCGAGGGCTGGGCCGGCGCGCCGCAAAGCGTCTACTCCGATCATTTCCTGGGCGTCGACCCGATCGACGGCCCGCTCGGCTACAAGCTCGAGACGCCGCCACTGCACCCGCTGCTGCTGGCGACCACGATGAGCGGCTTCGGCGAGCAGCATGCGACCGCGATGCGCGATTTCGCCCACCTGGGCGGCATGCTGGCGCTGCTGCGCGACGGCTTCCATGCCGAGTCGCCGGGCGGCCAGGTGCACCTGCGCGCGGATGGCGCCGGCGAACTAGATTACCCGCTCAACGACTTCCTGTGGGACGGTGCGCGGCGCGCGCTGCTGTCGATGGCCGAGATCCAGTTCGCGGCCGGTGCGCGCACGGTGCAGCCGGCCCACGAGAAGGCCCAGCGCTACCGTTCGTGGGCCGAGGCGCGGCGCGAGATCGCCGCGCTGCCGCAACGCGCGCATGTCACGCGCGTGGTCTCCGCTCACGTGATGGGCGGCTGCGCCATGGATGGCGACGAACGGCGCGGCGTGGTCGATCCCGCCGGCCGCTACAGGGGATTGGCCAATGTGTCGGTGCACGACGGCTCGCTGTTCCCGACTTCGCTCGGCGCCAATCCGCAGCTGACCATCTACGCCATCACGGCGCGCCTGGCCAGCAGCCTGGCGGCGCAGCTGAGCGGGCGCCCGGCGGCGGCGCTGGCATGAGCTCACGCACCTTGCTGCGATTGATCCTGCTGCTGCAGGCGCTGGCGGCGCTCGGCATTGGCGCGGCCGCCATGCATTGGCGCGAAGTCGGCGCATGGCAAGCCGCCGCGCTGGGCGTGGGCAGCGTGGCGCTGGTGCGCCTGCTCATCAACGCCAACAACTTCCTGATGGCCGCGCGCAGCGCCAGTCCTACGCCGCCCGCATACCGGATCACGCCGGGCCAAGCCCTGCGCATGGCTTGGGAAGAATTCAGCACCAGCATGCTGACGACTTCCTGGCACATGCCGCGCGCGCAGGCACGCACCGTTATTCATCCCGACACGGCGCATCCGCCGGTGCTGCTATTGCACGGCTACGGTTGCAACAGCGGCTACTGGGCCAGCCTGGCGCCCATGCTGGACGCGGCCAGCATCAGCCACGCCACGCTCGATCTCGAACCGCTCACCGGCGACATCGATGCCTATGCCGAGCGCATCGAGGCCGCCGCCCGACAGCTGTGCGCGCAGGCCGGCGCGCGCCAACTGGTCATCGTCGCCCACAGCATGGGCGGGCTGGCGGCGCGCGCCTGGATGCGCGTGCATGGCGCCGAGCGGGTAGCGCGCCTGGTCACACTTGGCACACCGCACCATGGCACTTGCCTGGCCGCGTTCGGGATCGGCATCAATGCGGGCCAGATGCGGCGGACCGGCGTGGCCGGCCCCGAATGCGCATGGTTGAGCGTCCTGGCAGGGGTGGAGGACGCAGCCGTACGTGCGCGCATCACTTCGCTCTACAGCCACCACGACAACATCATCGCGCCACAGACCTCGAGCGAACTGCCGGGCGCGCGCAATCGTGCGTTTGGCGGCATCGGTCACGTGGCGCTCGGCCATAACCGGCGCGTGCTGGCGGCCGTGATGGGTGAGATCGATGCGCTGCGCATAGAGCGCGCCGCGCCTGTCGCAATGCAGCACCACGAAGACGCACATCGCTGACTCACGAGTGCTCGCGCGCATGGTATAAAGCGATATCAACATCGCATTTTCCGGAGCGCCATCGTGGCCCGTATCCTCATCATCGAAGACAACCCAGCCAACGTCGAGCTGATGTCGTTCCTGCTCGGCGCCTACGGCCACACGCCGCTGTCGGCGGCCGACGGCCCGCGCGGTGTCGCGGCCGCGCGCAGCGAGCGGCCCGACCTGATTGCCTGCGACGTCAACCTGCCCGGCATGGACGGCTTCGCGGTACTGGCCGCGCTCAAGACCGAGCCGCTGCTGGCCGGCGTGCCGATCCTGGCCGTGACGGCGCTGGCGATGGCGGGCGACCGCGAAAAAGTGCTGGCGGCCGGCTTCGACGGCTACATCAGCAAGCCGATCGAACCGGAGAGCTTCGTCGCCGAGCTCGAGGCCTTCCTGGCGGCGGCGCCGGCCGCTGCCGCGGCCAGTGTGCCGACGCCGCCCACGCCCACGCCCACGCCCGCGGCCGAGCCGATCCCAGCCTCGGCGCCGGCCCCTGTGCGGGCGAGCGCGCCCGAGGCGCGCACCCTGCTGCTGGTCGACGACGACCGCTTCATGCTGGGCGTCCTCAACGACATGCTGGTCGGCCAACCGTACCGTGTGCTCAATGCCTGTTCGGGCGAGGAGGCGCTCGATATGCTCGACCATGAGGCGGTCGAGGTGATCCTGTGCGACCAGGCCATGCCCGGCATGCGCGGCACCGAGGTGCTGGCGCACGCCGCCCAGCGCTATCCCAAGACCGTGCGCCTGATGCTGTCCGGGCAGCCCGACCTGAGCGAGATCGAGGCCGCCATCGCCAGCGGCGTGGCCGACGACCACTACATCAAGCCGCTCGGCGCGCGCATGCTGCGTGAACGGATCGACCAGGCCTTCCGCCTCCAGAGCCAGCGCGCCGCCGCCTAGCGAGGGCATGGGGCAGGGCGGCGGGCTGATCGAAAGATTCATCGAACGACCGTTCGATGTTATCCTTGCGGGAATGCACTATTAACTTCGGCCTACATGCAACAAAAAGCCCCGCGCCGCACCCGTGAACGCATTCTCGAGCTCTCGCTCAAGCTGTTCAACGAGTTCGGCGAGCCCAATATCACGACCACCGTCATTGCCGAGGAGATGAATATCTCGCCCGGCAATCTGTACTACCATTTCCGTAACAAGGACGATATCGTCAATTCGATCTTCGTCCAGTTCGAGACCGAGATCGAGCGCGTGCTGGCGGTGCCGGCCGGGCGCCGCTCGAACATGGAAGACGTGTGGCTGTACCTGCACCATATGTTCAAGCTGATCTGGCGCTACCGCTTCTTCTACCGCGACCTGAACGACCTGCTGTCGCGCAACCGCAAGCTCGAACTGCACTTCAAGGCCATCCACGCCCACAAGATCAAGGTCGCGCGCCAGCTGTGCGAGGACTTGCGCAGTGAAGGCTCGCTCGAGGCGTCCGACCAGCAGATCGGCGCCATGGCGACCAATATGGTGGTGGTGGCGACCTACTGGTTGTCGTTCGAATACGTGCGCAATCCGCGCAAGTACAGCGAGCAGCAGGCGATCGCCGATGCGCTCGCGCGCGGCTGCTACCAGGTGCTGTCGATGGTCGGCCCCTACCTGCGCGGCGAGACCCGGGTGCTGTTCGAGAAGCTGTCCGACGACTATCTCCAAAAACTGTCGGCCGACGCCAGGCCGGGCGCCGACTTCTTCTGAGGTTCACCACGATGAAAACCCTGGCCGTGTATTGCGGCGCCGCGCATGGCGCCAACCCGATCTACGCCGACGCCGCGCGTGCCCTCGCACGCGCCATGGTCGAGCACAATATCGCCCTGGTCTACGGCGGCGGCAAGGTCGGCCTGATGGGCGTGATCGCCGACGAGGTATTGCGCCTGGGCGGCGAAGCCACCGGCGTGATCCCGCGCGCGCTGGTCGAGCGCGAGGTCGGCCACGCAGGCCTGACCCGCCTGTTCGTGGTCAAGGATATGCACGAGCGCAAGGCGATGATGTCCGACCTGTCGGAAGGCTTCATCGCCATGCCGGGCGGGATGGGCACGCTCGAAGAGCTGTTCGAGATGGTGACCTGGGCCCAGCTGGGCATCCATGCCAAGCCGATCGGCCTGCTCAATGTGAACGGTTTCTACGATGGCCTGCGTGCCTTCGTGCGGCACCAGGTGGAAGAGGGCTTCGTGCGGTCAGAACATGAGGGGCTGATGCTGGCCGAGAGCGATCCCGAGTTGCTGATCCGGCGCCTGCGCGCCGCGATCCCGGCCGCATCGAGCACCGCCTTGCCACCGGCTGCGGCCGACGAGCTGCGCGGCTAGCGCCAGCGCCACCCGAACAGCCACCGTCGTTCCCGCCTGCGCGGAACGACGGGTGGCGTGATGTTCAGGCCACCTCGATCCGATTCCGCCCCGCCGCCTTGGCCCGGTACAGCGCCTTGTCGGCGCGGCTGATCGCCTCGGTGAACGGCTCGCCGTCGCGGCGCGCGGCCAGGCCGGCCGAGAAGCTGACGCGCCATCCGGGATCGAGCCCCTCGACGCGCAGGGCGTGCACGCGCTCGGCCATGCGATCGAGCACCCGCTGCGCGTCCTGCTGGGCGGCGTCCGGCAACAGCAGCAAGAATTCCTCGCCACCCCAGCGTGCCAGTGTGTCGTTGCTGCGCAGCGCGCCGCGCGCGGCGCGCGCGAACTCGCGCAGCACGGCGTCGCCCAGCGCGTGGCCGTGGCGGTCGTTGACCTGCTTGAAGAAATCGAGGTCGAGCAGGGCCACGCAACTGCGCGCACCAGGCGGCTGGCGCCGTTCCTCGGCGCTGAGCAGTTCGTTCATGTGGCGGCGGTTGGACAGGGCCGTGAGTTCATCCACCGTGGCCAGGATGCGGATCGTCGCCAGCGCCTGTTCCAGTTCCTGCTTCTTGTGCTTCATGCGCCGCCGCAGTTTGGTCATCTCACTCGATAGCAGGGCGCTCGAGAGCAGGGCCGCCGCCATATAGCCGAAGTTCATGGCCTCGACCGCGGGCGGATAGCGCAGCGGGTCGCGCGCCTGCAGCCACCACATCACATAGCCCATGCCGGACAGCGCGGCGGCCGACACGAACAGGGTCTGGCGCGCGCGCAAGGCCACCGCGCAGAAGGCGACGATCACCACGGTCATGCACAGCAGCGCGGCGCGCATCGGTCCCGCGATCGCATACGAGCCCATGCCGCAGCCGATTGCGAACAGCGACTGCAGCATGGCCAGCGTGCCGGGCGCCAGCGCTAGCGCCGTGCTGAAGCGGATCAGCACATAGAAGGCCAGGGTGCCGGCGGCGGCGGTCGCGCCCAGCAGCAGGGCCGGCTGGCGCGGTGCGTGGCCCCAGGCCACCTGGGCCGCCAGCAGCAGGATCCCGGCCAGGTACAGCAGCGCGGTCGCGATCCAGTAATTGAGCATACGCCGCAGCGCGGGTTCGGCGCCGAGCAGGACGCGGGTGGTATCGCGCACCGGCCTCACACGAGGCCTCCGTGGCTGTCGGCCAGCAGGCGCGCCAGTTCATTCGCGGGCAGCGGGCGGCTGAACAGGTAGCCCTGCATCTCGTCGCAATCGTTGGCGCGCAAGAAGTCGCGCTGCTGCGCGGTCTCGACGCCCTCGGCGATCACCCGCAGATGGAGTTTATGGCCTAATGAGATCACGGCCAGCGCGATCGCCTGGTCGTCGGTCGAATCGGCCAGGTCGGCAACGAAGGACTTGTCGATCTTGAGACGGCTGATCGGGAACGATTTCAGCGCCGACAGGCTGGAGTAGCCGGTGCCGAAGTCGTCGATCGAGAGCGACACGCCCATCGCCTTGAGCTCGCGCATCTTGCCGACCGAGCGGCCCAGGTCGCGCATGATCAGGCTTTCGGTCACCTCGAGCTCGAGGCTGTCCGGTGCCAGGCCGCTGGCGCGCAGGGCGTCGGCGACGCGCTCGACCAGGCGCGGGTCCTCGAACTGGCGCGCCGAGACATTGACCGACATGTCGACCGGCGGCAGGCCGGCGGCGCGCCAGGCGACGCTCTGGGCGCAGGCGGTGCGCAGCACCCATTCCCCGATCGGGACAATCAGGCCGCTTTCCTCGGCCAGGCCGATGAAGCGGTCGGGCGACACCAGGCCCTGTTCCGGGTGGCGCCAGCGGATCAGTGCCTCGACCCCGAACAGACGGCCGGAGCGCAGGTCGACCTTGGGCTGGTACAGCAGCTCGAACTGGCAGGCGCCGCCGTTAACGCAGCCGAGCACCGCGGCGCGCAGGCGCTCGAGCAGCACCAGCTTCTCGTCGATGCTGGCGTTCATTTCGCTGGCGTAGAACTGGACGTTGTCGTTGCCGAGCTCCTTGGCGCGGTACATGGCGACGTCGGCGTGCATCATGAGGGCATTCGCATCGAGCCCGTCGCGCGGATAGAAGGTGGCGCCGATGCTGCAGCTGACCCGCACCTCCTGCCCCTCGACCAGTACCGGCTCGGTGACCTCCTGGCGCACCTGCTCGAGCAGCGGCGCGATCGATGCCGGCTCGCCGGACAGCGCCGGCAGCAGGATCACGAACTCGTCGCCGCCGAAGCGCGCCAGCGTATCGCCATCGCCCAGGCGGCGCGCCATGCGCGCGCCGACCACCTTGAGCAGCTCGTCGCCGGCATTGTGGCCGAGCGAGTCGTTGACCAGCTTGAAGCCGTCGAGGTCGATGAAGGCCAACCCCACCACGCCGCCGCTGCGCTGGGCATCCAGGATCGCCTGGCCGAGGCGCTCGCGCAGCAGGCTGCGGTTGGGCAGGCCGGTCAGGTCGTCGTGGTGGGCCAGGTGGTGGATGCGCTGCTCGGCCAGCTTGCGCTCGGTGATATCGCGCGCGATCACCACCACGCCGCCCTCGATCGCGACTGCCTGACGGTGCAGCCAGCGCTCACCCTGGGGCAGCGATCTGGCCAGCCATTCGGCCTCGCGCGCGGCGCCATCCTGCACCACCGCCGCCAGGTCGGCGAAGATGCCGACGCGGAAGGCGGCCGGCAGCATTACCGACAGGCGCCGGCCGGCGAACTGCTCCCTGGACAGGCCAGTGAGCTGCCCCGCGCGGCTGTTGCAGGTGACGATCGTGAAGTCGACCACCTGGCCCTGCTGGCCGGTGACGGTTTGCAGCACGAAGAAGGCGTCCGGACTGGCCTCCGAGGCGGCAGCCCAGGTCTCTTGCGCCTGGCGCTCGCGGCGGCGCGCCTTGGCCAGTTGCCACGACCAGGCGCTGACCAGGATCACCACCGCCACCAGCAACGCGCTGCCGGCGCTGGCGCCAAGCAGCCAGGCGCGCCGCTGCTGGCGAAAGCCAGCCATTTGTTCTGACTCGGACAGGCCGGCCACCGCCACCAGCGGAAAGCCGCCCAGCGGCCGGCTGCTGGTATAGCGCGTCTCGCCATCGACCAGGCAGGGCCGCAGCCTGACGGTGTCGGTGGCGCCGGGCGTGTAGGGCTGGCCCCACGACACCTGTTCGCCGACCCGCAATGCGCGCACCACGCCATCCAGGCCGACCAGGCCGAGCAGACCGCGCTCGCCCTGGCGCGAGCGTTCGTAGGAGCTGGTGAAATAGGCCGGGTCGACCGCGACCACGGCCACGCCGGCGAAGCGGCCGGCGGCGTCGTCGATGCGGCGCGTGAAGTGCAGGTGCGGTTCATCGGTCCCGGTATCGACCATCGCCTGGCTGACATAGGGCAGGTCATGGCGCGTGTGGCGGTGGAACTCGACATAGCTGGCGGCGGACAGGTCGCGCGCGCCGGTGGCGGGATTGCTGGCCACCACCTGGCCCTGGCTGTCGGTGATCTCGACCTGGAACACCAGGCCGGGCGGCAGCAGGCCCTTGGCCGCCAGCGCCGGCAGCGCGCCTTGTGCGCCGTTCTGCTCGACCGCGTACTTCAGCACGCGCAGGGTCTGGTCGATATTGCTCAGGCTGCGCGCCATCTGCGCTTCATAGGTGTCGAGCAGCTCGTGGGTGGCGTCGCGCGCGGCGCTTTCTGCAGCGCGCCGTTCGGACTCGATCACATGCAGGGTGCCGAACCAGATGGCGCCGAGCAGGAACACGGCGAACAGCGGCAGCGAGATATGGGTCTCGAGCGCCAGCGCCAGCCAGCGCGCGGGTGCGCCGCGGCGCCGGCGCTGGCGGCTGGCCGGCGCCGCCGTGGCAGCGGCAGTCGAAGACGCGAGCGTGTTCATCGGGTCCTCACGGCAGCGCCAGCACGGCGCGCACCGACGGGTCGAGCGCCTCGCGCCCGATATAGCCGATCATCGAGGGATTCCCGGCCACCAGGCGCCGCACGGCGGCGTCGCCCGCGGCCTCGCGCGGCGGCTGGCCACGGCCGGTGAACACCATCTTCGACCAGTGCGCCTTGAGCAGGGCCGGGGTCTTGCCGGTGAGCGTGCGGTAGAAGTCGTTCCGCTGGGCCGCGCCAAGCGGCTGGTCGACGGCGAACGCCTGGGCGCCGTCCGGGAAGCGGGTGGCGTGGCCAAGGAAGATCGCGGCCACCTGGTCGGCGCCGAGCGCGCCCACCGGGCTGCGGCTGGAGACCACCACCACCAGCTCGGCCGAGGCGTTGGCGGCGACGATGCCGAGCACGCAGGCGGCCAGCAGGCGGTGCAGGGAGATAGGAAGCGCGCGCATCAGAATACGAAGTCCAGGGCCACGCTGCCGACATGGACTGCGTGGTCGGGTCGGAAGTCGGGCTGGTTGTTGATCAGGGCGCCGCGCGTGCCTTCGCGCGGGCGCACCCGTTCGTATTGCAGCTTGAGCGCGATATTGGTCGCCGCGTCCCAGCGCAGGCCGGCGCTCCAGGTCGATTGGACGGGAATCGTCGCCAGGTAGCCGTTGATGCCGGCATTGATCTGGCCGGCCGCGGCGGCCAGCGGCGGCGGCAGTCCGTCCAGCGCCAGGCCGGGGTCGCTGGTGGCGACGTCGGCGCGCACCTGGGCGTAGCCGAGGTAGGGCGTGAACGCGCCCCGCCGCAGGCCGGCGCCGGCATACACCGAGGTGCCGCCGCCGAGCAGGGAATCGGTACGCGTGCGACCGCATTCCGCGGTCACGAACCAGGGCCCCGGGTCATAGCTCATGCCGGCACTGATCATCGACACACGCTTGTTGCGGATCTCGTAGCGGTCGGCCAGTACGCCTCCTTGCGGCCCGAAGCTGCGCAGGATGGCGAACAATTCCTGGCCGATGGCGGTGTTCAGGTGCGCGCCGGCGGCCGACAGGCGGGCGCTGAACGCGCCGCGCTCGATGCTGTGCGATAGCCCGACGATGTGCTCGGCCTTGATGCGCAGGCCGTTGTGCAGGTCCTGGTTGGTGCGGCCGGCGAACACCTGGGTGGCGTGCAGCACCGGCCCGGTGCTCCAGCGCCAGGTGGCGTCCAGGCCGTCGCTGCTGGAGATCGGCAGCGCGCCGTAGACTTCGACCGGCGTGCGTACCCACGCAATGGTGTAGCCGACCTTGCGCGACTCGGCGCCAAGGAACACCGGCAGCGCGATGCGGCCTGCACGCACAGCCAGGTCGGGTGTGAGCTGGTACTTGATATTGGCCCATTCGAGTTCGGGCCGGTAGCTGCCATCGAGCCGCTGTTCACTGACCACCTGCAGCACGCCCGACCAGTCGCCCAGGCCGACGTCGAGCTGGGCGCCGAGGCGACTGTCGACGTCCGGACTCCAGGCCCGTGTATAGCCGGCGCCATCGGCGCGCAGCACCGAGGCGGTGAAGTCGACGCTGCGCGAACTCGAATACACCGCGCCCATGGTGCCGAAGCCGGACAGCTTCCATGTCGGCGCCATCGGCTCTTCACCCGCTGCAGCGCCGTTGGCGTGGAACGGCAGGCAAGCGAGCGCGCACGCAGCGAGTACGGCAGGCAGGCGCGCGCCGGGAAGTTGTTGCTGAACCATGTGATGTGAGGTAGAGGCCGTGGGCCGGGGAAGGGTAATTCCAGGACTGCTGACTGTAGCGGAGCCGTCCTCGAAAGTCGAGTGACTCACGGTTAGAAATTTACTTGAACGAAACGTTCGTTGTGATCAGGTAACAGTGGGCAGGGTGAAGGAAAACAGGCTAGGATGACAGGACGGCATGATGTGCGTGCCAGTGCTACCCAGTCACCACTTGCTAGAGGATAGGAATGAAACGTCTGTTTTCGTCGATGCTGCTTGCAATCTTGGCCACGGCCGGCGCCGCGCTGGCGAGCGATGGGGTATTTTGCGAATCGATGTGCGACTCTCAATTGCGCGAATGCCGGGCCGGGGCCCAGGTGCAGCCGCTGCAGGAGCGGGTCATGGCGTCTAGCCCGGAACAGCGCAACCCGCTGGCGCGCACCGTCCAGGGTGCGGTGCCGGGCCAGGCGACGCGCGCGCTGGACGCGGCGGGCGACAATGGACGCAGGATCGCGCGCCTGGACGCTTGCGACAGCGCGCTCGGGCGCTGCACCCGCAGTTGCGCGGCCGGGCCCGACGCCCAGCAAGCGTTCCCAGTGCGTCAGCCGCAACCGCCGGCCGCGATCGGTACACGCCAGTCGGGCTAGTCGCCGCCCCACAGGCGCTCGCCGGACAGGTCGAGCCAGGTGAGGTAGAGGCGCACGTCGAACTCGAGCTGGTGGTAGCCAGGCTCCATCCAGCAGCACAGCTTGTAGAAGGCCTTGTCGTGTTCTTTTTCCTTCAGGTGCGCCAGCTCGTGCACGGCGATCATGCGCAGGAAGGGCAGCGGCGCATCGCGAAACAGGCTGGCGATGCGGATCTCGTGCTTGGCCTTCAGACGTGAACCCTGCACCCGCGAGATGGCGGTGTGCAGGCCCAGCGCATGCTTGATCACCTGGATCTTGCTGTCGAAGGCGACCTTGGACACCGGCGCGGCCTGGCGCAGGTAGTCGTCCTTGAGGTCTTGCACGTAATCGTACAGCGCACGGTCGGTGCGGATGCCGTGCGGCTCGGGGTAGCGCTGGCGCAGGGTGTCGCCCAGGCGGTTCTGCTGGATCAGCCCGCTGACCTGGGCTTGCAGGGTTTCCGGATAGGCGGTCAGGAATTTCAGGGTGTGCATAAGCCCGGCAATGTACCACAGGGCAGCACTGCCGGCGCGGTGCGGCGCCGCTGCCCTGATGGCGATCGGGCTGATCGTGCAGCGGGAATTCAGCCCTGGCCGGCGTGAGCGATAGCGGCCACCGGCTAGCTGTCTTCGCCCTGGCGATTGCCCTTCTGCGCCGCCGCCGCGGCCACCGCGCGCTGGGCCGATTGGCGGCTTTCGCCGCCCTTGCGCCCGATATCGGCCATGTGGGCGCGGTTGCGGCTCACGGCTTCGCCGCCTTTCTGGCCGGCGCGGCGCGCTTCTTCAGAGTCGAACTCGTGCGCCGTGCCTTTCTGGTGAGCCGCTTGCCCGCCCTTGCTGGCGATTTCGCGTTGCTGGTTCTGGTCCATCGCCGCGAAGCCGCGCTTGGCGGGCGGCCCGCTCTTCTGGGCATTGCCTTGACTGCTCGTGCTCTTACCGCCGTTCTCTTTGCTGGTCGCCATGTCGATCTCCTTGTGCCCATGGGGCTATCGGTTGTAGAGGCCGTACGCTATGCATGAACGCTCTTGGGGCCATCTCAGGCTGCGCTCGTGCTTTTAGAGAAACGTGGTGAGCGTTAGTTCCGCCCCGTTGTCGTTCTCTGCGCGGCCGTACGCCACGACCATGGACAAGGAACCAGATTGCTCAGGCGTCAGCCACTTTCAGCACCAGCTTGCCGAGGTTGCGCCCTTCGAACAGCATCAGCAGCGCCTGCGGGAATTGCTCGAAGCCGTCGACCACGTGTTCATGGCTCTGGATCGATCCGGCCTGCAGCCATTCGCCGAGCTGGGCCACGGCCTCGGGATAGCGCGCCGCGTAGTCGAACACGATCATGCCTTCCATGCGCGCGCGGTTCACCAGCAGCGACAGGTAGTTGGCCGGGCCCTTGACCGGCTCGGTCACGTTGTACTGCGAGATCGCGCCGCAGATCACGATGCGCGCCTTCATATTGATGCGGGTGAGGACGATATCGAGGATCTCGCCGCCGACATTGTCGAAATAGACGTCCACGCCTTGCGGACAGTGTTCCTTCAACGCGACAGCGACTTGGCCGGCCTTGTAGTCGATACAGGCGTCGAAGCCGAGGCGATCGACCACGAACGCGCATTTCTCGGCGCCGCCGGCGATGCCGACCACCCGGCAGCCCATCTGCCTGGCGACCTGGCCGACGGTCATCCCGACCGCACCGGCCGCGCCCGACACCACCACCGTCTCGCCGGCCTTGGCCTGGCCGACTTCGCGCAGGCCGAAATAGGCGGTCATGCCGGGCATGCCCAGCAGGTTGAGCCAGGTGCTTAATGAACCCACTTGGGGATCGATCCGGGCCAGGTTGGCGGTCTTGTCGTCGGCCGGGCCGGACCAGTAGCGCTGGATGCCGGTGCCGCCCATCACATGGTCGCCCACGGCAAAGCGTGGCGAGCGCGAAGCCACCACCACGCCGACGCCGCCGGCGCGCATCACTTCGCCGATCGCGACCGGGCGGATATACGATTTACCCTCGTTCATCCAGCCGCGCATGGCCGGGTCGAGCGACAGGTACAGGACCTTGACCACGATCTCGCCATCGCCTGGCTCCGGCACAGCCTGTTCGTGGAATTGCCAGTCTTCGCGCTTGGGCAGGCCGACCGGGCGCGCGGCGAGCAGGAACTGCTGGTTGGGAGGAAAAGCATTGGTCATCGCGGTCTCCATGATCAGGTTGACCGACAAGTCTATACCGGCTGGCAGCCCGGCAGTCGCCGCGCATGCGACAATACCGGGTTTTCATCCACCATCACATCGAGCGCACGCAATAATGGCTATCAAAGCGACCATCTACAAGGCCGACCTGTCGATCGCCGACATGGACCGAAACTACTACCAGGAACACACGCTGACCATCGCCCGGCATCCGTCCGAGACCGAGGAACGGGTGATGATCCGGGTGCTGGCCTTCGCCCTGCACGCCGATCCGGCCCTGGCCTACGGCAAGGACCTGTTCGACGTCGAGGAACCGTCCCTGTGGCTGAAAGACCTGACCGGCGCCATCCAGACCTGGATCGAGGTCGGCCAGCCGGACGAGAAGCGCCTGCTGAAGGCCGCCGGGCGGTCCGACAAAGTGGTGGTGTACAGCTATAGCGCGACCAGCAGCATCTGGTTCAAGGGCCTGGCGAACAAGATCGAGCGCGCCAGGAATGTCAGTGTGATCAACATCCCGGCCGAGATCAGCGCCCAGCTGGAAAAGATGGCGAGCCGCTCGATGCAGCTGCAGTGCACGATCCAGGACGGACAGATCTGGCTGACCGACGGCACCGACACGGTGCTGGTCGAGCGCGAAGTGCTGCGCGGCGCCCTGTAAGGCGCGCCGCGGTTTTATCGCGGCTTTTAATTCGGCGCGTCGCCCAGCCGGCGCGCTTCGCCCGAGCCGGCCACCGAGCGGCGCACGTGTGGGTCGCCATAGTAGCTGACGTCACCCGAGCCGGCGATCGACATGCTCAGCTCATTCCTGGCCCAGACCGTCACGTCGCCCGAACCGGCCACGCTGACGCTGGCGCTGTCGGCCGCGACCTTGCCCAGGTCAACATTGCCCGAACCCCCGATCGACACCGAGACGTCGCGCGCCTTGCCGCCATTGGCGCGGAAGTCGCCGCTGCCGCCGACGCTGATCGAGACCTTGTCGGAATCCAGGCTGGCAACCCGGATCTTGCCCGAGCCACCCAGGTTGAAACGCAGGGTCGGGGCGCGCAGGGCTGCGGCATCAATGGTGCCCGAGCCGCCCAGCGACAGGCGTTCGATCTGGCGTGCGTTGACGACGATCTTCATGGTACGCGCGCGCAGGTCCATATTGCGCTTGGTCGGACGAATGCGCAGCACGCCGTCGTCGACCTCGGTTTCGATCAGGCGCTGCAGGTTGTCGTCGGTTTCGATCGTGATGCCTTCGGTATTGCCAATGCGAAGCTCGACCTGGGCCGGCAATTCGAGCGAGATGCCGCTGAAGCGTTCGACCTGCCGGGTCTGGCGCGTCACGCTGCCGTTGCCTTCGACCTTTTCGCCGCCGAAGGGCCAGGCCATGGCGGGCGCCGGGGCGGCGACGCAGGCAAGGGTGGCGGCCAGCAACAGGGTGCGGATGGCGAACGATGGCTGGAAGGCTTTCATGGGTGACTCCTCGTGGATTGTTTGTATTGCAGTCATCCTAGCCAGGCGCGCGCTTTCCGGCCCGGCGTTTGCGACGGATTGCACGCTGCCGGGGGTGAAATGCATGAGCACGCGACTAGCCGTGCCAACGCACAGGCGCGCAATGCACTAGAATCGTGCGTTTTTTGGGTAGAGTTAGCTTCATGAACCTGATTTTATTGGCAGCGGCATTCTGCATCGGCATTGCGATGTCGGCCCAGGCTGCAGTGAACAGCCAGCTGGCGCATTCGATCGGGGCCAATTCGGTGATGGCGGCGCTGATTTCCTTCAGCTGCGGCACCCTGGTGCTGCTGGCGATGGCCCTGGCCAAGGGCGGTGTGGCCGGCCTGGGCGCGACCTTGGCGGCGCTGCCGTCGCAGCCGGCCTGGAAATTCCTGGGTGGCTTCCTGGGGGCGGCCTTCGTGTTCGGCACCGTATTCCTGGCGCCACGCATCGGCTTGCTGACCCTGGTGGTGCTGGTGATCGCCGGGCAGTTGCTCAGTTCGATCGCGATTGACCATTTTGGGCTGATCAATATGGCGACGCGCAAGGTGTCGGGGGTGCGACTGAGCGGGGCGCTGATCGTGGTGCTGGGGGTGACGGTGACGGTGTTTGGCGACCGGATTGTTGCAAGCATGTCACGCTGAAGATATTTTACTTTGGTGCAATATTCAAGTTTTATAATTAACGGAACTTGATCCCTGAATAGCGCCAGATGGAATACCACCAGTCCTCGCAGATCCCGACCCTGTCGTACATCGAAAACGAAGACCATCCGGTATTCGAGACCCTGGTGCAGCAGATCCTGCACCTGCTCAATTCAAGGCTGGTGTTCTCGGACATCATCATTCACCAGAACAGCCCGCTGATGCTGCGCCAGCCGAAAGGCCTGGTGGCGGTGACCGATTCGCCGATCACCAAGGAAGAGCTGGAAGAATTCTTCGACGTGATCGAGCCGAACTGGCCACAGCGCATCGCCTCGCGCGCTTTCGACCGCTCGATCGACCTGCACACGGCCCGCATCCGCGCCAACTGCTTCCGCTTCCAGGGCGGCAAGCGCATCGGGTGCGTGATCCGGCGTTTTCCGAAGGAGCCGATCGCGCTGTCCGAATTGGGCCTGTGGGATGACGAGCGCGAGTTCGCGCGCCTGACCAGTGGGCTGGTATTGATGATTGGCGACACCTGCCAGGGCAAGTCGACCACCATCGCTTCGCTGCTGGACGAGATCAATCGCCAGCGTTCGGGGCACATCATCACCATCGAGGATCCGGTCGAGACCCTGATCCCGCAGCGCAAGTGCATCATCACCCAGCGCGAGGTGGGGGAGGATGGCGACGTCGAGAGTTACTACCTGGGCGCGCTCGATGCGCTGCGCGAGCGGCCGGATGTGATCGTGATCGGCGAGATCCGCGATGCCCAGACGGCGCAGGAAGCGCTGGCGCTGGCCGAATCGGGGCCGCTGGTGCTGGCGACGCTGCATGCGCGCTCGACCGAGCTGGGCTTGCAGAAGATGCTGCGGCTGCTGGGGAATTCGGATGCGCAGGCGCAGGCGTTGGCGCATGCATTGAGGGGCGTCCTGTGCCAGGCCCTGCTGCCGTCGGTCGAGGGGAACCGCTATTATCTGGCGACCGAATGCCTGACGCCGAGCCCGGCGGTCGTGCGCATGCTCGAAAACGGAGACCTGGGCGGCATTCGAGCGCACATGAACAAGGGCATCGATGCAGGTTGCCACACGATGAATGCCTCGCTCGAAGGCTTGCTGGCGGCGCACAAGGTGCGGGTCGAGGATGCGCGCAACGCTACCACCGATCGGGTGGCGTTTGCGGACATGGTCTGATCACTTCAGAAAACGGAAAATGGCATGGAATTCCCGATCGTATTCGCAGTCCTCCTGATTGTGGCGCTGGCGCTCATCTGGCCCTTGCTCAACGGTCGTCGCCAAGGCGGTACGTATAAATCGCGGCAGCTGATGACGGAGAATGAAGCCGAATTCTTCGGTCGCTTGGTCGTGGCTCTGCCGGATCATTACATCTTTCCACAGGTCGCCATGTCGGCCCTTATCGAGGCCGCGAGTAAGGATAAACGAACGGCACATAGTGACCGGCTGAGGATCGCTCAACAGCGTACCGATTTCGTCGTCTGCGACAGAAGTTGCAAAGTCATTGCAGTGGTTGAGCTCGATGACAGGACACACTCGCGCAGCAAGGATAAAGTCCGCGATGCCCGGTTACAGCAGGCAGGACTGCGCTCAGTGCGGTTTCAGTCGACAAGCAAACCCAGCGTCGGAGCCCTGCGTGCGGCGGTACTGCCCGCCAACGTGATTGGCGAAGTGTCGAATCTAACGGGACAAACCCATTTCGGAATGAAGGAGTTTCGGAAAACATCGTCTTGATGGTACCCCCCGGTGTCAGGATAGATGTCGCGTCACTTGAGTCACTTTAATCCATCCGGGGGCGGAGCAAAGACGCGCAGTGAATCAGTACCCAGCAGAACGCAAGGAAGCCATTCTTCGGCAAATGATGCCACCGGAGAACAGGCCGGTATCGGCCCTGGCGAAGGAGAGCGGCATCTCGGAACAGACACTTTATACTTGGCGACGAAATCTACAGTCTCAGGGAGTGCCGGTGCCGGGAAATGGAAAGAATGCGGTCGTGTGGTCGTCGGC